>Ga0180222_1000055_pt1 | contig 199507 bp, 183 predicted proteins | sample eDN5th37CKraftOP_FD_151336 | JGI IMG/M metagenome (GOLD analysis project Ga0180222, IMG submission 151336) | Enriched Organic Plus compost microbial communities from Emeryville, California, USA - eDNA 5th pass 37_C Kraft OP (version 2) (version 2) ... | reverse complement strand
TGCGTAATGCAGCCGATATCTCTACACCCACCCCCAGAAGCACCCCTCTCAGGATACCCCCAGAAGACAGGCCGCAAAAATACCGCCGCCTACGCTTCTCTTCCTCTCTCAACAATGTCAAAGAGCATGCATCCGATGATGCCGCGGCAACCTCGGGAGCGCAGCCATCCATCCCGACCTTGGCCGGGTGGATGAACCCGTCTTTCAGAGGAAGCCGTGGGCGCCGCCCGCCGTCAGCGGCAGCGCCGTTGTGGCGCTTATATAGGTCGGGTCGATTTCGACTGTCAACACGGGCCATGAAATTTTTTTGGCGGCCGACGCCCCCTATCTGGGGATAACTCGCCGGGCGCAAGCCCGGATCATGCCACGCATGGCCGCCGCACTTCGACCATACTGTCTGCGCAAAGAAACGGCACAGCTGCTTCTTGCAGACCGCCGTGCGTGCAGGTTGCGGTTGATTTGCCGGGCCGCGACCGGCAAAAGATGAAGCCGCAATTGGAACACAAACGTTTGCCGGTCGGTGGCGAGAGCTTCTGGTGCCAGGGGACGTCACGAGCGCATGAAGATCGACCACATGCCCGAAGGCAACGGCGCCTTCCTGTCGCCTGCGGCCGCAGCCCAGCCGCGGACGGCCGCGCGCGTCGAGGGCATGCGCCGGGAGCGCCCGTCGGTGATGGTCGACCTCGGCCGCGAGCCGCCGATCGACCCCGAGGGTCAATCTTCACCCCACAGCGACCGCCGCAGCTTCAGCCTGCGCTGGCTGACCGCCAGCATCCTGACGGGCGTCAGCGGCGCCGCCCTTCTCGGCGCTGCCATCTATATAGCGCTGCAGGGCGACACCATCTTCGCGCAACTGCCCGAGCGTGCGCGGGAGATAGCCCGCCGGGCCGACGACGGCGCAGCGAGCGGCAACAGGATCGTCAAGGGCGACAAGCTGGTGCGCACCGAGCTGTTCGTCGCCGCCAAGCAGACCATCAAGGCGCCGATGACCATGCGCGTGGGTGACCGCGAGGTGATCAAGGTCAGGCCCTTCCTGCGCCTTGCCACCAACCTGTCGCAGACGGCCGGCGTCTACGCGACCGATATTCCGCCCTTCAATCCGCTCAAGCTCTATGCCGAGGGAGAGGACACCTCCGAACGCTTCGGCGAGGTGGAGCCTGCTCCCGCCGATGCCGACGCCGATGTCTCCTTCGTGCGCCGCGACCTCGACGATGTCGAAATCGAAGCCGATGCACCGGGCCTCACCGACGAGGAGGCCCTGGCCCAGCTCGCCGAGGAGCAGCGGCTCACCGTGAGCGTCCGCAACGAGCCGTCGCTGACGGCGCCGGCCCAGCTCATGCTTTCGCGCACCCTGCGCCACGTGGCCCTGGCGAGCCCCGCCCTCGCCTACGCCAATCCCATCGACGCCCCGTTCAAGGAACTCGACATCCGCGTGGTGCCGGAGAACGTGACGATTGTCGCGCGGCAGGTCGCCGGCGAGAACCCGGCCGCCCCCGAGGAGAAGGTCGTCGCCGTCAAGAAGGGCGCCAAACTCGCCGACATCCTGAAGGCGGAGGGCGCGAGCGACCGGGAGATCGCCGCCATCCTCGCCGCCCTCGGGTCCGATACGGTGAAGGCTGTGCGCGAGGGGCAGAATGTCCGGCTGCTGCTTGCGCCCAATATCGACGGCAGCGGGCCGCGCCGTATCTCGCGCGTCATGATTGTCGATTCCCAGTCGATCGCCGGCATCGCCGCGCTCGACGACAAGGGGCGCTTTGTGCCTGTCTCGCTGCCCCAGGAGGAGTTCGCCACCGCGTCAGCGGAGACGGGCGAGGATGTCGGCGAAGACGGCGAGAACGGCTCCGGCGGGCGCGGGGCCCGGCTCTACGAGAGCCTCTACGAGACGGCACTGAAGAACGGCATCTCGCGCGAGGTTGTCCAGGATCTCATCCGCATCTTCGCCTACGATGTCGATTTCCAGCGCCGCGTCGGCCCCAACGATTCGATCGAGCTGTTCATGGCCGACGACGACGGCACGGCGGCCGGCGATGTCCTCTTCGCCGCGCTCACCGTCGGCGGCGAGCGGCGGGCGGTCTACCGCTACCAGTCGCCCGAGGACAACACCGTCGACTATTTCGACGAGGACGGCCGCTCGCTGAAGAAGTTCCTGCTGCGCAAGCCGATCACCGACGGCGTCATGCGCTCGGGCTTCGGCACCCGCCGCCATCCGATCCTCGGCTATTCCAAGATGCATACGGGTGTCGACTGGGCGAACCGCTCCGGCACGCCCATCCTCGCCGCCGGCGACGGCGTCGTGATAAAGGCTGGCTGGAGCTCCGGCTACGGGCGGCGCATCGAGATCCAGCACGCTAACGGCTACGTCACCACCTATTCACACCAGTCCGCCTTCGCCCGGGGAATTCAGGAAGGCGTCAGGGTGCGCCAGGGACAGGTCATTGGCTATGTCGGCAACACCGGCCTGTCGACGGGCGCGCACCTGCACTACGAGGTGCTGGTCAACGGACACTTCGTCAATCCGATGAAGATCAAGGTGCCGCGTGGCCGCGAGCTGGAGGGCACGGCCCTGGCCGAGTTCCGCCGCCAGCGCGACCAGATCCGCGAGCTGCGCGCCAAGGCCGAGACAGGCATGCAGGTGGCCGAGGGCGGCTGAGGCGGCCCGGCCGCCGCATGGCTGCCCTGCGCCTGCGCGCCTAGCCCGCCCGCCGGTCCCGCTTCAAGGTCGCGCAACATCTGCGACCGGTGGGGCCATGCTCTCCGTCTTTCTGCTCGTCTTGCCGATCTTCGGGCTCATCGCCGTGGGCTTCCTCGCCCGCTGCGTTGGCCTGCTCAACGACCGCACGGGCGAAGGCCTGTCGGATTTCGTCTACGCCCTCGCAATTCCCTGCCTCATCTTCCGCACGCTGGCGAAGGCCACGTTGCCGGAGGTGCAGCCCTGGGGCTACTGGCTGGCCTATTTCGGCGGCGTTGCCGTGGTGTGGGTGCTCACCACCGTCATCGCGCGGCGCCTCTTCCACGTCACCGAGAACGAGGGTGTCGTCGCCGGCTTTTCGGCGGCGCAGTCCAACACCGTCCTCGTCGGCATTCCGCTTATCCTGGGGGCCTATGGCGACGAGGGCGCCGTCCCGCTCTTTCTGCTGATCGCCATCCATCTGCCGATCATGATGACGGTAGCCACCGTGCTCGTCGAAGGGCGCGGCACCTCGCCCCTCACCATCGTGCGGCGGCTCATCACCCACCCCATCGTCATCTCGGTCATCGTCGGCTCACTCGCGCGGCTCCTGCCCGGCGGGCTGCCCGATGTCGTCTGGTCGCTCGTCAACCCCATCGCCGAGGCTGCCATCCCCTGCGCACTTATCGCCATGGGCGTCGCGTTGCGGCGCTACGGCTTCGGCGAAGGCTTCGGGCTCGCGAGCACCATCACGGTGCTGAAGCTGCTGGTGCACCCGCTTCTCGTCTATCTGCTGGCGCTCCATGTCTTCGACATGCCGCCGACGTGGGCCGGTGTCGCCGTGCTCTTCGCCGCCTCGCCCTCCGGCATCAACGCCTATCTGCTCGCCGAGCGCTACCGCTGCGGCATCGCCATCGCCTCCGGATCGATCGCCCTGTCGACCGCCTGCTCGCTGGCGAGCACGATTCTGTGGCTCACGGTGCTCGGCGCCGGCTAGGCGCCTCCTCGCCGTCAGGCGGGAAAGCCGAGGCGGCGGCGAATCTCGTCTGCGCCGATGCCGGCGGCCCTCAGGTCTCGCAACGCGGGCGAACCGCGGCTCTTGGCGAGCTTGAGGCCGGTCTCGTCGGCAATGAGCGGGTGATGGTGATAGCGCGGCACCGGCAGGTCGAGCAGCGCCTGCAGCAGCCGGTGCACATCCGTGGCCGCCGCCAGGTCCTGACCGCGGACCACATGCGTCACACCCTGCAGCGCATCGTCGACGACCACGGACAGGTGGTAGCTCGTTGGCACCTCCTTGCGCGCTAGCACCACGTCGCCCCACCGTGCCGGATTCGCCACCACGCGCCGCTCGCTTCCGTCAGGGTCGAAGGCGACGAAGGAGAGCTCGCGGCCTGCGGCCCCGACGCGCTGCAGCGCCGCAGTCATGTCGAGCCGCAGCGCGTGCGGCTCGCCGGAGGCGAGACGGCGGGCGATCTCCTGGGCCGGCAGCTGCCGCGCAAGCCCCGGATAGAGCGGCGCCCCGTCGGGGTCGCGCGGCCACGGCCTGCCCTCGGCCCGCTCCCGCTCAGCGACGGCGGCCCTGATCTCCTGCCGGCTGGCGAAACACGGATAGAGAAGTCCCATTTCGCGCAGCTTCGCGAGGGCCGCCCCATAATCGTCCATGTGCTGGGACTGGCGGCGCACGGGCTCCTCCCACGTGAGGCCGAGCCAGGCGAGATCCTCGTAGATGGCCTCTTCGAACGCGGGCCGGCAGCGCGTCGGGTCGATGTCCTCGATGCGCAGCAGGAAGCGCCCGCCGAGGCGGCGGGCCAGGGAGGCGTTGAGCAGCGCCGAATAGGCATGCCCGAGATGGAGAAAGCCGTTGGGGCTTGGCGCGAAGCGCAAAACGGGTGTCGCCTTCGCCCCCATTGCCGCATCCCTCATGATGGAACGACCGCGATTCGAATCATGGCGAGGTTACCCGATGCCGAGCATCATCAACGGCGAGGCGGCGCTCGATGAAGCCCTTGGCGCCCTCGCCGCCGCCGACCCGCTGATCGGCGAATTGGTGCAGGCCGGCGCACGGCCGCCGCTGCGCCTGCGCGAGCCGGGCTTCCCCGGGCTTGCTGCCATCATCGTGGCACAGCAGCTGTCCGTCGCGAGCGCAGACGCCATCTGGGCGCGGGTGCGGGCACGATTCGACCCGCTCGAGCCTCGCACCTTCCTGGCCGCAAGCGACGAAGACCTGCGCGCCTGCGGCCTTTCGCTGCCCAAGATGCGCGGGCTGCGCGCCGTTGCGCTCGCCATTGCCGAGGGTCGCCTGATGCTCGATTCGCTCGGCGCCATGGCGCCCGAGGACGCCATCGCCGCCTTGACGGCCGTGAAGGGCATAGGCCCCTGGACGGCGGAGATCTACCTTCTCTTCTGCCTCGGCCACCCCGACATCTTTCCGGCTGGCGACCTCGCCCTGCAGGAGGCGGCCCGCCTCGCCCTCCGGCTCGACGAGCGCCCGCGCGAGAAGCAGCTGCGTGCCATCGCGGCCGAGCGTTGGCGGCCCTATCGCGGCGTCGCCGCGCGGGTGCTGTGGGCGTATTACCGCATCGCGCGCCGCGGCCGCGAAGGAGCGCCGCTGCTCGGAGCTGACAGCGCCTGAAGCCGAGGGAATCGCTCGACCGCGCGAACTCCATTCGCTAATCAGCAGGAAAGATCACCCTCGAGCCGCACGGGACGACCACATGGACCAGCGATTGATAGACGGGCCGCGTCTCGCCGCGCGATCGGGCGCCACGCGCCAGCTCGTCGTCTTCCTGCACGGCTACGGTGCCGACGGCAACGACCTCATCGACATCGGCCGCCAGTGGCAGCGCTGGCTGCCGGATGCGGCCTTCGTCTCTCCCCACGCGCCGGAGCCCTGCGGCATGTCGCCCATGGGCCGGCAATGGTTTGCCCTCACGTTCCGCGATCCGGACGAGCGCTGGCGCGGCGTCAACCATGCCGCCCCCGCGCTCGATGCCTTTCTGGATGCCGAACTCGCCCGCCATGGGCTGACGGAGGACAGGCTCGCCCTCGTCGGCTTCAGCCAGGGCACCATGATGGCGCTGCACGTCGGCCTGCGGCGCCGCACGGCGCCGGCCGCCATCGTCGGCTATTCCGGCATGCTGGTGGGGCCCAGCGGCGCACCGCCCGAGACGATGCGGGAAGAGATCCGCGCGCGGCCGCCGGTGCTTCTGGTGCATGGCGATGCGGACGAGGTGATCCCGGTGGAGGCGCTGTTCTTCTCGGCCCAGGCCCTGTCGAGCCTCGAGGTGCCGGCCCAGTGGCACCTGTCCCACGGCATCGGACACGGCATCGACGGCGAGGGCCTGCGCCACGGCGGGCTGTTTCTGGCGCGCGCCTTCGGCCTGCCCTACCCCGCCTGATCAGCGCCCGACGACGGCGAGCGCCGCCTGCGCCCCCTGGCGCAGGAAGGTCGTGTCGCTGCCGATGGCGGAGACGACGATGCCCTTGCGCGCCAGGGCCGCGGCCCGCTCCGGCGGGCCCGCGTAGACCCAGACGGCCTTGCCGGCAGCGCGGGCACGGGCGAGCACATGGTCAATCGCCGCGTCGACGGCCGCCGATTCCGGATCGAGATCCCGGCCACCGGACAGGGCGATGGACATGTCCGCCGGACCGATGAAGACTGCATCGATGCCCTCGACCGCAAGAATGTCGTCGACAGCATCGAGCGCCGCCCGCGTCTCGATCATCGCCACCGCCTGGGTGAGGCCGTTGGCGCGGGCAAGATAGTCCTTCGGCGCCAGGCCGGACAGGGCCAATGCCGCGTGCGGCCCCCAGCTGCGCTCACCGAGCGGTGGGAACTTGGCGAAGGCTGCGAAGGCCCGCGCGTCGGCTGCCGAGTTGATCATCGGGGCGATGACCGCGGCAGCGCCGGCGTCGAGCAGGCGCGAGGTGGTCTGGAACTCGCCGACGGGAATGCGCACGACGGTCGGCTTGCCCGCTCCGGCGACGAGCTGGATGCCGCGGATGGCGGCGTCGACATCGACGGCGCCGTGCTGCATGTCGAGGGTCACGAGGTCGAAGGCCTCGCGCGCCAGCAAGGCCGCAATGGCCGGCTCCCGGCTGCCGACCCAGGCAGAGAACAGCGGCTCGCCGGTCGCGAGCCGGCTGGCAAAATCCACATGGATCGACATGACGCCCCCCGGCGAATCTCGATGGTGACAGCCGGCCTTACTGGCCTTTGACTTCCTGGATGGCCTGCGCCATCAGCTCGTCCATGGTGCGACGGATCTGGTGGTCGGACTGGGCGACGCCTGCGGCATCGAAGTCGGCCCGCACCTTGCGGAACACGTCGTCGTCCCCCGCCTCCTCGAAATCGGCGAGAACGACACTCTTGGCATAGGCCTCAGCCTCGGCGCCGGTCTTGCCGAGCTGCTCCGCCGCCCAGAGCCCGAGCAGCTTGTTGCGCCGAGCCGTCGCCTTGAAGCGCAGCTCCTCGTCGTGCGCAAACTGCTTCTCGAAGGCCTCTTCGCGCTTGTCGAAGGTCGTCATCGGGCTCAACTCTCCCTCATGCGGTCGCTCAGGCCGCGATATAGATGGCAGAAGGCGGAAGCGCCAGCCCCCATCGGGCTCGAATCACGGCTGTCTGCCTCTGTGCCATCAGACACCCGACAACACCCGCTTGCAACGCCTGGCGGGCTCACCACATCATTTGGGCAATGTCCAATGCGTATCCGCCGCTCGGGGGCAGTCGTTGTGCTCCGGCTCGCAATCGGCTAGGTTGCGCCTTGCGGGCGAGGGCTTTGTCCGCAAGCACGATGAGCCTCGAACCGGCCCCCGCCCGCTTCGAGCCGCGGACCTTTTGTATGGAGCCACGGCACCTCCGATGGACTTTCTCAAAACACGGTATACGCCGATGAACCGTCGCCGTCGTATCTACGAGGGCAAGGCAAAGGTGCTCTACGAGGGCCCTGAGCCAGGCACGCTCATTCAACACTTCAAGGATGATGCGACCGCATTCAACGCCAAGAAGCACGAGGTTATCGACGGCAAAGGCGTTCTGAACAACCGCATCTCTGAATACATCTTCCAGAATCTCAACGACATCGGCGTGCCCACGCACTTCATCCGGCGGCTGAACATGCGCGAGCAGCTCATCCGCGAGGTGGAGATCATTCCGCTTGAGGTCGTGGTGCGAAATGTCGCAGCCGGCTCACTGTCGCAGCGCCTCGGCATCGAGGAGGGCACGCAGCTGCCGCGCTCGATCATCGAGTTCTACTACAAGAACGATGCGCTCAACGACCCGATGGTGTCCGAAGAGCACATCACAGCATTCGGCTGGGCGACGCCGCAGGAGATCGACGACATCATGGCGCTCGCCATCCGCGTCAACGACTTCCTGTCTGGTCTCTTCCTCGGCGTCGGCATCCGTCTCGTCGACTTCAAGATGGAGACAGGCCGCATGTGGGAAGGCGACATGATGCGCATCGTCGTGGCTGACGAGATCTCGCCCGACTCGTGCCGCCTGTGGGACATCAAGTCCTCCGACAAGATGGACAAGGACCGCTTCCGCCGCGACATGGGCGGGCTGATCGAAGCCTATTCGGAAGTGGCCCGCCGTCTCGGCATCCTCACCGAGAACGAGCGTCCCGGCCACGGCGGCCCGCGCCTGGTGCAGTGACGGCACGAGAAGTTGCCGCAGAGCGCGATTTTGATTAAGCGGGGGCCCGTTGGCCCCCGTTTCCATTGTTCCCTCCGGAGACCCCGATCATGAAAGCCCGCGTGACCGTGACCCTCAAGCAAGGCGTGCTCGACCCGCAGGGCAAGGCCATCGAGGGAGGGCTGAAGTCCCTCGGCATCGAGGGCATCGGCTCTGTCCGCCAGGGCAAGGTCTTCGACATCGAGCTGACGACGACGGACAGGACCAAGGCCGAGAGCGTGCTGCGCGAGGCCTGCGAGCGCCTGCTCGCCAACACCGTCATCGAGAACTACCGCATCGAGCTTGCGGAGTGAGGCGATGAAGGCGGCCGTCATCACCTTTCCCGGCTCCAACCGCGACGGGGACGTTGCGCGGGCCCTCAGGCAGGCGGGCGCCACCGTTGTCTCCGCCTGGCACGCCGACCACGAGCTGCCCCATGGCACGGATCTCGCCGTGCTTCCCGGCGGCTTCTCCTATGGCGACTACCTGCGCTGCGGCGCCATCGCCAGCCGGGCGCCCATCATGGACGCGGTGCGCGCCCATGCGGCGCGCGGCGGGCTCGTGCTCGGCATCTGCAACGGCTTCCAGATTCTCTGCGAATCCGGACTGCTGCCGGGCGTGCTGATGCGCAATGCCAACCTGCACTTCATCTGCCGGCGCCAGCACCTCAAGGTGGCGCGGGCCGACACGGCCTTCACCGGCCGATATCACGTCGGTCAGGTCATTGACGTGTGCATTGCCCACGGCGAGGGCAACTACTTCTGCGACGAGGAAACGCTGCACGAGCTGGAGTCGGAGGGGCGAGTCGCCTTCCGCTACTGCGATGCTGCCGGCAACACGTCCCGTGAGGCCAATCCCAACGGCTCGCTGAACAACATTGCCGGCGTGTTCTCCGAGGGTCTCAACGTGCTGGGCATGATGCCGCACCCCGAGAACCTCATCGACGAACTCGTTGGCGGCATTGACGGGCGCGGCCTCTTCGAGAGCCTCGCCGCCGCGTGACCCGCGCCGGCCGGGCGAGCACCGCCCGGCGCACCGCGCCTCACAGGCGAAAGGCGGGCAGCCCGGTCACCGGGCTGATCACATGGCCCACGACACGCGCGTCGCGGCCGTGACGGGCATTGTCTCGTAGCGGAAAAGGCCCAGCATCCCGGTCTCCACGCGGCCCGAGGCCGAGACGGTCAGGGTGCGATTCGCCGGGTCCTTCTCGACCGTGACCTCCTCCACCCAGGTCACCCCGAGGCCGTAGAAGTTGGCGCGGAAGAACTCGCGCGCCCGGCGCTCCAATGTCAGCTGGTCGAGCACCTCCGCTTCATGGATCAGTTGCCGCGCGGCAGCGTCGAGGGCGTTCTGCATGTCGAGACGCACATTGGCGGCGCGCGCATATTCGGCCGCGATCCCGCAGGGCACGAGCAGCAGCACCGGCCAAAGGATGCGGGCTGCGGCCATCGCCTTGTCCCATTGCCTGCGCAGTCCGTCCGAAAAGCTTCCGATCCGTCCCATGGCCGTTCAATTCGCTCCTCACGCGGCACCGTCGGTTACCGGATCGCGAATTCCGTGCCGGTCTCGCTGTATCAAAATGGTGCGCCCTGTGCGGTCTCGGCGCCTTTTCGCTGTCGCAGCGATTGCCTCGGCGAGGCTTAAGGGCTATGGCCGGGCGAGCGCTTTTCGACCGAGCCCAAGCGGAAACCGAGATGATCCCGAACGAGCCGAAGATCACGCCCGAACTCGTCGCCGAGCACGGCCTCAAGCCCGACGAATACGAGCGTTTCGTGGCCCTCATCGGCCGTGAGCCAACGATCACCGAGCTCGGCATCGTCTCGGCGATGTGGAACGAGCACTGCTCCTACAAGTCCTCGCGCCTGCACCTGAAGACGCTGCCGACGAAGGCCCCCTGGGTCATCCAGGGGCCCGGCGAGAACGCCGGCGTCATCGATATCGGCGACGGGCTCGCCTGTGTTTTCAAGATGGAGAGCCACAACCACCCGTCCTACATCGAGCCCTACCAGGGCGCGACGACGGGCGTGGGCGGCATCCTGCGCGATGTCTTCACCATGGGCGCGCGCCCGATCGCGGCGCTCAACGCCCTGCGCTTCGGCTCGCCCGACCATCCCAAGACGCGCCACCTGGTGGCCGGCGTCGTGGCGGGCATCGGCGGCTACGGCAATTCCTTCGGCGTGCCGACCGTCGGCGGCTCGGTGGGCTTCCACTCGCGCTACGACGGCAACATCCTCGTCAACGCCATGGCGGTCGGCATCGCCAGGGCGGACGAGATCTTCTACGCCAAGGCCACCGGTGTCGGTAACCCGATCGTCTACCTCGGCTCCAAGACCGGGCGCGACGGCATCCACGGCGCTACCATGGCCTCTGCCGAGTTCGACGAGAACTCCGAGGAGAAGCGGCCGACCGTGCAGGTTGGCGACCCCTTCGCCGAGAAGCTGCTGCTCGAGGCCTGCCTTGAGCTGATGGCCTCCGGCACCGTCATCGCCATCCAGGACATGGGTGCGGCGGGCCTCACCTGCTCGGCCGTCGAGATGGGCGCCAAGGGCGACCTCGGCATCGAGCTCGACCTCGACGCCGTGCCCTGCCGCGAGGAGGGCATGACCGCCTACGAGATGATGCTGTCCGAGAGCCAGGAGCGCATGCTCATGGTGCTCGACCCGGACAAGCACGACATCGCCGAGGCCATCTTCCGCAAGTGGGGGCTCGACTTCGCCGTCATCGGCAAGACGACGGACACCCTGCGCTTCGTCGTCAAGCACAAGGGCGAGGTTGTGGCCGACCTGCCCATCAAGGAGCTTGGCGACGAGGCGCCTGTCTACGACCGGCCCTACATCCAGAACGCCTTCGAGCCCGTGCTGCCGCCCGAGAGCGTCGAGGCGCCCATGCCGAACGGCGAGGCGCTCGTGAAGCTGGTCGGCACGCCGGACCTGTGCTCGAAGCGCTGGGTGTGGGAGCAGTACGACCACCTCATTCTCGGCAACACCGTGCAGACGCCGGGCGGCGATGCTGCCATCGTGCGCGTCGGCGACGGGCCGAAGGGCCTCGCCATGACGACCGACGTGACGCCCCGCTATTGCGAGGCCGACCCGGTGGAGGGCGGCAAGCAGGCAGTGGCGGAAGCCTGGCGCAACATCACTGCCGTGGGCGGCCGGCCGCTCGCCGTCACCGACAACCTCAACTTCGGCAATCCCGAGAAGCCCGAGGTGATGGGCCAGTTCGTCGGCTGCATCCGCGGCATCGGCGAGGCCTGCCGGGCGCTCGACTTCCCGGTCGTCTCGGGCAACGTCTCGCTCTACAACGAGACGCAGGGCCGCTCGATCCTGCCCACGCCGACCATCGGCGGCGTCGGCCTGCTCGACGACGTGAAGGTCCACGCCACCATCGCCTTCCGCGCGGCCGGCGAGGCGCTCGTTCTCATCGGCGAGACGAAGGGCTGGCTTGGCCAGTCGGTCTACCTGCGCGACATCTGCGGCCGCGAGGCGGGTGCGCCGCCGCCGGTCGATCTCGCTGCCGAAAAGCGCAACGGCGATTTCGTGCGCGGCCTCATCCGCTCGGGCCGCGTACGCACGGTGCACGACTGCTCGGATGGCGGCCTGGCCGTGACGCTCGCCGAGATGGCGATGGCCGGCGGCATCGGCTGCACAGTGGACGCGGTTCCGGACGGTCTGTCTGCCCACGCCTTCCTCTTCGGCGAGGACCAGGCGCGCTACGTGCTCGCCGTGCCGGATGAGGAGGCGGAGGCAATCCTGCGCGAGGCCGCGGCGGCGGGCGTGCCGGCGGCGCGCATCGGCAGCACCGGCGGGGAGACATTGACCCTTCCGGACGAGGCGCCCATATCTCTTGAACGTCTCAGGACGGCGCATGAATCATGGCTGCCGGCCTACATGGCGGGTCAACACGCCTGAACCGGTACGGCGGGGACAAGGGAAGGGGCTGCAACAATGGCAATGGATGCACGCGAGATCGAGGAGCTGATCAAGGCGCATCTGCCCGACGCCACCGTCGAAATTCGCGATCTCGCCGGTGACGGAGACCACTACGCCGCAACCGTCATCTCGCCCTCGTTCAAGGGCAAGAGCCGCGTACAGCAGCACCAGATGGTCTATGCCGCGCTGCAGGGCCGCATGGGCGGGGCGCTGCACGCCCTTGCCTTGACGACGGCCGCACCCGACAATTGAGCCGAGCTGCGGGTGACGGACGCGCCCCGCGAACAGGGAAAGATTATGAGCAACGTCCACGCTTTCATCGACAATGAGGTCAAGACCAACGACGTCGTGCTCTTCATGAAGGGCACGCCGCAGTTTCCCATGTGCGGGTTCTCCGGCCAGGTCGTGCAGATCCTCGATTACCTCGGCGTGCCCTACAAGGGCATCAACGTGCTTGAGGACGAGAGCGTCCGCCAGGGTATCAAGGACTATTCCAACTGGCCGACGATTCCCCAGCTCTACGTGAAGGGCGAGTTCATCGGCGGCTGCGACATCGTGCGCGAGATGTTCCAGTCGGGCGAGCTGCAGAGCTTCCTGAGCGAGAAGGGCATCCCGGTGCGCGTGCCCGAGAAGGGCTGACAAACCATCGCCAGCAACGAGCGGGCACGTCGCGCAGCGGCGTGCCCTTTTTGCTGCGTCTGCGGGCGCGGCCGCGCCTCAGCGGCCGAGCGCCGCCCTGACGAAGGCCACGGCATCCTGCGAGTGCCATTCGGCCGGGCCGGCGAGCTCGGCGACGGCGCACCCCTCCGGCCCGATGACGAGCGTCGTCGGCATGCCGAAGGCCTTTCCGGCCGACTTGAGCTCCTGGAAGATCTTGGCCTGTGGATCGCGGTAGTGCGCGAGGCGCGTGATGCCCGCCTGCTTCAGCCATTCCTGCGGCTTTTCGGGATCGCGTGTGTCGATGTTGACGGCGACGACCTCGAAGTCGTCGCCGCCGAGATCGGCCTGCAGGGCATCGAGCGCCGGCATCTCCTGGCGGCACGGGGCGCACCAGGTGGCCCAGAGGTTGAGAAGGACGGTGCGACCCTTGAAATCGGCCAGCGTCAGGCGCCTGCCGTCCGGCCCCTCAAAGGAAAGCGGCGGCAGGGGCTGGGGCGTCGACGGCACTTTCACGGCGGCCAGCTCGCCCCTGGCGAGCGGACGCAGCCTGTCGAGCGTCTCCGCTGCCATCGCGCACTGGGCAACCTCCGCGCGGTCTTTGCCTGCGAGCCGGCCGGTCACCAGCGCGAGGCCCGCCCCGAGGATCGCCGCCCCGAAAACGGCGACGACGAACAGAGGCTGGCGGATGAGCGGCGTGGTCTCGGCCATGGATCTTCACCTCTCCTCAAAACGTCCACGGGCGCATTAGTCCGCGCCGGTGGCGAAATCCAGACCGTCGCGCCTCACGAAAGCGTGGCCGGCGGCCGCACGGCGGGACACCATGCCGGCGGCGCAACACGCCGCCCGCGTTAGGGGCTCGCGCTTCGCGACGCTTCGGCTATAGTGCGCGCCGTTTTTCGGAGAATGCCTTCGTGCCGTCACCGCTGCCCATTGCCCGTTCCATCGCCATCGTCCTCGCCGTCTCGCTCGCGCTCGCGGCCTGCGGCCGCCGTGGCGCGCTCGAGCCGCCGCCTGATCCGAACGCACCCGCGCAGGAGGAGAAGGCCGCGCCCGGCGGCGCGAGCCTGACGCCCTCGCCGGTCGGCACGCCGAAGAAACGGGCGGTCGAGCAGCCGCGCCCCAACGAGCCGTTCTTCCTCGACGCCATCCTCTAGCAGAGCGGCCGCTTCGGCGGCCCGTCCGGCCATGCACCACTTTTCCTATCGCGACGACGTCCTTCACGCCGAGGACGTCGCGCTCACCCGTCTCGCCGACGCGGTTGGGACGCCGTTCTACTGCTATTCCACCGCGACGCTGACCCGGCACTACCGCGTGTTCGCGGAGGCCTTCGCCGGCGAGAAGGCGCTCGTCTGCTACGCGGTGAAGGCCAACTCGAATCAGGCGGTGCTCAGGACACTGGCGGATCTCGGCGCGGGCATGGACATCGTCTCGGCGGGCGAGCTTGCCCGTGCACTCGCGGCCGGCGTGCCGGGGCACAAGATCGTCTTTTCAGGCGTGGGGAAGACGAGGGAGGAGATGGCGGCGGCGCTCGACGCCGGCATCCTGTGCTTCAACCTCGAATCGGAGCCGGAGCTGGAAGCCCTGTCCGAGGTGGCGCAGTCGCGCGGGCAGGTCGCGCCCGTCTCGGTGCGCGTCAATCCCGACGTCGATGCGCGGACCCACGCCAAGATCTCGACCGGCAAGTCCGAGAACAAGTTCGGCATCCCCATCTCCCGCGCGCGGGAGGTCTATGCCCATGCCGCGAAGCTGCCCGGCATCGTCGTGCGCGGCGTGGACATGCACATCGGCAGCCAGATCACGGACCTCGAGCCGTTCGACAACGCTGCCGCGCTGCTCGCCGAGCTGGCGCGCGACCTGATGGCCGCCGGGCACAAGCTGCACCACATCGATTTCGGCGGTGGCCTCGGCATCCCCTATCGCCACGACGACCCGCCGCCGCCGGACCCGAAGGCCTATGCCGAGGTCATCACGCGCCACACCCGTGGCCTTGGCCTCGAGCTCGTCTTCGAGATCGGCCGCATGATCGCCGGCAACGCGGGCATCCTGGTGACGCGCGTCGTCTACGTGAAGCACGGCGAGGGCAAGACCTTCGTCATCGTCGACGCAGGGATGAACGACCTCATCCGGCCGACGCTCTACGAGGCGCACCACGACATCATCCCCGTCGTGCGGGCGGCGGATGCGGGCACGATCACGGCCGACGTCGTGGGGCCTGTGTGCGAAAGCGGCGACTATCTCGCCCTCGGGCGCCGGCTGCCCGAGGTGAAGGCGGGCGACCTTCTCGCCGTCATGACGGCGGGCGCCTATGGCGCGGTGCAGGCTTGCACCTACAACACGCGCCCGCTGGTGCCGGAGGTACTGGTGCGGGGCGGCGACGCCGCCGTCGTGCGGCCGCGCCCCAGCATCAGCGAGATGATCGCGCTCGACCGCATCCCCGACTGGCTCGACCACAAATCGGCGTGAGACGGGGTTATCCTCGCGTCCGGGCATGTTAACCTTCGTTCCGGTGGGGGCGGAGTGCCGGAAACGGCGCGTGGAGAACCCGCATGAGCGAAAGCCCGGCACGCGTGCCCGCACGTGCACGGCCCATGATCGATGAACGGCTGCGCGCCCTCACGGCGCGTGCCCGACTCGTCTTGTGGTGGGAGGCTTTGTGGCCGGCCCTGTGGTGGCCGCTCGGCACCGTCATCGTCTTCCTCATCCTGTCGCTTCTCGGCATCTGGGACCTGCTGCCCGTTGCCGCGCGCCCCTACGGCGTTGGCCTCGCCGCCCTGGCGCTGCTCGCCTCGCTCATCCCGCTCGTCCGCATCTCCCCGCCGACGCGGCAGCAGGCACTCGCCCGCATCGACCGCGATTCCGCGGCGCCGCACCGGCCCGCGGCGGCGCTGGCCGACAGCCTCGCCGGCGCACCGAGCGACCCCGGCACCCTCGCCCTGTGGGAAGCGCACCGGCAGCGCGCAGCCGCGGCAATCGATTCACTGCGCGTTGCGCCGCCCCGGCCCGGCATGGCGGCGCGCGACCCCTTTGCAGTGCGCGGCGGCCTCATCGTCGTGCTGGCGGCGGCGGCCTTTGCCGCCGGTTCGGACGTCCTCCCGCGCCTGACGACCGCCTTCGATTGGCAGGCGCCGCAGGCAGGCGGCCCGGCCTTTCGCGTCGACGGCTGGATCGACCCGCCGCACTACACGCGCCTGCCGCCGATCCTGCTCGACCTGCGCGACGGCGAGGAGCGCCATGCCCGGGCCCCCGTCGGCAGCACGGTTGTGGTGCGGGCAGCCGGCAGCGCCGAGCTCTCCGTGTCCGTGGGCCGCGGCCTCGTGCGCGCCGAACAGCCGACCACGGCGCCTGCCGGCCTCGTCGAGCACCGCTTCACGCTCGAGGCGGATGACGAGCTGGTGGTCTCCTCGAAGGCCGGCACCAGCCGGGTGGTCATCGAGGCGACACCGGACACGCCGCCGACGGTCGTCTTCTCCGACGAGCCGCGCAACAACACCCGCGGCAGCATCACCCTCACCTACCGCATGCGCGACGACTACGGCATCGATACGGCCGAGGCGCTCGTCGTGCCCCTGGGGCGCGAGGGCCGGCGGACGCTGGTGCCGCCACCGCGCATCCCGCTTGCGCTGCCGCTCGACCCGGCGGCGGATGAGGACACGCGCACCACCAATGACCTTTCCGCGAGCCCTTGGGCGGGCGCCACTGTGGCCATGACCCTCGTGGCCCGCGACCATGCTGGCCACGAAGGGCGCAGCGAGACGAAGACCGTCGTGCTGCCGCAGCGCCCCTTCACCAAGCCGCTTGCCAGGGCACTCGTGGAGCAGCGTCGCAACCTCGTGCTGGCGCCGGACGAGCGGGACCGCGTGCAGACTGCGCTCGACGCGCTGCTCATCGCGCCGGAGGATTTCACGCCGGAGCTCGGCGTCTTCATCGGCCTCAGCCTCGCCTCCAAGCGCCTTGCCGCCGCCAGGACCGACGAGGAACTGCTCGACGTCGCCGAGCTGCTGTGGGCGATGGCTCTCGAGATCGAGGACGGCGGCATGTCCCAGGCCGAACGCGACCTTCGCGCCGCACAGGAAGCACTGCGCGAGGCGCTGGAGCGCGGCGCGGACGAGGACGAGATCCGCCGCCTCACGGAGGAGCTGCGCCAGGCGATGAACAACTTCCTGCGCGAGTTCGCCCAGCGCATGCAGCAGAACCCTGGCCAGCCCAACCAGGCGCCGCCCAACGCCGATGCGCGCACCGTCACGCCGCAGGACCTCGACAACCTCCTCAACCGCCTCGAGGAGCTCGCCCGCCAGGGCGCCACGGCGGACGCCCAGCGCCTGCTCGACGAGCTGCGCAACATCCTCGAGAACCTCCAGACCGCGCGGCCCGACCAGGGAGGCGACCAGTTCTCGCAGGAAATGAACCGCGCGCTCAACGAGCTCGACGAGATGATGCGCGACCAGCGTAACCTGCGCGACGACACCTACCGGCAGAGCGCGCCGTGGTCGCAGCAGAACCGGCAGCGCCAGCGTCGCCCGCGAGGCGAGAATCAGCAGGCCCAGCCGGGGCAAGACGGCGAGCAGGGCGAGGACGGCCAGAGCCTCACCGAGCGGCAGCAGGCGCTGCGCGAGCGCCTCGAGGAGCTGCGCCGTCGCATGCGCGACTTTGGCCTGCAGGACGAGCCCGGCTTCGGCGAGGCCGAGGAGGCGATGAGGGAGGCGGAAGGCCAGCTCGGCCAGGGCCAGGCCGGCGACGCCGTCGACGCCCAGGGACGGGCTTTGGAAGCCCTGCAGCGCGGCGCGCAGGGCCTGGCGCAGCAGATGCAGGGCAACGGCCAACCGCAACAGGCCGACGGCTCCGACGGGCCACCCCGGCCGGGCGCCGCGGGCCCCGGCGGGCCCCGCAACGAGGATCCCCTCGGCCGGCCGACACGCAACCGCGACTGGTCGGATGGGCGCGTGCGCATTCCCGGTGCCGACGAATCAGCGGCGGTGCGGGCGCGACGCATCCTTGAGGAGCTGCGCCGGCGCCTTGGCGACCCGACGCGGCCGAGCGAGGAAATTGAGTATCTGGAGCGCCTGCTGCGGCGCAATTGACCCCGGACGGTTGCCCTGAAACCGGCAGCGAGACGATCCGTCGCTGCGCCCGGCCGAAGGACAGGGTTGGAGGCGACGCAAGGGAGCTCTAAAGCACGCTCATGACTGCCAATCTTCTCGTCTCCGTCGCCGTCGGCGTTGTCGCCGTCGTTCTCGTCCTCGGGCTGTTCAACATGCTGCGCGGGGGCAGCGCCGAGCGTTCGCAACGCCTCATGCGCCTGCGCGTGCTGCTTCAGTTCCTCGCCATTGTCATCATCATGCTCGTCGTTTGGATACGCGGCTTCTGACGGCGAGCGCCGCAGATCTGCAACACTCGCCTTAATACGACATTAACCATGCTGATTCAGGGTTGCCGCTGGTTCAGGCCCGCTTTATGCCTCGTACGTTGATCGGCATGCCTCTGAGCGGGAGGGGTGCTGGTTTTCTCCTCGCTGGCAGTTCTCCGCCCGGGAAACGGCCTCGTTTCCGTACTTCTAGAGTTGATGCCGATGACGCCGTTCCGCTCCGTTTCAGCTGCGTTCTGCTTGCCGGCAACTCTCTTTCTGGGCCTTCCGGCCAAGGCCGCCGATCTCGCGCCGCCTGCTCCCGTGGTCGACCAGGCCCCCTATGCGTCAAACAGCCTGGCGAGCTTCGTCTCGCAGCTGCGCCTCGGCGTTCTCGCGCACGACCCCGGTGGTAACGAGGACGGCTCGGTCGACATCATGGGCGAGATCGTCTTCGCCAAGCCGTGGCGGCACGAAAACCCGCTCGTCGACATGCTGCTGCCGACCTTCAACGCCGGCGTCAGCGCCAACACCGGCGGCAAGACGAGCTATGTCTTCGCCGGCCTCAACTGGCATGCCGACATCACGGACGCACTGTTCATCGAGGTCGATTTCGGCGGCGCCGTGCACAACGGCAAGGTGGGTGATGTCGTGCCCAACGGGCGTGATGCGCTCGGCTGCCGCGTCCTCTTCCGCGAGGCGGCGTCGATCGGCTATCGCTTTGCCCCCAACTGGAGCGTGCTGGCGACCGTCGAGCACCTTTCCAATGCCGGACTGTGCGACGACAATCGGGGCCTCACCAATGTCGGCGCGAAGCTGAGCTACCATTTCTGAGGGGCCATGGTCCGCCTCAACCGCATCTATACCCGCACGGGCGACGACGGCACGACCGGCCTCGCAACGGGGGCGCGCCGTCCCAAGTACGATCTGCGGATCGAGGCCTTCGGCTCTGTGGACGAGACTAATGCGTGCATCGGGCTGGCACGCCTGCACACGGGCAATGATGCCGCGCTCGATGCCATGCTGGCCCGCATCCAGAACGACCTGTTCGACCTCGGCGCTGATCTGGCGACGCCGGACGATGGCAAGCCGCTGTCCTACGAGCCCCTGCGCATCGTCGACGCGCAGGTGGCGCGGCTCGAGAGCGAGATCGACAGCCTCAACGCGCATCTGTCCCCATTGCGCTCCTTCGTCCTGCCGGGCGGCAGCCCTGCCGCGGCGGCCCTTCACCTCGCCCGCACTGTCTGCCGGCGGGCGGAGCGCCAGGTGGCCGCGCTCGCCGCGCGCGAGGACGAACCGGTGACACCCGCCGTCATTAGGTATCTCAACCGGCTGTCAGACTTCCTATTCGTCGCTGCACGCTATGTGAACGACAAGGGTGCGGCGGACGTGCTATGGGTACCGGGGCAGAACCGCTGAGCGTGGCCGAGGCGGCGCTGCCGCCGACCAATCCCGGGCCGGAGCGCTACCCATGTTTGTGCCGCTGCACGACGGCGTGCCGATGCGCAATCTCAAGGCGCCCTACGCCACCTATGCGCTCATCGTCGTCTGCGTCCTCGGCTACCTGCTGATTCTCGCCGATCCGGACATCCTGCCGGCGGACTGGGCGATCGCGGGGCTCGGCGTCATCCCGGGCGTGCTCTTCGGCTCCTACACCCTGCCGGAGGGGTTGCCGCTCGTGCCGGAGCCGGCGACGCTGCTGACGAGCCTGTTCCTGCACGTCTCCTTCCTGCATCTGGCCGGCAACATGCTGTTCCTCTGGGTCTTCGGCGACAATGTCGAGGACGCGATGGGGCACGGCCGCTTCATCCTCTTCTTCCTGCTGTGCGGCACCGCCGCCGGCCTTGCGCACGCCTTCGCCGTGCCTGGCTCTGACCGGCCGCTCGTTGGCGCCTCGGGCGCCGTCTCGGGCGTCGTTGCCGCCTATCTCATCCTGCATCCGCGCGTGCGGCTGTGGGGCCTGTTTTTCGCGCGCATCCCGCTCAGGCTGCGAGCCTATTGGGCCATCGGCTTCTGGCTCGCCTTCCAGCTCTTCCAGGCCCTCACCGCCACGGACGATTCGGTGGGCTGGTATGCGCATATCGGCGGCTTTGCCGCAGGTGCCGTGCTGGTCGTCATGTTGCGCCGCCGCGACCAGCCGCTTCTCGGCATCGCAGACGAGCCCCGGGAGACCAGAGACGCGTAAACGCTTATCGGCGTTGACAAGTTCGAACAGCCGTCGTTACGGTCCCCGGCGCCATGCGATTGCCTGTTGAAGCGGCAGGCGGTAGAGCAGTTTTGCTGCACCGCCACATGACGACAGGGCGCGCCATGTCGGTCCTCGGTCGAAAGGACTTAAGTCGATGAAGATCCTGGTGCCCGTGAAACGGGTCGTAGACTACAACGTCAAGATCCGCGTCAAGGCGGACGGCTCCGGTGTTGAGCTCGCCAACGTGAAGATGTCGATGAACCCCTTCGACGAAATCGCCGTCGAAGAGGCCATCCGTCTCAAGGAGGCGGGCAAAGCGAGCGAGATCGTCGTCGTATCCATCGGCCCGCAGCAGGCGGCCGAAACGATCCGTACCGGCCTTGCCATGGGCGCCGACCGCGGCATCCTCGTGAAGACCGACATCGCCACCGATCCGCTGGGTGTCGCCAAGGTACTGAAGAAGATCGTCGAGCAGGAGGCGCCCGGCCTCATCATCATGGGCAAGCAGGCCATCGACGACGACGCCAACCAGACCGGTCAGATGCTCGCCGCGCTGCTCGGCTGGTCGCAGGGCACCTTCGCGTCCAAGGTCGTGATCGGCGACGGCACGGTGGACGTGACGCGCGAGATCGACGGCGGCCTGCAGACGGTGACGCTGAAGCTGCCGGCTGTCGTGACGACGGACCTGCGCCTCAACGAGCCGCGCTACGCCTCGCTGCCCAACATCATGAAGGCGAAGAAGAAGCCCATCGACGAGACGACTCCCGAGGCGCTCGGCGTCGACGTGACGCCGCGCCTCAAGGTGCTGAAGACGACGGAGCCGCCCGCGCGCAAGGCCGGCGTGAAGGTGGGCTCGGTCGCAGAGCTCGTGCAGAAACTCAAGGACGAGGCGGGAGTTCTCTAAGATGACGACGCTGCTTCTCGCCAAACACGATAACAAGACCCTCAACGACGCCACGGCCAAGGCGCTCACCGCGGCCCGGGCGCTCGGCGCGCCCGTGCACATCCTCGTCGCCGGCGCCGGCTGCGGCGCGGTGGCCGAGGCGGCCGCCAAGCTCGAGGGTGTCGAGAAGGTGCTCCTCGCCGATGCCCCGCTCTACGAGCATCGCCTGGCCGAGCCGCTCGCCGAGCTCATCGTGTCGCTGGCCAGCGGCTATGATGCCCTCGTCGCCCCCGCCACCACGACGGGCAAGAACGTCATGCCCCGCGTCGCGGCGCTGCTCGACGTCATGCAGGTGTCGGAGATCACCAAGGTTGTCGCGCCCGACACGTTCGAGCGGCCGATCTACGCCGGCAACGCCATCCAGACGGTTCAGACGAGCGAGGCCAAGAAGGTCATCACCGTGCGTACCGCCGCCTTCCAGGCGACCGGCCAGGGCGGCTCGGCGCCGATCGAGTCCGTGGCCGCCGCGCGGGATCCGGGCCTCTCCTCCTTCAAGGGCGAGGAGCTGTCGAAGTCCGACCGGCCCGAGCTCACCTCTGCCCGCATCATCATTTCCGGCGGGCGGGCCCTTGGCTCGGCCGAGAACTTCACCAAGGTGATCGAGCCCATTGCCGACAAGCTGGGCGCCGCCATGGGCGCGTCGCGCGCGGCGGTCGATGCCGGCTATGCGCCGAATGACTGGCAGGTGGGCCAGACCGGCAAGGTCGTGGCACCGGAGCTCTACATCGCCGTCGGCATCTCGGGTGCCATCCAGCACCTTGCCGGCATGAAGGACTCCAAGGTCATCGTCGCCATCAACAAGGACGAGGAGGCCCCCATTTTCCAGGTGGCCGACTACGGCCTCGTCGCCGATCTCTTCACTGCCCTGCCGGAATTGGGCGAGGAGCTCGCGAAGATCGGCCGCTGACGCGTCAGGCCACGGCGACCGCCGCAAGCGGTTTCCGTGGCTTTCGCTCTGGAGAGTGATAAAACAGGGCGCGGAACAGCCGCCGGCTGCCGCGCTCGCTGGCTTTTGTGAGCCGCCACGTGCGCCTGCCGGCGATGGTCGGCTGGCATCGACAGGGATGGATTGGACTTCATGTCTCAGCAGATCCGGACAGTAGGCATCATCGGCGCAGGGCAGATGGGCAACGGCATCGCCCATGTCTGCGCCCTCGCCGGTTACGACGTCGCGCTCAATGACATCAGCGAGGAGCGCATCAACGCCGGGCTTGCGACAATCAACGGCAATCTTTCCCGCCAGGAGGCGAAGGGCCAGATCACCGAGGCTGACAAGCAGAAGGCGCTTCAGCGCATCACGCCCGCCCTCTCCTACGAGGCGCTGTCGAACTGCGATCTCGTCATCGAGGCTGCAACCGAGAACGAAGAGACGAAGCGCAAGATTTTCGAGGCGCTCTGCCCCGCCCTGCCGCCGGAGACGATCATCGGCACCAATACCTCGTCGATCTCCATCACCCGGCTCGCCTCGACGACCGACCGGCCGGAACGCTTCATCGGCATCCACTTCATGAATCCTGTGCCGGTGATGCAGCTCGTGGAGATCATCCGCGGCATCGCCACCGAGGATTCGACCTTCGAGACCATCAAGGCGTTCGTTGCCAGCCTCGGCAAGACGGCGACGCTGGCCGAGGACTTCCCGGCCTTCATCGTCAACCGCATCCTCCTGCCGATGATCAACGAGGCGATCTACACCCTCTACGAGGGGGTCGGCTCGGTGGAATCGATCGACACGGCCATGCGCCTCGGCGCCAATCACCCGATGGGGCCGCTGCAGCTGGCCGACTTCATCGGCCTCGACACCTGCCTGTCGATCATGCAGGTGTTGCACGACGGACTCGCCGATTCGAAGTACCGCCCCTGCCCGCTCCTCGTGAAGTATGTCGAGGCCGGCTGGCTCGGCCGCAAGACGAAGCGTGGCTTCTACGACTATCGGGGGGACCATCCGGTTCCGACCCGCTGAGGCGTCCTCCCCGGGGGCCGGCTGCGGCAATGGCGCAGCCGCCACCCCCATCTTGGCGCTTCACAAGCCCGTCACACGGTTTATAGACTATCCGCGCTGATGGATTCGCACGTCGCGTGCGAGCCCCCAACCAGCGGAGGCGCCCGTGACGGTGCACGTGCCTCACTCGACGGTGTCGCCGGATGCCTGCCCGGCCCTGGTTCTCAACGCCGACTATAGGCCGTTGAGCTACTATCCTCTGTCGCTCTGGGGCTGGCAGGACGCGATCAAGGCCGTCTTCCTCGACCGGGTCAACATCCTCTCGCACTACGACCGGACAGTCCGAAGTCCCAGCTTCGAGATGCGCCTGCCTTCGGTCGTCTGCCTCAAGACCTACGTCAAACCGTCACGACAACCCGCGTTCACCCGGTTCAACGTTTTTCTCCGCGATCGTTTCACCTGCCAGTATTGCGGCTCCCGCGAAGACCTCACGTTCGACCATCTCATTCCGCGGTCGAAGGGCGGGCAGACCACCTGGGACAACGTCGTCACCGCCTGTTCCCCCTGCAACCTGCGCAAGAGCGACCGCCTGCCCGAGGATGTCGGGATGTGGCCGAGCCAGATGCCCTTTGCGCCCAGTGTGCAGGATCTGCACCGCAACGGCCGCCTGTTCCCGCCCAACTACCTGCACGAGAGCTGGCTCGACTATCTCTACTGGGATACCGAGCTCGAGCCTTGATCAGCCGCGCGTCAGCGCCGCCTTCGCGCCGAGCGCCGCCATGGCCGCGATGGCCACCGAGATCACCGCATTCCAGCCCGCCAGCGATAGACCGAGGAAGCGCCAGGCCGCCTCGGTGCAGCTGACGACGCGCACGCTCTTGAGGCTCTGCAGGAAGTCGCCGACCATTGCGGGATTGGGGCCGCCCGTGCCGGCGCAGTCACTCGGCCCGAGCCACCAGCCCCATTCGACGCCGGCGTGATAGACGCCAAGCCCCGCGCTGACGAGGAAGACGACGGCAAGGAGGAGGAGCCCGATGCCGCTCGCCCGCTCCAGCGCCGGCCGCGGCGGCAGGAGAGCGAGAACGAGGGCGACGGGCATCGCCACGTAGTAGGGATTGCGCTGCATGAGACAGAGCGGGCACGGCCGCAGGCCGAAGCCGTGCTCGAAGACGAGCGCCCCGCCGATCGTCACGGCCGCGGCGAGCAGGACGGCAAGTGCAACGCGCCGCGGGCTCGCCAGAAACTCGGCCAATGCGTTCATCCTCGTCCTCCGTCAGCGCCACCCGAGGGCGGCATGTTTCCTCGCGCGATGCAATTGGCCACAGGCCGTTTCAGCTTGCATCTCACGATCGGCTGAACCGGAGCGTCAGAAAAGCAGGGTAGCGGCCGCGAAACCACCGACGATGAGCACGATGGCAGAGGTGGCGACCAGCGTCAGGTGCTCATCGAGCAGCCGGCGGATGGGTTCGCCGAAGCGATGCATAACGCCCGCCACGAGATAGAAGCGGATGCCGCGCGTGATGACGGACAGGACCACAAACCAGAATAGGTCGTAGCCGGCGAAGCCCGAGGTGATGGTGACGAGCTTGTAGGGGATCGGCGTCAGCCCCTTCAGCAGGATCACCCAATGGCCGTATTCGGCATAGGCGCTGCGGAAGGCATCCACCTTGTCGCCATAGCCGTAGAGCGTGATGAGCCACTGCCCGAGCGAATCATACAGCAGGGCACCGATCGCATAGCCGAGGAGGCCGCCGGCGACCGAAGTGACCGTGCAGACCATGGCATAGAACCAGGCCCTGTCCGGGCGCGCCAGAGCCATGGGCACGAGGACAACATCCGGCGGCACGGGAAAGAACGAGCTCTCCGAAAAGGAGACCGCGCCGAGCGCCCAGGTGGCGCGGGGCCGGCTGGCGAGGGAGAGCGTCCAGTCGTAGATGCGTCGGAACATCAGCTTCGCTTACCGGGCAGACAGGCGATTGTCCATTGCCATCGCGAGGGAGCCACCTATAGGCATGCCGGGTTGGCGGAACCACCCCTTTCGGGTACGGGCGGCTCTCGCCGGTTCCGGCCAACCGGCCAAAACAGTGAATTGCGGCTGAGGGCCCATCCACCGGCGCGTGGACCTATGTTACTGGAATAGATTGACAAAGTTCTTTCGCGCTGCTGCTGGCATTTCGCCGGCGGCTGTCGTATACGAGCATCCGGCCGCGCGGGCGTGGCGGAATTGGTAGACGCAGCGGACTCAAAATCCGCCGGAGCAATCCTTGTCGGTTCGAGTCCGACCGCCCGCACCATCCTTTCCTTCCGATCCCATCCCCCGGACCTTCCGATCCCATCCCCCGGAGCGTGTTGCGGCGCCCCGAAAAGTTGTCAGCGCAGCGGCAGCACGTGGGTGTGCTTGACCTGCTCCAGCGCGAAGCTCGACTCGATGGAGGCGACGCCGTCGAGGCGTGTCAGCTTCTCCTTCAGGAAACGCTCGTAGGCCGGCAGGTCGGCGCAGACGACGCGCATCAGGTAGTCGCGCTGGCCGGTCATGAGGTAGCACTCCATCACCTCGGGCCAGCGCGACACGGTGGCGGCGAAGCGGTCGAGCTCCTCCTCCCGCTGGCGCTCGAGCTTGATGGAGATGAAGACACTCACCGGCAGGTCAACGGCCGCCTGGTCGACCACCGCCACATAGCCGCGGATGACGCCGGCCGCCTCGAGCAGGCGCACGCGGCGCAGGCAGGGCGATGTGGTGAGGCCGACCTTCTCCGCCAGCGCCTGGATGGTGATGCGCCCATCCTCCTGAAGGGCGGCAAGAATGCGCCGGTCGATGGCGTCGAGCTCGATGTGGCGTTTTTTCATCGTGAAGGCCGTCTCACCTTTCCATAATTGCCACAATCAGATCCCGCACTGGCAAATTTGGCAAGTTCTGCCACGCCGCCCGCCTTAGGCTATCCTTGTTGCGGCGGTTGCCGCCCAGAAGACAGAGGGACTGCCATGAGGGACGAGCACCTCGCCTATCTCGCCGCCCTGGAGAAGAAGGTGCTGTGGCTGGCAACGTGGACCATCCACCACGCCAACCACATCAGGGGCAACGACGACGGGCTCAAGATCGGTGGGCACCAGGCCTCCTCCGCCTCGCTCGCCACCATCATGACGGCGCTCTACTTCTCGGCCCTGAGGCCGCAGGACCGCGTGGCGGTGAAGCCGCACGCGAGTCCCGTCTTCCACGCCATCCAGTACCTCCTCGGCAACCAGAGCAAGGAGAAGCTCGTCGATTTCCGTGCCTATCGGGGCGCCCAGTCCTACCCCTCGCGCACCAAGGACATCGACGATGTCGATTTCTCCACCGGCTCCGTCGGCCTCGGCGTGGCGCAGACGCTGTTCGCCTCGCTGGTTCAGGACTACGTGAAGGCCCGCGGCTGGGCGAAGGACTGGCCGGAGGGCCGCATGGTCGCCCTCGTCGGCGATGCCGAGATGGACGAGGGCAACATCTTCGAGGCGCTGCTGGAAGGCTGGAAGCAGGGCCTGCGCAACTGCTGGTGGATCATCGACTACAACCGCCAGAGCCTCGACGCTGTGATCCGCGAGGGCCTGTTCGCGCGTTTCGAGGCGCTGTTCTCCGCCTTCGGCTGGGAGGTGGTGACGCTGAAGTACGGCTCCCTGCTGGAGGCGGCGTTCCGCGAGGAGGGCGGCGAGGCCCTGCGCCGCTGGATCGACACCTGCCCTAACCAGCTCTATTCGGCGCTGACCTTCCAGGGCGGCGCCGCCTGGCGCCGGCGCCTCCTCGACGACATCGGAGACCAGGGGCCCGTCACCGCGCTCATCGAGCGGCGCAGCGACGAGGAGCTGGCGCGGCTGATGACCAACCTCGCCGGCCACGACCTGCCGTCGCTTCTCGCCGCCTTCGAGAAGGCGCAGACGCACGACAGGCCGGTGGTCTTTATCGCCTATACCATCAAGGGCTTCGGCCTGCCGCTCGCCGGCCACAAGGACAACCATGCCGGGCTGATGACGCCGGCCCAGATGGAGGGCTTCCGCAAGGCGATGAACATCCGCCCTGGGCACGAATGGGACAGGTTCGAGGGCCTCGACATCGATGAGCGCAAGCTGCAGGCCTTCCTCGATGCCGTGCCCTTCAATGCCCGCGGGCCGCGGCGGCTCCGCGCCGCGCGCGTGCCCGTGCCGAAGGAACTGCCGACGCCGCGGCAGGCAGAAATGTCGACCCAGCAGGGCTTCGGCCTCGTGCTCAACGAGATCGCCCGCTCCGACACGGCGCTCGCCGAGCGTATCGTCACCACCTCGCCGGACGTGACGGTGTCGACCAATCTCGGGCCATGGGTCAACCGGCGCGGGCTCTTCGCACGCGAGACGATGGTGGACACGTTCAGGCAGGAGCGCATCCCCTCGACCTACAACTGGGAGTTCTCGCCCAGGGGCCAGCACATGGAGCTCGGCATTGCCGAGATGAACCTCTTCATCATGCTCTCGGCCCTCGGCCTCTCGCACAGCCTCTTCGGCGAGCGGCTGCTGCCCGTCGGCACGCTCTACGATCCCTTCATCGCCCGCGGGCTCGATGCGCTGAACTATGCCTGCTACCAGGATGCCCGCTTCCTCCTCGCCGCCACGCCCTCGGGCATCACGCTGGCGCCCGAAGGGGGTGCTCACCAGTCCATCGCAACCCCGCTCATCGGCATGGCGCAGGACGGCCTCGCCGCCTTCGAGCCGGCTTTCGTCGACGAGCTTTCCGTCATCATGCGCTTTGCCTTCGACTACATGCAGCGCAATGGCGAGGACGGGGACGATGACGGCAGCGCCTCGCGCTCATGGCTGCGCGACGAGACGGGCGGCTCCGTCTACCTGCGCCTGTCGACGCGCCCCATTGCCCAGCCGCAGCGCACGATGAGCGCGGAGCTTGCCCGCGACATCATCGACGGGGCCTACTGGCTGCGCGAGCCGGGGCCGAATGCCGAGATCGTCGTGGCCTACACCGGCGCCATCGCGCCGGAGGCGATCGCCGCCGTCGGCCTGATGGCCGAGGACCGGCGCGACGTCGGCCTGCTCGCCGTCACCTCGGCGGATCGCCTCAATGCGGGCTGGACGGCGGCGAGCCGGGCCCGCGAGCGCGGCCTCGTCCACGCGCGCAGCCACATCGAGCGGCTTTTCGAGAAGCTGCCGCCCCACTGCGGCATCGTGACGGTGCTCGACGGCCACCCGGCGACGCTCGCCTGGCTCGGCGCTGTCGGCGGCCACCGCACGCGCTCTCTCGGGGTCGAGCATTTCGGGCAGACGGGCAGCCTCGCCGACCTCTACCGGCATTACGGCATCGACACTGAGGCCATCATAACCGCGGCGCAGACGCTGGCTCCCGGCCGGCCGATCCGGCACCTTCGGGCACTCGGCTGAACGAAAGAACCCGGAGGCACGCCGGCCTCCGGGTTCCGCATCTCGCAAGGCGTCAGGGCAAGCCGCGCTCAGTACCCGCGACCGCCGCCGAGCACATCGCCGCCAAAACGGTCGTCCCGCGGCAGGGGCGACTGGATCAGCTGGTCCTCGACATATTTCGGCGTGCCGGACGGAATGTCTCCACCCGGGCCCGAACGTGACGTATTGCAGGCGGCGAGCGTGAGGGCGAAGCCCGCAGCGGCGAGCGCCACAACGAAGCGCGGCATGGAACCTCCTTGAGTCTCAGGTGCCGCTCATTCGACATGAGCGTCTTCCCGCGTGCAAGCAAGAAGAGACGCGCGGAACAACTTCACCACAGCGATGGGCTTTGCTGCAACACTTCGGCCCGGGCGGACATGGCCGCCGAGGGCGGCCATGCCCGTCCGCTGCCCTCCGGTCGCCGCGCCATGCGGCCTCAGAAGGCCACCTGATCGCCCCCCTTGAGGTCGAGGATCTGCCGTGCTTCGTCCGGCGTCGCGATCTCGAGGCCGAGCCCCTCGATGATCTGGCGGGCGAGCCGCACCTGCTCGGCGTTCGACTCGGCGAGCTTGCCAGGCCCCGCCCACAGGGAATCCTCCAGCCCCACGCGCACATTGCCGCCCATGGCCGCGCCCATGGCCGCGATCGGCAGCTGGTTGCGGCCGGCGCCGAGCACGGACCACTGGTACTGGTCACCGAACAGCCTGTCGGCCGTGCGCTTCATGTGCATCACATCCTCCGGGTGGGCGCCGATGCCGCCGAGCAGGCCGAAGACCGTCTGCACGAACAGCGGCGGCCTGACGAGGCCCGCATCGAGGAAGTGCGCCAGATTGTAGAGGTGGGCCGTGTCGTAGCACTCGAATTCGAAGCGCGTGCCGGAATCCGACAACGTGCGCAGCACGTATTCGATGTCCTGGAAGGTATTGCGGAACACGATGTCCTTGTTGGCGAGGTGTTTTTCCTCCCAGTCGTGCTTGAATTCCTTGAAGCGCCTCAGCATGCCGAAGAGGCCAAAGTTCATGGAGCCCATGTTGAGCGAGGCGACCTCGGGCTTCCAGGTCGCGGCGGGCTTTACGCGCTCCTGGACCGTCATGTAGGGCGCGCCGCCCGTCGTCAGGTTCACCACGCAGTTCGAGCGCTGCTTGATGATCTTGAGGAAGGGCTCGAAGGCCTCGGCCGACTGGTCGGGCTGGCCGGTCTTGGGGTTGCGGGCGTGCAGGTGGACGATGGCCGCCCCGGCCTCGGCGGCGCCGATGGCGGCGTCCGCGATCTCCTCCGGCGTCACCGGCAGGGCGGGCGACATGGAGGGCGTGTGGATGGCTCCGGTGACGGCGCAGGTGATGATGACTTTGCGGGCCATGTGACACTCCAGATGTTCTGGGAGGAAGGACGTCAGGGTTCGCGGGGGGCGCTCGCCTTGAGCGCGGCGAGCGCGGCAAGGCGCCGGTTGCGCCACTCGCTGCGCGCGGCGATGCGCTCGGGGCTGCCGGAGCCGTGCCAGGCAGCGAGAATCTTCTCGACATTCTGCGGATCGTAGACCTCCGGCGGGGCCGGGTCGGCCGCAAGGCGCCTGTAAAAGCCGGTGTAGCGGGCACAGTAGTCGGCCATGCCGCCGGGCGCGTTGAGCTCGATGGTCTCGAACGGCCCCATGAAGGACCAGCGCAGGCCCAGCCCGTCCTTGACGGTGTGGTCGAGATCCTGCGGCGAGACGTAGCCTTCCTCGACGAGGCGGAAGGCTTCCGCGAGAAGCGCCCCCTGCAGGCGGTTGAGGATGAAGCCGTCGATCTCCTTGCGCACGGTGATGGGCACCTGGCCGACGGCCTGGTAGATGGCGCGGGCGCGTTCCATCGTCTGGGGCGACGTCCACGGCGCACCGCACAGCTCCACCACCGGCACGAGGTGCGGCGGGTTGACGGGATGAGCGACGAGGCAGCGCGCGCGGCCCGGCAGATCCTCGGTGAAGCGGGAGGCGACGATGGCCGACGTCGAGGAGGCGAGGATGGCGTCGGGCTTCGCCAGCCGGTCGAGATCGCTGTAGATGGCCCGCTTGGCCTCCAGCTTCTCCGGCCCGTTCTCCTGCACGATGTCCGCCTCGTCCACCGCCTCGGCGAGGGAGCCTGCGGCGCGCGCCCGGGCGGCCACGGCTGCCGCATCGTCGACGAGCCCGTGGCGGGCGAGTTCCTCGCATTCGCAGGCTATGAGCGTCGGCGCGTCAGCGAGGGTTGGCCGATGCGGATCCCAGAGGCGCACGTCCCAGCCGGCACGGGCGAAGACGATGGCCCAGGCCCGGCCGATGAGGCCCGATCCAACAATGGCGGCGGTTGGCATGTGTCAGGTTCTCCCAAACGACTGTTCCTCGAGGGAACGCCACGGCGGCGCTCCGCCTCGCCCGCTCCCCGGCGGGGAGAAGCGATCCTTCCTCACAGCCACAGCACCTTGCGGCGCAGGTCGAGATCCTCGCGCAGCGCCTTGGACGGGCCGGCGTGGATGACCTCGCCGCGCTCCAGCGCCACCGTCTGGTCGGACAGGGCGAGCGCCAGATCGAGGTGATGGTCGACGATGATGATGGCGACTTCCCTGCGCAGGCGGTCGAAACTCTCGAAAAGCTGCTCGACCACCGCCGGGGCGAGGCCCTCGAAGGGCTCGTCGAGCAGCAGCACGCGCACGTCGCCCGACAGCGCCCGCGCCACTGCCACCATCTGCTGCTCGCCGCCGGACAGGTAGTCGGCCGGTGTGTCGAGCCGCTCCCGGATGCGGGGGAAGTAGTCGAAGATACGCTCCAGATCCCAGTGGATGCCGTTGCCCGTGCGGCGCTTGAGGCGGCCGAGTTCCAGGTTCTCGGCCACCGTCATGCCGGCAAAGAGGCCCCGCCCCTGCGGCACGTAGCCGATGCCGAGGCGTGCGACCTCCGCCGGAGGACGACCAACGAGCTCCTCGCCCGCCAGGCGGACGGAGCCGCGCGCCGCCGGCGCGATGCCGACGAGCGACTTCAGCAGCGTGGACTTGCCCGCACCGTTGCGGCCGAGCAGCGCCACGATCTCGTTCTGGTGCACGGTGAAGCTGACGCCGTTCAGGATGTGGCTCTTGCCGTAGTAGGTGTGGACGTCGTCGAGCGTCAGGATGGGCTCCGGGCGCGCCGCCGTCTCGCGGGGCTTGGCCGCGACGTGGGCGGCGCCGGAGCCGATGTAGACCTCCTGCACCTTCGGGCTCGAGCGCGCGTCCTCCACGGTGCCGTCGAGCAGCACGCGCCCCTCGTTCATCACCGTCACATGGTCGGCAAGCTTGAAGACGCGGTCGATGTCGTGCTCGACGAGCAGCACCGGCACGTCGGCCGACAGGCGCTTGATGATGTTGCCGATGCGCTCGCGCTCGGCCGCGGCGAGGCCGGCGAGCGGCTCGTCGAGCAGCAGCATGCGCGGCCGCGTGGCGAGCGCCAGGCCCATGTCGAGCAAGCGCTGGCCGCCGTAGGAGAGCGAGCCGGCCTCCGCGCGCTCGATGCCGGCGACGCCGAGATAGCGCATGAGCTCGGTCGTCTCGCGGTTGATGTCCTCGATCGCGTGCGCCTGCCGGAACAGGTTGAACCGCGCCGGGTGGCGCGCCTGGACGGCAAGGCGGATGTTCTCCTCCACACTGAGCGCCGGGAAGAGGTTGGTGATCTGGAACGAGCGGCCGATGCCGGCGCGGCAGATCTTCTCCGGCGCCATGCCGGCGATGGAGCGCCCGGCGAGCGTGATGGTGCCCTCGTCCGGCACGTACATGCCCGACAGCAGGTTGAAGGCCGTTGTCTTGCCGGCGCCATTGGGGCCGATGAGCGCGTGCAGGGTGCGGTCCCTGACGGCGATGTCGAGGCCCTGGACGGCCTTGATCCCGCCGAAGTGCTTGACGACGCCGCGCGCCTCGAGCAGTGCGCCGTCCGACTGTTCGGCGGGCTTCAGGAAGTCTGGCAGCGGCAGGTCCTCCACCTTGCGCGATGCCATCGCGGCGGCCTCCTCCGCCTTCCTGCGGAAGGGCGCGAGAACACGCTCGCCGATGCCGATGAGGCCGGTGGGCGAAAAGACGATGAAGGCGACGAAGAGCAGGCCGAACCAGAACAGCCAGTTCTCTGTGTAGATCGACAGGAACTCGCGGAAGAGGATGAAGAACAGCGCCCCGAGCGCAGGCCCGAGGAAGCTGCGCATCCCTCCGATGACGACCATGGCAAGCAGCTCGCCGGAAAAGGCCACCGACAGCGGCTCGGCCGAGGTCATGCGGTTCTTGTAGAGCAGCAGCATGCCGGCAAGGCCGGTGATGACCGCCGAGACGACGAAGGCGATGAGCTTGTAGCGGTTCGTCGCGTAGCCGAGGAAACGCGCGCGCTGCTCGTTCTCGCGGATAGCGACGAGCACGGTGCCGACAGGCGAGTTGTGGAAGCGCCACAGCAGCACGACCACGAGGAAGCCGACCGCAGCCACGAACCAGTACCAGGCGGTGGAACTCTCGAAGTCGATGCCGAACCACTGCGGGCGCGTGATGCCCCCGAGCCCGTTCTCGCCGCCGGTCACCTCCGTCCAGCGGAAGGCGACGACATAGAGCATGGCGGCAAGCGCCAGCGTCATCAGCGAGAAATAGACGCCGCGGCGGCGCAGGATGAGATAGCCGAACACCGTCGAGACGACGAGCACGGCACCGAGGCCGAGGAGGACGGGCGCCACGAACGAGCCTGGAAAGAGCTCGCGCTGGGCGATGCCGGCGATGTAGGCCGCCATGCCGAACCAGGCCCCGTGGCCGAAGGAGATGAGCCCGGTGTGGCCGGCCAGGATGTTCAGCGCCATGCAGGCGATGGCGAAGATGACCACCTCCGCCGCCGAGGTCATGGTGAGGCCAAGCGCCAGCAGCACGGGCGGCAGGGCGAGGAGCCCGACGGCTGCGATGACGAGCGGGGAATATCGCTTCATCTGATGCGCCTCACTCGAAGCGGGTGATGCGCTCGCCGAACAGGCCACGCGGCCTGAACAGGAGGACGAGGAACATGAGGAGGTAGATGGCGGCGGTGGAGCCGGCGGAATAGCCGAACGCCACCATCAGGCCCTTGACGAGGCCGACGAGCACTGCCGCGACGACGACACCCCAGAAGGAGCCGAGCCCGCCGATCACGACGACGACGAAGGCCGGCGTGATGATCTCCGCCCCCATGGCGGGATGGACGGAATAGATCGGCGCCAGCAACACGCCGGCGAGCCCGGCAAGGCCGATGCCAAGGGCCGCAACGGCCGACATGTAGGGCTGCAGCGAGATGCCGAGCGCCCCCACCATGTCCGGATTCTGTACGCCCGCCCGTACGACGCGGCCGAAGGCCGTCTTCTGCAGCAGGAACCACAGCGCGGCAACGCAGGCCACGGCGACGAGCAGCAGGATCGAGCGGTAGAAGGAGTAGATGAAATCGCCGATGAACACCTGCCCCCGCAAGGCCTGCGGGATGGAATAGGACAGGGGCGGCGCGCCGAAGATCATGCGCAGCGCCTGCTCCGCGACCATCGCGAGCCCGAAGGTGAGCAGCAGCGAATAGATGGGATCGGTGCGGTAGAAGCGCGTGAACAGGACACGCTCGATGAGTACGCCGAGCAGCGCCACTGCGACCGGCGAGACGACGAAGGAACCGCCGAAGCCGATGTAGGGCGACAGGACGAGCGTCAGATAGGCGCCGATGGCATAGAAGGCGCCGTGCGCCAGGTTGACGATGCCGCCGAGCGAGAAGATCAGCGACAGGCCGAGCGCGATGAGCAGGTAGTACACACCGTCGAGCAGGCCGTTGAGCACCTGCTGGAGAAAGAGCGTGAAGGTCACGAGGTCATGCTCCGGCGGTCGTTACGGCAAGGGGCGTCTCCTCCCCTCTCCCTGCGCCACGGAATCCCAGGGCGTGCTCTTGAAAGAGGCGGGCATCCGCGGGCGGGCGGACGGACAGCTCCAGCCCGCGCGACATGGCGTGACCGGGGCCGGCCGCGCCGGCCCCGGTATGAGAGAGGAAAACTCAGGCCTGGAAGGTGCAGGCGTTCTCCTCGCGCGTCGCTGCGATCGCGTCGAGCGGCTCGTTCGGCCCCGGCACGGGGCCGGAGGAGGTGAAGATGTCCCACTCGTTGGTGATCTTGTCCGCCGGCAGCGCCGTGATGGCGTACATCTCGTGCATGAGCTGGTGGTCGAAGTCGCGGAAGTAGCCCTCGCGCGTCTTCAGCACGTCGAACTTCGCCCCCTTTTCCCAGTGCTCGACGAGCTTCTCGGAGTCTGTCGACTTCAGCTCGTTCATCGACTGGGCAATGATCTTGAGTGCGACGTACTCGCCCCAGGCCTGGTTTTCCGGCGGCTTGCCGTACTTCTTGACGAAGGCCTCGGTGAAGGCCTTCGAGCCGGGCGTCTCGAGGAGGTGGTGCCACACCACCGGCCAGGTGCCCACGAAGTTGCCCTTCCCGGCTGCCCAGGCGAGCGCCGTGTCGAAGCCGAAGCCGCCGATGGGGAAGGTGAGGCCGAACTCGGCATACTGCTTGAGGAAGTTGGTAATCTGCGCACCGGCGAGGTTGAGCACCACGAGGTCCGGGTTCGCCGAGCGGATCTTGATGAGATAGGCGGAGAAGTCTGTCGCGTCGGTCGGCACGAGTTCATCGCCCACGAACTCGCCGCCGTTGGCCTCCATGAATCGCTTGGCGACCGAGAGCAGGTCGTGCCCGAAGGCATAGTCGGCAGTGAGCGAATACCACTTCTTGCCCTTGACCAGCCCCTCCTCCAAGAAGGAACGGCCGACCGATTTCACGTACATGGAGTTCTGTGACTCCACATGGAACATGAAGCGCTTGCAGTCCTTGCCCCGCAGCGCGTCGGAATTGCCGCCGGTGTTGACGAAGAGCGTCTTCGTGCGCTGGGCGACCTGGGCGATGGTGAGGCAGGAGGCCGAGGAAATCTCGCCGATGATGCACGCCACCTTGTCACGCTCCACCATGCGCTCAGCCTTGGTGGACGCGGTTTGTGGATTGACCGAATCCTCCTTCAGGATCTCGACCTTGCGACCGAGGATGCCGCCGGAGGCGTTGATCTCTTCCACCGCCAGATCGGCGGCCATGACGGCATATTCGCCGAGCGGGCCGAGGAAACCCGTGCGGGGCGTGAGATGGCCGAAGCGGATGACGTCGGACTGTGCGCGCACGATGGCCGGCATGCCGAGCCCGGCGACGAGCGCCGTGCCGGCCGCCCCTTTGAGCAGACCGCGACGGGACAGATGATCCTTGGTTGTCATGACCTCCCCCTTGGGTTCTGGCCGCTGCATGCGGCGCCGTTTCCATCCCCCTCGACCGACGCTGCGGCGTCGGCCATCCCAGTCACCGGGGCCGAAGCCCCGCAAGCACCGCATCTCTGACCGGACGCGTTCGCAGCTTGCCGTGATCTGTGATCACAGTTAGGTTTTCCCATATCTCGGCCGATGTCGAGTCCTTTTTGAGGTTGCCCGTGCCGCTCGCCCCCGCCCTCAACGAGATCGCGCCGCTCACCCGCCAAACGCTGGGTGACCGCACCTATGCCCAGCTCAGCGAGCTTCTCGTGTCCGGCCGGCTGGCGCCGGGCGACAGGCTGTCCCTCCGGGGCGCGGCAGAGGCGCTCGGTGTCTCGATGATGCCGGTGCGCGAGGCGGTGAGCCGGCTCGTGGCTGACGGGGCGCTCGAGGTGACGCCCAACCGGGCCGTGCGCGTGCCGATCATGACGACGGAGCGGTTCCGTGACCTCGCGCGCGTGCGCATCGAGATCGAGGGCTATGCGGCAGAACAGGCGGCTCTCCTGCGCAACGACGAGGATCTTGCCGCCATCGCCCGCGCCGAGGAGGCGTTCCGGCGGGAGAGCTATGCTGAAAAGCCCGACGCGCCGCTGTCGGTCGAGCTCAACAAGAACCTGCATTTCGCCATCTACGAGGCGGCGCGCTCGCCGATCCTCGTCGAGATCATCCGCGGGCTGTGGCTGAAGGTCGGCCCTATCCTCAACCTCGACCTCAGGGCCAACCCGCACCGGCTGGCGAGCGGCGGCGCGCGGGAGCGGCACGCCGCAGCCCTCGCCGCCATCATCGCCAGGGATGGCGCTGCGGCGCGCGCCGCCATCGCCGAGGACATCAGCAATGCGGCCGAGTTCATCATCTCCCGCGGGCAGCTCGCCGACTGAAGAAGAACCACAGGGACGGAACGGAGAGGGCAATGGATCTCAACATCAGGGGCCTCAACGTGCTGGTCACGGCCGGCGCGAACGGCATTGGCCTCGAAATCGCCCGGGCCTTCGTGCGCGAGGGCGCCCGGGTGCATGTGTGCGACGTCGATAAGGAAGCGCTCGACGCGCTGGCGAAGACCGACCCGGCGCTGACCCGTTCGGTGTGCGACGTCGCGGACCGGGCCGCGGTGGCGCGCCTGTTCGACGAGGCTATTGCCGCGCTCGGCGGGCTCGACGTGCTCGTCAACAACGCCGGGATCGCCGGGCCGACGGGCAAGGTGGACGAGATCAACCCGGAGGACTGGGACCGCTGCGTCGCCGTGTGCCTCACCGGCCAGTTCAACTGCGCGCGCCTCGCGGTGCCTTACCTTCGGCGCAGCAGCAACGCTTCCATCATCAACATCGCCTCGGTGGCGGGGCGCCTCGGCTTCGCACTGCGCTCGCCCTATGCCGCCGCCAAATGGGGCGTCATCGGCTTCACGAAATCGCTCTCCATCGAGCTCGGGGAGGATCGCATCCGCGTCAATGCCATCCTGCCGGGGCTCGTCGCGGGCGACCGGCAGCGGCGCGTGCTCGAGGCAAAGGCGCAGCAGCGCGGCCTGAGCTTCAGGGAGATGGAGGAGCGCGCCTTCTCCTTCACCTCCATCAAGGAATACGTCACGCCCCAGCAGATCGCGGACCAGATCGTCTTCCTCGCGAGCCCCCGCGGGCGCACCATTTCCGGCCAGGCTATCTCCATCTGCGGCGACACCCAGATGCTGAGCTGACCCTGGCCTCCTGTTGCCCCGCCTGCCGCCGCATTGTGCAGCGGCAGCACACATTGGCGCCTTTTCGGGCGCCAGCCGGCGTCTTCCCGCCCGGTTGAAGCAAGGCCCCCCGGCATTTGCTGGCCCTTTGCATTTGGCACGGTTGATGCTTTGATTCGCCTGAAGACCCAGAGGGGGGGTCTGACAAGCGCCGAAAAGGCGCAGCCTTCAGCGACGCCGGCCGGATGCCCGCATCCGGCCGGTTTTTTTGGCCGCAAAGCCAGCCTCGCAAAGGCGGGCTTGCCGGAAAAATCTTTCTCCCAGGAGGCGAAGGACGGACACGACAAAGCAAACCCATTGCGCACAGGCGCTGCTAGCCTGCGGGCATGAGAACCCTTCCTGCCGACGAATTCCCGCAAGCCGCCGCGGCAAAGACCAGTGACCGCGCCTGGCTCAACGAGGCGATTGCCCGCATCGAGGCGGACTTCAACCGCTCGGCCGACACGCATCTGGTGCGGCTCGACCTGCCCAAGGCGCCGGGCATCACGCTTTACCTGAAGGACGAATCGAGCCATCCGACCGGCAGCCTCAAGCACCGGCTCGCCCGCTCGCTTATCCTCTACGGCCTCTGCAACGGGCAGATCGGTCCCACGACGACGCTGGTCGAGGCCTCCAGCGGCTCGACCGCCGTGTCGGAAGCCTATTTCGCCCGGCTCCTCGGCCTGCGCTTCATCGCGGTGATGCCGCGCTCCACCTCGCCGGAGAAGGTGGCCGCCATCGCCTTCCACGGCGGCGAGAGCCATTTCGTCGACGATCCGAAGGCGGTCTACGAGACGGCGCGCCGCCTCGCCATCGAGACCGGCGGCCACTATCTCGACCAGTTCACCTATGCCGAGCGGGCGACAGACTGGCGCGGCAACAACAACATCGCCGAATCCATCTTCACGCAGATGCGTCTCGAGCCCTCGCCCATTCCGGTCTGGCTCGTGTGCGGCGCCGGCACCGGCGGCACCTCGGCGACGCTCGGCCGCTACATCCGCTACCAGAAGTACGCGACGCGGCTGTGCGTGGCGGATCCCGAGGGCTCCGTCTTCCACCGGCACTATGCCGACCGGTCGATCACCGAGCTCGACCGCTGCGACAGCATCATCGAGGGCATCGGCCGGCCTCGCGTCGAGCCCTCCTTCGTCCCCGAGGTGGTGGACCGGATGATCGCCGTGCCCGATGCGGCGAGCATCGCCGCCATGCAGGTGACGAGCGAGCTTCTTGGCCGGCGGGTCGGCGGTTCCACGGGCACAAACATGTGGGCCGTCGCCACCATCGTCAGCGAAATGATGACGGCCGGCCTCAGGGGCTCCGTCGTCACGCTGCTGTGCGACGCAGGCGAGCGCTATAGCTCCACCTATTACGACCCCGCCTGGCTCGCCGAGCGCCGCATCGACACGACCCCCTGGCGCGAGAAGATGCTGCGCTTTCTGGATGGCTGCGGCCTTGCGCTGACCCAGCCTTGCTGACCGCCGCCCGCAAGGCCCGCGTCATGCATGGCGGAAGAAGGCCAGCAGCCGCAGCGCGTTAAGCGTGACGAGCACGGTCGCGCCGGTGTCCGCCAGGATGGCCATCCACAGTCCTGTCGCACCGACCACGGTGGTAACGAGAAAGAGCACCTTGAGCCCCAGGGCGACGGCGATGTTCTGGCGCACGTTGGCCATGGTCGCGCGCGCAAGGCGCAGCAGCACCGGCACGTCGCGCACGCGGTCGTGCAACAGGGCCGCGTCGGCCGTTTCGAGCGCCACGTCGCTCCCTCCCCCCATGGCGATGCCGACATGGGCCCGCGCCAGAGCCGGCGCATCGTTGATGCCGTCGCCGACCATGGCGATGCGCCGCCGGGCGGCGAGTTCGCCGATGGCCACGGCCTTGTCGGCCGGCAGCATGCCGCCCCGCGCCTCGACGCCCAGCGCATTGCCAATGGCCGCCGCCGTGCGCGGATTATCGCCGCTCAGCATGACGCTGCCGACGCCGAGCGCAGCGAGTTCCGCCACTGCCTCGGCGGCATCCGCCCGTGGCTCGTCGCGCAGGGCGACGAGGCCCGCGGCCTCGCCGCCGGCCACAACGACGACGACGGTCTTGCCCGCTCCCTCCAGCGCCTCGACCGACGCACGCACGCTCTCGTCGAGCTGCGCCCGCTCGGCGGCGAAGGACGGCGCGCCGACGAAGACGGACAGGCCGTCCACCGTCCCCTCCATGCCCTTGCCGGGCAGGGCACGCACGTCCGAGGCCGCTGGCGGCTCCACGCCCTGCTGCGCCGCGCGGGCGGCGATGGCCGCCGCGAGCGGGTGGCTGGAACCGCGCTCAACCGCCGCGGCGAGCGCGAGGAGACGGGCCGTGTCATGTGTGCCGAGCGGCAGCACGTCGGTGACTGCGGGGCGGCCGACGGTCAGCGTCCCCGTCTTGTCGAAGGCGACGGTATCGATGCCCGCCAGCCGCTCGATGACGGCGCCGCCCTTGACCAGCAGGCCGTTGCGCGCCGCCGAGGAGAGGGCCGAGGCCATGGCCGCCGGTACCGAGATGACGAGCGCGCAGGGGCAGCCGATGAGCAGCAGCGCCAGGCCGCGATAGATCCATGTGGTCCAGTCCCCGCCCGCGAGCAGCGGCGGCGCGACGGCCACCGCGACGGCGAGCGCCACCACGAGCGGCATATACCAACGGGCGAACGCGTCGATGAAGCGCGCGGTGGGCGCCCTTGCGTCCTGCGCCTCCTCCACAAGGTGGACGATGCGGGCGATGAGATTGTCCGCCGCCGCCGCCTCCACGCTCACGCGCAGGGCCGCCTCGGCGTTGACTGCACCGGCAAAGACCTTGTCCCCCGGCCCCTTGGCAACGGGCACGGATTCGCCGGTGATCGGCGATTCGTCGAGGCTCGAGTGCCCCTCGAGGATGACGCCATCGGCCGGCACCCTGTCGCCGGGCCTTACCAGCACGACATCGCCGACGGCGAGAGCCTCCGCCGGAACCTCCTCAAGCCGCCCGCCGACCTCCCGCCGGGCCGTCTGCGGGACGAGCGCGGCAAGGGCGCGGATGCCGGAGCGGGCCTTCTCGGCCGCCACGCCTTCCAGCACCTCGCCGATGCAAAACAGGAAGACGACGATGGCCGCCTCCTCCACCGCACCGATGACGAGCGCGCCGGCGACGGCCACCGTCATCAGCATCTCGATGGTCATCGGCGCACCGGCCGCGGCCTTGCGCAATGCGGTGAGGGCAACGGGCGCGGCTGCGACGAGGCTCGCCACGGCGAAGGCGGCGTCGGCAAGGCGCGCGTCGAGAAGCCCTATGCCATAGGCGACCACGAGGAGCAGCCCGGCTGCAGTGGCGATGCGGCCCTTGCTGGTCGTCCACCACGGCGGTGAACCGGCCGGCCGGGGCGCGACGGCCCCTGCCCCGCTTCCCGCAGGCGAGCCGAGCCGGGACGCGCGATAGCCGAGGCGCCCGAGCAGCGCCTCGATCTCGCCGGCCGTCGTGTCGCCGTTCAGGTCGAGGGAGACCGTTTCCCTCGCGAGCGAGACGCTGACGCCGGAGATGCCCGGCAGACGCGACAGGGCCTTGTCGATGGTGGCGACGCAGCTTGCGCAGTCCATCCCCTCGACGCGCCACGTGAAGGCCGCCGGCGAGGGCTCCGCGGCAGCCGTGGCATGATCGTGGTGCCCGTCGTAGGCGTGGTGGTGGCCGCAGCAGCCGCCCGCCTCCGCAGGCGGGTGCGCGGTGGAGTGGAAGCCGGTGTGCATGGGCCTGTCCGTTTCTGGTCAGGCTGACACCATAATCCCTGTAGCCGCTACAGGGTCAAACGGCTTCCGACGCCTTTCCTCTCGCAGGGAGTGTCGGCCCTGCGATGCGTTCACACCACCAGCCTGCGGTAGAGATGCCAGGTCGCGTGGCCCAGCACTGGCAGGACCACGGCAAGGCCGACGAAGGCCGGCAGCGCCCCGGCGAGCAGGCCGAGTGCCACCACGAGCCCCCAGACGAGGATGGGGACCGGATTGACGAGCGCGGCCTTGATCGACGTCGCCACGGCTACGGCCGCTCCCACGTCCCGGTCGACCAGCATGGGGAAGGAGATGGCGCTGAGCAGCAGCACGACGAGGGCGAAGCCGAGTCCCACGATGTTGCCGATGACGAAGAGGCGCAGGCCCTCGGGTGTGCCGAGGATCGTGGACAAGAACTCGCCTATGGGCTTGGGCGCGTCGATGCCGAAGATGGACTGGTAGATGGCATGCGCCGTGGCGACCCAGGCGAAGAAGATCACCATGAGCGCCACCGCCAGCGCGCCGATGGCCCAGATGGAGGGCGAGCGCAGCACGTCGAAGGCGTGCTTCCACGATGTGTCGAGGCCCTGCTCGCGCCGCTTGCTCATTTCATAGAGGCCAATGGCGGCGAAGGGGCCGACCAGAGCGAAGCCGCTGATGAGTGGATAGACCAGCGGCATCAGGTTGTTGTCGTAGGTCGCCCGGCCGAGCAGCAGCCCCATCACGGGGTAGATGACGATGAGGAAGGGCAGATGGCTGGGCATTTCCCGAAAGTCGTCGAGCCCGCGCGCGAGCGCCTGCCAGATGTCTGCGACCGTGATCTTGCGAACGGCCGGAACGTGTACGTCTTCGTGGGGCCCGGAAATGACATGGAACACCATGGCTCTGCCTCCGCCAAACGTGGCGGTCGCGAGCCCGAATGGCGCTGCCCCCGATGCGCTGGTCACGTCGAGCCGCGACCGGCTGTCGCAGCATAACCCCTTACGGGACCTCGTGTCATCCCGCGGTGGCACCGGCGGCGAAGGGATCGCGACCACAGGCGGCGGCAATGGCGCCGCGGACCAGCCCGCGCAGCGCCGCCACCGCCGCCTCGGCGCGGCGCGGCAGGGCCCGCCCGTCGATCGCCGCCACCTCCATGACGAGACGCAGGCTGTTGGTGGCGAGGACGGCATCGGCCGTGAAGAGATCATCCGGCCCCAGGGAGGCCTCGCGCGCCACGAGCCCCGCCTCCCCCGCCCGGGTGAGGAAAAGCGCCCGCAGCGTGCCCGGCAGGACGCCATCCGCAACGGGCGGGGTCATCAGGTCGCTGCCGCGCAGCACGAAGAGATTGGCCATGCTCGTTGCCGCCACACGCCCGGCTGTGTTGAGGACGAGGGCGTCGTCCGCACCGCCGGCCGCCGCCTCTTCCAGCGCCAGCACGTTGTCGAGATAGGCGAGGGTCTTCATCCGCGACAGAGGCGAGGTCTCGTTGCGGCGGATGCCGACGCGGGCGAGCGTGACAGAGGTGAAGGCCATCGAGGGCCGCCACGGCGCGATGGTGGCAAGGACGCTCGGCCTCGCATCGGCGGGAATGCGCAGTCCGCGGGCGCCGGGCCCGCGCGTCACCGAAAGGCGCAGCGCGTGGTCGCCGCCTCCCGCGGCGGCGGCGAGCCGTGCGACGGCGCCGGCCAGCGCCTCGCGCGCCACCGGCAGGCGCAACTCGGCCGCCGCAGCGGCGAGCCGGTCGAGATGCTGGTCCAGCATGAAGGGACGGCCGGCAACGACGAGGATGGTCTCGAACAGGCCGTCGCCGAGCGTCAGGCCGCGGTCGCTGGGGTCGAACACGGCCGTCGTGCCGTCATGGATCTCGCCGTTCAGGACGAACATGGCTTCTCCCTGCTGCAGGCGCACCGCTCCGCGCAGGCGAGGAAATTGGCGAGCAGCGCCTTGCCCTGTGGCGTGAGCACGGATTCGGGATGGAACTGGATGCCATAGGTGGGATGCGAGCGGTGGGCCAGCGCCATGATCTCGCCCTCCGGCGAGCGCGCCGTGACGCGCAGCGGCCCGGATTCGTCGTCGAGCTCGACGATGAGGGAGTGGTAGCGGCCGGCTGCGAGCGGTTGCGGCATGCCGGCGAAAAGCCCCTCCCCCGTGTGCAGCACCGGCCCCGCCCGCCCGTGCATCGGCACGCGGGCACGCACCACTCGCCCGCCGAAGACCTCGCCGATGCACTGGTGTCCGAGGCAGATGCCGAGCAGCGGCACCTGCCCGGAAAAGGCGCGCACGACATCGCGGGAGATGCCTGCCTCCGCCGGCGTGCACGGCCCCGGCGAGAGGACGATCGCGGCGGGCTGCATGGCGGCGAGCCCTGCGACGTCCACTGCATCGTTGCGCACCACCGTCACCGTGCAGCCCAGCTCGCGCAGGTAGCGCGCAATGTTGAAGACGAAGGAATCATAGTTGTCGACGACGATGATCATCACGCCGCCCCGCCCGTCGACGCGCCGGCGAAGGCCTCGAAGAGGCGGCCAGCCTTCACCATCGTTTCCTCGTATTCCGCCTCCGGCTCGGACAGCATGGTGATGCCGCCGCCGGCCTGCACCACCGCCTTGCCGCCGGCCAGCGTCACCGTGCGGATGGCAATGTTGAGGTCCATGTCGCCGGAGAAGCCGATGTAGCCGATGGCGCCGCAGAAGATGCCACGGGCATGCTGCTCCAGCTCGGCGATGATCTCCATGGCCCGGATCTTCGGCGCGCCGGAGATCGAGCCACCCGGGAAAGTCGCGGCGATGAGATCGACGGCGTCGCGCCCCGGCTCGAGCTCGCCCGTCACCGTCGAGACGAGGTGGTGCACGCTCGCATAGCTCTCCAGCACGCACAGCGCCGGCTCGCGCACGCTGCCCGGCCGGCAGACGCGCGAGAGGTCGTTGCGCAGGAGATCGACGATCATCAGGTTCTCGGCCCGGTCCTTCTCGGATGCGGCGAGCGCGGCTGCCAGCGCCGCATCCTCCTGCGGATCGGGGCTGCGCGGGGCCGTGCCCTTGATCGGCCGCGTCTCGACGATGCCGGTCTCGAGCCGCAGGAACCGCTCGGGTGAGGAGGAGGCGACCTTGACCTCGCCGTAGTCGAGCCAGGCGCCGAACGGCGCGGCATTGACCGTGCGCAGGCGCCGGTAGAAGGCCCAGCCGTCGAAGCCCGGCGGCAGGGGCGCCTCGAAGCGCTGTGCAAGGCACGCCTGGAAGATATCGCCTGCCAGGATGTAGTCGATGGTGCGACACACGACCGCAAGATAGTCGGCGCGCGAGAAGTCGGCCTTCCAGGCCCCGTGGGAGATGGCCGGGTTGTCGCGCGCCGGCGGCGGCGGCTTCCGCAGGTGCTCGAGGAAGGCCTCGGCGCGTCGCGTCGCCCGCCGCTCGCGCAAGGCAGGGTCGGCCTCCGGCCAGCCGGTGGAGACGAGGAAGGCGCGCGAGGCGGCGAGATCGAAGGCAAGCACCACGTCGTAGAAGGGCAGCATCGCCTCGGGAACCGCACCCGCCCCGGCAGCTGGCGGCGGAAGCCGCTCGAAAACGCGGGCAAGGTCATAGGCGAGGAAACCTGCCGCTCCGCCCTGGAACGGGGGCAGGCCCGCCCGCCGTTCCTGCCGGAAGGCAGCAAGGCGCGCCTTAAGCGCCGGCACGAAGGCTTCGTCGAGTTCTTGCCCGTCCCAGAAGCAGCGCGCGTCACGCACCGAAAAGACACCGAACGGATCGGCCGCCACATAGGCATGGCGACCGAGCGGGCCGTCGCGGGCACTGTCGAGGAAGGTCAGGTGTCCGAGCGGCGCGAGCCGGGCCGCGGCATCCACAGGATCGAGGCCGTCGAGTAAATGTATCTGCATGGCCCCTGCCCGCGCGCCCTCCCCCTTTCATCGCGCCGGCATTTATGGCCTGGCATAATGGCCCGGCAAGCCCTGACCATCTCGCAGCCGCTGTCGGCACCGACGGACAACGGGCAGTGCGCCGGGCTCGCACCCGGGTTCCCAAGGAGAATCGTGATCTCGCCCCGTCGGCGTGCTACCAGTCTGGAATCGCACCAAAAAGTGGCCCCCACGAGGGCCCCGACGACCGGAAGCGCCAGGCGAGCGAGAGGGTATGAGCGAGCAGGAAGCGGTAATGCGGCCCCGCAGCAAGGGCCGGGCAAGTGTCGGCAAGGGCCGGCCCATCGACGAGGCCGCGCTCGCCGAGGTGCGCGCCCTCGTTCCCGATGCCCCGCCGCGGCGCGACCGGCTGATCGAATACCTTCACCTGCTGCAGGACCGTTTCGGCGCGCTGCGTCCGCGCCACCTCCACGCGCTCGCCACTCACATGGGCCTCGCCCAGGCCGAGGTCTACGAGGTCGCGAGCTTCTATCACCACTTCGACGTCGTGGCCGATGACGCGCCGGACCTGCCGCCGGTCACCGTCCGTGTCTGCGACAGCATCTCCTGCATGATGGCCGGCGCCGAGACGCTGGCGGCGGCCCTCGCCGATATGGTCGATCCGCGCCAGGTGCGCATCGTGCGCGCGCCCTGCATCGGCCGCTGCGCTGCGGCGCCCGCGGCTCAGGTGGGACAGCGGCCGGTCGACCACGCGACGGCGGAGAAGGTCGCCGCGCTGGCGGCCGAAGGGGCCACCGATGTGCAGGTGCCGGACTACGAGACGCTCGGCGCCTGCCTCGCGGCCGGCGGATACGGCGCTTTTGTATCCTGCCAGAGCGGCGCGAGGAGCCGCGAGGAGGTGATCGCCGCGCTGTCGGATGCGGGCTTGCGCGGGCTCGGCGGCGCCGGCTTTCCTGCCGGGCGCAAGTGGGCAGCGGTGGCCGCGCAGCCGGCCCCGCGGCTGATGACGGTGAACGCCGACGAGGGCGAGCCCGGCACCTTCAAGGACCGCTGGTGGCTGGAGCGCACCCCGCACCGCATGCTCGAAGGCATGCTCATCGCCGCCTGGGCGGTCGGCGTCGAGCGCATCTACATCTACCTGCGCGACGAATATCCGGCTGTGCGGGAGATCCTGAAGCGCGAGATCGCGGCGCTTGAGGGCGCCGGGCTCGTCGCCCCCGGCTTCGTCGAGCTGAGACGCGGCGCCGGCGCCTACATCTGCGGCGAGGAGTCGGCGATGATCGAATCGATCGAGGGCAAGCGCGGCCTGCCGCGCCACCGGCCGCCCTACATCGCCGAGGTGGGCCTCTTCGGCCGCCCGACACTGAACCACAATGTCGAGACGCTGGTCTGGATCCCCGAGATCCTCTCACGCGGCGTCGACTGGTTCACGGCCCAGGGCCGGCGTGGGCACAGGGGACTGCGCTCCTTCTCCGTCTCCGGCCGCGTGCGCGAGCCCGGCGTCAAGGTTGCGCCAGCGGGCATCACCGCGCGCGAGCTGATCGACGAATTCTGCGGCGGCATGGCCGAGGGGCACGAATTCGTCGCCTACCTGCCGGGCGGAGCCTCCGGCGGGATCCTGCCCGCCGCGCTCGCCGACGTGCCGCTCGACTTCGGCGTGCTCGACACGCACGGAGCCTTCGTCGGCAGCCACGCTGTCATCGTGCTCTCCGACAAGGACGACCTCAGGGCCGTGGCGCTGAACCTCATGCGGTTCTTCCGGGCCGAGAGCTGTAGCCAGTGCACGCCCTGCCGCGCCGGCACGGACAAGATGGTGCGCCTGATGGAAGCCGGCGACTGGGACCGCAGCCTGATGGAGGATCTCTGCACCGCGATGCGCGACGCCTCCATCTGCGGCCTCGGCCAGGCGGCCCCCAACCCGGTGCGCTCGATCCTCAACTTCTTCGACGGCGCCGCAGGAGCAGCACGATGAGCGAGGCGAAGGAGCCGATCCGCTTCACGCTCGACGGGCGCGAGATCACGGCCCTGCCGGGCGAGACCATCTGGCAGGCCGCGAGGCGCGCGGGAACGGACATCCCCCACCTCTGCCACCTGCCGCAGCCCGGCTACCGGCCCGATGGCAACTGCCGTGCCTGCATGGTGGAGATCGATGGTGAGCGTGTGCTCGCCGCCTCCTGCATCCGCAAGCCGGCGCCGGGCATGGTGGTGCACTCGGCCTCCGAGCGCGCCGAGAAGGCGCGTCGCATGGTCTTTGAGCTGCTGCTGGCCGACCTGCCGGAGCGCGAGGCGGCGCCCGATCCGGAGGCCCCCCTGTGGCAATGGGCCGAGCGCGTTGGCGTCACGAGCAGCCGTTTTGCCAACGGGCGCACCGAGCATGGCGCGGGCGGGCACGCCTGCGCGCAGGCGCTCGCCGCCCCTGGCCTGCACGATGCGAGCCACCCCGCCATCGCCGTCAACCTCGATGCGTGCATCGCCTGCGGCCTGTGCGCGCGCGCCTGCCGCGAGGTGCAGGTCAACGACGTCATCGGCATGGCCTTCCGTGGGCTCGAGACGCGCCCCGTGTTTGACATTGCCGAGCCGATGGGCGCCTCGACCTGCGTCGCCTGCGGGGAATGCGTGCAGGCCTGTCCCACGGGGGCGCTCTTCGAAAAATCCCTGATGGACGCGCAGGCGCGCCGCCGCACCGTGGTGCCCGACCGGTATGTCGACAGCGTCTGTCCGTGGTGCGGCGTCGGCTGCCTGACGCGTGTGGCCGTGAAGGACGATGTCATCGTACAGGTGGATGGGCGCAACGGACCGGCCAACGAGAACCGCCTGTGCGTGAAGGGCCGCTTCGGCCACGACTACATCCGCCACCCGCACCGGCTCACGGTACCGCTGGTGCGGCGCGAGGATGCGCCCAAGCGCGGCGACATCGTGGTGGACCCTGCCAATCCCTGGGCCGTCTTCCGCGAGGCGTCGTGGGAGGAGGCGCTGGAGAAGGCGGCGGCTGGCCTCAGGCGCATCCGCGACAGTCACGGCCCCTCCACGCTCGCCGGCTTCGGCTCGGCCAAGGGCTCCAACGAGGAGGCCTATCTGTTCCAGAAGCTGGTGCGGCAGGGCTTCGGCACCAACAACGTCGACCACTGCACGCGGCTCTGCCATGCGTCCTCGGTGGCGGCCCTCATGGAAGGCGTCGGCTCTGCCGCCGTCTCCGCCCCCTTCACCGCGGCGCTGGAGGCGGACTGCATCTTCGTCATCGGCGCACGACCGGCGCAGAACCACCCGGTCGCCGCCACCTACTTCAAGCAGGCGGCCAAACGCGGCGCCACGCTGATCGTCGCCGACCCGCGCGGGCAGGACCTGATGCGCCATGCAACCCACGCCCTGCGCTTCAAGCCCGGCACGGACGTCGCCCTGCTCAATGCGATGCTCAACGTCATCGTGACAGAGAGGCTCTACGACGAGCAGTACATCCAGGGTCACGTGGACGGCTTCGCCGCCCTCAAGGAGAAGGTCGCCGCCTTCACCCCCGAGGCGATGGAGCCCGTCTGCGGCATTCCGGCCGAGACGATCCGCACCGTGGCGCGCACCTATGCGCGCTCCGAGCGCTCCATCATCTTCTGGGGCATGGGCGTGTCGCAGCACGTGCACGGCACGGACAATGCGCGCTGCCTCATCGCGCTTGCGCTCATCACCGGGCAGATCGGCCGGCCGGGCACCGGCCTCCACCCGCTGCGCGGCCAGAACAACGTGCAGGGCGCGTCCGACGCCGGGCTGATCCCCATGGTCTTCCCCGACTACCAGAGCGTGGCCGATCCGCACGTGCGGGCCCGCTTCGAGGACCTGTGGGGCCGTCCGCTCGACCCGGTGCGAGGCCTGACCGTGGTGGAGATCATCGACGCCATCCACGAGGGCACCATCCGGGGCATGTACATCATGGGCGAGAACCCGGCGATGTCCGACCCGGACCAGCTCCACGCCCGCGCCGCGCTGGCCAAACTCGAGCACCTCGTGGTGCAAGACATCTTCCTCACGGAGACCGCCTGGCACGCCGACGTGGTGCTGCCGGCCTCGGCCCATGCCGAGAAGCTCGGCACCTACACCAACACCAACCGGCAGGTGCAGCTCGGCCGGCCTGCCGTGCCACTGCCCGGCCAGGCGCGGCAGGATCTCGAGCTCATCATCGAGATTGCCAACCGCCTCGGCCTCGGCTGGACCTATGGCGGCGTCGGCGATGTCTACGAGGAGATGCGCTCTGTGATGCCCTCCCTCGCCCACATCTCGTGGGAGCGCGTGGTGCGGGAAGGCTCTGTGACCTATCCGGCGCCGGCGGACGACGCGCCGGGCACGGAAATCCTCTTCGCCCGCGGCTATCCAACGAAGGATGGGCGGGCACGGCTGGTGCCAGCGGACCTTTCCCCGCCCGACGAACTGCCGGATGCGGAATTCCCCCTCGTCCTGACGACAGGCCGGCTTCTGGAGCACTGGCACACTGGCTCCATGTCCCGCCGCTCGACCGTGCTCGACGCCATCGAGCCCGAGGCCATGGTGGCCATGCATCCCGGCGAGATCGACAGGCAGGGCCTCACGGCCGGGGAGATGGTGCGCGTCGAGACCCGGCGCGGCGCCATCACCCTGCGCCTGATGGCCGACCGGCAGGTGGCCGAGGGCATGATCTTCATTCCCTTCTGCTACGGCGAGGCACCGGCGAACGTGCTCACCAACCCGCAGCTCGATCCCTTCGGCAAGATTCCCGAATTCAAGTTCTGCGCTGCACGCATTGCTCCCGCCAGCTGACGTCATGCGCCAGCCGGCCTGCAACGATCTCGCTGTTATTTCAGTGACAAGGCGCAGATCTTGAATTTAGAATGATTAAAAACATTAATATCTGTGCCAGAATGCTGCTGTTCCGCGTTTGACTTGCCGAAACATGATCAGTAAGGAGCTCTCAGTGGCTGTTTCCGGCAAGTGTGTATTTGTATCGGAGGGAGTGTCATGGCGGACCAGCAGCGGACGATGGGTGATCGCGGCACAGCCGGCGACATCAACCTGCGCGCCATGCTCGACCGTGCCCCCCGCTCCCCCATGGCGGGTTGCGCCTTCCACGACATTCGCGAGCGCCTGCGCAAGGTCGGCCTGCGGCCCACACGCCAGCGCCTGATGCTGGGCTGGCTGCTCTTCGCCAAGGGCCACCGCCACGTCTCGGCCGAGATGCTCTACGAGGAGGCGACCCGCGCCAAGGCTGCCGTGTCGCTCGCCACGGTCTACAACACCCTGCACCAGTTCACGGAAGCGGGGCTGCTCAAGCAGCTCGCCCTCGATGGCACCAAGAGCTACTTTGACACCAATGTCAGCGACCATAACCACTACTTCATCGAGGACGAGCAGGAACTGGTCGACATCCCGCCAGGCGAGCTCGACGTGAAGGTGGTGCCGAACCTGCCCCCGCATTTCGAGCTGCGCGACGTCGAGGTGATCGTGCGCGTGCGCCGGCGTGACCGCCTGGCCATGGCGCGCACCAGCGGCGAGGCCTGAGAGCGGGCGCGGTTGACGCCTCTTGTGTGATGGATTGAACTGCAAGGCATCTTGCAAGGAGATGCCTTGGGTCGTCCGTCATGAACAGCAGCGATCTCGCCTTCTTTCTCGCCGCGGCCCGCCACGGCGGCATCGGGCGCGCTGCGGTGGCGCTCAACACGGTCCAGTCCAACGTCACGGCCCGCATCCAGGCGCTCGAGGCGGAGATCGGCCAGGCGCTCTTCACCCGGCACAGCCGTGGCGTACGCCTGACGCCAGCCGGCGAGCGCCTGATGCCCTATGCGCTGCGCATCGCGCAGCTGCTCGCGGAAGCGCGCGAGGCAGTGCGCGACGACCGCGCCAACCCTTCCGGCCTGCTGCGCATCGGCTCGCTGGAGACGACGGCGGCGCTGCGCCTTCCACCCGTCCTCGCCGCCTTCGCCCGCGCCTGCCCGCGGGTCGACCTGCATGTCGAGACCGGGACGAGCGAGGACCTGATCCGCAAGGTACTCGATGGAGACCTCGCCGCCGCCTTCGTCGTAGGCCCCGTGGCGCACGCGGCGCTCGTGGCCGAGCCCATGGTGGAGGAGGAGCTCGTTCTCGTCACGGCGCCCTGGCAGGGGCCGCCGCGCTGGCTGTCTTCCACCCCGGACGCTCCGGCCCTGGAAGGAAACAAGCTCATCGTGTTCCGGTCCGGCTGCAGCTACCGCCGACGCTTCGAGGCGCTCGTCGCGGCGGCCGGCGTTGCCGAGACCCGCTACCTCGAGTTCGGCACACTCGACGGCATCATCGGCTGCGTGGCGGCCGGCATCGGCATCAGCCTGCTGCCGCGCGCCGTGGTGGAGCCGGCCCGCGCCGCCGGACGGATCGCAATCCATGCCCTGCCCCCGGACAGCGCCCGCGCTGTAACCGTGCTGGTGCGGCGGCGCGACGCCCATGTGTCCGCCGCCCTCGCACGCCTTGCCGACTGCGCGCGAGGTGCCATGTCCCCGGCCGGCCGCGATGCGGCGTGAGATGGCGATGGGCACCACGGCAATTGATGCCATTTTCGGCGCAGTTTCGGCACATCATGCCGCGCGCGTGCCATGCCTGCGGCGAGCGTGCGTGCGCGCCTGCCCCTAACCTTCTGCCGATCGTCAACCCGTGCCTGCACAGCGGCCAAGAGCGGAGTGCCCCATGAAACTGACCGACTTCAAGGTGCTGACCTTCGACTGCTATGGCACGCTCATCGACTGGGAGAGTGGCATCCACACGGCGCTGCAGCCGCTGGTGGCAAAAGGCGGCGTCCCCCGCTCGCGCGACGAGGTGCTCGAGACCTTCGCGCGGCACGAAAGCAGCCAGGAGGCCGAGACGCCCGACATGATCTACTCGGACCTGCTGGCCCGCGTGCATCGGCGCATCGCGGAGGAATGGGGCATTCCCACGAGCGACGAGGAGGACAGGCGCTTCGGCCAGTCTGTCGGCGACTGGCCGGCCTTTCCCGACTCGGCCTCGGCGCTGCAATACCTGCAGAAGTTCTACAAGCTCGTCATCCTCTCCAACGTGGACCGCGCCAGCTTCGCCCGCAGCAACGAGAAACTCGGCGTCACCTTCGACGCCGTCTACACGGCGCAGGACATCGGCTCCTACAAGCCCGATCCGCGCAACTTCGCCTATATGCTGGAAAAGCTCGCCGGCCTCGGCTACGGCAAAGAGGATATCCTGCACACGGCCCAGAGCCTGTTCCACGACCATGTGCCGGCCAAGGCCGCCGGCCTCGCCTCGGCCTGGATCGACCGGCGGCGCAACGAGGGCGGCTGGGGCGCGACACCGCCACCCCGTGGAGATGCCCGCTACGACTTCCATTTCGCCAGCATGGCCGAAATGGCGAAGGCCCATCAGGACGCGCTGCGCGACTGAGCCGGGCGTCTATCCGGAGTCCCGAGCCGATGACCGGCGCCCCGAAGCTCGACCGCATCGACCTCAACATCCTCGTCCAGCTCCAGAGAAACGGCCGCATGACCAACGTCGCGCTGGCCGAGGCGGTCGGCCTGTCGCCGAGCCCCTGCCTGCAGCGGGTGAAGCGCCTCGAGGCAGCGCGCTACATCACCGCCTACGGCGCCACGATCAATCTTGCCAAGCTCGGCCAGACGGTGATGGTCTTCACGGAGGTGACGCTGAAAGATCACCGGCGGGAGGATTTCGTGCGCTTCGAATCCTTCATCCGCACGGTCGACGAGGTGATGGAATGCCACCTCGTCAGCGGCGGCTACGACTATCTCGTGAGGTTCATCACCCGCGGCGTGCTGCACTACCAGGAGGTGATGGACCGCATCCTCGAGCACAACGTCGGCATCGCCAACTACTTCAGCTACATCGTCCTCAAGTCTCCCTTCGTGCGCACGGAATATCCGCTCACGCTCCTCTTCCGCGAGGAGGACTGAGGGCGCACACGGCCGCCCCGGCCCGCGTGCTTACACGAGCTGGTAGACGTGCGCGGCATTGCCGCCGAAGACGCGCGTGCGGCCGTATTCGCCGAGCGGAGCCAGCAGCTCCTCGGCAGCGAGCACCACACGCTCATAGTCGGCTGCGAGCAGGCACACCGGCCAGTCGGAACCGAAGATCAGCCGCTCGGAGCCGAAGAGGGCGATGACGCGCGCGACATAGGGCGCAAGGTCGTGCACCCCCCAGCGCTTCCAGTCTGCCTCCGTCACGAGGCCGGATACCTTGCACCACACGTTGGGGCGCGCCGCCAGCTCCGCCATCAGGGAACTCCAGGGCTCCATCGCTCCCTCGGCGATGCGCGGCTTGGCCATGTGGTCGAGCACGAAGCGCACGTCCGGGTTCGCGTCGACGCAGCGGATCGCGGCCGGCAGCTCCCGCTCGCGCACCAGCAGATCGTAGGCGAGCCCCGCGCGGCCGACGGCGGCGATGCCCTCGATCACGTCCGGACGGGCGAGCCAGCCCGCATCCTCCTCGTCGTGCGCCTGGTGGCGGATGCCCTTGAGGAAGGCGCCGCCCGGCGCGCGCTGCAGCTCGGCCACCGCGCCTTCGACGTCCGGCCCCGTCAGGTCGACCCAGCCGACGACGCCGGCGATGAAGGCGGTCTCCTGCGCCATGGCGAGGAACTGGCACGTTTCCTCCATGTCCGAGCGCGTCTGGACGAGGACCGTCCGTGAGATGCCGGCGGCGGCGATGAGCGGCGCCATGTCCCTTGGGCCGAAGGGCCGGCGGATGGGCGCGAGCGCCTCCGGCGCCATCCAGGGATAGTCCGCCTCCTCAGGGTTCCAGAAATGGTGATGGGCGTCGATCCGTCCACTCATGGCCTTCTCGCTTATTGTGAGCCGGCGCGCGGACCCGTGCCCGGTATGCCCGCGCCTTTTGCATCGCCCATGATGTCACAGCTGCCGGCGCCGTCACCGGGGAAGTGGCACGCCGGCGCGCCACGGTCATGCCGCCAGGGCGAGCCGGCCGAGCCCCTCGATGCTCGCCTCGAGCGCCCAGGGGCGCTCGCAACGGAGGAGGCCGACGAGGCTGCCCGTCGTCACGATCTGCCCCGCGCGCAGCCCGCCGAGCGTGTCGCGCTGCGTATTGGCCCAGGCCAGGAGCGGCGCAAGCGGATCTCCCGCCGGGTGGCCGCCCGTGGCGTCATGAAGGACATGGCCGTCGCGCACGACCCGGCAATGCAGCCCCGAGAGCGCATCGAACGGCACGGCCCCCACCGGCTCGCCGGCCACGAAGCCACCATTGCCGAGATTGTCGGCGAGGAAGGCGGGAAACGGCGCCCCCGCCCCTTCGGCGAGGCGGCTTTCGATGAGCTCAATGCCGATGAGCACGCCGTCGAGTGCCGAGACGACCTCCTCGCGCGTGTAGCCGCCCGTCCGGGGCGGCAGGTCGCGGCCCAGCCGGAAGGCGATCTCCACCTCGACGGCATCCGCGCCCTGCCCGTCGGCCAGACGGTGGCCGGAGGGCAGAAGCGGCCCGAACATCGGCGCTGCCACGGGCGTGCCCTGCACGATGGCCACCTTCCAGCCGGCGATGGCCGCGTCCAGCCGGCGGGCGACGAGCCCCTGCACCGCATAGCCCTCGGCCATGTCGCGCGGCAGGTCGTGCCCCTCGCAGGCGACGGTTGCGCCGAGCCGGCGGGCCTCGACGAGCGCCTCAGCGATGGCGGCGAGGCGGAGCGGGATGTCGGGCAGCATGAAGGTCCTCAATAGGTGGCGCGGCCGCCGGAGATGTCGAAGATGCCGCCGGTGGAGAACGAGCAGTCGTCGGAGGACAGCCACAGCACCAGCCGGGCGATTTCCTCCACCTCGACGAAGCGGCGCATCGGAATGCGGGCGAGGATCTCCGCCCGGCGCTCGCTCGTGATCTCCTTCGCCATACTGGTCTCGGCTGCGGCGGGCGTGATGCAGGTGACGCTGATGGCCTCCTCGGCCGTCTCCTTGGCGACGGTCTTCGTCAGGGCGATGAGCCCCGCCTTGGAGGCGCTGTAGGCGCCGGCGCGCGGCATTCCCTCCTTGCCCTGGATAGAAGCGACGTTGACCACGTGGCCGCGCATCGGCCGAGCCTCCTGCCCGCGCATCAGGCCGACCACGGCCCTTGTGACGAGATAGGCCCCAAAGAGGTTGACCTCGAGGACACGGCGGAAGTTCTCCGGATCGGTCTCCCACACCGGCTTCACCTCGCCGAGGATGCCGGCGTTGTTGACGAGGATGTCGATGCGCCCCCACCGCGCATGACAATCGCGGGCAGCGGCCTCCACCGCCGCGGCGTCGGTGATATCGAGCACCCTCTGCTCTGCCGCGCTGCCCAGGTCCGAGACCGCCGCCGCAAGCGCCGTCTCGTTCCGGTCCCACAGGCAAACGTGCGCGCCCGAGGCGATGAAGGCCGACGCGATGGCCCGGCCAATGCCACCGGCTCCGCCCGTGACGATGGCGGTGCGGCCGGCGAGGTCGTAGCGGTTCATGCCCCCTCCCCCACGAGCGGACGCTGGCACACCGCCTGCAGCCTGTAGAGCCCCAGCTGCGGCGTCCCCGTGCTGCCGGGCGCGAGCAGCCGGCCGCGCGCCAGCAGCTCCCGGCAGAAGGCGCCGAAGGGCGCCTCGTCGCCCCAGCCCTCGATCACCACGATCCAGCGCGGAATTCGGTTGGGTTCGGAGCGCGCCTTGCGCTCTGCGTTTTCGACGGCACTCGCCTCGGCGTCGGCGACAAGCAGGTGCGCCCCGGCGACGCCGGGCCGGGCGGCGAGATCCGGCAGCAACGCGTCGCGCATGGCGGCGAGATGGGTTTCGGCCGCCCCGTCCTCCACGTCGTAGCGGACAGTGGCCACATGCCCGCCCCCGCCGGGACCGAAGGTGGCCTCGACGCGGCAGATGGAGCGGGCGACCGAGCGGAAGTGTTTCACCGTCTTCAGCGTCCACGGCGTCGGCGCGTTGAGCCGCGCCGCGTAGTCCGGCCCGGTCACGACCGCGTGGTCACGCGCCTCGTAGAGGTTGAAGAACTCGAGGTCAGCCTCGCTCGCCACATAGCGGCGCCCGCGCAGGAACCCCGGGATGGCGACCCGCTCCGGCATGTGCTCGACGCCGTGCCAGGCATAAAACTCCTCCCGTCCCTCGGGCTCGATATCGTGCCAGATGGCAACCGCCCCCCGTCCAGCAAGGCCCATCGTGCTTCCTCCCTCGGCTCCCGCGCGGCGCGGCCGGGTGCCCGGCATTCTGCCGCGACGCGGATTGACTTGACGCGCGAACTGTCGCTATAGCTAGCAGACAACAAAATTGGAACGCAATTCCAATTTGGGATATCGTTCCACAACGAGAGAGAAACCGGGCCCGCGCATGACCGTCGCCGCCGTCGATCGCTGTCTCAGCCTCATCGAGGCCCTTGCCGGGGAGCCGGAGCCGGTCGAGCTCGGCGTCCTCGCCGAACGCATCGGCATGCCCAAGAGCGCGACGCATCGCATGCTGACGACACTCGTGGAGCGCGGCTATGTCGCGCAGGATCCGGCGACGCAGGGTTATGGCCTGACGCTGCATCTCTCCATTCTCGCCTTCCGCAATCTCGATGCGCGCGGCCTGCCCGATGCCGGCCAGGTAGTGCTCGACCGGCTGGCGCGGCGCACGGGCGAGTATTGCCGCCTGTCCGTCGTCGAGGGCGAGCGTCTTGTCTGGGTGGCGCGCGCCCAGGGCGCAACCGCCGGGCTGCGCTACGAACCGGACATGGGCCAGGAGGTCGTGCTGCACACGACGGCGACGGGCAAGGCCTGGCTCGCCACCCTGCCCGAGAGCGAGGCGCTGCGCATCGTCTGCGCCCGCGGCTTCGAGACCGGCCCGGCGCTCGGCCCGCGGCGCCTCAGGACCGTCGACGAGCTGCGCCGCCACCTCGAGGAGACACGGGCGCGCGGCTATGCGCTCGCCGTCGAGGAGGGCGAGCCCGGCACCGTGGCGCTCGCCGTCGCCTTCCGTGCCGATGAGGATCCCGCGGCGCCGGTGGCCGGCACGCTCTCTGTTGCCGGCCCGCTCGTGCGCCTCGGCCCCGAGAGGCACGAGGCGATCGCCGCCGCCCTCCACGACGCGGCGCGCGAGATGGCGCAGCTGTGGCCGCTGCGCAAGCGCCAGCCCCGGCGGCTGGCAACCGTCGCGCCCGACGAGGCCGGCGATATCCCACCGCATCAGTTGAGGGCCGGATGATGGCCGCCGATACGCAACACGCCGTCCTTCCCGCCGCCCGGGCCCCGGGCCTTGCGACCCGCACGCGCGGCTGGCTCGCCGCCGCGGCCTGGCCGCTCGCGAGCTTCGCCGTCCTGTTGCTTGTCTGGGAATGGGCGGTGCCGGCGCTCGAGATCCCGGAATATATCCTGCCGGTGCCGTCAGCCTTCCTTGCCAAGCTCGTCGAGGCGCATGCCCTCATCTTCGACCATACGCTGGTGACGGCGAAGGAGATCCTGCTCGGCTTCCTGATGGCAACGGTGATCTCGATTCCGCTCGGTTTCCTCATCGTGTCGGTGCGGCTGCTGGAGAAGGCGGTCTATCCCATCATCGTCTTCTTCCAGCTGGTGCCGAAGATCGCGATAGCGCCGCTCTTCGTCGTCTGGTTCGGCTTCGGGCTGTTTCCGAAGGTGCTCCTCACCTTCCTGCTCTGCTTCTTCCCGACGCTGGTCGCCAGCATGACCGGCTTCCGCGCCCTCGATGAGCGGGTGCTTTATCTGACGCGCTCCATGGGCGCGAGCGGCTGGCAGACCTTCCGCTATGTGCGGGTGCCGGCGGCGCTGAGCTACATCTTCTCGGGCCTGAAGGTCTCGATCGTCTTCGCCGCAACGGGCGCGATCGTCGGCGAGTTCGTCGGCGCCAATGCCGGCCTCGGCTACCTGCTGCTGCGCGGCACGAGCTTCCTCGACATGCCGCTCATCTTCGCCTGCCTCGTTGCACTCAGCGTCGTCGGAATCCTCTTCAGCTACGCCGTCGAGATGCTGGAGGGGCTCCTGATGCCCTGGCAGCGCAAGGGCCGACACGAGGACTGACTCCGGATCCCCGCGCAAGACGGGCGCGCAACACAATCGAAAGGGAGGGATATGATGAGGAAGGCACTGCTGATCGCCGCAGCCGTCTCACTGGCACTGGGAACGGGCAACATGGGGGCGAGCGCGCAGGAGAAGCTCACCCCGATGAAACTGACGCTCAACTTCCTGGCAGCAGGGCCGAATGCCGGCTTCATGTATGCCAAGAAGCTGGGCCTCTACGAAAAGGCGGGCATCGACCTCACCATCGAGGAGGGCAAGGGCTCCGGCACCACCGCGCAGCAGGTCGCCACCGGGCAGACGGACGTCGGCTTCGCCGATGCGCCGGCGGCCATGCAGTTGCGCACCAAGGGCGCGCCGGTGAAGATCGTCGCCCCCGTCCTGCAGACAAACGGCTTCGCCATCATCTCGCTGAAGGAAACCGGCATCAACACGCCGCAAGATCTCGTCGGCAAGACCGTCGCCGTCCAGCCCGGCACGGCGCAGACGACGCTGCTCGACGCCATCCTCGCCGCGAACAACATCGACAAGTCGCAGGTCAACATCGTGAATATCGATCCCGGCGCCTTCGTCGGGGCCGTGCTGGAGAAGAAGGTCGACGCCATCCTCGGCGGTGCCGACTATCACTCCATCCAGATGCGTGACCGCGGCTTCGAGGTGACGGATCTCTTCTACCGCGATGTCGGTGTGCCCACCGTGGGCCTGTCGATCATCGCCCGCGACGACCGCATCGAGAAGGACGCCGACCTCTACAAGCGCTTCGTGGCCGCGAGCCTCGCCGGCTGGGAGGCAGCCCGCAAGAACCCGGACGAGGCCGCTGCCGCGGTGCTGGAGCAGTTCCCGTCGGTGACGAAGGAGCAGATCACCAAGCAGTTCGACGTGGTCTTCAAGCTGATGTGCGCCCCCGGTGCCAAGCGCCTTGGCGAGGTGCCGGAGAAGAACTGGGAGGCGACCTACACCCTGCTGACGACCTATCTCGACCTGCCGAAGGACAAGCCGATCAGCGACTACTACACCACTGCCCTGCTGCCGGCCGACGCCCCGGCCTGCGAATGACGGCAGGGACCATGCGGCAGGTGAGGACGATGAACGCCCCCATGTCCGATATCGCGAAGGCCGCCGACGCCGCCTCCATCGAGGGCAGGCAGATCGTCAAGACCTTCGGCGGCTTCACCGCCGTCGACAACGTCTCCTTCACCATCGGGAAAGGGGAATTCGTCAGCCTCATCGGCCCCTCCGGCTGCGGCAAGAGCACGCTGATGCTCATCGCAGCCGGACTGCAGCCGCTGTCGACGGGCGAGATCGTCGTCAACGGCGCGCCCCTCGACAGGCCGCTGACGGATATCGGCATCGTCTTTCAGGACCACCTGCTGCTCGATTTCCGCACGGCGCTCGACAACGTGCTGCTGCAGGCCGAGATCCGCGGCCTGCCCATGGAGCCGGCGCGGGCGCGGGCCATGGAGCTGTTCGAGAAGCTCGGCATTGCCCATGCCGCCGACCGCTACCCCCGGCAGCTTTCCGGCGGCATGCGCCAGCGCGTGTCAATCGCACGCGCGTTGATCCACAACCCGTCGGTGCTGATGATGGACGAGCCCTTCGGGGCGCTCGACGCCATCACCCGCACCCAGATCCGCCACGACCTCGAGCTGCTGTGGATGGAGACCGGCAAGACCGTGCTCTTCATCACCCACAGCCTGGAGGAAGCCATCGGCCTGTCCGACCGGGTGCTCGTCATGTCCCCGTCCCCGGGGCGCATCGTCGACGAGATCAGGATCGAGCTGCCACGGCCGCGCCCGGCGCATCTCGGCGACTATCCGAGCTTCAACATCTACGCCGACCGCATCCACGCCCTCTTCCGGCAGTTCGGCGTCATCAAATACTGACCGGCGCTGCAAGCCGCGGTGCGGCCGCTGCCGCTTCATGCTTTAGCGGCCGTTAACCTTGATCCGGATAGGAATCGGCCTGCCAGAGTCACGAGAAGAATCTGCAGGCGTCGATGCGTAAACGGGATCTTCCTTCACGAGCCGGCGAAACGGACGCCGCAGATGTCCTGCCCAATCCCCTGCGGACCACGAACCCGCTGAGGCGCTCACGCCAGCCGGAGGAGCAGGCGGTGGCCACGCCGCGGCTCCTGCCACATCCGGCAACCATCGTGCTGCCGACCCACGTGCGCTACGCGCGCACACCGGACAAGCTGCGGCAGATGGCAGCGACGCTGGCGACGGACGCGACGGTCTCCACTGCCCCGCGGCAGGGCGTGCCGAAAGCAGGCACGACGCGGGTGAAGTTCGGCCGCACGCCGGACCATCTCATCCAGCAGGTTTGGAAAGGCGTCCTGCCTGCGGTGCCGACGCAGAAGGACGAGCCGGCCGAGACGCCCCCCGCCCCCGAGGCCCCCGCGGCTCCAGATGAAGAGGCGCCCGCCGCAGCCGCGCCCACGGCAGAAGCACCCGAGCCTGCCCCTGGCGCCGACGTGCCGCTCGTCGCCATTTCCGATCACGCCTTCTTCGAGTTCGACTGCGCCTCCGCCCTGCTTCCGGCCGCGCCGCCCCGGGAGGCGGCGGCTGTAGGACAGGCGCCCGTTGCGCCGCTTGCGGCCGAGACGCCGCAGGCCGCAGGCCGTGAACCCGTGACGGAGGCCCCCGCGGCCGTGCCGCAGGCCGAGAGCCCCGCCCCTGCGCCCGCAACATCGGCCGATGCGGTTGCGGCCTGGTGGACCCATGCCTACAGCGTAAACCTGCGGCTCGTGGGCAGCACCGGTTTCGAGCAGTTTTTCACCGTGGCCCCTGTCGAGGAGCCGGCTACCGTGGCCGAGAGCCACCCGGAAGAGACGGCGACCGTGCCGCCTGCCGCCGTGCCGCGCCCTGCGGAACCGGGCGTTCCCGAGGCGCCGAAGGCAGTTGCTGTCGTCGCCCCGCCGGGCAACGACAACTGCGCCGTGCAGCAGGCGCCCGTGCCGCGGCGCGCCGCCGGGCCGAAGCCGCCCGCATCGCCCGGGCCGAAGCCGCCGGCCCCGCCCGCGCGCCAGCCGGCTCCCCCTGCGCCGGCCGCAGACACCTTCGAGCTGCCGCCGATCACGCTGCTCGCCGAACCGCCTGCTTCGACCGGAACGGGCGATGCGCCCGAGTTCATCGAGCAGAACGCGGCGCTTCTGGAGAGCACGCTGGAGGACTTCGGCGTCAAGGGCGAGATCATCAATGCGCATCCCGGCCCGGTGGTGACGCTCTATGAGTTCGAGCCGGCGCCGGGCACCAAGTCCTCGCGCGTCATCTCCCTTGCCGACGACATCGCCCGCTCCATGAGCGCCGTCTCCGCGCGCGTCGCCGTCGTGCCAGGCCGCAACGCCATCGGCATCGAGCTGCCCAACGCAAGGCGCGAGACCGTCTACCTGCGCGAGCTCCTCGCCTCCAGGGACTTCGAGGAGACCCGCTACAAGCTCGCCCTGTGCCTCGGCAAGACCATCGGCGGCGAGCCCGTCATCGCCGAACTCGCCCGCATGCCCCACCTGCTCGTCGCCGGCACCACCGGATCGGGCAAGTCCGTCGCCATCAACACCATGATCCTGTCCCTCCTCTACCGCCTGCGGCCGGAGGAGTGCCGCCTGATCATGGTCGACCCGAAGATGCTCGAGCTGTCCATCTACGACGGCATCCCGCACCTGCTCACCCCCGTCGTCACCGACCCCAAGAAGGCCGTCGTCGCCCTCAAGTGGGCCGTGCGCGAGATGGAGGAGCGCTACAAGAAGATGTCGAAGCTCGGCGTGCGCAACATCGACGGCTTCAACGCCCGCGTCGCCGAGGCCAGGGCCCGCGGCGAGGTCATCACGCGCACGGTGCAGACCAGCTTCGACCGCCAGACCGGCGAGGCGGTGTACGAGGAGGAGGTGATGGACCTCGAGCCTCTGCCGTACATCGTGGTCATCGTCGACGAGATGGCCGACCTGATGATGGTGGCGGGCAAGGAGATCGAGGGCACCATCCAGCGTCTGGCGCAGATGGCGCGCGCGGCGGGCATCCACGTGGTGCTGGCCACGCAGCGCCCGTCGGTGGACGTGATCACCGGCACGATCAAGGCGAACTTCCCGACGCGCATTTCCTTCCAGGTGACGTCGAAGATCGACAGCCGCACCATCCTGGGCGAGCAGGGGGCGGAGCAGCTGCTGGGCCAGGGCGACATGCTGTACATGGCCGGCGGCGGGCGCATCATGCGCGTGCACGGGCCGTTCGTGTCGGACGAGGAGGTGGAGAAGGTCGTGGCGCACCTGAAGGCACAGGGGCGGCCGCAGTATCTCGACGCGGTGGTCGCCGACGAGGAGGGCGCCGCAGGCGAGGACGGCGGGGCGTTGTTCGACAACACATCCTTCGGCGCGCCGGGCGGCGACCTCTACGACCAGGCGGTGGCCATCGTCCTGCGCGACCGCAAGGCCTCCACCTCCTACATCCAGCGCCGCCTGCAGATCGGCTACAACCGCGCCGCATCCCTCATGGAGCGCATGGAGAACGAAGGCATCGTAGGACCCGCAAACCACGCAGGAAAACGCGAGATCCTGGTCGAGGCGCCGGGCGGTGGCGACGAATGAGCCGTCGCGCTTTCGCCACAGCAATGGCATACCTGACTGCGAGCGCAGGCGTATTGTGCCGGCGCACCACTCCGGCCGGAACCGCCCCCGGCAACCGGCCGTTGGAAAGACGATGAAGACGCTACGTTTCGCAAGCTTCGTTTCGGCTCCGCTCCTCGCCCTCGCAGCCACGCTCGCGGCGGCCCAGCCCCTGCAGATCCATCCACCGGTGGTGCAGCCGGCAAGGCCCGCTTCCCCGGCCCAGCCCGCCGCACCGCGTCCGGCCCCCGCGCCTGCGCCCGGCGTCGCGCCGCAGGCGTCCCTTCCCGCATCGCATCCGCTGCCGCCGCGCCGGCCGGCCGACCTGCCCACGGAGCGCGCTCCCGCGCCGGCCACCAGCGGCAGCGACACGGCGGCGAGGCCCGCCCCGGCCGCACCGGCACCTGCCGCGACGGTGCCGACCAGTCCGCAGGCGGCACTCGCCCGGGTCAACGCCTATCTCAACGGCATCGACACGCTCACGGCCAACTTCCTGCAGTACAGCGGCGACGGCCGCCAAGCGACGGGCTCGCTCTACGTGAAGCGGCCGGGGCAGTTGCGCTTCCAGTACAACCCGCCGAGCACGCTCGAGATCGTCGCCGACGGCCGCTCCGTCGCCATCCGCGACAAGAAGCTGCGGACGCAGGACGTCTACTCCATCGGCCAGACGCCCCTGAAGTTCCTGGTGCAGGACCGGGTTGACCTTGCCCGCGACGTCAAGGTTCTCGACGTGCGCACGCCACCGTCCGGCATGGTCGAGGTCGAGTTCGAGGACAGTTCGACCCTCGGCGGCACGTCGAAGGTGACGATTATCTTCGATGCGAAGGGCAACGTCCTGAAGCAGTGGATTGTCGTTGACCCGCAGGGCTACGAGACGTCCGTTGCCCTGCAGGACGTCAACGTCGTGCCACGCTAGGAAGCGCCGGATCGGCCCGGAGAGCGGCCGGCGCCCTGCCCCTTGCAAGGGGCCGCGCCAGAGGCCAAGTTCGGGGCCCGTTTCCCCTCCGGCCGAATCGCTCGCGGCCGATGAGGCCGAAGGCCGAGGCATGAAGCTCTCCGTCACTACCTGGAACATCAATTCCGTGCGCCTGCGTCTTGATCTCGTGGCGCGCCACGCCGCTGAAGTGCAGCCCGACGTCATCTGCCTGCAGGAGACGAAGTGCCCCAATGACCGCTTTCCGCTGAAGGCGCTGAAGGCGCTCGGCTACGAGCACATCGCCTTCCATGGCCAGAAGGGCTACCACGGTGTCGCCACGCTCTCGCGCCTGCCGTTCTCGGCGACGGAATCGATGAGCTTCTGCGGCAAGGACGACGCCCGCCACCTCGCCGTCACCTTCGGCCCCGGCGCGGGGGCGGCGAGCGGCATCTCCATCCATAACTACTACGTGCCGGCCGGCGGCGACATTCCCGACCCGGAGCTCAACCCCCGCTTCGCGCACAAGCTTGCCTTCCTCGACGAGCTGATGCGCTGGAGCGACCGGGCAAGGCCCACCGCCACGCCAAGCATCCTCGTCGGCGACCTCAACATCGCGCCCTACGAGAGCGACGTGTGGAACCACAGGGCGCTGCTCAACGTCGTCAGCCACACGCCCGTCGAGACCACGCGCCTGGAGGAATGGCGGCAGGCGGCCGGCTATGTCGACGCCGTCCGCCACCTCACGCCGGAGCCCGAGCCCGTCTTCACCTGGTGGAGCTACCGCTCGCCCGACTGGGCGGCAGCCAACAAGGGCCGGCGGCTCGACCACGTGTGGCTCGCCCCCTCGCTCGTCCCGACCCTGAAAGGCGCCACTGTCAGCAAGGCCGCACGCGGCTGGGAGCGTCCGTCGGACCACGCGCCGGTGACGGTGACGCTGGAACTGTGACCGACACGTGAGGCTCGTGCCTCGCCCTTCCCCCGCGCGGCGGCGGAAGGGATGGCCGGCCGCAGCCGCGCCCGAACGCCTACCGCGTCTTTCGCCGCATGGCGTCGGCGAGCGCCGCGGCCAGAGCCCCCTGGGCGCCGCCCCTGGCCGGCCGGTCGTCGTCGCGCCGCGGGCGCGACGCCTTGTCGGCGCCGGACGCCGGCCCGCGCGGCCCCGGCGCCGCGTCGCCGCCGTCCCGGCGCATGGAGAGCGCGATCCGCTTGCGCTTCACGTCCACCTCGAGCACGCGAACCCTGACCACGTCGCCGGGCTTCACCACCTCGTGCGGATCCTTGACGAAGCGGTCGGCGAGCTGAGAGACGTGCACGAGCCCGTCCTGGTGGACGCCGATGTCGACGAAGGCGCCGAAGGCGGCGACGTTTGTCACCGTCCCCTCCAGCACCATGCCGGGCTTGAGGTCCGAGATCTCCTCAACCCCCTCGGCGAAGCTCGCGGTCTTGAACTGCGGGCGCGGATCACGGCCGGGCTTTTCCAGCTCCGCCAGGATGTCGCGCACCGTCGGCAGGCCGAAGCGCTCGTCGACGAAGGCCGCCGGGTCGAGGCTGCGCAGCACGGCGCTGTCGCCCATGAGCGAGCGCACATCGCGCCCGCAGGCGGCGACGATGCGCTTGGCAAGGCCGTAGGCCTCCGGATGTACCGATGAGGCGTCGAGCGGCTCGTCGCCGTCGCGGATGCGCAGGAAGCCGGCGCTCAGCTCGAAGGTGCGCGGGCCGAGGCGCGGGACGGAGAGCAGGTCGCGGCGCGTGCGGAACGGCCCGTGCGCGTTGCGGTGCGCAACGATGGCCTCGGCGAGCGAGGCACTGAGGCCCGAGACGCGGGCGAGCAACGGCGCCGAAGCCGTGTTGAGGTCGACACCGACGGCGTTTACCGCATCCTCCACCACCGCATCGAGCGCGCGGGCCAGCTGGTGCTGGTCGACGTCGTGCTGGTATTGCCCGACACCGATGGATTTTGGCTCGATCTTCACGAGCTCGGCGAGCGGGTCCTGCAGGCGCCGGGCGATGGAGACGGCGCCGCGCAGCGACACGTCAAGCTCCGGCAGCTCCGCCGAGGCGATCTCCGATGCCGAGTAGACGGAGGCGCCCGCCTCGCTCACCACCACCTTGATCGGCCGCCTGTCGGCCGGCAGCCTGCCGAGAAGGTCGGCGACCAGCCGGTCGGTCTCGCGGCTCGCCGTGCCGTTGCCGATGGCGATGAGCTCGACCTTGTGCCGGGCGATGAGGGCGGCGAGCTCGGCCTGGGCGCCGGCGACGTCGTTGCGCGGCGGGAAGGGATAGATGGTGGTCGTGTCCACCACCTTGCCGGTTCCGTCGACCACGGCCACCTTCACGCCGGTGCGGATGCCGGGATCAAGGCCCATGGTGGGGCGCGAGCCGGCCGGGGCGGCGAGCAGCAGGTCCTTGAGGTTGCGGGCGAAGATGCGGATCGCCTCCTCCTCCGCCCGCTCGCGCAGGGTCGACAGGAGGTCGACCGACAGGTGCAGCGACAGCTTCACGCGCCAGCACCAGCGCGCCACCTCGGCGAGCCAGCGGTCCGCCTCCCCGCGCTCGGGAGCGATGTCGTAGGCGGCCCAGATCATGCGCTCGACCGGCTTCACCGGCGCAGGATCGTCCGCATCGACCTCGATGTCGACGGTCAGGATTTCCTCGTTGCGGCCGCGCAGCATGGCGAGGGCCCGGTGGCTCGGCGTCGTCGCCCAGCGCTCGGCATGGTCGAAATAGTCGGAGAACTTGGCGCCTTCCTCCTCCTTGCCGGGGACGACCCTGGCATGCACGAAGGCTTTCTCGTGCATGTAGCGGCGCAGACGGCCAACGAGGTCGGCATTCTCGGCGAAGGTCTCGGTGAGGATGTCGCGCGCCCCGTCGAGCGCCGCCTTCACGTCCGGCACCTCGGGCCCGATGAAGCTCTCCGCCAGCGTTGCCGGCACCACGCTGCGGTCGGCCAGGATGCGCTCGGCGAGCGGTCCGAGGCCCTTCTCGCGCGCCATCTCGGCGCGGGTGCGACGCTTGGGCTTGAAGGGAAGGTAGAGATCCTCGAGCTCGGCCTTCGTGCCGGCGGCGGCGATGCGGGCGTCGAGCTCGTCGGTGAGCTTGCCCTGCCTGCTGATCTCCTCGCGGATGGCGGCGCGCCGCGCCTCCAGCTCGCGCAGGTAGGTGAGCCGCTCCTCGAGCTTGCGCAGCTGCGCATCGTCGAGGCCGCCCGTCACCTCCTTGCGGTAGCGGGCGATGAATGGAACGGTCGCCCCCTCGTCGATCAGCCGGACAGCGGCGATGACCTGTGGTGGCCGCGCGGAGATGTCGGCTGCAATGACGGAGGCGATGCGTTCCAGAACGTCGGACATGCGGCTTCCATGGATGGTTGGACGCAGGAGGCGCGACAATAGAAACTCGCCCTCCTCAAGCCAACCTCGCGCGGCGCCACGGGCGCCGCGTCGTCCACATGCGAGGCCGCGCCGGCCTCAGGCGGCCGCCGGCGGCTCCGAGACCGCCTTGCGCGCCTTGCGGCCGGCCCACCACTCCTCCAGGCGTTGCAGCACCGTGAAGAAGGACGGCACGAAGAGCACCGCGAGGCAGGTGGAGGCCAGCATGCCGCTGAAGACGGCGATGCCGATGGACTTGCGCCCGTTGGCGCCGGCGCCCTCGGCGAGTACCAGCGGCACCACGCCCAGGATGAAGGCAAAGGACGTCATCAGGATGGGCCGGAAGCGCCGGCGCGCCGCCTCCACCGCCGCGTCCACGATCTCCATCCCCTCGGCCCGCTTCTCGCGCGCATACTCGACAATGAGGATCGCGTTCTTGCTTGACAGCGCGATGAGCAGGATAAGGCCGATCTGCGTATAGAGGTTGTTGGCCACGCCGAGCGCACCGAGGGCGCCTACGGTGCCGAGCAGGGCGAGCGGCACGGCGAGAATCACCGACAGCGGCTGAATCCAGCTCTCGTACTGGCCGGCGAGCACGAAATAGACGAGCAGCACGGCGAGGCCGAAGACGTAGTAGATCTGGTCGCCGACGATCTTCTCCTGATAGGACATGCCGGTCCATTCGTAGCCCATGCCGGCCGGCAGGGTCTCCCGGGCGATGTCCTCCATCAGGGCCATGACCTGGCCGGAGCTGAAGGCGGCGGACTGCATGCCCGTGATCGTCGCCGCGGGATAGAGGTTGTAGAGTGAGACGACCGACGGGCCTTCCACCGGCCGGATGTCGACGAGCGTGCCGAGCGGCACCATCTCGCCGTTCTGCGCCTTGACCTTCAGCCGTTTCACCGCCTCGACCGTCTGACGGTAGGCCCCTTCGGCCTGGGCGTAGATCTGGAACACCTGGCCGAAGCGCGAGAACTGGCCGACATAGGTGGAGCCGATGTAGTTCTCGAGCGCCTGGAACACCTGTCCGACGGTGACGCCGAGCGTCTCGGCCTTGGTGCGGTTGATGTCGATGTGGAACTGCGGCACCGAGGCGCGGAAGCTGCTGAAGGCGGTGCTCACCGCAGACTGGGACTTGGCTTTGTCCACGATATCGTCGGTGACGTTCTGCAGCTTTTCGAAGTCGCCGCTGCCGTCGCGCAGCTGCACCACGAAGCTGAAGCCGCCGGCGTTGCCGATACCCTGGATGGGCGGCGGCGGGATCACCACGGTGGACGCCTCGAGGATGTTCTCCTCGAGGGCCTTGCTGAGACCCGTGTAGATGCCGAGCAGACCCTGCTCGGGGTGGTCCTCGCGCTCCGCCCAGTCCTTCAGAACCACGTAGGCGGCGCCGGCGCTCGGCACGCTGGCGTTGTTCTCGAGGATCGAGATGCCGCTGATGGTGAAGACCTGGTCAACGCCGGGCACGGACGCGACGACCTTCTGCACGTCGTCCAGCACCTTGTTGGTACGCTCCAGCGAGGCGCCGTCGGGCAGCTGCACGTTGACCACCATGTAGCCCTGGTCCTCGATGGGGATGAAGGCGGTGGGCAGGCGCGACATGCCCCAGAAGGCGAGCGCGATCAGGCCGAGCGCGATGACGACCATCACATGGCTGGCCTTCACCATGTGGTGGATGACGCCGGCATACCAGCGCTCGCAGGCATCATAGATCCGGTTGAAGCCGCGGTAGATGAAGTTGCGCTGCTCCGGCGGCGTCGGCGGACGCAGCCACAGGGCGCACTGGGTCGGCTTCAGCGTGAGGGCGTTGATGGCGCTGATGAGAGCGGTTGCGGCGATGACGAGCGCGAACTGCTGGTACATCTGCCCGGTAAGGCCCGGCATGAAGGCCGCCGGCAGGAACACCGACATGAGCACCAGCGTGATGCCGATCACCGGACCGGTCAGCTCGCGCATGGCCTTCACGGCGGCCTCGCGTCCCGACATGCCCTGCGCCATGTGGTGGGCGACACCCTCCACGATGACGATGGCGTCGTCCACCACGATGCCGATGGCGAGCACGATGGCGAAGAGCGTGGAGATGTTGACGGTGAAGCCGAGGGCCGCCATCGCCGCGAAGGCGCCGATGATGGTGACGGGCACCGTCGTTGCCGGCACGAGCATCGCCCGCCAGTCCTGCAGGAACAGCATGATGACGAGCAGCACGAGGACGCCGGCCTCGATCAGCGTCTTGTAGACCTCGTCGATGGAGGCCTCGACGAAGGTGGTGGTGTCGAACGGCACCGAATAGGCGAGGCCCTGTGGGAAGGTCTTGGCCAGCTCGTCCATCTTGGCGCGCACCGCCTCGGCCACCTGGATGGCGTTCGCGCCCGGCAGCAGGAAGATGCCGATGCCGGCGGCCGGCTGGCCCTGCATGGCGAAGGCATAGCTGTAGGACTGGGCGCCGAGCTCAACCCGGCCCACGTCCTTCAGGCGCGTGATGCGCCCGCCGTTCTCGCCGTCGACCTTGACGACGATGTTCTCGAAATCCTCGGCCCGCTCGAACCGGCCCGTGACGTTGAGCGTGTACTGGAAGTTCTGGCCCGCGGGCGTCGGCGGCATGCCGATGACGCCGGCCGTCACCTCCTGGCTCTGCTGCTGGACCGCCTGGATCACGTCGCTCGGCGTCAGCCCGAAGGTCTGCAACCGGTCGGGGTTGAGCCAGAGGCGCATGGCATACTGGCCCGCGCCGTAGATGCCGACGCTGCCCACGCCCGGCACGCGCGCCAGCTCGTTCTGCAGGTTGATGACGGCGTAGTTGGCGAGGAACAGGCTGTCGAAGCGCTTGTCCGGCGAGGTCAGCACCACGTACATCAGCACCGACGTGGACTGCTTGCGCACGTTCACGCCCTGCACCTGCACCGACTGCGGCAGCTGCGCGAGCGCCGCCGAGACGCGGTTCTGCACCAGGATCTGCGCCTCGTCCGGATCGGTCCCGATCTCGAAGGTGACGGTGAGGTTGTAGGAGCCATCGCTGCCGCTGGTCGAGTTCATGTAGATCATGCCCTCGACGCCGTTGACCTGCTGCTCGATGGGCAGGGCGATGGTCTGCATCACCGTCTGGGCGCTGGCGCCCGGATAGCGGGCCGACACCGCGACCGTCGGCGGCGTGACGTTGGGATACTGGGAGACGGGCAGGCGCATGAGCGCCACAGCCCCGATCACGACCGTCAGCAGCGCGATGACGTTGGACAGAACCGGCCGCTCGATGAAGAAGCGCGAAAACATGGGGCTGCCTCGGCGTTCGTGGGCGGCGCCCCCGGGGCGGCGCCACGGGTTGCGCAGGTTCAGGACTTGGCGGCGTTGCGGCCGGTCATCTGGGTGTTTTCGGGAGCGACCTTGTTGCCGGGCACGGCCCGCTGGATGCCGACGACAACCACCCGGTCTCCCGCATTCAGACCGCTCTCGACGACACGCAGGCCATCCTCCTGCAGGGCGCCGACGGTGATGGTGCGCTGCTCGACGACGTCGTCGGGACCGACGACGTAGACATAGTTGCCGAGCTGGCTGGAGCCGATGGCGGCATCGTCGACGAGCAGGGCCCTGTCGGTGTGGTGCACGGCCACGCGCACCCGGACGAAGAGGCCCGGAATGAGGGCGAGATTCTTGTTCTCGAAGATGCCCCGCACCGTCAGCGTGCCCGTGCCGGGGTCGACCTGCGGCGCGATGTAGTCGATGACGCCCTTGTGCGGATAGCCCTGCTCGGTCTGCAGGCCGATCTCGACCGGCACGTTCCTGAGCTGCTCGGGCGTGCGGCCCTGGGCGGCGAGCGCTTCGTTGATGCGCAGCACCTGCTGCTCGTCGACGTTGAAGTAGACATAGATCGGGTCGAGCTGGACGATGCTCGCCAGCTTCGTCGGCCCCCCGTAGCCGACGAGGGCGCCCACGTCGACGAGGTGGTTCGTGACGACTCCGTCAAAGGGCGCCACCACCTCCGTATAGCCGAGGTTGATCGTGGCGAGGGCAACGTTCGCCCTGGCCGCGGCGACGTCCGCTGTCGCCTGGTCGAGGTTCGTCTTGGCGTCCTCGACACGGGCCTTGGACGCGAAGTCCTGCTGGCCCAGCCGCGACTGGCGGTCGTACTCGTTCTGGGCGTTGAGCTGGCGAGCGAGAGCGCCTTCAAGGCTGGCCTTCGCCTGTTCGAGCTGCGCCTCGTAGGTGTCGCGCTGGATGGTGAAGAGGCGCTGGCCTTTCTTCACCGCCTGGCCGTCCTTGTAGTCGATGGAGGTGAGGAAGCCCTGCACCCGCGCCTCGAGGTCGACGGCGTTGTAGGCCTTGGTGTTGCCGGTGAGTTCCATGTAGGTGGTCACCGGCCGCTCGACGGGCGTTGCGACGAGAACCTTCGGCGGCGGCGGGGGCACATAGGTGTTCTCCTCGCCACAGGCGGCAAGACCGGCCGCCATGACGAGAGCCGGCAGGACGCGGCAGCCGTGCCGGCGAATTTTGCGAATCAACCACGCGCCCATGGGCTTTCCCCCCGAGTACCGCAAGCTGTCCGGAGGGCCGAAGCAGGGTTCCGGTGGAATGCCCTCGTCCGCGACAGTCTTCCAACGCCACTACAGGAACAGTGCAACGAAGAGGTTAATCTTCGTCCTCCGGGGCGTCGAGCAAATCGCGCTTGCCCGTGGACAGGGCGCACGCCTTCCGGCATGTAGCCGCGCGTGAGGGAGGATCAGCGGATGCGCGAAACGGTGCTCGTCGGTGTCGACTGGGGGACGACCAACCTCAGGGCCTATGCCTTCGCTGCCGACGGCTCAGTCCGCACCAAGACCCACCGCCCCACCGGCATTACGCGCATGAGCGGGCCCTACGGCGACCTTCTCGAGGAGCTCTGCCGCGAGCTTGGCGCCGGCGCCGATACGCCCGCCCTGCTCTGCGGCATGGTTGGCAGCCGCCAGGGCTGGATCGAAGCGCGCTACATCACCACCCCCTGCACGCTCGACGGCCTCGTGGAAGGGCTGGTGAGCGCGCCGCACGCGCCGCGCCATGTGCTTGTGGTGCCGGGGCTCGACTCGCAGTCGGGCAGCGCGCCCGATGTCATGCGCGGCGAGGAGACACAGCTCCTCGGGCTGATGGAGAGTATCGGCGCGGGCGAGCGGCTGGTGTGCATGCCCGGCACCCACTGCAAGTGGGTGCAGCTCGCCGGCGGGCGCATTCTCGACTTCCGCTCCTACATGACGGGAGAGGCCTTCGCCGCGCTGAAGGACCACACCATCCTCGGACGGCAGATGAGCGAGGGCGCGGCGCACGATGCCGCCGCCTTCGCCAGGGGCGTCGCCATGGCGCAGGAGGCCCGCGGCCGCGGGCCGGGCGCGCTCCTCAACCTTCTCTTCGGCGTGCGCACGCTCGGCCTGTTCGACAGGCTCGGCCCCGAGGCCGCGCCGAGCCTGATGTCCGGCCTCATGATCGGCGCCGAGATTGCCGACGCGCTCGGGCCGAAGCCGCCGGCCGAGCCCGTCGTCATCGTCGGCAGCGCCGGCCTCGGCGCTCGCTATCGCGACGCGGCGGAGGCGCTCGGCGTGCCGACGGTCGTCGCCGACGAGGACATCGCGACGCGGGGGCTGTGGGCAATCGCGCGGGCAGCGGGGCTGGCGAGCGGCTAAGCTTTCCGCAACGGCTATTGATTCGCTCCCACCGCGGTGGCAGGAGTTGCGGGATGCAGACCTTCTTCGTCCAGATCAAGTGCAAGCTCGGCAAGACCTACGCGGTTGCCCGCGAGCTCGCCGACCGTGAGATCGCCTCGGAGATCTACTCGATCGCCGGCGACTACGACATCATCGCCAAGTTCCACGTGGACCGCGACGTCGACATCGGCCATTTCGTCGCCGAGAAGGTGCAGACGATCGACGATATTGCCGACACCCGCACCATCATCACCTTCAAAGCCTTCTGACGTCAGGCTGCGGCTGCCGCCGCCGCGCGCGAATCCATCGCGCCGAGCCTGGACGCGATGACGGAGACGAGGTGCCGCTGCCGGCGCTGCGAGCAGCGGTTCTGCGCCCGCACCACCGCCATGAGCTCGAGGGCGACCGCCGCATCGAGCTGGCGGATGTGATGGGCGGTGAGCCCGCACGCCCGCATCAGCCCCGCGAGCCGGCGGGCGACCGGCCGCTGCTCCTGCACCGGCAGGTCGGCCAGCGACATGATGATGAGCGCGCCGTGCAGGCGCACCAGACTGTCGGCGTGCTGCGGATCGTGTGCGAGCCAGACGCCGTACGTGTACCGGAGCAGGTCGTAGATGACGGGCACGGCCCTCAGGATCGTGCGTAACTCCCCGTCTCGACCGGGAACGCGCAACTCGTCGTCGGACCAAGTCGGCAGCGACATGGCGCACCCTCCTTCAAGACCCGGCAAGCGTGCGCCCCGCTGGTTAACGAAATGTTAACGGCACGGCCGCGCAGCCGTGCCTGACGCTAGGTGCTCACACGTGTGCGAGGCTTGCGAGCGTCGCGCGGGCGCCGTCCCGGTAGAGCCGCTCCAGCGCCCCGCCGACGGCAGCGAGGAAGCGCGAATCACGCGGCAGGTCGGCGCCGAACACTGCCTCGACCCCGGCGAGCGCCCTGGCAATCTCGGCGGGCTCGCCGCCCGCGGAGCGGGCGATGGCCGCGAGATCCGCCGCCAGCGGGTCGCGCACGTCGATCGCGGCGCCCTTCTCATCGGTACCGGTGACGTAGCGCATCCAGGCGGCCACAGCGAGCGCATGCCGGGAGATGTCGGCGCCGGCCGCGAGCCGGTCGCGGATTGTGCCGAGCAGGCGCTGCGGCAGCTTCTGCGAACCGTCCATGGCAATCTGCCAGGTGCGGTGCTTGAGCGCCGGGTTGCGGAAGCGCTCGCGCAGGGAGCGCTTGTAGGCCTCGACGTCGGCGCCCGGCGGGATTGCCAGCGTCACCGTCGTGTCGTCCATGAGGGCGGCAACATAGGAGGCGAGGTTCGCATCCGCCATGGCCTCGGACACCGTCTGGTAGCCGGCGAGATAGCCGAGATAGGCGATGGCCGAATGGCTGCCGTTGAGCAGGCGCAGCTTCATGGCCTCGTAAGGCGCGACATCGGAGACGAGCGTCGCCCCCACCGTCTCCCAGGCCGGGCGGCCGGAGGGGAAATGGTCCTCGATCACCCACTGGGTGAAAGGCTCCGTCATCACCGGCCAGGCGTCGGCGACGCCGAGCCGTGCCCTGACGGCGGCGCGGTCCTCGTCGGTCGTCGCCGGCACGATGCGGTCCACCATGCTGTCGGGGCATGCGATCGTGTCGCGCACGAAGACGCCGAGATCAGGCGAGACAAGTTCCGCGAAGCGGGCGAGGATGCGGTGCAACGTCTGGCCGTTCGACGGCAGGTTGTCGCACGAGAGCACGGTGAAAGGCACAAGGCCGAGGCTGCGGCGGCGGGCGATGGCCGCCGCCAGGAAGCCGATGGCCGAGCGCGGCCGGTTCAGATTGGCCAGATCATGCACCACATCGGGGTGCCTCTCGTCCAGCCGCCCGGTCGCCGGGTCGTGGCAATAGCCCTTCTCCGTCACCGTGAGGGTGACGACCTTCACGTCCGGATGGCAGAGGCGCTCGACGAGCGCGGCCGGGTCCTCTGGCGCCACCACGACCTCGCGGATCGCGCCGATGACGGCGAGCCGCTCTCCCTCGCCCGAACGCACCGCGAGGGTGTAGAGCCCGTCCTGGGGCTTGAGCGCATCGCGCGTATCGGGGCTGCGCAGGCTGGCCCCGACAATGCCCCACCGGAGGTCGCCGGCGGCGAGAACGGCGTCCGTGTAGGCGGCCTGGTGAGCGCGGTGGAAGGCGCCGATGCCGAGGTGGACGATGCCGGTCCGCATCGCCTTGCGGTCATAGGCCGGACGGGCCACGTCGGGCGGCAAGTCGGCAAGGCGCGCGGTGTTGAGGCGGGCCGTCGTCACAGCTTGTAGGCCTCCTTGGCCAGACGGTAGGCAAGATCGTAGGCGAGCTCGAACGCCTCATCCTCGTCGAGGCGGTGGGTGACCACGAGCTCGGCCAGGAAGGCGCAGTCGACACGCCGCGCCACGTCGTGGCGGGCGGGGATCGACGGGAAGGCGCGCGTATCGTCGTTGAAGCCGACCGTGTTGTAGAAGCCGGCCGTCTCCGTGACGAGCTCGCGGTAGCGGCGCATGCCCTCCGGGCTGTCGAAGAACCACCAGGCCGGGCCGAGCTTGAGGCACGGATAGTGGCCGGCGAGCGGGGCAAGCTCGCGCGAATAGGTGGTCTCGTCGAGGGTGAAGAGGATGACGGTGAGGTCGCGCTCGTTGCCGAAGCGGTCGAGCAGCGGCTTCAGGGCGTGGACATAGTCTGTCGCGGCCGGGATGTCGGCGCCCATGTCGCGGCCGAAGCGGGCGAAGAGCCCGGCGTTGTGGTTGCGCACGGAGCCGGGATGGATCTGCATGACGAGCCCGTCCTCGAGGCTCATCGCCGCCATCTCGGTGAGCATCTGGGCGCGGAAGAGCTCCGCATCCTCGCGGGTGACAGTGCCTTGCATGATGCGGCTGTAGAGCGCCTCGGCCTCCACGGGCGACAGGTCCGCCGTGCGGGCGCTCGGGTGGCCGTGGTCGGTGGAGGTGGCGCCCATCTCCTTGAAGAAGGCGCGGCGCTTGCGATGCGCCTCCAGATAGCCGGCGAAGGTGGAGACGTCGCAGCCTGTGATCTCGCCGAGGGCCTCGACATTGGCCTTGAAGCCGTCGAACTCCGGGTCGACCACCGGATCCGGCCGGTAGGCGGTGATGACGCGCCCCTTCCAGCCGCTCTCGCGGATCGCCTTGTGGTAGATCAGCGGGTCGAGCGGGCTCTCGGTGGTGGCGATGACCTCGATGTTGAAGCGCTCGAACAGCGCCCGCGGCCGGTAGGCGGGCTCTGCCAGCCGCTCCGCAATGCGGTCGTAGTAGAGATCCGCCGTCTCGGCCGAGAGCCGTACGTCGAGGTCGAAGAGGGTGGCGAAGGCGTGGTCGAGCCACATGCGGGTGGGCGTGCCGCGGAAGAGGTGGTAGCGCTCGGCGAAGCGGCGCCAGATCTTGCGCCCGTCGGTCTCGACCGCGCTGCCGTCCTTTGTCGGGATGCCAAGCTCCTCGAGCCGCACACCCTGGCTGTAGAGCATGCGGAAGATGTAGTGGTCGGGCACGACGAAGAGGCGGGCCGGATCCGGGAAGGGCTCGTTCTCGGCATACCAGCGCGGGTCGGTGTGCCCGTGCGGGGAGATGATCGGCAGATCCTTTACATGGGCATAGAGCCGTCGCGCCACGGCGCGCGCGGACGGATCGGCGGGAAAGAGGCGGTCCTCGTGGATGAGCGGCAGACGGCCCTCGCGCATCGGCACTTCCTTTCCTGCTGGAGCTGAGGCCTTCGTGAAAAGCGCCCCCCGGTGCGACGCCGCGCGCCGCGGGCGAAACCTACCCAGCTGCGCAGCCACTGTGAACTGCTTTCTCGGCGCCGATTGAAACGATTTAGGAATGGCGTGTCCCAGAAATAGCGCGCCCCGCCCGGCCCGGCAACCCGCGGCCGCAGCGGGAGCGAGCCCGGCCGCCGCCGGCGTCAGCGCAGGCCGAGCGCGCGGTTGCGGGCGTTGTCGATGTGGGCCGAGAGGGCGGCCACGGCCTTCTGCGGGTCGCGCGTCTCCATGGCGGCGATGATGCCGAGATGCTCGCGCATCACGGGGGCCACGAGGCCGTCGATCCGCACCAGCTCCTGCCGGATGAGCCGGATCTTGATGGAATTGACGCGATAGGCCTTGGCGATGATCTCGTTGCCGAGCGCGTCGATGAGCATGTCGTGGAAGCCCCAGTCGACAGCCTGGCCCTCGGCCACGATCTCGGGCGTGTCGCCCTGCGCCTCCGCCCGCGCCAGCACCTCCTCGTGCTGGCGCCGCACGGCGGCGAGCGTCTCGTCGGACGCCGTCTGCACGAACTGCTCCATGGCACCGCGCTCCATAAAGAGGCGGAACTGGAAGGCATCGCGGATGAGGTTGAGATCGATGTGGGCAACCTGCATGCCGCGCTGCGGCACCGTCTTGATGAGGCCCTCCGCCTCGAGGCGCGGGATGAGCTCGCGGATGGCGCCGAGCGGCAGGTCCGTCAGGGCCACGAGCTCGCGCTGGGAGATGAACTGGCCCGGACGCACGTTGCGGGCGAGCAGGTGCTGCGTGAAGCTGTCATAGGCTTTCTCGCGCAGCTTGAGAGGGGCACCGTCATCCGCTGGCCGCTCCATCTCGTCCTCCTCCTGGTTTCCGGGCGGTGGCCCTGCCCCCATAAGGCCACGGACGGCATCGGCCAAGGCCCCCGGACGACCGAGCCCGGCAGGGGTGATGCCACGCCGTCGGGCAGACGCCCCACGCGGGCAGGAATCGTCGCGGCACGGGCTGTCGGCCAGCTTGACCGGCTGACATGTTAGCTGGTTGTTTTTTGTTTGCAAGGATTCCGCCGCTTCGGCAATATGCGCACGATCGCGCCCGGAAAGGGCGCTCAAGAAGAGTCTCGGGAGGATCTCACCATGGCATTTTCGCTGAGCCGCCGGCTCGTCCTCGGCCTTGCCCTTTCCGGTGCGCTCGCCGCCGGCCAGGCATTCGCCGCCGATCCGATCAAGCTGCGCATCTCCACGCCCGCCGTCGACTCCGACTGGCACGCCAAGATGCTGCCCGTCTTCAAGGAGGAGCTCGAGAAGCGCGCGCCCGGCCAGTTCGACGTGGAGATCCATCTCAACGCCACGCTCTTCAAGCAGGGCGCCGAGCCGGCGGCGATGCAGCGCGGCAACCTCGAGATGGCGATGATCTCGGCCTTCGACATCGCCAAGCAGATCCCCGAGTGGTCCATCTTCACGGCGGGCTACCTGATCCGCGACCCCGAGCATCAGCAGAAGGTCTTTGCGAGCGACATCGGCCAGGAGATGTACAAGCTCGTCGAGGACAAGATGGGCATCAAGATCCTCGCCGTGGGCTACCTCGGCACGCGCCAGCTCAACCTGCGCGGCGACAGGGAGGTGAAGACCCCGGCCGATCTCGCCGGCGTCAAGCTGCGCATGCCGAGCTCCGACACCTGGCTGTTCCTGGGCAAGGCGCTCGGCGCCAACCCGCTGCCGCTCGCCTTCGGCGAGATCTACACCGCGCTGCAGACCGGTGCCATCGACGGCCAGGACAACCCGCTGCCGACCGTGCGCGCGGCAAAGTTCTACGAGGTGACGAACCAGATCGTCCTCACCGACCATCTCGTGGACGCCATCTTCCTCTCGCTCGCCGGCTCCACCTGGAACAAGCTTGACGACAAGCAGAAGCAGGCCGTGCTTGAGGCCGCCCAGGCAGCCGTCGCCTTCAACAACGAGGGCCGCATCAACGAGGAGCGCCAGCTCGCCGCCGATTTTGCGCAGATGGGCCTCAAGGTCTACCGGCCCGACGTCGAGGCGTTCCGCGCCCATGTGCAGAAGGCCTATCTCGAGTCGGACCTCTCCAAGAGCTGGCCCAAGGGCATGGTCGAGCGCATCAACGCGGTGAAGTAACCACCGCTCCCCTCTGTCACCGGACGCGCCGGGCGCGTCCGGTTTTCCGTCTCCAGCACCATCAAGGTTTGCCGATGCAGTCCGTGCGCTCGGGCCTGCGCTTCCTCGCCGATCTGGTGGGGGCGCTGCTCCTGGCGGCGATGTTCGCCGCCTTCCTCGTCCAGGTGTTCGCACGCTACGTCCTCAACGATCCCATCAGCTGGACGCAGGAGTTCGTGCTCATCGTCTATATCTGGATCGTCTTCTGGGGCGGAGCCTTCCTCGTGCGGGAGCGCGATCACATTGCCTTCGACATGATCTTCGAGGGGCTGGCCCTGCCCGCGCGCCGCATCCTCGCTGTGGTCCTCACCGGGATCATCGGCATTGCGTTCCTCGCCGCCCTGCCCGGCACGGTCGACTACATCGCCTTCATGGCGATCGAGAAGAGCCCGATCATGCGGGTTCCCTTCGACATCCTCTACTCCATCTTCGGCGTCTTCATGGTCGCCGTCGTCGCCATGGCTGGGCTGCGCATCAAGCGGCTCGCCGGGCGCCGCTGGCAGGAAGAGCTCGCCCGGAACGCCGGAGAAGAGCCGTGAGCGCCGTCTTCATCTTCACGCTCGTCGCCTTCTTCGGCCTCGCCGTCCTCGGCATGCCGGTGGCCTTCGCCATGTTCGTGGCCTCCATCGCCTATCTTTTCGCGACCGGGCGCGACATCGGCCTGTTCGGCGAGCAGATCCTCAACGGGCTCTATGATTCCTTCGTGCTGCTGGCGGTGCCTTTGTTCATCCTGGCTGCGAACATCATGAACGCCAGCGGCGTCTCGGACCGCCTGTTCAACTTCTGCCAGGTGCTCGTCGGTCGCTTCCGCGGCGGCCTCGCGCAGGTCGACATCCTCGTCAGCATCATCTTCTCCGGCATGTCCGGTTCGGCCATCGCCGATGCGGCAGGTCCCGGCAAGCTCGTGACGCAGATGATGATCCGGCAGGGCAAGATCCCGCCCGGCTTCGCCGCGGCCGTCGCGGCCTCCTCCGCCACCATCGGGCCCATCATCCCTCCGTCGATCCCGATGGTGATCTATGCCGTCGTGTCCGACACCTCGGTGGGCTATCTCTTCCTCGGCGGCATCATTCCCGGCCTCATCATGGGCCTCGCCCAGATGGGCCTCGTCGGCTTCGTCGCCCGCAGGCGCAACTTCCCCCGCGGCGAGGGCATTCCGCTCAGCGAGCTGCCGCGCACCACGACCCAGGCCGTGCCAGCCCTGCTGATGCCGGTCATCCTTCTCTACTGCATCTATGGGGGCGCGACGACGCCGACCGAGGCCGCCGCCATCGCCGCCGCCTACGCCCTTGGGCTTGCGGTGTTCTACTATCGCGACTTCTCGCTGCGCACCGGCTTCGCCGTCTTCACGGAGTCGGCCAGGGCGACGAGCGTGGTGGCGCTGCTCATCGCCGGTGCGCTGATCTTCAATTACATCGTCGCCTCGGAGCGCCTGCCCGAGCAGGTGGCGAGCCTGTTGCACGGCATCGAGATGTCGCCGGTGACGTTCCTCTTGCTCGTCAACCTGCTCTTCCTCGCTCTCGGCTGCCTCTTCGACGCCACCACGATGCTGCTCGTGCTGGTGCCACTCTTCCTGCCCGCGGCGAGGGAGCTCGGCATCGACCTTGTGCATTTCGGCGTCGTCGTGGTCGTCAACATCATGATCGGGCTGATCACGCCGCCCTACGGCGTCCTGCTGTTCATCATGAGCGGACTGACGGGCATCCCCCTGCGCGATATCATCCGGGAGATCTGGGCCTTCATCGCGATCCTGGTCGCTGCCCTGGCGCTGATGATCCTCGTGCCGGATGTTGTACTGTGGCTGCCGCGCCAGTTCGGCTACAACGGCTAGGGAGGACCTCCATGAGCCTGGCGACACGCACGCTTGGACGCAGCAACCTCACCGTCACCGTCCTCGGCTTCGGCACCGCGCCGCTCGGCGATCTCTATGCGCGGCTCGACGACGCCACGGCCATCGCCACCGTGGAAGCCGCCCTTGCCGCCGGCATCACGCTGCTCGACACCTCGCCGCACTACGGCAACGGCCTCGCCGAGCACCGTTGCGGCACGGCGCTGCGCCGCCACCGGCGCGACGGCCTCGTCCTGTCGACGAAGGTCGGGCGGGTGATGGATCCGCGCCAGCCGCCTGCCGCGCCGGCAAGGAGCGATGTGACAGCACCCGGCTTTGCCGGCGGCCTGCCGCACAAAGCCTCCTTCGACTACTCCTACGATGGCGCCATGCGCTCCTTCGAGCAGTCGCTGCTGCGCCTCGGCACGGACCGCATCGACGTTCTGCTCATCCACGATGTCGATGTCTGGACCCACGGGCCGGACGCCATCGAGGCCCGCTTCAGGGAGGCGATGGACGGCGCCTACCGCGCCCTCGCCGACCTGCGCGACCAGAAGGTCATCAAGGCCATCGGCGTCGGTATCAACGAGGCCGACATGTGCGAACGCTTCGCCCGCGCCGGCGATTTCGACTGCATGCTGCTGGCGGGGCGCTATTCCCTGCTGGAGCAGCCGGCGCTCGAGAGCTTCCTGCCGCTGGCCCAGGAGAAGAACATCGGCGTCATGCTGGGCGGCGTGTTCAACTCCGGCATCCTCGCCACCGGCGCGGTGCCGGGGGCCCGCTACAACTATGCCCCCGCGCCCGACCACATCATGGACAAGGTGCGCCGCATCGAGGCCGTGTGCCGGGCGCATTCCGTCCCCCTCGCCCATGCGGCCCTGCACTTCGCGCTGGGGCATCCGGCCGTCGCGAGCCTCGTGCTCGGCGGCGTCACGCCGGAGGAGGTGAGCCGCAACGTCGCCGCCATTTCCGCCGCACCGCCGGCGGCGCTGTGGAGCGACCTCAAGAGCGAGGGCCTGCTTGCCCCCGACGCCCCGACGCCCGCCTGACCGCCGATGCCGGAGCCGACACCATGATGCTCAAAGGCCTCGATCCGCTTCTGACGCCCGACCTGCTCTGGGTGCTTGCCGCCATGGGTCACGGCGACGACCTCGCCCTCGTCGATGCCAATTTCCCGGCCGAGACCGTGGCGCGCCGTACCACCTCGGGCAGGCTCGTGCGCATGCCCGGCCTCACGATGGCGCGTGCCGCGGAAGCGGTGCTGTCGCTGCTGCCCATCGACACCTTCGTCGACGACCCCGTGCGACGCATGGAGGTGGTGGGCGATGCTGTCACGCTGCCGCCGATACAGCAGGAGGTGCAGCAGGTCATCGACCGGGCGGCCGGCCGGGCGCTGCCCCTCGCCGGCATCGAGCGCTATGCCTTCTACGAGGCGGCGAGCAGGGCCTTTGCCGTCGTGCAGGTGGGCGACATGCGCCCCTACGGCTGCTTCCTCATCCGCAAGGGTGTCGTGCTGGCGGAGTAACGCCGGCCGGGGGAGCGGTCGCTTCCCGGGCTCGCATCGGTCGCAAGCGCGTAGTATAAAACGTTTCAAATAATCCCATCAGAGGCCGCTCGGCCCGCCCGGAAACACGCCCATGGATCGTCCCGTCACGCCCCGCACCCTTCGCCTCAACGCTGCAGACAATGTCATCGTCGCCGTCGACGCGCTCGAGCCCGGCACCTCCGTGGAGGGAGTCACGGCCACGCAGCGTGTGCCGCGCGGCCACAAGCTGGCGGTGGCGCCGGTGGCCCAGGGCGAGCCCATCATCAAATTCGGCCAGATCATCGGCTTCGCCTCGAAGCCCATCGCCCCTGGCGAGTGGGTGCATGAGCACAATGTCGAGATGCACGACTTCGCCCGCGACTACCGCTTCGCTGAGGCGGCGCGGGAGGAGGAGATCCTGCCCCTCGAGCAGAGGGCGACCTTCCAGGGCTTCCGGCGCGCCAACGGCAAGGTTGGCACGCGCAACTACATCGGCATTCTCACCTCGGTGAACTGCTCGGCGACGGTGGCGCGCTTCATGGCCGAGGAAATCCGCCGCTCCGGCATCCTCGAGGACTATCCCAACGTCGACGGCGTCATTCCCCTCGTGCACGGCGGCGGCTGCGCCCTCGACGTCAAGGGCGAGGGGTATGAGGTCCTCAAGCGCACCCAGTGGGGCTATGCGACCAATCCCAACATGGCGGCGGTCGTCATGGTGGGCCTTGGCTGCGAAGGCTTCCAGATCGCGCGCTGGAAGGAGATGTACGGCATCGAGGAGAGCGACACCTTCCGCTCCTTTACCATTCAGGAGGTCGGCGGCACGAAGAAGACGGTGGAGGCCGGCGCCGCGGCCATCCGCGACATGCTGCCCATCGCCAACCGGGCGCGGCGCGAGACGGTGCCGGCGTCCGAGCTGGTGCTCGCCCTGCAGTGCGGCGGATCGGACGGCTATTCCGGCATCACGGCCAACCCGGCCCTCGGCGCCGCGGCCGACCTGCTCGTCAGGCACGGCGGCACGGCCATCCTCTCCGAGACGCCGGAGATCTATGGCGCCGAGCACCTGCTGACACGCCGCGCCGCCACGCGCGAGATCGGCGAGAAGCTGGTCGAGCTCATCAAGTGGTGGGAGGACTACACCGCCCGCAACAAGATGGAGATGAACAACAACCCCTCGCCGGGCAACAAGGCAGGCGGCCTGACGACCATTCTCGAGAAGTCGCTCGGCGCCGCGGCCAAGGGTGGCACCACCACGATGACGGGCGTCTACCGCTATGCCGAGCCGGTCACGGCCAAGGGCTTCGTCTTCATGGACACGCCCGGCTACGACCCGGTCTCGGCGACGGGCCAGGTCGCCGGCGGCGCCAACATCCTTGCCTTCACAACCGGCCGCGGTTCGGCCTACGGCTGCAAGCCCACGCCGTCGATCAAGCTCGCCACCAACACCGAGATGTACCAGCGCATGATCGACGACATGGACATCAACTGCGGCGACGTGCTCGACGGTGTCTCCATCGAGGAAAAGGGCCGCGAGATCTTCGAGAAACTGCTGCGCGTCGCCTCGGGCGAGCGCTCCAAGTCCGAGCTGCTCGGCTACGGCGACGCCGAATTCGTGCCGTGGCAGATCGGCGCGACGATGTGACGGCGCCGCGGGGCGCTCCGCGTAGCATACGCGTGCCCCCGGCCTGACAGGGGTGTTCCCGGCTGTCTCGACGAAACGGGTCCGCTCGCGCTAAACCGCGCTCGCTCTTCATTTCGGCTCTGCGTGAGGCACCGTGACCGACCGGCCCCGTTCCGTGCTCTTCCTCGTCACCGAGGACTGGTTCTTCGCATCCCATTTCCTCCCCATGGCGCGGGCCGCGCGTGAGATGGGCCTGTCCGTGACGGTGGTGGCACGGGTGCGTGCGCACCGGGAGGTGATCGAGGCGACCGGCGCCCGCGTGGTGGCGCTCGAGGCGGACCGGCGCAGTATGAATCCGCTTGCCATCCTGCGCACCGTCGCCGCCATGCGCCGCGTGCTCGCACAAGAGCGCCCGGACATCGTGCACGCCATCGCCCTGCGCTCCATCGTGCTCGGCGGCCTTGCGGCGCGCCTCGCCGGCATCGGCCGGCGCGTCTACGCCCTCACGGGCCTCGGCTTTCTCGGCGCCCGCCGCGACGCCGCGGCGCGGGCGGCACGGGCGGGGCTGCGCCTCGTCATCCGCGGCGCGCTCGAAAGCCGTGGCACGCACTATCTCTTCGAGAACGACGACGACCCGCGCCTTGTCGGACTCGATCCGCACGCGCCGAACGTGACCATCGTCGGCGGCGCCGGTGTCGATCCGGAGGACTATCCCGTGGCGCCGCTGCCGCCGCAGCCGCCGCTGAAGGTGGCGGTCGTGGCGCGCATGCTGTGGTCGAAGGGCATCGACCTTGCGGTGGAGGCGGTCCGCCGCGCCCGTGCGGACGGCGTTGCGGTGGAGCTCTCGCTCTTCGGCGCGCCGGACCCGGCCAACCCCAAGGCAGTGCCGGAGGCGACCCTGAGACAGTGGTCTGAGGAGCCCGGCATCGCCTGGCGCGGCCCGACGCGCGACATCGCCGGGGTCTGGCGCGAGCATCACGTCGCCTGCCTGCCCTCGCGCGGCGGCGAGGGCCTGCCACGGACCCTGCTTGAAGGGGCGGCGAGCGGCCGCGCCATCCTGACGACGGACGTGCCCGGCTGCCGTACGCTGGTGCGCGACGGCATCGAGGGCCTCGTGGTGGCGCCCGACGATGCGGCGGCGCTCGCCGGTGCCATCGCCCGGCTCGCAGCCGAGCCGCAGCGCGTCGCCGCCATGGGCGCCGCAGCGCGCGCCCGTGTGCTCGAGGGCTTCACGGAACGCCACGTGATGGAACGGCTCAAGGCGCTCTACCGCCGCATGCTCGCCGTGGGGCCATGACACCGCTCGCCCACGACAAGGCGGCTTTCGTCCGCGCCCATACCCGGCTCCTGCCCGTGCCCCACGCTCCGGAAATCGTGTTGCACGTGGCGGACGAGGCAACCGCCCTGTGGGAGAAGACTGAGGAGGAACTCGGCGCCATGGGCCTGCCGCCGCCCTTCTGGGCCTTCGCCTGGGCTGGCGGACAGGCGCTGGCGCGTTACGTCCTCGATCATCCTGCCGTCGTCACCGGGCAGCGCGTGCTCGATTTCGCCTCCGGCTCCGGGCTCGTGGCCGTCGCCGCCGCGCGGGCCGGCGCGGCACGGGTGGAGGCCTGCGACATCGACGCCTTCGCTGCGGCGGCCATTGCCGTCAACGCCGAGGCGAACGGCGTCGCGCTCACCGTCCGCCAGGAGGATCTCGTCGGCGTCGACGAGGGGTGGGACTGCGTGCTCGCCGGCGACATCTGCTACGAGCGTGACCTCGCGGCCGCCGTCACCGACTGGCTGTCGCGCCTCGCCGCCCGCGGCGCCACGGTGCTGATCGGCGACCCCGGCCGCAGCTATCTGGCGCGCGAGCGGCTCGAGCCTGTCGCCACCTACGAGGTGCCGGTAACAAGGGCGCTGGAGGACAACGAGATCAAGAGGACGAGCGTCTGGGTCTTCCGCAGCGTCTGAATCACCGCGCGAGCCGTTCCAACGCCTCGCGATGCAGCTCGGCGCTCGCGGGCGAGAAGCAGCAGAAGATGACGTGCTCCACGACGACCTCCGGCAGGCGCGCGAGCACAGTGCCGACCGCGATCGGTGCCGCCTTCTCCGGCGGAAAGCCGTAGATGCCGGTGGAGATGGCGGGAAAGGCGATGCGCGCGAGCCGGTGCGCATGGGCGAGGGCGAGCGCATTGCCATAGCAGGCGGCGAGCAGCCTCTCCTCGCCCTCGCCGCCGCCGCGCCAGACCGGACCGACCGTGTGGATGACATGGGCGGCGGGCAGCCTGTAGCCGCGCGTGATCTTCGCCTCTCCAGTCTCGCAGCCGCCGAGCGTGCGGCATTCGGCCAGAAGCTCCGGCCCCGCGGCACGGTGGATCGCCCCGTCGACGCCGCCACCGCCGAGCAGCGTCCGGTTGGCGGCGTTGACCACGGCATCGACAGCAAGGCCCGTGATGTCCCCCACCACGATCTCGACGGTGCCGCCGGGAACTGCGGCAAGATGCGGCCAGTCGCTCATGGCCGGTCCCCTCCCGCTTCGTCAGGCGAATTCGCGGCGCAGGTCGAGCGTCGACCGCACGCCGACGGCATCATAGTTCTCCTTGAGCCATTTGCGAGCCGCCTGTCGGCCGAAGTCGGCGAGGCGCTGCAGGAGGCTCCAGTCCGCCGACAGGCGCGAGGCGGCCGTCACGCGCTTCATCAGCAGGTCGGCGTCAATGCGGTGCATGAGCACCCGCTTGTACTCGTCCTTCGACAGCTTGCCCTCGTCGATGAGGCGGGTGACAAAGTCAATGGCGCGCATCTCGCGCAGCAGCGTGGCGTTGAAGGTGATCTCGGTCAGGCGGTTCTGGATCTCGCGGGCCGTGCGCGGCGTCTCCTCCCGCTCGATGGGGTTGATCTGCACGAGCAGCACATCGTCGCTCACCGTGCGGTAGAACAGCGGAAAAAGCGCGGGATTGCCCATGTAGCCGCCATCCCAGTAGGGCACGCCGTCGATCTCGACCGCCTGGAAGACCATGGGCAGGCAGGCCGAGGCCATGATGTGGTCGGCCGTCAGCTCCGGACGCTCGAAGACCTTGATCTTGCCCGTGCGCACGTTGGTCGCGGCGATGAAGAGCGAGACCGAGTTGCAGGCACGCACCTTCTCGAAGTCGATCAGCTCCTCGATGAGGTCGCGCAGGGGGTTGATGTTGAGCGGGTTGAAGTCGTAGGGGCTGGCGAAGCGCGACACCATGTCGAACCACAGCAGGCCGGGCGGCTCGTCACCCCCGCCCCAGATGCCGAGCATCCGGTCGACCAGCGAGCGCTGCAGCGGCGGCAGGGCCGCATCGCGGCTGACGCGACGCCAGAAGGTCTCGAGGTGGCGCCGGGCGCCCTCGATGCCGCCCTCGATAAAGCCCTGGGTCATCACGACGGCGTTCATGGCGCCGGCGCTCGTGCCCGACATCGCCTCGATGGCAAGGCGCCCGTCCTCGAGCAGCGCGTCCAGGACGCCCCAGGTGAAGGCACCGTGGGCGCCGCCGCCCTGCAGGGCAAGGCAGATCCCCTTCTCCGCCTTGGGACCGGCGATGCCGGGCAGGCCGCCCGCCGGCCCCTCGGCGCGCTTGCGGGCGCGGCCGCTCATTCGGCTGTCCAGCCACCGTCGATGGTGGCGAGCGCACCGGTGATGGAGCGCGCGGCGTCCGAGGCAAGGAAGACGGCATAGGCCGCCACCTCGTCCACCGTCACGAACTCCTTCGTCGGCTGGCTGGCGAGCAGCACCTTCTCCTTCACCTCGGCCTCGCTGATGCCGCGGGCCTTCGCCGTGTCGGGAATCTGCTTCTCGACAAGCGGCGTCCAGACGTAGCCGGGGCAAATGGCGTTCACCGTGATGCCGTAGGTCGCAACCTCGAGGGCGACGGTCTTGGTCAGGCCGGCGATGCCGTGCTTGGCCGCCACATAGGCCGACTTGAAGGGCGAGGCGACGAGGGCATGGGCCGAGGCGGTGTTGATGATACGGCCCCAGCGGCGCGCCTTCATGCCCGGAACCGCTGCCCGGATGGCATGGAAGGCGGAGGAAAGGTTGATCGCGATGATCTGGTCCCACTTCTCGATCGGGAATTCCTCGACCGGCGCGACGTGCTGGATGCCCGCGTTGTTGACGAGCACGTCGACGGAACCGAAGGCCTTCTCGGCCTCGGCGATCATCTGGGCAATCTCCGCCGGCTTCGTCATGTCAGCGCCGGAATAGACCGCCTTGACGCCGAACTCGCGCTCGATCATCGCCCGCTCCCGTTCGATGGCGGCGGGCTCGCCGAACCCGTTGATGACGACGTTGGCGCCCTCGGCGGCGAGGGCCCGGGCGATGGCGAGCCCGATGCCGCTCGTTGAACCCGTGACGACGGCGGTGCGCGATTTCAGCGACATGTGCTGCTCCCGAAATGCTGTTGTGGCTGACGGTTCTGGATGCGGCGAGCACGCTCCCCCAAGGCCTTCGCGACGAAGCGTCGCCGCGGGTGGGCAACCGGAAGGGCACAGCCTATCTATGTTGCGACGCAGTGCAAAGCCACGTTGCGTAGGGTCTGGCCGCCTGCCGCCCTCGGCCGCGGTCGTGTCTGCGAGGGCCAGGCCCGGAACGGTGTCTCGTTGGACATGTAACGCTATACTGTTCGCGCGCAGGCAGCGCCGGGCCGGATGCCGGCGACGGCGGACCACGACGGAAACAGACGGCGACGCGATGCACGAGATCGAAGCGGGCCACCACCACCATCACCACGAGGGCGGCAGCTGTGCCCACGCTGCCGCTCGGCTGAGGGAAGCGCCTGCTGCCCTCGATGCAGCCGAGGCCGCCTGCCGCGAGCGCGGCCAGCGGCTGACGCCGATCCGCCGCGCCGTGCTTGAGGCGCTCTATGCCACGCACCGGCCGCTCGGCGCCTACGACCTCGCCGAGGCCCTGACCCGCCAGGATGAGCGGCGCGTGGCGCCCATCACCATCTACCGCGCCCTCGACTTCCTTCTTGAACAGGGCTTCGTGCACAAGCTCGAGACGAAGAACGCCTTCGTCGCCTGCCCGCACCGGCATGAGCCGGGCGAGCTCGTCGTCTTCCTCATCTGCGAGACTTGCGGCGGCGTCGACGAGGCGTCCTCGCCCGAGGTTGGCTCCGCCCTGCGGCAGGTGCTGACGGGCGCCGCCTTCAAGCCGCGCGCCCAGGTCGTCGAGATCGCCGGCACCTGTGCCCATTGCCGCACCGGCGCAAAAGCCGAAAGTCAAGCCTTGACCTGACGGCGCGAGAGGCGCAGCAAGACTGACGATCGTCCAAACGAGCGTTCCGAGCCGATCACATGACAGCAGACATCACCCATCTGCCGGGCACCGAGGCGCTGGCGCCCGCTCCTGCAGGCGCTGGTGCGCGGCACCGCACCGTCGGCGTCAAGGTCGGTTCCGTCGTGGTCGGCGGCGGAGCGCCCATCGTCGTCCAGTCGATGACGAACACGGACACCGCCGACGTGGACGCGACAGTGCGGCAGGTGGCCGCGCTGGCGCGGGCGGGCTCGGAGCTCGTGCGCGTCACGGTCGACCGGGCCGAAGCAGCGGCGGCGGTGCCGCACATTCGCGACAAACTGGCGCGCATGGGCATCACCGTTCCCATCGTGGGCGACTTCCACTTCATCGGCCACAAGCTGCTCGCCGAACATCCGGCCTGCGCCGAGGCGCTGGACAAGTATCGCATCAACCCCGGCAATGTCGGCTTCAAGGAAAAGAAGGACCGGCAGTTCGGCATGATCGTCGAGACGGCGATCCGCTGGGGCAAGCCCGTGCGCATCGGCGCCAACTGGGGCTCGCTCGACCAGGAGCTGCTGACGCACCTCATGGACATCAATGCGCGCTCGTCCCGGCCCGTCGATGCACGCGCCGTGACCCGCGAGGCGCTGGTGCGCTCGGCCCTGCTCTCGGCGGCCCGGGCGGAGGAGATCGGCCTCGGCCGCGACAAGATCATCCTCTCCGCCAAGGTCTCGTCGGTGCAGGATCTCATCGCCGTCTACCGGGACCTCGCCGCGCGGTCCGACTATGCGCTGCACCTCGGCCTCACCGAGGCCGGTATGGGCTCCAAGGGCATCGTGGCCTCCGCGGCTGCCATCGGCATCCTCCTGCAGGAGGGCATCGGCGACACGATCCGCTTCTCGCTGACGCCCGAGCCTGGCGGCGACCGGACGCTCGAAGTCAAGGCGGCCCAGGAGCTTCTGCAGACCATGGGCTTCCGCACGTTCGTGCCGCTCGTCGCCGCCTGCCCGGGCTGCGGGCGCACCACCTCCACCGTGTTTCAGGAACTGGCCCGCGACATCCAGGACTGGATTTCGGCCTCCATGCCCGAGTGGCGGACGCGCTATCCCGGCGTCGAGACGCTCAACGTCGCGGTCATGGGCTGCATCGTCAACGGCCCCGGCGAATCGAAGCATGCCGACATCGGCATCTCGCTGCCCGGCACCGGGGAAATGCCGGCCGCCCCGGTCTTCATCGACGGACAGAAGGCCACGACCTTGCGTGGGCCCACCATTGCGGCGGACTTCAAGACGATCGTGGCCGACTACATCGAAAGGCGTTTCGGCCAGCGCCAGTCGAAGGCTGCCGAATAGTCCGGCGCTTCACCGTTCCGCAATTCGCCCTTTCCGGCGCTCGGCATGCCGGGCGTTTGCCCTGCCGGTCCATTGTGGTAAACACCGCCGGCCCAAGGGGCACTCCTCGGCGCCGGCGCGCTGTCCGGAAGGGGATCTGTGCCGCCGTCAGCGGCGGCCTTTTCGTGCGGCCAACCACGGGCCTTCATCCATATGGTTTCAGACACCAAAGCGTCCGTGCTCGCAGGTCAGGGCAGCAATGAGCAGGCTGCCGGCGGCGACGCGGAACAGGCAGGAGCGCACGCTCCCGCCGGCTTCTTTGCCCTGGCGCTCGGATCGATCGGCGTCGTCTATGGCGACATCGGCACGAGCCCGCTCTATGCGCTGCGCGAGGCCGTACATGCCGTCTCGGGTGGCATCTCGGGCGGCGCCTGGCCTATCGCCCGCGAGACCATCATCGGCGTCCTGTCGCTCATCCTGTGGTCGCTCATCCTCGTGGTGACCATCAAGTACGTCGTGATCCTGCTCAGGGCCGACAACAAGGGCGAAGGCGGCACCCTGAGCCTCGTCGCCCTCGCCCAGCGGGCCATGGGCCGCTCGCACGGCCTCGTGCTCGCCCTGGGCATCACCGGTGCGGCGCTGTTCTATGGCGATTCCATGCTGACGCCGGCCATCTCGGTGCTGTCGGCGGTCGAGGGCTTCCGGCTCGCTGCGCCGGAGCTCGGCCACTATGTGGTGCCCATCACCGTCGTCATTCTCGTGGCGCTCTTCGCCGTGCAGAGCCGCGGGACCGGGAAGGTCGCCGCCTTCTTCGGCCCGGTCATGGCCCTCTGGTTCGCCGTGCTCGGCCTGACGGGCCTTCTGCACATCATGGACGATCCGGACGTGTTCCGGGCCCTCTTGCCGCACTACGGGCTGATGTTCCTCATCAACCACCCGGCCGTGGCCTTTGCCGTTCTCGGTGCGGTCTGCCTCGCCGTGACGGGGGCCGAGGCGCTCTATGCCGACCTCGGCCACTTCGGCCGCGGCCCCATCCGGGCGGCCTGGATGGGCTTTGTCTTCCCCGCCCTGGTGCTGAACTACTTCGGCCAGGGCGCCCTCGTGCTCGCCCATCCCGACGCAATCGAGAACCCCTTCTACCGGCTGGTGCCGGACTGGGGCCTGCTGCCGCTCACTGTCATGGCAATGGTCGCCACCATCATCGCGAGCCAGGCCGTCATCACGGGCGCCTTCTCGCTCACGCGCCAGGCCATCCAGCTAGGCCTGCTGCCGCGCCTTGAGGTGCGCTTCACCTCGGCCTCGCACCAGGGCCAGATCTTCCTGCCGCGCGTCAACGCCATGCTGCTCGTCGGCGTGCTCTTCCTCGTCGCCATGTTCGGCTCCTCGAGCGGCCTTGCCCACGCCTACGGCATATCGGTCTTCGGGGCGATGGTGGTGGACGGGATTCTCGCCATCCTCGTCATCTGGCGGGGCTGGCGCTGGAGCCTGGCGCTGGCCGCCCTGCTCATTGCACCGTTCCTCGCCATCGACATCGCGTTCTTCGCCGCCAACCTGCTCAAGCTGTTCTCGGGCGGCTACGTGCCGGTGCTCCTGGCGAGCATCCTCATCATCGTCATGTGGACCTGGGTGAAGGGCACCGCCATCCTCTTCGCCAAGACGCGCAAGGTGGACGTGCCGCTCGTCGAGCTTGTGGAGATGCTGCAGAAGAGCCCGCCGCACCGCGTCAAGGGCACGGCCGTCTTCCTGACGAGCGACCCCGAGACCGCCCCGTCGGCTCTGCTGCACAACCTGAAGCACAACAAGGTTCTGCACGAGAAGAACGTCATCCTCACCGTCAAGACTGCGGATGTGCCGCGCATCGGCGACGAGGAGCGCGTCAACATCGAGCCCATCGCCGACGGCTTCTGGCGGGTGGAGATGACCTTCGGCTACATGGAGACGCCCAACGTGCCGAAGGGCCTCGCCATCCTGCGCAAGCGCGGCTTCAAGTTCGACATCATGTCGACGTCGTTCTTCCTCTCGCGCCGCTCGATCCGGCCGGCCGCCCAGTCCGGCATGCCGCTGTGGCAGGACAGGCTGTTCATCTCGCTCGCCAAGAACGCCAACGACGCGACGGACTTCTTCCAGATTCCCACCGGGCGCGTCGTCGAGGTCGGCACCCAGGTAACGGTGTAGGACGTCGCGCCCGGCGCTACTTGCGGCGGACGGCGGCGAAGCGCGCCGCCTCGCGCAGCGTGTCGGCAGCCGCGCCGAAGGGGGCGAGCGCCGCCACGGCCTCCTCGGCGAGACGGTCCCGCTCGGCCCGCGCGGCCTCGAGGCCGAGCACGTCGACGAGCGTCGCCTTGCCCCTGTCGGCGTCCTTGGCGGTGCGCTTGCCGAGCGCGTCGGTGCTCGCCTCCCGGTCGAGGATGTCGTCGGCGATCTGGAAAGCCGCGCCAAGCGCCCGGCCGTAGGTGGCGAGCATGCGGCGCTCCTCGGCCCCCGCCCCTGCCATGATGCCGCCCGCATCGACCGCGAAGGCGATGAGGGCCCCGGTCTTCATGGCCTGCAGGCGACGCACCTCGGCTTCGGCGAGGGGCTGGGTCCGGCTCTCGGCCTCGAGGTCGAGCATCTGCCCGCCCACCATGCCGCCGAGCCCCGCCGCCCGGGCGAGGCCCAGCACCAGCTCGGCGCGGACGCTCGCGTCGTCCGTCAGGGCCGGATCGGCGAGAACGTCGAAGGCGAGCGTCAGGAGCGCATCGCCGGCCAGGATCGCGGTGGCCTCGTCGAAGGCGCGGTGCACGGTGGGCCGGCCGCGCCGCAGATCGTCGTCATCCATGGCCGGCAGGTCGTCGTGAACGAGGGAGTAGCAGTGCAAGAGCTCGATGGCCGCCCCCACCCTGAGCGGCGCCTCTCCATCCGCGCCAAGGAGCCGCGCGGTCTCGACCGTAAGGAAGGGGCGCAGGCGCTTTCCGCCCGCGAGCACGGCATGGCGCATGGCGGCGACGAGACGGGGCGGCCGGGCGATCTCGCCGGCCAGCGGCGCATCGCCGAGAAGCGCCTGGAGCAGCGGCTCCAGCGCGCGGGCCACGGTCTCGAGACGCTCGGTGAAGGTGGCGCTCAAGCTCGCCATGATCGTTCTCCCAGGGACGCCACCGGTAACGTGAGGTCGCGCGTCGCTTGCCCGAGACGCGCGGATCGGTCAAGCCTAGGGACCGATCGGGGGAAGGAGATGGCCGCGAACGTGCAGGCAAGAGGCCGGGGAAGGCTCGCCGTCGGCCGGGCGGTGCTGCGCTGGATCATGCGCGCGGCGCTCGCCATCGTGCTGTTCTGGTCCGTGTCGATCGCGGCCTACCGCGTCCTGCCGCCCGTTTCCACGCTGATGCTGGGGCGCTGGCTGACGCTGCAGCCGGTCGAGCGCATCTACGTGCCCCTTTCGGACATATCGCCGCATCTCGCCCGCGCGGCCATCGCGGCGGAGGATTCGCGCTTCTGCATGCACGCCGGCATCGACTGGTTCGCGCTGCAGACCGTGATCGAGGATGCGCTGGGCGACGGCGCGGCCCGTGGCGCTTCGACGATCACCATGCAGACGGTCAAGAACATCCTGCTCTGGCCTGGCCGCTCCTACCTGCGCAAGGGGCTGGAGCTGCCGCTGGCGCTGGTGCTCGATGCCGTCTGGCCCAAACGGCGGGTGATGGAGGTCTATCTCAATATCGCCGAATGGGGCGAGGGCATCTTCGGCGCCGAGGCGGCGGCGCGGCACCATTTCGGCAAGAGCGCGCGTGACCTGACGCAGCGCGAGGCGGCCCTTCTCGTCGCGGCCCTGCCCAACCCCATCGCGCGCAATCCGGCCCGTCCCACACGCTATCTCTCCCGCTACGCTTCGCGCATTATGGCCCGCATGGGCAACGAGAACGTCTCATGCCTCAGGACATGAGGGAAAATCCGACTTTCTGCCCGCCGAGGACTAGCCAACCCGGCGCTGAACCTGTATAAGCCCGCGTCCCAGAGACAGTTTCGTCAACGAGGGACCTGCGCCCGTTGCGCGTGCAGGCCCGCAGAAGCCATCGACCGGAGTTGAGCCATGGCCGTTCCGAAAAGAAAAACGTCGCGGATGAAGCGCGGCCACCGCCGCTCCGCCGACGCGCTGCAGCAGCCGACCTACATCGAGGACAAGGACTCCGGCGAGCTGCGTCGCCCGCACCACATCGATCTCAAGACCGGCATGTATCGCGGCCGGCAGGTGCTGAAGCCGCGCGCCGAGGCGTGATAGCGCCCCCTTGGGGGAATGCGGACGGAAGGGCCGGCTCTGCCGGCCCTTTTTTGTTGTCCGAGCGCATCGGCGCGATCCGAAAATGCCTTTCTTTACCGGTCCTTAACCCTTTTCCGGTCAAGCTGCACGCAAGCGTTTTCGCACACCGGTCCGGTCGCCGCCTCCGGTGCCGGACGCAGCAAGCTCCCAGACAGGCAGGACCCGGCAGCCGATGGCAGACTGGACAGGCGCCGCTCGCCGTGCGGACCTTTCGGCATCGCCCATGCCCGACGTGACCGCCGCGCCGCTCGATCCCCGCCGGCTGCTGACCTCGCTGGGCGAGGTGGTCTACGACTGGGATCTTGCCAGCGACAGGCTGACCTTCGGCAGCAACGGCGCGGAGGTCCTCGGCATTGACTGCCTCCACGCGGCCCCCACCGGAGGCGCTTTCGACAGGCTGATCGACGTTGCGTCAGGGCCCGGTCGTTGCGCCTTCTTCCGCACCGTGGCAGGCGAGGATGCCGGCGGCGGCGTGCCCTTCCGCCTTAATTACCGCCTTTGCATCGGCACCCGGCAACTCGCCGTCGAGGAGAGTGGACGCTGGTATGCGGGGCCGGACGGGCGGCCGGCGACTGTGCATGGCGTCATGCACGTCACGCGTCAGTCGGCGTCGGCCGCCATCACGCGCACGGACGGCTGGGCGGCCCTTTCCAGGTCCATCGGCGAGCTCTTCGCCGAGGACTGGGGCCGGCGAAGCCCGCTGACGCTGATCTTCCTCGCCATCGGCAATCTCGGTGCCATCAATGCGGCCCTCGGCTACGCGCGGGGTGACGCCGTCATCGAGGCGACCGCGCAGGTGCTGATGGGCCAGCTGCGGCAGGGCGACCTGCTCGTCCGCCATGGCAGCAACCGCTTCGCCCTCGTCATGCGCGGCTGCTCGGCCCAGCAGGCGACGGTTGCCGCCGCCCGCATCGCCGCCCTGGCGGCCTCGGCCGGCGGGGGCGGCATGCCCGTGCGCCTGCGCATGGGCGCGGCGACGGCGCCCCAGCACGCCGACGATGCCGAAACGCTGATGCGCAACGCCAACCTTGCCTTCGACGAGGCGCGGCGGCTGAACGGCAGCGGCTTCGTCTTCTACGGGCCCCAGCTGGCGGCCGGCGCCGCCTCGCGCCATCCCGCGACGGAGGGGCTCGACGTGCTCGCCGCCCTCGACCAGCGGCGGATTGTGCCCGCGCGGCAGGCCGTCGTCGATGCCGTGACACGGCAGCCCGCCTTCCATGAGGTGCTGCTGCGCGTGATGCTGCCCGACGGAAGCGAGGCCGGCGCGGCGCGCTTCGTGCCCGCCGCGGAGAAGGCGGGCCTGATCGAGGCCGTCGACCACCGCATGCTCGAGCTCGTCACCACCCGCATGGCGGCGGAGCCGGAGCTGCGGGTGGCCCTCAACATCTCGCCGCGCACGCTCGCAAGCCGCGGCTGGCTCGGCAGTCTCGCCGCCCGGCTCGGCGCCTGCCCCGGCGTCGCGGAGCGCCTCATCGTCGAGATTACTGAAACGGCAGCGATCGAGGATCCCGCCGCCACGCGGGCCACACTCGACGCCATGAAGGCGCTCGGCGTCCTCATCGCCATCGACGATTTCGGCGCCGGGCACACGTCCTTCCGGCACCTGCGCAACTTCCCCGTCGACCTCGTCAAGATCGACGGCGCCTTCGTGCAGAACCTGGCACACTCGAGCGACGACCGCTTCTTCGTGCGGACGCTCGTCGACCTGGCGCAGCACCTCGGCATCGCCACGGTCGCCGAATGGGTCGAGAACGAGGATACCGCCCGCCTGCTCGCCCAGTGGGGCGTCGACTATCTGCAGGGCGAGCACATCGCGCCGGTGACGGCCTGGCCGGAGCCGGCCGCGCATCCGGTGGAACGCGCCATGACGGCGTAAGCGCCCGACAAAGCCCTTAGCGGCGCGCGGAATCGCTCATCCGGGCGCCGATCTCGTGCGCGCCCAGCAGGAGCAGGGCGAAGACGAAGGGCACCAGATAGTAGTAGAGGCGAAACAGCAGCAGCGCGCCGAGGACACCTTCGCGCGGCAGGCGCGACAGCGCGATGAGCATGGTTGCCTCGAAGACGCCGATGCCGCCCGGCGCGTGGCTGGCGATGCCGAGCATGCAGGCCGCGACATAGATGGCGAGGAAGGTCTCGTAGCTGAGGCCGTGCCCGCCTGGCAGGAGCACGAACAGCACGCCCGCGGCGGCGCAGACGTCTCCCGCTCCGAGCAGCATCTGCCCGAGCGAGAGGCGAAAGCCCGGCAGCTCCAGCCGCCAGCCCTGCACGCTGACGCTGCGCCGCTTGACGCCAACCCAGGTGAGATAGGCGACGAGGGAGGCCGCGAGGGCGATGCCCACCCCCTCGTTGAGCCGCACCACCGTGCCCGTCAGCGCCGCGACGGCGAGGCTCTCGCGAATAAGGCTCCAGGCGAGCACCGCGCTCATGCCGAGCCAGAAGGTGATGCCAGCGATCACGGTGAGGCCGACGATGGTCGGCGCCTTGATGCCATAGGGCGAGTAGATGCGGTAGCGCACGGCCCCGGAGGTGACGAGCGGAAAGCCGAGAGTGAAACTGACGGCATAGCTCGTGAAGGAAGCGAGGGCCGTGACGCGGTAGGCGATCCTGCGTCCAAGCTGGCGCAGGGCGAGAGCGTCATATCCCGTCAGCAGGAGATAGCTGACGCAGGTGAAAAGGATGGCGAGCGCGATCTGCCGGACGCTGGCAGCCGCGAAGGCCTTCTGGAGCTCTGCGAGGCTGATCTCGCCGACGATGCGCCACAGCACGACCATCGAGGCGAGGAAGAGGGCGACGCTGACGACGGTGCCGATGAGGGAGAGCCTGCGACGGGTGTCGCCGGTGACCTCGACGGGCGGGCTTGACGGAACCGGTGGGGGCGCATGGTCAGCCCCGGCTGCCGGCTGAACGGCGCCGGCACGTTCCCGGCCACCGTCGGCGGCACCCGCGTCGCGCTCTCCTGCCTCCATGCTGCGGCCGCGTCCCATCCCGTTTCACACGTGCGGGGCGGCCTCCGCGAGGCGTCGCACCCTGCCCGGTTATGGGGGCAGGGTGCAGCGAGCGCAAGGCGCAGCGCGGGGAAATCGACAACCGTGCCAACACCCGTTCCGCAGACGCAGGGATGCCGAACGCGCGATCCGCGCGTCAGAGGCCTGGCGCCGGATGCCGGGCGACCTGGCGGGCCCCGCTTTGTCGGTGTCTGAGGTCCAGCGCCGGCCGCTCTACGAGGTGCCACGAGACGAAGCCGGCAGTCAGCGCCAGCGGCGTCGCCATGAGCGATATCGCCGTCGGGCCGGTTTCCGGGCCGAAGCTCCAGATCAGCAGCTGCTGCAGGGGGAAGGCGAAGAGATAGGTGCCGTAGGAGACGTCGCCGACCCGCTGCCGCACGTCGAAGGGCACGGGGCGCACCAGGGCGAGGTAGATGACGAGGTAGGGCAGGACAAGAAGGTAGACGAGCTGCGCCCCCGGCCGGTTGGCGAAGGCATAAAGCAGGATGAGGCAGGCCACGGCGAGGCCGCCGCTGACCGGGACGGTGGAGCGGTGCACCCACAAGGCCGCGCCGAGCACGAAGACGAGGCCGTAGCGCAGCACCGGAAAGAGGGGGGCACCGGCCCACAGCTCGCTGCCCATGTTCGACCATGACAGGCCCCACGTCTCGCTGCCCCAGAGCACGAGGCACGCCATCACGACCACGAGCAGCAGCACGCCCCGGCGCGACAGAAGCCCGCAGACCAGGGCAACCGGCAGGAGCAGATAGAACCCGCATTCGAGCGCCAGGGTCCAGATCGAGCCGTTGACCCCGGTATGGGGCAGCTCCGTGAAGACGCCGGGCAGGTTGAACGACACGCCGAAGACGAAGATGTTGCGCGCGTACTGGAGCGTCGCCGGATGGAGCAGGTAGTCGACGGGGGGCAGGCTCGTCACCAGCGGCCCGAGAAAGAAGATGGCGAACACGGTCACAAGGGCGAGTGCCGGCACGATGCGCAGGACGCGGTTGACCAGATACTGGCTGGGGGTGTGCCTGGTTACCGAACGCGCCACCAGGAAGCCGCTGATGGCGAAGAAAATCGCCACGCCCAGGCCCCCGCCGGTGTCGTAGCCGCCCGTCAGCCAGTGGAAGGGCTCCCCGGCCGTGCCGGTGAGTGTGTAGCTGTGGCTCCAGAGCACCAGCAGCGCAGCGACGAGGCGCAGGAGGTCGAAGTTGTTGGCCCGCGTCTCGAATGCTTCCCGTATTGTCATTGCAAGATCCGATCCGTTGCCGTTCCCGCCTGGCGGGAGCACCCTCAAAACGTGACCAGAGAAATATGATCAACCCAGGCGTGCATCGCGTTGCGTGCTGAGAGCCGCGCGTCGCACTTGCTGCAGCAATTGCCCCGGATCAGGCAGAGGCCGCTCGGCTATGCAGCCTTCCGCGACATGGCCGTCGTCCTCGTCGCCATGGCGGCGGCAGGACTCGTCCTTGCCTGGAACAGGCGGAGCCAGGCCTGATCAGCGGCCGGCATCCGCCCCGAACAGGCCGATGTCGCGCAGGAGAAAGCCGGCGAGGTCGCGGGTCATGTACTCGATGTGGGAGGCCGTGACCTCTTCCTGCTCGTGCAGTTCCCGGAAGGGGTCGGGCGTCTTCGGCAGCACCAGCACCGTCGTCATGCCGAGCCGGTGTGGTTCGGCGAGATTCTTGGCGAGATCCTCGAACATCGCGGCGCGCGAGGCGTCGATGCCGTGGCGGGCGAGAAAACTCGCATAGGTCGCCGGCTCAGGCTTGGGCACGAAGCCGGCATCGGCGATGTCGAAGATGTCCTCGAAATGGGCGCCGATGCCGAGCCGCTCCGCCACGGCCTCGGCATGGCCGCGCGAGCCATTGGTCAGGATAAGCTTGCGTCCGGGCAGGGCGCCGATGGCGGCCGCAAGGTCCGGATCGGGGGCAAGCAGCGAGTAATCGATGCTGTGGGCGAAATCGAGGAAGTCCCGCGGGTCGATACCCTGCTCCACCATGAGGCCGCGCAGGGTCGTGCCGTAGCGGTGGTAGTAGTACTTCTGCAGGGCGCGCGCTGAGAGGCCGTCCATGCCGAAGAAATCACACACAAAGAGCGTGATGCGCTCGTCCACCTGTGGCCAGAGCTGCGCCTCGTGCGGGTAGAGCGTGTTGTCGAGATCAAAGATCCAGGTATCGACATGCGCGAAGCCGCGACGAACCTTCTCCGCCGCAGCCGGCACCGTGTCGATCATCTTCATCAGCAGTCTCTCCCGCATGATGGGAGGGAGGAAATGGTGTGTCGCTACCACAATTGCAAGCGGCGGCACCGCGGCTGTCAATGCGGGACGGATGAGGAGAAGACGTTGATGACCACCACCCCCGCGAGGATGAGACCGATGCCGACGAGCGCCGGCAGGTCGAGCCCCTGGCGAAAGGCGACGACGCCCACGAGCGAGATGAGCACGATGCCGATGCCGCTCCAGATGGCATAGGCGATGCCCACGGGGATGGTGCGCAGTGTCAGCGACAGGCAGTAGAAGGCGACGCCGTAGCCGATGACGGTGACGAGGGCCGGCAGCGGCCGGGTGAAGCTTTCGGACGCCTTCAGCGCCGACGTGGCGATGACCTCGCCGACGATGGCGATGAGAAGATAGAGATAGCCCGTCGCCATGTCTGCCGTGCCTCGCCCTGAGGCGGGCCGCCCACCGCCCTTCAGCGACGGATCAGCGTGCCCGCACCGTGGTCGGTATAGAGCTCGAGCAGCACCGCGTGGGGCACCTTGCCGTCGAGGATGACGACGCCCTCGACGCCCTGCTCCAGCGCGTAGATGCAGGTCTCGACCTTCGGGATCATGCCGCCGGTGATCGTACCGTCGGCGATGAGGCGGCGGCAGTCCTCCACCGTGAGCTCGGGCAGCAGGTTCTTGTCCTTGTCGAGAACCCCCGGCACGTCGGTGAGGAGAAGGAGACGTTTGGCCCGCATGGCCCCGGCGATGGCGCCGGCGAAGGTGTCGGCGTTGACGTTGTAGGTCGCCCCGTCGTGACCGACGGCCACGGGCGCGAGCACGGGGATGAGATCGGCCTTGAGCACCGCATCGAGCACCGAGCGGTCGACCTTCTCCGGCTCGCCGACAAAGCCGAGATCGACAACTTTCTCGATGTTCGAATCGGGATCGACCACGGTGCGCGTCACCTTGCGGGCCACGACCATGTTGCCGTCCTTGCCACACAGGCCGATCGCCTTGCCACCCTCGGCCGAGATGGTGCCGACGATCTGCTTGTTTATGGCGCCGGCCAGAACCATCTCGACGATGTCGACCGTGGCTTTGTCCGTGATCCGCAGGCCGGCCGCAAACTCCGACTTGATGCCGAGCTTCTCCAGCATGCGGCCGATCTGCGGGCCACCGCCGTGCACGACGATCGGCTTGACGCCGGACTGCTCGAGCAGCACCACGTCCTCGGCGAAATCCTCCGCCGCCGCGGCATCCCCCATGGCGTGACCGCCGTATTTGATGACCACGATCTCCTGATCGTAGCGCTGCATGTGCGGCAGGGCCTGCACCAGCGTCTCGGCCTGGGTGTGCACGTCGGGTAGATCGGGAAGGTGGCTCATGTCGTGTCGCGGTGCAGTTGAGGGAGGGGTTGCGTCGCGAGGGCGTCTTTTAGCAGGGCGGAAGGCGGCTGTCGCCCCCGCTCCGCTGCTCCCCGCGACAGTGGACCCATGCGTTTACAGACGGCTCGAGACGAGCCCGGACGTGCCGATCGCCGCCCAGCCGAGCATCACGAGGACGCCGCCGGTCGGGGCCGCCATCGGGAACAGGCCGTGTTCGACGAGGGCCCGCAGCGTCAGGTCGCCCGTGAAGAGGAAGACACCTGCGGCGAGCACCCAGCCGCCGATTCGCATCAGCCCCCGGTGCGCTATCCAGGCGTTGAGCACCGCCGGCAGGGCGACCAGCAGCACCGCATGGACCAGCAGGAAGCTCGCTGCCGTCGCCAGCGGCCCGGTGCCGGTGATATGCGCCGCCGCGGCGGCTGCAGCCACGCCCCAGAAGCCAAAGAGCCCGCCGAGGAAAACGAAGAATCGGTCGCTCATGCCGCCCCCCTGTCTGCCCCGCACCGCGCCCTAGAGGGCGCCGCGCTCGCCCATCAGCCGCGCCACCGCCTCGCGCAACGCACCTATGCCCTCGCCCGTGCGGCTCGACGTCGGCAGGACGACCGGGAAGGCCGCCGAACGCTTCTCGAGCGCGCCAGCCGTCGCGGCCACCCTCTTGTCGCGCTCCGCCCGCGACAGGGCGTCGGCCTTCGTCAGCACGATCTGGTAGGACACTGCCGCCTTGTCGAGGAGGTCAAGAACCCCGGCATCGATTGGCTTGATGCCGTGCCGGGCGTCGATGAGCACGTAGACGCGGGCGAGATTGGCACGCCCGCGCAGATAGGCGTGGATGAGGTCGGTCCATGCGGCGACCTTCTCCTTGCCGACGGCCGCGTAGCCGTAGCCCGGCATGTCGACCAGCGTCAGCCGGCGCGGGCCTCCGTCGTCCGGGCCGATGCGGAAGAAGTTCAGCTCCTGCGTGCGGCCGGGCGTGTTGGAGGTCCGGGCCAGGGCCTTGCGGCCCGTCAGCGCGTTGACGAGACTCGACTTGCCCACATTGGAGCGCCCCGCGAAGGCGATCTCGAGCCCCTCCATGGGGGGCAGGCCGCCGATGGTGGCGGTCGCCCACACGAAGCCGGCCTCACCCGCGAACAGCTTGCGGCCGATCTCGGCGTAGTCGGTGACGTTGTCGGTTGCCTCGTTCATCATCCGAGGCTTAGGACGACATCTCGCTCGCTGCAAGGCTCGCGGTCGCCCCCGCGGACGAGAGCGGGGCGGCGTGTGATTTTTGCCGCGTCGAAAGGCCAACGCCGGTGGGGCCCCGGCGAGCGATGACAGGAGGCCCGAAACGACAGCGCCCGGCCGGAGCCGGGCGCGATCTTTTTGGGCACCTCTGCCGCCGGTCAGGCCTTGGCGCGGGAGAACGTGTTGCGCAGGTTGCCCCACAGCTCAATCTTGACGCCGTTCCTGCGCATGATGAAGCCCTGCTGCAGCACCGAGAGCAGGTTGTTCCACGACCAGTAGATGACGAGGCCGGCCGGGAACGACGCCAGCATGAAGGTGAAGATTACCGGCATCCAGGCGAACATGGTCTTCTGCACCGGATCGGTCGGCTCCGGGTTCATCTTCATCTGCACGAACATCGTCAGGCCCATGATGATCGGCCAGACGCCAACCATCAGGAAATGGCCGATGACGGGCACCTGCGACGGATCCCACGGAATGAGCCCGAAGAGGTTGAAGATCGTCGTGGGATCCGGCGCGGCAAGGTCCTTGATCCAGCCGAAGAAGGGCGCGTGCCGCATCTCGATGGTGACGAAAAGCACCTTGTAGAGCGCGAAGAAGACCGGGATCTGGATGAGGATGGGCAGGCAGCCGGCGAGCGGATTGATCTTCTCCTTCTTGTAGAGCTCCATCAGCGCCTGCTGCTGCTTCACGCGGTCATCCGCATAGCGCTCGCGGATGGCCATCATCTCCGGCTGCACCGCCTTCATCTTCGCCATCGACACGTAGGAGCGATTGGCGAGCGGGAAGAAAACGGCCTTGATGATGACGGTGACGAGCAGGATCGCCACGCCGAAGTTGCCGAACAGCTTGAAGAAGAAGTCGATCACCATGAACAGGGGCTTGGTGATGAAGTAGAACCAGCCCCAGTCGATGAGCAGGTCGAACCGCTTGATGCCGAGCGCCTTCTCGTAGCCGTCGATGGCTGCGACCTCCTTGGCGCCGGCGAAGAGGTGCGTCGTCACCTCGGTCGTGGCGCCCGGCGCGACGGTGTGCGCGCCGCCCAGGATGTCGGACTGGAAGCGCGGGCCGCGCGCCCCCGGAGAGACCGAGAAGCGCCCGTCATAGGGCTTGTCCTGGCTCGGGATGACGGCAGTCGCCCAGTACTTGTCGGTGATGCCGACGAAGCCGCCGGTGACGCCCCTGTAGATCTGGCCGCGCGTGTCGCCGACGAGGATCGGGTCCTTCTCGAGGCCGGAGTAGGAGACCTCCTTGAGGCCGTCGTCACCGAGCACACCGATGAGGCCCTCGTGCAGGATGTAGAAGCCCTGCGTGTGCGGCACACCGTGGCGCGAGACGAGGCCGAAGGGATGCAGCGTTACCGGCGCGCCGCCGGTGTTCTCCACGCTGTCCTTCACCGTGAACATCGCGTTGTCGTCCACGGAGATCTGGCGCCGGAAGATCAGGCCCTCGCCGTTGTCATAGGTCAGCGTCACGGGCTCGGACGGGGTCAGGCGCTCGCGGTCCGCCGTCCACAGGGTGGTGGCGTCGGGCACCTTCACAGTCGTTCCCGTGCCGGTCACCCAGCCGAACTCGGCATAGTAGGGGTGCGGGCTTCCGGCCGGCGACAGCAGGACAATGTTCGGGCTGCGCGGGTCGACCGTCTCGTGATAGGCCTTGAGCGAAACGTCGTCGATGCGCGCGCCGCGCAGCGACAGCGAGCCGGCGATCTTCGGCGTGTCGATGATGACGCGGGGCGTCTGGGCGAGCGCCTCCTCGCGCGTCATCGCGGCAGCCGGAGCTGCCCCCGCCGTTGGCGCCGCCGTGCCGCCACTTTCCGTCGGAGCGGGCACTGCAGAGCCGGCCTCGCCCTGCTGCAGGCTTTGCTGCTGCGCCTCGCGGCGCTGCTGCTCCATCTGCGGAACGCCATAGAAATAGTTCCAGCCGATCAGGACGATGACGGACAGGACGATGGCGAAGAGCAGGTTCTTGTTATCGCCGGTCATGGACGATCCGTTTCAGTTCCGGGGGAAGGAGCCGCGGCCAACGCCGACTGCGCCCGGACGCGCTTGGCGCCGGGCGTCGTGGAGGTGGTCTTTTCCGCCAGTGCCGCGAGAGCCCGGCCGAGATCTTCGACAAGGGCAGGAAAGGGCGCCGTCAGCGCCTCGCGCCGTGCCACGACGACGAAATCGATGTCGGCCTGCGGCCAGCGGGGCGCCAGCGCGCCGAGCGCCGCCCGCAGGCGGCGCCGGATGCGGTTGCGCTCGACGGCGCCACCGATCTTCTTGGTGACGGTCAGACCGAAGCGCGGCCCCGGAGGGACAGCAGCCTCCTGGGGCGTGCGGCGCAACAGGGCCTGGACGCTCATGCGGCTCGTGTGAAAGCGCCGGCCACCCGCCGCCGCCTTGAATTCGGCGCGCTTGCGCAGGCGGGGCAGGCGCCCGCGCCGCTGCCCGCCTGCCGGAGCGCCCTGCATGGCATCGCCGAGGGGCGGCCTCAGGCCGACAGACGCTTGCGGCCGCGCGCGCGACGCGCAGCGATCACCTTGCGCCCGCCCTTGGTCGCCATCCGCGCGCGGAAGCCGTGGCGGCGCTTGCGCACGAGCTTGCTCGGTTGGTAGGTCCTCTTCACGGCCTCATCTCCGATCGTGGGCACCGTCGATCCGGCGGGACCGCCCGGTGCCGCGTGCCGTCACGCGGCACTTCTGCTGCTTGTTCTTTGACGTTGGTTGCCGCAAGGCGACGAGGGACGTCGCAGAACGACAAGCGGCGCCCCGACGAGCGCCGCCCAACCTGCGCGGCTTATGGCGGATGGAGCAGGGAAAGTCAATGCGCAGACGCGCCACATCGACCTGCCCGCCGCCCCTCGCCGCCCCGCATCACGAGGCGGTGACGCGCCCCTCGGTAGGCTGGCCGGGCCGGCCATCTTCCGGCAAGTTGCACCGGGCCGGCGCGCGGCACCGCGCCGGCCGCCAAGGCAAGAGAATCGGGAAACGCAGGGAAGCGCCATGAGGGCGGACGGGGATGGGGGCTCGGAGCAAGGCCCGCAGGCGCGGCACCCGGTGCGGCGCTTCCTGCCGCTCGCCGTCATCCTCGCCGGCATGGCGCTCGCCCTCGCCTTCGGCCTCCACCGCTACCTCACCTTCGAGCAGCTGCTGGCGCGCCGTGTCGAGCTCAGGCACTATGTTGACGGCAACCTCGCAGCCTCGCTGGTGCTCTACATCTTGGGCTATGCGCTCGTCGTCGCCCTGTCCCTGCCCGGCGGGCTCGTGCTCACCATCTTCGGCGGCTTCCTCTTCGGCTGGCTGATTGGCGGGCTGGCCGCGCTCGTCGCCGCCACCACGGGCGCGTTCATCGTCTTCCTCGCGGCGCGCACCTCGTTCGGCGAGGCGCCGGCAGTGAAGGCCGGCCCCTTCCTGCAGCGGCTCTCCGCCGGTTTCCGCCGCGACGCCGTGGCCTACATGCTCTTTCTGCGGCTGGTGCCGGTCTTTCCCTTCTGGCTCGTCAACATCGCGCCGGCCCTTCTCGGCGTGCCTTTCGCCACCTATGCGCTGACGACGGTGATCGGCATCGTGCCCGGCACCTTCGCCTTCGCCTTCGCGGGGGCCGGCCTCGACGGCGCTATCGCGGCCCAGCAGGAAGCCTATGACGCCTGCATCGCGGCGGCACGGGAGGCCTGCACGCTGACACTCAGCAAGAAGACGCTGATCAACAAGCACATCTTCATCGCGGTCGCCGCGCTCGGCTTCGTCGCCCTCCTGCCGCCGCTGATGCGCCGGCTGTTCGCGCGCCGCCTCCAGGGCCTCGACAAGGGAAGCGACAAGGGGCTCGACGCGAATGGCCCTGTCCCGTAACCCTCGTCCGGAGACAACCGGGGAGTGTGCCGTGACGGAGACCTTGCGTCCGGACCTGTGCATCGTTGGCGCCGGCTCGGCCGGCCTGTCCGTCGCAGCCGCAGCCGCCGCCCTCGGCGTGCCTGTGGTGCTGATCGAGCGCGGGCAGATGGGCGGCGACTGCCTCAACGCCGGCTGCGTGCCGTCGAAGGCCCTGATCGCCGCCGCCCGCCGCGCCCACGACATTCGCCAGGCCGCCGACTTCGGCCTCGGCGCGCCCGAGCCGCAGGTCAACTACGCCCGGGTGCGCGAGCATGTACGTTCCGTCATCGGCGCCATCGCGCCCAACGATTCGCAGGCGCGCTTCACCGCCCTCGGCGTGCGCGTGGTGCGGGCAAGTGCCCGCTTCGTCGCACGCGACACGCTGGAGGCCGGCAATGTCATCGTGAAGGCACGCCGCTTCGTGCTCGCCACGGGCTCGCGTCCCGCGGTGCCGGACATTCCCGGCCTTGACACCGTGCCCTTTCTCACCAACGGGACGGTCTTCGACCTGACGCGGCGGCCGGAGCATCTCGTCGTCCTCGGCGGCGGGCCTGTCGGCCTCGAGCTGGCACAGGCCCACCGGCGCCTCGGCACGCCCGTCACCGTGATCGAGGCCGGGCGCGCCCTCGGCCACGAGGATCCCGAGCTCGCCGCCCATGTCCTTGCCGCGCTCGCGCGCGATGGCGTCGTCGTCCGCGAGGGCGCGACGGTCAGAGAGGTCGCCGGCGAGGAAGGCGACATCCGCCTCGTGGTCGAGAACCGCGGCAGCCGCACGGAGCTGAAGGCGAGCCACCTCCTGGTCGCCACCGGCCGCCGGCCGGTGACGGACGGGCTCGAGCTCGCGGCGGCCGGCATCGCCCATGACGAGCACGGCATCACGGTGGACCAGCACCTGCGCACCACGAACCGCCGCGTCTATGCCATCGGCGACTGCGCCGGGCCGGCGGCGGGCGGCCGCCGGTTCACACACGTGGCAAGCTATCACGCCGGGCTCGTGATCCGCAGCGCCCTCTTCCGCCTGCGGCCGCGCGTCGACATGCGCGCCATGCCGCGCGTCATCTTCACCGATCCTGAACTCGCCGTCGTCGGCATGACGGAGGAGGAGGCGCGGGCGGACGGCACCCGCATCACCGTGCTGCGCTGGCCGCTGGCCGAGAACGACCGCGCCCAGGCGGAACGGCGCACGGAGGGCGAAATCAAGGTGATCCTCGGTCGTGGCGGGCGCATCCTCGGCTGCGGCATCGTCGCGGCCGGCGCCGGTGAGCTCATCACGCCCTGGACGCTGGCCATCGCCCACGACCTGAAGATCCGCGATCTCGCCGAGCTTACCGTGCCCTATCCCACCCTCTCCGAAATCTCGCGGCGCGTCGCCATGTCATATTATGCGCCGAGCGCCGCAAGGCCGATGGTCAGGCGGCTCATCGGCCTTCTGCGCCGGTTCGGCTGAACGGGCGGGAAGCCGGGAAGGCTGGGCGACGAAGACGGAGCGCCATGGACGCGAGGCCTGACGAGAGCATCGAGAGGGAGCGTGCGCCGGCGGCGCCGCACGGGGCCGTCCGCTTTGGCCTGTCTGCGCGTCTGCTCGTGCTCACCGGGCTCTTCGTCATGCTGGCCGAGGTGCTGATCTATGTGCCCTCGGTCGCCAACTTCCGCCGCAACTGGCTGAATGACCGGCTCGCCGCCGCGCAGGTGGCGGGCGTCGTGCTGGAAGCCGTGCCGCCCGGCGGTGTCCCCTCCGGCTTCGAGGAGAAGCTGCTCGCCGGCGTCGGCGCCCGGGCGGTGGCGGTGCGCGTCGGCGGCGCGCGGCGCCTGCTCGCCACGGCCGAGATGCCCGCCGAGGTCGCCCGCGTCATTGACCTGCGCGACACGCACTGGGCGACGCTGATTGCCGATGCCTTCGAGACGCTGCTCTTTCCCGCAGACGGGCCTGTGCGCGTTGTCGGCGCCGGCAAGGGCGGCGCGGACTTCGTCGAGATTGTGATGGACGAGCGGCCGCTGCGCGTGAGGATGCTCACCTTTTCGCGCAACATCCTGCTGCTGTCGCTCGCCATCTCCGGCATCACCGCCTTCCTCGTCTATCTCGCGCTCCACCTCATCATCGTGCGCCCGGTGCGCCGCCTCGCCGCCAACGTGACCGCCTTCGAGCGCAACCCGGAGGATGCGGACCGGGTCATCCGCCCCTCGGCGCGGCGCGACGAGATCGGCGAGGTGGAGCGGGCGCTCGCCCTGATGCAGGAGACCCTGTCGCGCGAGCTCTTGCAGAAGAAGCACCTCGCCAACCTCGGCCTCGCCGTGAGCAAGGTGAACCACGACCTGCGCAACCTGCTCGCCTCGGCACAGCTCCTCTCCGACAGGCTGAGCCAGCTGTCCGACCCGACGGTGCAGCGTGTCGCGCCCAAGCTCCTCGCCACGCTGGGGCGCGCCATCGCCTTCTGCGAGGCAACCCTCGCCTACGGCCGGGCAGCCGAGCCGCAGCCGCGCCGCCGCCTAATCAAGCTCGCGCCGCTGGTGCGCGACCTCGCCGATTTCCTCGATCTTGCCGGCAACGGCATCACCTTCGTCGTCGACATGGACGAGGACATTACCGTCGATGCCGATCCGGACCAGCTCTCGCGCATTCTCCTCAACCTCGGCCGCAACGCCGTCCAGGCCCTGGCGCAGGCAGGCGCCGGCCCCTCCGTGCCGACGCTCACCATCGCCGCCCGGCGCGACGGCCGCTCCACCGTGATCCGCGTCTCCGACAACGGCCCCGGCGTGCCGGCGAAGGCCCGCGAGCACCTGTTCGAGGCCTTCCAGGGCACGGGCCGGCGCGGCGGCGTCGGTCTCGGCCTCGCCATCACGGCCGAGCTCGTGGCCCTCCACGGCGGACACATCGTGCTCGAGGACGAGGGCCCCGGCGCCACCTTCCGCATCCACCTGCCGGACCGGACGAACGGCACCGGCGCGTGAGCCGCCGCCGCCGGCCCCTTCCAGAAAATCGCCCGCAAGCCGGCCGGTGGACAACGCCGGGGAATATCGCATCGCGGGGCTTGCCAAGCCGCTCGCGAGGCTTTAAGTGAACGGCCTCGTCGCCGGCCACGTTGCGTGACGGTGATGCTGGTTGCGCCCGTAGCTCAGCTGGATAGAGCACCAGACTACGAATCTGGGGGTCAGAGGTTCGAATCCTTTCGGGCGCGCCACCTTCAATCCGGCTCAGGGCCGGATTGTCATCTTCCCGCACAAGCTGCTCCGGTTTCTCAGCCCCGACGCGCATGCGCGCGCCCTTGCGCCCGTAAGGCGAGGCTCCGGTCGACAGGATTTCAAGGCGCTTTCGATCTCTTTGAGATTCCGCCCACTTTCCCGGAATGTTTCCTCCCCGCTTGTATTGACGATTGCTTCGATGCGGGCGTCGTCACGAAGCAAAGGACAAGTACCGGTACCAGCAGGTACGGTCGCATGAGCCTCTCCCTTCGTCTACCGGGCAATCAACTTCCCATATCTCTTTAAATTTTCTCCCCCCACTCACACTTCATCCCGCCCGATCACCGCCACCTGCATCGTCTTGCGCAGAACAAAGCCGATCGATTCGTAGAGGCGGATGGCGGGAGTGTTGGTGGCGAAGGCGTGCAGGTAGGGCCGGTCGCCGGCTGCCGCGATGCGGCCCGCGACATAGCGGGAAAGCAGGCGTGCGAGGCCTCGGCCACGGGCGTCGGGATGGGTGCAGACGCCGCTGACCTCCACGTAGCCGGGCTGGGCCATGCGCTCGCCGGCCATGGCGACGAGCCGGCCGTTCTCGCGCACGCCCCAGAAACGGCCAATGTCGAGCGCCTTCAGGCTGAAGGGGCCGGGCTCGGTGAGCCGGGCGAGGGCCAGCATGTCGGCCGCGTCGGCCGGCCCAAGCTGCATGACCCGCTCGTCCTCGAAGGGGGCGAAGCTGCCGCCCGCCAGCATCTGCACGCCTTCGGCCCGCCTTGAGGTGCGAAGGCTCGCGGGCAGGCGGATCGCCCCGGCCTGCAGCAGCACGGCCGTCTCGCCCGGCTTCAGCAGCGCGCCGAGGGCTGAAAGGCTCTCCGGGCTGTCGTCGGCGCTCGCCGCGAAGGGCACGATGGCCGGGCGGTAGCGCCGCGCCCGGGTATCGCCCTCGGCGAAGCCGGCGTGGCGCGAGGTCAGCGACGCCCAGGCCGGGCGGTCGAGCTCATGTGGTGTCATCCCGTCCGCTCTCCCCGTCCCGTGTCGCCAGCGGCCTTGCGGCGAGCCCGTCCTCGATGCTGGCGAGATGCGCCAGAAGCTCCTCGCCGAAGCCGGCGCAGAGGTCGGCCACCGCCTCCTCCACGCGCCGCCACACGCCCACCCGAGCCGCGGCGACGAAGGCCTCTCCCTGCAGCGTGAGGGAGACGAGCCGCCGCCGGCCGTCCTCCACCGTGGTCGCCACCGTGACGAGGCCGAGCGCGGCGAGCTGGCCGACAGCCCGTGTCACGCCCGGCTGCGCCACCCCGAGCAGCGCCGCGAGCTCACCCACCGTCACGGCGCCGTGCCGCGACAGGGCCGCCAGCAGTGGATGCTGACCCGCGGGCACTGGCGGGGACAGTTCGCCGAGTATTGGCTGCACCTCCGCCTGCAGCCGCTCGCCCAGCCGCTTCAGACGGCTGCCGAGCGTCATGAGGCCAAGGGCGCGGAGGGTGTCTTCGGTTTTGTCTAACATGTTATATATCGTGTTATATAAAAGATCGGAAGTCAATGCGAGCGGATGCGAGCCGCTCCCGCCCGGTCAGGCTGCCCTGATCCCGCGCATCAGCCGTGCAAGAAGCCCCCGCGCACCGGCCGTCACGTCCGCCCAGGTTCTGTCGAAGCCGGCCGCATCGCCGTAGTAGGGGTCGGCCACCGCCTCTCCGGCCCGGCCGCGCACGTGGTCGAGCAGCAGGCTCAGCTCGGCCGGCGCGCCGGGCGGGCACAGCGCACGCAGGCGAGCGAGGTTGTCGTGGTCGAGCGCGACGACATGGGTGAAGCGCGAAAAATCCTCGCGCACCACCTGCCGCGCGCGGTGCCCGCTGATGTCGATGCCGTGGCGGGCGGCGACGGCCTGCGCCCGCCTGTCCGGCGGCTCGCCCACGTGCCAGTGCCCCGTGCCGGCCGAATCGACGACGATGTCGAGCCCGGCGCGCGCCGCCTCCGCCCGCATCGCCGCCTCCGCCAGCGGCGAGCGGCAGATGTTGCCGAGGCAGACGAAGAGCACGGAGGGTCGTTCGGACATTGCGGCTTCCCCATGGCTGCGACGGCCGATGGGCCGCCGCCCGTCCCTTTACTACGACTGCCGGCCGATTCTCCCCCGCCCGCGCGGCCTTCACACCATGGGCGGGTTGAGCCGCGCAAAACCCTCCTGCCGGTGGTAGGGGAAGTACGGATAGGGTGGCGTCGTGCGGCTCGCCGCGTCGAGCTTCGCCAGCTGCTCGGCACTCAGCGACCAGCCGACGGCGCCGAGGTTGTCGCGCAGCTGCGCCTCGTTGCGCGCGCCGATGATGACGGAGGCCACCGTGGGGCGGGTGGTGAGCCAGTTGATCGCGACCTGCGGCACCGTGCGGCCGGTCTCGGCGGCGACCTCCTCGAGCGCATCAACGACGCGGTAGAGCAGCTCGTCCGGCACCGGCGGGCCAAAATCGGCGGTGGCGTTGAGGCGGCTGCCGGCGGGCACCGGTGTCCCGCGGCGGATCTTCCCCGTCAGGCGGCCCCAGCCGAGCGGGCTCCAGACGAGGGCGCCGATGCCCTGGTCCCGCGCGAGCGGCATCAGCTCCCACTCGTAATCGCGGCCCACGAGAGAGTAGTAGACCTGATGCGCCACGTAGCGCGGCCAGCCGTGCCGCTCGGCGACGGCGAGGGACTTCATGAGCTGCCAGCCCGCGAAGTTGGACACGCCGACATGGCGGACCTTGCCGGCGCGCACGAGCGCATCCAGCGTCGACAGCACCTCCTCCACGGGCGTGCCTGCATCGAAGGCGTGCAGCTGCAGAAGGTCGATGTAATCCGTGCCGAGGCGCCGCAGTGCATCCTCCGTCGCCCTGATGAGCCGCGATCGCGAGGAGCCGGCGTCGTTCGGCCCCTCGCCCATGGGCAGCGACGTCTTGGTGGAGATCAGCACCTTGTCGCGCCGGCCGCGGATCGCCTGGCCCAGCACCTCCTCGGAGGCGCCGTCGGAATAGACGTCGGCGGTGTCGAACAGGTTGACCCCGACCTCGAGGCAGATGTCGACGAGCCGGCGTGCCTCGCCGGCGTCCGTGTTGCCCCAGGCGCCGAAGAGGGGTCCCTTGCCCCCGAAGGTTCCCGTGCCGAAGGACAGGACCGGCACCTTCAGCCCGGATGCTCCCAATCGCCTGAATTCCATCGCTTCATCTCCCTTGTCGCGAGGCCTTCCGGCCCCTGTGCGCCGAGAGATGGAAGCGGCGGGCAGTGTGAACTAGCATCGCGGAAGGCAAAGGATCTGTGACTTCAGTTCACACAGCACCGGGCCGGAGGCTGCCATGGGCCGTCTCGACATCAACCGCTCCGGGGAAATGGAAGTCTTTGCACGCGTCGTCGAGCTCGGCGGCTTCTCGGCGGCGGCGCGGCGCATGGGCATGACGCCGTCGGCGGTCAGCAAGCTCGTGGCGCGTCTGGAGCGCCGGCTGGGCGCGCGGCTGCTCAACCGCTCCACCCGACAGCTGCGTCTGACGCCCGAGGGCGAGGCGTTCTACGGCCGCTGCCGCGCCGTTCTCGCTGCCATTGCCGAGGCCGAACGGGAGGTGGCGGCCGGCGCCGTGCCGCGCGGCCGCGTGCGCGTCAACAGCAACGTGCCCTTCGGGCTGCACTGGCTGATGCCGCTCGTGCCGGGCTTCCTCGCGCGCTATCCCGAGATCACCCTCGACATCGTCACGACGGACACGGTGATCGACCTCATCGACGAGCGCGCCGATGTCGCCATCCGCGTCGGGCCGATGCGCGCCTCGCCGCTCGTCGCCCGCAAGCTGGGCGAGAGCCGCATGGCTGTCGTCGCCTCGCCGGACTATCTCGCCCGCAACGGCGTGCCCACAACCCTGGCGGAGCTGGAACGGCACAACCGTATCGCCTTCAACTTCACCCGCCTCGTCGCCGGCTGGCCGTTCCGCGATCCGAGCGGCGCCATCGTCACCGTGCCGCCCGCGGGTAACGTCCTCGTCAGCGACGGGGAGGGCGCGCGCCGCCTGGCGCTCGCCGGGGCGGGCCTGGCCCGCCTGTCGCACTTCCACATCGGGCCGGATCTCGCCGCCGGGCGGCTCGTCGAGGTGCTGGCAGACCTCAACCCCGGCGACACCGAGACCATCCATGCCGTCTTTGTGGGCCAGGGCGCGAAGCTGCCGGCGCGGGTACGCGTCTTCCTCGACTATCTCGCTGTCCATGCGCGCGTCAGCTGAACCGGCCCTGCGACATTTTCGCTTTTGCTTTCGTTGTCGGCAAATTGTTTTCGGAACATATTTCGCTTATGCTGCCACACATCGGGCGAGCGCAGCCGCCGGCTGCGCATCCGGGGCAAGTGAACGGAGCGCGAAGCGTGCGGGAGAAGGTCTACGACCTCGCTGTCATCGGAGGGGGCGTCAATGGCTGCGGCATCGCGCGCGATGCGGCCGGACGGGGACTTGCAACCATCCTCTTCGAGCAGGGCGACCTCGCCGGCGCCACCTCCTCCGCGTCCACCAAGCTCATCCACGGTGGACTGCGCTATCTCGAGTACTACGAGTTCCGCCTGGTGCGCGAGGCGCTGATGGAGCGCGAGGTGCTGTGGCGCCTCGCCCCCCACATCATCCGGCCGCTGCGTTTCGTCCTGCCGCACCATGCCGGGCTCCGTCCGGCCTGGATGCTGCGCCTCGGCCTCTTCCTCTACGACCATCTGGGCGGCCGCAAGCTGCTGCCTGCCACGCGCAGCCTCGACCTGCGCCACGACCCGGCAGGGGCGCCGCTCAAGCCCGGCTATTCCACGGCCTTCGAATATTCCGACTGCTGGGTGGACGATGCCCGCCTCGTCGTGCTCAACGCGCGCGATGCGGCCGATCGCGGCGCTGCCATCCATCCGCGCACGCGCGTTGTCGGTGCCGAGCGGCGCGGCGACCACTGGCTCGTCACCGCCGAGCGGCGCGGCGACGGTGCCCGCCTGACGGTGAAGGCGCGCATGCTCGTCAATGCCGCCGGCCCCTGGGTGGCCGAGGTGCTCGCCGGCATCGTGCGCGAGAAGCCACCGGCGGGTGTGCGCCTGGTGCAGGGCAGCCACATCGTCGTGCCGCGGCTCTACGACCACGACCGCTGCTACATCTTCCAGAACGGTGACGGCCGCATCATCTTCGCCATTCCCTACGAGCACGACTTCACGCTCATCGGCACGACAGACCGTGATTATCACGGCGATCCCGCCGCCGTGGCCGCCAGCGAGGAGGAGATCGGCTATCTCTGCTCCGCGGCGAGCGAGTATTTCGCCCGGCCAGTACGCAGCGAGGACGTGGTCTGGACTTACTCCGGCGTGCGGCCGCTCTACGACGACGGCGCCACAAAGGCGCAGGAGGCGACGCGCGACTATGTGCTGAAGCGCGAGGGCGAGGGGCGGGAGCCCCTCCTCCTCTCCGTCTTCGGCGGCAAGATCACCACCTACCGGCGTCTCGCGGAGGCCGCCCTCGACCGGCTCGCCCCGCAGATGCCCGAGGGGGCGTGCGCCAGGGCCGGATGGACGGCGCAGGCGCCGCTGCCGGGCGGCGACTTCCCGCCCGACGGCCTTGAGGCGCTGGTGCGGCGCATCCGGGAGGCGCATCCCTATCTCGCCGAGGGTGTCGCGGCGCGCCTTGCGCGCTCCTACGGCACGCGCGCCTTCACCATCCTCGACGGCGCCCGCTCCGCGGCGGATCTCGGCCGCCAGTTCGGCGCTGGCCTCAGCGAGCGCGAGGTCGACTATCTGATGCGCGAGGAATGGGCGATGACGGCCGAGGACGTGCTCTGGCGGCGCTCCAAGCTCGGCCTGGGGCTGACGCGGGAGGAGGCGGCCGTGCTTGAGGACTTCATGGCCGCGCGGCTCAGGCAGGCCGCCTGACCGGTGGTGGCGCAGCCGGCGCGCCTCCGCTAGCGTCGGCCGCAACAGAAGTCGAAACGGAGGAAACATCCTTGGCCACCTATGTCCTCGCCATCGACCAGGGCACCACCTCCTCGCGGGCCATTCTCTTCCGGCCTGACACTTCCATCGCCGCCGTCGCCCAGCAGGAGTTTCCGCAGCATTTCCCGGCCTCGGGCTGGGTGGAGCACGAGCCGGAGGACCTGTGGGAGACGACGCTCGCCACTTGCCGCGAGGCGCTCGCGAAGGCCGGCGCCTCGGCGCGCGAGGTCGCCGCCATCGGCATCACCAACCAGCGCGAGACGACCGTGGTCTGGGACCGGGCAAGCGGCCGCGCCGTCCACCGCGCCATCGTCTGGCAGGACCGGCGCACGGCTGGGCTCTGCGCCCGGCTGAAGGAGGAAGGGCACGAGCCGCTGTTCACGGCGCGCACCGGCCTCATCCTCGACCCCTATTTCTCCGGCACCAAGATCGCCTGGATCCTCGACAACGTCCCTGGCGCCCGGGCGCGCGCCGAGCGGGGCGAGCTGGCCTTCGGTACCGTCGACAGCTTTCTTCTGTGGCGGCTGACGGGTGGCAGGGTGCATGCGACGGATGCGACCAATGCCGCGCGCACGCTGCTCTTCGACATCCACAAGGGAGAGTGGGACGAGGATCTGCTGCGCATCCTCGGCGTGCCGCGCTCCATGCTGCCCGAGGTGCGCGACTGCTCGGGCCGCTTCGGCGAGAGCGATGCCGCGCTCTTCGGCGCGCCGATCCCCATCTGCGGCATAGCGGGCGACCAGCAGGCAGCCACCGTCGGCCAGGCCTGCTTCAACCCCGGCATGGTGAAATCAACCTACGGCACCGGCTGCTTCGCCCTCGTCAATACCGGCGATGCCCCCGTCGCCTCCAAGAACAAGCTGCTCACCACCATCGCCTACCAGCTCGACGGCCGGCGCACCTATGCACTCGAGGGCTCCATCTTCATCGCCGGGGCGGCGGTGCAGTGGCTGCGCGACGGGCTCGGCATCATCAAAGACGCCGCCGCGACGGGCCGGCTCGCGGAGAATGCCGACCCGACGCAGGACGTCTATCTCGTGCCGGCCTTTGTCGGCCTCGGCGCCCCCTACTGGAACCCGGACGTGCGCGGCGCGCTCTTCGGCCTCACGCGCGGCACCGGCCCGGCCGAGCTCGCCCGCGCGGCGCTGGAAAGCGTCTGCTACCAGACCGCCGACCTCCTCGATGCCATGCGGGCGGACTGGCCGCAGGCGGAGGGCGCCGAGACGGTGCTGCGCGTCGACGGCGGCATGGTGGCCTCCGACTGGACGATGCAGCGCCTGGCCGATCTCCTCGCCGCGCCGGTGGACCGGCCGGTGGTGAAGGAGACGACGGCCCTCGGCGCCGCCTATCTCGCCGGCCTCGCCGCCGGTGTCTTCCCCGCCCCGGCGCAGTTCGCGGACCTGTGGCGGATGGAACGGCGCTTCACGCCGGCCATGAGCGAATCGCTGCGCAACGCCAAGCTCGCCGGCTGGCGCGAGGCCGTGGCGCGGCTCGTCATGCCCGTCGCCTAGGCGCTACAGCACCTCCTCGAGCCAGTCGAAGACGACGGCGAGGCCGAGCGGCAGGTTGCCGACCTGGCAATGCATGTCCGCCCCATCGGCGCGGGTGAAGACGTGGCGTGTCACGCGCCCGCCGGCCTTCGAGGCGAAGACCTCGAGCTGGCGCAGTGCCTCCTCGCCCTCCCCCTCGCCGACGAGGGCGAGCGTCGGGCAGGCGATGCGCTCGAGCCCCTCCTCGGCGCGAAAATCGGCGAGGCGCTTCAGCCAGGCGTGCGAGCTGTCCACGCCGTAGCGCCGGCAGGCGGACTTGAAGGACAGCTTCATCGTCAGCGGCATCACCTCATCCGGCAGCTCGTCCACGTAGGAGAGCGGCAGGTCCTCCATCTCCTCCGCGCCCGGCGGCAGGAAGCCGAGGAGGTAGGCCTTGAGGTCGACGATGGGCGAGTTGAGCACCAGCGCCCTGATTCGGGGATCGTGGATGGCGGCCCGCGCCGCAAAATAGCCGCCGAAGCTCACGCCATAGAGCCCGAGCTTATCGGGGTTCACCTCCGGCCGCGCCAGCGCCGCATCGACGACAGCGGCGAGCGGGACCTCGTAGTCGGGCCGGAAGACGAGATCGGGATAGCGGCGCATGGTCGAGACCTGCCCCGGCCCCTGCGCCAGCAGCACGTTGAAGCCGCGCTCGAGGCCCGCGCGGGCCGCGGAGAAGAACATCTCCTCGTTCGTGCCGTCGAAGCCGGTGATGGCGACGAGTGTGCGCCCGTCCACGGCGCCGCCCGCGGGGGCGCAGAAATAGCCCGGCAGCTGCAGATCGCCGAAGGGGATGTCGATGGCGGTCACGCTGTCGGCAAAGAGCGGCATCGCCGCGGCGAAGCAGCGCTGGCTGGCAAGCCCGTACTGCAGGGCCTCGCCGGCGAAGGGGTCGCAGAAATATTCGGCCGACCGGTAGTACATCGCGGCCCGGCCGTAATGCTCGCGCGCGCTGACGCGGTGGCCGCGGCCCAGCGCCACGTCGGCCATGCGCTCAATGTCGGCAGCGAGATCGGCGAAGCGGCGCGGCCATTCACGTGGCGTCTCGTCGAGCCCGGCCCGGGCGGCGAAGATCTCGCCCGGCGCCCCGCCGCCGTAGCTGGCGGCACCCAGCATGCGCATGAGCTGGAAATCGAGCTCGGGGTTGGCAAATCCCGTGATGCGCGTTGCCGTCCGTTCGATACCCGCCATGCGTCTCTCCCGATACGTGTTGATCCCCGCCCCTCGCAGGGGGCATTAGTGGCGAAACTTGATCGCGCACAGTGGTGCGGAACGGAGGCATCTTACGTCCATGAGCGACCGTATAGAAACCGATGTCGTCATCGTCGGCGCGGGGCCCGTGGGGCTCTTCGCCGTGTTCGAGCTCGGCCTCCTCGACATCAGGGCTCACCTCGTCGACATCCTGCCGAAGGTCGGCGGCCAGTGCGCGGAACTCTACCCGGAGAAGCCGATCTACGACATTCCGGGCTTTCCCATGGTCACCGGCCAGGGGCTCATCGACAACCTCATGGCGCAGATCGAGCCGTTCCACCCCACCTTCCATCTCTCGGAGATGGTGGAATCCCTCGAGTGCCTCGGCACGGCGGAGGCGCCGCTCTTCCGCCTCAGGACCGACGCGGGCACCGAATTCATCACCAAGGCCGTGATCATCGCGGCCGGGGGCGGTTCGTTCCAGCCCAAGAAGCCGCCAATCCCCGGCATCGAGGGCTTCGAGGGCACCAGCGTCTTCTATGCGGTGCGCCAGATGGAGCCCTTCCGCAACAAGCGCATCCTCATCGTCGGCGGCGGCGATTCGGCCCTCGACTGGACGGTGAACCTCGCGCCGCTGGCGAAGCGGCTGACGCTGCTGCACCGGCGCGACGCGTTCCGCGCCGCACCCGACACCGTCAACAAGATGCGCGCCCTCGTTGCCGAGGGGGCGATGGACTTCCACCTCGGCCAGGTGGTCGCACTCGAGGGCACGGCGCCGGTGCTGGAGGCGGCGGTGGTGCGCCGCGACGACGGCTCGACCTTCAACATCCCCTGCGACGTGATGCTGCCCTTCTTCGGCCTCACCATGAAGCTCGGCCCCATCGCGCAGTGGGGCCTCAACCTTCACGAGAACCTCATCCCCGTCGATACTGAGAAGTTCGAGACGAGCGTGCCCGGCATCTTCGCCATCGGCGACATCAACACCTATCCGGGCAAGCTCAAACTCATCCTCTCCGGCTTCCACGAGGGGGCGCTCGCGGCCCAGCGCGTGTTCCACTACGTCTATCCCGACAAGCGCCTCGTCTTCCAGTACACGACCTCCTCCACCAGCCTGCAGAAAAAGCTCGGCGTGCATGCCTGACGCCCGCCCTGCGTGGCGGACATGGCTTGGCGGCGCGCCTGCGGCTTGACGCTGGCCCCCTCGGGTCGTCACATGCCTCCAACGAGCATCCGGCGCACGCACGGCGGATGCCATGAGGGAGGTTGGATGACACCGTCGATCTTCGATCTGTCGGGCCGCACGGCCCTCGTCACCGGCGCTGGCCAGGGCATCGGGCTTGCCATCGCCCGCGGCCTCGCCGCAGCGGGCGCCCGCGTCGTTCTCAACGGCCGGGACACGGCCAAGCTGGAGAGGGCGGCCGCGCTCATCCGCGAGGCGGGCGGCGAAGCGGACCTGATGCCCTTCGACGTGACCGATGCCGCCGCGGTGCGCGAGGGCGTCGCCCGCATCGAGCGCGAGATCGGCCCCCTCACCATCCTCGTCAACAACGCCGGCATCCAGCACCGTGCCCCGCTCGAGGATTTCGCCGACGAGGACTGGCACCGGATCATCCGCACCAACCTGGACAGCGTCTACTACGTCGGCCAGACGGTTGCCCGGCACATGATCCCGCGCGGCTACGGCAAGATCATCAACATCTGCTCCGTCATCAGCGAGCTCGCGCGACCGACCATCGCGCCCTATGCGGCGAGCAAGGGCGCGGTGAAGATGCTGACGAAGGGCATGGCCGCCGACTGGGGCCGCCACGGCATCCGCGTCAACGGCATCGGCCCCGGCTTCTTCGCCACCGAGATGAACGCGGCCCTCGTCGCCAATGCCGACTTCTCGGCCTGGCTGGTGAAGCGCACGCCGCTCGGCCGCTGGGGCGAGGTGGACGAGCTCGCCGGCGCCGCCATCTTCCTCTCCGCACCGGCCTCAGATTTCGTGACCGGCCACGTGCTCTATGTCGACGGCGGCGTCACCGCCTCGCTCTGACCCGCCGCGGCGCTCTCCAAAACACCAAACTTCGGGAAGGAAACAGGACACATGAATCAAATCGATTTGACGGGCCGCGTCGCTGTGGTCACCGGCGGCGCTCAGGGCATCGGCCGCGCGGTGGCCGAGCGCTTCAAGGCCTCCGGCGCCAGGCACATCGAGCTGTGGGACCGCGACGGGGCGCTGGCCGAAGCGACGGCGAAGGAGCTGGGAGAGGGCGTTTCGGCGCGGACCGTCGACATCACCGACTATGCCGCCGTCGAGGCCGCCGCCAAGGCAGCCGAGGCGGCGCACGGGGCGGTCGACATTCTCGTCAACAGCGCCGGCATCGCGGGGCCGACCTACAAGACCTGGGAGTACCCGCTCGAGGACTGGGCGCGCGTGCAGCGCATCAACCTCGACGGCACCTTCTACTGCTGCCGTGCGCTGGTGCCCGGCATGCGCGAGCGCAACTACGGCCGCATCGTGCTCGTCGCCTCCATCGCCGGCAAGGAGGGCAACCCCAACGCCTCCGCCTATTCGGCCTCCAAGGCTGCCGTCATCGGCTTCACCAAGTCGCTCGGCAAGGAGCTGGCGGACCGCAACATCGCCGTCAACTGCATCACGCCGGCCACGGCCAAGACGCGCATCCTGGAGCAGGTGAGCGAGGAGTTCATCGAGTACATGCTGTCGAAGATCCCGCGCGGGCGCTTTGTCGAGCTGCACGAGGTGGCGAGCATGGTTGCCTTCCTCGCCTCGGAGGACAACAGCTTCACCACGGGCGCCGTCTTCGACCTCTCCGGCGGACGCGCCACCTACTGATGACGCTTGAGCGGCATGGCGGGGGTCGCTAGCCTGCTGCCATGATTGCCATGCCGCCCCTGCCCACCGCCGTGCTCGGCGAGCGTCTGATGACGCTCGCCGCCGAACTCAACCAGTATACCGACGAGCCGGGACGCCTGACGCGCCTCTACCTCTCGCCGGCCCATCGCGCCGCCGCCGATGCGGTGAGGCGCATGATGGAGGCGGCGGGCATGACGGCGCATATCGACGCCGCCGGCACCGTCGTCGGCCGCTACGAGGGGATCGAGCCGGGCGCGCCGGCGCTGCTCATCGGCTCGCATATCGACACGGTGGTCGATGCCGGCAGCTACGACGGCATGCTCGGCGTGCTCTCCGGCATCATCGCAGTGGAGGAGCTCGCCCGGCGCGGCGAACGCCTGCCCTTCGCCATCGAGGTGCTGGCCTTCGGCGACGAGGAGAATGTCCGCTTTCCCACCAACCTCTCGACCTCCCAGGCGATTGCCGGCACCTACGACCCGGCCTGGCTCGACGGCAGGGACTATGACGGCGTGAGCCTGCGCGAGGCCCTCGTCGCCTTCGGCGGCGACCCCGAGGCCGTCACGCAGCTCGGCCGCGATCCGGCCTCTGTCAAGGGCTACATCGAGTTCCACATCGAGCAGGGGCCGGTGCTGGAGCGCGAGAATCTGCCCGTCGGCATCGTCAGCGCCATCAACGGCATCACGCGGGCGCGCGGCGTCGTGACGGGCGAGGCCGGGCACGCCGGCACCGTGCCGATGGCCCTGCGGCGCGACGCCTTCGCGGCCCTGTGCGAGATGAACCTCGCCGTCGAGCGCATCGGCGCGCGCGCCCCCTCGACCGTGGCGACCATCGGCATGGCCAGGGTGTCGCCCAACGCCTCGAACGTCATCCCGGGCCGGGTCGACTTCACGCTCGACGTGCGCGCGCCGGACGACCCCGTGCGCCACGCTATCGTCGAGGAGATGGTGGGCGAGATGCGCTGCATCGCCGCCCGGCGCAACGTGACGCTCGATCTCGACCTCTATTTCGACGCCCCGGCCACCGCCATGGACGCCGGCCTGATGCGCGCGCTGGAGACGGCTATCACGGGCCAGGGTATCCCCGCGCGCCACCTGCCCTCGGGGGCCGGTCACGACGCCATGGCCATGGCGCGCCTGTGCCCCTCGGCCATGGTCTTCGTGCGCTGCAAGGGCGGAATCAGCCACAACCCCGCCGAATCGATCACGGTGGAGGACGCGGATGTGGCCGTGCGCGTCCTCGTCGACACCATCAAGGCCCTCGCCGCCCGCAACGGATAGGCCGCGACAGGATGGAGCCGGCATTGCCGGCACTTCCGCGCGGGCAGCAATGCGGCCGCGTGCCGGTCCGCCGGACCTATTTCTCCGTCTCCACCAGCCCCTTCACGAACAGGCGCTGCATGGCGATGACCACGAGGACCGGCGGCAGCATGGCGAGAATGGTTGTCGTCATGACGAGGTGCCACACCGGGTCCGCCTCCGCCGCCGCGGCCGCGAGGCGCTGGATGCCCATGACGATGGTGTAGTAGCGCTGGTCCGTGGTAACCAGCAGCGGCCACAGATACTGGTTCCATCCGTAGATGAACAGGATGACGAAGAGCGCCGCGATGTTGGTGCGCGACAGCGGCAGCAGGATGGACCAGAAGAAGCGCAGGGGCCCCGCCCCGTCGATGCGGGCGGCCTCCGTCAGCTCGTCGGGGATGGTCATGAAGACCTGGCGGAAGAGGAAGGTCGCCGTTGCCGAGGCGATGAGCGGAATGGCAAGGCCGGAATAGGTGTTGAGCATGCCGAGATCGGCCACGACCTCGAAGGTCGGCAGAATGCGCACCTCAACCGGCAGCATCAGCGTGATGAAGATGAGCCAGAAGGCCGTGACCCGGAAAGGGAAGCGGAAGTAGCAGATGGCGAAGGCGGACAGCAACGAGATGGCGATCTTGCCGACGGCGATGGCCATCGCCATGACGAAGCTGTTCCACAGCATCGGCCCCACGGGCGGAAAGCCCGAGACGCTCGAGCCGGTGAATAGCGCCTCCTTGTAGTTCTCGACGAGCCCGGGCCCCGGCATGAAGCCGATGCGGCCGGTGAGGAAGTCCGTGCCGGGATGGGTCGAGGCGACGAAGGCGAGCCACACCGGCAGCACCATCACCACGACGCCGAGGATGAGTGCCGCATGGGCGGCGATCGTCAGCTTGCGGCCTGATTCGACCATGTCCGCCCCCTCAGTAGTGAACCTTGCGCTCGATGTGACGGAACTGAAGCGCCGTCAGGCCGATGACGATGACGAGCAGCACCACCGACTGGGCGGCGGATGCCCCGAGGTTGAGCGACTCGAAACCGTCCTTGAACACCTTGTAGACGAGGATGGTGGTGGACTGGCCCGGCCCGCCGCCGGTCGTCGCGTGGATGATGCCGAAGGTGTCGAAGAAGGCATAGACCACGTTGACGACGAGCAGGAAGAACGTTGTCGGCGCGAGCAGCGGCCACACGATCTTGCGGAAACGCAGCCAGGGTCCGGCCCCGTCAAGCGCCGCGGCCTCCACGAGCGTGCGCGGGATGGCCTGCAGCCCGGCGAGGAAGAAGAGGAAGTTGTAGCTCACCTGTTTCCACGACGCGGCGAGGATGACCATGATGAGCGCGTCGGTGCCGTTGAGGTGGTGGTTCCAGCCGATGCCGAGGATCCTGAGCCCTCGTGCCACGATGCCCACGGAGGGATCGAACATGTACCACCACAGGATGGCGGCAACCGCCGGGGCCACCGCGTAGGGCCAGATGAGCAGCGTCTGGTAGACCATCGCCCGGCGGCCCACCTTGTCGGCGGCGAGGGCGAAGAGCAGCCCGAGGCCGAGCGAGATGCCCGCGACCGAGACCGAGAAGATGATGGTGATGACGAAGCTTGACCGGTAGCTCGGATCCTCGAGGAGTGCGACGAAGTTGGCGAGGCCGACGAACTGGCGCGACAGGCCGAAGGCGTCCTCGGCGAACAGGGAGGTGTAGAGCGCCTGGCCGGCCGGCCACAGGAAGAAGATGACAGTGATGGCGAGCTGCGGCGCGAGCAGAAGGTAAGGCACGATGCCGCCGCCGAAGGTGACCCGTTTTGCCTGCATCGGCCCCCCGGAAGGACAGGGCGGCGCCCGGCCATCGGGCGCCGCCATTCACGTCGGTTACGTCAGGAGTTGGACTTCTCGAACTGGCGCAGCAGCTCGTTGCCGCGCTTCACGGCCGCGTCGAGCGCGTCCTTCACCGGCTTCTTGCCGGTCAGCGCGTTCTCCATCTCCTCCTCGATGATGTCGCGGATCTGGGCGAAGTTGCCGAGACGCAGGCCCTTGGAGTTCTCGGTCGGCGGGTTGAGGTTCATCTGCTTGATCGAGATGTCCGAACCCGGATTCTTGTCGTAGAACCCCTCCTTCTGCGACAGCTCATAGGAAGCCTTGGTGATCGGCAGGTAGCCGGTCTGCTGGTGCCACCAGGCCTGGACCTCGGGCTTCGACAGGTAGGCGAAGAACTTCGCCACGCCCTTGTATTCCTCCTTCGGGCGGCCGGCGAGGACCCACAGGGTCGCCCCGCCGATGATGGAGTTCTGCGGCGCGCCCTGGACGTCCGGCCAGTAGGGCTGCATGCCGTAGCCCACCTCGAACTTGGCGTTGGCGAGGATGTTGGCGCGCGCCGCCGAGGAGGCGAAGGTCATAGCGCACTCACCGGAGAGGAACTTCGGGTCCGACTTGCCCTGCCGGCCGCCGTAGTCGAAGATCTTGGACTTCTGCCATTCGACAAGCGCCGTCCAGTGCCTCTCGACGAGCGGGTTATTGATCTTCAGCTCGGTGCCGAAGCCGGCGAAGCCGTTCGCCTCCGTCGACAGCGGGATGTTGTGCATGGCCGAGAAGTTCTCGACATGCACCCACGACGGCCACTGGCTGGTGAAGCCGCACGGGACACCCGCGGCCTGCAGCTTCTTGGCGAATTCCTCCACCTCCGGCCAGGTCTTGGGCGGGGTGTTCTCGTCGAGGCCGGCCTTCTTGAAGAGGTCCTTGTTGTAATAGAGGATCGGCGTCGACGAGTTGAACGGGAACGACAGCATGTTGCCCTGTGTGTCGCTGTAGTAACCCGTCACCGCCGGCAGATAGGCCTGGGGATCGAAGGGCTCGTTCTCGTCCGCCATCAGCTTGTAGACGGGATAGACAGCGCCCTTGGCCGCCATCATCGTCGCCGTGCCGACCTCGAACACCTGCACGATCGCCGGATGCTGCTTGGCGCGGAAGGCGGCGATGGCGCCGGTCATGGTCTCCGGATAGCTGCCCTTGAAGACCGGGACCACCTTGTATTCGCTCTGCGTCGCGTTGAAGTCGTTCGCGATCTTCTCAAGCTTCTCCCCGAGCGCGCCCGACATGGCGTGCCACCACTGGATCTCCGTCTGGGCAGCCGCCGGTCCCGCCGCGGCGATGAAGGCCGCCGCACTTGCCATGGTTACAAAACGAGATGCCATGTTAGCCTCCCCATCTCTGCCGGAGCCCCCCTCGGGGACTCTTCTCTTCGTTGCTAGCGAGCATAGCATGACAATCGCATCACAGTTCAATGAATAATCGACGACAAACGCAAGCGAAACGAAATTCGGCACCACAGCGAGGAGCGCATCAATGGGGGGCATGACCCTTTCTCCGACCACCACCCTGCCAACCGATTTTCCCAAGGCTGCCTTGGCCGGGCGCGTCTTTCGGCCCGATGTCGAAGGCCCCTCGGTGGTCGCTGTCCGTGACGGCGAGGTTTTCGATATCAGCCGCGCTTTCCCCACGATGCGCGACCTATGCGAAACTTCCGCACCTGCCGCGGCCCTGCGCGAGGCCACCGGCGAATCGCTCGGCCCGCTCGAGGCCATCCTCGCCAATTCCGTGGAGGCGACGCGCGACCCCTCCCGGCCCTATCTCCTCGCGCCGATCGACCTGCAGGCGGTCAAGGCGGCGGGCGTCACCTTCGCCGTCTCCATGCTCGAGCGCGTCATCGAGGAGCGCGCGCGTGGCAATGCGGACGCCGCCGCTGCCATCCGCAAGGAGATCAACCGCCTCGTCGGCGACGACCTCAACCGCCTGAAGCCAGGCTCGCCCGAGGCCATGCGCCTCAAGGAGGTGCTGATGGCGCAGGGAGCCTGGAGCCAGTATCTCGAGGTCGGCATCGGTCCTGACGCCGAGATCTTCACCAAGGCCCAGCCCATGTCGAGCGTCGGCACCGGGGCGGACGCCGGCATCCATGCCATCTCGACCTGGAACAATCCCGAGCCCGAGGTCGTGGTCGTCGTCGCCTCCGACGGGCGCATCGTCGGCGCCACGCTCGGCAACGACGTGAACCTGCGCGACGTCGAGGGTCGTTCAGCCCTGCTGCTCGGCAAGGCCAAGGACAACAACGCGAGCTGCGCCATCGGCCCCTTCGTGCGCTTCTTCGACGACGGCTTCTCGCTCGACGATGTGCGCCGCATGCACGTGACGCTGACGGTCGAGGGCGAGGACGGCTTCCGCATGGAAGGCTTCTCCACCCTGGAGAAGATCAGCCGCGACCCGGCCGACCTCGTGGCCCAGATGATCGGCCGGCACCATCAGTATCCGGACGGCGCGGTGCTCTTCCTCGGCACCCTGTTCGCGCCGGTGGAGGATCGCGACGCGCCGGGCAAGGGCTTCACGCACAAGGTGGGGGACATCGTCACCATCGCCTCGCCGCAGCTCGGCAGCCTCGTCAACCGCATGCGCCACAGCCAGGACTGCGCACCCTGGACCTTCGGCACCGGGCAGCTGATGCGCAACCTCGCCAGGCGCGGCCTCCTCTGAGCCGCAGATAGGCAGGGACATGAACCAGCATCGCCGCCCGCCGCCCGCAGGGCCTGCCGGTGGCGATGCCGCCCCCGGCGACAACACGGCCGCCTTCCTCGCCGTGCGGCCACGGCTGCTCGCCATCGCCCATCGCATGCTCGGCACAATGAGCGACGCCGAGGACGTGGTGCAGGATGCCTTCCTGCGCTTCCACACTGCCGGCGTGGCCGCCGACAATCCGGAAGCCTGGCTCGTCACCGTGACGAGCCGCCTCGCCATTGACCGGCTGCGGGCCGCGCGGCGCGAGCGCGCCGCCTACGACGGCCCCTGGCTGCCGGAGCCCTGGACGGGGCCGGACGAGGGCGACGTCTTTGCGCGCGACCTGCCCTATGCCGTGCTGGTGCTGATGGAACGTCTCGGCCCGGTGGAGCGCTGCGCCTTCGTGCTGCGCGAGCTGCTCGACATGCCCTATGCGCGCCTCGCCGAGGTGCTCGGCCGCAGCGAGACGGCCTGCCGGCAGATCGTCGCCCGCGCACGCCGCCGGCTCGGCGCCGGCCCGCTCGCAACGGCCGACGAAGCCATCGCGCGCCGTGAGCGGCACGGGAAGCTCATGGAGGACTTCCGCCTGGCGCTCGCCGCCGGCGATGCCGAGCGTCTCATCGGCCTTCTTGCGTCGGACGCCGTCATCGCCACCGACGGCGGCGGCAAGGTGCGCGCCGCCCGCAACATCGTGCGGGGTGCGGAGCGGATCGTGCGGCTGGTGCTGGGCGTCGCCCGCAAGCTCGGCCGCCGTCGCATCGAGCGGCCGGCCCGCTTCTCCGGCGAGGCCGGCTTCGTCACCTACGAGGACGGCCGCCCGGTGCGCATCGTCATGGCCGCCAGCGACCGCGGGCGGATTACGGCCGTCTACTTCGTCCTGAACCCGGACAAGCTCGCCCGCATCCCGGCGGCGGGCTGATTTTTTTGCCCCGTCCTGTCACAGGCGTCGGCCTGCGCCGTCTTCGGTGCATGCGGCCGCACACGGCCGTCCACCGGAGAACAGACGATGAGGACCATCAAAGCCTACGACATCATCCCGGATATCTTCACCGCTGCGCGCCGGCTCAATGGCGACATCGAGGCCCTCGGCCTCGACATGAGGCTCGTGGAGCTCGTAAAGACGCGCGCGTCGCAGATGAACGGCTGCGCCTACTGCGTGCACATGCACGCCGGCAGCGCGGTGAAGAAGTACGGCGAGAAGCCGGAGCGGCTCTATCTGTTTCCGGCATGGCGGGAGTCGACCGCCTTCGACGCGCGCGAGCGGGCCGCCCTCGCCTATGCCGAGGCGATGACGCGCATGGACGACCACGCCGCCATCGTCGAGGCCGCCACCGGCCTCGACGCGCACTTCTCTGAGAAAGAGGTGGTGGCGCTGACGGCGCTCCTCGCCATGATCAACTTCTGGAACCGGATCGCTGTCGGCTTCGGCACCCAGCACCCGCCGGTGTGACCGGCGTCAGATGATGTTCGCCTCGCGCAGCGGCCGCTGCGCGAGAACCCGCGTATAGCCGAGATCGGAGAGATCGAGCGTCACGAAACGCCCGTGCACGATCTCTTCGGCGATGCCGCGGCCGACGGCGGGGGACTGCTGCAGGCCGTGGCCGGAAAAGCCGTTGGCGAGGAAGAGGTTCTCGACCTCGCCGGCGCGCCCGACGATGGCGTTGTGATCGAGAAGGTTCATATCGTAGGGCCCGGACCAGGCCCGGCCGGGGCGGATCTGCTCGAAGGCGGGCACGCGCGTCGCCAGCGCCGGCCAGATCGTCTGCTCGAACAGCGACCAGTCGACCGCTTCGGGATTGTCGTCCCAGTCGGGGTCGGCGTCGGCTTCCGGCGAGATGCCGCAGATGAACATCTGCCCCTCGGCGCCGCGGTGGCCCTCCGGGCGCACATAGGCCCCGGACGTGTCGATCATCAGCGGGCAGTTATCGACCGGCCCCTTGCAGGTGAAGCTGAAGACGTAGCGCTTCTTGGGATAGACGGGGATGTCGACGCCGGCGGTCGCGGCGATGCGCCGGCCGTCGGAACCCGCGCAGTTGACCACCGTGCCGCAGTCGATGCGACTGCCGTCGGTGAGATGCACGGCGACAACGCGATTGCCCTGCCGCTCGAGACGGGCGACCTCACCCGTCCGGTACTCGGCCCCGAGCGCCCGCGCCTTCTTGCGGAAGGCCTGCAGGAGCGCCCAGCCGTCAAACCAGCCCTCGCCGCTGCGTCCCCAGGCCCCCGCGAGCAGATCGTCGGTGGCGAGCCACGGGAACTTCTCCCTGAGCCCGGCGGGATCGAAAAGGACGATGTCGGCCCCCTCGGCCTGCTGCACCGCGTGGTTGCGGGCGAGCGTCTCGGCCCCCTCCTGCGTGGATGCAAGATAGAGATAGCCGCCTTCGGTGAGGTCGATCACCGGCCGCTCTTCTTCCACCGAAAGATGGGTGCCGATGTTGCGCAGGAAGGCGATGCCGTAGAGTGAGATGCGGACGTTCACCGGGCTCGAGTACTGCTGCCGGATGGAGGCCGCCGACAGCGCCGAGGCCGAGCGGGCATAGGTCGGATCCTTCTCGATCACGACAACGCGGCCGGCGAAGCCGGGATCGGACAGGAGATGGAAGGCGACGGAGGAGCCCATCGCCGCACCGCCGACGATGACGACGTCGGCCGTCGTGGCCGAAGGGAAGGAACCGTTGGAGGACTGGGACATGATGCTGGCAGGCCGGAGTGAGGGAGGCGCGAAGAAGCGCCGCAGGACGGCGGCTTCATGAGCTGACCGCATGATTGCCGCATGCGAAGTGGCTTGTCCATGGGGCGCTCTCCGTGGCCCGGCGTCGCACCGGCCGACGGACGGCGCTGCCGTGACGCCGGGTCAGGCGGCTCCCGCTTGCATTTCCGCCCCGCATTCGCCCAGCAGCCAGTCGCGAAAGGCGGCGAGAGCCGGGCGGTCCGCCTTCTCCTCGGGATAGACGAGGTAATAGGCCTCATCGCTCGAGATTGGCCGGTCGAAAGGCACGACGAGCGCGCCGGAGCGCAGCTCGTCCTCGACGAGGAAGCGCGGCACGATGGCGAGGCCGAGGCCGGCAACGGCCGCCTGCGCGACCATGGCGAACTGCTCGAAGCGCGGTCCCATCACCGCCCGCTCGGCGGAGAGTCCCTGGGCCGCGAGCCACAGGCTCCAGGCGCGCGGGCGCGTCGCCTGCTGCAGCAGCGGCACCGTGAGCACGTCTGCCACGTCGACGAGCGGATGCCGGGCGACGAGGGCCGGGCTCGCCACCGGCACGATGGCCTCGCCCATGAGCCGGTGCATGCGCGCCCCGGGCCACACGGGCTCACCGAAATGGATCGCCGCATCGAGCCCCTCGCGTGCGAAGTCGAAGGGCAGGATGCGCGTGGCGAAGTTGATGGTGACGCCCGGATGGCGCTGGAAGAAGCCGGGCAGGCGCGGGATGAGCCAGCGCGTGCCGAAGGTCGGCAGGATGGCGAGATCGAGAATGCCGCCGGCGCCGCGGAAGGCCATGGCGTTGACCGTCGCCGCGGTGAGCCGCGCCAGCGCCTCGCGCACCTCGCCCGCATAGGCGCTGCCGGCAGGCGTCAGCACCACGCGCTGGCGCACGCGCTCGAAGAGCTTGAGGCCGAGTTGCGCCTCCACCGCCGCCACCTGGCGGCTGACGGCTCCCTGGGTCAGGTTGAGCTCCTCCGCCGCCTTGGTGAAGGACAGGTGCCGCGCCGCCGCCTCGAAGGCGGCGAGCGCTGTCAGGGACGGCAGGGCAAGGCGCTGGTGGACATCGCGCATCTATCATTCCGTTTTGTAATGAACTCGTGAGAACATATCGTTTGAAACGCGGCAATGAAACCGCCATCCTGTCGCGGCAAGGAGACTCCGCATCCGCGCGATGCACCACAACGGCCGCCTCCCCTGGCGAGGCAGGAGCCGCACAACGCTCCGGGAAGAGACATGACTGTTCACACCGCCGCCGCTTCCGTCCGCGAGGAGGCGCTTGCCATTCTGAAGCGTCTCGGCGTGTCCGACGCTGCCTTCGCCGCCTCGGGCCTTGCCGCCCGTTCCCCCGTCACCGGCGAGATCATCACCCATGTCTGGGAGGCCGGCGCGGCCGAGACCCGCGCGGCCGTTGATCGCGCCGCCAAGGCCTTTCTCGAATGGCGCCGGGTGCCGGCACCACGGCGCGGCGAGTTCGTGCGCCTGCTCGGTGAGGAGCTGCGCGCCGCCAAGGAGGATCTCGGCCTCCTCGTGACGCTGGAAGCCGGCAAGATTATCTCCGAAGGCCTCGGCGAGGTGCAGGAGATGATCGACATCTGCGATTTCGCTGTCGGCCTCTCCCGCCAGCTCTACGGCCTGACCATCGCCACCGAGCGGCCGGACCATCGCATGATGGAGACCTGGCACCCGCTCGGCCCCGTCGGTGTCATCACCGCCTTCAACTTCCCCGTGGCCGTCTGGTCGTGGAACGCCGCGCTCGCCCTCGTCTGCGGCGACCCGGTGATCTGGAAACCGTCCGAGAAGACGCCGCTCACCGCCCTTGCCGTGACGGCCATCGCCGAGCGTGCCGCCAAGCGCTTCGGCGGCGTGCCCGAGGGCCTGCTCGAGCTTGTCATCGGCGGCCGCGAGGCGGGTGAGGCCCTCGTGGCCGACGAGCGCGTGCCGCTCGTCTCGGCCACCGGTTCCACTGCCATGGGCCGCAAGGTGGGCCCGAAGCTCGCCGAGCGCTTCGCCCGCGCCATCCTGGAGCTGGGCGGCAACAACGCCGCCATCGTCGCGCCCTCGGCCGATCTCGATATCGCCCTGCGCGCCATCGCCTTCGCCGCCATGGGCACGGCGGGCCAGCGCTGCACCACGTTGCGCCGCCTCATCGTCCACTCGAGCGTCTATGACAAGCTCGTGCCGCGCCTTGTGAAGGTCTACGGCAGCGTCACCATCGGCGACCCGCGCGCAAAGGGCACGCTCGTCGGCCCGCTCATCGACAGGGCGGCCTTCGAGGGCATGGAGAAGGCGCTCGCCGAGGCGAAGGCCCTGGGCGCCACGGTTCACGGCGGCGGCCGCGTCACCGGCATCGGCGGCGAGGATGCCTATTATGTCCGCCCGGCGCTCGTCGAGATGCCGGCCCAGGCCGGCCCGATGCTGCACGAGACCTTCGCGCCCATCCTCTATGTCGTGAAATACGAGAGCCTCGACGAGGCGATCGCGCTGCAGAACGGCGTCGGCGCCGGCCTCTCCTCCTCCATCTTCACGCTCGACATGCGTGAAGCCGAGCGCTTCGTTTCAGCGGAAGGGTCGGACTGCGGTATCGCCAACGTCAACATCGGCCCCTCGGGTGCCGAGATTGGCGGCGCCTTCGGCGGCGAGAAGGAGACGGGCGGCGGCCGCGAAGCGGGCTCGGATGCCTGGAAGGCGTACATGCGGCGCGCCACCAACACCATCAACTACGGCACGGCCCTGCCGCTGGCGCAGGGCGTGACCTTCGACGTGGACGCATGAGCGGCGCGTGAAGCCTCCCCTCCCTCCGGGCAGGGGAGGCGTGCGCTGTTCGGATGAGTGACAGACCTGCCAGGGACGAAAACCAGATGGCCAAGGACAACATCGGCGCCTTCAACTGGGCCGACCCCTTCCTGCTCGAAGACCAGCTGACCGATGACGAGCGGATGATCCGCGACACGGCCCGCGCCTATGCACAGGAGAAGCTGCTGCCGCGGGTGCTCGAGGCCTATGCCCAGGAGAAGACGGACCGGGCCATCTTCAACGAGATGGGCGAGCTCGGCCTCCTGGGCGTGACGATTCCGGAGGAGTACGGCGGCGCCGGCGCGAGCTATGTGGCCTACGGCCTCGTGGCGCGCGAGGTGGAGCGTGTGGACTCAGGCTATCGCTCGATGATGAGCGTGCAGTCCTCGCTCGTCATGTATCCGATCTACGCCTATGGCAGCGAGGAGCAGAAGCGCAAGTATCTTCCCAAGCTCGCCTCCGGTGAGTGGGTCGGCTGCTTCGGCCTCACCGAGCCCGACGCCGGCTCCGACCCCGCCGGCATGAAGACCCGCGCCGAGAAGATCGATGGCGGCTACCGCCTCATCGGCTCCAAGATGTGGATCTCCAACTCGCCCATCGCCGATGTGTTCGTCGTCTGGGCGAAGTCCGCCGCCCATGACAACAAGATTCGCGGCTTCGTACTGGAGAAGGGTCTGAAGGGCCTCTCTGCGCCGAAGATCTCGGGCAAGCTCAGCCTGCGCGCCTCCATCACGGGCGAGATCGTGCTCGACAATGTCGAGGTGGGCGAGGATGCGCTGCTGCCCAACGCCTCCGGCCTCAGCGGCCCCTTCGGCTGCCTCAACCGCGCCCGCTATGGCATCTCCTGGGGCGTCATGGGTGCGGCCGAGGACTGCTGGCACCGTGCGCGTCAGTACACGCTTGACCGCAAGCAATTCGGCCGGCCGCTCGCCGCCACGCAGCTCATCCAGAAGAAGCTTGCCGACATGCAGACCGAGATCGCGCTCGGCCTGCAGGCCTCCCTGCGCGTCGGCCGCCTCTTCGACGAGGGCAAGATGGCGCCGGAGATGATCTCCATCGTCAAGCGCAACAACTGCGGCAAGGCCCTCGATATCGCCCGCATGGCGCGTGACATGCATGGCGGCAACGGCATCCAGGAAGAATACCACGTGATGCGCCACGCCCAGAACCTCGAGACGGTCAACACCTACGAGGGCACGCACGACGTGCACGCCCTCATCCTCGGTCGGGCGCAGACGGGCATCCAGGCGTTCTTCTGAGGTTCCGAGACTCTCGCCGGTCCCGCCTGCGGGTGGGATCGGCCCCGTCATGAAAGTCGATACAATGACCCCCCTTCCCCTTCAGGGCCTCAAGGTTCTGGAACTCGCGCGCATTCTCGCCGGGCCGTGGATCGGCCAGCAGCTTGCCGATCTCGGCGCCGACGTCGTCAAGGTCGAGCGGCCGGGCAGCGGCGACGACACGCGGGGCTGGGGGCCGCCCTTCGTGCCGGCGGCCGATGGCGGCGACCTGTCGGCGGCCTATTTCCACTCGTGCAACCGCGGCAAGCGCTCCATCACCGTCGATTTCGAGACGGAGGAGGGGCGCGCCATCGTGCGGCGGCTGGCGGTCCAGGCCGACGTCCTCATCGAGAACTTCAAGGTCGGCGGCCTGAAGAAGTACGGCCTCGACTACGAGAGCCTCCGGGAGATCAATCCGCGCCTCGTCTACTGTTCCGTGACCGGCTTCGGCCAGAGCGGGCCCTATCGGGAGCGGGCGGGCTATGACTTCATGATCCAGGGCATGGGCGGGATCATGGACCTTACCGGCGCGCCCGACGGCGAGCCGCAGAAGATCGGCGTCGCCTTTGCCGACATCTTCACCGGCCTCTATGCCACGATCGGCATCCTCGCTGCCCTTCGTCGCCGCGACATCACGGGCGAGGGCGGGCACGTCGACATGGCGCTGCTCGACGTGCAGGTGGGCGTCCTCGCCAACCAGGCGATGAACTATCTCGTCTCGGGCAAGTCCCCGCGCCGGCTGGGCAACGCCCATCCCAACATCGTGCCCTACCAGGTCTTCGAGGTGGCGGACGGGCACGTCATCATCGCCGTCGGCAACGACGGGCAGTTCCGCCGCTTCTGCAACGTCATTGGCATGCCGGCGCTCGCCGAGCAGAGCGAATATGCGACGAACAAGGCCCGCGTCGAGAACCGCGGCCCGCTCGTTGCGATCCTCGCCGGTGCGCTGAGGCGCCTCCGTCGTGACGAGCTATTGGCCCGCCTCGAGGCCGAGGGCGTGCCGGCCGGCCCGATCAACTCTGTGGCGGATGTCTTCGCCGACCCTCAGGTGATTGCCCGCGGCATGCGGGTGGACCTGCCCTGCCCGGAGGCGGCCGGCGGCTCAATCCCGAGCGTGCGCTCGCCCATCGTCATTGACGGCAAGCCGATGGTCGCCAGCCGCCCCTCGCCGCGGCTCGGCGCCGACACGGACGACGTTCTCAACGATCCGGCCTGGGGCGCGAAGACGCCCGGCCAGCAACAGGGATAGAATCATGAACGCGCGCACCGGCGGGCAGATCCTCGTCGACCAGCTTGTCCTCCACGGCGCCCGCCACGCCTTCTGCGTGCCGGGCGAGAGCTATCTGGCCGTGCTCGATGCGCTCCACGATGCATCGATCGAGGTCACCGTCTGCCGCCAGGAGGGCGGTGCGGCGATGATGGCCGAGGCCCACGGCAAGCTCACCGGCCGGCCCGGCATCTGCTTTGTGACCCGCGGGCCCGGCGCCACCAACGCTTCACCCGGCATCCACATCGCCAAGCAGGATTCGACGCCGCTCATCGTCTTCGTGGGACAGATCGAGCGGGGCATGCGCGAGCGCGAGGCCTTCCAGGAGCTCGACTACCGCGCCGTCTTCGGCACCATGGCCAAGTGGGCGACCGAGATCGACGACATCACGCGCATTCCGGAGATTGTCGCGCGCGCCTTCCGCGTCGCCACCTCCGGCCGGCCGGGCCCGGTCGTCATCGCCCTGCCGGAGGACATGCTGGTGGAGACGGCCACGGTCGCCGACGCCCAGCCCTACGACCCGGTGGAGACGCATCCCTCCCTCGCCCAGATGGCGGAGCTGCAGAAGCTGCTGTGGGCCGCGAAGGCGCCCGTCGCGATCCTCGGTGGCTCGCGCTGGAACGAGAAGGCGGTGGAGCGCTTCGTGCGCTTCGCCGAGCGCTTCGACCTGCCGGTCGCCGTCTCGTTCCGCCGGCAGATGCTGTTTCCCGCCGACCATCCGAACTTCATCGGCGATATCGGCTTCGGTCCCAACCCCAGGCTGATTGAGCGCATCAAGGCGGCAGACACCGTTCTGCTCATCGGCGGGCGCCTGTCCGAGGTGCCGAGCCAGAGCTATTCCCTCCTCGGCATCCCCGAGCCGGGCTGCACGCTCGTCCACGTGCATCCCGATGCCAACGAGCTCGGCCGCGTCTATCGCCCTTCGCTCGCCATCAACGCCTCGCCCGCGGCCTTCTCCGCCGCGCTCGAGGGCCTGCAGCCGCCGGCGACGATCGGCTGGAGCGCCGGCCGCGAAGAGGCCCGCGCCGCCTATCTCGCCTGGAGCGACCCAACGGCCATCCGCACGCCCGGCAACCTGCAGCTCGGCGAGGTGATGGCCTATCTCGAGGAGAAGCTGCCGGCCGACGCCATCATGTGCAACGGCGCAGGCAACTACGCCATCTGGCTGCACCGCTTCCACCGCTTCCGCCGCTTCGGCACGCAGCTGGCGCCGACCTCCGGCTCCATGGGCTATGGCGTGCCGGCGGCCGTCGGCGCCAAGCGGCTCTATCCGGACCGCACGGTGGTGGCCTTCGCCGGTGATGGATGCTTCCTGATGCACGGGCAGGAGTTTGCCACCGCGGTGCAGTACAACCTGCCGATCGTCGTCATCGTCATCGACAACGGCATCTACGGCACCATCCGCATGCACCAGGAGCGGGAATATCCCGGCCGCGTGTCCGGCACCATGCTGACGAACCCGGATTTCGCCGCCTATGCTCGCGCCTTTGGCGGCCACGGCGAGCGCGTGGAACGCACGGAGGAGTTCGCTCCCGCCTTCGAGCGTGCGCTCGCCGCCGGCAAGCCGGCGATCATCCACTGTCTCATCGATCCCGAGGTCATCAGCCCGGCGACGACGCTCTCCGCCATCCGCGAGAAGGCGCTGCAGGCGAGGCGCTGAGCGGCAGGACGGTTCCTGAAACAGCGAGCCCCGGACGGCACCCGTCCGGGGCTCGTTCGCTTTCAATCCGCCCGGGGCTCAGGCCGCCTTCGCCTGCTCCAGGCGCTTGGCGACGAGCGCCCTGAGCGCCCGCAGATCCTTCACGAAGAGGCGGATGCCTTCGGAGAGCTTCTCGGTCGCCATCGCGTCCTCATTGAGGAGGAAGCGGAAGCTCCTCTCGTCAAGCGTCATTCTGGCCGGGGCTTCACCCACGTTCGCCGGGTCGAGCCGGCGCGGCAGCGGCCCCTCTTCGGCGGCGAGCTGGTCCATGAGCGCGGGCCCGATGGTCAGCCGGTCGCAGCCCGCGAGCGCCTCGATCTCGCCGGTGTTGCGGAAGGAGGCGCCCATCACCACCGTCTTGATGCCGTGCGCCTTGTAATAGGCATAGATGCGCCGCACGGACTGGACGCCAGGGTCCGTCTCGGCCGTGTAGGGGCCGCCGCCGGCCTTGACGTGCCAGTCGAGGATGCGGCCGACGAAGGGCGAGATGAGGAAGACGCCCGCATCGGCACAGGCCGCCGCCTGCACCAGCGAGAAGAGCAGCGTCAGGTTGCAGTCGATGCCCTCGCGCTGCAGCACTTCCGCAGCGCGGATGCCTTCCCACGTCGAGGCGATCTTGATGAGGATGCGGTCGCGCGAGACGCCCCGCGCCTCGTAGGCAGCGATGAGCGCCCGCGCCTTGGCGACAGTTCCCTCGATATCGAAGGAAAGGTCCGCATCGACCTCCGTGGAGACGCGGCCGGGCACGATCTTCGTCAGCTCCGTGCCGAAGGAGACGGCGAGCCGGTCGCACACCGCGGCCGTCACGGCCTCCGCCGAGCCGGCCTGCTTGCGACCCCAGTCGATGGCCTCGTCGAGCAGGTGGCCGTAGGCCGGGGCTTCGACGGCCTTGAGCAGCAAAGTCGGATTCGTCGTGCAGTCCTGCGGCTTGAGACGCCGCACGGCCTCGATGTCGCCCGTGTCGGCGACGACGACCGTCATCGCCCGCAGCTGGTCGAGCTTGGAGGGCATGGCTGTTCTCCCATCATTCCTCAGGGGAGTTGGATCACAGATAGCCATGCGCCTTCAAGAGCTCAGGCAGCCACAACGTCGTCGCGGGGACGAAAGTGATCAGGATGAGCACCAGCAGGAGCGGAATGAGGAACGGTACGACGGCCTTGACGCAATCCTCGAAGGAGATGCTCGCGACGCGCGAGAGCACGTAGAGCACCATGCCGACCGGCGGCGTCAGCAGGCCGATCATCAGGTTGAGCACTATGATGATGCCGAAGTGCACCGGGTCGATCCCGAGGGTGAGAGCGACCGGAAGCAGCACGGGCGTCAGGATGGTGATGGCCGCGATCGTCTCCATGAAGCAGCCGACGATCAGCAGGAAGACGTTGACCAGGATGAGGAAGGTCACCGGATCCTGGGCCACGGCAAGAATCCAGGCGCCCAGCGCCTCGGTGGCGCGCGTCGTCGTCAGCACCCAGCCGAAGATCGAGGCGCCCGCGACGATGAAGAGCACGACCGCCGTCGTCTCGATGGTGTCCATCGTCACGCGGATGAACTGGCGCATGGACAGGACCGAGTATTTCGGTGGCCGGCCGAGCATCCGCATGACGCCGTTCAATGCCATGTGAACGACAGTGGACAGGAGAAGGGCATAGGCGCAGGCGAAGACCGCCGCCTCCGTCGGCGTGAAGATGCCGAAGCTCATGCCGCCGATGATGATGGCCGGCGTCAGCAGCGGCAGGAAGGCGTCAATGAAGGTCACGCCCAGACGCTTGACGGAAAAGCGGGCGTCGGCGCCGATCTTGTTGCGGTGGGCGTAGATCGCGACGGTGGCCGACAGGAACAGCGCCATGAGCAGGCCCGGCAGGATGCCGGCCACGAACAGTGCGTTGATCGAGGCGTTGGCCACGACACCGTAGATGACGAGCGGCAGCGACGGAGGGATGATGGGCCCGATGGTCGACGAGGCGGCGGTGATGCCCACGGCGAGCTTGGTGTCGTAGCCGTGGTCGCGCATCGCCTTGATCTCGATGGTCCCGAGGCCGCCGGCGTCGGCGACGGCCGTGCCCGACATGCCGGCGAAGATGACCGAGCCCGCCACGTTGACGTGGCCGAGGCCGCCCTTGAGCCAGCCGACCGCCGCCGTCGCGAAATCAAAGATCTGCTTCGTGATGCCCGCCGAGTTCATGAGGTTGCCCGCCATGATGAAGAACGGCACGGCGAGCAGCGGAAAGGAATCGACACCGTTGACCATGCGGTGGATCACCGTGATCTCGGGCGCGATCCCGGACAGGACGATGTAGAGCAGCGAGGAGCCCGCCAGCGCCACGGCGATGGGCACGCCGAGGATGATCATGGCGAAGAGCGCGACGAACATCAGTGTGAGCAGCATACGCGCGGGCCTCCTCTTGCGGGGGTCACGGCCGGACGATGAAGGGGTGATACGTCAATCGAGAACGGCGCCGGTGGTCTCGTCGCCAAGCGTGCCGCGCAGGCGCTGGACGAAGCGGATCGCGGCATGGACGGTCATGCCCGCAAGCGCGGCCGACACCATCCAGTAGACGATGGATTTCGGGATATCGACGGAGACCATGTAGCCCGGCGCGCGGGCGCCAAGGAGATAGCCGTACCAGGCCATGGCGCCGCAGAAGAGCGTCACGAGCCCGTCGATGACCACGAGCGTCCAGTGCCGCACGGCCCTCGGCGCCAGAGTGATCACGGCCTCGACTGCAATATGCGTACCCTTGCGCATGGCCGTCACGGAGCCGATGAAGGTGACGGCGATGAGCAGATAGCGCGAGATTTCCTCGGTCCAGCCGTAGGAGTCGTTGAGGACGTAGCGCGTCCAGAACTGCAGGAGCACGATGGCGAAGAGCGCCCAGTAGACGAGGAAGACGATGGCATCCTGCGGGCGAAGATCGTCGAGGGGGACGCGGCTCTCCTGCTTGCGCCACTCCTCGAACATGGCCTCGGTATCGACCGTGTCGTGCTGGCCGTTGTGCGACATGCGCTACCCCCGCATCAGGCATTCAACAGGCCCGGCGGCTGGCCGGGCGTCACGGAGCCGGGGCGCTGCGGGGCGCCCCGGCGGAACGTGTCAGTTGGAGGCGCCGATGGCCTGGAGCCTGTCGTAGATCTCCTTGTCCCAGGTGGCGTCGGGCCCGTTGTGCAGCTTGACGGTAGCCTCGCGGAAGGGCGCGCGGTCGACCTCGACCACGTTCTTGCCCTGCTGCCGGAACCAGCTCACCAGCTCCTTCTCGGCCTTGACGATGTCGTCGGTGCACTTGTCGGCGGCCTCCTTGAGGAGGCTGTACAAGGTCTGGCGTTCCTCGTCGGTCAGGCGTTGTGCCGTGCTGCCCGAGACGATGGTGAGCAGGGCGTCGGTGATGTGGCCAGTGAGGATGATATTCTTCTGGACCTCGTAGAACTTCTTGGCCTGGATGGTCGGCAGCGGGTTCTCCTGCGCGTCGGCCACGCCCTGGGACAGGGCGAGATAGACCTCGGCGAAGGCGATGGGCGTCGGGTTGGCGCCCACGGCGCGCGGGAACATTGTGTAGAGCGGCGCGTCCGGCACACGAATCTTGAGGCCCTTCATGTCCTCCGGCTTGGTGATGTCCTTGTTCGCCGTGACATGGCGCTCGCCGTAATAGGTGAGGGCGACGACGTCGTGGCCTGTGCGCTTCTTGTAGCCCTCGCCCAGCTCCTTGAAGAGGTCGGAGTTGCGGAAGGCCTGCCAGTGCGCGAAGTCGCGGAACATGTAGGGCGCGCCGCCGATGGCGAGCGGCCCGTAGGCCCGGCCGGCGAACAGCTGGCCCGTGAGGATGATGTCCACCGTGCCGAGAGACAGGCCCTCGTTGATGTCCGACTCCTTGCCCAGCGTGGAGGCCGGGTACACCTCGATGGTGTACTTGCCGTTGGTGCGCTTCTTGAACTCTTCGGCGGCCCACAGGGCCCACGTGTGATAGGGCTCGTTCGCTTCGTAGACGTGCGCCCACTTCAGGGTCGTCTGAGCAGCGGCGGGCCCGGCAAGACCGAAGGATGCGGCAAGAGCGAGCGCGCCAAGCGCGGCGCGACGGGTCAGATCCATCATTGTTTCCTCCAGAAGCGTTCGCCGGTCTTCGCCAGCTTCGACAGAGCGATTTTTCCGCTCTCTGAATCGTTTAAATCCGTGGCACCGGAAAATGCAAGCGCGCCGTAAGGCCGTATTGCGCCCTCGAGCAGTCAGGCCACACCCGCTTCGACCTCGTCCTGCGGCATCAGAATCGCCCGCGACGCCTTGGTTTCGCGCACCAGGAAGTCGACCGTGGCCCGCACGCGGGCAACATCGCGCAGGTCGGCATGCACAATCAGCCAGAAGGAACGCACCAGCTCCACGTCGCGCCGCAGCACGGGGACGAGACGCGGATCACGCGCGGCCATGAAGTCGGGCAGCACGCACACCCCGGCGCCGGCGATCGTCGCATTCATCTGCGCAATCAGGTTCGAGCTCTGCAGGCGCGGCCTCAGACCCTTGGCGATGTCGTCGAGATAGTCGAGCTCGGGCGTGAAGATGAGGTCGTCGATATAGCCGATGAGCTGGTGGTCGAAGAGATCCTGCGGCGTCGTGATGGGCGGGCGGCCGGCAAGATAGGCCGGCGCCGCATAGAGGCCGAGGCGGTAGTCCGCCAGCTTGCGGGCCACGATCTTGCCCTCCTTCGGCGGGCTGAGCGAGATGGCGATGTCCGCCTCGCGCTTGGAGAGCGAAAGAAGCCGCGGCATGGCCACGAGCTGGATCTCGAGCTCCGGGTAGCGCTCGGCAAGCTGGCCGATGCGCGGGGCGAGAAAGAAGGCGCCGAACCCGTCCGGCGCGCCGATGCGCACGGTGCCGGACAGGGCGAGGTCCGCCCCGCCGATCTCGCTCTGCGCCGCGAGCGCCTCGCTCTCGATGGTCTCTGCCTTGGTCAGGAGGCGCTCGCCGTGCTCGGTGAGGGCATATCCCTGCGGCCGGCGCTCGAAAAGCTTGGCCTTCAGCGCATCCTCCAGCGCCGTGATGCGGCGGGAGACCGTCGCGTGGTCGGCCCCGAGCCGTCGCGCCGCCACCGTGAGCCGGCCCGCCCGCGCCACGGCGAGGAAGAAGCGAAGGTCGTCCCAGTCGAAGCGATTCATGCCCTGCCGCCTCCCGTTTTGGTATCTTTGCACGTACCAGATTTGAAATGTCCTATAGTCGTGCGCGAATGACAATGGTAGTGCGAAGGGACTGACGGAACGGCGTCGGCGCGCGTTGGCTTTGGCCGATTTCGCTCCCACAATCGAAGACACGACCGGCGCCGGCGGATGCGACGGAATTGCTCGCCGTTGCCAGGGGCGCAGCGCCAGGCTCGGCACACCAGAACAGAACCGGCAGAGCATCGGAGAACGCAAGATGCGCACGATCGGACACTTCATCGGGGGGCGCGAGGTCGAGGGACAATCGGGACGTTTCGCGGACGTCTTCATTCCCATGACGGGCGAGGTGGGGGCGAAGGTGGCTCTTGCCTCGGCGGCCGAGGTGAGAGCCGCCGTCGAGAACGCCAAGGCGGCCCAGCCCGCCTGGGGAGCCACCAACCCGCAGCGCCGCGCACGTGTGCTCATGAAGTTTCTCGAGCTCGTCCAGCGCGACTTCGACAGCCTCGCCGAGCTTCTTGCGCGCGAGCACGGCAAGACCATTCCCGACGCCAGGGGCGACATCCAGCGCGGGCTGGAGGTGGTCGAATTCGCCTGCGGCGTGCCGCACCTGATGAAGGGTGAATACACCGAGGGCGCCGGCCCCGGTATCGATGTCTACTCGATGCGCCAGCCGCTCGGCGTGGTGGCCGGCATCACGCCCTTCAACTTCCCGGCCATGATCCCGATGTGGAAGTTCGCGCCGGCCATCGCCTGCGGCAATGCCTTCATCCTGAAGCCCTCGGAGCGCGACCCGAGCGTGCCCATGCGCCTCGCCGAGCTGATGATCGAGGCCGGACTGCCGGAGGGCATCCTCAACGTCGTCAACGGCGACAAGGAGGCGGTCGACGCCATCCTGGACGATCCGGACATCATGGCGGTCGGCTTCGTCGGCTCGTCCTCAATCGCCGAGTACATCTATTCGCGCGGCTCCTCCAACGGCAAACGGGTGCAGTGCTTCGGCGGCGCCAAGAACCACATGATCATCATGCCCGATGCTGACCTCGACCAGGCGGTCGACGCCCTCATCGGCGCCGGCTACGGCTCGGCCGGCGAGCGCTGCATGGCGATCTCCGTCGCCGTTCCCGTCGGCCAGGCGACCGCCGAGCGGCTCGTGGAAAAGCTCGTCCCCCGCGTCGAGAGCCTCAAGATCGGCCCCTCTACCGACACCACCGCCGACTATGGCCCGCTCGTCACGAAGGCCCATCTCGAGAAGGTGAAGGCCTATGTCGAGCTGGGCATCCAGGAAGGGGCGAAACTCCTCGTCGATGGCCGCAACTTCACGCTGCAGGGCTATGAGAACGGCTTCTACATGGGCGGCTGCCTCTTCGACCACGTGACGCCCGACATGCGCATCTACAAGGAGGAGATCTTCGGCCCGGTGCTCTCCATCGTGCGCGCCCACAACTACGAGGAGGCGCTGAGGCTGCCGTCGGAGCACCAGTACGGCAACGGCGTCGCCATCTTCACCCGCGACGGCGATGCGGCGCGCGACTTTGCCGCCAAGGTCAATGTCGGCATGGTGGGCATCAACGTGCCTATCCCGGTGCCGATCGCCTACTACACCTTCGGCGGCTGGAAGCGCTCCGGGTTCGGCGACCTGAACCAGCACGGGCCGGATTCGATCCGCTTCTACACCAAGACGAAGACCGTGACTTCGCGCTGGCCCTCCGGCGTGAAGGAAGGGGCGGAATTCGTCATCCCGACGATGAACTGATGCGGCGGCCGCCGGCCCGCCGCCTCACCGACTGGCGCCCCGAGCAACGGTCATGACCCAGTTCACGCTCAACGACGACCAGATCGCCATCCGCGACATGGCGCGCGACTTCGCCGCCCGCGAGCTTGCGCCCCATGCGGTGCGCTGGGACGAGGAGAAGCACTTTCCCGTCGACGTCATCCGCCAGGCCGGCGGGCTCGGCATGGGAGGCATCTACGTGCGCGAGGATGTCGGCGGCTCCGGCATGACGCGGCTCGATGCGGCGCTCATCTTCGAGGCGCTGGCCACCGGCTGCCCGTCCGTCGCGGCCTACATCTCCATCCACAACATGGCGACGTGGATGATCGACCGCTTCGGCGACGAGGCGCAGCGCCAGCGCTTCGTGCCGAAGCTGGCCGCCATGGAGCATCTGGCCAGCTACTGCCTGACGGAGCCGGGCGCCGGCTCTGACGCCGCGGCGCTCAAGACGCGGGCCGTGCGCGACGGAAACCACTACGTGCTCGACGGCGTCAAGCAGTTCATCTCCGGGGCCGGCACCTCGGACATCTACGTCGTCATGGCACGTACGGGCGATGCCGGCGCGGGCGGCATCTCCACCTTCGTCGTGGAGAAGGATACGCCCGGCCTCTCCTTCGGTGCCAACGAGAAAAAGATGGGCTGGAACGCCCAGCCCACGCGCCAGGTCATCTTCGAGAACTGCCGGGTACCGGCCGACAATCGCCTCGGCGCCGAGGGCATCGGCTTCAAGATCGCCATGGCCGGACTCGACGGCGGGCGGCTCAACATCGGCGCGTGCTCCCTCGGCGGGGCACAGGCGGCGCTCGACAGGAGCCTCGCCTACATGCGCGAGCGCAAGGCCTTCGGCCGCGCCCTCACCGACTTCCAGGCGCTGCAGTTCACCCTCGCCGACATGGCGACCGAGCTGGAGGCGGCCCGCACCTTCCTGTGGCGCGCGGCGGCGGCGCTCGACGCGCAGGATCCGGAGGCAACGCGGCTCTGCGCCATGGCCAAGCGCGTCGCCACCGACCGCGGCTTCGAGATCGCCAACCAGGCGCTGCAGCTGCACGGCGGCTACGGCTACCTCGCCCACTACGGCATCGAGAAGATCGTGCGCGACCTGCGGGTCCACCAGATCCTGGAAGGCACCAACGAGATCATGCGCCTCATCGTGGCGAGAAGCCTCGTCGGGCGTAGCAGCGGCAACTGACGACAAGCCCACCGGAAAGGCGGGCGGGGGGAGGAGACCATGACCACCATCGCCTTCATCGGCCTCGGACACATGGGCGGGCCGATGGCCGCCAATCTCGTCAAGGCCGGCCACCGCGTCCATGGCTACGACATCGTCGCGGCCTCGCGCGAGGCCGCCGCCGCAAACGGCGTCGCCATTGCGGCGAGCGCGGCAGAGGCCGTCGCGGCGAGCGAGGTGGTCATCACCATGCTGCCAGCGGGCAAGCACGTCGTCGCCGTGTGGAAGGAGATCCTGCCGGCAGCCAGGGCCGGCACGCTTTTCATCGATTCCTCCACCATCGACGTCGAGAGCGCCCGGCGCGCCCACGCCATGGCGCACGAGGCGGGGATGGACGCCGTCGATGCCCCGGTCTCGGGCGGCGTTGGCGGGGCACAGGCCGCCACGCTGACCTTCATGGCCGGCGGCACGGACGGTGCCTTCGCGCGGGCGAAGCCCATTCTCGAGGCCATGGGCAAACGCATCGTTCACTGCGGCCCGGCGGGCAACGGCCAGGCAGCCAAGATCTGCAACAACATGATCCTCGGCATCTCGATGATCGGGGTGTGCGAGGCTTTCGCCCTCGCCGAGAAGCTCGGCCTGTCGCACCAGGCGCTGTTTGACGTCGCCTCCACCTCCTCCGGCCAGTGCTGGTCGCTGACCACCTACTGCCCGGTGCCGGGGCCGGTGCCGACCTCGCCGGCCAACAACGGCTACAAGCCCGGCTTCTCGGCCGAGCTGATGCTGAAGGATCTCAGGCTGTCGCAGGATGCCGCCCTGGCGAGCGGAGCGGCGACGCCCCTCGGCGCGGCAGCTGCCCAGCTCTATGCGCTCTATGCCGGCGCCGGCCACGGCGGGGAGGATTTTTCGGGCATCATCCACTTCCTGCGTGGCCTCGCCGGCGTTTCGTCGACGAAAGCATAGGCCTCACCCCGCCATCCTGGCGCATCGCGGGGAAAAGTGTTGCATCCGCCCTACAGCGTCGCGGCGACAGTCACGCTAGCGTGGCCGGGATGGCGGGCGGCATGGTGCTGCCCGTCGGTCGGTAAAGCGTAGGCCCATGCGTTCGCCCTCACCCGCTCTCGATCCGGCGCTCGACGCTGCCATCCTGCTGCGCCGCATCGGCTTTGCGACCCTTCTCGTCGCCGTGCCCGTGGCTGCGCTGGTGGCTCGTCGCGCAGCTGTGGTTCTCGTACCCATCGGCATCGTCCTTATGGTCCTCGCGGCGCTGATGGACGGCGCCAACGGCGGCTTCAACCGCAGCCTGCGACGGATCTTCCTGTCGCCGGCGGGTCTTGCGGCGCTGGTGCTCCTCGGCTGGGCGACACTTTCGATCGCCTGGGCACCGCAGGCCGATACCGCCTTCGAGAAGCTGTTTAACGCCCTCGGCGCCGCCGCCATGGCCTTCGCCGGCATCGCCGCGCTGCCGGAGCGCATGCGCGCCTCCAACCTCTATCTCACCGGCATCGGCGCCGCCGCCGCCGCCATCTTCGCCCTTCTCGTCGCCCTCGGCTTTCTTGGACGCGACGCGGTCGACCTCGCCAGCCTCGAGCGCGGCCTCATCACGCTGTCCGTCCTCGTGTGGCCGGCGATCGGCTGGCTCGTCTCGCGCGGGCACGGGCTCGTCGCGCTGGCGCTCGCTGCAGCGGCCGCGCTCGCTGTCATCGCAGGTGGCAGCCTCGTGCCGCTGTTGGCGCTGGCGATCGGCGCTGCGATGTTCGCCCTGACCTCGTGGCGACCGCTCGTCGGCCGGGACGTGCTGCGCGCGGCCGTCACGGCCGTGATCCTTGCCGCGCCCGTCCTGCCCTTTCTGCTTCGGCCGCTGGCGAAGGCGCTGGCGGGCACGTCGAGCCCGGCCGTGCAGTCCATCCGCACCTGGGCGGAGATCGTGCGCAACGACCCGTTGCGCCTCATCACCGGCCACGGGCTCGATGCCGGCCTGCGCGGCCGCCTCGTCGGCGTGGTGCCGCGCGAGGCTCCGCTCTCCCTGCCCTTCGAGATCTGGTACGACCTTGGCATCGTCGGTGCGACGACACTGACGGTGCTGCTCTATTTCGCCATCCGGGCCGCCGGCGGCATGACCGCCTCGCTCGTCCCAGCGGCCATCGCCACCTTTGCGGTGGCCTTCGTCGTCGCAGTCTCGGGCGTGGCGACCTCCCAGGCCTGGTGGCTGACGCTGCTCGGCATCGCCGTCATCGCCTTCCTCGCCATCGAACGCGGCCAGTTCCGCACGACGCGGCCCAAGGTCCGGCTCTTCGGCCGCCTCGGCGCGTCCTGAAGGGACGCGCCTTCACGCTGCGGCGATGCGCCCCTCGGCAACCGCGTGGCAGGCGACGCCCGCCTCGAGCGGGGGCACCTCGCGCCGGCAGCGGTCGAAGACAAAGGGGCAGCGCGGGTGGAAGGTGCAGCCCGACGGCGGATTGATGGGGTTCGGGATCTCGCCCTGCACCGCCTCGCGCAGCCGGCCCGTCATGGCGATGTCGGGCACGGCGTTGAGCAGCATGCGTGTGTAGGGATGCTGCGGTTTGACGAACAGCTCCCGCCCGCCGCCGATCTCGACGATGCGGCCAAGGTACATGACGCCGATGCGGTTCGCCATGTGGCGCACCACCGCCAGATTGTGGCTGATGAAGAGATAGGTCAGGCCGAAGCGGTCCTGCAGGTCGCGCATCAGGTTGAGGATCTGCGCCTGCACCGACACGTCGAGGGCCGAGGTCGGCTCGTCGCAGACGATGAACTCCGCCTGCGAGGCGAGGGCCCGGGCGATGGCGATGCGCTGGCGCTGTCCGCCGGAGAACTCGTGCGGGAACTTGGCGCCGTCCGCCGGGTGCAGGCCGACGAGCGTCAGAAGCTCGCCCACCCGCTCGCGCACCTCGCGGGCGCTGGCGCTGAGATGGAAGGCCCGGATCGGCTCGGCGATGATGCGTTCCACCCGCCAGCGCGGGTTGAGACTGGCGTAGGGGTCCTGGAAAATCATCTGGATACGCCGGCGCAGGGCCCGCACCTCCGCCGCCCGGGCGGGGTCGTTGATCGGCACCCCGTCAATGACGACCTCACCGGCCGACGGCGGCAGGAGGCCCACGACCATGCGCGCCACGGTGGACTTGCCCGAGCCCGATTCACCGACGAGGGCGAAGGTCTCGCCGCGGCGGATGGTGAAGCTCACGTCGTCCACCGCCGTCAGGTACTGCTTCTGCTCCCGCTCCAGCATGCGGTTGAGCCAGGGCTTGGACACATCGAAGACACGCCTCAGGCGGCGCACCTCGACGAAGGGGAGCTCGCTCATGACGCTGCCTCCGCTTGCGCCTCGTCATAGAGATGGCAGGCGACCTTGCGCCCGTCGCGGTCGAGGGGAGACGGCCGCTCGACCGAGCAGCGGGCAAAAGCCCGCTCGCAGCGCGGGTGGAAGGCGCAGCCTGGCGGAATGGCCGAGAGGCGCGGCATGGAGCCCCGGATCTGCACCAGCCGGTCGGCCTGTCCCTCAAGGGAGGGAATGGCCCCCATCAGGCCCACCGCATAGGGGTGCAGCGGCCGCTTGACCACGTCCCGCACCGGGCCGATCTCGGCGATCCGGCCCGAGTACATCACCGCCACCCGGTCGGCTGTCTCGGCAATGACGCCCATATCGTGGGTGACGAGCATCACGGCGGTGCCGCGCTCGGCGCAAAGGCGCTTGATGAGGGTGATGATTTGCGCCTGCACGGAAACGTCGAGCGCCGTCGTCGGCTCGTCGGCGATGACGAGTTCCGGCTCGGCACACAGGGCGAGCGCGATCACGACGCGCTGGCGCATGCCGCCGGAGAATTCGTGCGGATAGCCGTCGATGCGCCGCTCGGGCGCCGGGATGCCCACCTCGGCGAGGAGGTCGATGGCGCGCCTGCGGGCCTGCCCGGCGGACAGGGGCAGGTGCGTCCTGATGGTTTCCACGAGCTGCTCGCCCACCGTGTAGAGCGGATTGAGGCTCGTCAGCGGGTCCTGAAAGATCATGCCGATGCGCTTGCCGCGGATGCGGCGCATCGCTTCGGGCGGCAGGTTGTCGATCCGCTCGCCCTTCAGGCGGATCTCGCCCCCGGCGATGCGGCCCGGCGGCTCGATGAGCCCGATGACGGCCGCGCCGGTGACGGACTTGCCGGCGCCCGACTCGCCGACGACGCCGAGCACCTCGCCCGGCGCGATGTCGAAGGAGACGCCGTCGATGGCCTTGAGCACGCCGCGGCGGGTGACGAACTCGACCTTGAGGTCGCGGACGGAAAGGACAGGCTGGGTCATCTGAGCTTCGGATTCAGGGCATCGCGCAGCCAGTCGCCGAGCAGGTTGACGGCGAGGACCAGGGCCGCGAGCGTCAGGCCGGGGAAGGCGACGATCCACCATTCTCCGGAGAAGAGATAGTCGTTGCCGATGCGGATGAGGGTGCCGAGCGAGGGCTGCGTCGGCGGCAGGCCCACCCCGAGGAAGGAGAGGGTCGCCTCGGTGATGACGGCAAGGCCCAGGTTGATGGTGAGGATGACAAGCACCGGCCCGATGACGTTGGGCAGCACGTGCCGCGCCATGATGACGACGGGTGACAGGCCCACGAGCCGCGCCGCCTGGATGTAGTCCTTGTGCTTCTCCACGAGCGTCGAGCCGCGGACGGTGCGCGCGTACTGCACCCAGAACGACAGGCCGATAGAGACGACGAGCACGCCGAACGCCGTGTCCTCCCGGCTCGCCCCCTTGAGCAGCGCATGCACCACTCCGTCCACCAGGAGCGCGATGAGGATGGCGGGGAAGGTGAGTTGCACGTCGGCGATGCGCATGATCACCGCATCGACCCGCCCGCCGACGTAGCCGGCGACGAGACCGAGCGTGATGCCGATGGCGGCCGCCATCATCACGCCGAGCACGCCGATGATGAGCGACACGCGCAGCCCGTAGAGGATGGCGGAGAAGAGGTCGCGCCCCTGGTCGTCCGTGCCGAGGAGGAAGCGTGGATCGCCCCCTGCTTGCCAGCGCGGCGGGGTGAGGGAATCGATGAGGAAGACCTCCGCCGGGTCGAAGGGATTGTAGGGCGCGATCAGCGGCGCGAACAGCGCAAGAACCACGAGCACGAGCGTGACGACGGCGGCAAGCACCGTAACACGCGAGGCGAGGAAGCTCGCCATGAGATCGTGATCCATCATGCGCGCGAACCAGCCGGGCGCAGGTGCCGCCTCCGCCTGCGCGGGCGGTTCCGTCCTGTCCTGCATGGCGTCGGACATCTCGTTCCTCACGCGGCGCGGACCGAGACCTTGAGGCGCGGATCGACGACCGCGTAGAGAAGGTCAACGGCAAGGTTGATGACGACGAAGAGGAAGGCGATCAGCAGCAGGTAGGCGGCCATGATGGGAATGTCGACGTTCTGCACCGCCTGCAGGAACAGCACGCCCATGCCCGGCCACTGGAACACCGTCTCGGTGATGATGGCGAAGGCGATAATGGAGCCAAGCTGCAGGCCGGTAATGGTGATGACGGGCACCAGGGTGTTCTTGAGCGCATGGCCGAAGTTGATGGCCCGGCGCGTCAGCCCGCGGGCGCGGGCGAACTTGATGTAGTCGGTGCGCAGCACCTCGAGCATCTCGGCCCGCACCAGCCGCATGATCAGCGTCATCTGGAACATGCCGAGGGTGATCGACGGCAGGATGAGCGCCCGCAGGCCCGATGCGGTGAGGAAGCCCGTCGTCCACCAGTCGCCGATCCGCACCACCTCGCCGCGGCCGAAGGACGGCAGCCAGCCGAGTGTGACGGCGAAGACGTAGATGAGCAGGATGCCGATGAGAAAGGTCGGCAGGCTGACGCCGACGAGCGATACTGCCTGGAACAGTTTGGCGAGCCAGCTGTCACGCCTGAGCGCCGTGTAGACGCCCATGGGAATGCCGACGACGAGCGCGAAGACGGCAGAAACGAAGGCAAGCTCGAGCGTCGCCGGCATGCGCTCCCCGAGCAGCTTCGTCACCGGCTGGCGGAACTGGTAGGAGATGCCGAAGTCGAGCTGCGCCGCCCGCCCGACATAGCGTGCGAACTGCACCACGAAAGGGTCGTTGAGGCCGAGGCTTTCGCGAATCTGCGCCCGCTCCTCGGGGGAGGCCTCGATACTGACGATCTGGTTCACCGGATCGCCAACGAAACGGAACATCGCGAAGGCGATGAAGGCCACCGCCAGCAGGACGCCGATGGACTGGACGAGGCGGCGGATGATGAAGGCAAGCATGAAAGGCTCTTTGTGTTGGGCGACGGCGGCCTGCACCCGCCGATGCAGGGCACCGCTCCGGCGCCGGCGATGGCCGGCCAGACAGTCCGCCCTCTTCCGTGCCCGGTCCTGCCGGGCACGGCATCCCTCGCGGGAAAGAGCGGTTCGCCACAAGAGAGGGCCGCGGCTGGCGCCTGGCCCTCGCAGTCAACTCAATCCTTCGTCACCCAGTAGAAGAGAAACTGGTTGTCGGCGCGCTGCACCACGTGGGTGTTCTTGGCGACGCCCCAGGCGAGCGCCTGCTGGTGCAGCGGCACGTAGCCCCAGTCCTCCTCCTGGCCCAGGATGTAGGCCTGCTTGATGAGCTCGTTGCGCTTGGCCGTATCCGTTTCGACGAGGACCTGCTTCATCAGCTCCTCCATCTTCGGATTGCAGTAGTTGCCGAGGTTGTTGTTGCCGCCGTTCCCCTTCTCGTCGCGGCAGCCGTACATGTTGGCCAGGATGTTGTAGGAATCGAAGGAGCCCGGCGTCCAGCCCAGCAGGTAGAAGGACGTGTCGTAGCCGCCGGCGGCGAGCACCTTGGCGAAATACTTGGCCTTGGGCTGGGCGTTGAGATTCACCTTGATGCCGATGCGCGCCAGCATGCCGACGACCGCCTGGCAGATGCGCTCGTCATTGACGTAGCGATCGTTGGGGCAGTCCATGCCGACCTCGAAGCCGTCGGGATAGCCGGCCTCGGCGAGGAGCTTCTTGGCCCCTTCGGGGTCGAAGGGCGGACGCTTGAAGTCACCCGCAAGGTCGAACAGCAGCGGGGAGATCATCAGCGCGCTGGGGGTCGCGGCCCCGCGCATCACCTTGTCCCGGATGGCCTCGATGTCGATGGCCTGGTAGACGGCCTGGCGCACGCGCTTGTCCTTGAAGGGGTTCTTGCCCTTCACATTGGAGTAGAGCAGCTCGTCGCGGTACTGGTCGAAGCCGAGGAAGATGGTGCGCAGCTCCGGCCCCTGAAGGACGCGGGCATTGGGGCTCGCGTTGACGCGGTCGACGTCCTGCAGCGGGACGGGGTCGATCCAGTCCACCTCGCCGGACAGGAGGGCCGCGACGCGCGTGGCGTCGGACGCGATCGGCGTGAAGATGGCCTCGGTCAGGTTGTGCTTGGGCGTATCCCACCAGTTGGGATTGGGCTTCCAGACGGTCTTCACGCCGGGCTGGTGGCTCTCCACGATGAAGGGGCCGGTGCCGTTGGCGTTGAGGGCGGCGTAGCTCGGCGTCGTCGCGGCCGCGGGCGTCGGCTTGGCGGCGCCGTGCTCCTCCGACCACTCCTTGTCCATGATGTACCACGTATCCCACTCGTAATGCAGGATCGGGTTGGGAGCGGGCAGCTCCACGTCGACCGTATAGTCGTCCACCTTGACGAACTTCGCCTCGGCCGGGACACGGGTCTTCAGGTCGGACCCGTCAGCGCGCACGCGGTCAGCCGAGAACAGCACGTCATCGGCGTTGAAGTCGTTGCCGTTGTGGAATTTCACACCCTTGCGCAGGTAGAAGCGCCAGCGCTTGCCGCCGTCCAGCACCTCCCAGCGTTCCGCGAGGCCCGGAATGATCTTGAGCTCAGGATCGCGCTTGGTGAGGCCCTCATAGACTGCGGCGTGCATGCCGAGGGTGAAGGTCTCGTTGAGCGTGTAGGGGTCAAGCGACTTGTAGTCGCCCTGGAAGGCGAAACGCAGCGTCTTGGCCTGCAGCGGCGTGCCCGCCAGCAGCAAGCCGGCGAAGGATGCAACTGCAACCCCCCTGACGAATTTCAGCATGGTGATCCTCTCTGGAACGGCCCGTCTTGGTGCGGGTATTGGCTCGAAATGGGTGGCGGACGCGCCGCCGGCCGTTTCGGTCGGCTCCGATGCGAACAATAGACAGTGTCTGCGGCAGCGGTCTAGTGGCCATTCCGCTTCGCCCGGGCGGCGCATGCGCGCGCGAAAGACCGCCTTCTGTGGCCATGCGCGCAGCGTGGTTGACCTCACCCGGCAGCTTCGTTTTGCTGGTCAAAGCGCACCCGTCCGGGCGCGAACAATCCACGAGGGGCCGTTCTTCCATGCCGAACACTGACCGCATCGCCGCGCTCAAGGAGGAGATCACCGCCTGGCGCCGCGACTTCCACAGCAACCCGGAGCTGCTCTACGACGTGCATCGCACTGCCGGCATCGTCGCCGAGAAGCTGACCTCCTTCGGCTGTGACGAGGTCGTGACCGGCATCGGCCGCACGGGTGTCGTCGGCGTCATCCGCGGGCGCAGCACCGGCTCGGGCAAGGTCATCGCCCTGCGCGCCGACATGGATGCCCTGCCGATCGAGGAAGAGACGAACCTGCCCTACCGCTCCAAGGTGCCGGGCAAGATGCACGCCTGCGGCCACGACGGCCACACCGCCATGCTGCTCGGCGCGGCGCGCTATCTCGCCGAGACGCGCGACTTCGACGGCACGGTCGTGCTCCTCTTCCAACCGGCCGAGGAAGGTGGTGGCGGCGCCAAGGCCATGATCGATGACGGGGTGATGGACCGCTTCGGCGTGCAGGAGGTCTACGGCATGCACAACATGCCGGGGCTGCCCGTCGGCTCCTTCGCGCTGCGTCCCGGCCCCGTGATGGCGGCCGCAGACAGGTTCCGCATCCATGTGGAAGGCAGGGGCGGCCATGCCGCCAAACCCAACGAGACGATTGACACCCTGCTCGTCGCGACTCACATCGTCACGGCCTTGCAGTCCATCGTCTCGCGCAACGCCGACCCGCTGGAATCGGCCGTCGTCTCCGTCACGTCCTTCAAGGCGGGCGAAGCCTTCAACGTCATTCCGCAGACGGCGGAACTGCTGGGCACGGTCCGCACGCTGACGCCCGAGCTGCGCGACCTGTGCGAGACGCGCCTTAAGGAGATCGCCACCACCGTCGCGCGCGCCTTCGGCGCCACGGCGACAATCGAGTACGAGCGCGGCTACCCCGTCACCCGCAACCACGAGGCGCAGACGGAGTTCGCCGCGAGCATTGCGGCCAAGCTGGCCGCGGGCGCGTCAGGCACCGTGGACCTGAACGTGCCGCCGACCATGGGGGCCGAGGACTTCTCCTTCATGCTGGAGGCACGCCCCGGCGCTTTCATCTTCATGGGCAATGGCGATTCCGCCGGCCTCCATCATCCGGCCTACGACTTCAACGATGACGCCATTCCCGTCGGCGTCGGCTACTGGGCGACGCTCGTCGAGACGGCGATGCCCGCGCGCTGAAGCTATGGGGGCGCGGCTTCCCGCGCCCCGTCAGTCCTCCAGCCCGAGCCTGCGGGCCGCGCGCTGCAGCACGGCGAAGATGAGCGCCGTCGACCAGCCGAAGAGAAGCACGCCGTTGGCCGCCGCCATCGGGCCGAGCAGGCGCCACTTCTCGTCGGGCAGGAGGTCGCCGTAGCCGAGCGTGGTGTAGTTGACGAAGGCGAAGTAGAAGTCACTGCCACTCGCAGGCGCGGCGTCGATGACGACGTAGACGAGCGCCCACAGCGCCACCTCGGCCATGTGCGTCAGCGTCAGCACGCCGCCGATGGCCCCCATGACGACGGCGAGCGTGACCCGCCCATGGCGGCGGTGTCCGAGTCCCAGCCTGTCGAGCCAGTGGACGAGCGCCACTGAGACGAGGGCATGCAGGCCGACGTTGATCATGCTGATTGTCAGGCCGACCGCGATATTCGCCATCACGCCGCTTCTTCCCCTCGGATCCCCCGCTCCGTCGGGCGGGCGGATCCGCTATAGCGGGCCGGACGGAACGCCGGAAGGGGCGATGCTCCCCGAGCGCCTGCTCGACGTGCAGCAGCATGAAGGACAGGGTTGCGAACAGGCCCCTGGCCCAGAAGCCGCCGTCGAAGACCGCCGTGACGACAACCGCCTCCCGGACCGCGCTGACAACGACATTCTTCTCGCGCCGGATGACGGTCACGGGCACCACGGCGCCAGATACCGTCCGCGCCGTGACGGCCTTGATTCTGGTGGGATGTGAGGCCCTCAGGCCGGCGCGCGATGGTCCTCGTGCAGGCACTGGCCGTGATCGGCCAGGACCTCGATGACGCGGCATTCGGCGATGGTGCCGTTGCCGCAGTGGTCGAGCATGCGGGCGATCTCGTCGCGCAGCGCCTCGAGCTGGGCGATGCGCCGCTCGATATCCTTGAGATGCGCGCGGGCGATGGCGTCGGCGCCGGAGCAGGAGGCCGCCGGATCCGCCGCCATGGCGAGAAGATCGCGGATCGCGTCGACGGAAAAGCCGAGGTCGCGGGCATGGCGGATGAAACGCAGGCGCCGCACGGCCGCACCGTCATAGCGCCGCTGGCCGCCCTCCGTGCGCGGCGGCTCCGGCAGCAGGCCGATCTTCTCGTAGTAGCGGATGGTCTCGACGTTCACGCCCGTCGCCCGCGACAGGGCCCCGATGGAGAGATCGTCCGCGGGGGTGTGCGTCGCCGGGCGCATGGCAGTCTCCATATCCGTAGAACCTGCAGATATGGGCGGGGCGCTTCCGGTGCAAGCTCAGCCCCACGGGCCGTGTGGCGGCGCGGCGCCGGACGAGGAGGGGTCGGCGTCGCCGCGCCGGGCGATGTGCGGCACGGTCTCGACCTGCTCGGGCCGGCGGCCGCCGGCGTAGCGCACGAGGGCATCGATGCGGTCGTCAATGGACGGGTGCGTCGCGAAGAGATCGGAGAAGCCCGAGCGCGGATTGTCGACGCACATCTCCATGATGCCGGAGGGGACGCCGGCCAGCTCCCCGCGTCCGGAAATCTTGAGGAGCGCGCCGATCATCGCGTCCGGGTTCTTGGTGAGCTCCACCGCCCCGGCATCGGCGAGATACTCGCGCGAGCGCGACAGCGCGAAGCGGATGACGATGGACAGGATCCAGGACAGGACAATGAGGGCGACCGCGATGAGGATGGCGATGGCCGCCGCCCCGCCGCCACCCTTGCGATCGCCCGACGAGGAGGACGTCGAGGAAGAGGACGGCCGCGTCGATCCGCCGGGCGGGGCCCCCCACGACATCCGCGTCAGGCCCCGGAACAGCAGCTCGCCGAAGAAGGAGACGACACCGGCGATAATGACGGCGATCACCATCAGGCGCACGTCACCGTTGCGGATGTGCGTGAGCTCGTGCGCAAGCACGGCCTCCATCTCGGCATCGCTCAGCGCTTCCTTGAGCCCGCGTGTCACCGTGATGGCATACTGCTTCTCGTTGAGCCCGGTGGCGAAGGCGTTGAGGGCGTCGGTCTCCATGATGCTCAGGCGCGGCATGGGCAGGCCGCGCGAGATGCACAGGTTCTCCAGCAGGTTGTAGAGCTTGGGCTCCTCCTCGCGCGTCACGGCGTGAGAGCCGGTCACGAGCGCGATCATGCCCTGGTGGAACTTCCAGCCGATGAATAGCCACACCGCTGTGCCGAGCGTGACCCAGGGGAAGGCGACGAGGAAGCCGCCGAACGCCCCGCGCAGGTAGCCATCGAGCGTGTCCTCGTAGGCCATCGCCTCGACGACGAGCGCCGCAGCATAGGTCAGCACGTAGACGAGCAGGAACAGCCCGGCGAGCAGCAGCCCCGAGCGGATACGGTTGTTGCGGATGTGGCTGTAGAGGCCGAAGGCGGGCAGCATGGCCCCGCCCTCTCGTCAGAACTTGACCTGCGGGGCGACGTCGAGCTGCTGGCGGGCCGTCTCGCCCACGTCGAAGAACTCGCGCGGGGTGAAGCCGAAGCTCGCGGCGAAGAGCACCGCAGGGAAAGCCTGTATGGCGGCGTTGTACTCCGACACCGCGTTGTTGAAGAAGCGCCGCGCCGCGGCAAGCTTGTTCTCGATGTCCGAGAGGTCCGTCTGCAGCTGCTGGAAGTTGGCGTTGGCCTTGAGGTCCGGGTAGGCCTCCGCGAGCGCGATGAGCCGGCCGAGGGCGCCGCTCAGCGCCTGTTCCGCCGCCGCCTGCTGGGCCGGGCCTTGGGCGCCGAGCGCGGCGTTGCGCGCCTGCACGACAGCGTCGAGCGTGCCGCGCTCGTGGGCGGCATAGCCCTTCACCGTCTCGACGAGGTTCGGGATGAGGTCGTGCCGCTGTTTCAGCTGCACGTCGATGTCGGCGAAGGCCTGGTTGACGCGCTGCCGCAGCGACACGAGGCCGTTGTAGACCATGATGGCATAGAGCACCGCCACGACGACGATGCCGAGAATCGCCCATTCCATCGCAAGACCCTCCTCAGCGCCGCGATGCCCCGCGGCGGCGCGACGATGCCATGGGCGCGGGCGCGCGAAAAGCCCGCCGCTCGTCGACAGATGCGCCATGCGCTGCCCGTTGGCCCGCTGCGCCGCAACCTGTGCCCCTCAATCCCTGGCCACCGGCCTGCGGAAGGTTTCCACCTGCGAGCGCGTGCCATCGGCAAAGACAAGCTGGACCGAGACGGTGCGCGTGTCATCCGGGACGATGAGATAGGGCTGCATGTTCGCCGGCACCGCATAGGGGTTGCTCTCGCCGCAGGGCGGCAGCGGCAGCACCACCTCCAGCGGCCCGCCGTCGATGCCCATCACCGCCTTCTGCAGCGCGCACCGGTAGCTGATGAGCTGGGTGTAGTAGACGAGCGTCGGCCCCTCGCTGCGAAAGGAGACCCAGGCGCCGCGGGTCTGCTCAAGCACGTCACGCTGGCTGGCCACGAGCGCCTCATGCGGGTCGAAATCGATGACGAAGGGGCCGACGGAGTGGCCGGCCGCGTCGTCGTACATGACGTAGATGGACGTCTTCTCCTGATCTGCCGGCAGCGGAAAGCTCGTCAATGGCGCCGGCTTGCCGGTGCGCGGATCGAGCGTCTGGCTCGTGCCCGTTGCGCGGAAGGCTCCCTGCTCGCCAATGCGGTAGCTGATGGCCGACGCCGGCTCGGGCATCGTCAGGGCCACGTGCCAGCCGGCGTTCGAGCGCGTGAAGGAGGCGCTCGGCCGGGTCGGGCCGGCCGCGAAGAAGGCTTCCGTCTCGCCGCGCCGCCGGCGTGCGTCGTCCAGCCATTCGGCCAAGAGCGACTGGTCGAGGAAGAAGGGGGGCAGCCGCCCCTCCTCGTCCGCTGCCAGGAAACGCTCAAGCGCCTCGAACTCCAGGCGGCGGTCCGTCAGCGTGCGGGTGCCGAGACGCCCCTCGCCGTATTCGCCCGCGAGCAGGTAGAAGGCCGGGGCGTAGTCGGGATGGGCGGTGGCAAACGCCTCGACCCTCGTCCGCCGCTCGGCCCCCTCGAACTGCAGGGCATGGACGAGGGCGGCCGCGCGCGTGGGGTGGTGAGAGAGCAGCCCGCCAAAGACCTCCCGCGCGCCGGCCCGCCCCTCCGACGCCCGCACCAGCGCGGCCAGGCGCAGGAGAGGGTCGATCTCCTCGCCGCCGAGGCGGGCGAGGGCGAGATAGGCATGGCGCGCCGCGGGCGTGTCGCCGCGCGCCTCGTAGAGCCGCGCGTTGTGGTAGAGCTCCGCCGCGGTCGCCGCATCGGGCACGATGCCGCCGTGGCGGGACAGCGCGGCGAAGGCCGCGGCGGGATCCTGCGCGTCAGCACTGGCCGTCGGCGCTGAGCGGCCCGTCAGCGCGCCGGAGGCCCACAGGACGACGCCCGTGGCGACGGCGAGGGCAGCGGTGAGCGCCACCACCATCGGGGCGCCCGGCCTGGGCAGGGCCGCCCGAATGCCCTCCGCGCCTTCCTCGCCGGCTTTCACAAGAAAAGGCCAGTCGACCACGAAGGCATGCACCGGCCGCGGGATGTTCTTCACCTCGCGCGGACCGATGTCGCGAAAGGGCACCGAGATCTTGTTCGCCACCGTCTCGTGCACCGAGCGCGAGATGCAGATGCCGCCAGGCTCGGCGAGGCTTTCGAGCCGCGCGGCGATGTTGACTCCGTCGCCCAGCAGATCGCCGTCGCGCTCGACGACGTCGCCGATGCTGATGCCGATGCGAAACTGCAGGCGACGCCCCGGCGGCAGGGTCAGGTTGCGGGTGCGCAGGGATTCCTGGATGTCGATGGCGCAGCGCGTCGCCTCGACCGCACTGTCGAAGGCGCACATCACCGAGTCGCCGGCAGTGTTGAAGATGCGGCCGCCGTGGCGGGCGACGAACGCGTCGAACACCTCGCGATAGGCGGCGAGCCGCTGCAGCGTTTCCTCTTCCGCCTCGGCGACGAGTCGCGAGAAGCCCGCCACGTCGGCAGCGAGAATGGCGGCAATCCTGCGCTTCATGCCCGAAGGCTCCGGTCTTCGATGGGCGAGAGCTAGAGCGGGTCCGACCGGACATCCGTGCCGAAACGCACATCGCGGCGCGCTTTGCCGCCCTGGTCACCGCGGGCGGTCAGCGCGGCGCGCGCTTGGCGAGGATCCGCTGCAGGGTGCGCCGGTGCATGTTGAGACGCCGCGCCGTCTCGGAGACATTGCGGCCGCACAGTTCGTAGACGCGCTGGATGTGCTCCCACCGCACGCGGTCCGCCGACATGGGGTTTTCCGGTGGCGGAGCGCGCATGCCGCTGCGCGCCATCAGCGCGGCGTGGATCTCGTCCGCGTCGGCGGGCTTGGCCAGATAGTCGTAGGCGCCGAGCTTCACGGCCGAGACGGCAGTCGCGATGTTGCCGTAGCCGGTCAGCATGATGCCGCGGGCATCGGGCCGTCGCTCCTTGAGACGCGTGACGACATCGAGGCCGTTGCCGTCACCGAGCCGCATGTCGATCACCGCGTAGGCCGGCGGTGCCTCGTCGATCGCCGCGAGCCCCTCGGCCACCGATTCCGCCGTCCGCACGGTATAGCCCCGGCTTTCCATGGCGCGCGCCAGGCGCATCAGGAACGGCCGGTCGTCGTCGACAATAAGGAGGCTCTGGTCGGAACCGGGCTCAGTCGCACTCACCTGCATCATCAACCTCGTTTCTGCAGCAGCGCATGCGCGCAAGCTGCGCACTTCGACCCTCCCTGATTTTATTATAGATAGGATGTTTCGCCTTCCTGTCACGAAAAACCGTTAATTCAGGCCGCCTCAGGTACCCTTTCGAAGGCTGCACGCGGCCAGGTGACGGTGACGACGGCACCCTGGGCCGGCGGCGCGGCATTGCGGAAGGTCAGCGTCGCGCCCGAGCGCTCAAGAAGCGTCTTGGCGATGAAGAGCCCGAGGCCGAGCCCCGTGGCTTCGCCGCCGGCGCGGCGGCCGATGCCTCGGGTGGTGACGTAGGGCTCACCGAGGCGCAGCAGCACCTCGGGCGCAAAGCCCGCCCCGTCGTCGGCCACCGTGATCGACACAGTCTCGGCGTCCCAATGGGCGCGGATGTCGACCTTGGAGCGGGCGAAATCGAGCGCGTTGTCGATGAGATTGCCGAGCCCGTAGAGCATGCCGGGATTGCGGCGGCAGACCGGCTCCGGCGGGTCGCCCGACAGGGAGACCGAGATGGGCACGCCGAAGGGTCGTTGCGGGCCGGCAACCTCCTCGATGAGATGGTGCAGCGTCAGGCTCTCGAGCGGCCCGGCCTCCTCGGTGCCGAGGGACGTGAGCTTTCCGAGGATGCCGCGGCAGCGTTCCACCTGCTCGCGCAGGAGGGCGACATCCTCGCCTATCGCGCTCTCGGGCGGCGCCTGCCGGCTCAGCTCCTTGGCAACGAGGGCGATGGTGGCGAGCGGCGTGCCGAGTTCGTGGGCGGCGGCAGCGGCGAGGCCGTCAAGCTGCGACAGGTGCTGCTCGCGCGCCAGAACCAGCTCCGTCGCGCTCAGCGCCTCGGCGAGCTGCCGCGCTTCCTCGGCGACGCGCCAGGCATAGATGCCGGTGAAGCTGAGCCCGAGGATGATCGCCGTCCAGATGCCTACCGTATAGAGGAAGGGCAGCTGGAACACCTCGCCAGGCCGCCAGGGGAGCGGCTGGTGGACGAAGGCGAGCCCCGTCGCGCAGGCCATGACCAGAAGCCCGAGCACCAGCGTGCGCCACGGCGGCAAGGCTGTCGCCGAGATGAGCACCGGCGCGAGAAACAGCAGCGAGAACGGGTTGTCGAGCCCGCCCGTCAGATAAAGCAGCGCCGCGAGTTGCAGGATGTCGTAGCCGAGCATCACCGAAGCGGCGCCATCGCCGAGGCGGTAGCTGACCGGATAGCGGATGCGCAGGGCGATGTTGAGCCAGGCCGAGACGGCGATCACCAGGAAGCACAGGCCGAACGGCAGGGGAAAGCCGAGGCCGAAGTGCACACCGGCCACGGCCGTGCTCTGGCCGATGACGGCGAGCCAGCGCAGGCGCACGAGCGTATCGAGCCTGAGCTGCTGGGCGTGTCGATTGAAATCGACCAAGGCATCGTCGGCCATCGGCAATTGCCCTCCTCGTCGCCCTTCGGCTCCACGGCATGGGGCCGCAGCCGCCGGGCTCCTACCAAGCACGCCGCGCGCGCCTGCACAATGATCCCTCGTATTCCCTCGGTGCGTTGCAGTACGGGCAAGGCATACATTCCGATGGATCAAAGGGGTCGCTCAGGCGTTTGCTTAAAGGGCTGTTGATAACTAAGAGGTTTGAATCGATACAATTCGGCGGTACAGTCAGCGGCGATATTGCACTGCAGCATCGCGATGATTCGCTGCGGCGCGCAAAACGAATCGAGGAGGTGGGAATGAATCTCGCCTACTACTGGTACGAGGCGGCGCACGCGGCGGTCGGTCCCGCCCGTCTCCTCTCCGGCGCCACCCAGGCCATCTTCTCCGACCCCGCCAACCCGCTCACGAACACGCCCTACGGCCGCTCCATCTCGGCTGCGTGTGAACTCTTCGAGCGGTCGACGCGCCGCTACGGCAAGCCTGAATTCGGCCTTACCAGCACCACCATTGGCGGGCAGCGCGCCGTTGTGCGGGAGCGCATCGTCTGGCAGAGACCCTTCTGCAACCTTATCCATTTCGACCGGTCGATGCCGGGCGGCACGCCCAGCCAGCCGAAGATGCTGCTGGTAGCGCCCATGTCCGGCCACTACGCGACGCTGCTGCGCGGCACGGTGGAAACCTTCCTGCCGACGCACGAGGTCTACATTACCGACTGGGCGGACGCGCGCATGATCCCGCTGTCCGAGGGCCGGTTCGACCTCGACGACTACATCGACTACGTCATCTCCATGCTGCACGTGCTCGGCCCAGACGTGCATGTCCTCGCCGTCTGCCAGCCGGCCGTGCCGGTCATCGCGGCCATCGCGCGCATGGAGGCGCAGAACGACCCCTTCGTGCCACGCTCGATGACGCTGATGGGTGGCCCCATCGACACGCGCCGCTCGCCCACGGCGGTGAACAGGCTCGCAGAGGAGCGCGGCACCGAGTGGTTCCGCCGCCACTGCATCTTCCGCGTGCCCTTCCCCAACCCGGGCTTCATGCGTTCAGTCTATCCGGGCTTCCTGCAGCTGTCCGGCTTCATGGCCATGAACCTCGACCGGCACATCTCGGCGCATCTGGAGATGTTCAACCATCTCGTCGAGGGTGACGGCGACTCCGCTGACAAGCACCGGGACTTCTATGACGAATATCTCGCCGTGATGGACCTGACGGCGGAGTTCTATCTGCAGACCGTCGACACCGTCTTCGTCCGCCACGCGCTGCCGAAGGGCGAGATGTTGCACCGCGACCAGCCGGTCGATCTCAGGGCCATCCGCCGCGTTGCGCTGATGACCGTGGAAGGCGAGAAGGACGACATCTCCGGCGTGGGACAGACCGAGGCCGCTCACGAGCTGTGCCCCAACATCCCCGCCGACATGCGGGCCCACCACCTGCAGAAGGGCGTTGGCCACTACGGCGTGTTCAACGGCTCGCGCTTCCGCGCCGAAGTCGCCCCGCGTATCGCGGACTTCATCGCGACCGTGGAAGCCATGCACGGCAAGAAGAAGCCGCGACGCGCCGCCGCCGGGTGAACGACAGCCGCGGCACTTCGCATTCCTGGTGACGGGCACCGCCCGAATCGCCATCATCCGCTCATGCGAAGCCTCTTCCGGCGTACCAGGCCGACCGACGACCACACCGGCGATCCGGACCACATCCTCGTCCATCACGCAGGCGAGGCTTACCGGGTCACGGTGAAGCGGCGGGCCGGTGCACGGCGGATGACGCTGCGCGTGTCGGGCGCGACGGGCGAAGCCGTCCTCACGCTGCCGGAGCGCACGCCCCTCTCCCGCGCCCGGGAGTTCGCCAATGCCCATGGCGGATGGCTGGCGACGCGCCTCGAGCGGGTGCCGGAGCGGGTGCCGCTGCTGCCGGGTGCGATCGTGCCGTTGCGTGGAGAACCGCACCGCATCGTGCATCTGGAAGGCCAGCGCTCGCCCGCCCGCGCCGGGCGGGATGCCGATGGGGCGGCCATCATCAGCGTCGGCGGCGAGGTGGCGCATGTGCCGCGGCGGCTGCGCGATTTCCTGGTGCGCGAGGCGGAGCGAGACCTGAGGGCGGCGGTCGAGCGGCACACGGCGGTGCTCGGCCGCAGGGCGGCCTCAGTCACCGTCCGCGACACCACGAGCCGCTGGGGCTCGTGCAGCGCCGCCGGGCGCCTCAACTTCTCCTGGCGGCTCATCCTCGCGCCGCCCTTCGTGCTCGACTATCTCGCCGCGCACGAAGTGGCGCATCTTCAGGAAATGAACCACTCTGTCCGCTTCTGGCGGCTGACCAAGCAGCTCTGTCCGCGTACGGACGAGGCGGAAGCCTGGCTCAAGCGCCACGGCACCATCCTGCATCGCTACGGTTGAAGGCTCGACAGGCGGCTGCGCGCCGCCTAGAGGAAGGGCCCTCACCTCCAGTTGCCCTTCCATGCGCCTTTCGCCCGACACCTTTGCGATGACCGCGACGCTCGCCCTGCTGACCGCACTGGGGCCGCTGTCGACGGATATGTACCTGCCTTCGCTGCCGGCCATCGCCGCCTTCTTCGGTACGGGCCCGGCCGAGGCCCAGATGACGCTGTCGGCCTTTCTCTTTGGCTTCGCCGCCGGCCAGTTCCTGCACGGGCCGCTGTCGGACCAGTACGGCCGCAGGCCGGTACTGCTCGCCGGGCTCGGCCTCTTCATTGCCGCGACCGCGGCCTGTGCCCTGGCGCCCTCCATCGAATGGCTGACGGTGGCCCGTTTCGTCCAGGCGCTCGGCGCCTCGGGGCCGATCGTGCTCGCCCGCGCCGTCGTGCGCGATCTCTACGAGGGGCCGCGCGCCGGGCGGGAGCTCTCCCGCATGGGCAGCATCATGGGCCTGGTCCCGGCGCTGGCCCCCGTCCTCGGCGGGGTCCTGCAGGCCCTCTGCGGCTGGCGGGCGAGCTTCGTCGTCGCACTTGCCGGCGGCCTGGCGCTCGCCGCCGTCGTGGCTGCGGGCCTTCCGGAGACCCTGCGGCAGAAACGCCCGGGGTCGTTGTCCCTCGTCCATATCGGCCGCGAGTTTGGTGCCCTCGCCGCGAGCAGGGTCTATCGCGTCTATGTCGGGCTCGCCACCCTAACCTATGCCGGGCTCTTCAGTTTCATCTCCGGCTCGTCCTTCGTGCTGCAGAACCTCTACGGCCTCGGCGAGGTCGCCTTCGGCCTGAGCTTCGGCACGGTCGTCGTCGGCTACATCTGCGGCACGGTACTCGCCCAGCGGCTCGTTGGCCGGCGCGGTCTCGACGGCACCATCGCCATCGGAACCGTCTGCCTCGCGGCCGGCGGGCTCCTCATGCTGGCGCTCACGCTCGCCGGCATCGTTTCGGCATTCGCTGTGGTGGTGCCCATGGCCGTCTATACCTTCGGCGTCGGGCTCGTCATGCCGCAGACGACGGCAGCGGCGATGATGCCGTTTCCGGAGCGGGCGGGCGCCGCCTCCTCGCTGCTCGGCATCTGCCAGATGACCTTTGCCGCCCTCGTCGGGCTTCATGTCGGCCATGTGGTGGCGACCTCCGCCGTGCCGCTCACGGCGACAATCGCGGCCATCGGGATAGCGGCCCTGGCACTCTTCGTCGTCAGCCGGCGCATCCGCGCCGGCGCCTGAGACTTCACCCGCCGAAGAGCATCTCCAGCAGCCCGCGCTGACGCTGCGGCGCGGCCGCCTGCGCGGGCGCCGCGCCGACCGCGGCCGGCGGCAGCGCGCCGGCATAGCCACCCTCGGCGACGAGCGCCTCGTCGTCTGCGGGCGGCAGGCGGTTGAACGGCCCGCCAGGCAGCGGCACGGGGGCCTGGCCCTTGAGGGCGGCGGTCATGTAGTTCTTCCAGATCTCGGCCGGCAGGTTGGCGCCCGAGGCCTTCTTCGTCGGCTTGCTGTCGTCGTTGCCGAGCCACACGCCGGTGACGAGGCTGCCGGTGTAGCCCACGAACCAGGCATCGCGATATTCCTGGCTGGTGCCCGTCTTGCCGGCAGCTTCCCAGCCGGCAAGCTCGGCGCGGCGACCGGTGCCGGTCAGCAGTGTCTGGCGCAGCATCATGTTCATCTGCGCCACGTGCTGCGGCTCGATGACCCGCCCAAGGTCGGTCGGCGTGCGCTTGTACAGCACTTTGCCGTCCGTCGTCTTCACCTCGCGGATGAGATAGGGGATGACGCCGGTGCCGCCGTTGGCGAAGGCGGCATAGGCGGCGACAAGCTCGATGGGCCGCACTTCGGAGGTGCCGAGCGACAGTGACAGGTTGGGCTGAAGAGGCGAGGTAATGCCGAGCCGCTGCGCCGTGCGCACCACGGCCTTCGGTCCCATTTCGGCGATGAGCTGTGCCGTGACCGTGTTGATCGACCGCGCCAGTGCCGTCGTGAGCGTCACGGGGCCGGCATACTTGCGGTTGGCGTTCTCGGGTCGCCAGCCGTTGAGGTTGACGGGCGCGTCCTCGCGCACCGTATCCGGCGTCAGGCCGTTCTCGAGCGCCGCGAGATAGACGAAGGGCTTGAAGGACGAGCCCGGCTGCCGCCGCGCCACCGTGGCGCGGTTGAACTGGCTCTGGCCATAGTTGCGTCCGCCGACGAGCGCGCGAATGCCGCCGTCCGGGGCGAGCGAGACGAGCGCCCCCTGGCTGACGCCGTACTTGGCACCCTGCTTGTCGAGCGCCTCCACCAGCGCCTTCTCGGCCGCGCGCTGCATGCCGATGTCGATGGTCGTCTCCACGACGACATCCTGCTGGACCGGGCCGATGAAGTCCTCCAGCACGTCCATGACGTAGTCGGCGGCATAGTTGGCCGAGCCGGCGCCGCGCGGCTTGATGGCCGTCGCCGGTTCCATGAGGGCACTCTTGGCCGCCGCCTCGGTGATGAAGCCTTCGCTTGCCATGGCCGAGAGCACCAGCTGGGCGCGCTTCTCGGCGCCGTCCGGATTGCGGTTGGGCGCAAGGCGAGACGGCGCCTGCACGAGACCGGCGAGCATCGCCGCCTCGGACAGGGACACCTCCCGCGCCGACTTGCCGAAGTAGCGCAGGGCTGCCGCCTCCACGCCATAGGAGCCGGCGCCGAAGTAGACGCGGTTGAGATAGAGCTCGAGGATCTCGTTCTTGGTGAACTTCTGCTCCAGCCACAGTGCCAGGATCGCCTCCTGGATCTTGCGCGAGATCGTGCGTTCCTGGGTGAGGAAGAGGTTCTTGGCGAGCTGCTGCGTGAGCGTGGAGCCGCCCTGCGCGACGCCGCCCGATGTCATGTTGCGCACCACGGCGCGTGTGATGCCGAGCGGGTCGATGCCGAAATGGTCGTAGAAGCGCCTGTCCTCGATGGCGATGAAGGCCTTCGGCAGATAGGGTGGCAGCTCGGAGAGCTTCACCTCGCGTCCGCCCATGTCGCCGCGGTTGGCAATGAGCGTGCCGTCGGAAGCGGTGATGGCAACGTTCGGCGGGCGCTTCGGCACGGTGAGCTGGTCGATGGGCGGCAGCTGCGCGAAGTGATAGGCGACGACGCCGGCAACCGCGATGCCGCACCAGATGGCGAGCACGAAACAGCTGCGCACGACCCAGCCGAGGAAGGACCGGCGCCTGCGACCGCCTCCGCGGCGCGTTCCGCCCGAACTGCCTCCCCCGTTGCCACGGCCGCCGCCCCTGCGGGCACGGCCCCCCGCCGCACGCCTCGCCATCACGTCCTCCTCGTGGAACAGGCTGTCCGGACCGTCCGCGCCGTCCGCCTCCGGATATCGACCGGGATTCTCCCCATCGGAGGGCACCGCCGAAAAGACGGGCTCGCGCGGCTGCCGCACCCGGCTGCCCGCCGCCCGGGCCCCGAGACGCGCGCCGGCGAGGATGCCGGTCGGCCGGTCTTCCGGCGTCAGGCGCAGATCGAATCCGTCGGATGCTGCCTTGGGCCGCCCCCTGTCGTGGGGAGCGGACACGGGCTGCCGGTCGTGCCGCTGGTCAAACGACATGTCTCTCCGTCTTCGCGGGTGCGCGGGCCGCCTGCACGGCCGCTCGGGGCAGCATTCCAACCAAGCTATAAATGTGGCGGATTAAGGGGCGGTTACCCCCGGCCGATCCCGCTGCAGGCGAGTGCTGCCTGGCGGCAACAGGCGCAAACGAAGCGATTCCGGCATCCCATGCGCCCATTATCGCCCGAATTCCGGCATGCTCGATCGTCATATCACGTATGATTCGGCATCTGCCGAATTCCGGTTCAACCTCATGTGATCCCTCGCCTTCCCCTGCCCCGCCCGGCCGCCGGGCAGCAGCCGCAATGCCCGCTCCGAAAGACGCATGACCAGCATCGTCGTCCTCAATTCCCTGCTTCTTTTCGGTTCGGGCCTCGTCCTCATCGGCATCGTCTCGAGCCTGGTCGCCTCGCGCTTTGGCGCGCCGTTGCTGCTCGTCTTCCTAGCCATAGGCATGCTGGCGGGCGTCGACGGCATCGGCGGCATCCCCTTCAGTGACTTCCGCGCCACCTATCTCGTCGGTTCGCTGTCGCTCGCCATCATCCTGTTCGATGGCGGCCTGCGCACGCGCGTTTCCGGAGTCCGGGGAGCCGTGGCACCTGCAGCGGTGCTCGCCACGGTCGGTGTCGTCATCACGGCGGGGCTGACGGGGCTCGTGGCCATGCTGGTGCTCGACCTTGCACCCCTGGAGGGCTTGCTCGTCGGCTCGGTGGTGGCCTCGACGGATGCGGCGGCTGTCTTCTTCCTGCTGCGTGCCGGCGGCCTGCAGCTGAAGCGGCGGGTCAATGCCATGCTGGAGGTCGAATCGGCCACCAATGACCCCGCCGCCGTCTTCCTCGTCGTGCTTCTGGTGCAGCTCATCGGTGCCGGCGGCGTCTCCTCGACGACGGAGTTCGTCAATCTCGTCCTGCGCCAGGCGATTGTTGGCATCACGGCGGGCGTCGCTGGCGGCTTCGCCATCACCTTCGCCGTCAACCGCATCACCTTCCCGTCGGGCTTGCACCCGCTGTTCGTCGTTGCCGGCGCCGTCACGCTCTACGCGATGACCGCGCTGGCCGACGGCTCGGGGTTCCTTGCCGTCTACATCGCCGGCCTCATTGTGGGTAACCGGCCGGTGCGGGCGTTCGCGCCGATCCTGAGCTTCCATAATGCGGCGACCTGGCTGTGCCAGATCGTCATGTTCCTGATGCTCGGTCTGCTCGTGACGCCGGCGGACCTTCTCAGTCACGCCATCCCGGCGCTCGCAATCGCGCTCTTTCTCATCTTCATCGGACGTCCCGTCGCCGTCTGGCTCTGCCTGACGCCCTTCCGCTTCCCGGTGCGCGAGAAGCTCTTCGTCTCCTGGGTCGGCCTGCGCGGGGCGGTGTCGATCTTTCTCGCAGCCATCCCGATGCTGTCGCAGCTGCCGAATGCGGAGGTCTATTTCAACGTCGCCTTCTTTGTCGTTCTCGTCTCGCTGCTGCTTCAGGGCTGGACGGTAACGAGCGCGGCGCGGAGCACCGGGGTGGCGCTTGCCGACCCCGCGCCGGAGGTGAGCCGCGTCGAGATCGACCTGCCGGGGCAGCTCGACTACGAGATGGTGGGCTATCCCATCGTCGCGGACAGCCCGGTGATGGGCCGGGGCGGGCTGCCGCCCTGGGCGCGTGCGGTGCTCATCGTGCGACGCAACGCCGTTCTCACCCCCGAGGAGGCCGGGGCGCTGCGTGTCGGCGACTACGGCTACTTCCTCGCCCCGCCGCAGCGCGTCAACCGGCTCGACCGCCTGTTCGCCCCCTTCGAGGGGTACCAGGGGCGCGCCTCAGCCGGTGTGTTCAGCTTCGGCCCGGATGTCAGGCTGGGCGAGCTTGCGGCGACCTACGGCATCACTGTTGACGATGACGTCAAGGACCAGACGGTCGGCAGCCTGTTCATCGACACCTTCGAGGAGGGCGTGCGCGAGGGCGACCGGATTGCGCTGGGGCCAGTGACGCTGGTGGCGCGCGGCGTCCACGACGGCGTGCCGCACACGATCTCGCTCATCCTCGACAGCGAGGATGCGGATGTCGCCGTCGTCGTGCCGACGACGGCGATGGAACGTCTCATGGCGGCTCTCGTCGCGCGCCTCGCCCCGCTGCGGGCCCGCCTCGCCGACGGCACCCGACGCCTGACAGAGAGCCTGCGGGGCGCCGTCTCCAGGTGGCGCGCGCGCTTGTAACCGTTCGACGGAAGACCGCGGGCGCGGAGGCGCCCGCGGGGACCGGGGGTGTCAGGCGGCGATCGACAGATCCGGGCCAGCCGAGCGCACGTCAGCGTCGACGTGGTCCTCGAACTTCTTGAAGTTGGTACGGAACATGCCGACGAGGCGGCGCGCCGTCTCGGCGAACTCTGCCTTGCTCGCCCAGGTCTTCACCGGATAGAGGATGTGCGGCTCCACGCCCGGCACCGAGGTCGGCACCGCGAAGCCGAAGTAGGGATCCTGCCGGAAGTCGGCGCGGTTGAGCGAGCCATCGAGGGCCGCCGCCAGGAGGCGCCGCGTGACACGGATGGGCATGCGCCGGCCGACGCCATACTTGCCACCCGTCCAGCCGGTGTTCACCAGCCAGCAGTCGACGCCGTGCTTGGCGATGAGATCGCGCAGCAGGTTGCCGTAGACCGAGGGATGGCGCGGCATGAAGGGCGCACCGAAGCAGGTCGAGAAGGTTGCCTCCGGGTCCGTCACACCCTTCTCCGTGCCGGCGACTTTCGCCGTGTAGCCGGAGAGGAAGTGGTACATGGCCTGGGCGGGCGTCAGCTTGGCAATGGGCGGCAGGACGCCGAACGCATCGCATGTGAGCATGACGATGTTCTTCGGCACGCCGGCACGGCCCGTCTTGCTCGCGTTGGGGATGAAGTCGAGCGGATAGGCGCAGCGCGTGTTCTCGGTCTTCGAGCCGTCGTCGAAATCCGGCACACGCGTCAGCGGGTCGAGCACGACGTTCTCGAGGATCGTGCCGAAGCGTTCGGTCGTCGCATAGATCTCAGGCTCGGCCTCGCGCGACAGGCGGATGGTCTTGGCATAGCAACCGCCCTCGAAGTTGAAGACGCCATCGGCGCTCCAGCCGTGCTCGTCGTCGCCGATGAGGGTGCGCGAGGGGTCGGCCGACAGTGTCGTCTTGCCCGTGCCGGACAGGCCGAAGAAGACCGCCACATCCCCCCGCTCGCCGACATTGGCGGAGCAGTGCATCGGCATCACGCCCTTCGCCGGCAGCGTATAGTTGAGGTAGGTGAAGACCGACTTCTTCATCTCGCCGGCATAGGACGTGCCACCGATCAGCACGATTCCGCGCGAGAAGTCGCAGGCGATCACCGTCTCCGAGCGCACGCCGTGGCGCGCAGGGTCGGCCCGGAAGGACGGCAGGTCGACGATGGTGAGCTGCGGCACAAAGTGCGCGAGCTCGCCCGCCTCGGGACGGATGAGGAGGTTGCGGATAAACAGCGAGTGCCACGCATATTCGGTGAAGACGCGGACACTGACGCGATAGGCCGGATCGGCCCCACCGTAGAGATCCTGCCCGAAGAGCTCCTTGCCCTCGGCATGGGCGAGAAAGTCCGCGAGCAGGGTGTCGAACTGCTCCGGCGAGATGGCGCCGTTGTTGTCCCACCAGATCTCGTCGCGCGTCGCGTCGTCCTTGACGATAAACTTGTCCTTCGGGCTGCGGCCGGTGTGGACACCCGTCTCGGCCGCGAGCGCGCCGCCTCTGGCGAGCACGGCCTCGCCGCGCTTCAGCGCTTCCTCGTAGAGGCGCGGAGCCTCCAGATTCCAGAAGACGCGTTTGAGTTGTTTGAAGCCGAAGCTCTCGGCGCCGCACGCGCCGTTGAATACGCCGACGTTGTCCACGATGTCCTCCTTGGGCCCCCGGCCGCGCTGATGGACGTTGAAGCCGGAAGGGCCTCCACATCCGTACACCGCGGCTGCCAGGACCATCGATGCCCGGCCCGCTGCCGACTTTCAAGTGCGGGACGGGCCGCTTGCGTCATCGAATCGATTGAAGGCAACGTTCCTCCCGGGGCGGCACTGTGCGGCCCCGGGGGGCGTCAGCGCCGGCGCGCCTCTTCTGCGAGCTGCTTCAGCACCTGGCGCAGCTCGCCCGGCGCGCCGATGGGAGAGGGGAACTCCACTCGCCCGGTCAGGTCGCCGCACATGAGATCGAGGCCGTGCCGGTCGATGCCGGTCGCCCGCCATTTGCCATCGGGCAGGCCGAGGAGCTTCGTCGCATAGAGGGCGAGGGCATCGGCATGATCCTCGTTCATGTGTGCGACGGCGCCGGCCTCGCTCTCCACCAGGTGCTCGGCGCCCGACAGGTCGTCGATCAAGTCCTGCGGCGTCAGGTCGACAATGCGGCCGAAGCCGGCGACGAGGTGGGCGCCCGTGACCTCGATGCGGTAGAAGGCGAAATCCCTGAAACCGGCGTAGCCGGCCGACATCGGATGGCGGGCGAGGAAGCGGCGCCTGTCGGCCTCGTCCTCGCTCACCACCGCGCGGCCGAAGAGGCTGATGCGCGGATGGGCGCTCGGATCGCCGGCGCCGATCTGGGTGAGGAGCAGCGAGACGCGCGAATCACGGGCGATGTTCTGGGTATGCAGGGCGAGCGTCGAGATGAGCGTGATGGGCGTGCCGTCGAAAGCCGTCGCGACATTCACGAGGGACGCGTAGGGGGAGCCGTCGGCCGCAAGCGTACCGAGGGTGCCGAAGCGGGCCCGGCGCAGAAGGCGCACGGCGGTGGCACGAGGATCGAACGCGGCGGTTGAATCGGCGGCTGTCGACATCAATATTATCTCCGATGGCAGGCAGACATGGCGTCATGACCCCAAACGCTGTAGGATCATTCTGCAGTCATTGTCATATTTCGGCCGTCCTCGTCCCACAGGAGGCTCGGCTTCACTGACGCTGCGAACGAGCGAGCCAGTATGCCGACAATCGCCCTCGTCGATGACGACCGCAATATCCTGACCTCCGTTTCCATCGCTCTGGAAGCCGAGGGCTACCGTATACAGACATATACGGATGGCGCGTCGGCTCTGGATGGCCTGAAGGCCAACCCGCCGGATCTCGCCATTCTCGACATCAAGATGCCGCGGATGGACGGGATGGAGCTGCTGCGCCGTCTGCGCCAGAAGACGGACATGCCCGTGATCTTCCTCACCTCCAAGGACGAGGAGATCGACGAGCTGTTCGGCCTCAAGATGGGCGCCGACGATTTCATCCGTAAACCGTTCTCGCAGCGCCTCCTCGTCGAGCGCGTGAAGGCCGTTCTGCGGCGCGCGAGCCCGCGCGAGCAGGGAGCCTCCCGCGAGAGCGACTCCAAGGTGCTCGAACGCGGCCTTCTCAAGATGGACCCGGAGCGCCACACCTGCACCTGGAAGAACGACCCGGTTACGCTGACCGTGACCGAGTTCCTCATCCTGCAGGCGCTGGCCCAGCGTCCGGGCGTTGTGAAGAGCCGCAACGCGCTGATGGACGCCGCCTACGACGATCAGGTCTATGTGGACGACCGCACCATCGACAGCCACATCAAGCGCCTGCGCAAGAAGTTCAAGGCCGTCGACAGCAGCTTCGACATGATCGAGACGCTTTACGGGGTCGGCTACCGCTTCAAGGAAACCTGACGGCAGATGGATAAGCGAGCCGCCGGCCCCCGGCCGGCGCGTCGACGCGGTCGCGAGGACGAATGACCGCCGAACCGTTCGACGAGACAAGGGCACCGGCCGATGGCGCCGAATCGGAGGCGCAGGCGCCCGGGCGGGACGGGCTTGCCCGGCGCGTGCGCCGCATCGGCCAGCTGATCGTCACGCGCCTGTCGTCGAGCCTGACGCGGCGGATCGTCGTGCTCAACCTCGCCGGGCTCGTGGCGCTCTTCCTGGGGTTCCTCTACCTCAATCAGTTCCGCGCCGGCCTCATCGACGCGCGCGTGCAGAGCCTGCTCACCCAGGGCGAGATCATCGCCGGCGCGATTGCTGCCTCGGCGACGGTCGAGACCGACACGATCACCATCGATCCCGACAAGCTGCTGCAGCTCCAGGCCGGCGAAAGCTCGGGCCTGCAGGAGGATTTCTCGCCACTTGAGTTTTCCATCAACCCGGAAAGGGTGGCGCCGCTGCTGCGCCGGCTGGTGACGCCGACGCGCACGCGCGCGCGCATCTACGACCGGGACGGCTATCTCCTGCTCGATTCGCGCAACCTCTATTCGCGCGGCGACATCCTGAGCTTCGACCTGCCGCCGATCTCGCAGCAGGAGCCGACGCTGGTCGAGAGCGCCTGGAAGTGGCTGAAGCGCCTCTTTGGCCGCTCTGGCACGCCCTTCGCCGAGGACATCACGGCCACGAGCGGCAAGTCCCTGCCCGAGGTGCAGAAGGCGCTGTCCGGCCAGCCGGGCAGCGTGGTGCGGGTCAACGCCCGCGGCGAGACGACCGTGTCGGTGGCTGTTCCCATCCAGCGCTTCCGCACCGTGCGCGGGGCGCTCGTCCTGTCCACCCAGGGCGGCGACATCGACAGCATCATCGCTGCCGAACGCTGGGCGCTGCTGCGGGTTTTCGCGGTGGCCGCCGCCGTGATGCTGGTGCTGTCGGTGCTGCTCGCCGGCACCATCGCCGGGCCGATGCGGCGCCTGGCCGAGGCGGCGGAGCGGGTGCGCCGGGGCATCAAGTCGCGGCAGGAGATTCCGGACTTCACTGACCGTTCGGACGAGATCGGCCACCTGTCCGGCGCGCTGCGCGACATGACGCGGGCGCTCTACAACCGCATCGAGGCCATCGAGACCTTCGCTGCGGACGTGGCGCACGAGCTCAAGAACCCCCTCACCTCGCTGCGCAGCGCCGTCGAGACATTGCCGCTCGCCCGCAACGAGGAATCGCGCAAGCGCCTCCTCGCGATCATCCAGCACGACGTCAAGCGGCTCGACCGGCTGATCAGCGACATCTCGGACGCCTCGCGCCTCGATGCCGAGCTTGCCCGTGCCGAGGCGGAGCCGGTGGACCTGCGCCGCCTGCTGGAGGCGGTGGTGGCGGTGGCCAACGAGGTGCGCGGCGCCGAGGCCGCCCCCATCCGCCTGACGATCAAGGACGCGCCGCAGCGCGACGCCTATCTCGTCATGGGGCACGACAGCCGCCTCGGCCAGGTGGTGAACAACCTCATCGACAACGCCCGCTCCTTCTCGCCGCCGGGCCATGAGGTGCGCGTGACCATGCAGCGCGTCCGCGGCGAGATCGACATCATCGTCGACGACGACGGGCCGGGCATTCCCCCCCATGCCCTGGAGCGCATCTTCGAGCGCTTCTATACCGACAGGCCGGAACAGGGCTTCGGCCAGAACTCCGGTCTCGGCCTGTCCATCTCGCGCCAGATCGTCGAGGCGCACCGCGGCCGCATCTGGGGCGAGAACCGCATGGACCACTCCGGCGCCGAGCCGAAATGCCTCGGCGCGCGTTTCGTGGTGCGGCTGCCGGCGGCCGTGCGCTCATGACCGGAACGGACGCGCCAGCCCCGCCTGCCACCATCCACGCCGGCTGCGTCCTCGTGGACGAGGCGGGCATCCTCATCCGCGGCCCCTCCGGCGCCGGCAAGTCACGCCTCGCCCAGGCCCTCATCGCCGGCGCGCAGGCAAGCGGGCGCTTCGCCCGCCTCGTCAGCGACGACCGCTGCTGCGTGCGGGCGTGCAACGGGCGGCTCGTCGTCCGCCCGCCGGCGGTGCTCGCCGGGCTCCTCGAGGTGCGGGGCATCGGCATCGTCCGGACAGAGACCGAGGGGGCGGCGGTCGTGCGCCTCGTGGTCGATTGCGAGGCCGAGTTGCCGGAACGATACCCGCAATCCACAGACCGGACGGTAACGGTAGCGGGCATCAGCCTGCCGCGAATCCGCGTCTCTTGCGGCGACAGCAGCACGACGGCTGCCGTCGTTCTGGGCATGCTGGGGCGAATCGAGCGTCCGATGCTGCATCTTTTGACTGAATGATGACCAAATGGTCGCAGGCCCTTGCACTTGTCGTCGCAATGCACAAAATGGGCGCTCCAATGGGTGGCAGGGCCACGGGTTCTTGAATGATCGGTCTTGTGCTGGTGACCCACGGCTGCCTGGCGACGGAATTTCGAGCCGCGCTGGAGCATGTGGTTGGCCCTCAGAAACAGCTGGAAACCATCACCATCGGTCCGGATGATGACATGGAGAGCCGTCGCAGGGACATCCTAACGGCGGTAAGCCACGTCGATACGGGCGATGGTGTGGTCGTCCTCACAGACATGTTCGGCGGCACACCGTCGAACCTTGCGATCTCCGTGATGAACGGGCGCAATGTCGAGGTGGTGGCGGGCATCAACCTGCCCATGCTCATCAAGCTCGCCAGCGTGAGAGACGAGAAGCCGCTGGAGGATGCCGTCCTGCAGGCGCAGGAGGCGGGCCGCAAGTACATCAACGTGGCGAGCCGTGTGCTCGCAGGAAAATGACAGCGGGCGGCATGGACATCGAACCCCTCGACAACGGCGACTGTCCCCCGGCCCCGATCCCGGAAGGCGCGCTGGTGCGCGAGCTCCCCATCATCAACCGCAAGGGGCTGCACGCCCGTGCCTCGGCCAAGTTCGTGCAGACGGTGGAGCGCTTCTCCTCCGAAGTCACGGTGACGCGCTGCGGCGAAACGGTCGGCGGCCGCTCCATCATGGGCCTTCTGACCCTGGCTGCCGCCCAGGGCACGAGCATCACCGTAACGGCGAAGGGCGAGGATGCCGAGGCGTGCCTCGATGCTATTGCCGAGCTGCTCGCCAACCGCTTCGGCGAGGACGAATAGCTTCGGGCGTGCCGGCAGCGGCGCACCTCTCTATTGCGGAATGGTGCCGTTGGCCGCCAGCACATCGCCGGCGAGATAGAGCGAGCCCGTGACGAGGATGCGCGGCGGGCGCTCCCATTTCATCTCCCGCAACCCCACGAGCGCCGCCTCGACGCTGTCGCTCGTCCGCGCCTTCAGGCCGACGGACCGGGCGATGTCGGCGACCTCCTCCGCCGGCCGGGCAGCAAGCTGCGACGGGATGGGCACGGCGACAAGCTCCTGCGCGAGGCCAACGAAAGGCTTGAGAAAGCCGTCGGCATCCTTCGTGCCGAGCATTCCCACCACCATGACGAGCGGGGCGGGGTACCGCTCCTCAAGTTCGGCGAAGGCGGCGGCAAGCGCGCGGCCGCCATCGGGGTTATGGCCGCCGTCGAGCCACAACTCGGCCCCGGCGGGAGAGAGGTCGACGAGGCCGCCCTGGCGCAGACGCTGCATGCGGGCCGGCCATTCCGCCCGAGTCATGCCCGCCTCGAAGGCGTCCGCCGGCAGGCGCCCGTAGCCCGCCGCCCGCAGGGCGGCGAGCGCCGTTCCCGCATTGACAAGCTGGTGGCGGCCAGGGAGCCGCGGCAGCGGCAGATCGAGCAGGCCCTGCTCGTCCTGGTAGACGAGGCGCCCACGCTCCTCGTGCACGTGAAAGTCCTGGCCGCCGACGAGAATGGAGCGGGCGCCGACGCGCTCCGCCGCCGCTTCGAGGACCGCGGTGGTCTCCGGCTCCTGCGGCGCGATAACGGCCGGAGCGCCGCGCTTGAAGATGCCGGCCTTCTCGGCGGCGATGCGCGTGACACTGTCGCCGAGATAGTCGGCATGGTCGAGGGAGACGGGCGTTACCACGCAGGCCTGCGGCGCCTCGACGACATTGGTGGCGTCGAGCCGGCCGCCGAGCCCGACCTCGAGCAGCAGCACGTCGGCCGGCGTCTCGGCGAAGAGCAGCATGGCCGCGGCCGTCGTGATCTCGAAGACGGTGATCGGAGCCCCGCCGTTGGCCTGCTCGCAGCGCTCCAGCGCTGCGACGAGCCGCTCCTCGGCAACGAACTGGCCACCGCCAGGGCGGCCGAGCCGGATGCGCTCGTGGAAGCGCACCAGATGCGGCGAGGTATAGACGTGGACGACGAGCCCAGCCGCCTCCAGGACGGCGCGCATGAAGGCGATCGTCGAGCCCTTGCCGTTGGTTCCGGCCACATGGATGACCGGCGGCAGCCGGCGCTGAGGCTCCCCTATACGTGCCAGCAGCCGCTCGATCCGGCCGAGGGACAGGTCGATCGTCTTGGGATGCAGCGCGAGAAAGCGCGCGAGCATGGCATCTGACGATTCCATGGCGGACCCCGGCCGCTATCTGGGAGGCAGGTGGTTACTCGGCGGCAGCGTCGAGCGCGGGCTGCTGCTGTGCGGACCGGTCGACAGCAACGGGCTTGCCCTGCTTCATCAGCAGCCGGCACAGCCGGGCAATGGTCGCCTTGAGGTCGCGGCGATGCACGACCATGTCGACCATGCCGTGCTCCCGCAGATATTCGGAGCGCTGGAAGCCTTCCGGCAGCTTCTCCCGGATCGTCTGCTCGATGACGCGCGGGCCGGCAAAGCCGATGAGGGCGCCCGGCTCGGCAATGTGCACGTCGCCCAGCATCGCATAGGAGGCGGTGACGCCGCCGGTTGTCGGATTCGTCAGCACCACGATGTAGGGCAGGCGGGCTTCCTTGAGCCTGCGCACCGCCACGGTCGTGCGCGGCATCTGCATGAGCGAAAGGATGCCCTCCTGCATGCGGGCGCCGCCGGAGGAGACGAAGAGCACGAAGGGCGTGCGGCGGGCGATTGCCGTCTCCATGCCGGTGATGATGGCCTCGCCGGCAGCCATGCCGAGCGAGCCGCCCATGAACTCGAAATCCTGCACCGCGGCAGTGACGGTCGAGCCCTCGACCGTGCCCACGCCGACCTGGACGGCATCCTGCGCGCCGGTCTTGGCGCGGGCGTCGCGCAGACGGTCCACATACCGCTTCTCGTCGCGGAACTTGAGGGGGTCGACCGGCACTTCCGGCAGGGCGATCTCTTCCCACGTGCCGCCGTCGAAGAAGGAGGCGAGGCGCGCCTTGGCCGCCATCCGCAGATGGTACTCGGAGCCGGGGATGACGAAGAGGTTGGCCTCGACGTCCTTGTGGAAGACCATCTGCCCCGTCTCGGGGCACTTGATCCAGAGATTCTCCGGCACCTCACGCTTGAACAGCGTCTTGATCTTGGGCCGTACGACGTCGGAAATCCAGTTCACTGGGGGCGACCTCTGGTGTCCCGGCGTGGCCCTGCCACGCCCGGGGATCGCGGATCTGTCCGCGATCCCGAGATATCATCATGGGCCTTCACATAGACCTTCACGCGGCATTTCGCTAGGTGCGACGAGATGGCAGCGTCCTGCACCCTGCCCGGCGAACAGGCGAAAGCCCCCTCAGGCGGCCGGCGCCTTGGCCACGGAGCGCACACCCGCCGCCAGCTCGCCGACCAGTTTCTCCACGGCAGGAACCGTCGCGGCCGTCGCACGCCCTTCTCCATCGAGCGAGGCGCGCACCGCCTCGACGACGGCCGAACCGACCACGACGCCGTCCGCCCCGCGCGCGATCGCGGCGGCATGCTCGCCGGTCTTCACGCCGAAGCCGACGACGACCGGAAGGTCCGTATGCGCCTTGATGCGCGCCACCGACCGGGCCACGGCGTCGAAATCTGGCGTCGCGCTGCCGGTGATGCCGGTGATCGAGACGTAGTAGACGAAGCCCGAGGTGTTGGCGAGCACCGCCGGCAGGCGGGCATCGTCCGTCGTCGGCGTGGCGAGGCGGATGAAGGACAGGCCCGCCTTCAGCGCCGGTACACAGAGCTCGTCGTCCTCCTCAGGCGGCAGGTCGACGACGATGAGGCCGTCGACGCCGGCCTCGCGCGCATCGCTCAGGAAGCGCTCAACGCCGTAGACATAGATGGGGTTGTAGTAGCCCATGAGGATGACGGGGGTGTCCGCATCCCCCGCGCGGAAGGCGCGCACCATGTCGAGCGTCTTCCGCAACGTCTGGCCGCCCTTGAGTGCCCGCTGCGAGGAGAGCTGGATGGCCGGACCATCGGCCATCGGATCGGTGAATGGCATGCCGATCTCGATGAGGTCAGCCCCTGCGCCGGGCAGCGCCTTCAGGATCGCGAGCGAGGTGTCGGCATCCGGATCGCCGGCCGTGACGAAGGTCACGAGCGCCGCGCGGCCCTCGGCGCGGCAGACGGCAAAGCGCCGGTCGATGCGGCTCATCAGAACTGTCCTCCGAGGATGTCGGCGACCTGCGGCACGTCCTTGTCGCCGCGGCCGGAGAGATTGACGACCATGAGATGATCCTGCGGCAGCTCTGGCGCCAGCTCGACCGCCTTGGCGATGGCATGGGCGGACTCGAGCGCCGGGATAATGCCCTCGAGCTTGGACAGCAGCATGAAGGCGTCCAGCGCCTCGTTGTCGGTTGCCGACAGATAGGTGACGCGCCCCGTCTCGTGCAGGAAAGCGTGCTCCGGGCCGATACCAGGGTAGTCGAGGCCGGCCGAGATGGAGTGGGCCTCGGTGATCTGCCCGTCGTCGTCCATCAGCAGATAGGTGCGGTTGCCGTGCAGGACGCCCGGCCGCCCACCGGTCAGCGAGGCAGCGTGCTGGCCGCTGGCGAGGCCGTGGCCTGCGGCCTCGACGCCGTAGATGGCGACATCCTTGTCGTCGAGGAACGGATGGAACAGGCCCATGGCATTGGAGCCGCCCCCGATGCAGGCGATGAGTGAATCCGGCAGCCGGCCTTCGGCAGCCAGCATCTGCTCCCGCGTCTCCTTGCCGATGACGGACTGGAAGTCGCGCACCATGGCCGGATAGGGATGGGGTCCGGCCACCGTCCCGATGCAGTAGTAGGTCGTGGCGACGTTCGTAACCCAGTCGCGCAGCGCCTCGTTCATGGCGTCCTTGAGCGTGCGCGCGCCGGACTGCACCGGCACGACCTTCGCGCCGAGCATGTGCATCCGGAAGACATTGGGCTTCTGCCGTTCCACGTCGACGGCGCCCATGTAGACAACGCACTCGAGGCCGAAACGTGCGCACAGCGTGGCGGTTGCGACGCCGTGCTGGCCCGCGCCCGTCTCGGCGATGATACGCTTCTTGCCCATGCGACGCGCGAGCAGGATCTGCCCCAGCACGTTGTTGACCTTGTGCGAGCCAGTGTGGTTGAGCTCCTCGCGCTTGAGATAGATCTTGGCGCCCTTGCCAGGGGTCTTGGCACGCAGGTGTTCCGTCAGCCGCTCGGCGTAGTAGAGCGGGCTCGGCCGGCCAACATAGTGCGCCAGATAGCCGTCCATCTCGGCCTGGAAGGCCGGGTCGTTCTTGGCCTCCGCGTAGGCCTTCTCGACCTCGAGGATGACGGGCATGAGCGTCTCGGCGACGAACCGTCCGCCGAACTTTCCGAAATGGCCGCGCTCGTCGGGACCCGAGCGATAGGAATTGAGCGGTTGCACAGTCACGCGACCTTAATCCTTCTCAAGTGGCGGAGCCTCGGCCCGCGCCTCGTGCGTCATTCATCGTTCCTGCGACGCGGGGGCCGGCTCGCCGTCGCGGTCCCGCCTCCCGTTGCATAAGCCAAAGCGACCGTCGGGGCCACACCCTGTCATAACCGCGCCGCGGCGACGAAGGCAGCGATCCGGCCCGCGTCCTTCTCGCCCGGCCCGCGCTCGACCCCCGAGGATACATCGACGCCGAGGAAGCCGGGCACGTCCGCAAGCCGCCGGACCGCCGCACCGACATTGTCCGGATCGAGCCCGCCGGAGAGCATGAAGGGTTTGCCGCCGGCCCCGGCGGCGAGAATGTCCCAGTCGAAGGTCACGCCGTTGCCTCCGGGCAGCGCCGCGTCCCTCGGGGGCTTGGCGTCGAACAGCAGGCGGTCCACGACCGGCGCATAGGAGACATGACGGGCGACATCCGCCGCCTCGGCCACTCCGATGGCCTTCATCACCTGCGTGCCGGCGAGCTGCCGGACGGCGGCCACCCGCTCGGGCGTCTCCTTGCCGTGGAGCTGGAACCAGTCGGGCCTGAGGTCGTCCCGGATGGCGGTGATCGCGGCGTCGTCGGCATCGACCGTGAGCGCGACGATCTCGGCGCGGCCGCGGGCCGCCACTGCGAGTGCCGCCGCCTCGTCGAGCGAGACGTGGCGCGGGCTCTTCGGGAAGAAAACGAAGCCGATCATGTCGGCGCCCGCCGCCAGCGCCGCCGCCACGGCCTCGGCGCTTTTCAACCCGCAGATCTTGACGATGGTGGACATGGCGCCTGCAAGTGGCACGGCGGCGCCGGCTTGTCCATCCGATGCCGCACGGGTTACGCGACAGCGCAGCCGGCCGGAAGGCAGCGGCTCACGCCTTCGGCAGCGCGGACCGTCCGGAGGCGCCGCGCAGTTGTTCGACCTCGCTGCGCCATCGGTCCGCCTCGCGGCGATAGCGCTTCTCGGCCTTGCGGTGCTTGCCTTGGGCGAGCCAGGCGGTGATGCCACCGATGAGGACACCCACCATCACCGCGGCGAAGATGACGATGAAGAACGGCATCGTCACGGCAAGGGCCGGCTCGGTGCGCGAGAAGGGATCGAGCGACAGCTGCACCGGTGCGCGGTTGGCCACGGCCAGAAGCACGATGACGACCGTGACCGGTGCGAGCATCGCGAACTTGATAAAGCGCTTCACCGTCACGGCTCCACTGCCCCTATGCGCTCACCCGGACCGCTGCCTTCTTTGCCGAGGTGGCGCCGCCGTTGAGGCGAAGACGCATCTCCTTGCCCGTCTTGAAGACGGGAATCCTCTTCGAGGCGACATCGACGGTCTCGCCCGTGCGGGGGTTGCGGCCGACGCGCGCGTTGCGCTGCTTGACCGAAAAGGCGCCGAACCCGCGCAATTCGACCCGGTCACCGCGTGCGAGCGCGCGGGTGATCTCCTCGAGAATCGCGTTGACGATGTTCTCGACATCGCGCTGATAGAGGTGCGGATTTTGCTCGGCAATCCGCATGACGAGCTCGGACTTGATCATATCCCCCGCCTATCCCTTTGAATTTTCAATTATTTTGAAGCGAAGGGTGCCAGACAGCGAGGAGGCCGTCAAGCCGTCCTGCTTCTTCGCGCAGCGCCGCTGCACGCAATGCATCGGCCAGCTCGCCGTAGCCGGCAAAGGCTGCCACCTGGCCGAGGAGCGACCAGAGGGACGGGCCGAGGCGCTCGCTTTCGGCCTTCCATTCGCGCACCGGCAGGTCGCCCGGCAGCTTCTTCTCCTTCTCGAGCCAGGCCACGGCCTGGCGCTGGCCGCCGAGCTCGTCGACAAGGCCGAGCTCCTTCGCCTGGCGCCCCGTGAAGATGCGCCCGTCGGACACCCGGTCAAGCGCAGCACCGGAGAGCGAGCGGCGTTCGCCAACGAGGCCCTTGAACCAGGCGAATGAATCGCGCACGACGCTCTCAAGCGCGGCCCGCGCCTCCGGCGAGGTCGGCTCGAATCCGTTGGGCGCCGCCTTGAGCGGACTCGATTTCACCTCTTCGACCTTCACACCGATGGTGTCGAGCAGGCCGGCGACATTGGGATACTGGATGAGGACGCCGATGGAGCCGACGAGCGAGGTGTCGCGCGAGACGATGCGCTCGGCTGCCATTGCGGCAATGTAGCCGCCCGAGGCGGCGAGCCCTTCGACGAGCGCGACCGTCGGCTTCTCCTGGGCGAGCTCGCGCAACGCCGTATAGAGCGCCTCGGCACCGGCCGTCGAGCCGCCGGGGCTGTCGATGCGCACGAGCACGGCGCGCACCGAGCTCGATTCCTTGACGCGCTTGATGAGATCGAGCGTGCGCTGGTCGCCGCTTATGAAGCCGCCAATGCGGATCGCGGCAATCTGATCCCGTGGGATGAGGTCCTTCCTGCCGGCCGGGTCGGTGCCGAGCCGCGCCCCCGCGGCGACCACGACGGCGACGAGCGCGAGGACGGCAAGGATGCGCCAGAAGGAGAGCTTGCGTCTCAAGCGCCGGCGATCTGCCATGATGTCTGGGTCGTATGTCATTGGCGAAGCTCGGCTCTTTGCTGATCGGAACGCGGTGGACACTAGCCCCGGCCCCGGTCACGGGCAAGGCGGGGCGTGACAAAATGCAAGCAAAGCAAAACCCGCCCGGAGGCCGGGCGGGTTCTTCGGTCAGGTCGCCTCATGGGCGCTGCGGAGCGGCAGACGAGCCCCGCAGCAGCGCGCGAAGGCTTACTTCTTCTCGTTGGCGCGCTTGAGGGCGGCGCCGAGGATGTCACCGAGCGAGGCGCCCGAATCGGTCGAGCCGTACTGGGCGATCGCCTCCTTCTCCTCCGCGACCTCAAGGGCCTTGATGGAGAGCTGGATACGACGGGCCTTGCGGTCGAACTGCACGACGCGCGCATCGACCTTCTCGCCCGGGGCGAAGCGCTCGGGGCGCTGCTCGGAGCGGTCGCGCGCCAGCTCGGCGCGGCGGATGAAGGCGGTCATGTCGGTGTCGACGATCTTCACCTCGATGCCGGAATCCTTCACCTCCAGCACCTCGCAGGTGACGACAGAGCCCTTCTTGATGTCGCCGGCGTCGGCGAAGGGGTCGCCCTCAAGCTGCTTGATGCCGAGCGAGATGCGCTCCTTCTCGACGTCAACGTCGAGAACGACGGCACGCACCACGTCGCCCTTCTTGAACTCCTCGATGACCTGCTCGCCGGGACGATTCCAGTCGAGATCCGACAGGTGGACCATGCCGTCCACATCGCCCTCGAGGCCGATGAAGAGACCGAACTCGGTCTTGTTCTTGACCTCGCCCTCGACGATCGAGCCGATCGGGAACTTCTCGGCGAAGGCATCCCACGGGTTCTGCAGGGTCTGCTTGAGACCCAGCGAGATGCGGCGCTTGACCGGGTCGACCTCAAGGATCTGCACCTCGACCTCCTGGGAGGTCGACACGATCTTGCCGGGGTGGACGTTCTTCTTCGTCCAGCTCATCTCGGAGACGTGGATGAGGCCCTCGATGCCCGGCTCGAGCTCGACGAACGCACCGTAGTCGGTGATGTTCGTCACGCGGCCCTTGAAGCGGGCGTTGACCGGGTAGCGGCTCGCAATGCCCTCCCACGGATCGGCCAGCAGCTGCTTGATGCCGAGCGAGATGCGGTGCGTCTCGTGGTTGATCTTGATGATCTTGACCTTGACGGTCTGGCCGATGGAGACGACGTCGGTCGGGTGGTTGACGCGACGCCACGCCATGTCGGTGACATGCAGCAGGCCGTCGATGCCGCCGAGGTCGACGAACGCACCGTACTCGGTGATGTTCTTGACGACACCCTCGACGACCTGACCTTCCTCGAGGTTGGCCACGAGCTCGGAGCGGGCCTCGGCACGCGTCTCCTCGAGCACCGTACGGCGCGAGACGACGATGTTGCCGCGGCGGCGGTCCATCTTGAGGATCTGGAACGGCTGCGGCACACCCATGAGCGGGGTGACGTCGCGCACCGGGCGGATGTCGACCTGCGAACGCGGCAGGAAGGCCACGGCACCGTCGAGGTCGACGGTGTAGCCGCCCTTGACCTGGTTGAAGATGATGCCGGTGACCTTCTCGTTGGCCTCGAAGGCCTTCTCGAGCTTGACCCAGCTCTCTTCGCGGCGCGCCTTGTCGCGCGAGATGACGGCTTCACCGAGCGCATTCTCGATGCGCTCCAGGTAAACCTCGACCTCGTCGCCCACCTGGAGCGACTGGTCCCGACCCGGACCGACGAATTCCTTGAGAGGGACACGGCCTTCGGTCTTCAGGCCGATATCGATGACGGCGACGTCCTTCTCGATGGCAACGACGCGGCCCTTGACGACCGTCCCCTCGACGGGTTCGGACTGCGCAAAGGACTCTTCGAGAAGCGCCGCGAAATCTTCACGGGACGGGGCCTGGTGAGCGGATACGGACATTCGGTCTCCTAACGCCTGTTCAAGGCGGACAACGCCGGCGGCTGGTGTTGCATTACGCTCCCTGTCGCCGGCCGCCTGAAATGCCGAACATTCCACGCGGTAGTGGCCGCCCGTCTGCACCTTGCGTTCCGGGCGGCCGTGCCGGCGTCTTCAAAACCGGCGACGGAGAGCGTCTGATCACGTCGGGGAGCGGGGTCTTGCGGCACGAAGCCCATTACCAAATGGCAACTCCGCCGCACACAGGATGCAGCGCCCCACCGAACGGAGGTGTCATAACGAAAACGCGTCTTTTCCACAAGCGGAAACGGGCGGAGCAACAGGCAAAAGCTGCCGCTCAGCGCCGCACGAACGTGAGATACATCGGCGAGCGGCCCTCGCGCAGGGCCTTGGCCTCATAGCGGGTGCCGGGCCAGCCCGCCCAGGGACGGCGCCAGTCGTCGGCCCGCTCGGCCTGCCAGTCGAAGAGACCGCTGCGCGCGACGCGTGCCAGCGTCCAGGCGGCATAGTCGTCGATGTCGGTGGCGAAGCGCAGCTCCGCACCGGGCCGCATGATGCGGGCGAGTGCGGCGAGGGTTTCCAGACCGATGAAGCGGCGCTTGCGGTGGCGGCGCTTCGGCCACGGGTCCGGATAGAGCACGAAGACGCGCCCGATGGAGCCCGCGGGCAGGCGCGGCAGGACGCGCACCGCATCGTCGTCCCAGACGCGCAGGTTGGAAACGCCGTGCTCCTCAACCCCGGCAAGGAGCTTCGCCATGCCGTTGACGAAGGGCTCGCAGCCGATGAAACCGACGTCAGGGTTCTCGCGAGCCCGGGCGAGCAGGTGCTCGCCGCCGCCGAAGCCGATCTCGAGCCAGATGTCGCTGACCGGATGCGGAAAGAGGCCGGGAAGGTCGAGCGGATCCGCCCCCGCGGGCAGGCGCAGGCGCGGCAGCACCTCGGCTATCAGGCGGGCATGGTTGTCGCGCAGCCTGTGGCCCTTGCGGCGCCCGTAGAAGGCGCCGCCCCTGTCCTGCTCCGCAACCATGCCCGTCGTCCGTTTGTCCGCCTCAGCGAAGTGCGCTGCGGATGGCGTCAACGAGATCGGTACGCTCCCAGGAGAAGCCGCCGTCCGCGTCAGGGGTGCGGCCGAAGTGGCCGTAGGCGGCCGTGCGGGCGTAGATTGGCCGGTTGAGGCCGAGATGCTGGCGAATACCGCGCGGCGACAGGTCCATCACCTCGGCGAGCACGCGCTCGAGGCGCGCCTCCTCCACCTCGCCCGTGCCGTGCAGGTCGACGTAGAGCGACAGCGGCTTGGACACGCCGATGGCATAGGAGAGCTGGATGGTGCAGCGCTGGGCGAGGCCCGCGGCCACGACATTCTTGGCGAGGTAGCGCGCTGCATAGGCAGCCGACCGGTCCACCTTGGTCGGATCCTTGCCGGAGAAGGCGCCGCCACCGTGCGGAGCTGCACCGCCGTAGGTGTCGACGATGATCTTGCGGCCCGTCAGGCCGCAGTCGCCATCCGGACCGCCGATGACGAACTTGCCGGTCGGATTGACGTGCCAGACGGTCTGGTTGTCGATCCAGCCCTCGGGTAGCGACTTGCGCACGTAGGGCTCGACGATCGAGCGGATGTCGTTGGACGTCAGTTCCCTGCCGTTATGGTGCTCGATGTGCTGGGTCGAGACCACGATCTGGGTGACACCGACCGGCTTGCCGTCGGCGTAGCGCACCGTCACCTGGCTCTTGGCGTCCGGGCCGAGCAGGCCGGTCTCGCCGGACTTGCGGGCGGCGCTGAGCGTCTTGAGGATCTCGTGGGCATAGTAGATCGGCGCGGGCATCAGCGCGGGCGTCTCGCGGCAGGCGTAGCCGAACATGATGCCCTGGTCACCCGCCCCCTCGTCCTTGTTGCCGGAGGCGTCCACGCCCTGCGCGATGTGCGCCGACTGGGCGTGCAGGTAGACGTCGATCTTGGCCGTCTCCCAGTGGAAGCCGTCCTGCTCGTAGCCGATGTCCTTGATGGCGAGGCGTGCGAGATGGGCAACGTATTCGTTCGTGATGTCGGACGGGCCGCGCACCTCGCCGGCGATGACAACGCGATTGGTGGTCGCCAGGGTCTCGCAGGCAACGCGCGCCTCCGGCATGGCGCTGAGATAGGCATCGACGACCGTGTCGGAGATCCGGTCGCAAACCTTGTCAGGATGGCCTTCCGACACGGATTCGCTGGTGAAGAGATAGTCCGAACGCGCCACGTTCCCGATCCTTTCGTCCCACGTGAAGGCGACCTAGCCCAAAGGGCGAGGTTTTGTGACAGCCCCGGCGCGCAGGGTCAAGATGGAATGACGGACGTGTTCGATAGAGCGAACGGGGAGGGACTCAGCCCTCCTCGCCCTCCAAGTCGGCAAGCGCGACCACGAGGTCGACGATCCGCCGGCGCACCTTTGCGTCCTTGATGCGGATGAAGGCCTTGGTGAGCTGCACGCCCTCATTCGTCGACAGGAAGTCGGACACATAGCTCGAGGACGGCGCCTCGGCGAAACCGCCGCTCGGCACACCATCGGCCGTCGGGGCGCCGTCGAAGAAAAATTCCACCGGCACGCCGAGCACCTTGGCGATCTGCTGCAACCGGCTCGCACCGATGCGGTTGGTGCCCTTCTCGTACTTCTGCACCTGCTGGAAGGTGAGGCCGAGGGATTCGCCGAGTTTTTCCTGGCTCATGCCGATGAACATGCGTCGCATGCGCACCCGGCTCCCGACGTGCTTGTCGATCGGATTAGGGACCTTCTTGACGCTCGCAGGCGTTGTTTTCATCGTCTTCCCATCCGTTCGTCGCGATCCGTCCGGCCACCTCGCCGTGCGACCATTGCGCCGACGGCGGCACTCAATGTGAGAAACCAGAATATCACATCCCCCGATCTTGCATAAATCGTGGCTGGCAGGGCTTCAGGCAAGGAGGCGTCGAGGACGCCTTCGGCCCCGAGCGGCAGTGAGGCGACGAGCCGGCCGTAGCCGTCGACGACCGCCGAGATACCCGTGTTCGCCGCCCGGACGAGGGGGATGCCCTGCTCTATGCTGCGCAGCCGGGCCTGCGCTATGTGCTGGTAGGGACCGGGCGTCTTGCCGAACCAGGCATCGTTCGTGACGTTGACGAATACGCCCGGGCGCGTCCCGTCCTGCGGCAACACCTCACCCGGAAATATCGCCTCGTAGCAGATCAGTCCAGCGACGGGCGGCAGGCCGGGCACGGGCAGCAGTGTCCGCTCCCGCCCTGCCTCGAAGCCGCCGGGCGCATGCACGAACTGGCGCAGGCCAAGGCGGCGCAGCAGCCCGTCGAGCGGCAGATATTCGCCGAAGGGCACGAGGTGCACCTTGTCGTATATGCCGGTGATGCGGCCTTCGTCGTCGACGACCTGGATAGCGTTGAAGAAGCGCAGGCTCGTCTCGCCGGGCAGCGGTTCCATGGCGCGCGCCGCGCCGGTAACGAGCACGGCTCCGGGCGGCAGCAGCGCCGCGATGGCGCCGAGGGCATCCGGGTCGCGCGCGAGGAGGAAGGGAAAGGCACTCTCCGGCCAGACGAGATGCGTGACACCGTCCATACCTGCCGGCCCGTCGGCAGGGCCGTTCTCGCTGAGCGCGAGATAGTGGTTGAGGATCGCCTCCCGATTCTCCGGCCGGAACTTGGCATCCTGCGGCAGGTTGGGCTGCATGATCCGCAGCACCACACCCGGCACGGTCGGCGAGGGCGCAGAGGGCACGCGCCAGAGGCCATAGCCCGCCATGGCCGCGAGAACCGCGAGTCCTGCGGCGCTTGGCCCCAGCCGGCGCCAGCGCCCGCCCTCATCCGCAAGCGTTGCCGGAGCCGCGAAAGCGGCTGCCGCGAGGACCGTGAGGCCGTAGAGCCCGACAAGGGCGGCGGCCTGCGCCAGGTACAGCTCCTGCCCAAGCGCCAGGCCAAGGCTGTTCCACGGAAAACCCGTGAGGATATGGCCCCGCAGCCATTCGGCCGTGGCAAGACCTGCCGCGAAGGCGAGGATCCGCGCCGGGCCGGGGGACCACAGAAGTCGCGCGACGCCGAAGCCGAAAGCAGGGAAGAAGGCGAGGCCGGCGGGCAGGCCGAGCACGCCGAGCGGCAGCGCCCAGGCGAATTCCTCTGCCTCTACCAGGAAGGCGGCGCCGAGCCACCAGAGGCCGGCGAGGAAATAGCCGAAGCCGAACCACCAGCCGATGGCCGCGGCTGCCAGCGCCGTGCGCATGGGCGTGCGCCCGCCGGCGCCGTCGATGAGCCAGACGGCGACCGGCAGGCTGAGGGCTAGGACAGGCCAGAGCCCGAAGGGGGGCATGGCTAGGGCGCCGACCGCCCCCGCGACGAAGGCAGCAACGCGCCGTCGCCAACCCCAGGACAGGACGACGGCGCGCGCAAAGTCAGCGAGCGTCAAGCGGCGGCTCCCGGCGTCTGGTCCTCGAGCGTGTCGGGCGCCGCGGGCGCTGTTCCGGCCGCGGGAGGCATCGTCGCGGGTGTGTCGGCCTCCGCCCTGCGGCCGGCGCGGCGCGCCGGCGCCAGCCCGGCCTTGACCTTGTGGATGCGGATCTTCTTCAGCCGGCGGGGATCCGCATCGAGAACCTCGAACTCGAGGCTGTCTGGCCCCGACACCAGCTCGCCGCGCACCGGCACGCGGCCGGCCAGCGTGACAATGAGGCCGCCGAGCGTATCGACCTCCTCGGCAATGTCCGCGTCGGCGAGCTCGACGCCGAGCTCCTCCGAGACGTCCTCGAGGCTGGTACGCGCGTCGACGATCCAGCGGCCCTCGCCGTCGGCCACGATCTGCGCCGCCTCCTCGTCGTCGTGCTCGTCCTCAATGTCGCCGACGATCATCTCCACGATGTCTTCCATGGAGACGAGGCCGTCGGTGCCGCCATACTCGTCGATGACGAGGGCCATGTGTGTGCGGGAAGTCTGCATCTTCACGAGCAGGTCCATCGCCGGCATGGACGGCGGCACGAAGAGCACGGGGCGCAGGATGTTGGCGCCCGAGAGCGGGGCCTCGAGATCGACCCCGATCCGCATGGCCTCGGCCTGCACTTCCGCCGACGCGTCGCTGCGGCCGCGGCCCGGGCTGCGGCGCAGGCGCTCGCGGCCCGCCGTCTCGGCGCGCGCCGCGATGTAGTCGACGAAGTCCCGGATGTGAACCATGCCGAGCGGCTCGTCGAGATTCTCGCCGTAAACGGGAATCCGCGAATGGCCGGCGGTGCGGAACAGGTGCAGAACGGTCGCCAGCGTGGCGGAGGCCTGCACGGCAACGATGTCGGCGCGCGGCACCATCACGTCATTGACGCGCAACTCGCGCAGCGACAGGACATTCTTGAGAAGGGAACGCTCGATCGGCGTGAACTCGCCGCCGGGCAGATTGGTGTCGAGCGCATCCGCGAGATCCTCGCGGATTGAGGGGCCGGGCTTCAGCCTGAGGCCCGTGAGGAGCCGGTCTATCCAGCTTTCGTGCTCGCCGTCTCGCCCATGGGAGGCGGACCTTGCTTCCTCGCTCGAACTTCGATCCTCGCTCATCGTCCTTCTTGGCTCCAGGAGCATGAGCGCCAGGGCCGGGGGCCCTCCTTCGAGGCGCTTCATGCACAGACATACACGCGGGGCCGGTCTTCCCGCCCCCGTTCACTCGCCCGGCACCGCACCGGCGTAGGGATCGGCGATGCCGAGCCCCGCCAGGATGCGGACCTCGAGACCTTCCATCTCCTCGGCCTCGACGTCGGTCTCGTGATCATAACCGAGAAGATGCAACATCCCATGCACGACGAGATGGGAAAGGTGGTCGGCAAGGGCCTTGCCCTCCTCGTCCGCCTCCCGCCTCGTCGTCTCGAAGGCGATGATGACATCGCCAATATGGGGCGCCGAGGCCAGCTGTTCAGGGGCGCAGGCGGGAAAGGACAGCACGTTCGTCGGCTTGTCCTTGCCGCGCCAGCGGGCGTTGAGCGCACGCACTGTCTCGTCGTCGGAAAGGACGATGCTCACCTCGGCGCCTGGTGCGACGGGGCGCCCGCCCGCATCGAGCGCCGCCTGCGCCGCGCGCGCCACGAGCACGTCCGCGCCGGCAAGCTCGTCCCAGCCCTCGCTCTCGACGGCAATGTCGATGTTGGCGCCGCTCACCTTCAGCTCCCCCGGCCGGCCTCTTCATAGGCCTTGACGATGCGGCGCACGAGATCGTGCCGCACCACGTCCTCCTCCTTGAAGGTGATGCGGCCGATCCCCTCGACGCCGTCGAGGATGCGCACGGCCTCGACGAGGCCGGACATCTGCCCCGGCGGCAGGTCGATCTGCGAGGGATCGCCCGTCACGATCATGCGCGAGCCTTCGCCGAGACGGGTCAGGAACATCTTCATCTGCATGGAGGTGCAGTTCTGCGCCTCGTCGAGCAGGATGGCGGCATTGGTGAGCGTGCGCCCGCGCATGAAGGCGAGCGGCGCGATCTCGATGACGCCGGTGGACAGGCCCCGCTCCACGTGGCGCGCCTCCATGAAGTCATAGAGCGCGTCGTAGACGGGCCTGAGATACGGATCGACCTTCTCGCGCATGTCGCCGGGCAGGAAGCCGAGGCGCTCACCCGCCTCCACCGCCGGGCGCGAGAGGATGAGCCGCTCGACCACGCCCTGCTCGAGGAGCGAGACGGCATGGCCCACGGCAAGCCACGTCTTGCCGGTGCCGGCCGGACCCTCGGCAAAGACGAGCTCGCAGCGCCGCAGGAGACGCAGGTAGGCGTCCTGCGCCGCGTTGCGCGCCCTGACGGCGCCGCGCTTGCGGGTCGCGATCTGCTCGAAGGTCGACCGCTGCTGCGCGTCGTCCGACGGCGGGAAGAGCGAACCCTGGCGGGCGCTCTCGGCAATGGCGCCGTCGACATCACCGATGGAGACGATCTCGCCCGCGCGCGCCCGCTCGTAGAGGCTCTGCAGCACGCGGCGCGCCTGCTCGGCCGCCTCGCTCGAGCCGCGGATGACGATGTGGTTGCCGTTGGCGTTGGCGAGCACGCCGAGCCGTCGCTCCAGATGGGCGAGGTTCTGGTCGTACTGGCCGGCCACGACGCTGGCGAGCCGGTTGTCGTCGAAGGCGATCTTGATCTCCGGGGCATCGCGGACACCGCCAAAGGCCTGCGACTTGTCCTTCTGACGCTGCGGCAGACCATCGTCTGGCTTCAAGCTCGTTCTCCTCGCGTCCTAGGCTGCGCTTGCCCTTTCCTCGGGCGGGCGGGCGGCGAGCCGGCCGAACAGGCTGTTGGGAGCCATCTCGACGATCTCGACCGGCACGATGTCGCCAATGGCCAGATCCGCGGCCTCGAGCTGCACCGCCTGCAGGTAGGGCGACTTGCCGGCGAGCTGGCCGGGATGGCGGCCAGGCCGCTCGATGAGGACGTCGACCGTGCGCCCGACGGTCGCGGCGTTGAAGGCGCGCCGGCTCTCGTCGAGAGCCGCCTGCAGGCGCGCGAGCCGCTCGGCCTTGACGGGCTCGGGCACCTGCTCCTCCATGTCCGCCGCCGGCGTGCCGGGGCGCGGGCTGTACTTGAAGGAATAGGCGCTGGCGAAGCCGACGTCGGCAACGAGGCGCATCGTGTCCTCGAAGTCGGCGTCGCTCTCGCCGGGAAATCCCACGATGAAGTCGGACGACAGCGCGATGTCCGGTCGCGCTTTGCGCACGGCGTCGATGATGCGCCGGTAGTCGTCGGCGCTGTGGCGGCGGTTCATGGCGGCGAGGATCCGGTCGGAACCGGCCTGCACCGGCAGATGGAGATAGGGCATCAGCGCAGGCAGGTCGCGATGGGCGGCGATCAGCGTCTCGTCCATGTCGCGCGGATGGCTCGTCGTGTAGCGCAGGCGCGCGATGCCCGGCACCTCGGCGAGGCGGTGCAACAGCATGCCGAGCGTCCAGTCGCGCCCGTCCGGGCCCTCACCGTGATAGGCGTTGACGTTCTGGCCGATGATGGTGATCTCGCGCACGCCCGCATCCGCCAGCCGCTCAGCCTCGGCGAGGATCTTGGCGACGGGGCGGGAGACCTCGGCGCCGCGCGTGTAGGGCACGACGCAGAAGGTGCAGAACTTGTCGCAGCCCTCCTGCACGGTGAGGAAGGCGGAGACACCGCGGGCGCGGATTTTCTCCCGCGCCGGGGCCGGCAGATGGTCGAACTTGTCCTCGGCCGGGAACTCCGTGTCGACGACGCCGGGCCGCACGCTCGCCTCGGCGAGCAGCTCGGGCAGGCGGTGATAGCTCTGCGGGCCCACCACGAGGTCGACCACCGGCGCGCGGCGCACGATCTCGCCGCCCTCGGCCTGGGCCACGCAGCCAGCGACGACGATCTGCGTCTGACGCCCCTTGGCCGCGCGCTCCTTCTTCATCTCGCGCAGGCGGCCGAGTTCCGAATAGACCTTTTCGGCGGCCTTCTCGCGGATGTGGCAGGTGTTGAGGATGACGAGATCGGCCTCCTCGGCCGTTCCGGCCTCAACGTAGCCCCTGGCTGCCAGGGCGTCCGCCATGCGCTCGGCATCGTAGACGTTCATCTGACAGCCGTAGGATTTGACGAAAACCTTCTTCACTGCCTGTCTGCCACCCGCTTTTGACTCTTGCGCCGGGTCGTCCGCCGCTTTCCCTGTTTAAGGCTTCTCGCCTTCCGAGAGAATAGGCAAGGCAAGATGGCGCGGGAATGACGCGCCCCGCGCCTCAGGGGCCGGCCGCCCGCGCTGCCCGCGTCGCGGCCCTCACCACCTCTTCCGCCCACCGCGTGGCCTGCTTGCGGTCGCTCTCGCCGTTGAAGGGAATGGGCTCGCCCCAGGTGATGCGCACGTCGAGCGGCGCCCCGGAGAGGACCGCAGCAAGATGCGGCGCCAGCTCCATGTCCCCGTGCCAGGCGATCCCGGGCCGGTCGCTGCGACTGAGCGGCAGGCCCTGGCGGCCGACGTAGGTGATGGCGAGGGGCCTCAGCACGATTTCCGATGGTGCATCTGCATCGGCCACGGCCTCGCGGGCCGCGCCGACGAGGGCGGAGCGGAAAGGCAGGATGCGCAGGCCATCCCCGGTTGTGCCCTCCGCAAAGAGCACCATGACGTCACCCCGCCGCAGCCGGCGCGCCACCTCGACGTTGGTGGTCGCGGTGGCCTTGCGACGCGTGCGGTCGATGAAGACCGTGCGCTGCAGGCGCGCAAGCAGGCCGACGATGGGCCAGCTGTTCACCTCCGCCTTGGCGATGAAAGAGAGCGGCGTCAGCGTCGAGATGACGGGAATGTCGAGCCAGGAGACGTGGTTGGCGAGGATGAGGGTCGCCTCGCGCCCGTTGGGCGGCGTGCCCTCCACCTTGATGCGGATGCCGAGCACCCGGCAGACAAAGCGATGGTAGAGGAGCGGAATGATGCGCGCGGCGCGGCTGTCGAGCCTGACCGCGAGTGCCTGCAGCGGAATGCCGATCAGCGTCGCCGGCACGATGAGCGACAGACGCAGGATACCCCGCAGCGACAGCATGCCGTTCAGTCCGACTCGTCCTCGAGCGGCACGGCATAGAGCTCGAGTCGGTGGTGCACCAGGCGGTAACCGAGACGCCGGGCGATCTCGGCCTGCAGCCGCTCGATCTCTTCGGAGTGGAACTCGATCACGTCGCCGGTATTCATGTCGATGAGATGGTCGTGGTGCTCCTTCGGGGCGCGCTCGTAGCGCGCACGGCCGTCTCCGAACTGGTGACGCTCGATGATGCCCTGGTCCTCGAAGAGCTTGACGGTGCGGTAGACGGTCGACAACGAGATGCGCTCGTCGACGGCCGCCGCACGCCGGTGCAGCTCCACGACGTCAGGATGGTCGGTGGCGTCGCCGAGCACCTTGGCAATGACGCGACGCGGCCCGGTCATCCGCATCCCGCGAGCGACGCAGGCGCGTTCAATGGCGTTCCCCTGCAATCTGCGCTTCACCCCCGCCAAGCAGCCCGTCTCCCTTTCCTCGTCATGCTGATCTTATAGGAAGCCGGACGGCGCGCGTCCATGCCGCCCGGCAACCGGGCTCACAGCAGGTCGCGCGCCATGACGATCGCCGTCGCAGTGCTGCCATCGGCCTTGCGATAATAGCCCTGCCGGCGGCCGATCTCCTCGAAGCCAAAGCCGCGGTAGAGCGCCAGGGCCGCGGCGTTCTCGGCCTCCACCTCAAGAAAGACGCGCCGGGCACCGCGTGCGGCGAGCGAGCCGAGATGGTGGGCGAGCAACCTGCGGCCTAGCCCCCGGCCGCGCCGCGCCTTCGCCACAGCGATTGTGAGGATCTCCGCCTCGTCGGCAGCGACTCGCGACAGGGCGAAGCCGTCGAGCGTACGTCCGTCCGGCGCGAGGATGCCGTCGCCAACGCTTTTGCCTGCAGCGATGAGCCGCTCGAATTCCCCCGCCTCCCAGCCGCGGGCGAAGGAGGCGGCATGAATGGCCGCAACGGTCGTCGCATCGGCCGGCGCCAGCGGCCTGACGGCGGCCGCTGGCGGGCTGGACGAGGCGCGGCTTAGCCAGCGGTCGAAGATCATGGCGGGCCGATTATCACCGGAGGCTCAGCGTCGGGGAATGCGCATGTGCTCCTGCGGCTTGGCGTCGGGCGCGCGCAGGTAGACGGGCTTGGGCAGCGCCGTCGCAGGGTCGGCGGCCATGCCGAGCCGCGCCACCCAGGCAATGTGCGGGGCGATCTCGGCATCGGCGATCTTGGCGTCGACGCCGAGATTGCGCAGCTCGTTGCCGAGAATCGCTGCGCCAGAGCCGGCGATGGTCATGGGCCCGGAGCCGATGACGCGGGCGGCATCGCGCACCGAGACGTGGCGAGCCGGCACGATGGTGCGGCCGCCCGCTGCGATGCACTGGAAGTAGAGGTGGCCGTGGCGGGCATCGATGGCCGCAGCGTTGAGGCGATTGCCGCCCGCTGCAACGAGCGGCGCCAGGAAGGCCGACAGGGTGGTGACGCCGACCACAGGCACGCCGGCCGCAAGCCCGATGGCGCGAGCCGCCGAGATCCCGACACGCAGGCCCGTGAAGCTGCCGGGACCGACCGTGACCGCCACACGGTCGAGCGATTCGAAACCGCCCGGCACGGCTGCCATGACGCGCTCGATGAGCGGCAGCAGCGCCTCGGCATGGCCGCGGTCGAGCACCAGGGTCTCTTCCGCAACAACCGTGCTGCCGTCGAGAACGCAGGCGGAACAGGCGCCGAGCGCCGTGTCGATGCCGAGAACGCGCAACTGAAGTCTCCCTCGCTGGCACGTCCTCTAGATCGGCGTGCGCGGCGCTGGCAACCGTTTTTCACGCCCTTGCTGGAGCCTTGCCGGCTCCTCAGACGGCCTCGACCTCACGCACGTCGGGCAGGAAGTGCTGCAGGAGATTCTGGATGCCGTGCTTGAGCGTCGCCGTCGAGGAGGGGCACCCCGAGCACGAGCCCTTCATGGCGAGATAGACCACCCCGTCGCGATAGCCGCGGAAGGTGATGTCGCCGCCATCGCCGGCGACCGCCGGGCGCACGCGCGTCTCGAGCAGCTCCTTGATGGTCTCGACCGTCGCGGCATCCTCTTCGGCGAAAAACTCGTCGGCATCGTCCGTGTCGACGGTGGCGTTCTCGCGCAGGAGCGGAGCACCCGACATGAAGTGCTCCATGATGGCACCGAGGATGGCGGGCTTCAGGTGCTGCCACTCGCCGCTCGCCTTCGTCACGGTGATGAAGTCGTAGCCGAAGAAGACGGCAGCCACGCCATCGATGGCGAACAGCCGCTCGGCGAGCGGCGAGCGCGAGGCGTCCTCGCCGGCCCGCAGGTCGAGCGTGCCCTCGGGCAGGACGACGCGCCCTGGCAGGAACTTCAGGGTCGCCGGGTTAGGCGTGGCTTCGGTCTGGATGAACATTCGGGTCTCTCCTCACGCGTCCGGGTCAAGAACCGGCGGTGACAAATGCTGCCGCTGTCGGATCGTACCTAGAACGATTCCAACAGCGAATACACCTTTCAATGTGGCGGTTCTTTTGTCCCGCGCAAGGCTTCTGCGCGGGACCGCTCAGGCGAGCGCGTCGATTTCCTCGTCGGTGAGGTGGCCCGGCACGATGGCGACTGGGATGGGAAAGCTCGACGCCGCCTTGCCCGCCATCATCGAGACAAGGGGCCCCGGCCCTTCCGAGCCCGTGCCAGCCGCGAGCACGAGGAGGGCGATGTCCTCGTCCTCCTCGATGTGGCGGACGATCTCCTCGGACTTGTTGCCGACGCGCACGACGCGCTCCGGCTCGAGCCCGGCGATGTCGCGCACGCGGGCGCTCGCATTGTCGAGAAGGCTGTTCGCCTCCTCCTCCGCCTCGGCCTGCATGAGCTCGCCGACACCGAGCCAGTGCTGGTACTCGCCGGGCGGGACGATGCTGAGCAGCGTCACCGTGACGCCGGTGCGCGCCGCCCGCCGGGCGGCGAAGTAGATGGCCCGGTCGCATTCGGGCGTGTCGTCGACCACCACCAGGAACTTGGCGCGATGGCCTGCTTCATAGGATCGCCGCCGCTTGCCGGTCATCGACCACCGCCTCGTGTCCGCCGCTGTCGTCCGATGCTGCCAAGCAGTGCGGCGAGGATCAACTGTTACGCGCGGAACGAATGAAGCCGACGATGTCGTAAACCGCGTCGAGCGTCTCGCGCGCGATGACGCGCGCCCGCTCCGCGCCACGGCCAAGCACGTCGTCGATGTAGCCGGGATCGGCGATGAGGCGCTTCATCTCGGCGCCGATCGGGCCCATCTTCTCCACGGCGAGGTCGACGAGGGCGCTCTTGAAGGAAGAGAACTGGGCGCCGCCGAACTCGCGCAGCACGTCCGCCTTCTCCACCCCCTTGAGCGCCGCGAAGATGCCGACGAGGTTGGCCGCCTCGGGACGGTTGGCGAGCCCCGCCTCCTCGCTCGGCAGCGGTTCCGGGTCGGTCTTGGCCTTGCGGATCTTCTGGGCGATGGTGTCGGCATCGTCCGTGAGGTTGATGCGCGAATAGTCGGAGGGGTCCGACTTCGACATCTTCTTGGAGCCGTCGCGCAGCGACATGATGCGCATGGCCGGGCCCTGGATCAATGGCTCGGTCAGCGGGAAGAAGGCATCGCCGTATCCATGCTCGGCGATGGACGCGGCATAGTCGTTGTTGAACTTCTGTGCCACGTCGCGCGTCAGCTCGAGGTGCTGCTTCTGGTCCTCACCGACGGGAACGTGTGTGGCGCGGTAGGCGAGGATGTCCGCCGCCATCAGCGTGGGATAGGCGTAGAGCCCGACCGAGGCGTTCTCGCGGTTCTTGCCGGCCTTCTCCTTGAACTGCGTCATGCGGTTGAGCCAGCCGATGCGGGCGATGCAGTTGAAAACCCAGGCGAGCTCGGCGTGCTCCGACACCTGGCTCTGGTTGAAGACGATGTGCCGCTCCGGGTCGATGCCCGCCGCAAGGAAGGCCGCCGTCACCTCGCGGGTCTGTCGCCGCAGCTCCTTGGGATCCTGCGGCACGGTGATGGCGTGCATGTCCACGACGCAGTAGATGCAGTCGTACTTCTCCTGCAGCGGCACGAAGCGCGAGATGGCGCCGAGATAGTTGCCGAGATGGAGGTTGCCCGTCGGCTGTACCCCGGAAAACACCCGTTCCTTGAAAACCGCCATTGCCTGCTCCCTGACACGAGGCGCGGCCTTATCGCAACGCCAGACGCTTTCTGCAAGATGGGCAAATGGCTCACTGGCGCAGGAACCGCCGTGGATCGGCGCCAAGGACGAGGCAAAGGATGCCGTACAGTCCGAGACCGGCGAGGCAGATGGCGCCGAGGGTGACCATGCCCGCAAGGCTGCCAGTGCCGGGAGCCAGCCAGCCTCCCGCCCATGTCGCAAGGCCGGCCACGGCCACTGCCATGAGGGCGCTCGCCAGCGCGAGCCGCAGGATGCGCCCCCACTCGAGCCGCGTCGCGGCCCGCCGCACGGCTGGCGAGAGGAGAAGGAGCGCCGCATTCGCCACGAGCCCGGCAGACATGGCGAGCGAGACGCCGGTGGCACCGGGCTGGCCACCCAGGAGAAGCCCCGCGCCCAGGGTGGCGACGATGCCGCCGAGCGTGGCGACGACGGGCACCCGCATCTCGCCCTCGGCAAAGGCCGCCTGCATGAAGACGCGCGCCAGCGCCGCCGCCGGCAGGCCGACGGCGAGAGCCTTCAGCGCGCCCGCCGTCATGGCCGCGTCCCCGGCGGTAAAGGCGCCGCGCACGAACAGCACCGCCGCCATCGGCTCGGCGAGGACGAGAAATGCCGCCGCCGCCGGCAGCGACAGGGCGAGCGCCGCCTCTCCCGCACGGGCGACCATGGCCAGGCGCGCATCCGTCCCGGCCGAACGGGCAACGACCTCGGGCAGGACAACCATGCCGGCCGCGAGCGACACGAAGGAAATCGGCAACTGGACGAGTCGCTCGGCGTAGTAGAACCAGGACACCGCCGAAGGTATGGCCGAGGCGAGCTGGGTTGCCGCGACGGCGATGAGCTGCGGGGCGGCGTTGGCCACCAGGGCCGGGCCGCTCAGCGCGAAGAGCCGTCCCATGTCCGGGCTCCAGCGTGGCCA
>Ga0180222_1000054_pt1 | contig 200443 bp, 205 predicted proteins | sample eDN5th37CKraftOP_FD_151336 | JGI IMG/M metagenome (GOLD analysis project Ga0180222, IMG submission 151336) | Enriched Organic Plus compost microbial communities from Emeryville, California, USA - eDNA 5th pass 37_C Kraft OP (version 2) (version 2) ... | reverse complement strand
GAAAGCGCGCCGGCGCGCGCACCGCGACGCCCGACCCGGCGTGATGCGCCGAGGCAACGACGATCGCGTCGGGCCGCGCAAGCCTGCCGCCCAGCGCCTCCAGGAACCGCCGCGCCGGGGCGTCGCTCAGCGCCAGGTCCGGCGCGCCATGGGAGATGAAGAGACTCGGCTGTGTCATAGACCGGAATATAGACCCAACGATTTGTCAGAAAAATAGATGAGTTCGAAATCTCCCTTTGTCATTGAAAAAGTGAATCAATGGTGAGTAGCTAAAAGTTCATTATAGTAATTTATAAATTCCTCTCTATGCCCACCTATTTCCGTGTCATTCAAGTAAAAATCTCCACTGCCAATCAACCATAAAAGCTTATTAAGTTCGTATGGTGACACATTATCAGCCACTGCGTGCTCGACCAATTTTTGGTGAATTCCGTAATCCCTAGTGGTATTGTCAATTAGATTAATACCAACAAGTATGCGTCTGATGTGAACATCCGACTGCCATACTTTACAAAACCGAGTTCTTTCAATGCATAGCATGCTAGAGCATATCTAAACCCGTCTATTTCCTCCTTTAATATGGGAGGCAGGGCGACATAAGTGCGTCATCCTCGTAATATTTTCTGTCCCAAGAAATAAAGGCATTATTGTCCTTAAATTGCCTTAGCAATCGTGCGGAAGACAGAATTGACCGGCAGAATACCTTCCATAGTCTTCTGTATTATGGGGCTTATTTGAATTTAAAAATCATCTATCTTGTACTCTTCTGCTAAAGATGTCCTCATCACTATTTATTGACTGGTGAACTTCTTTAGGATTAAAGTTAAAGAGCACTTTTCTAATCTATCTGTTCTGCCAATTGCATTTCCAATAACGTTTTTGAGCATTGCGCGATTCTGTGCTCATTCGACAAATCGTCTAAATACATTTTCTATAGTAAGTTCGATAATATTTACCGCAGTCCCCAGTTGTAAATGCTTGTCTAGTATTTCTTCAATTTCAAGAGGATTAAATTCCGGGTGGTTTTGCATTTCATTGATAAGGAATTGTCTTGCGACAGAATAGAGTGTCATAGAACCTCCCCTTGCGTCATCGGCGATTCCGACACCGGATCATGAGAATTGGAGTCCAGAGCAACAACCTCATGATTGGTGACAGAGCCCGAATTAATGATGGGCTGGGCTGACTGCAGGGACGCCCGACCGGTCGCTTGCCGCTCTTAGCTCGGCGTCCTAGTCTCTCGTCAGATAAAAGGGGGACGACGATGGCGACGCTGGCGGCGGACATCGGGCCGACGGGGGAGGGGCCGGGCGTGACGAAGAGCCGGGACCGGCTGGTGATCTTCGCTTCCTCGCTCGGCACCGTTTTCGAGTGGTACGATTTCTTCAGCTACGGCACGCTCGCGCCGACGCTGGCCGCGCTCTTCTTCCCCGCCGCCAACCCGATGACGAGCTTCCTGCTCGTACTGGCGAGCTTCGGCGTCGGCTTCGGGATGCGGCCGCTCGGCGCGATCCTGTTCGGCTATCTCGGCGACCGGCTGGGCCGCAAATATACGTTCCTTATCACGATCACCGTGATGGGCCTCGCCACCGCCGGCGTCGGCGCGATGCCGACCCATGCCCAGATCGGCATGGCCGCGCCGGTGATCCTTGTCATCCTCCGGGTGCTGCAGGGCCTCGCGCTCGGCGGCGAATATGGCGGCGCGGCGATCTACGTCGCCGAGCATGCGCCGCCCAGGCGGCGCGGCTTCTACACCAGCTTCATCCAGGCCGGCGTGATCGGCGGCTTCCTGCTCAGCCTCGCCGTGGTGCTTGCCACCGGCGCGGCGCTGAGTGAGGAGGCGGCGGCGAGCTGGGGCTGGCGCGTGCCCTTTCTCGTCTCGCTGCTGCTGCTCGCGGTGTCGCTGTGGGTGCGGCTCAAGCTCAAGGAGAGCCCCGTCTTCCAGGCGATCAAGGAGGCGGGGACGCTGTCGCGCAACCCGCTGCGCGACAGCCTGCGCGGCTGGCGGCAGTGGAAAATGCTGCTCGTCGCCCTGTTCGGCATTGCCGCCGGGCTTACCGGCGTCTGGTACACCGCGACCTTCCAGGCGCTCTATTTCCTCCAGAACGCGCTCCGGATCGACGACAGGTCGGCGCGACTGATCGTCGGCGTCGCCACCATCATCGGCACCTTCTGGTTCATCCTGTTCGGCTGGCTGTCCGACAAGATCGGGCGCAAGCCGCCGATCATCGCCGGCTATGCGCTGACCATCCTGCTGCTTTTCCCACTGTTCCACTGGATGTCGTCCGCGGCCAACCCGGAGCTGGCCGGCGCCCGGCTGCGCAGCCCGGTGACAGTCCAGGGCACGCATTGCGAGTCCAATCCCTTCGCCAGCCGGCAGGAGAATCCCTGCGGCCGAGCGCTTGACGCGCTCACCCGGCGCGGCATCGCCTACGAGATCGTTCCCGCGCCCGGCTGGGCCGGCATTCGGACGCCTACCAGGTCCGCGTCGGCGCCGAGCCGGTGAACGCGGAGGACGAGGCGGCGCTCGATCGCGCGCTGGCGGCCGCCGGCTTCCGGCTCGAAAAGACGGTGCCGCCGATGAGCCGGGCAATCCCCGTCGTACTCGCGATCGTCGTGATCAGCTTCCTCTCCGGCATGACCTACGGCCCCGTCGCGGCGCTGCTGGTCGAGCTGTTCCCGGCGCGCGTGCGCTATACCTCGCTGTCGATCCCCTATCATATCGGGACCGGCTATTTCGGCGGATTCCTGCCGTTCATCAGCGGATATATCGTGGCGCGGACCGGCAATCCGTTCGCGGGCCTGTGGTACACGATCGGCGTCGTCGCCGTCGCTTTGCTCGTCACCCTGCTCTGGCTGCCCGAGACCGCCGGGAAGGAGTTGGACTAGGGCGCACGCGCGCGCTAGGGCCGCGCCGATGACGTCTCCCTCGCCCCTCCGCCTCGTTCTCGACGGCGATGCCCTCGTTTCCAACTGGCGCTGGCTCGCGCGTCGCTCCGGCGACGGTGTCGCCTGCGGCGCCGCGGTGAAGGCCGACGCCTATGGGCTTGGGGCGGCCGAGGCGGTGAAGCGCCTCGCGGCCGCCGGGTGCCGCGACTTCTTCGTTGCCACCTGGGCGGAGGCGGAGGCGCTGATGCCCTGGCCGGAGGGGCTGAATCTCTCCGTGCTTCACGGCGTCGGGCCAGAGGACATGCGCGCCGCGCTCGCCTTCCCGGCGCGCCCCGTGCTCAACAGCCCGGCGCAGGTCGCGCGCTGGCGCGAGGGCGGGCAGGGGCGGCCCTGCGACGTAATGGTCGATACCGGCATGAACCGGCTCGGCCTCACCGTGCGCGAGGCGCGCTCCGGCCTGCTCGACGGGCTGGAGGTCGAGACGCTGATGAGCCATCTCGCCTGCGCCGACGAGCCGGGGCACGAGATGAACGAGCGCCAGCTCGGCATCTTCCGCTCGTTGCGGCGGGAGGTGGCGGCGTCGCGCTACAGCCTCGCCAATTCCGCCGGCATCTGCCTCGGCCCGCGTTATACCTTCGGGCTCACCCGGCCCGGGCTTGCGCTCTACGGCGGCATCCCGGTGCCGGGCGATGCCGAGCAGGAAGCCGGGCTGCGCCAGGTCGCGCGGATTGAGGCGCGCGTGCTGCAGGTGCGCGACGTCCCGGCCGGGCAGAGCATCGGCTACGGCGCCACCTTCGTCGCGCCGGCGGACATGAAGGTCGCGATCCTCAATATCGGTTATGCCGACGGCTATCTCAGGCTGCTGGCCGAGAAGGGCGCCGCGCTGGTCGGCGACCTGCGCTGCCATATCCTCGGCCGCATCTCGATGGACCTGATGGCGGTCGAGCTGCCCCGGCCAAGCCTGGCTGGGGAGGGGGACTGGCTCCAGCTCCACTTCCGCCTGCCCGACCTCGCCGGGCAGCTCAGCCAGTATGAGCTGTTGACCGGGCTGGGCAGCCGGCTCGAGCGCGTCTGGCGGTAGGCGCCCCTCAGTCCCGCTCGACGCACATGGCGATGCCCATGCCGCCGCCGATGCAGAGCGTGGCGAGGCCCTTCTTCGCGTCGCGGCGGCCCATTTCGTAGATCAGGGTGGTGAGCACGCGGGCGCCCGAGGCGCCGATCGGGTGGCCGATCGCGATCGCGCCGCCATTGACGTTGACGCGCTCCGAATCCCAGCCGAGTTCGCGCCCGACCGCGAGCGCCTGCGCGGCGAAGGCCTCGTTCGCCTCGATGAGGTCGAGGTCGGCGATCGTCCAGCCCGCTTTCTCCAGCGCGCGGCGGGTGGCCGGCACCGGGCCGATGCCCATGATCGAGGGATCGACGCCCGCCGAGGCCCAGCTCGCGACGCGCGCCAGGATCGGCGCGCCGCGCCGCTCGGCCTCGTCGCGGCGCATCAGCACCAGCGCGGCGGCGCCGTCGTTGATGCCCGAGGCATTGCCGGCGGTGACCGTTCCGTCCTTCTTGAAGGCCGGGCGGAGCGGCGTCACGCCGTCCAGCGTCGCGCCGGCGCGGATATATTCGTCATCGGCGACGACGGTCTCGCCCTTGCGCGACTTGACGGTGACGGGCGCGATCTCGTCCCGGAAGCGGCCGGCGGCGCGGGCGGCCTCGGCCTTGTTCTGGCTGGCGACCGCAAAGACGTCCTGCTCCTCGCGGCTGATCTGATACTGTTCGGCGAGATTTTCCGCCGTGATTCCCATGTGATAGCCGTTGAAGACGTCGGTCAGCCCGTCCTTGATCATGGTGTCGATCAGGCTGGCGTCGCCCATCTTCGTGCCGGCGCGCATGTTCAGCGCATGTGGCGCGAGGCTCATATTCTCCTGCCCCCCCGCGACCATGATCGTCACGTCCCCGGCGAGGATCGACTGCGCGGCGAGCGCGACCGCCCGCAGGCCCGAGCCGCAGACCTGGTTCACGCCCCAGGCGGGAATCTCCTTGGGGATGCCCGCCGCCATCGACGCCTGACGCGCCGGGTTCTGGCCCTGGGCGGCGGTCAGCACCTGGCCGAGGATGACCTCGGAGACCTCCTCCGGCTTCACGCCCGCCTGGGCGAGCGCCGCCTCGATGGCGACCCGGCCGAGTTCGTGCGCCGGAGTCATCGCGAAGCTGCCGAGGAAGGAACCGACCGGCGTGCGCTTGGCGGCAACGATGACGACGTCGGTCGCGGCTTTGGTCATGGCTCGGCTCCTGGAATGTGAAGAAGTGGCGGCCTCCTAGCACTTTGCTGCGGTGCGGGAAAGCCAGCGGCCGAGCGGCTCCCACATCTCGCTGCGCGCGCGCGCGCCGACGATCATGCCGACATGGCCGAGCGTCACGTCGATCCGCTCGCCCGAGGTAAAGGCGCTCGCCGACGGCACGATCCGGTCCGTGGTGGAGACGATGTGGAGCTGCGGAACGGCGAGCGCTTCCGGATGGATCGCGCGGCCGCCGACCGTCCACCGGCCCGAGCCGGGAAGGTCGGCGGCAAGAAGGTCGTCGAACATCTCCCGCGCCGCCGCGATCGGGATTGGCGGGCCGTCGTTCGCCCAGTCCTCGAGCGCGATGAAGCTTGCGGCCGCCTCGCCCTCGAGTCCCGCGAAGCGCCCGAACTTGGCGACAGTGCGGGCGGGATCGAGGCTCCAGAAGGCGCTCTGCAGAACCTCCATCGGCAGCACGCCGAGCGCTTCGGCGGCGGCACGCGCGCCGGCCCAAAGCGCGGCGAGCTGCGCCCGCGCCTCCTGGGGAAATCCGTGGAAATGCCACGGCGAGGCGAGCGTCGCGAGGCCGCGCGCCTCGCCCAACGCCGCTGCCGCGGCGGCCAGGGTGCCGCCGAGGCAATAGCCGACGAGGATCGGCGGCTCGCCGAGCGCGGCGATGGCGGGGAGCAGGATCGCCTCGACATGGCCGGCGACGGTGAGCCCGTGGCGGGCGGCGTCCGGCCAGCCCCAGTCGAGCAGGAGGACGCGCCGCCCCTGCCCGGCGAGCCAGCGCAGCAATGATCGCTCGCCGAGATCGAGTACCGTCGGCGGATTGATCAGCGAGGGGACGAACAGGACGGGCGGGCCTTCGCCGCCATAATCGCGGACCGCCGCGCTGGCGATCTCGACGACGGCCGGCATCGGCGCTGGCGGGGGCGGGCGCGGTGCTTCCTGATATTTCCTCAGGCCCTCCAGCGCGCGCCGCATCGCGTCGGGATTTGCTGCGGTCTCGTGCTGCAACATAGAGAGGAACAGCGGCAACGGCCGCGGCCTGTGTTGCAGCGCCGCAAAATTGGGTGCTAAAGCACTCTTTTGATCCGACAAGGAATTGCTCATGGCTGCGCGGTCCGAAGGCGATCCCGTCATTATCAAGAAATATGCGAACCGGCGTCTCTACGACACCGAAAGCTCGTCCTACATCACGCTCGAACGTCTCGCGCAAATGGTGCGCCAGAAACGCGAGTTCAAAGTCGTCGATGCGAAGACCGGCGAGGACATCACCCGATCGGTCCTGACGCAAATCATCATGGACGAGGAATCGCGCGGGTCGGAAATGCTCCCGGTCAATTTCCTCCGGCAGCTCATCGCCATGTACGGCGACCAGATGCAGTCGGTCGTGCCGCAATATCTCGAGGCCTCGCTCGAGCAGTTGCAGCGCAACCAGGAGCAGATCCGCGACGCGATGGCGGGCGCGCTCGCCGCCAATCCCTTCGCCGAGATCGCGCGGCGCAACATCGAGCTGTTCACGGCGGCCGCGAGCGGCCGGGCCCCGCGCGCCGGTGCCCGCGACGGAGCGGGCGAGGGCGACACCAAGTTGGAGCTGGCCGAGCTCAAGGCGCAGCTCGCCGAACTCCAGAAGAAGCTCGACAAGCTAACCAGCTGAGCGCTCAGCTTCGCGGCTTTTCGAAGCGCAGCGTCATCCGGTCGCTTTCGCCAACCGCGAGATAGCGCTCACGATCCGCCGCGCCGAGCCTGAGCGTGGGCGGCAGCGTCCACACGCCCTCCGGCCAATCGTGCGAGTCGAGCGGATTGGCGTTGATCTCCGAGGCGGCGACGAAGCGGAAGCCCGCCTCTTCGGCGAGCCGGCGGATGGTCGAGACCTTCATGTAGCCGCTGCTCGCCTCGCGCGCGGCGTCGGCGTCTTCCGGCAGGCGGTGCTCGACGATACCGAGCGTGCCGCCGGGCTTCAGCATCCGGAACATCTGGCGGAACGCCTCGGCGGTGTAGTCCTGCCGGTTGCGCCCGCTGCCCATCCGCCAGTTATGGACGTTGCGGAAGGTGAGGACGACGTCCGCCGTGCCGTCCGGCACGCCGCCGCCCGCGCCGTCGAAGACCGGGAAGGTCGCAAAGCGGATGCGTCCGTACAGGTCCGGACGTCGCGCCGCCATCTCGCGCAGCTGGCGATGGCCGTTCTCCGAGATGGCGGTCGCATAATAAACGCCGCGCGGCCCCAGCCAGGGCGCGAGAATTTCGGTGTACCAGCCGCCGCCGGGCCAGATTTCGACCACCGTGTCGGTTGGCCGCACGCCGAAGAAGGCGAGTGTTTCCGCAGGATGGCGGTAGCGGTCACGCTGGACATTCGCCGGCGTGCGCGTGTCTGCGGCGATCGCCGCGGCGAGCGATCCCTGCGTGCCTTCGGTCGGCGCCTGATCGATGGCGGTGGAGGCGCTCGGAAGGGCGAGCAGCAGGGCGGCGGCGAAGGCGTGGCGGATCATGGCATCCCTCTCGTTACCGGCCGCGACCCGCGGGCCGCAGCGCCGAACTGTGGCCCACCCGCGCACCTTCGGCAAGACGGGGCGTGCCGCGAAGGCGATGCACGCCCTGAACCCGCGCCGTGCCCACTCGTTTCCTTTTTTGTCCCTGCTTTCAGGGAGAACGGAAGATGGCCGTCGACCATGACATTGCCGCGCTGAATTCACTCATCACGACGACGATCGACAGTTGCGACGGCTATGAGCGCGCCGCCGAGGAAGCGAGCGCCGCGCGTTTCCGTGAGATGTTCCGCGACTGCGCGACCGAGCGCCGCCAGGCGCTGGCCGACCTGCAGCAAACCGTCCGCGAGCTCGGCGGGACGCCGAACGACGACGGTTCGTTCGCGGCCGGCGTCCATCGCCGCTGGCTGGACCTCAAGGAATCGCTGGCCGGCGACGGCGGCGACAAGGCGGTGATCGAGGAGGTCGAGCGCGGCGAGGACTATATCAAGGAGAAGTACGAGAGCGCGCTCGAGGACGGCGAGTTATCGCCGACCGCGATCGAGGCGATTGCCGTCGCCTACCAGTCGGTGCGGCAGGGTCACGACCGCATGAGCCAGCTCAAGCACGCGATGGAGGGTCACACGGCCTGACGGGCCGCGCGGGACGCGTTCAGGCGGCGGCGCTGCGGGATTGGCCGAAATGGTCCCGTGGCATCGCCGCCTTTCCATCCGGGGCGAACAGCCAGAGCAGCGCTTCGTTGACGTCCGAGAAGCAGCGCGCGTCGCGGTTGGCGAGGGCGCGCTCGAGCTGGAACAGCGCCAGGGTCTTGTCCACCACGAAGGCGAGCTTGCGCGAGCGATAGGCCGGATCGGTGAGCATCCGCTGGAAGGCGGCGACGGCCTGCTGCGACTGGATCTTCATGCCCCGCACGTCGTTCAGCGTGAGATGCTCGTTGGGGCCACAGCGGAGCTGATTGTGCGCAGCGGCCCGCGCCGCGAGGAAGCCCTCGATGTCCCTGGGCGTGAAGAAGCCCGACATGGTGATCCGGATGAGATCGCGGGCGGGGTTCGGCTTCAAAGTGGAATGACGCGGTCATGCGGATCGCCAATAGCCGCCCGCGGCTAGCAATTTCCTAAGGCCGATCTGCGGCTACAGGCAGGCTTCGAGATAGGGCTGGTCGAAGCCGAACATCTTGGCCTTTTCGAGCGTGTAGGGGCGCAGGCCCATCGAGCGATATTCGCCGATGATCTTCCCGTCCGGCGTCTCGTCCAGATATTCGAACTTGAACAGTTCCTGGGTGACGATCACGTCGCCCTCCATCCCGATCACCTCGGTGATGTTGGTGCAGCGGCGCGAGCCGTCGCGCAGGCGCTTCACCTGCACGATCAGGTCCACCGAGTCCGCGATCTGGCGGCTGATCGCTTCCTTCGGCACCTTGATGTCCGACATCATCACCATGTTCTCCATACGCGCCAGACACTCCCGCGGAGAGTTGGAGTGAAGCGTCGCCATCGAGCCGTCGTGGCCGGTGTTCATCGCGGCGAGTAGGTCGAAACATTCGGCGCCGCGAATCTCGCCCAGGATGATGCGGTCCGGACGCATACGCAGGGCGTTGATGACGAGGTCGCGGATCGTGATCGCGCCCTGGCCCTCCAGGTTCGGCGGACGGGTTTCGAGCGGCAGCCAGTGCGGCTGCTGCAGCCTCAGTTCGGCCGCGTCCTCGATGGTGATCACGCGCTCGCCCGGGTCGATCAGCTTCGACAGGGCGTTCAGCATCGTCGTCTTGCCCGAGCCGGTGCCGCCCGAGATGATGATGTTCATCCGGCTCGCGCCGGCGATCTTGAGGACCGTCGCCATCTTATCGGACAGCGATCCCCAGTTCTTCATCATGTCGATCGTGATCGGCTTTTCGGAGAATTTGCGGATCGAGATCGCGGTGCCGCGCAGTGACAGCGGCGGGATGATGACGTTGACGCGGCTGCCGTCGGGCAGGCGCGCGTCGGCCAGCGGCGTCGTCTGGTCGACGCGGCGGCCGACCTTGTTGACGATGCGCTGCGCGATCTGGAGCAGGTGCTCCTCGTCGCGGAACTGGATGCTGGCGAGCTGCAGCTTGCCCTTCTTTTCGACATAGGTCTGGTTCGGGCCGTTGACCATGATGTCGCTGATGTCGGGATCGTTGAGCAGCTCCTCGAGCGGCCCGAGGCCAAGCAGCTCGTCGACGAGCACCTTTTCCAGCGCGAACTGTTCGCGCCGGTTGAGGTTGATCTTCAGCTCGCTCAGCACCTCGCCGATGATCGGGCGGAACTCCTCGGCGAGCTCGTCCTTGGAGAGGGTGGCGGCCGCCTCCGGGTCGACGCGCTCCAGCAGGCGCGGCAGCACCTGCTCCTTGATGCGGTGGATCGAGGCCTCGAAGCCCTCGTTGCGCGAGGACGTCGGTTCGCCCGATTGCGCCTGGCGATCGGCGAGACGCGCCATCGCGTCGGCGCCGCGATCGACCGGTGGCGTGGTCGTCTCGTCTCCGGGGAGCGGGATGGCGTCGAGCGGCGGGAACTGCTCGCCCCCCTCGGTGGGCGGCGGCGCGGGCGGAGCGACGACAGGGCCCTTCATCGGCTTCGCGGTGCCAAAGCTCGGCCGCGCCGGCGTGGCCCCGCCCAGTCCGTTGCGTCGTCCAAAGGCACTCATGTCGCTTGCGAACCCTTCACTCTCCACGCCTCACGGCGCGGGTGGTGAATAGGGCCGAAACTTTGACAATTGCCTAATCGGCCGGGATGACTGCGGCGGCGTAACGATTTATCCTGGGCAGGAAGGAGCCTGCCAATGCTCGCCGCGCTCGTTGCCGCCGCCCTCGCCCCAGCGCGCCGGAGACGGGTCGGGTCGAGGATCTCCACTGGATGGCCGGCCAATGGTCGACCCCGCTCGAATATCCCGCCTACGGACCACGCTGGGCGGAGGAACTGTGGACGATGCCGGCGCGCGGTCTGATGGTCGGCGTCGGTCGGACGCAGGAGGGGTTCGAACGCTACTCGTTCGAATATATGCGGATCGAGGAGGTCGACGGCCGGGTGACGTTATACGCCGCGCCGCAGGGCGGGGCTTCGGTCGCGTTCGAACTGGTGCTGATCGGGCCGAGCGAGCCGGCGTTCGAGAATCGCGCCCACGATTATCCGCAACGGATCAGCTATCGTCGCGATGGCGACAATCTCGTCGCGACCGTCTCGTTCGCGGACGGCACGCAGGCGCGTAGCTGGAGATACCGGCCCGGCCCGCCGCGCGCGCGCTGACCGGCGGGGAAAAGGATCAGGCGTTCGCCTTTTCCGCGAGGACGGTGAGGCCCTTCTCGTTGACCTCGGCGAAGCCGCCTTCCACCGCGATCCGCTCGGGCTCGCCGCCCGGCGTCTTGTAGATCGCAAGCTCGCCGTCGGCGCGGATCGTCGCCATCACCGGCGCATGGTTGGCGAGCACGCCGAAGTCGCCCTCGGTGCCGGGCACGACGACCATGTGGACGTCCTCCGAGCGGACCAGCTTTTCCGGCGTGACGAGTTCGAAGTGAAGGTCTGCCATTTCTCTTTCCCTGTCCCCCTCCCGTCAGGAGAGAGGGGCGGCCGAGCGGGGCGGGGAGCGGCCGAACCGGCCCTCTCCCGCCGCCATGCTCAACGACTTACGCCTCCTGCGCCAGCTTCTCGGCCTTGGCGACCGCTTCCTCGATGCCGCCGACCATGTAGAAGGCGGCCTCCGGAAGGTGGTCGTACTCGCCGTTCACCACCGCCTTGAAGCTCGCGACCGTATCCTCGATCGAGACGAACTTGCCGGGGATGCCGGTGAACACCTCGGCGACGTGGAACGGCTGCGACAGGAAGCGCTGGATCTTGCGAGCGCGCTGGACGGTCAGCTTGTCCTCTTCCGAGAGCTCGTCCATGCCGAGAATGGCGATGATGTCCTGCAGGCTCTTGTACTTCTGCAGGATCGCCTGCACGGCGCGCGCCGTCTCGTAATGCTCCTGGCCGACGATGCGCGGCTCCAGCACGCGGCTGGTCGAATCGAGCGGGTCCACCGCCGGATAGATGCCGAGCTCGGCGATCGAGCGGCTGAGCACGGTGGTCGCGTCGAGGTGGGCGAACGAAGTCGCCGGTGCCGGGTCGGTAAGGTCGTCCGCCGGCACGTAGATCGCCTGCACCGAGGTGATCGAGCCCTTGTTCGTCGAGGTGATGCGCTCCTGCAGCGCGCCCATGTCGGTGGCCAGCGTCGGTTGGTAACCCACCGCCGAGGGGATGCGGCCGAGCAGCGCCGACACCTCGGAGCCCGCTTGGGTGAAGCGGAAGATGTTGTCCACGAAGAAGAGCACGTCCTGCCCTTCCTGGTCGCGGAAATATTCCGCCAGGGTGAGACCGGAGAGCGCGACGCGGGCGCGAGCCCCCGGCGGCTCGTTCATCTGGCCGTAGACCAGCGCCACCTTCGAGCCTTCGGAGATGGCATTGCCGTTCTCGTCCTTGGCGATGACGCCCGCCTCGAGGAACTCGTGATAGAGGTCGTTGCCCTCGCGGGTGCGCTCGCCGACGCCGGCGAACACCGAGGTGCCGCCGTGGCCCTTGGCGATATTGTTGATCAGCTCCTGGATGAGCACGGTCTTGCCGACGCCCGCGCCACCGAACAGGCCGATCTTGCCGCCCTTCGCGTAGGGCGCGAGCAGGTCGATGACCTTGATGCCGGTGACGAGGATCGAGGCCTCGGTCGATTGCTCGACGAATTCCGGCGCCGGCGCGTGGATCGGCGCGGTCAGGTCGGTGTCGATCGGGCCGCGCTCGTCGATCGGCTCACCGACGACGTTGATGATGCGCCCAAGCGTCTTCGGGCCGACCGGGACGCGGATCTGCGAGCCCGTCGCCCGGACTTCCTGGCCGCGGGTGAGGCCGTCGGTCGAGTCCATGGCGATCGTGCGGACCGTGTTCTCGCCGAGATGCTGCGCGACCTCGAGGACCAGGCGCTGGCCGCCATTGTCCGTCTCGAGCGCGTCGAGGATCGCCGGCAGCTCGCCGTCGAACACGACGTCGACGACGGCGCCGATTACCTGGCTGATCCGCCCGGTGACGTTGGTGCCCGGCCGGCTCGCGGCCGGCGTCTCGGCCTTCTTGGCGGTCTTGGCCCGGCTCGTCCGGGGCTTGGCGGCGGTCTTAGCGGCGGTGGCCATGTCTTTCTTCCTTCTCGTTCCCCCGCTTGCGGCGGAGGCCAGTCTTTCTCTTCCTGGGCCCGCGCTGCCGCGCGGGCGATCGTGGTCAACTCAGTTCAAATTCGGATCGTCGCCGGTGTCGCAGGGCGTTTCGCCGTCCATCCACACCCATTCGCGCTCGGAAAGAGTGAGCGTGGCGGTGCGGGAGAGCCAGCGCGCGCCCTGCTGCAGCTGGTAGGTGCAGCGATATTCGACGGCGTCCGGGTCCGGCTTCGTGCATTGGGCGTTGCGGGTGACGAGCCGGTGACCCGGGCACTGCGCGTTGAGCGCGCGGTTGAGGTCGTCTGCGCTCGGCGCGGTGTGGAGATTGGCGACGGCAAGAGCGGCGATAAGGGCGATGCTGTTCATAGGGCCTCCGCTCCGGAGATGATCTCGATCAGCTCCTTGGTGATGGCCGCCTGACGGGTGCGATTATATTCGATGGTGAGCCGGTTGATCATCTCGCCGGCGTTGCGGGTCGCATTGTCCATCGCGGTCATCCGGCTACCCTGCTCGGAAGCCGCGTTCTCCAGCAAGGCCCGGTAGACCTGGACCGCGATGTTGCGTGGCAAAAGCTCGGCGAGGATTTCCTCCTCGTCTGGTTCGTAGTCCACTGCGGCATTCGCACCGCCCGCGGCGCCCGACTCGACAGGCGGAACCGGGATGATCTGCTGCGCCATCGGCTCCTGGACCAGCGCGGAGCGGAACTTCGAGTAGAACAGGTGGACGACGTCGATCCCGTCGGTCGTGTAGCGCTCGACGATATCCCGCGCGATCGCCTGCGCATCGGAGAAGGCGACCTGCTTGATCTCGCTCGTGTCGTAGTGATGGACGATCTGCTTCGGAAACAGGCGCTGGATGACGGCGCGGCCCTTGCGGCCAACCAGGTAGAAATAGACCGCCTTTCCCTGCCCCTGTAGCTCCTCCGCCTTGCGGCGCGCGGCGCGGACGATGTTGGCGTTGAACGCGCCGGCGAGGCCGCGGTCCGAGGTGCAGACGACCAGGAGATGGGTCTGGTCCTTGCCGGTGCCGGCAAGCAGCTTCGGGCTCGACGGCGAGGCCGCGACCTTCGCGGCGAGGCTCGCCACGACGCTTTCCATGCGCTCCGAATAGGGGCGCGCCGCCTCAGCCGCCATCTGTGCGCGGCGGAGCTTGGCGGCGGCGACCATCTTCATCGCCTTGGTGATCTTCTGGGTCGACTTGACCGAGGAGATCCGGTTCTTGAGCGCCTTGAGGCTGGCCATCTTGTCCTACGTCTCAAATCCGTTCGGGCTGAGCCTGTCTAGCCCTGCGCCTCATTCCCTCCCGGAGAAGGCGAACGGTGTTGCCGTTACCGATTATGCAAACGTCTTCGCGAAATCGCCGATGAGGCCCTTGAGCCGGTCGGCGGTCTCGTCGTCGAGCGCCTTGGTGTCGCGGATCTTCGCCAGCACGTCGGCATGTTCGCTGCGCAGGAAGCTGAGCAGGGCGCTCTCGAAGCGAGTGACCTGGTCGGTCGGAATCCCGTCGAGGAAGCCGTTCACGCCGGCAAAGATCGAAACCACCTGCTCCTCGACCGGCATCGGGTTGAACTGCGGCTGCTTCAGCAGCTCCGTCAGCCGCGCGCCGCGGTTGAGCAGGCGCTGCGTCGCCGCGTCGAGGTCCGAGCCGAACTGCGCGAAGGCCGCCATTTCGCGGTACTGGGCGAGCTCCAGCTTGATCGAGCCCGCGACCTTCTTCATCGCCTTGGTCTGCGCGGCCGAGCCGACGCGGCTGACCGAGAGGCCGACGTTGATCGCCGGGCGGATGCCCTGGAAGAACAGCTCGGTCTCGAGGAAGATCTGGCCGTCCGTGATCGAGATCACGTTGGTCGGGATGTAGGCGGACACGTCGCCGGCCTGCGTCTCGATGATCGGCAGGGCAGTCAGCGAGCCGGCGCCATTGGCGTTGTTCATCTTCGCCGCGCGCTCGAGCAGGCGGCTGTGCAGGTAGAACACGTCGCCCGGATAGGCCTCGCGGCCCGGCGGACGGCGGAGCAGCAGCGACATCTGGCGATAGGCCACGGCCTGCTTTGAGAGATCGTCATAGACGATCAGCGCGTGCATGCCGTTGTCGCGGAAATATTCGCCCATCGCGCAGCCGGTATAGGGCGCGAGGAACTGGAGCGGCGCGGGCTCCGAGGCGGTGGCGGCGACGACGATGGAATAATCCATCGCGCCGTTCTCCTCGAGCTGGCGGACGATCTGCGCGACCGTCGAGCGCTTCTGGCCGACGGCGACGTAGATGCAGTAGAGCTTCTGGCTCTCGTCGTTGCCGGCGTTCGCCTGCTTCTGGTTGATGAAGGTGTCGATGGCGACCGCGGTCTTGCCCGTCTGGCGGTCGCCAATGATCAGCTCGCGCTGGCCGCGGCCGATCGGCACCAGCGCATCGAGCGCCTTGAGGCCGGTCTGCACCGGCTCGTGGACCGACTTGCGCGGGATGATCCCGGGCGCCTTCACCTCGACGCGGCGGCGCTCGGTGTATTCGATCGGCCCCTTGCCGTCGATCGGATTGCCGAGGCCGTCGACGACGCGGCCGAGCAGGCCCTTGCCGACCGGCACGTCGACGATCGTCTGCGTCCGCTTGACCGTCGTGCCCTCGCCGATCTCAGTGTCTGCGCCGAAGATAACGATACCGACATTGTCGGCTTCGAGGTTGAGCGCCATGCCTTTGATGCCGCCCTCGAACTCGACCATCTCGCCGGCCTGGACGTTGTCGAGGCCGTGGACGCGGGCGATACCGTCGCCGACGGACAGCACGGTGCCCACTTCGGAGACTTCGGCCTCGTTGCCGAAATTCGCGATCTGCTCGCGAATGACCTTGGAGATTTCAGCGGCGCGGATGTCCATTGCTAACCTTTCCTGGACGGCGTGATCGCCGTCATCCTTTCATTGCGTGCGCGAGATTGTTGAGCTTGGTGCGAATCGAGCCGTCGATCATCCGGCTGCCGACCTTCACGACGAGACCGCCGAGGATCGCGGGATCGACCTCGGCGTCGATCGCGACATCGGCACCGAATCGGCTCTTGAGCTTGGTCTTGAGCGCCTCGACCTGGTCGGCCGCGAGCGGGCGAGCCGAGATCACCTCGGCGGTGATCTCGCCGCGGTGGCGGGCGGCCAGCGTGCCGTACGCGCGGATGATCGCGCCGAGCTGCGGAAGACGCCGGTTCTGGGCGAGGACGCCGAGGAACTTCGTGGTGAGCGGATCAAGCTTCATCGCCGCCGCGGCGGCCTCGACCGCTTTCACCGCCGCGTCGCGGCTGACCAGCGGGCTGGTGGTGAGCTTGGCGAAATCGCCCGATTCGGCGAGCGCGGCGCGCACGGTCGCCAGGCTGGCGGCAACCGTCTCCAGCCGCTTCTCGTCGCGGGCCAGCTCGAACAGGGCGAGTGCGTAACGCCCCGCCAGGCTAGCCTGAATACCGCCGGAAATATCCACGCGCGTCGAAACCCCTCGAGTAGGATGTGGCCCCATGCGCAATCGCGCTCGCGCGCGGCGCCGGTCATGGTTCGCGCGGGCCGTAGCAGGGGCAATGCTGCGATGCAAGATGGCCGGCGCTTTGAAGATGGCCGGCGCTTTGAAAGCAAGGCGCGGGACGCACCGGGCCTCGAACGGGCGCAAGACGGCGTTCCAATCCTGGGAGTTTCGAAGATGGTCTACCGAATCGAAGGGCTTTCGCCGACGCCGTTCCGGCCGCTGTTCGAGCTGGACGACGAGGCGCTCGCCGCGCGCGGGGCGATGCGCGTGACCGCCGACAGCCCGACCGGCTATCCTTGCCGCATCAGCCTGGACGACGCCGCGCCCGGCGAGCGGCTGATCCTGCTCAACCACGTCTCGCACGACGTTGCCGGGCCGTTCCGCACCGCCTACGCCATCTACGTGCGCGAGGATGCGCCGCCACCGCCGGTCTATGTCGACGAGACGCCGGACTATCTCGACCGGCGGACGCTGTCGCTGCGCGGCTTCGGAGCGGACGGTCTGCTGAAAGCCGCGCGGCTCGCGCAGCCAGGCGAATCCGATGCGGGTATCCGCGCGCTCCTCGCCGATCCCGCCGTTGCCTGTATCCACGCGCACAACGCCGCCTACGGCTGCTTCCTGGCGCGCATCGAGAGGAACTGACCATGGCGACCATTGCACAATCGCGCGAGAGGGTTAGGCCGGCCGGCGTGAACGGCGCTCAGATCATCTCGAACGAGGAGGCCTGGGCGGCGGTTCGCCGGCGGGACCGGACGATGGACGGTCGCTTCGTCACCGGCGTGCTCAGCACCGGCATCTACTGCCGCCCTTCCTGCGCGGCGCGCCATCCGCGGCGGGAGAATGTCCGTTTCTTCGCGAGCCCCGCCGAGGCGGAAGCGGCTGGGTTGCGGCCATGTCTGCGCTGTCGTCCCGACGAGGTCGCGCGCGATCGCGCCGCTCTCGCCAGCGCCTGCCGGCTGCTCGCCGAGGTGGAGGAGACGCCCTCTCTCGAGTCGCTCGCCGCCGCCGTCGGCTATTCGCCTCACCATTTTCACCGCCTCTTCAAGCGCGCCACCGGCGTGACGCCAGCGGCCTATGCGCGGGCGCTGCGCGCGCGGCGGGCGGAGGTTGCGCTGGCCGGCAGCGAGCGGATCACGGACGCGATCTACGCTGCCGGCTATTCCGGCCCGGGCCGGTTCTATGCGGACGCGGAGAAACGGCTCGGCATGACGCCCTCTGCCTGGCGGGACGGGGGGCGCGGGGAGACAATCCGCTGGGCGACCGCCGAGACGGATCTCGGCACGATGCTCCTCGCCGCCACCGCCAAGGGCATCTGCCGCCTCTCGTTCGACGAGGACGAGGCGGCGCTGCGCCAGCGTTTCCCCAATGCGACGATCGAGCGCGGCGGGCCGGAACTCGATGACCTGCTGCGCCGCGCGGTGGAGGCGGTGAACGCGCCGGACCGGCCGCACAACCTGCCTCTCGACGTGCGGGGCACCGCCTTCCAGGAGGCGGTGTGGCGCGAGCTCATGCGCATTCCGCCGGGCGAGACGCGCACCTACGCGCAGATCGCCGCCGCCGTCGGCCGCCCGGGCGCGGTGCGGGCGGCGGGCTCCGCCAACGGCGCGAACAACGTCGCCGTGCTCATCCCCTGTCACCGCGTCATCCGCAGCGACGGCAGCCTCGGCGGCTACGCCTACGGGATCGAGCGCAAGCGCAGGCTGCTCGCGCGCGAGCAGCGCCGCGATCAATAGCTCCCGGATGTTGGATTGCTCAGCGCGGCTCGGCGACGCCGCCCGGCAGCTCGGGCGAGCAGGAATAGACGAGACGCTCGTTCGGCAGCCTGGGCAGGGCGGCGGTGAGCTGCTGCTGGCGATCGTCGAGCAGCGCGCGCTCGGCTTCGTTCGCGGCACAGCTTTTCGGCGCCTCGCCCCGGATCGCGCGCAGGCGGCCCAGCGCTTCGCTGTCGAGCAGGTAGCGCGTCACCACATATTCGCCGCTCGCCGGATCGAAGCGCGCGACATCGACCGGCTGCTCGTCATTGTCGGGCACCGAGACGCGCGTCCAGGTGGCGCCCTCCTGCACGAACTGGTCGTGGCCGTTGGCGCAGCCGGATAGGCCCCAGCTCAGCGTCACCGGCTCAGCGGACGAAACGGTGATGCGGCTTCGTTCGGGCAGCAGGCGGCACGAATTGCGCCCCACGAAGCGCGTCGGCGGCGGCCGGGGTGCGCTGGGCGCCGGCGGGGACTGCTCGGCGAGCGCGGCGCGGAGGCTTGGTCGCGTGACGAAGACCACGACGGCGCCCAGCATCAGCAGCCCTGCGCCGACGGCGAGCGTCACGACATTCCTGCGGTGCCGCTCCTGGTCGCGGAGGAACAGGAAGCCCGCCCCTTGGAAGGCGAGCAGCGACAGGGCGAGCAGCAGCCCGGCGATGCCGATGCGCGCGTCGCGCCGGTCCTCGATCGCCGCCAGCGCCTGCGCGCGTTCATCCGCGGCGCGACGGGCGCGCGCGTCGGCGGCCTCGTCGGCGGCACGGGCGGCGGCTTCGCGCTGTGCCTGCTCGATCCGCATCTGGTCCGCCATCGAGATGCAGGGCGTGTCGACGGTCTGGAAGAGCTGGCCCGCCTGGCGCAGGAAGGCGCTGAGCTCGCGGTTGGAGACGGCGAAGCCGAAGCTCGAATCGCCGTCCTGGTTGTTGGTGATGAGCGTGTTCACCCCGATCACACGGCCGCACTGGTCGAGCAACGGGCCGCCGCTGTTGCCATGCGCGATCGGCGCCGTGTGGAGCAGCAGGCTGATGCCGTTGATCGAGCGCATGTTCGAGAAGATGCCGACCGAGCGGGTCGGCGGCAGCGGCGTGATGTAATCCTCCGCCGAGCGCGCGGTGGCGAGATCGACATTGCCGGGATAGCCGAGCGCGGCGACCGGCGCGCCGTCCTCCAGGGGACCGACATAGAGCGGGATCGGCGGGATCGTCGCCTGGCCGACCTCGAGCAGGGCGAGGTCGCGCGCCGGATCGAGGGTGAGGACGCGGGCGCGAAAAGCCTGATGCCCCTGCGAGGGCACGACGCCGACGGTGACGCTCGCGCCCGGCTGGGCCATGGCGACGACATGGGCATTGGTGACGATCCGGTTGGGCGCGACCGCGAAGCCGCTGCCATGACCGAAATCGCTGACCTCGCCGTCCTCGTTGAAGGCGATGACGACGACGCGCACGACGCCGCGGCCCGCCGCCGAAATGTCGTCGGCCCGCGCCGGCGCGGCCATCGCGAGCAGCGCCAGCAGGAAGAGGAGGATCCGCGTCATCGCGCTTTCTGGGTCAGCAAGTCCTTCCTTGTATGAGCCGCCACCAGGCGCCGCAAGCGCGGCGGCGCGGGCCTAGTTCGCGCGCGGCGTCCAGTTCGAACCCGGCCGCGCGACGGCGTACATCTCGCGCGCGATGTCGCGGATGAGGCCGTCCCGGTCGTCGCCCTGCTGGTAGAGATCGCCGTGGGTGCGGCCCGGCACGAAGGTGAAGCTCGCATGGGCGCCGAGCCGGTCGAGCACGGCCTGAAGCCGATGCGCGGGGCCGTCGAGATAGAAGGTATCGGCGGTGCCGACGACAACGTGGATCTTGCCGTCAAGATGTTGGCCGATCCGCGCCCAGTCGCGCTCCAGGATGTGGGCGATGTCGTAATGTTCGCGCCAGTAGGCGACGACGTCCGGGTCCACCGCGCCGGTCTCGCGGTCGAACATCGGCACCGGTCGTCCGTCGGGGCCTCTGGGCGAGAAGACCCAGTCGAACGACGCGAACTGACCGCCATAGGGGCCGAGTACTTGCTCCAGCCGGGCGAACTGCTCGATCGTCGCGACCACGCGCCCGTCGATGCGCACCAGCGGCGTCGCCGAGCCGTCCGCCCGACGATAGGCGTTGGCGTTGGGCGCGTAGAGAGCGATATTGGTGAAATCGTGGAAGTCGCTCGGGTCCGGCGCGGTCGACCAGGTGCCCCCGAAGATCGTCGGGTAGCGCGTCTGGAGCCACAGGGTCGCCCAGCCGCCCGAACTGTGGCCGGTGAGGAAGCGGCCGCCCGGACGCGCGTCCATCCGGTACTGCTGCTCCAGCCAGGGGATGAGCTCGCTCGTCAGCGCTTCGCCCCACGGACCGTTGTTCGCGGAATCGGCGAATTCGTGCGTACCGGTTGGCGAGCTTTCATCGAGGCAGACCCAGATCATCGGCGGAATTTCGCCTTTCTCCATCCGTAGCCTGATCCGCGTCGCCGTTGCGCGCGCATAGGAGAGGGTGCCGCCGAAGCCGTGCGTCCAATAGACGACGGGCCACCGCTCTGGCGCATCAGGATCGTAGTCCGGCGGCAGCGCGATCCAGCCGCGCATGTGGATCGGCCGACCCCAGAAGGCGGAGAGCTTGGGGCTGACGAAATCGATCTCGACCGCGCGATCATAGGCCGCGCGGTACGCCGCGCGCTGATCCTCCGGCACGCGCGCGAATATCGCCTCCGGCGAACGCTCGGGGAGCGCGGTTGTCAGCACCAGGTTGGGGATCGCGCCCGGGAGCAGTGCCTCGACGACGGGCGAGACGATGTCGCCCGGCCCGCGGCCACCATAATTGTAGTCATGGTTGCGGTCGAGCACTGCCTGGAAGCGATAGGTGCCCGGAGGCAGGGTCGAAAGGGCACGGGGAAGGCGTCGGTCTCGCCATCCACCTGCGCGATCTGCCCCGGCCGCAGCGCCTGGACCTCACGCGCTGCCACCGCGGTTTCGGTCGGGTTGAAAGGCGAGCTGTCCACGCTCTCCTGCGCGGGCGCGCCCGGTTCGATCCTCTGCGCGAATACGATCAGCCGTCCGGACAGTATTTCCTCCTGTCCGGGCGCCGCCGTCACCGGAATGACGACCGGATCGGCGGCGAGCGCGGGCTGAGCGACGGCGAGCGCGAAGGCGAATGCGGCGAATTTCACGGACGTTTCCCCTGTTCGACGATGCTGCCCGCCACGGCCTAGCGCGGAGCGCGGCCGCCACACAATGGAAAGTCGCGCCGCATCCGCGGACCTGGAACCGGGCAGCGACGGGCGAGGCGGAAAGAGCCAGGGCCAGCGCCGTCGCGAGCATATGGGCGGCGCCACAGAAGCGGGACGGCGATCGGCCGGGCAGGGGCCAGCCATGGCGCCCTCGGCCTGGTGTATCAACCGAATAAGACATCTACAGAAAGGAATAGGGGTCGACGTCGACGCTAACGCGGGTGCTCGCCTTCCACTTGAGGTCGCCGAGCCAGTTGCGGATGATGTCCTGCACCGGCACCGTCCGGGCGGCGTGGACAAGCAGGCGGAAGCGGTGGCGGCCGCGCAGCATCGCGAGCGGCGCCGGGGCCGGGCCGAACACCGACATGTTCTCGCGCGCCGGCGCGGCGCGGCCGATCATCTTCGCGGTCTCGCTCGCCTCGGCGAGATTTTCAGACGAGACGACGATCGCGGCGAGCCGGCCGAAGGGCGGCATCCCCGCCTCGCGTCGCGCCTCCGTCTCGGCGGCGTAGAAGCTCTCGGCATCACCGCTCACCAGCGCCTCGATCACGCGCGCCTCCGGCTCGTGGGTCTGGACGAGCACCCGCCCCGGCTTCTCGCCGCGCCCGGCCCGGCCGGAGACCTGGCTGATCTGCTGGAATGTACGCTCCGCCGCGCGCAGGTCGCCGCCGGCGAGGCCCAGATCGGCATCGACCACCCCGACCAGTGTGAGGTTCGGGAAATGATAGCCCTTGGTGACGAGCTGGGTGCCGACGACGATGTCGATTTCGCCCGCCTCCATCCGCGCGACGAACTCCGCCGCCTTGGCCGGCGACCAGATCGTGTCCGAGGTGACGATCGCGGTCCGCGCGTCGGGGAAGAGCGCGGCGACCTCGTCGGCGATCCGCTCGACGCCGGGGCCGCAGGCGACCAGGCTTTCCTCTTCGCCGCATTCGGGGCAGGCCTTCGGCGTCGGCATGACATGGCCGCAATGATGGCAGGCGAGCCGGCGGGTGAAGCGGTGCTCCACCATCCAGGCGGTGCAGTTCGGACATTGGAAGCGGTAGCCGCAGTGGCGGCACAGGGTGAGCGGTGCATAGCCGCGCCGGTTGAGGAACAGCAGCGACTGCTCCTCCGCTTCCAGATTGGCCTCGAGCGCCGCGACCAGTTCTGGCGCGAGCCAGCGGCCACGCGGCGGCGGATCGGCGACGAGGCTGAGCGCGCGGATCTCGGGCAGGCGCGCGCCGCCGTAGCGGTCGGGCAGCTTGAGCTCGCGATAGACGCCGGTGGAGACCATGTGGCGCGTCTCGATCGCGGGCGTCGCCGAGGCGAGCACAACCGGGACCTTCTCGAACAATCCCCGCATCACCGCGACGTCGCGCGCGTGATAGGCGACGCCCTCCTCCTGCTTGAAGCTCGGGTCGTGCGCCTCGTCGACGACGATCAGGCCGAGCTTGGGATAGGGGAGGAACAGCGCCGAGCGCGCGCCGACCACGACGAGGGCCTCCCCGCGGGCGATGGCGCGCCACGCGCGCCGGCGCTGCGACTGGCGCAGGCCAGAGTGCCAGGCGACGGGTTCGCAGCCGAAACGCGCGGCAAAGCGCTTCAGGAACGGCTCGGTGAGCGCGATTTCGGGGAGGAGGACGAGCGTCTGCCTGTCCCCGCGCAGCGCCTCGGCGATCGCCTCGAAATAGACCTCGGTCTTGCCCGAGCCGGTGACGCCGTCGAGCACGAACGGGGCGAAGCCGCCCTCGCGCACCGCCGCGGTCAGCGCGTCGGCGGCCGCGGCCTGCGCGGATTCGAGCGTCGGCGGGGAATGCGCGGGATCGGGCGCCGGCCAGGGATCGTCGATTGCGACCTCCACCGGCTCGATCGCGCCTGCCTTGACGAGGCCGCGGATGACGGCGTCCGAAACGCCGGCGATGTCGGCGAGCTCACGGATCAGGCCCTGGCGCGCGCCGATCCGCTCCAGCGCCTGCGCGCGCCGGGCGGTGAGGCGCTCGGGCACGCGGCCGGTGGCGCGATATTCGGTCACCGAGCGCGCGCCCTCCAGCGCGCTCGAGGAGGGCAGCGCCATTCTGAGCACCGCCCCGATCGGGGCGAGATAATAGTCCGACGTCCACTCGATCAGCCGCCTGAGCGGCGTCGGCAGCGGCGGCACGTCATGGACGTGCAGCAGCGGGCGCAGGCGGTTGTCGCCCACTTCCTCCGCCGGCGCGCGCTCCGGCTCCCAGACCACGCCGACGAGCTGGCGCGGGCCAAGCGGCGCCACGACGACCGCGCCCGGCGCGACCGTCAAACCCTCGGGGACGCGATAGTCGAGCGGACCCAATGCGGCGTTGAGCAGGAGGACGCGGGCGCGGGACACGAAGGCTAGATCGAATCTCCCCGCGCGAAACGCAACCGCGGCTTATCGCGGAGCGGGCGCGAGCGGCGCGAGACGCGCCTTCGGGAAGCGCGCGGCGATGCCGACATTCTGGCCGGCAAGCGTCACGATCGAATAGCGCGCGGCGCTGCCGAGCAGCAGCGCGCTCTCGGCGAGATCGAGCCCGTAATCCTGTGTCAGCCACCGAACCAGGCCGAAGGTGGCTTGCCGGGTCGCATCCTCCATCGTCCCGGCCTGACCGATCGCGATGATCTCTTCGGCGGTCTCGACGTGGATGAGGTCGACGCGGAACGTCACGTCCATCGAGGTTTCGAGCGCGAACTGGCTGGTCTCGCCGTCGCCCTGCGCGGCGTGGGCGTCCCCAGTGTAGAGCAATGCGCCGGGCTGCTGAACCGGCAGATAGACGGTCGCGCCCTCGGCGATCTCGTTGAAGTCGATATTGCCGCCCCACGGGCCCGTATCGCCGGTCGAGGGCGCGGCCCAGCCGAAGCCGGGCGCGACCGCGATGCCGCCGAGCATCGGCCGCAGCGGCACCGAATAATCGCGAAGATGCGGATAGTCGCCCTCGGGCGTCGCGACGCGGCGCGCGGCGTCGAGATGCCAGCGCATGTTGCGCCCGAGCGACTCGGCCCGCATCGTGATGCCGCGACTCTGAGCCCTCGCGACGATGGCGTCGAGGCTGTCGGCATAGTCGCGGTTGGGGCGCAGGCGAAGGAGACGGACCGACAGCGTGTCGCCCGGCCGCGCGCCGACGACGAAGAACGGCCCGGTCTGCGGATTGCCGTAGAGCGCGACGCGCTGGCCATGTTCGTCGACGCCGCCGGAATCGATCGTGCGGGTATGGACCGTGTCGCCCGGCCAGATGTGGAGCACGGGCGACGCGGTCGGCGCTGAACAGGTTGGAGAAGTCGGTTGGGTCGAAGTCGACAGTCCGCGGCCCGCCGGCGGGGCGATCGGGAATGCGCCGCGAGGTGAAGGGGTGGCTCGCCGTCGCGCCGCCGGAGGCGCGCGTCTCGACGGCGCCGCTCATTGCGTCGCCCTCAATCCGGCCGACGAACCGCGCGGCCGGCCCGTCCGACCCGGCAACCTCAAATTCGATCTGCCCGCCGGCGCGGTGGCCGCTCACCGCATCGCCGTCGAGATCGCCGGCAAGCGCCGTATCGTCGCCCTCCAGTGTCAGCGTCTGGTACTGGCGGTTGCCCCACAAGTCGGTGGCGACGACCCAGCTTTCGGCGGCGAGCGCCGGCGCGGCGATCAGAAGGCAAAGTGCCGCGACGATCCATTTCGGCATGGGTGCCCCTTTCTGCTACATTTGTAGCAGATGCGGAGCAGTCCGCTCGCGCGGGCGCAAGGCGCGCGCGACGAAACGTTGCCCGGGCGGGACCGGCTCATCCGAGGCGACGCCCCTAGCATCGGCGCGGCTTCCGTGCGAACGGAGGCGCGGCAACCAAACCGGGATTCGCAGGCATGAAATTCTTCGTCGATACCGCCGACACCGCCGAGATCCGCGATCTGGCCGAAACCGGCCTGCTCGACGGCGTCACCACCAATCCCTCGCTGATCCACAAGGCCGGCCGCGACTTCCTCGAGGTCGTGAAGGAAATTTGCGGCATCGTCTCCGGCCCGGTCTCGGCCGAGGTGGTCGCGACCGACCATGAGGGGATGATGCGCGAGGCCGAGGTGCTGCGGAAGATCGCCGACAATATCGCGATCAAGGTGCCGCTCACCGTCGATGGCCTCAAGACCTGCAAGAAGCTGACCGGCGACGGCACGATGGTGAACGTGACGCTTTGCTTCTCCGCCAATCAGGCGCTGCTCGCCGCCAAGGCCGGCGCGACCTTCATCTCCCCCTTCGTCGGCCGGCACGACGATGTCGGCTATCCGGGCATCGAGCTGATCGCCGACATCCGGCAGATCTACGACAATTATGATTTCGAGACCGAAATCCTCGTCGCCAGCGTCCGCAACCCCATCCACGTCCACGAGGCGGCCAAGCTCGGCGCCGACGTGATGACCGCGCCGCCGGCGGTGATCCGCCAGCTCTTCCGGCACCCGCTCACTGACAACGGCATTAAGGCCTTCCTCGCCGACTGGGAAAAGACCGGCCAGAAGATCGTGTGAGGCAGCGCGGCCAGCCGGGGGGCGGGCCAAACCGATTTCTCATTTAGCCATCGCTTCTTAACCATATCCGCGCTAGGCTTGGCCCATGGGCAGCGTGATCAACTTCGAGGACCGGGCGGTGGCGAAGCTGCGCGCGCGGGTCGCGGCGGCGGAAGAGGCCAACCAGGACCTCATCGCCTTCGCGCGCGGCCATTCCGGTGCCGTCGCCTCGATCCACGCCGCCGTGCTCGCGGCGATCGAGGCGGAGGGGCTGGACCACCTGATCCACGTCGTGACGCAGGAATGGCCGCACGTCCTGGGGCTCGACGCGGTCGCGATCGCGCTCTGGGCGGGAACGACCGGCGTTCGCGCCGACGCCTCCGGCCTCCAGTTCGTCGATCCCCGGCTGCTGGAGCGCTCGGTGCGCGCCTTCGACGGCGTCGTGCTGCGCAGCGTCGCGCGCGGCCATCCGCTGTTCGGCCCTGCCTCCAGCCTGATCCGCGCCGAGGCGTTGATCCGGCTCGACAACGCGCCGCCGCTTCCCGCGGGCCTGCTCGCCCTCGGCCAGCGCGGCGCGCAGCGCTTCGAGACGCCGCACGGCTCCGAGCTGCTGGCCTTTCTCGGGCGTGTGCTCGCCCGCTGCATGGCGCGGTGGCTGATCCCCTGAACGACGGGGGCCACCCCGCGAGCCAGCTGGCGCGACGCTGGCACGACCATCTTGCCGACGACCGGCGCCGCTCGCCGCACACGGTGCGCGCCTATGTCGCGACCGCGCATCGGCTGATCGCCTTCCTCGCCGGGCATCTCGGCGGGAAGGTGGACGGCGCGGCGCTGACCTCGCTCCGGCCCGCGGACCTGCGCGCCTATCTCACCCAGCGGCGCGGCGCGGGCCTTTCCAATGCCTCCGCGGCGCGTGAGCTTTCAGCGGTGCGCGGCTTTCTCGCTTTCGCGGCGGCCGAGGAGGGGCGGGAGGCGAACCTGCCGCGCCTCAAGGGACCAAAGAGGCCGCGCAGCGTGCCGCGACCGATCTCGCCCGACGAGGCGGTCTCGCTCGCCGAGGAGGCGGCGGAGGCGGCGCACCAGCCCTGGATCGCCGCGCGCGACCTCGCGCTGCTGATGCTGCTCTACGGCTCGGGCCTGCGCGTCGCCGAGGCGCTGGCGCTGACCGGCGCGGCGCTGCCGCTCGGCGAGACGATCCTGGTCACCGGCAAGCGGGGCAAGACACGGATCGTGCCGCTGCTCCCCAAAGTGCGCGCGGCGATCGAAGATTACCTGGCGCAATGCCCCTGGCCGGTGAGCCGCGACGCGCCGCTGTTCCGCGGCGCGCGCGGCGGGCCGCTGCGCGGCGAGATCGTGCGGCGCTCGGTGCGGCGGGCGCGTCGCGCGCTCAGCCTTTCCGAACGGACGACGCCGCACGCGCTGCGCCATAGCTTCGCGACCCATCTGCTCGGCCGCGGCGCGGACCTGCGCGCATTGCAGGAGCTGCTCGGCCACGCGAGCCTGAGTTCGACGCAGATCTATACGGCGGTGGACAGCGCGCACCTGATGGACGTCTATCGTCACGCTCATCCGCGCGCTTGAGGCGGCGGGCCGGCCGCGCCTGCGGCCCCTATTCGGCGTTCATGCGCATCAGCTCGATCTCCCGGCGCAGCCGCTCGATCTCGAGCCGATAGACCTCGCTGCAGTCGATCCGCACCGGGCGCCGGCCGATCGGGACGGTGAGACGGACATAGGCCATGGCGGTCCGGTCGCGCTGGTCGAGGCTATACACCCGTGACGGATCGTCGATCGGGCTCGCGGCGGTGCCGGAGGCGCCGACATCGAGATAGGGGCCGGAGCTGTTGATGCTCTGCCGGCAACGCGTGCCGCTGGCCGTCTCGATCGAATCCTCCCCGCCGGGGCCCGACGGCGGCGGCGGCAGGTAGACGCCGTACGTTCCGGCGAGAGCCGGGTTCGCCTCAAGCGCCAGGCAGGCGGCGAGCGCGAAGGCGCGAACAGACACGCGCATTGATCATTCCTTCCTCAATGTCGGAGCGCTCCGCGCATACCCGGAACGCATATTCCTCGCCGGGCCTCAGCTCCTGGGCAATGACCAGGATGCGTCGCGTCGCGCGGCCGCCGAGGGTGACTTCGGCGGGAACGATCCGCACGCGCGGCTGGGGCGACTCATCCTCCTCTCCGACGGCATAGGCGCGATAGGGCGTCGCCGACGGATAGGGGTTGATCAGCGTCAGGAAGAAGCCCTTGCGGTCGGAGTCGGTGATCCCCGACTTGGACAGCGGGCCCAGCCCGACCGCCAGCGCCGGCGTCGCCGCCAGCGCCAGCGCGGCCAGCAACGGAGCGAGGCGCTTCATTGCTGGCAGGTCGTCGTCGTGCGGACGACGTAGTTGCCGGCCGCGAAGCCGTTGGGACTCACGATCCGGGCGTTGATGGTGAACGTGTCGAGAAGCCGCACCTGCGAGCTCGACGAGGCCGACGACGTATAGCTCTGGTTCGATCCGCCCAGCGACGTGTAGCGGATCTGCGCCTGGGCGCCGGAATCGAGCCCGGCCGGGCCGTCGATCGTCGGTGCGGAGAAATTGACCGTCGGCGTCGCGCCGACGGCGACCACCGCGAGCAGCGCCGCGTTGCCGCCCGATTCCTCCGAGCCGATGACGGTCGGATCGCTCGACGCCACGAGCTTGCCTTCCGTGCTCAGCGTCAGCAGGCAGCTCGACAGAAGGCTGCCGCGCAGCGTCACGTCGGCCGCCGAGGCGGGCGCGGGGACGGTGAGCGCGACGAGCGGCGCGATGGCGATCGCGGACTCGTTGAAGATACGCATTTTCCGATCCTCCTCCTTGCGGGAAGATCGGCTACGCCCCCGGCGTCCAAGAAATGGTTAATGGACGCGCGAAATTAATTCGCTAAATCAATGATTTAGGTCCATAATGGCGCCATTTTGGAGGGATCGGCCCGACAGATCAGCGCTTGCCGAGCTTTCCCTCGATCACGTCCCAGAGCCGGCCGGGCGTGTCGGTGCCGTTGAACCGGTCAATGGCGACGAGGCCGGTGGGGGAGGTGACGTTGATCTCGGTGAGCCACTCGCCTCCGATCACGTCGATGCCGACGAAGAGCAGGCCGCGCGCCTTCAGCTCCGGGCCCAATGCGGCGCAGATCTCCTCCTCGCGCGGCGTCAGCGTCGTCTTCGCCGCCCTGCCGCCGACCGCTAGGTTGGAGCGGATTTCCCCCGCGCCGGGGATGCGGTTCACCGCGCCCGCGACCTCGCCGTCGATGAGGACGATGCGCTTGTCTCCCTCGGCGATGCCGGGGAGGAAGGCCTGGACGACGTGCGGCTCGCGATAGGTGCGGTTGAACAGCTCGAACAGCGAGGCGAGGTTGGCGCCGTCGCGGCCGATGTGGAAGACCGAGCCGCCGGCGAAGCCGTGCAGCGGCTTCACCACGATCTCGCCATGCTCGGCGAGGAATTCGCGCGCCCGTTCGAGCGAGCGGGTGATCAGCGTCGGCGGCATGAAGCGCGCGAAATCGAGCACCCACACCTTTTCCGGCGCGTTGCGCACGCTCGCCGGGTCGTTGACCACCAGTGTCTCGCCCTGGATGCGTTCGAGCAGGTGCGTGGCGGTGATGTAGCCGAGGTCGAAGGGCGGGTCCTGCCGCATCAGCACCACGTCCGCGTCGCGGCCGAGATCGAGCAGAACGGGATCGCCGAAGCGGTAATGATCGCCCTCGACGCGCTGGACGGTGACGGGATGCGCCTCGGCGAACAGGCGCCCTTCCCGCCAGCTCAGCGCCTCGGGCGCATAGTGCCAGAGCCGGTGCCCGCGCGCCTGGGCGGCGAGCATGATCGCGAAGGTGGAATCGCCCGCGACATTGATCCTGTCGAGCGGATCCATCTGGACAGCGACGCGCAGATTCATGTCGCCCGCTTAAGCCCGCGAGCGCGCGCTGTCACCCATGCCAGACATTGGGGACATGGCGGGGCAGGCGGCCGGGCACGACGAAGACCGCGTCGATGCGGACCGTTTCGCCCGGCCGCGCGTGCCGGGCCGCGAGCGCCTCGGCGGCGCGGGCGACACGGCGCAGCCGCCAGTCGTCCAGCGCCAGTTCCGCGGCGTCGGCGCTGGCGCGCGCCTTCACCTCGACGAAGGCGAGCGTGCGGCCGCGCCGCGCAACGATATCGACCTCGCCGACGGGCGTGCGCGCCCGCATCGCCAAAATCCGCCAGCCCCTGAGCCGCAGCCACCAGGCCGCGATCCGCTCCGCGCGCCGCCCCTGGCGCTCGGCCTTGCGGCGGTTCATCGCTTCAGCCGCTGCGCGCGTTCGTAGGCCAGCCGCTTCGGCACGCCGAGCCGCTCGGCGACCTCGGCGGCGGCGCGAGAGGGCGAGAGGCGCGTCATCGCCTCGGCCAGCGCGGCGTCGATCTCGGCCGCCCCCGCGGGCGCGGCGGCGGCGGGCGGGCCGACCACGATCACGATCTCGCCTTTCGGCGGCGCGTCGGCATAGCGCTCCGCAAGCTCGGCAAGCGGGCCGGTGACGGTTTCCTCGAACGCCTTGGTGATCTCGCGCGCCACCGCCGCCTCGCGCGGCCCGAGACCGTCGCGCAGGGCGGCGAGCGTCGCCGAAAGGCGCGGCCCGCTCTCGTAGAAGACGAGCGTGCCGTCGAAACGCGCCGCCTCCCGGATGGCGGTGGCGCGGGCGGCGGCTTTGGCGGGCAGGAAGCCGAAGAAGGCGAAGCGGTCGGTCGGCAGGCCGGCGAGGGTGAGCGCGGCGATGGCGGCGCTGGGGCCGGGGATGGTGGTGACGCGGGCGCCCGCCACGCGCGCGTCGCGCACCAGCTTGTAGCCGGGATCGGAGATGAGCGGGGTGCCGGCGTCGCTCACCAGCGCGATCGCCTCGCCGGCGAGGCGCGCGACGAGACCGGGCCGGACGCGGTCCGCATTGTGGTCGTGATAGGGGATCATCGGCCGCCGCACGCCGATATGGTGCAGCAGCCTCGCGGTCACGCGGCTGTCCTCCACGGCGATCAGATCGGCGCGGGCCAGTATGTCGGCGGCGCGCGGCGATAGATCGGAAAGATTGCCGATCGGCGTCGCCACGATATAGAGGCCAGGTTCGAGCTTCTCGTCCATGTAAGGATATGCGTCATGGCATCGATATGCGTCATGGCATCGCTGTCGCTCCGTCCGCAAGCAGGCCCGCTCAGGCTGCTCCTCCTGGCCCTGCTGGCGATGGCGATCTCCGGCTGTATCCCGCGCGGCTCGCGGCCGACGCAGCCACCGCCGCCGGAGGCCGGCCCGGCCCAGCCCGAGGAGCCCTCGCGCCTGCCGCCCGACGAGACGCGCAACCGCGTCGCCGTGCTGGTGCCGCTGACCGGCGAGAATGCCGGGCTCGGCCAGTCGCTGCTCAACGCCGCCAATCTCGCTTTGTTCGACACCGGCGGGCAGCGCATCCGCATCACCGCCTATGACACCGGGCGGGGCGCGGCCCAGGCCGTGAACGAGGCGCTGGCCGATGGCAGCGGCCTGATCCTCGGCCCGCTGCTCGCGGAGGACGTGCGCGTGGTGGCGCCGATCGCGGCGCGGCGCGGCGTGCCGGTGATCGCCTTTTCCAACGACGACAGCGTCGCCGGCGGCAATGTTTACCTGATGGGCCTCGATCCCGGACAGTCGGTGCGGCGGGTGGTGAATTACGCGCGCTCGCGCGGCGCGCAGCGCTTCGCCGCGCTCGTGCCGGACAATGTCTATGGCGAGCGGGCCCGGCGCGCGCTGACCCAGGCCGTCGAGGGCGCGGGCGGTTCGCTCGTCGGCATCGAGACCTATGCGCGCAGCGCGACGGGCCTTCGGGCCGCCGCAGACCGGCTGCGCGCGCGGGGCCGGGCGGACGCGGTGCTGATCGCCGACGGGGCGCGGATCGCGGTGCAGGTCGCGCCCGCCTTGCGGGAGGTCTCGCCGCAGCCGCGCATCCTCGGCACCGAACTCTGGGCGACAGAGAGTGACCTTGGCGCGCAGGTCCCCCTGCGCGGCGCCTGGTTCGCGGCGCCCTCCGACGGCAATTTCGCGGCCTTCAGCCAGCGCTACCGCGCCCGCTACAACAGCCGGCCCTACCGGCTGGCGACGCTGGGCTACGACGCGGTCCTGCTCACGGTGCGGATCGCGGCGGACTGGCCGGTCGGCCGGCGCTTCCCGGAGCGCGCGCTGCGCGATCCGGCGGGCTTCGCCGGCGTGGACGATGCCTTCCGTTTCAGCGGCAACGGCGTCGCCGAGCGCGCGCTCGAAGTGCGCGAAGTGACGGCGAGCGGCGCCAGCGTCGCCTCGCCCGCGCCGCGCGGTTTCAACTGACGATTTCGGCGAGTATCGCGTCGAGCAGCAGCCGGCCCGCGCCCCTGACGCGTAGCCGCGAGCCTTCGAAGGCGAGCAGGCCCTGCTCGGCGAGCCGCCCGGCGGCGGCGCGGTCGATCGCGTCGGGGTCGAAGCGGGCGAGATCGACTCCCTCCGCGAGGCGCAGGCCCATCAGCAGCGCTTCGGTCCGTGCCTGTTCGGGGGTTACCTCCTGCGCCTCGGCGATGCCGTGGCCGGCCCGCGCGACCGCGGCGAGCCAGTTTTCCGGCTTGCGGTGGCGCAACGTGGCGAGGCCGCCGCGCCGCCCGTGCGCGCCTGGGCCGATGCCGGCATAGCTCCGATAGCGCCAATAGGCGAGGTTGTGACGGCTCTCCTCGCCGGGCCGGGCGTGGTTCGAGATTTCGTAGGCCGGCAGGCCCGCCGCCTCGGTCAGCGCTTGCGTCAGTTCGTAGAGGGCGGCGCTCTCGTCCGGGTCGGGCGGCGCGAGCGCGCCCTTGGCCGCGAGCGTGGCGAAGCGCGTCCCCGGCTCAATGGTGAGCTGGTAGAGCGAGAGATGGCCGGTCCCGAAGCCGAGCGCCCGGTTCAGCTCCGCCTCCCAATTCGCCGCGCGCTGGCCCGGCAGCGCGTAGATCAGGTCGAAGCTCACCCGGCTGAACAGCGACTGCGCCGCCTCCAGCGCCGCCAGCCCCTCCGCAGCGCTGTGGGCGCGGCCGAGGAAGCGCAGCGCGCGATCGTCGAGCGATTGCAGGCCAAGCGAGACGCGGTTCACCCCGGCGGCGGCGAGATCGGCGAAGCGTGCCGCCTCGGCGGAATTGGGATTGGCCTCCAGCGTGATCTCGATGTCCGGCGCGAAGGGCCAGTGCCCCGCCGCCGCCTCGATCAGCGCCGCCACCGTCGCGGGGGGTATCAGCGAGGGCGTGCCGCCGCCGAAGAAGATCGAGGTCAGCCGGCGGCTTGGCGTCAGCGCCGCCTCGTAAGCCAGGTCGGCGAGCAGGGCGCGCCGCCATGCCTCCTGGTCGATCGCGCCGCGGACGTGGCTGTTGAAGTCGCAATAAGGGCATTTTGAGACGCAGAACGGCCAGTGGACGTAGAGCGCCAGCGTCTCGCCCTCTCCGCCGTGCGGGAGAGGGCGGGGCGAGGGCGTGGCATCGGGGCCAGGTTCGGCTGCACTCGGCATGGCTCTCACGTTCGGGCCCTCGCCCCAACCCGCTCCCGCACGCGGGAGAGGGAGTCGGGTTGGCGAACGGCCCGACCTTACAGCAACTTCTCCACCAGCTTGCGGAACGCGTCGGCGCGGTGGCTGATCGCGTGCTTCTCTGCCGGGTCCATCTCGCCAAAGGTGAGGTCGCGACCGGCGGGGAGGAAGATCGGATCGTAGCCGAAGCCCCTGTCCCCGCGCGGCGGCCAGACGATCGTGCCGTCGACGCGCCCCTCGAACCATTCGCTGTGGCCGTCCGGCCAACACAAGGCGAGCGCGCAGACGAAATGGGCGTTGCGGCTCGCGTCCGGCCCCAGCGCCGCGAGCTCGTCGTGGACGCGCCTCATCGCCCGCCCGAAATCGCGCTCGCCCGTCACTTCGCCGGGTTCGGCGGCGGGATCGACATGCGGATCGACCAAGGCCCAGCGCGCCGAAAAGACCCCCGGCCGATCGCCCAGCGCCTCGACGCACAGCCCGCTGTCGTCGGCCAGCGCGGGAAGGCCCGAAAGGTCGGCGGCGGCGCGCGCCTTGAGGTCGGCATTGTCCATGAAAGTGACGCCGGTCTCCTCCGGCTCGGGCAGGTCCAGCTCGGCCGCCGAGACCGGTTCGATCCCGTATGGGCCGAGCAACTCGCGAATCTCGCGCACCTTGCCCGCATTGTGGCTGGCGATGACGAGCCGGCCGGGTTCGAGCCTGCGGGTCATCGCCCGGTGGCCCTGTCCTGGGCCGCGAAGATTTCCGCGCAGCCGATGCGGGCGAGGCGGAGCAGGCGCAGCAGCCCCTCCTCGTCGAACACTTCGCCCTCCGCGCTGACCTGCGCCTCGACCAGCCGGCCGTCGCCGGTCAGCACGAAATTGCCGTCGGACCCGGCGGTCGAATCCTCGGCATAGTCGAGGTCCAGCACCGCCTGGCCGTCGTGGATGCCGCAGCTTACCGCGGCCACCTTGTCGCGGATCGGATCGGTCGCGACGAGCTTGTCGGCGAGCAGGCGATCGACGGCGAGCCGCAGCGCCACCCAGGCGCCGGAAATGGCGGCGGTGCGGGTGCCGCCATCGGCCTGGAGCACGTCGCAGTCGAGCGTGATCTGCCGCTCGCCGAGCGCCTCAAGATCGACCACCGCGCGCAGGCTGCGGCCGATCAGGCGCTGGATCTCCTGCGTGCGGCCCGATTGCTTGCCGGCCGCCGCCTCGCGCCGGCCGCGCGTATGGGTCGCGCGCGGCAACATGCCATATTCGGCCGTCACCCAGCCCCTGCCCTTGCCGCGCAGCCACGAGGGCAGGCTGGTTTCCACCGAGGCAGTGCACAGCACGCGTGTGTCGCCGAAGGAGACGAGGCAGCTCCCCTCCGCGTGGCGGGTGAAGCCCGCCTCCATCGTAATGGCGCGCATCTGGTCTGGCGCGCGGCCCGAAGGGCGCATAGGAATCTCCCAGGGATCAGAGGCGGCGGCCTTACCGGAGCTGGCCTCGCGGCGCCAGTCTCTTGCGGCCGTGGGAACGGAGAGTCGTGTCGATGAAAGCCCTCCTCACCGTCGTCGGGCTGACGATATTCTGCTTCGGGCTGCTGTTCATGGCGCAGGGGGGCGGCTGGGTGCGCTGGCCCGCCGACAGCTTCATGATCGGCACGGCCGCGTGGATCTGGCGCGGCGCGATCATCTCCCTGGTCGGGCTCGCAATGCTCGGACTCGGTGTCCGGCGCTGAGTCGGTCCGGCGCTTTTCGACTTCCGATTGGCCTTCCAGCGACTACATTCCACCGCATGGCGACCACCATCGGCGAAATGGGCGAGCGCGCCCGTCTCATCTTCCGGCTCGTGGTTGAGGCCTATCTCGACAGCGGCCAGCCGGTGGGCTCGCGCACGATCGCGCGGGCGCGCGGCGTCAATCTCTCGCCGGCATCCGTCCGCAACGTCATGCAGGATCTGGAGGAGACCGGGCTGCTCGCCGCGCCCCACACCTCCGCGGGCCGCGTGCCGACCGAGACCGGCCTGCGTCTTTTCGTCGATGCGATGATGCAGGTCGCCGAGCCTCGTCCCGAGGATCGCGCCGCGATCGAGGCGCTGATCGACAGGGACGGGCCGATCGAGGAGGCGATCAGCAACGCGACGGCGGCGCTGTCCGGCCTTTCCGCCTGCGCCGGCATCGTGCTCGTCCCCAAGGAAGAGCCGGGGCTGAAGCAGCTCGCCTTCGTACCGCTTTCGGCAAGCAAGGCGGTGGCGGTCGTCGTCGGCAGCGACGGCAGCGTCGAAAACCGGGTGATCACGCTGCCGCCCGGAGTCTCGTCGTCGGCGCTCAACGAGGTGGCGAATTATGTGAGCGCGCGCCTGTCGGGCCTCACGCTGCACGAGGCGCAGAAGCGCCTGGCCGAAGAGATACGCGTCGGCCGGGCGGCGCTGGACGAGGCGGCGCGCACGCTCGTCGAGCGCGGCCTCGCGCTCTGGTCCGAGGATACGTCGCGCCGTCCCGTGCTGATCGTGCGCGGCCAGGCCAACCTGCTCGACAACACCGCCGTCGCCGATCTCGAGCGCGTGCGCCAGCTGCTCGACGAACTCGAAGGCAAGGAAGAGATCGCGCGCCTGCTCGGCCGGGCCAGCGAGGGCGAGGCGATCAAGATTTTCATCGGATCGGAGAATGAGTTGTTCGCTTTGTCCGGTTCGTCCGTTATTGCCGCGCCCTACCGCGGCGCGGACGGCCGGCTGGTCGGCGTGGTCGGCGTGATCGGGCCGACCAGGTTGAACTACGCGCGGGTGGTCCCCATGGTGGACTTCACCGCCAAAGCCCTTTCGAGATTGATGCAATGAACGAGAACGACACGAAGATCGAAGAGATGGGCGCCGAGGAGGCGCCGGAGGCCGCCGCCGCGGCAGCGGACGCGACCGCCGAAGTCGAGGCCGGCGAGAAGGCGGACAGGCGCGGTTCCACGCCGAGCCCGGAGGCGGATCGGCTCGCCGAGCTGGAGCGCGAGCTCGAGGACGTGCGCAAGCACGTGCTCTACGCGCAGGCAGAGACGCAGAACGTCCGCCGCCGGCTCGAGCAGGAAAAGATCAACGCGGCCAACTATGCCGCTACCGCTTTCGCGCGCGACATCCTGAGCGTGAAGGACAATCTCGAGCGCGCGCTCGGCGTGATCCCTCCCGAGCTCAGGGAGGACGAGAAGCTGAAGGCCCTCGTCGCCGGCATCGAGGCGACGGCGCGCGAGATCGACAACGTCTTTCAGCGTCACGGCATCGCCCGCGTGGCGGCGATGGGCGAGAAGCTCGATCCCAATGTTCACCAGGCGATGATCGAAGTGCCGACCGACGAGGCGGAACCTGGCACGATCGTCCAGGAAATGCAGGCCGGCTACACGATCAAGGACCGTCTGCTGCGGCCCGCGCTGGTCGGGGTGGCGAAGAAGCCCTGATCGGGCGCTTTCCCTCCCGGCCAAGGGCCGGGAGCGGGGATGCGTGGCTCAGCTTGTCCGGATCGGCTGACCGAAGGCGATGAGGTTGCCGTCGGGGGCGAGAACGAGCAGCTCGCGCTGCCGATAATGCTTGTCGGCGGGGCCGTGCACGTCGCCGGCGGGTAGCCCATCGAGCTTCGGCTTGAGTTCGGCATAAAGCGCGTCGACGTCGCGCACGTCGAAATAATAGGCGAACCGGCGGTTGCCCGGCGGCGCGCCGTCCTCGCCGCGGTATTGCAGCATCCGGACGCCGCAGCCCTCACGCTCGACATAGGCGTAATCCGCCTCGCGATAGAGCGTCGCGAAACCCAGCACGTTCTCGAAGAAGGCGACCGCCGCGTCGATGTCCGGCACGTGCATGAAGGGCGTGACCTGAAGGAACTGGCCCATCTTTCTCTCTCCTGCGGTGGCGGCGCCGGCCGTGCGCTCACACGTCCCGGTGCATGTCGAACTCGCGGACCTGCCGTTTCTGGCGAGCGGTATCGACGAGGCGGCGCAGCGTCTCCCGCCGTTCGCGCGCCTGTGGGACGTCGGGGATGACGAGATAGCCGTCGCGCGTCGTCTCGTCGGAGGAATGGATGGCGATCGTGCCGATGTCGGCGAGCTGGTTTATCAGGCTGAAATTGAGGCGGATGTCCTTCACCCGGTAGAGCTCGATCTCGTCGATGCTCTTCATGACGATGCCGCGCCTGATGATCAGCCGCTCCTCGGTGAGCACGTAGGTGGCGGCGAGGTTGCGCAGCCACACATAGCCGGCGATGCCGAGCGCGATCAGCGTCAGTAGCAGCGGTACGAGCCGCCGGTTCGAATCCATACCCAGCGTGCCCGCCGCCGTCGTGATGATGCCGGCCAGCCCGAGCAGAATCGTCCCCCAGCCGGCGAGCGAGCCCCTCAGCCAGCCGACCGTCGAGGACCGGAACGTATCGAGCGGCGCGTCCATGGCAGTCTCCTCCCCTACCGGCGCGGAAGCTAGCACGCGTCGCGCGGAAGGGAAGGCTCAGCGCAGCGCCGAGCGCGGCGTCGGCTGGAGCCGCAGCACCTGCGGCGCGCGTTCGAGCCGGTCCATGAGCGCGCGCCACGCCGGGGTCGCCTCCAGCCGGCGTATCCGTTCGGCGCGGTCCGCCTCGCTGTCGAAGCGGGCGATCCACACGAACAGCTTCTCGTCCTGGCGGACGGGGAGGCGCGGGAAGGTGTTGGGCGAATTCTCCGGCTCGAGCGCGGCGATCACCGGGATGCCGGCCGCGTCGAGCGCGGGCCGCATCTCCCGGTCGAAGAAGGCGCTGAAGCCCTCCTCGGGCGCCTTCCAGAGATAGAAAATCGTGGCCACGACGAGACCGTGCGGAGCCGGCGGCGCGCCGGGGGCGGGTCGCGCCGCCGCCGGGGGAAAGTCGCCGGCAGGGGAGGCGGGGTGGAGCAGCAGGACGTTGTCGTTGTCGAACAGCATCGGGTTCGCCTCGTCCCGATGCGCTTGCCAGACCGGGCCGAAATAGAAGCCATTGAGCGCCCGCTCGCGCGTCGCCATGTCCGGAAAGGCGCGAATCCACACGAATCGGTTCGGATCGTCGAGATCGCGGAACTGGCCGACGATCCGCATGCCATGAGCCTCCTGCGTCTCGACGAACTCGCGGTCGAACAGAGCGACGAAGGCGTCGCGTTGGCCCGGAATGATCCTGTACTGGCGAAGCTCGACGATGGTCGCGCCGGCGGCGTCGGCGCGGCCGAGGGCCAGGCCCAGCCCAAGCAGGCCGATGCGAAGCGCGCGTGCGATCCGGTTCATGTCACTGCTCCCAGGGTATCGACGATCTGGCCCGCCGCGAGAGCGAGGCCCAGCGCGACGAGGACGAGGCCGGCGGCGCGATTGATCAGCCGGCCCGTGTTCGGCCGGCGGGAGAGCGCCGCGCCCGCCTGCGCCGCGGCGAGCGCGAGGCCGCTGTAGATCGGCACCGCGATGGCGAGCAGCAGCGCGCCGAGAACGAGCGCCTGCACGCCGGCCGGCCAGCCGCCGGGACGGATGAACTGCGGGAAGACGACCAGCATGAAGAGGTAGGCCTTGGGGTTCAGCAGGTTGGCCGCGATGCCCCGCCGCCACGCCTCGCGCGGCGCGATTTGACCCGTTGCCTCGATCGCCAGCGCCGCGTTGTCGGTACTGAGAAATCCGATGCCGAGCCAGACGATATAGGCCGCGCCGGCCCAGCCGAGGACGGCAAGCCCGAGCGGGCTCGCCGCGACGAGCGCGCTGATCCCGAGCGCGCTGAACGCAATATGCGTCGCCGCGCCCATGGTGATGCCGCCGACCGCGGCGAGCCCGGCCGCGCGACCGCCGCCGAGCGCGCTGGTCAGCACGATCGCCATATCGGCGCCCGGCACGATCACGATCGCCATCGCCGCCGCAGCAAAGGCCCAGAGGATCAGGGGGGTCGCTCATCTCGCCTCCGAATTCACCGCGAGGCGTCTAGACCCCATAAACTGACATCCGTTGTCAGTAATTTTGCGCTAAGGCGAAAAAATGCGCGCGTCCCGCCTGTTGTCCATCCTGATCACGCTCCAGACCCACGGGCGCGTGACGGCGGCGGCGCTGGCCGAGCGGTTCGAGGTCTCGCAGCGGACGATCTATCGCGACATCGACGCGCTGAGTGCGGCGGGCGTGCCGGTCTATGCCGATCGCGGCCCGGGCGGCGGCTTCGCGCTGCTCGACGGCTATCGCACGCGGCTGACCGGGCTGACGCCGGCGGAGGCCGAGGCGGTGCTGCTGATGGGCCTGCCCGGCCCGATGGAGGAGCTGGGGCTGGGCGAGGCGGCCTCGGTGGCGCGGCTGAAGCTGCTCGCCGCGCTGCCGCCCGGCGCGGGCGATGCGGCCCGGCGCGTCGCCGACCGTTTTCACCCCGATCCGGCCGACTGGTACCGCCGCCCGGAGCCGGCCGACTGGCTCGCCGAGGTCGCCTCCGCGGTCTGGACGCAGCGGCGCATTTCGATCCGCTACGAAAGCTGGGCGGGTGAGCGGCGCCGCCGTCTCGACCCGCTCGGTCTCGTCCTGAAGGCGGGGCGCTGGTATATGGTCGCGCGCGCCGGCGAGGCGCTGCGCACCTATCGCCTCGGCGGCATCCGCGAGCTCGAGGTACTGGAAGAGACGTTCGAACGGCCGGCCGACTTCGATCTCGGCGCGCACTGGACCGCAGAGGTTATGCGCTTCGAGCGCGGCTTGCGGCAGGGCGAGGCGGACATCGTCGTGCGGCCGGAGGCCATGGCGCTGATCGAGCGCCTCGGCGCCGATGCGGCCGAGGCGATCCGCACGGCCCCGCCGGACGAGGCGGGCCTGCGCCGCGCAACCATCCCGATCGAGGGAATCCGGCATGCCGCCAGCCTGCTGATTGGCTTTCGCGCATCGATCGAGGTGCTGGCGCCCGAGGCGCTGCGCGAGGAGCTGCGCGCCGCCGCTGGCGAGGTCGCGTCGCTTTACGCCGCGTAGGGTCCCCCGAAGCGCGCCTGCACAATGCGCTCCAGCGCCTCGCGCGGCGGTATGTCCGGCAGCGCGAGGCCGCGGCGGGCGAGGAAGGCGCGGCGGACGATTTCGCCCTGCTGCTCCAGCCCATAGGCGTCGAACGGCTTTCCCGGAACGATCTCGTAGCGGTAGCGGCAGAAGGGGTGGCGCATCAGCGGCAGGTAGAGGCGGCCGCGCTCCTGCGCCTGAAGCACGTGGGTCATTTCGTGCAGGAACAGGCCCTGCAGGGCGATCGGCGACGCGGCATAATCCTCCCGCCACAGGTCGCTCGCCGGGTGGACGTGGATATGGCCGCAGGGCGCCATCAGCAGGTGGCGCGGCTGGAATGGCCACCACTTGCGGCGATGGACGCGCACCGGCGCATAATCGATCGCGTCGCCGAACACCGAGCGGGCGAGCGCGACTTCGCCGGGCGTGAGCGGCCGCTCAGTGATCGGCGTGCTCCGCGCCGAAGCCCTCGACCCTGGCATCGACGCTGACCGGCGGCAGGCCATCGAAGGTCAGCGTGAGGCGCATCGTGCCGCCCGGCTGGACCGTCGGCGAGATGTCAAAGAGCATGGCGTGCTTGCCGCCTGGCGCGAAGACGACCGACGAGCCTAGGGTCACCGGTACGTCGGCGATCGGGCGCATCGTCATCATATTTCCTCGCGTCACCGATTCGTGCAGCTCGATCCGCTGCGCCGCCGGGCTGGAAATGCCGGTGAGCCGCGTCTCGCGGTTCGCGCGAATAGTGAAATAGGCGGCACCCGGGCGACCGGGCACGGGCGGCAGCTTCACCACCGCGTCGGTGACAGTCGCGGCGGGGTTTTCAGGTGTGGCCTCACAGGCACAAAGGGCGAGCAATGTGGCCAGCGTCGGGACAAGGATACGCATGGCGCCTCTCTAGAGAGCGCTGCGCCTTGTCGCAACGAATTCGCCCCCTATATCGCCGTCACGGAAGGGACCCGCGTGTCGCTTGCTGAAGGGCCGCGGGCTCGCAGTCTATTGAGAGGCAGAGGGAAAAATAAATGTCACGAGTGATCGGCATCGATCTGGGCACGACCAACAGCGCGGTCGCCGTCATGGAAGGCGGCAAACCCAAGGTCATCGAAAACAGCGAGGGCGCGCGCACCACGCCGTCCGTCGTCGCCTTCACCAAGGATGGCGAGCGCCTGATCGGTCAGCCGGCGAAGCGCCAGGCCGTGACCAATCCCGACAACACGATCTTCGCGGTCAAGCGCCTGATCGGCCGTCGCTTCGACGATCCGGTCACCAAGAAGGACACCGAGCTCGTCCCCTACAAGATCGTTCGCGGCAATAACGGCGATGCCTGGGTCCATACCGGCGGCAAGGATTACAGCCCGTCGCAGATTTCCGCCTTCGTGCTGCAGAAGATGAAGGAAACCGCCGAGGCCTATCTCGGCGAGCCGGTCACCCAGGCGGTGATCACCGTTCCCGCCTATTTCAACGACGCCCAGCGTCAGGCGACCAAGGATGCCGGCCAGATCGCCGGCCTCGAGGTGCTGCGCATCATCAACGAGCCGACCGCCGCCGCGCTCGCCTATGGCCTCGACAAGCAGGACGGCAAGACGATCGCCGTCTACGACCTTGGCGGCGGCACCTTCGACATCTCGATCCTGGAGATCGGCGATGGCGTGTTCGAGGTGAAGTCGACCAACGGCGACACCTTCCTCGGCGGCGAGGACTTCGACACCAAGCTGGTCGACTGGCTGGCCGAGAAGTTCAAGGCGAAGGAGAATATCGACCTTCGCAACGACCGCCTCGCGCTTCAGCGCCTCAAGGAGGCCGCGGAGAAGGCGAAGATCGAGCTGTCCTCGACCCAGACGACCGAGGTCAACCTGCCCTTCATCACCGCGCGCATGGAAGGCGGCTCCTCGACACCGCTCCACCTCGTCGAGACGATCAGCCGCGCCGATCTCGAGAAGATTGTCGCCGATCTCATCAAGCGGACGCTCGAGCCGTGCCGCAAGGCGCTGGCCGATGCGGGCGTCAAGGCGAACGAGGTCGACGAGGTCGTCCTCGTCGGCGGCATGACCCGCATGCCCAAGGTCCGCGAGACCGTGAAGGAGTTCTTCGGCAAGGAGCCGCACGTCGGCGTCAACCCGGACGAGGTCGTCGCCATGGGCGCGGCGATCCAGGCCGGCGTGCTGCAGGGCGAGGTGAAGGACGTCCTGCTGCTCGACGTCACCCCGCTCAGCCTCGGCATCGAAACGCTGGGCGGCGTCTTCACCCGGATGATCGATCGCAACACGACCATCCCGACCAAGAAGACGCAGACCTTCTCGACCGCCGAGGACAACCAGAACGCGGTGACGATCCGCGTCTTCCAAGGCGAGCGCGAGATGGCGGCGGACAACAAGCTGCTCGGCCAGTTCGACCTGGTCGGCATCCCGCCGGCGCCGCGCGGCGTGCCGCAGATCGAGGTCACGTTCGACATCGACGCCAACGGCATCGTCAACGTGTCCGCCAAGGACAAGGGCACCGGCAAGGAGCAGCAGATCCGCATCCAGGCCTCGGGCGGCCTCTCCGACGAGGACATCGAGAAGATGGTCAAGGAGGCCGAGCAGTTCGCCGAGGAGGACAAGAAGCGCCGCGCGACCGCGGAGGCGCGGAACCAGGCGGACAGTCTGGTCCACTCGACCGAGCAGCAGCTCAAGGAGCATGGCGACAAGGTCGACGCGTCGCTCAAGTCCGAGATCGAGGGCGCGATCGCCGAGACCCGGACCGCGCTCGAAGGCGACGACACCGATGCGATCAAGGCCAAGGCCGAGGCGCTCGCCCAACTGGCGATGAAGCTCGGCCAGGCGATTTACGAGAAGGAGCAGCAGGCGGCGGCCTCGCCGGGCGCCGGCGCTTCCGACAGCGGCAGCCAGGCGAGCGACGAGGAGGTCGTCGACGCCGAGTTCTCGGAGGTCGACGAAGACAACAAGGGCTGAGACGATGCTTCTTCACCGTCACCCCCCGCTTCGGCGGGGGGCCAGCCTCTTCCCGCCAATGTCAGGAGAAAGCTGGCCTGTCGCTCCTGCGGCGATGACGGGACGCGATCGTGGGGGGCTGTCGCGTGACTGAGACCGACTATTACGAGCTGCTGCAGGTCGATCGGAACGCCGACGAGCAGACGATCAAGACCGCCTATCGCCGGCTGGCGAAGGAATATCACCCGGACCGGAACGGCGGATGTCGCGAGGCGGAGGCGCGTTTCAAGGCGATCACCGAGGCCTATGAGTGCCTGAAGGATCCGCAGAAGCGCGCCGCCTACGACCGCTATGGGCATGCCGCCTTCCGCAATGGCGGCTTCGGCCACGCCGATGCCGGCGCGCAGGACTTCGCCTCCTTCGCCGACATCTTCGACAATATCTTCGGCGAGTTTATGGGCGGCGCGCAGGGTCGGCGGCGCGACGTCCGGCGCGGTTCGGACCTGCGCTACGACCTCGAAATTCGGCTGGAGGACGCGTTCGCGGGCCGCGAGGTCGAGCTGTCGCTCGACACGACGGCGGCCTGCGGCGGGTGCGGCGGCACCGGCGCCAAGCCGGGCACGGCCGCGCGCGCCTGCCACACTTGCGGCGGCCGCGGCCAGGTCCGCGCGCGCCAGGGCTTCTTCGTGGTCGAGCAGACCTGCCCCACCTGCCGCGGCTGCGGCGAAGTGATCGCCGATCCCTGTCCGGCCTGTCGGGGCGAGGGCAGGGTGGACAAGCGCAAGACGCTGACCGTCAACATCCCCGCCGGCGTGGACGAGGGAACGCGCATCCGGCTCGCCGGCGAGGGCGAGGCAGGCGTGCGCGGCGGGCCACCGGGCGACCTCTACATCTTCGTCCACCTCGCGCGGCACCCGATTTTCAGCCGCGAGGGCACGACCCTGTTCTGCCGCGCGCCGATCAGCTTCACCACCGCCGCGCTGGGCGGCTGCATCGAGGTGCCGGGGCTGGAGCGCACCCCGCACGAGGTCCGCATCCCCGCCGGCATCCAGTCCGGCAACCAGCTCCGGCTGCGCGGCGCGGGCATGCCGGTGCTCAACGGGCGTGGCCGCGGCGACATGGTGATTGAGATCGAGGTCGAGACGCCGACCCGGCTGACGCCCAAGCAGCGCGAGCTGCTCGAGGCCTTCCGCGCGACCGAGACGGGCGACGAATGCCCCAATTCGCGCGGCTTCTTCCAGAAGTTGAAGGATGCGATCACAGGCTGAGCCGGGCCGGCGCGTCGGCGGCTCGGCGCCAGCGCTAGCGGTTCGCGCGCTGGCAGTCGCGCCGCTCGCGGCCGCGCAGGCGTGAGCAGTCCTGAGGCTGCAGCGTCGCCTGAGCCAGCTGGATCGGCATGCTCATGAAGGCGTAGCGGTCGTGGATCGGCGTCAGCGCGTTGCGAAGCTCGCGCAACCGCTCGGTCGCGAGCCGGTGAAACTCGCCTTGGCGGCGGGTCAGCGCGTCCTTGGCGATGTTCGCCGCGACCTGGCAGAAGCCGAGCTGGGCATTGAGCGTCGAAAAGCCATTGTAGGTGCGGGTCGAATAATCGTCGAAGCTGCGCGGGCCCTGGCGCCCGTTCACCCGGCGGAAATAGCCCTCCAGCGTCTGGTAGGCGCGGGCGAGCTCGCCAGAATGCTGCGCCAACACCGCATTATAATTGTCCACGGTGCGCAGGTAGGGCGAAAACTGGCACTGCAACGCCGCGACGTTGAGGCCCGAGCGCAGGTTCCATACCATTCCGGCCTCGGCCTCGGCCGGCGTCGCGCCCGGCAGCGGAATGCCCACCAGGGGATCCGTTGCGGCGATGGGCCCCGCGGGAATCTGCGGGTCGTAAAGGAAGAGCTGGGCGAATGCCGGCGTCCCGGCGAACCCGGCCAGCGATACCGCGACCAGAACGGCCCTGCGCATCCGCGCGCGCCAAGTTCGATCCATCCTCGTCCCTCCGATAAACAGTCTACGCGATCGCGCCTTCATCGCCAATCGCCGCGAAAGGCGGCGTGGCGCGGTCGCGCCACGCCTCGCGGCGCCGGCGACTACATGCCGGCGACGTTGCTGTCGACCTGGTCGCCCGCTGAATCGGCGCCGGGCGCCGTGGCGTCATCATTGGCCGTCGCGCCGTTGTCGGCCGGGATGGCCGCCGGCTCGGGCGTGTTGGCGACGCTCTCCATCGCGCTGGCGTCGTTACCCATCTCGTCGATCATCAGGTTGCTGTCGAGCTCGTTGCCGTCGTTGGTCGTGGCTTCCCCGCTTTGGCCCCCGCAGGCGGCGACGACCAGGGCCGCACCGGCGACCAGCGAGAAACGAAGCGTGGTGACGAGACGCATGACTGACTCCCTCATGTCGGATTGAAAGGCGCCTTATCTCCGTGGCGCGGGCGGCGCGCAAGCGGGGAGAATGCTGCGCACAAAAAGAAGGCCGCCGGAATCCCGGCGGCCTCCTGCCTCGAAAGGCAAAGATCGCTTACTGGGCGGCGTTGGTGTCCGCGGCCGCAGCGTCCGTCGACGCGTTGGCGTCGGTCGCGGTCGCGTCCATGGTCATGTTCTCGTCCATGGTCATGTTGGCGTCCATGCCCATGTCGGCATTGGCGTCGTACATGGTGTCGTTGCCCATGTCGGTGTTCGTGGTCGCCGTGTTGGACGCGCCGCCACCACAGGCGGCGACGAACAGGGCCGCGCCGGCAATCATCGATCCGGTGGCGAGTTTCTTCAGGATGTCACGCATTAAAAGGTCTCCCTAGATTGATGATTTGGTCGGGTAGGCCCCCTCTTTTGCCCAAATCGTTCTGCACATTATACGCAAAGGTAACAGCCCTCAACCCTCCCTCGCCCCCGCCCCCAGCGAGGACAGGAAGCCTTCGAGGCCGTGGCGCAGCGCCAGATCGAAACGCTCGCGAACGTCACGTACGCCGAGCTCGTCGAGACTGGTCACCGGGAATTCCGAGATACCGCAGGGCACGATGCCTGCAAAGTGGGAAAGTTCCGGGTTCAGATTGACCGAAAAGCCGTGCATCGTGACCCAGCGCTTCACGCGCACGCCGATCGCGCCGAGCTTCGCCTCGGTGCCCTTGCGATGGACCCAGATGCCGATCCGCCGCTCTGCGGTATGCGCCTGCACTCCAAGCTCGGCGAGCGCCGCGATCACCCAGTCTTCGAGCGCATGGACGAAGCGCCTGAGGTCACGCCCCCGCTTCGCCAGGTCGAGCATCACGTAGCCAATGCGCTGGCCCGGGCCGTGATAAGTGTAACGGCCGCCGCGCCCGGCGTCGTAGACGGGGAATCCCCAGGGGTTGGAGATTTCGGACGGGTCGGCGCTGGTGCCCGCGGTGTAGAGCGGCGGATGTTCGAGCAGCCAGACCAGCTCCGGCGCGCCCTCGTCGCGAATCGCGGCCGCGCGCGCCTCCATCTCGGCAAGCGCCGTGGGATAATCGACCAGTCCTTCGCTCTGCCGCCACTCGACGGGCGCGTCCGGCTGCGCAGACAGGGCCGGCCGGGGATGCGTTGCGCCAATCATTTGCCTCGCGCATAAGCCGACGCAACGCGAAGGAAAAGGGTGGAATGGCCAATCTTTCGATCACGGCGGCATGGGAGTCGGCGGCCGCTTTCGTCCGCCGCGAGGGGCGGCTGCTCTTCCCGATTTCGTTCATGCTCGTCGCGCTTCCGGCGGCGCTGGCCGAGGCGCTCGCGCCGGGGGCCGCGCCCGGGGAGGTGCCCGACGGCGGCGCCTGGCTGCTGCTGTTCCTGATCGCGGTGCCGCTCAACGCGATTGGCAACGTGGCGATCACCTTCCTTGCCCTTCGGTCCGGCGTGTCGGTGGCCGAGGCGCTGCGGCGCGGCCTGGCGCGGCTGGCGCCGCTGCTCGGCGTGGCGTTGATCACGGGCGCCGGATTGCTGCTGCTGTTCATGATCCTGGTCACGGTCGCGGCGGGCCTCGTCCCCGGGGCGATCGAGGCGGCAAAGAGCGGCGTCGCCAACGCCGCCTTCAGCCAGGCGATGCTGCTCGCCTTCCTGATCCTGCTGCCGATCGCGGTTTTCTTTAGCGCCCGCCTGATGCTGGTGCCGCCGGTTGCCGCAAACGAGGACGGAGGCCCGCTGCGGCTGATCGGGCGTAGCTGGCGGCTCACCGCCGGCCATGGCTGGAAGCTGGTCGGGACGCTGCTGCTCGTGATGGCCGTCTACACGGTCGCGTTGATCGCGATCCAGTCGATCGCCGGGCTTGTCGTGATCGCGCTATTCGGCCAGCCCCAGCCGGGCAGCCTTGCCGCTTTCCTGATCACGCTGGTCGGCGCCGCCTTCACCACGCTGGCGACGCCCTATCTCGCCAGCTTCATCGCGCGCATCTACGCGCAGCTCGCCGACTAGATCAGCGGGATCTGCGGCGCGGCGTCGCGCGGCAGCAGGCCGTTGAGGCGCGGATCGGGAAAGCGCTCGAAGGCGCGCGCATAGGCCCTGAAACCGGCACGCAGATAGGAGGGGAGGGCGGCCGGGTGGTCGAGCGTGCAGGTGTGCACCCGCACGCGCCGCACGCCCTCGCGCCAGGCGAGTCGCAGCGTTTCGGCGAACAGCCACTTTCCGTGGCCGCGCCCGGCAAGCTCGGGCACCAGCCCCAGGAAGCGGATCAGGCATTCGCCGCGCGTGCGGAAGTCGAGTTCGAGCAGGCCGACGTCCTCGCCCGATTCGTTCTGGACCGAGTGGACCTCGGCCATCGCCTCGCGGAGCGTCGCCTCGTCCATCGCGAGCCGCGAGAACCACAGCCACCTTGCGCCCACCCGCGCGAACAGTGCGCGGTAACGCGCCGGATCGGCGATGCGCCATTGCTCCAGCCGCAGGGGCGATGCCGGCGCCTGCGCAGGCGCGGGTCGCTCGGTCATCTCAAGATAGGTGACCACCGCGCCGACCATGCCCGGCGGCACGTCGATGAGGGCGCTGTTCATTCCATTCCCACCGCGACTCCCTGCGCGACCGCGCGGGCGCGCGCGAGGCCGGCGAGGCTCACTTCCAGACCGCCACGGGCGGAAGGCTCATCAGGATCGCGTCCACGTTGCCACCGGTCTTGAGCCCGAACAGCGTGCCGCGATCGTAGATGAGGTTGAACTCGGCGTAGCGGCCGCGCCATTCGAGCTGACGCTGGCGATCCGCCTCGTCGAACGGCGTGTTCATCCGCCGCCGGACGATCTTCGGGAAGATGTCGAGGAAGGCCTCGCCCACATCGCGGGTGAAGGCGAAATTCTGTTCGAACGTCGCGCCCTTGCCCGCCGGGTGGCATTCGAGGTGGTCGTAGAAGATGCCGCCGACGCCCCGCGCCACGCCGCGATGGGGAATGAAGAAATATTCGTCGGCCAACTTCTTGAAGCGGTCGTAATAGGTCTGGTCGTGCGCGGCGCACGCGGCGCGCAGCCGCGCGTGGAAATCGGCAGTGTCATCCTCGTAGGGAATCGGGGGATTGAGGTCCGCGCCGCCGCCGAACCATCGCTTGGTGGTGCACAGGAAGCGGGTGTTCATGTGCACCGCGGGGACGTGCGGGTTGGCCATGTGCGCGACGAGGCTGATCCCGGTGGCGAAGAAGCGCGGATCCTCCTCGGCGCCATGAATCATCCTGGCGAAATCTTCCGAGAAGCGACCCGCGACCGTGGAGACGTTGACGCCGACCTTCTCGAACACCTTGCCCTTCATCAGCCCGCGCACGCCGCCGCCGCCGGGCGAGCCGTCGGGATCGGCGCGATGCCAGGGCGTGTATTCGAAGCGCGCGTCGCTGCCGGCCTCCTTCTCGATCTCCTCGAAGGCCGCGCAGATTCGGTCGCGCAGCGACTCGAACCACGCGCGTGCTGCCTGCTGTTCTTCGTCAAGCTCGATCATGGACGCCTCCTCGGCGCGCCCGATGCCGCCTCCGCGCCCGACTTGCAACCGGGCGCGCGGTTGCCCGGGCCATCCTTCGGCCAGAGTTCCGCCTGGCGCAGCGCCTCGCCGAGCGCGATGCCGGCGGCGATGGCGATGTTGAGACTCCGCGGTTCCGCGCGCTGGGGGATTCGGACCCTCAGCTCCGCGCGCCGGTGAATAGCTTCGGGTACGCCGCGGCTCTCGGACCCCATCAGCAGCACGTCGTCCGGCCGGAATGTGGCGGCGTCGAGTCGTGTGTCCCCGGCGGTCGTGAGCAGCACCAGCCGTCCCGAAAGGCCGGCCTCGAATCGCGCCCAATCGGCATGGCGAGTCGCATTGGCGATTTCCAGATAGTCCATGCCCGCGCGCCGGAGCGCCCGATCTCCCCAGGGGAAGCCGCACGGCTCGATGATGTCGAGCGGGACGCCGAGGCAGGCGGCCAGGCGCAGGATCGCGCCGACATTGCCGGCCTGATCGGGCTGGTAGAGAGCGAGCCGCATGGGGCCGGATTAGCGCCTGCGGCGACGCGTGTCACAGCCGGGGCAAATTGGTGGTTGGCAAATCGAGCATGGCGCGGCTATCAGGCCCGCGACGCCGCCAGGCCAGCCGGCCGCGACAAAGGGGGGCGGGGTCCGGACCTTCCCGGTCCGAACGAGGCTGAAGGAAGATATGGCTGCTCTCGAGCAAAGCGAGCTTCAGGACGCTCATGCCGGCGAGGACGGCGTGCGGCGTCGCGATTTTCTCAACCTGGCGGCGGTGAGCTTCGCCGGCATCGGCGGCGTTGCCCTGCTCTATCCGTTGATCAACCAGATGAATCCGTCGGCGGACGTGCTTGCGCTCGCCCAGATCGACGTCGATCTGTCGCAGATTCAGCCGGGGCAGGCGATCAAGACGATCTGGCGCAAGCAGCCGGTGTTCATCCGGCACCTGACGCCGCAGGAGATCCAGGAGGCCAATGCGGTCGACGTTTCCACGCTGCGCGATCCGCAGACGCTGGCGGAACGGACCAAGCCCGGCAAGATGAACTGGCTCATCACCATGGGCGTGTGCACGCACCTCGGCTGTGTGCCGCTCGGGGCCGGCGAGGGCGAGCCGCGCGGGCCCTATGGCGGCTATTTCTGCCCGTGCCACGGCTCGGCCTATGACACCGCCGCCCGCATCCGCTCGGGCCCGGCGCCGCTCAACCTGGAAGTGCCGGACTACGAATTCACGTCCGACACCGCTGTCCGCATCGGCTGAGGTAAGAGAAAATGAGCTTTCCCTGGGCTGAGGAATACAAGCCGAAGCATCCGTTCATGCGCTGGATGGACGAGAAGCTGCCCCTGCCGCGGCTCGTCTGGGGCGCGGTCGGTGGCGGCTATCCGGTGCCGCGCAATCTCAATTACATGTGGAACTTCGGCGTTCTCGCCGGCCTCGCGCTGACGCTGCAGATCGTCACCGGCATCATCATGGCGATGCACTACCAGCCGGGCGAGGCGACCGCGTTCAACTCGGTCGAGCACATCATGCGCGACGTGAACCAGGGCTGGTTCCTGCGCTACGCGCACGCCAACGGCGCGTCGATGTTCTTCATCGTCACCTACCTGCACATCTTCCGCGGCCTCTATTACGGATCGTACAAGGCCCCGCGCGAGATGGTGTGGATGCTCGGCCTCGTCATCTTCCTGCTGATGATGGCGACGGCGTTCATGGGTTACGTCCTCCCCTGGGGACAGATGAGCTTCTGGGGCGCGAAGGTGATCACCGGCCTGTTCGGCGCGATCCCGGTCGTCGGCGATCCGATCCAGCACTGGCTGCTCGGCGGCTACGCGCCGGACCAGCCGACGCTGACGCGCTTCTTCTCGCTCCACTATCTGCTGCCGTTCGTGATCGCGGGCGTGATCGTCCTGCACATCTGGGCGCTGCACATTCCGGGCTCGAACAACCCGACCGGCGTGGACGTGAAGAGCCCGCAGGACACCGTGCCGTTCCACCCCTATTATACGGCGAAGGACGGCGTCGGCATCGGGCTGTTCTTCCTGGTCTTCGCGGTGCTGATCTTCTTCATGCCGAACGCCTTCGGTCACCCCGTGAACTACGTCCAGGCGAACCCGCTCTCGACGCCGGCGCACATCGTGCCCGAATGGTATTTCTGGCCGTTCTACGCGATCCTCCGCGCCTTCACGGTGGACTTCATCCTGCCGGCGAAGCTGTGGGGCGTGCTGGCGATGTTCGGCTCGATCCTGCTGCTGTTCTTCCTGCCGTGGATCGACAAGTCGCCGGTCCGCTCGGGCCGCTACCGGCCGACGTTCCGGATCTTCTTCGTGATCCTGGTGGTTGACGTCGCGGTGCTTGGCTATTGCGGCGGTTCGCCGGCCGAGGAGCCGTACGTCATGATCAGCCAGATCGCGACGGCCTATTATTTCCTGCACTTCCTCGTCATCCTGCCGTTGCTCTCGATGTTCGAGAAGACGCTCCCGCTTCCCAATTCGATTGCGGAGAGCGTGCTCGGGTCGGGCAAGGCGGGCGAGGCGGCGCCGGCGTCGGCCGCTTAAGGGGGCAAAAGTCAAATGGTTCGCATCTTCAGCATCCTCGTCGGGCTCTGCTTCGCGTTCGTCGTGTTGCTGGCCTTCGGGTTCGGCGCCTACAATTACGCCACCACCCCCGCCGAGCAGACGGCCGAGGCGCGCTATCACCTGGCCCCGCGGCACGACGTCCGCTTTTCGTTCGAGGGGCCGTTCGGCCGCTTCGACCGGCAGCAGCTGCAGCGGGGCTTCCAGGTCTATCGCGAGGTCTGTTCGACCTGCCACGGCCTGTCCCTGGTCGCGTTCCGCTCGCTGCGCGATCTCGGCTATACCGAAGCGGAGGTGCGCGCGATTGCGGACCAGTGGCCGCACCAGGTGGCCTCGATCAATCCGGATACGGGCGAGGCCTCGACCCGCAAGCCGATCCCGGCCGATCACATCCCGGGGCCCTACGCCAACGAGACGATGGCGCGCGCCGCGAACAACAACGCGCTGCCGCCGGACCTCTCGCTGATGGCCAAGGCGCGCGAGGAGGGGCCGCACTACATCCACTCGTTGCTGACCGGCTATCGCAACCCGCCGCGCGACGTCGAGGTGCCGCAGGGGCTGCATTACAACCCCTATTTCGCGAACCTCAACATCGCGATGCCGCCGCCGCTCACTGCCGACGGCCAGGTCACCTACGCGCCGGGCAATCCCGCGCCGACGGTGGACCAGATGTCGCAGGACGTGTCCGCCTTCCTGATGTGGGCCGCCGAGCCCAATCTGGAGAGCCGCCACGCCCACGGCTGGCCGATCCTGATCTTCCTCGCCATCGCGACCGTGCTGGCGTACCTGTCATACAAGAACATCTGGCACGCCAAGCACGAGGAAGAGGCGTCGGCCTGACGTCGACGATGCAAAGGCGCGCCGGCCGTCAGTGGGCCGGCCGCCGCCGCATCAGCACGATCGAAACGTAGCGCATCACCGCCACGCCGTCCTGGTTGGTGACGACCGTTTCGATGCGCACCGAGCCGATGTCTGGCTTGCTGCGCGACGGGCGGTTTTCGACCACCTTGCCGGTGACGTGCAGCGTGTCGCCGGGATAGACGGGCTTCAGCCAGCGCAGCTCGTCGATGCCGGGCGAACCGAGCCCCGCCTGCTCGGTATCGATCACGTGGCGGGCGATGACCGCCATCGTCATCGCGCAGGTGTGCCAGCCGCTCGCCGACAGGCGGCCGAAATAGGTCTTGGCGGCGGCCTCGTCGCTCAGGTGAAAGGGCTGCGGATCGTATTTGCGCGCGAACTCCAGCACTTCCTCTCGGGTAACTTCGTAGCTGCCGAAATAGGTTTCGGCGGCGACTTCCATGTCCTCCAGATAGATCACTCGCAGCTCCTTCGTTCGTTCGGCTCTCCATCGGGAGCGCCTCGGCGCATGTCAAACGCCGACGGTCCGGAACAGCCCCTGTCGCCGCTCGTTGACCGGAGACTGCCGCGCTTGCCCGAGCGCGTGCCGAATGTTGGGAGAGAGAAAATGCGCGCAACCCGCCTGATGATCCTGCTCGCGCTGCCCGCGGCCGCCCTGCCACTCGGTGCCTGCGCCAGCGACGGTTACGGCTATGGCGGGGGCGGCTTCGCCTACGAGGCCGGTTGGGGCGATCCCTACTGGGGCTGGTACGGCGACTATTATTATCCGGGCACCGGCATCTACGTTTACGATGTCCAGCGTCGCCGGCATCGCTGGAACGACGACCAGCGCCGCTATTGGGAAGGTCGCCGCACCGGATGGCGCGGCCCGCACGGAGCCAACCGGACGAACTGGGGCGATTTCCGTCGGCGCGGGGACCAGGGCCACCACCGGCCCGATCGTCCCAATCGTCCGCCGCGCCGCTGACGCGGCGCCCGAAGTTCAGCGCGCCGGCGTCGCCAGCGCCGGCTCCAGCGGCGCCAGCGAGCCGTCGGACGCGAGCGGCGTGACGCCCATCAGCCGCGCGACGAGCGAATAGACATCGACATTGTCGAACGTCTCCAGCCTCACGCCCTGGCGAAAGGCCGGGCCGGAGGCGACGAACAGCGCGCGCATTTCCCTCGCGTCGTTGTCGTAGCCATGCGTTCCGCCGGGAACGATCTGCGCGTCGTCGCGCGCGATCAGCCAGCCGGTTTCGGCGAGGCAGTAGAAGGGCGGGACGCGGGGGTTGCTGCCATAGTGGAAGCGCGCGGGAATCTCGGCCTTGCGCCAGCACTGCACGTGATCGTGCGGCCGCAGCAGCGCCGCGGCCACTTCGTTCTCGCGATTCGGTTGGGGCCTGACGCCGAGATAGGGACCGTCGGTCACGACGTGGACGGCGGCGGGATCGACAAGCTGAGAGATTCGGACCACGCGGTCCGGGCTGGTGGCCGCCATGCCGTGGTCGGCGACGATGACGAGATTGGCCGGCTGCCCGAGTTCGGCGAGCTCCGCGACAAGCTCGCCGATGCGCGCATCAACGCCCTCGATCGCCGCGTTCGTCTCCGGCGCATCGGGCCCGAAACGGTGGCCTGCCGTATCGACGGTGTCGAAATAGACGGTGATGAAGCGCGGCCGGATCGCCGCCGGCCGCCGCAGCCAGTCGATCACCGAACGCACGCGCTGCGCCTCGGAGAGATTCTGGTCGTAGCGCGTCCAGTCGGCGGGGCGCGTGTCGCCGAAGGCGATCTCCGAACCCGGCCAGAACATCGTTGCGGTCCTCACGCCCTGCCGCTCGGCGGTGATCCAGATCGGCTCGGCCTCGTCCCACCAGAAGGGGTCGAGCGATTCGCGCGGGTTGCCGAGCGTGAAGGTGACGCCCGGCCGGCGCGCGTCCTCCATCGTGTTGTCGACGATGCCGTTGCGGTCCGGGCGCAGGCCAGTGACGAGCGTATAGTGGTTCGGGAAGGTCTTGCTCGGAAAGGAGGGGCGCATCGCCGCGCGGACGCCCGACGCGGCGAGGCGCGACAGGTTCGGCGTCAGCCCGCGGTCGAGATAGTCGGCGCGAAAGCCGTCGATGGAGACGAGGATGGTGACGGGCTCGCGCGCCTCGGCGGGCGCGGCCGCGGCGGGGACCGGGGCGAGGGGCGCGGGCGGCGGTTGCGTGGCGCATGCCGGCAGGAGCATGGCAAGGGCGAGGGGGGCGAGCCGCCAACGTGGGCGAGTTTCCTTCCTTTCGATGCCGTGCATTCCACGGTCCGCCATCTTCCCCGACTCCTTTGCCCCCGTTGCGCGGGTTTGTTAGCCTGCGGTCGCGAGCAGGGGGAAGGGCAATGATGAGACGAACGATGCTGGCCGCGGTCGCCGCCCTTTCTGTCGGGGGATGCGCCGCCGGCGTGGACAAGGGCGCGGCCGAGCAGGCGGTGGCGGAGTTACATCGGATGGTCGGCGAGGGGCGCTACGCGGATCTCTATCGCGCCACCGCCCCGGATTTCCGGCAGGCGACCAGCGAGGCGCAATATACCGCGCTGCTGGAGCGTGTGCATGCGCTGGGGTCGGTACGGAACACCACCCAAACCGGCTGGCGCGTCAGCAATGGCACCGAAGGCGGGCTGGTGACGCTCAATTATTCGACCCAGTTCGTGAACGCGCGGGCGCGGGAGGACTTCACCTTTCGCGTCGCCGGCGGCGCGGCGGCCCTCCTCAGCTACGCCATCAGCCCGGACCTGACGTCGTTCGCGCCCGGTTGGACGCCGTCCGGCGGCAAGCCGGCCGCGCCGGACGGCTGAGGAAATTAGGCCCGCGCCGCTACACGTTGAACCGGAACAGCATCACGTCGCCGTCCTGGACGACATAGTCCTTGCCCTCGGCGCGCATCTTGCCTGCCTCGCGGGCGCCGGCCTCGCCGCCGTAGGTCACGAAATCCTCGAACGCGATCGTCTCGGCGCGGATGAAGCCGCGCTCGAAGTCCGAATGGATGACGCCGGCGGCCTCCGGCGCCTTCGCGCCTTTCTCCACCGTCCAGGCGCGCGCCTCCTTCGGCCCGACGGTGAAGAAGGTGATGAGGTGAAGGAGGTCGTAGCCGGCGCGGATCACGCGGGCCAGGCCGGTCTCGGCAAGGCCCAGGTCGGCGAGGAATTCGGCGCGTTCCTCCGCCGGCATGGTCGCGATCTCGGCCTCGATCGCGGCAGAGACGATCACCGCCCGCGCACCCTCCGCCGCCGCCTTCTCGAACACGCGTGTCGAATGAGCGTTGCCGCTCGCCGCGTGCGCCTCGTCCACGTTGCAGACGTAGAGGATCGGCTTGGCGGTGAGCAGCTGCGCACGCTCGAGCGCCTTCTTTTCCTCATGATCCTTCGGCTCGACCAGCCGCGCCGGCCTGGACTGGCGCAGCAGCTCGAGGACCTGGCCCAGCACGCTCGCCTCGATCTTCGCGTCCTTGTCGCCCTGCTGCGCCTTCTTGACGAGATTGGGCACGCGCCGCTCCAGGCTTTCGAGATCGGCGAGCATCAGCTCGGTTTCCACCGTCTCGGCGTCGGCGATCGGATCGACACGGCCCTCGACATGGGTGACGTCGCTGTCGTCGAAGCAGCGCAGGACGTGGACGATCGCGTCCACTTCGCGGATGTTGCCGAGGAACTGGTTGCCCAGCCCCTCGCCGGTCGAGGCGCCGCGCACGAGGCCGGCGATGTCGACGAACTCGATCTGCGTCTCAATCGTGCGCGCGGACTTCGCGATCTCGGCCAGCCGCGCGAGACGCGGCTCCGGCACGGAGACGCGGCCGACATTGGGCTCGATCGTGCAGAAGGGATAATTGGCCGCCTGCGCCGCCGCCGTCTCGGTCAGCGCGTTGAACAAGGTGGACTTGCCGACATTGGGCAGCCCGACGATCCCGCAACGGAAACCCATGATCTCCCTTTTCCATTCAGGGGCGAGGCGGCCCGAACCGCGTCTCTCCGCCCCGGACAGCGTTCCGGGGGAACGGGCCTCGCCCCGTCCCCTCCCTCTCCCCGACGGAGAGGCTTCGGCGGGTCCGTTAGCGGTTGCGCGGCGGCTTTGCCAGCTTAGTGTCGCAGCACAGCCTCAAGGGGATTCGCATGAAGCTGCGCCTCGCCGTCCTGCTTGCCGCCAGCGCGCTCGCCGCGCCCGCCCTCGCCGCCGATCCGCCGCCGCTCAGGCCCGCCGCGCAGCTGCTCGCCGGGACGACGGCGGAGGAGGGGCTGCTCCGGGTCAATGTGGATCGGGACAATGGCCGCATTTTCCTGACCCTGCCGGCGCCGGGCGCGGACGGCATTGCCGGTCGCTATCTCTACGTCACCTCGCTCGGCACCGGGCTCGGCTCCGCCGCGCTGGGGCTCGACCGGGCGCAGAGCAGCGAGGCGCGCCTGCTGGTCTTCCGCCGGATCGGCCGCAAGGTCGCCGCCGAGATCGAAAATCCCCGCTTCCGCGCGAGCGGCGCTGACGATTCGGTCGAAAATGGGGTGCGCGTAAGCTTTCCGACCTCGACGATCTGGATGGGCGACATCGCGGCGATCGACAATGACGGGCGGCTGATCGTCGATATCTCCCCCTTCCTCGCCCGCGACGACATGAACATCGCGGGCCGCCTCCGCGAGCAGCAGAACGGGGACTACAAGCTCCGCCCGGAACTCAGCGTCGCGGACGTGAACTTCGTGCGCGCCTTTCCGCGCAATATTGAGCTTGCGGCGCGACTCACCTTCACAAGCGAACGGCCCGGACCGGAGGTCTCCAACATCGCGCCGGAGCGCGGCAACGTCACCTTCACGCTGCGCCATTCGCTGATCGCGCTGCCCGGCCCCGGCTACCAGCCGCGCCGGTTCGATCCGCGCGCCGGCACGTTCGGCATCCAGGTGGTCGATTACAACGCGCCGCTCGGCCGTCCAGTGGTGTACGAACTCGCCACCCGCTTCCGGCTGGAGAAGACCGATCCGAGCGCGCCGCGCTCGCCGGTGCGCAACCCGATCGTCTTCTACATCGATCGCGCCGCGCCGCCGCCGATCCGCGAGGCGCTGCGCGAGGGCGTCGAATGGTGGCGCGAGGCGTTCGACGCGGCGGGCTTCGTCGATGCCTTCCGCGCGGAGATCCTGCCGGTCGGCGCCGATCCGCTCGACGTGCGCTACAATGTCGTCAACTGGGTCAACCGCGCGACCCGCGGCTGGTCCTACGGCCAGCCGATCGTCGATCCGCGTACCGGGGAGATCGTTCGCGGCCAGGTGCTGCTCGGCTCGCTCAGGGTGCGGCAGGACCTGATGATCTTCCAGGCGCTGGTCGGCGCGGGGCTTACCGGCACCGGCGATCCCAACGATCCGATCACCGCCGCGCTCGCCCGCATCCGCCAGCTCGGCGCGCACGAGGTCGGCCACGCGCTCGGCTTCGCGCACAATTTCGCCGGCAGCGTCCTCGGGCGCGCGTCGGTGATGGATTATCCGGCGCCGCGCATCGGCCTTGAGGACGGTGCGCCGGTGCTGACCGACGCCTATGGCGTCGGCATCGGCCGGTGGGACCGCTTCGCGGTGGACTGGCTCTACGGCGCGCGCACGGACGCCGAGGGCGACCAGAAGATGGCGGCGGCGATGCAGGAGGGGCTGCGTTTCGTGGCCGACCAGCATGCGCGCGCCGCCGATTCGCCGCATCCGCTCGGCAGCTTGTGGGACGACGGCACCGACCCGGTCGAGGAGCTGCGACGGGTGATGACGGTGCGCGCCGCGGCGATCGGGCGCTTCGGCCCGGCGGCGCTGCACCCGGGCGACCCGCTCTCGCAGCTGCGCCGCGCCTTCGTGCCGATCTGGCTGCTGCACCGCTATCAGGTCGAGGCGGTGGCGAAGCTGCTCGGCGGCGTCGATTTCACTTACGCCGTCGCCGGCGACGGACATGGCGAGGCGCGAGCAGTCCCGGCGACCGAGCAGCGCCGGGCGCTCGCCGCCCTGCTCGACACGCTGCGCCCCGACGCGCTCACCGTGCCGCCCGCCCTGCTCGCGCAGCTCAGCGCGGGCTGGTCGGGCGAGCCCGATCGCCAGACCGACATCGAGCTGATCCCGACCGCGGGCGACTCGGTGTTCGATCCGCTCGCCGCGACCGAGACGGCGACGGCGGTGACGCTGACGGACCTGCTTGCGCCGACCCGGCTCAACCGGATGGAGATCCAGCACCAGGCCGATCCGCAGAGCCCCGGCGCGCAGGACGTGATCGAAGGGCTGATCGCGCGCGTCTTCGCCTTCGACCGGCTGAACGCGGCGCAGGCGGGCGTGCAGCGCCGGATCGCGACGACGAGCGCGCTCGCGCTCGCCCGCGCCCAGCGCGATCCGGCGCTTTCGCCGACGATCGCGCTGGCGCTCTTCGACCGGCTGCAGCGGCTCGCCGCGACGCTCGAGCGCGCCGCGGGCGACGACGTGCACGCGCAGTGGAGCCGCGGCCTCGCCCGCCTGCTCACTGACCGCGAGGCGCTCGAAGCCGCGCTCGCCGACCGGCGCCGGATGTCGACCATCCCGCCGGGAATGCCCATCGGCGGCGCCGAAGGGGAGGAGTGGCCGGGGCTGTAGCCCGCCCTATTGGCGGCCGAGCGCCTCGATCTGCGCGCGCAGGACGGCGAGCGTGTCCTTTAGGTGCCGGTGGATGAGCGCGCGCTCGGCGGCGCTGTAGCGCGCATCCAGCTCGGTCATCGCCCGCGTCAGCGCTTCGAACGCGGGGAGGGTGCGCGCCGCCAGCTCCTCGCACTTCTGCGGATAGATGAGCACGCTGCGCCGGTCGGCGGGGTTGGGCTCGCGCCGCGCATAGCCCGCGCGGACGAGCCGGTCGACGATGCCGGTGATCGCGCCGCTGGTGAGGCCGGTCGCCTGCGCCAGCCGGCCCGGCGTCGCGACGCCCCATTCGGCGATCAGCCCGGCGCATTTGCGCTCGGCCGCCGTCATGCCGACGCGCCGCGACACCGCCTCCTGGAAGGCGACGACCGCGGTCGCAAGCTCGCGGTGGAGGCGGTTGGTTTCGGCGGCGTCCCGGGTCATTGCATTTATCTTAGTGATAATATAATTAGTTGCAAGATATTTTGCGCGACTCGGGAGAATGACGATGGATCAGGCGGACAAACGCGGCTTCCTCGCCCGCGTCGCGCCGGCGCTGCTGCTCGCCTTTCTCGCGCCGCTGCTGGCGGAGGTGCTGCCGGGCGCGACGCGCCTGCGCGCGCTGTTCATCTTTCCGATCGAGATGTGCGTGTGGGGAATCGGCGCGGTGCTGATCCGCGAGATCGTCCGCCGCCGGGGGCTCGGCTGGCCGAGCCTGCTGCTGCTCGGCCTGATCCTCGCGCTCGCCGAGGAATGTTTGATCCAGCAGACCTCGCTCGCGCCGCTGGTCATCCAGATCAAGGGCGAGGTCTATGCCCGCGCGTTCGGGGTGAACTACGTCTACCTGCTCTGGGCGCTGGCCTATGAGGCGGTCTATGTCGTCCTGCTGCCGGTGCTGCTCGCCGAGCTGCTCTTCCCGGCGCGGCGGCACGAGGGCTGGCTGAGCCGCGGCGGGCTGATCGTCTCGCTGGTGCTGTTCGCGATCGGCTGCGCCCTCGCCTGGTTCAGCTGGACCCGCATGGCGCGCGTCCATGTCTTCCACCAGCCGATCTACGATCCGCCGCTCCTTGCGCTCGCGCTCGCGCTCGCCGCGATGGCCCTGCTCGCCTGGCTCGCGCTCGGCCCGGCGCGCAAGTGGCGGGCGCGCGCGCTGCCGGTGCCGCCGCTCGGGCTGCTCGCCTTCCTGGGCGGCCTTTGGGCGGTGCTGTGGTACACGCTCTGCCTGCTCGCCTTCGGTATCGCGCCTCGCTTCCCGCCGGCGACCGCGGTCGGCGGCGGCCTCCTCGTCAGCCTGGTCGCGCTCGCGCTGCTGCCGCGCTTCGCCGCCCATCCCGGCTGGGGCGACCGGCAGCGTCACGCGCTCCTGCTCGGCACGATGACCGGGTCGATGGGGGTCAGCTTCATCGGCTTCCTCCACTCGATCGACGTCGATTTCTGGTTCAAGGTCGCGGTCGACCTGGCGGCGCTGGCCTGGCTGGTGTGGCTGGGCGTCAGGCTTCGTCGCCCTGCCGAAGCCTCAGCGCCACCTCGTTCATGAAGCGGGCGTCGTCGCCCTTCGCGAGCCACTCGGCTTCGGCCGCGATCGCGCCCAGCATGTCGGTCAGAGGCTCCACCTCCGCCTTGGCGTAGTTGCCGAGAACGTAGCGCGTGACCCGGTCCTTATGGCCAGGGTGGCCGATGCCGATCCGCACGCGGCGGAAATCCGCGCCGATATGCGCCTCGGTGGAGCGCAGTCCATTGTGCCCGGCGGTGCCGCCGCCGCGCTTCACCTTCACCCGGAAGGGGGCGAGATCGAGCTCGTCGTGGAAGACGGTCACGTCCGCCGGCGCGGCCTTGTAGAAATCGAGCGCGGCCCGGATCGAGCGGCCCGATTCGTTCATGAAGGTCGCGGGCTTGAGCAGCAGCACCCGCGGTGGGCCGATCCGGCCGAGTTGCGCCCAGCCGGAAAAGGCCTTCTTCGGCGGATCGAAGTTCCAGACCTCGGCAATCGCGTCGACCGCCATGAACCCGACATTGTGCCGGTGCATGGCGTATTCGGCGCCGGGATTGCCTAGACCGACCCAGATCTGCATCGCGATGGAATGCCCGGTTCGTCACTCCGGCGAAAGCCGGAATGACGAACGCAGGCCGGGATTACTCCCCGTCGCCCCCGGCGGCTTCCTCGTCCGCCACGGGCGCTTCGGCCGGCGCGGCCTCGCCCGCCTCGGCGGCCGCTTCCGCCGCCTCGGCCTTCACGCCGGACGGCGCGACGATCGTCGCGATGGTGAAGTCGCGATCGGTGATCGCGCTCTGCGTGCCCTGGGGCAGCTTGACGTGGCTGATGTGGATCGAATCGCCGATGTCGGTGCCCGCGAGGCTGACCTCAACCTCGTCGGGGATGTTCGCGGCGTCGCAAACCAGCTCCAGCTCGTGGCGGACCGCGTTCAGCACACCGCCGCGCTTGATACCGCGCGACTGGTCCTCGTCCACGAAGCGGATCGGCACCTCGACGGTGACCTTGGCATGTTCGGCGATACGCAGGAAATCGACATGCAGCGGCCGGTCGGTGACCGGGTGGAACTGGACGTCCTTGGGCAGCGTGCGCGTGGACTTGCCGCCGACCTCGATCATGACCACCGAGTTCATGAAGTGGCCGGTGTGGAGGAGCTTCAGCAGCTCCTTCTCCGCGACGTGAATCGCCAGCGGATCTTCGTTGTTGCCGTAAACGACGGCGGGAACGCGGCCTTGATTGCGCAGCGCGCGGGAGGCTCCCTTGCCAGCCCGTTCGCGCGTCTCGGCCGACAGCACAAGCTGCTCGCTCATTGCATGTCTCCAGAAAAGCGGGTTTCGAACGTTCGCGCACGCCTCCAGGGATGACCATGCGCGAAGGAGCGCGCGCTATAGGGGAGGGGAGCCGCCGAGGCAAGGGCCAGGCAGGCGCCCCGACTTCGCGCCCTACTGCACGCGTTCCGCCTGGACTCCGCGCCGCGCAAGCAGGTCGATCACCGAATCCTCGCCCGCGAGATGACCCGCGCCGACGGCCAGAAAGACCGTGCCGGGTCGCCCGAGGCGCGCCACGATCCAGTCGGCCCAGTGCGCGTTACGTCGCGTGAGGAGGGCGCTACGCAGCTCGGGGGTCAGCGTCTCGTTGGTGTTGAACGTCTCGGCGATGCTGGCGACGTCGCCGCGGCTCCAGGCGTCGAGCATCCGCTCGAACTCCTCGCGACCCTTGCCCGAATCGTCCACCGCCGCCGCGAGCATCGCGCGCTGCGACTCCTCGGACAGCCCGTCGAGGAAGCCCATCTGCTCGGCCGCGGTCTCCAGGCCGATCGTCGGCCGCTCGCCGGCGAGGCGCGCGAGGTTCATCTCGACGCCGCGCTCGCCCTCGAACCCCATCTGCTGCAGGTTGACCGCGGCCAGCGTCATCGCGGCCGTCCAGGTCTTCATCCGGTCGAACAGGCTCATCGGAAGGCCAGAGCCGGCGATCATTTCGCGGAGCCGCGCGCGCTTTTCCTCGGGAACACGCTCCAGAATCGGCGGCGCGTCGCTGGCAAAGCCCATCTGCTGGATCGCCTGCGCCGCGCCGGCGGTAAGCTCGGTAGGCGCGACCTCGGTCACCAGCTCGTCGGCCTCGGTGACGGCGCGGTCGATGGCGGGCGTGCGCCAGTGCAGGTTTTCCGGCAGCAGGTGGATCGTGCCGAACAGGTAAATGGTCGTCTCGCCCTGCGTGACCCGCCACAGGGCCGGGCGCGCGATCCGGGTGACGGTCGCGGGAGCGGCGGGCTGCGGCTGGGCCTGCGGCGCCGGCTGCGCCTGGGGCTGAGCCTGCGCGACCGAAACGGTCATCGCCGCCGTCGCGGCCAGCTTGAGCAGCCGCTCGGCCGCCCTTCTCACTCTTGTCAAAAACGACACCCGCTCGTCCTTTCCCTTTCCTTGACCGGCCCCCTTCCATGCGCCAAAGCGGGCCCAGTTTGTTGCACCCGCGAAGAGGACGCTTTGGTCAGCGCGCCGCTTTCATTCCAACAGCTCATATTGACGCTCCATGACTATTGGAGCGCGCAGGGCTGCGTGATCCTCCAGCCCTACGACATGGAGATGGGGGCGGGAACATTCCACCCCGCCACGACGCTGCGCGCGCTGGGGCCGGACCCGTGGAACGCCGCCTTCGTTCAGCCCTGCCGCCGGCCGACCGACGGCCGCTATGGCGAGAACCCGAACCGGCTACAGCATTATTATCAGTACCAGGTGGTGCTGAAGCCGAGCCCGCCCGATTTGCAGGACCTCTATCTCGGCAGCCTGAAGGCGATCGGCATCGACTTTGCGAAGCACGACATCCGCTTCGTCGAGGACGACTGGGAATCGCCGACGCTCGGCGCCTGGGGCCTCGGCTGGGAGGTGTGGTGCGACGGGATGGAGGTGACGCAGTTCACCTATTTCCAGCAGATGGGCGGCTTCGACTGCCGGCCCGTCGCGGGCGAGCTGACCTACGGGCTGGAGCGGCTCGCCATGTACATCCAGAACAAGGACAATGTGTACGACCTCGCGTTCAATGATGCGGGCGTGACCTATGGCGATGTGTTCCTCGAGAACGAGCGCGAGATGAGCGCGTGGAACTTCGAGGTCGCCGACACCGAGCGGCTGTTCGACCTGTTCCGCAAGGCGGAGGCGGAGTGCCGCGCCTGTCTCGACAAGAAGCTGCCGATCCCGGCCTATGAGCAGGCGATCAAGGCGAGCCACGTCTTCAACCTGCTCAACGCCCGCGGCGTCATCTCGGTCGCCGAGCGGCAGGCCTATATCGCCCGCGTCCGCGATCTCGCGAAGGCCGCCTGCCAGTCCTGGATGGAGAAGCACGGATGGGCGGCGTGAGCAGGGTGGCAAATCCTCCCCGGCACCGGGAAGGGGTCGCGCCGGCGCCGCGAGCCCTCGCCCCAACCCTCTCCCGCACGCGGAAGAGGGAGCGCGTCGGGGCGCGCGCCGATTCCGGCCCTGGCTCCCGATCGGCGCGGAGGACGCGCGGCTCGGCCGATCGCACGCTTTGGAAGAACCCTTTCCCGCTTGCGGGAGAGGGCAGGGTGAGGGTCCGCCATGCCTGACTTCCTCCTCGAACTTCTCTCCGAGGAAATCCCGGCGCGGATGCAGGCGCGCGCGCGCGCCGACCTTGCGGCTTTGTTCGCGGCCGAGCTGGAGAAGGCTGGCCTGAAGGCCGAGGCCGTCCATACCTTCGCGACGCCGCGCCGGGTGGCGCTGATCGCGCGGTCCCTACCGGCGGAGACGGCGGCGGTCTCGGAGGAGATCAAGGGGCCGCGCACCTCCGCGCCGGAGCAGGCGATCGAGGGCTTCCTGCGCAAGACGGGCCTTGCCAAGGAGCAGCTTGTCGAGCGCGACGGCGTCTGGTTCGCGCGGATCGAGAAGCCGGGGCGGCGCACCGCGGACGTGCTCGCCGAGGCGATCCCGGCGATCGTTCGCGCCTTCCCCTGGCCCAAGTCGATGCGCTGGGGCGCAGCGTCCGTCTCGACCGAAAGCCTGCGCTGGGTGCGCCCGCTCCAGGGCATCGTCGCGATGCTGGGCGAGGAGGTCGTGCCGGTCGAGATCGCCGGCGTGAAGTCCGGAGCGGTCACGGTCGGGCACCGTTTCCACCATCCGGGGCTGGTCACGATCGGCGGCGCGCACGATTATGTCGAGAAGCTGCGCGCCGCGCGCGTCGTCGTCGATCAGGAGGAGCGCGCGCGGGTGATCCGCGAGGGCGCGGCGCGGGCGGCCGCCGCGGCGGGCCTCCGGCTCGTCGAGGACGAGGGACTGGTCGCGGAAAATGCCGGGCTCACCGAATGGCCGGTGCCGCTGCTGGGCGGCTTCGACCCGGACTTCCTTGATGTTCCGCCCGAGGTGATCCAGCTCACCATGCGGACGAACCAGAAATATTTCAGCTGTACCGACGCGGCGGGCAGCCTCGCCCCCCATTTCGTCTGCGTCGCCAATATCGAGGCGGCGGACAGCGGCGCGGCGATCGTCGAGGGCAATCGCAAGGTCCTCGCCGCCCGCCTCGCCGACGCGCGCTTCTTCTGGGAGCAGGACCTCAAGGTCCCGCTTGAGGAACAGACGAAGAAGCTCTCGCAGATCGTCTTCCACGAGAAGCTCGGCACCGTCGCCGACAAGGTCGAGCGCGTTGCGAGTCTCGCGCGCTGGCTGGTCGAGCGGCGAATCGTCGGTCACAAATCCGCTCGCCCCTCGACTTCGCTCGGGACGAGCGATGTGGGGCGCCTTGCCGACCTTGCCGAACGGGCCGCGCGGCTGGCCAAGGCCGATCTCGTCACCGGCCTCGTCGGCGAGTTCCCGGAGCTTCAGGGCGTTATCGGCGGCCACCTCGCCCGCGCCCAGGGCGGGCCGGACGACGTCGCCGACGCGATCCGCGACCACTACAAGCCGGTCGGGCAGGGCGACGCGGTGCCGACCGCGCCGGTCACGGTGGCGGTGAGTTTGGCGGATAAGCTGGATACCCTTTTCGCATTCTTTGACATCAAGGAATATCCCACAGGATCGAAGGACCCGTTTGCTCTTCGGCGGGCTGCATTGGGAGCTATTCGCCTGATCCTGTGCAACAGACTCAGGGTTCATACGGACGCACCGATCGAGCTTTGGCTGGGGCAGGATGATCCCGGGAAAGGCCTGTCTCACGCTGATATAGCGAGACGATCACTACTCACCTCAATTTTGGATTTCTTGCTCGACCGCCTCTCTGTGCAACTTCGCGAAGAGGGTGTTCGTTACGACTTCGTGCAGGCTTCTCGTCGGTGGCAGGGTCGAGATGATGGTCGGCTCGACCGCGTATCGGCGCGAGCAAAGGCGCTCCAGGCGTTCGTCGAGACGAAGGAGGGCGGGGACCTGCTCGCGCTCTACAAGCGGGCGGCGAACATCCTGAAGAAGGAAGGCTGGCCCCCCGCGACTCCCTCTCCCGAGGGGGAAGAGGGGATAGAGCGCGCGGCCAGCCTCGGCTACGCGCCCGCGCCCGAGGAGGCGGCGCTGATCGCGGCGCTGGACGCGGCGGAGCCGCGTGCCGCGGCCGCGGTCGAGGCGGAGGATTTCGAAGGCGCCATGTCCGCGCTGGCGACGCTGCGCGCGCCGGTGGACGCCTTCTTCGACAAGGTGACCGTGAACGATCCCGACGAGGCGAAGCGCGCGGCGCGGCTCGGCCTGCTCGCCCGGCTGCGCGAGGCGATCCATCGCGTCGCCGATTTTTCGAGGATCGAGGGCTGAGCCGCGATGTCTGACGTCGCGCGCGAGGCGAAGCAATCCAGCGCGGCCGTTATGAGGAGTGAAGTCGTGTCGGTCTTTGGGAAGCTTCAGGTGAAGAACTGTCCGCTCGGGAGGGTCGCGCAATGACCCGCTACGTCTATCGCTTCGGTGGCGGCGTGTCGGACGGCATTGCCGGCGACCGCAATCTCCTCGGCGGCAAGGGCGCGAACCTCGCCGAAATGGCCTCGATCGGCCTGCCCGTGCCGCCCGGCTTCACCATCTCCACCGAAATGTGCGCCCGCTATTATGCGGAGGGCGGGCGCATCCCCGACGACGTGCGCGACGAGATCGCGCAGGGCATCGCCCATATCGAGCAGGTCGTCGGCAAGCGCTTCGGCGATCGCGCCGATCCGCTGCTCGTCTCGGTCCGCTCAGGCGCGCGCGTCTCGATGCCGGGCATGATGGACACCGTCCTCAACCTCGGCCTCAATGACGAGACGGTGCAGGGTCTCGCCGCCACGTCCGGCGACCCGCGCTTCGCCTGGGACAGCTACCGCCGCTTCATCCAGATGTACTCGGACGTCGTGCTCGGGCTCGATCACGGCCTATTCGAGGAAGCGCTCGAGATCGCCAAGGAGGACAAGGGCGTCGAGCTGGACACCGAGCTGGACGCCGACGACTGGCGTCGGCTGGTCGATCGCTACAAGGAGATCGTCCGCGAGGGGCTGGACCGCGATTTCCCGTCCGATCCCAACGACCAGCTCTGGGGCGCGATCGGCGCCGTCTTCGGCTCGTGGCAGTCGGAGCGCGCGCGCGTCTATCGCCGGCTCAACAACATTCCGAACGACTGGGGCACGGCGGTCAACGTCCAGGCGATGGTGTTCGGCAATCTTGGCGAGACCAGCGCCACCGGCGTCGCCTTCACCCGCGACCCCGCAACCGGCGAGCGCGCCTATTACGGCGAATATCTGATCAACGCCCAGGGCGAGGACGTCGTCGCCGGCATTCGAACGCCGCAATATCTGACCAGGGCGGCGCGCGAGAAGGCGGGCGCCAAGGCGCCCTCGATGGAAGAGGCGATGCCCGAGGTCTATGCCCAGCTCGCGCAGGTGTTCGACACGCTCGAGCGCCACTATCGCGACATGCAGGACATCGAGTTCACCGTCGAGCGCGGCAAGCTCTGGATGCTCCAGACCCGCGCCGGCAAGCGCACCGCAAAGGCGGCGCTCAAGATCGCGGTGGACATGGCGAACGAAGGGCTGATCTCCGAGGAGGAGGCGGTGCTGCGCGTCGATCCCGCCGCGCTCGACCAGCTCCTCCACCCGACGCTCGATCCCGGCGCGCCGCGCGAGGTGATCGCCAAGGGCCTGCCCGCCTCGCCCGGCGCGGCGAGCGGCAAGGCCGTGTTCGACGCCGACACCGCCGAGAAGTGGGCGGAGGCCGGCGAGAAGGTGATCCTCGTGCGGGTGGAGACCAGCCCCGAGGATATTCACGGCATGCACGCCGCGCAAGGCATTCTCACCGCCCGCGGCGGCATGACCAGCCACGCCGCCGTGGTCGCGCGCGGCATGGGCCGCCCCTGCGTCTCCGGCGCCGGCGGCATCGCGATCGACTACAAGGCGCGGCTGATGCGCGTCGCCGGCCGCGAGGTGAAGGAGGGCGACCTCATCACCATTGACGGCGGCACCGGCGAGGTGATGCTGGGCGAGGTGCCGACCGTCCAGCCGGAGCTGGTCGGCGATTTCGGCACGCTGATGGGCTGGGCGGACGCGCGGCGGCGGCTGAAGGTGCGCGCCAATGCCGAAACGCCGGCCGACTGCCGCACCGCGCGCGAGTTCGGGGCAGAGGGCATCGGCCTGTGCCGCACCGAGCACATGTTCTTCGATGCCGAGCGCATCGCCAACGTCCGCCAGATGATCCTCGCCGAGAGCGAGGAGGGGCGGCGCGCGGCGCTCGAGAAGCTGCTCCCGGCGCAGCGCGGCGACTTCGAGGAGATCTTCCGGATCATGGCCGGGCTTCCGGTCACCATCCGCCTGCTCGATCCGCCGCTGCACGAATTCCTGCCGCATGGCGAGGAGGAGTTCGCCGAGGTCGCCCGCGCCTCCGGCCTCGACGTCGAGACGCTGCGCCGGCGCGCGCAGGATCTGGCCGAAAGCAACCCGATGCTCGGCCATCGCGGCTGCCGGCTCGGCATCACCTTCCCGGAAATCTACGAGATGCAGGCGCGCGCCATCTTCGAGGCCGCCGTCGCGGTCGCGAAGGAAAGCGGCGCGCCGCCGATCCCCGAGGTGATGGTGCCGCTGGTCGCGACCAAGGCGGAGCTGGCGATCATCAAGGCGCTGGTCGAGAGGACCGCCGAGGCGGTGTTCGCCAAGACGGGCACGCGCATCGACTATCTCGTCGGAACGATGATCGAGCTGCCGCGCGCGGCGCTGCGCGCGGGCGAGATCGCCGAGGAGGCGCAGTTCTTCAGCTTCGGCACCAACGACCTCACCCAGACGACGCTGGGCGTCAGCCGCGACGATGCCGGCCGGTTCCTCTCGGTCTATGTCGACAAGGGCATTTTCGCGCGCGACCCCTTCGTCAGCATCGACGTGGAGGGCGTCGGCGAGCTGATCCGCATCGCCGCCGAACGCGGCCGGGCGACGCGCGGCGACGTGAAGCTCGGCATTTGCGGCGAGCATGGCGGTGATCCCGCCAGCATCGCCTTCTGCGAGCAGATCGGGCTCGATTACGTCTCGGCCTCGCCCTATCGCGTGCCGATCGCCCGGCTCGCGGCCGCGCAGGCGGCGCTCAGGAAGGGCTGAGCGCCGCCGGCGCGCCGCCGCCGGCTCAGCTCCGTGCCGGAATCTGCAGCCCGCGCTGGACCGCGGGCCGCGCGAGGCCGCGCTCGAGCCAGGCGGGGACGTGCTTCAGGCTGGCATAATCGACCAGATCGGCCGCCTCGTAGAAGCCGATCAGGTTGCGCACCCAGCCGAGCAGGGCGATATCGGCGATCGTATAGTCGTCGCCCATCACCCAGGCGCGCGTCGCGAGGCGATCGTCGAGCACGCCGAGCAGGCGCTTGCTTTCCTTTGCGTAGCGGTCGCGCGGGCGCTTGTCCTCGATCTCCCGGCCGGCGAACTTGTGGAAGAAGCCGAGCTGGCCGAACATCGGGCCGACCCCGGCCATCTGCCACATCACCCACTGGATCGTCTCGTAGCGCCGCGCCGGATCGGCTGGCAGGAACCGTCCGGTCTTTTCGGCGAGGTAGATCAGGATCGCGCCCGACTCCCACAGGCCGAGCGGCTGGCCGCCGGGGCCGTCGGGATCGATGATCGCGGGGATCTTGCCGTTGGGATTGAGCGAAAGGAACGGCTCGGTCCAGGTCTCGTCCTTGCCGATATCGACGAGGTGCGGCTCGTAGGGAAGGCCGGTTTCCTCCAGCATGATCGATACCTTCACACCATTGGGCGTGGGGAGCGAATAGAGCTGGATGCGGTCCGGATGCTGCGCGGGCCAGCGCTTCGTGATCGGGAACTGGGAGAGATCGGCCATCTGCGTCCTTTCCTCGCGCCGGGGCCTCGCGCTGGGGCGGCCCGGCGCTTTCACCGGGGTTGACGGAAGGCCTTCGAAGTCGGTGCTGACCCGCCCCGGATCAAGCCCCGTCGAAGACACGCGCGAAGATCGTGTCGACGTGCTTCAGGTGATAGTTGAGGTCGAACTGCCGCTCGAGCTGCTCGGCGGAAAGCAGGGCGGTCACCTCCTCATCCTGCTTCAGCAGGTCGAGCAGCGACAGCTTTCCGTCCGATTCCCACACCTTCATCGCGTTGCGCTGGACGAGGCGATAGGCGTCCTCGCGCGTCGCCCCGGCTTGGGTGAGCGCCAGCAGCACGCGCTGCGAATGGACGAGACCGCCCATCCGGTCGAGATTGCGTCGCATCCGCTCCGGATAGACGAGGAGCTTGTCGATCACGCCGGTGATCCGCGCCAGCGCGAAATCCAGCGTCACCGTCGCGTCCGGGCCGATATAGCGCTCGACCGACGAGTGGGAGATGTCGCGCTCGTGCCACAGCGCGACATCCTCCAGCGCCGGAGTGACATAGCCGCGCACCATCCGCGCCAGCCCGGTCAGATTCTCGCTCAGCACCGGATTGCGCTTGTGCGGCATGGCCGAGGAGCCCTTCTGCCCCGGCGCGAAATATTCCTCTGCTTCCAGCACCTCGGTGCGCTGGAGATGGCGGACTTCGGTCGCCAGCCGCTCGATCGAGGAGGCGATGACGCCGAGCGTCGCGAAGAAGAAGGCGTGGCGATCGCGCGGGATCACCTGCGTCGAGATCGGTTCGATCGAAAGGCCGAGCATTTTCGCGACATGCGCCTCCACGCGGGGATCGACATTGGCGAAGGTGCCGACCGCGCCGGAAATCGCGCAGGTCGCCACCTCGTCGCGCGCCGCGACCAGCCGCGCGCGGGCGCGGGCGAACTCGGCATGGGCCTGCGCCAGTTTCAGCCCGAAGGTTACCGGCTCGGCATGGATGCCGTGGCTGCGGCCGATCGTCGGCGTCAGCTTGTGCTCGTGCGCGCGGCGCTTGAGCACGTCGAGCAGCGCGTCGAGATCGGCGATCAGGATGTCCGCCGCGCGCTTGAGCTGCACCGCAAGACAGGTGTCGAGCACGTCTGAGCTGGTCATGCCCTGGTGGAGGAAGCGCGCCTCCGGCCCGACCTGCTCCGCCACCCATGTGAGGAAGGCGATGACGTCGTGTTTCGTCACCGCCTCGATCTCATCGATCCGCGCGACGTCGATCGCCGGCCCGGTGCGCCACCAGGCCCAGACCTTCTCCGCCGCCTCCCTCGGCACCGTCCCAAGCTCGGCCATGGCGTCGAGCGCGTGGGCCTCGATCTCGAACCAGATGCGGTAGCGGCTTTCGGCCGACCAGAGCGCGGCCATTTCGGGACGGGAATAGCGGGGGATCATGCAGCGGCTTTATGAGCGCGCCGCGACGCGATCAATCCTTGGCGGGAAATGACGCTATAAGCCTCCCCTTCGAGGGGGGCGGCAGTCCAGGGGCTGGTTCCTTCCAAACTCTTCCGCACTGTGCGTCAGATCAGCCCCATCGCCTTCAGGCTCGCATGGCCCTTCGCGCCGACGATGATGTGGTCGTGGACGACGATACGAAGGTGCCGGCCGGCCTCGATGATGTCGCGGGTGATGCGGATGTCCTGCTGGCTGGGGCTGGGGTCGCCGCTCGGATGGTTGTGGACCAGGATCAGCGCGGTCGCGCCGAGATCGAGCGCCCGACGCATGATCTCGCGCACGTAGACGGCCGATTCGTCCACCGAGCCTTCCCACATCGGCTCGTCGCGAATCAGCACGTTGCGCGCGTTGAGGAAGAGGACGCGCACCCGCTCGATCCCCTCGTGCGCCATGTCGGCGCGCAGATAGTCGAGCAGCGCCTGCCAGGAGCCGAGCACGGGCCGCTCCTTCACTTCCTCCTTCAGCAGCCGCAGCGCCGCCGCGTGGGCCGTCTTGAGCGCGGCGACGGCGCCTTCGCCGATTCCGCCGATTCGCGCGATCGTCTCGGCATCGGCGGTCATCAGCGCGCCGAAGCCGCCGAACTCGCGCAGCAGCTTCTTGGCGAGAGGCTTGGTGTCGCGGCGCGGGATGGCGAGGCCGAGCAGATATTCGACCAGCTCGTGGTCGAGCAGCGCGTCCGGCCCGCCCTCGAACAGGCGCTGCCTCAGGCGCGCCCGGTGCCCGCTGCCGTCCTCCGCGTCGGCCATGAGTCAGCGCTCTCCCGCCGCCTCGAAAGCCTCGCGCCCCGGGGTGGGAATCGCGGCAAGGTCGTCCGCGTCGAGCGGCACGTCCAGCACGAAGGCGCCCGCGACATAGGGCGCCGCATCATAGGGCGCGAGCAGGAACTCGATCCGCTCGAAGCGGCCGTTGCCGTCCTTGTCGACGGGCGCGACGACGATGTCGGACACCTTCGGGCAGCGCGGAAAGATGTCGTCGTCGCCGGGAATCGGAATGCCGCGCTGCCGCCGCTCGTCGTCGAGCGCGGCGCAATAGCGCGGCGTCAGCCGCTCGATCGCGTCCGCGCCGAGCACCTCGTCCAGCGCGACCGGCGCGTTCGCGCGTGCGTTCCACAGAAGCGATTCGAACAGGTGGTTGGGGTGCGCCCCGCCGGTGAAGGTCTCGATGCTCGCCGTCAGGCTGACGAGGTCGTCCGCCTGGCCGGCGAAGCGCCAGATCTTGGAGAATTCGTGGCGGAGAAAGGGCCCGCCGCCGCGCCGGCTCGCCATGTCCTCGCGCGCCTCGTCCAGCGCGGCTTCGTGCGCCTGTGTCATGTCCGCTTGGAGGTGCGCGGCGAGCTCCGGAACCGCCTGGGCGCCGGCCGGCCAGGCGTAACTGAAGCCGAGCAGGTCGGAGGTTTCGTACCGCTCGAACGGCGCCGCCTGCGCGGCGGCGGCGAGCGCGATGGGGAGCGAGATGCGCAGCATTCGCGCTAACTAACATGCGGGCCGGCACGCCCCAAGACCGCGCACTTCCGCTTGCGGGAGAGGACGGGATTCTCGCTTCGCCGCAAGCGGTTCTCCCGGCGGTCCGCAAGGGCCCGATGTTGCAGCGCAGCAGGTGTGTTGACTTGCGGGTGCCCGCTTCCTAAAGGGACCGCGCCTTGGCGGGCTGGTCCGCCGGCATGCCTTGTCGCGGCCCCGGTTTCGGGAGAGATGGCATGACGGAAGACGAGCCCCGGCAGGATCCAGGCCTTCCTGAAGATGCACGGCTGAGATCGCTCGAACGGCGATTGAAGCAAGCGCAGGCGCAGGAGATGGCCCGGACGGGGCGGAACGGGAGCGCGCAGCCCAAGGGGCAGTCCCAGGGTATGCGCATCCTCTCCGACCTGTTCGGAATGCCGCTCGGCGGCGCCCTCGTCGGGTGGCTGCTCGATCGGTGGTTCGGGACCCGGCCGGTCTTCCTGCTGGCGCTGCTGTTCCTCGGGTTCTGCGGCGCCATCTGGAACGTGTACAAGATTTCGCAACAGCGCCCCCGGTAGGCGCGAGGGGAAGAAACGAGCGTGGCGGCCGAGACCAAGATCGACCCGATGCACCAGTTCGCGATCAGCAAGATCGCGGAGCTCAACGTCGCCGGCTACGACATCAGCTTCACGACCTCGGCGCTGTGGATGCTGATCGTCCTCGCGGTGCTGTGGGTGTTCATGCTCGGCGGGATGAAGCGCGAGCTCGTGCCCGGTCGCTGGCAGGCGATGGTGGAGGGCGTTACCGGCTTCGTCGAGAACATGGTCTCGACCAGCATCGGGCCCGAAGGGCGCAAGTTCATGCCCTGGGTCTTCTCCATCTTCATGTTCATCCTGTTCGCGAACCTGATGGGCATGATGCCGCTCGCCGTGGTCGGCGTGCACCCGTTCACCGTGACGAGCCAATTCACCGTCACCGGGCTGCTCGCGATCGTCAGCTTCTCGATCGTGCTGATCGTCGGCTTCTGGCGCCACGGCTTTCACTTCTTCTCGCTGTTCGTGCCGCACGGCACGCCGGCGCCGCTGCTGCCGCTCATTTTCCTGGTCGAGCTGATTTCGTTCCTGGTCCGGCCGTTCAGCCTCGCGCTGCGACTGTTCGTCGCGATGATCGCCGGCCACATCCTGGTCGAGGTGTTCGGCAGCTTCGTGGTCCAGGGGATCAACGCCGGCGGCGCGGGCATCGCAATCAGCCTGCTGTCCTTCCTGTTCATCGCCGGCGTGATGGCGCTCGAGCTGCTGGTCGCGGCGATTCAGGCCTATGTTTTCGCATTGCTCACGTCGCTCTACATCAACGACGCGGTCAATCTTCACTAAGCTACGGATTTCACAAAGGAGCTAATCATGGATATCGAAGCTGCTAAGGTCATCGGCGCTGGTCTCGCCGCGATCGGCGTCGGTGCCGCCGGCGTCGGCGTGGGCATCGTGTTCGGCCAGTTCCTGCAGGGCGCGCTGCGCAATCCGGCCGCCGCGGACGGGCAGCAGGGCCGCCTGTTCATCGGCTTCGCCGCGGCCGAGCTGCTGGGCCTGATCGCCTTCGCGGTGGCCATGATCATCCTGTTCGTGATGTAAGTCGCGCCGGCGGGCCGTACGCCCGCCGCGCCAACCTGCGAGAAGATCATGCCCCAGCTAGAGCAGCTCGGCGACGTCGTCTGGTCGCAGTTCTTCTGGCTCATCGTCACGATGGCGCTTGTCTATTTCGGCATCGCCAAGGGGATGGTGCCGAAGATCCAGGCGACCGTCGACGCGCGCGAGAACCGCATCGCGGCGGATCTCGCGGCGGCCGAACAGGCGCGTGCCGCGGCCGACGCCACCGAGGAAGCCTATCGCGCCCGCATCGCCGAAAGCCGTGCCGAGGCAATGAAGGTCACGGCCGCCGCCAAGCAGGAGAGCGCGCGCGCCGCCGAGGCGCGGGTGCGCGAGGCGGACGAGGGGCTGCAGGCGAAGGTCCAGGCTGCGGAGCAGCGACTTGCCGAGCAGGCGGCGAAGGCGGCCGCGGACGTCGAGCAGGTCGCGGCGGAGGCCGCGCGCGAGATCGTCGAGCGCCTCGCCGCGGTGAAGGTGAACGAGACCGAGGCCCGGGCCGCGGTCAAGGCGGTGATCAATGGCTGAAGCACATACGGCCGCGACGACGACAGGCACTGTCGCCCATGGCGGCGGCGAACATGCCGAGATGACGGCGCTGGGCTATGGCGCGCCGGGCTGGATCGCGCTGGCGATGCTCGCCGTATTCGTGGTCCTGCTCTGGAAGAGGGTTCCCGCGGCGATCGCGCGCGCGCTCGACGCCAAGATCGCGACGATCCGCCAGCAGCTCGACGAGGCCGCGCAACTGCGGGCCGAGGCCGAGGCGCTGAAGGCGGAATATGAGGCGAAGGCCGCGCAGGCCGACGCCGAGGCGGCGACCATGATCGAACGTGCGCGCGCCGAGGCCGCCGGCATCGTCGCCCAGGCCGAGGCCGACGCCGCGGCGCTGGTCGAGCGGCGCACCCGCATGGCGGAGGACAAGATCGCCGCCGCCGAGCGCGCCGCCGTGGACCAGGTCCGCGCGAAAGCGGCGACCGCTGCCGCTGCGGCCGCCGAGCGGCTGCTGCGCGAGAAGCTCGACGACAAGGCCGAAAAGGCGATGGTCGACGCCACGATCGCGGGACTGGGGCGGGGCTGACCCTTTCGTTCTCCCCGGAAAGGGGAGATCGGGTTCAGGCTTTCGCCCGTCTCCGCCACGCCCATTCGAGCGTGTGCGCCAGCCATTCGTCCGAGATGGCGTCGAGGCGCGCCAGCGTCGATCCATTTCGTCCCCATGCGCCGCTCGCCGGGCGGAAGGCCTCCGGCTCGGCCGCGATCGCCAGCTCCTGCTGCTCGGGCGTCAGCTGCACCATGCCGTGCGAATCGTCGGGCGCGCCGAGCGACGCGAAGATCCGGCCGCCGACGCGAAAGTCCGGATGGCCCATATGCGCCCGTTCCTCCGCGCCGGGGAAGGAAAGGGCGATGCGCCGGAAGTCCTCGGCCGTGGCCATGCCGCTCAGTAGCGCAGCATCAGCCGCCGGGCGAGCGCGGGGGAGATACTGTAGAGCCGCTTCAGCCACGCCGAAGCGCCGACATAGGCGGCGTCGCGATCCGCCGCCATCGCCTCGACGATGATGCGCGCGCAGGTCGCCGCCGGCATCTTGGCGTGGCGCGTGTTGCTCGCGGTCATGGCGGTATCGACCAGCGGCGGCAGCGCCTCGAGCACATGGACAGGGGTTCCTCGCAGCTGATGACGAAGCGTCATCGAGAAGCTGCGCAGGCCCGCCTTGGTCGCACAATAGGCGGGGCTGCCCGCGCGCGGCGCGATCGCGAGGCCGGAAGTGATGTTGACGATCATCGCCCGCGGGCGCGCCTTGAGCGTCGGCAGCAGCCGCGTCGCAAGGTGGATCGGTGCGTGGAGGTTGAGGAAGATGCAACGGTCGATCGCGTCGAGATCGATCGGCGCGCTCACGTCATAGGCCGCGCCGGCGCCGGCATTGTTGACGAGAATGTCGAGCGGCCGATCGCCCAGCGCCGCGACCAGCGCATCGACCCCCGCGCGCTCCGAAAGGTCGGCGGCGATCGTCTCGAAGCCCTCGGCCCGGACCGCGGCGATCCGCTCGGGATTGCGGCCGTGGACGATCACCTCGGCGCCCCTGGCGCGAAGCGCGCGCGCGATCTCGCGTCCGATGCCGTCCGTGCCGCCGGTGACGAGCGCGATCTTGCCGCCGAGATCCATCTGCGAATCCTTTCCCCTCGTGCGCTTCGCGGCGCGAATGCCTAAATCATCCACGATGTCCGATCCGACCGCCAGCCCCAGCCGTTTCAACGAGGAGAAGGCGACCTACACGGTGCGCGGCGCCGACGCGCCGAACCTCGAGGCGGGAATCGCGGCGATCCGCAAGGTGGTTAGGACGCTGCCGGTTCGCCCCGGCGTCTACCGGATGCTCGATGCGCGCGGCGACGTGCTCTACGTCGGCAAGGCGCGGGCGCTGAAGAACCGGGTGACGAGCTACACGCAGGTGCCGCGCCTCACGAAGCGGCTGCAGCGCATGGTCGCCCAGACCCGCTCGATGCAGATCGTCACCACCCATACCGAGGCGGAGGCGCTGCTGCTCGAGGCGCAGCTCATCAAGCGCTACCGGCCGCCCTACAACGTCCTGCTCCGCGACGACAAAAGCTTCCCCTTCATCCTGCTGCGCGAGGATCACGACTTTCCGCGCGTCCAGCTCCATCGCGGCGCGCGGCGCTTCAAGGGGCAATATTACGGGCCCTTCGCCAGCGCCGGATCGGTGCGCGAGACGCTGAACGCGCTGCAGAAGCTGTTCCTGCTGAGGAGCTGCACCGACAGCTTCTTCGCCAATCGCTCGCGCCCGTGCCTGCTCTACCAGATCCGCCGCTGCTCGGCGCCTTGCGTCGGGCGGATCGACGAGGCCGGCTATGCGGAGCTGGTTCGCGACGCCAAGGAGTTCCTCTCCGGCCGCTCGACCAAGATCCAGCAGAAGCTTGGGAAGCTTATGTCCGAGGCGGCCGAGCGGCAGGACTATGAGCTGGCCGCCGTCTATCGCGACCGGCTGCGCGCGCTCACCTTCATCCAGGGCGCGCAGGCGGTCCATGCCGAGAAGCTGGGCGACGCCGACCTGTTCGCGCTCGCCGCCAAGGGCGGGCAGATGTGCATCCAGGCCTTTTTCATCCGCGGCGGGCAGAACTGGGGCCATCGGAGCTTCTTCCCGGCGCACACCAGCGACGTGCCCGAGGCCGAGGTGCTGCAGAGCTTCCTCGTCCAGTTCTACGAGGAGGTGCCGCCGGCGCGGCTGGTGCTCACCGACCGCGAGTTGCCCGAGGCCGAGCTGCTCGCCCAGGCCTTTTCCGAGCGCGCCGGGCGGCGGGTGGCGCTGCGCGTGCCGCGACGGGGCGAGACCGCGCGGATGGTGCGCCAGGCCGCGCGCAATGCCGAGGAGGAGTTGGACCGCCGTCTCGCCGAGACGTCGACCACCGCGAAGAACGTGCGCGAGATCGCCGATCTGTTCGAGCTGCCGGAGCCGCCGCAGCGGATCGAAGTCTATGACAACAGCCACGTCATGGGCACCAACGCGGTCGGCGCGATGATCGTCGCGGGGCCGGAGGGCTTCCGCAAGAACGCTTATCGCAAGTTCAACATCAAGCGGCCGGAGACCGCGCCAGGCGACGATTTCGCGATGATGCGCGAGGTGATTGGCCGCCGCTTCGCCCGGCTAGAGCGGGAGGACCCGGACCGATCGCGCGGCGAATGGCCGGACCTGCTGCTGATCGACGGCGGCAAGGGGCAACTGTCGGCGGTATGCGAGACGCTGGAGGCCGCCGGCGTCCACGACGTGCCGGTGGTCGGCGTCTCGAAGGGGCCGGACCGCAATGCCGGGCGCGAGACGTTCCACCTGCCGAACGGGCGCGAACTCACTCTGCCGCCCAACTCGCCGGTGCTGTTCTACCTCCAGCGCCTGCGCGACGAGGCGCACCGCTTCGCCGTCGGCGCGCACCGCAAGAAGCGCGCGAAGAGCATCGCCGCGAGCCCGCTCGACGAGGTGCCGGGCATCGGCCCCAACCGCAAGCGCGCGCTGCTCATGCATTTCGGAACGGCGCGCGCGGTCAAGAACGCCGCGCTCGAGGACCTGGAGAAAGTGCCCGGCATCAGCCGGGCGACCGCCCGGATCATCTACGATTATTTCCACCCCGGCGGGTGACGGCGCGCCCCGCTACAGCCGCAACCCCTCGCGCGCCTTGCGGATCGCGCGATAGACATAGGCCTTGCCCGCGTTAGAGCGGGGGAAGGGAGCCGGCGGCGCGGGCGCGATGCCCCACTTGCGCAGCAACCGGTTGAGGCCGCGCGCATCCGCCTCGCGGTAGGACCAGTGCGAGCGCCAGGTGATCGAGAAGCTGATCGAAGGCTCCGGCCCGTTGCGGACCCAGTGCGGCCGCTTGACCGGCACGTGAATCGCGTCGCCAGGGGCGAGATCGAAGGCCCGGCCGAGCGCGGCGAATTCGTCGCGCCACGGTAGGTTGCGGTGGCTTCCGGCGTGATAGGCCTCGTGCAGTTCGTCCGGGACGACGCTGGCATCGCCCGGAAAGACGGTCATCGTCTTGCGGCCGCGCACCTGGAGCAGGATGTTGTGCTCCGGGTCCATGTGGAATGGCGTCACCGCGTTCGGCGAGGAAACGAAGATGAAGCCTTGCCGGGTGAGCATCTCGCCGGTCGCCGGGCCGACGACGCCGGTGAGCTCATCCAGCACCTCGTTCAGCAGCGTAGCATATGCCGGCACCTGCTCGACGCGCTTCAGCACCAGCCAGCTGCCGCATTCCTCGATGCGGCGGATCGTCTCCTCGACCGAAAGGCCGTTGGGCGTCACCGCCTGGGGGGCGATGCCGATCGGCAGGTCGCCGGCATTGTACTCGACGCTCTCCGCCGGCAGCTCGCGGGCGAGGCCGACGAGCGCGTCGAGCGTCAGCAGCGGATGATCGGTCAGGCCGTGGCGAAGCGTGCCTGGCTCGCCGGGATAGAGCGCATCGAAGCGGGCGAGGGCGTCGTCGTCGAATACAGGCATGGATCCAGGTTCCTTGGGCCGCGGCCTAGCTGAATGTGGTATGCAATAGGTTACCGGCGAAGGGGGATGCGGGCCGGCGTTCCGAAACGGGTCACGGCGCGCGCCGATCCTTGCTAGGCTGGCCCCATGCACGTCCTTGCCGAGGCCATCGTCGTCGCCGTTCGCCCGCACGGCGAGCATGGCGCGATCGTGCGCGCGCTAACGCCGCGCGACGGCCTCCGGGCGGGCTATGTGCGCGGCGGGCGCTCGCGGCGGCTGCGGCCTGTGCTCGTTCCCGGTAACCGCATTCAGGCTGAATTTCGTGCGCGCAGCGACGAACAGCTTGCGGGCCTCACCGTCGAGCTGGCGCACAGCCGCGCCTTCCTCCTTTCCGAGCCGCTGGCGGCGGCCGGGATCGAGTGGGCGACCGCGCTCACCGCCGCCGCGCTGCCGGAGGGGCAGCCTTACCCCCGCGTCCACCAGGGTTTGGAGGGGCTGCTCGGCGCGATCGAGGCGGCGCCGAGCGCGCGCGGCTGGGCGGCGGCGCTGGCGCGCTACGAGCTGCTGGTGCTCGCCGAACTGGGCTTCGGGCTGGATCCGGCGCAGCTCGGCGACCTGCCGGAGCGGCTGCGCGCGCCCGGCCGTGCCGACTGGCCCGCGATTCGCGAGGGGCTTTCGATCAGCGGCCGCCATCTCGCGCGCGACCTGCTGACGCAGCGCCAGGCCGAGGTGCTCGCCGGCCGGGAACGGCTGGTGGACCGGCTGGAGCGCATCGCCGGTTGACCGGCAGCACGTGCCGCTCCACATTCCCGCTGGTGAAAGAGCTTTTCGGTTATGCCGCGACCACCGACGACGTCACCGTGCGCGTCTCGGTGAACTTCCTTCCCGAGCAGTCGGAGCCGGCGAAGGGCCGCTGGTTCTGGGCCTATCATGTGCGCATCGAGAACGGCTCGACGCGGACCATCCAGCTCATCAGCCGCGAATGGATCATCGCCGACGGGCGCGGCGTCACGCACGAGGTGCGCGGGGAAGGAGTCGTCGGCGAGCAGCCGGTGATCGAGCCCGGCGGGTCGTTCGACTATGTCTCCGGATGCCCGCTGCAAACGCCGACCGGCTCGATGCGCGGACGATATTACATGATCGCCGACGACGGCCGCAGCTTCCCGGTCGAAATCCCGCAATTCCCGCTGATCGCGCCGGCGGTAGCCAGCTAGCGACGCGCCTTGCTCATCCGGCTAATCAGCCGGGCGTCGAACAGCATCCACAAGGTGCAGAAGACGAGGCCGAGAAAGGCCGGATAGTGGCCGAGCGCGACCAGCGCGAAGCTGATCGCGAAGATCGCCGCCTGCGTGGCCCCGGAGATCGGCCGGTTGAGGTAGAGCCGGTGCGCGCCGGCGACGCCGAACAGCGTCCAGAGCAGGAACGCGATCGGGTAGGACTTCCCCTCGAACGTCTCGGGCGGCCTGGGCCTCAGCGCGGCCGCGAGCGCTTCGATCACCTGCGACTGGGCGCGCGCATGGGCCAGCGTCGCCGGCGCGGCGCTCTCGCCCCGGCGCGCGCGCTCGGCGGCGATGAAGGCCTCCCGGCGCCGGGCCATCTCATCATCTTCGCCGGGCGGCCGGGCGTCGGCGCGCGTGGCCTGGCCGAAAACGGGCGCGCGTCGCGGCGCGGGCGATGCGCCCGCCAGGCCTTTTCGTCCGAAGGTCGCGCCGGTCATCCCGGCGCGACTAGCAGTTCATGGCAAAGATCGGGTTAAGAGCCGCGCGCCAGCTGGGTCACGGCGCGCGTCATCAGCGTCAGGAAGCGCTGCTCGTCCACCACCGCGTCCGGGTTGTTCCAGCTCCCCGTCGCCGTGTACCAGGCGCCGTCCCGGCCCTGGAGCAGCCAGGTGAGGTTGATCACCCCCGGCTCGGATCCGCCCTTGAAGCCGACATAGGCGAAATCGCCCCGCAGGGCGGCGTTGCCCGGATTGACGGCGAGGATCGCGCGCGCCGTATCGCTCGTGTTGCGGCGCAGCCAGTCCATCGTCCGCACGAGATCGTCCGGCGTCACGAACCACTCGACCGAGTCGATCCGCGCCGGCCCGTCGGCGAACAGCGTTGGCGGCAGCCGCGCCGGGTCCGGCTCGGCATAGTCGCGCGCGAGGATCGCGCGCCGGCCCGCCTCGTCGGCGTCGCGCCACGCCGCGAAGGCGGGCTCCGGCGCCGCCTTCAGCGAGAACAGCTCCATGGTCGAAAGAAAGGGCCGGTTGCGCGCGGCGGTGGAGACGCCGATCGTCGCCATCATCCGCTCGACATTCTCGCGGCCCACGATTCGCAGCAGCGTATCGGTGGCGGTATTGTCGCTGATCGAGATCATCAGGGTCGCGAGCGTGTGCAGAGTCACCGGCGCGTCGGCGGGCCAGTTCTGCATGATTCCGCTGGGCGCCGAGCGGGCACCGAGCCGGACGACGTCGGTCCACTGGCGCTCCCCCGCGCGGACCTGCCGGTCGAGCTCCGCGAGGACGAAGAGCTTGAAGGTCGAGCCGATGGCCAACGGCCGGTCGGGTGCGGCCGAGGCGATCGTGCGCGGCCCTTCGTCACCGAGACGGGCCAGCGCGACGCCGGTCGCGCCGGGCAGCGCGCGGATCTCGGCCAGTACCGCCTCGATCGTGTCGCCATTGAGGTCCGCGCCGGTGACGAGCAGGTTCGCGATTCGGTGCGGCGGCGCGGCTTCGATCCCGATCCGGATATGAAGCGTGCCGCGCTCGGTCGCGATGTCGAGCGTGCCCGAATTGTCGTCGCGCGGCGCCAGGCCGGCGACGCGCACGGCGCGGCCATATTGCTGGACGATCTGCGCCGAGATCGCGCGCAGCTGCTCCGGCGGCACCTGGGCGAGGAAGGCAGGCGTGAACAGCGCGGCCGGATCGCCGTCGCCGTTGATGATCGCGATCACGTCCTGCGCCCGCTCGGCAAGCGGCGTCCGGGCGGCCGCCGCCGCTGCCGCGGGCGGCTGCGCGTGAGCGGCGAGCGGGACCGCGAGAGCGGTCATCGCGGCGAGGAGCAACTGCGTGCGAAGCGACATCGGATTTTCCCCACTGGCCTTCGGTGAGCGCGGCGCGTCAAAGCGCGGGCCAGGCAAGCTTCAGCGCGTAGCCGGCGAGGAGCAGCAGCACCAGTCCGACCGCGATGTCGAAGCCGCGCACCGGGCGCATCAGGTGACTGGTACCGCGGCGCTTCATGTCGAAGGCGGTGATCCACAGGATCGACGCGCCGCACAGCGCGGTCAGGGCCAGCAGCGCGACATAGAGGAGGAACAGCCAGCGCGTCTCTTCGCCGAAAATGGCCTGGATCAGCAGCGTCGCCGCGCCGAAGGCGAGGCCCCAGTTGCTCGCCCGCTTGATCGTCCAGCGCGGCCGACGCGGCGGCGGCTGGCGATGACTCTTCTTGGTCATTAGACCGGTCCGCCGCCCTGCCGGCCGCGCCGGCGCGAGGCTGGTCGCATTTCGTCCCCCTGCCGCATGGAACCAGTCTAGGCGTCGATCTCCTCTTCGTCGAGCTGTGCGGCGTGGCGCTGGATGAAGTCGAAGCGATGCTCCGGATTGCGGCCCATCAGCCGGTCGACGAGGTCCTTCACCTGCGCGCGGTCCTGGTAGTCGCTGGGCAGGGTGATGCGAATGAGGCTCCGGGTCGCCGGGTGCATCGTCGTCTCGCGAAGCTGCGACGGGTTCATCTCGCCGAGGCCCTTGAAGCGCGAGACCTCCACCTTGCGGCCCTTGAACAGGCCGCGCTCCAGCTCGGCGCGGTGCGCCTCGTCGCGGGCATAGGCGACGGTGCCGCCGGCGGCGAGGCGGAACAGCGGCGGCTGGGCGAGGAACAGGTGGCCGCGGCGGACCAGCTCGGGCATTTCCTGGAAGAAGAAGGTCATCAGCAGCGTCGCGATATGGGCGCCGTCCACGTCCGCATCGGTCATGATGATGATCCGCTCGTAGCGCAGGTCGTCCGGGTTGCAGCGTTCGCGCGGGCCGCAGCCGAGGGCCTGGATGAGGTCGGCGATCTCCTGATTGGCGCGAATCTTGTCCGGGCTGGCGCTGGCGACGTTCAGGATCTTACCGCGGATCGGCAGGATCGCCTGCGTCTTGCGGTCGCGTGCCTGCTTGGCCGAGCCGCCGGCGCTGTCGCCCTCGACGATAAACAGCTCGGTGCCCTTAGGGTCGTCGTTCGCGCAGTCGGTGAGCTTCCCCGGCAGGCGCAGCTTGCGCGCGCTCGTCGCGGTCTTGCGCTTGATCTCGCGCTCGGCGCGACGCTTCAGCCGCTCGTCCATCCGCTCCATGACGAAGCCGAGCAGCGCCCGGCCGCGCTCCATGTGATCGGCCAGGAAATGGTCGAAATGGTCGCGCACCGCATTCTCGACCAGCTTCACCGCGTCGGGCGAGGTCAGCCGGTCCTTGGTCTGGCTCTGGAACTGCGGGTTGCGGATGAAGACGGAGAGCATGATTTCCGCCCCGCTCATCACGTCCTCGGTCTGGAGATCCTTCGCCTTCTTCTGGCCGACCAGCTCGCCGAAGGCGCGCAGGCCGCGCACCAGCGCGTTGCGCAGCCCCTGCTCGTGCGTGCCGCCGTCCGGGGTCGGGATCGTGTTGCAGTAATAGGACTGGCCGCCCTCGCCCCAGACTGGCCAGGCGACCGCCCATTCGACCGAGCCTTGCGAATCCGGGAAATCCTGCCGCCCGGTGAAGGGCGTCGCGGTCGCGGTCTCCTTCCCCGCGATCTGCTCGGCGAGATGGTCGGCAAGCCCGCCCGGGAACTGGAACACCGCCTCGGCGGGCACCTCGTCGCTCGCCAGCGAAGGGTCGCAGCGCCAGCGTATCTCGACGCCGGCGAACAGATAGGCCTTGGAGCGGGCGAGCCGGTAGAGCCGCCTGGCGCTAAACTTCGCGTCCGCCCCGAAAATCTCCGGGTCCGGCACGAAGCTGGTGGTGGTGCCGCGCCGGTTCTGGGTCGGGCCAACCAGCTCCAGCTTCGAGGTTGGCACGCCGCGCGCGAAGCTCTGGCGGTAGAGCTGGCGGTCGCGCGCCACCTCGACGATCGTCTCCAGCGACAGCGCGTTGACGACGCTCACGCCGACGCCGTGGAGGCCGCCGGAGGTCGCATAGGCCTTGTCGGAGAACTTGCCGCCTGAATGAAGCGTGGTGAGGATCACCTCCAGCGCCGACTTGCCGGGATATTTCGGGTGCTCGTCGATCGGGATGCCACGGCCGTTGTCGGCGATGGTGAGCCGGCCCGCCGCGCCCGGCGCCGGCTCCAGCGTTACCTCGATGCGCGTCGCATGGCCCGCCACCGCCTCGTCCATCGAATTGTCGAGCACCTCGGCGGCGAGGTGATGCAGCGCGCGGTCGTCGGTGCCGCCGACATACATGCCGGGGCGTCGGCGGACCGGTTCGAGGCCCTCGAGCACCTCGATCGCGCTGGCGTCGTAATCATTGGTGGACGGGGCGGCGGCGCGGCTGGACTCGGGGCCAGCGCGGCCTCCGCTCGAAGCGAACAGGTCGGACATGGGCGGGGTATAGGAGCCTGCGAGTCCGCCCCGCAAGGTTCCAGGGCTGTTCTATCCACAGGCGGAGCGCCGCCGCCGCGGCGACGGCGCGCGAAGCCGCCCGCTCAGGCCGCCTCGCCGTAGAGCCGGTCGAGATAATAGTTGGCGAGGTCGTAATGGACCTGGACGGCCCGGGGATCCTTCGCCTTGCGGGCAAGTTCGAGCTGCGCTTCGGCGCGTTCTTCAAGATATGCGGCATCATCGGGCGACATTCGTCCGTTCACTCCTTTCTCGCGCCGGGCTTGCGCCCCCGCCGGCAACATCATGAAAAAACGCGAAAAGCCGCTTGGTTCCCCGTAGAATCCACAGGTCGTCGCAGGATCGAACGGTTCGTCGCTGGGAAGCGGGGCGACGGGTCTCGCCAAAGAGCCGGAGGCATCACCACGGCAGGGCGGAACGCGCCCCGCATCGCTCCTTCGTCCTGCTTCGCGCGGTTCAACGCGCCATGAAGCCCCGCTTCACGGCAAGGATCGCCGTTGGGCGCTCGGCCGGTTCAGCGGACGCGCGGACCGCCGAAGGGGAGCGGAGGCGGGGGCTTGCGCTCGCGGCGAGGCAGCTGCGCCTGGTAGGCGACGCCGCAATGCTCGACGCAGTAGGGGAAGCCCGGATTCGCGGGCTTCCCGCAGAAATAGAAGTCGGGCTCGCCCGGGTGCCCGATCGGCCACTTGCAGATCCGGTCGTTGAGATCGAGCAGGCTGGTCTTGTCGGCGACCTCGGGGCTCGGCTTGGCCGGCACGAGGCGGCGCGGCGGCGCGGGCGGGATCGGCGCCTGTTGGTCGCCGGGGCCCTGCCTGATGAAGCCGCCCGGGCCGATCGAGCGGATCACCGGCTGCTGCGGCTGCGGCTGCGGCTGGGACGCGGCGGGCTGGGCGGAGGCGGGCGCGGCCGCCTGCGGGGGCGCGGCGGCCGGGGCCGGCTGCGCGGTGGCGCGCGGCTCGGCGGGCTTCGCCTTGGCCTTGGGTTCGGCGGCAGGCTTGGCCTTCGTCTTGGGCGCGGGCGCGGCCGCGCCTTCGTTCGGCTTCACCGGCGACGGGCGCGACTGGAGGCCAAGCCGATGCGCCTTGCCGATCACCGCGTTGCGCGAGACGCCGCCGAGTTCCTCGGCGATCTGGCTGGCGGTGATGCCCTGGCTCCACAGCTCCTTCAGGCGCTCGATTCTCTCGTCCGTCCAAGACATCGTCATTTCGCTTCCTTGCCGGGCTTGCCCGCGAGGGCCGGCGCGATTAGCGACGCGGCATGAGCGAGCGACAGCCTTCGAATTGGGTCCGCACCGACCCGGGCGTTCCGGTGATCCGCAACGTCAATTGGGGCGGCCTTGCGACGCTGTATGTGAAGGAGGTGCGGCGTTTCTTCAAGGTCCAGATGCAAACGATCTGGGCGCCGGCCGTCACCACGATGCTGTTCCTGATCATTTTCACGGTTGCGCTGGGGCGCTCCGGGCGGACGGTGATGGGCGTGCACTTCGCCGATTTCATCGCGCCGGGCCTGATCGTGATGGCGATGCTCCAGAACTCCTTCGCCAACTCCAGCTTCTCGCTGCTGGTCGGCAAGATCCAGGGGACGATCGTCGATTACCTGATGCCGCCGCTTTCGACCGGCGAGCTGATTTTCGGGCTAATCGCCGCCGCGGTCACGCGCGCTTTTCTCGTCGGCCTGGTCGTGTGGGCGGCGATGGTCGCCTGGCCCGACGTCCATGTGGCGCCACGCCATTTTGGCGCGGTCCTCTGGTTCGGCCTGATGGGGTCGGTGATGCTCGGCTTCCTCGGCCTGGTCACCTCGATCTGGGCGGAGAAGTTCGATCACGCCGCGGCGGTCACCAACTTCGTGGTCGCGCCGCTCTCGCTGCTCTCCGGCACCTTCTACTCGGTCGAGTCGCTCGCGCCGGCCTTCCGCGCGGCGAGCCACGCCAACCCCTTCTTCTACGTGATCTCGGGCTTTCGCTACGGCTTCCTCGGCGCGGCCGACTCGCCGGTTGCGTTCGGCGCGGTGCTCCTGCTCGGGATCAACCTTGCCCTCGGTGCATTGTGCTATGCGCTGCTGCGCGCCGGCTGGAAGATAAAGTCCTGATCCGATCGGTGGTCCCGTTCATACAATTGGAGACAATTATGAACAGATTCTGTCGTCGGCGTTCAGCCATCGCGCAGCGACGTCGGAATAGATCAGGCCCTGCCACAGTGCACAGGAGACAAACGATGCGTAAGTTGCTCATCCCTCTCGCTCTCGCCACGGCTTCGGTCACCATGGCTGCGCCCGCGTCGGCCCAGCCCTGGCACCTCCAGCCGCAGGTGGCGCAGCAGATCCGGCAGGACATCAACGAGCTCGACCGGCAGATCCTGCGCGCGCAGCAGCGCCGCACCATCTCGCCGCGCGAGGCGGCAAGCCTGCGTCGCGAGGCGGCCCAGATCCGTCGCAACTACCAGCTCTACCAGCGGGGCGGGCTGACCCGCACGGAGGTCCGCGACCTCCAGCGCCAGGTGAACCACCTGCGGATGCGGCTGCGCCTCGAGCAGCGCGACTGGGATCGCTGGCCGGGCCATCACCGTCGCTGAGCGGGCTTACGGAGAGCGTCGCGTTCGTTGACGCGACGCTCCCCAAATCTCTATAGTGGGAATAGAGAAGGCGGCCGCCCCACGGCCGCCTTTTTCCCTTGCTGACCCGCCTGGAGAAGTCCGATGACCATCACCCCGCTCATGCCCGTCTATCCGCGCTCACCGGTGCGGCCGGTGCGAGGCGAGGGGGTCTGGCTGTATGGCGAGAAGGGCGAGAAATATCTCGATTTCGCCAGCGGCATCGCGGTCAACCTGCTCGGCCACGGCCACCCGCATCTCACCAAGGCGATCCAGAAGCAGGCGGAGACGCTGATCCACGTCTCCAACCTCTATGGCAGCCCGCAGGGCGAGGCGCTCGCCACCCGGCTCACCAAGCTGACCTTCGCCGACACCGTCTTCTTCACCAATTCGGGCGCCGAGGCGGTCGAATGCGCGATCAAGACCGCGCGCCGCTACCATCACCATCACGGCCATCCCGAAAAGCATGAGCTGATCACCTTCACCAGCGCCTTCCACGGGCGCACGCTCGGCACGATCAGCGCCACCAATCAGGACAAGCTGCGCGACGGCTTCGCGCCGCTGCTGCCGGGCTTCCGCGTCGTCGAGTTCGACAATCTCGAGGCCGCGAAGGAGGCGATCAACGAGCACACCGCCGGCTTCCTCGTCGAACCGGTGCAGGGCGAAGGCGGCATCCGCCCGGCCACCCATGCATTCCTCACGGGCCTGCGCCAGCTCGCCGACGAGAACGACCTGCTGCTGGTGCTGGATGAGGTCCAGTGCGGCTATGCGCGCACCGGCAAGCTCTTCGCGCACGAACATTACGGTATCACGCCCGACATCATGGCGGTGGCGAAGGGGATTGCCGGCGGCTTCCCGATGGGCGCCTGCCTCGCCACCGAGAAGGCGGCGGCCGGCATGACGATCGGGACCCACGGCTCGACCTATGGCGGCAACCCGCTCGCCTGCGCCGCCGCCGAGGCGGTGCTCGACGTCGTCGCCAACGACGAGTTTCTCGACCATGTCACCTGCATGAGTGAGCGTCTGCGGGGCGCGCTGGAGCAGATGATCCCCAACCACGACCACCTGTTCCAAGGTGTGCGCGGCATCGGCCTGATGCTCGGCATCAAGATGAAGAGCGACAGCCGCAGCTTCGTGAACTATCTGCGCGAACATGGTCTGCTGACCGTTGCCGCCGGCGACAATGTCGTGCGCGTGCTGCCGCCGCTGATCATCGAGGAAGAGCACATCACCGAGTTCGTCGAGCGCCTGTCCAAGGCCGCGGCCCAGTACCAGCCGCCGGCGGCGTAGCGGCGCTTCCCTTGAACGCGCCGCCATCGTCGCCACATCGGGTTCCATGGCTTCCTCCCCCGAATCGCGTGTCGCGGCGATTGACGTCGCCGTCGGCTTCACGCTGCCGGCGCGTCATGCGCGCGGGCGGCTTGTCCGCCTTGGCCCTGTGCTCGACGAGATTCTCGCCGCGCACGCCTATCCCGCGCCGATCGCGCGCATCCTCGCCGAGGCGCTGGTGCTCGCCGGCCTGCTCGGCGCGATGCTGAAGGATACCGAGGGGCAGCTCACCATCCAGGCGCAGACCGAGGAAGGGATCGTCGACCTGCTCGTCTGCGACTATCGCGGCGGCGAGTTGCGCGGCTACGTGCGGTTCGATTCCGACCGGCTCGCCGCCGACCCGCATCCCTCCCTGGAGGCGCTGTTCGGCAAGGGCTATCTCGCCGTCACCTTCGACCAGGCGGTGACGAAGGAGCGTTACCAGGGCATCGTGCCGCTGGAGGGCGCGGGCCTTGCCGAGGCGGCGCAATATTTCTTCGCCCAGTCCGAGCAGATCCCGAGCGTCGTCCGGCTCGCTGTGGACGACACTGGCCACGTTGCCGGCGGCCTGCTGCTGCAGCACCTGCCGGAAGGCGAGGTGGGACGGGAGAGGATCCATGCCCGTGAGGACCATCCAGAATGGGACCATGTCCGCATCCTGGCCGAGACGGTCCGCGAGGGCGAGCTCGCCGACCGCGAGCTGCCGCTCGAAACGCTGCTGTGGCGCCTGTTCCACGAGGAAGAGGAGGTGCGGGTGCTGAGCGAGGTGCAGCTCAGCCGTGGCTGCCGCTGTAGCATCGAATATGTCCGCAGCGTGCTCGCGCGCTTTTCGGCGGAGGAGCGCGCCGAAATGGCGGGCGAGGACGGCGTGATTACTGTCGACTGCGAGTTCTGCGCGCGGGCCTTTCCGGTGGTGTCGAGCGATCTCGACGCGTGAGATGCGCGCCGCCGCGCGGTCGATTTTCCGCCCCAATTGCGCGGCACAGTCGTCACTGGCCGAGGGGGCTCGGTCGCTCGGGACGCGACATCGATGACGAGGCAAACGTTCCGCCGGGCCGCGGCGCTCGGCGCAGTGCTGCTGGGAAGCGCCGCGACGCAGGCGGCGTCCGACCCTTTGCCGCTGCTCGGCGCGCTGGAGCCGGGCCGGTGGGAGCTGCGCGACGGCAGCACCTCGCTCGGCGCGCTCTGCCTCGGCGATCCGGGCCAGCTCGTCCAGGTCCAGCACGCCGGCCTGACCTGCGCGCGGGCGCTGCTGGCCTCCGACCGGCGGAGCATCACCGTGCGCTATACCTGCCCGGGCACGGGCTTCGGCCAGACCAATATTCTCGTCGAGACGCCGCGGCTGGTGCAGATCGACAGCCAGGGAGTCGCGAACGGGGTGCCGTTCCAGGTGCGCGCGGAAGCGCGCAAGACCGGGGCTTGCCGTTGAGCCGTACGGTTAGCGGGCAGCGTTAACGGCTCCTTTACCATGTCGGCGTACACGGGGGGCGTGCCGGGATTTGGCACGCTTTCCTCCCTAGCAGGCTTCGAGCCTGAACTGGGCCGCCACTCGCAAGAGGGCGGCCCGTTCTTTTTGGCGCCGATCGCTCTATATGCGCGGCCATGGCTGACTCTTCCCTTGGCGTCGTCCTGCTCTCGGGCGGCCTCGATTCGATGGTCGTTGGCGGCCTCGCGCGCGAGGCCGGCTACCGGCTGATCGCGCTCACCGTCGATTACAACCAGCGTCACCGCGTCGAGCTCGAGGCGGCGGCGCGGATCGCGGTGCGTCTCGGGGCCGAGCGGCACATCGTGCTGCCGCTCGATCTGACGAAATTCGGCGGCTCGGCGCTGACCGACGACATCGCGGTGCCGAAGGATGGGCTGGGGCCGGGGATTCCGGTCACCTACGTCCCGGCGCGCAACACGATCTTCCTCTCGCTCTGCCTTGGGCTTGCCGAGGCGGCCGGCGCGCGCGACCTGTTCATCGGCGTCAACGCGCTCGACTATTCGGGCTATCCGGACTGCCGGCCGGACTTCATCGCCGCCTTCGAGAAGATGGCGAATCTCGCCACCAAGGCGGGCGTCGAGGGCGACCGCTTCACTGTCCACACGCCGCTCATCGCGATGACCAAGGCCGAGATCGCGCGCGAGGCGGCGCGGCTCGGCCTCGATGCCGGGATGAGCTGGTCCTGCTACGATCCGACGCCGGCAGGCGAGCATTGCGGCGCGTGCGACTCCTGCCGCCTGCGCGCCAAGGGCTTCGCCGAAGCCGGCCTCCCCGATCCGACGCGCTACGCGACGCGGGCATGAGCTACGCCGTCAAGGAGATATTCCTGACCCTGCAGGGGGAAGGGATGCAGGCCGGGCGGCGGGCGGTGTTCGTTCGCATGACCGGCTGCAACCTGTGGAGCGGGCGCGAGGCGGACCGGACGAGGGCGCAGTGCCGCTTCTGCGACACCGATTTCGTCGGCACCGACGGTGAGAATGGCGGGCGCTACGAGGCCAGGGCGCTGGCCGCGAAGGCGGCGGCGCTATGGGGCGAGGGGGACCGGCCATTGGTCGTCGTCACCGGCGGCGAGCCGACGCTGCAGCTCGACGCCGCGCTGGTCGACGCGCTCCACGCGCGCGGCTTCGAGATCGCGATCGAAACCAACGGCACCCTTCCCGCGCCCGCGGGCGTCGACTGGATTTGCGTCAGCCCCAAAGCGGGGACCGACGTGGTTCAGCGCAGCGGCAACGAACTTAAGCTGGTCTGGCCGCAGGAGGGGATCGACCCCGCCGAGCTGCTCGGCTGGGATTTCGACCATTTCATCATCCAGCCGATGGACTGCGCCGAGGCCGAGGCCGCGCGCGCGGCGGCAATTTCCTATGTAATGGCGCACCCGAGCTGGCGGTTGGGGCTCCAGACCCACAAGATGCTGGGCCTGCCCTAGCCGTCGCGCGCGCCGCCGGCCGCGCCTACGAGAGCAGCGCGTCGTGGATCGAGCAGGCCGCCGGGCCGAGGATCACGACGAACAGCACCGGCAGGATGAACAGGATCAGCGGCACCGTCATGATCGCCGGCAGCCGCGCCGCCTTTTCCTCGGCGCGCATCATCCGCTCGTTGCGGAACTCGGCCGAAAGGACGCGCAGCGCCGAGGCGAGCGGCGTGCCGTACTTCTCGGTCTGAATCATGGTGGTGACGACGCCGCGGATCGATTCGAGGTCGATACGCTTGGCCAGGTTCTCGAAGGCGAGCCGGCGGTCGGTGAGGAAGCCGAGCTCGATCGAGGTCAGCGCGAACTCGTCGCCCAGCTCCGGATAGGCCTTGCCGAGCTCGCGCGCGACGCGGGCGAAGGCGGCGTCGATGGTGAGGCCGGCCTCGGCGCAGATCACGAGCAGGTCGAGCGCGTCGGGCAGACCCTTGCGGATCGCCGCCGTGCGCTTCTGCACCTTGTTCTTCACGTAGAGATCCGGCGCCTTGTAGGAGAGCACCAGCGTGCCGGCGACCAGCGCATACTTCTTCCACGCGCTCCAGTCCGGGAAATAGTCGACGAGGTAGACGAGCACGATCATGAAGCCGCCGAGGACGAGCGGCAGCACGAAGCGCGCGAAGATGACGACGAAGGCCATGTCCTTCGAACGAATGCCGGCCTGCATCAGGCGCGCCTGCGCCTTTTCCACCTGCTCGGCCTGGAGCATCTTCATCGAGGCGAGGACGTTGCGGACCTTGTCCGCCAGCTCGTTGCGGTTGGAGATGCTCCGGCGCCGCTTCGAGGTCGAGGCGACGATGCCGGCCTTCAGCTGCTCGCGGCGCTCGTTGAGCGCCTTCACGCGCTTCGCCATCGGGTCGCGCACCGTCGTCGCCGCGTAGATCGCGACGAGCACGGCGAAGGTCGCCACGGCGGCGAGCAGGCTCGCCACCATGGTCACGTCGATTCCGAGAAGGGTCGGGCCTTGCGGGGTCATGTCGGGTCCGTTCCTAGATCTCGAAATTGATCATCTTGGCCATGATAAACGCACCGATCCCCATCCACACCAGGCCGCCAAGGCCGGTGATGATCAGGCGCGGATCGATGAAGAAGTTCTGCATGTAGCTGCCGTTGATGAACCAGATCAGCCCGAAGACGATGAACGGCAGCGCGCCGATGATGTAGGCCGACGCCTTCGATTCGGACGACATCGCCCGGATCTTGAGCTTCATCGCCGCGCGCTTGCGGAGCACGTCGGCGAGGTTCGCCAGCGTCTCGGCGAGGTTGCCGCCTGTCTCGCGCTGGATGGCGAGGCTGATGACGAAGAACTGGAACTCCGGCGTGCCGAGCCGGTCGCTGACGTCCTGCAGCGCCGCCTCCATGGTGCGGCCTAGCTTCATCTTGTCGGCGACGGTGCGGAACTCGGCGCCTACGGGGCCGGGAATCTCGCTCGCGATGACGTTGATCGTCTCGGAGATCGGCAGGCCCGAGCGCAGGCCGCGCACGGCGAGCTCGATTGCGTCGGGGAAGCGCTGGTTGAACTGGTTCACCCGGCGCTGGATCAGCTTGCCGACAACGAGGTGCGGGACGCCAATTCCGGCGAACAGGCCGAAGGACAGCGCCAGGATCAGCGGCGCGCCCTTGACGATCATCAGCGCCGCGACGGCCAGGGCAAGGCCCAGCGACGCGATCGCATACTGGCCGAGCGACCAGTTCCGCCCTGTCTGCTCAAGCCGCTTGCGCAGCAGCGCGGGGTTCGGGATGAACCGCTGGGCGAAGGTGTCCACCCGGTTCTGCCGCTGCGCGTAGACGCGGCGCATCTGCGCCTGCGCCGCGACCTCGGTCGATTTGCTGTGCCGCTCGCGCACCGATTCGAGCCGCTTGACCTTCAGCTTGTCGGCCGAAGGCCCGCCGAACGCGGCGGCGGCGAGGAGCAAGGTCATCGCAACCCCGGCGAGCAGCACGAGCATCGAAAGCGACACGGCCTTCTCCTGCGTCTGGGCGGCGGTGCGGCCTCAGGCCGCGCCGGCCGGCGCCTCCTTGGGCTTCTTCGCGATCAGCGACTTGAGACCGCCGAGCTTGCCGAGCAGCGAGTTGGACGCTCCAGCTTCGCCTTCGCCCTCCTCGCTTCCCTGTTCGAGCGTCAGCGTCAGCAGCCGTTCGAACGGCTGCGCGATCTTGGCCGATTTGGCGGTCTTCGCGAGCGGCTGGCCGAGCTTGGCCGACTGCGCGGCCGTCTTGGCGTCGAACGGGATGACGATGTCGACCTTGCGCTCGATCGAGTGCTCGAAGTCCTTGCGGGTGACCTCCTGGCCACCGGCGACCACCTTGTTGGCGACGACGATCACCTTCGCCTGGGGCGCGTTGGTCTTGAGCCAGGAGAGGATGCGGATCGCGTCCCGCGTGGCGGCGAGCGTGAACTCGACGACGACCACCGCGACCTGCACGTCGCTCAGCAGATGGGGATACTGAACCAGCATCCCGCGCGGCAGGTCGATCACCGTGCCTTCGAAGGCGTGCCGAATCTCTTCCTGCAACTGGAAGAAGGCCGAGCCGTCGTGCAGCATCGACTGGTTGATCGGCGCCTCGGCCGAAAGGACGCAGAGGCGATCGCTCGCGCGGACCATCGCGCGCTCGATGAACAGGCCGTCGATGCGGCTCGGATTCTCGATCGCGTCGGTGAGGCCGCGGCCCGGCTCGAGGTCGAGGCTGAGCGCGCCGGTGCCGAAATGCACGTCGAGGTCGAGCAGGGCGGTGGACCGCGACGCCTTCTCGCCCATCAGCCAGGCGAGCGAGGAGGCGATGGTCGAGGCGCCCACGCCGCCGCGCACGCCGATCACGGCCGCCATGACGTTCGGCTTGTCGCTCTGCGCCTCGCTGATCCGCGGGCCGGAAATGGTGAGCTGCGCGTTCGCGAAGGCGTCGCGCAGCTGGTCGGCCGTGAATGGCTTCAGCAGATAGTCCTGGATGCCGCTCGCGAGCAGGTCGCGATAGAGCCTCACGTCGTTGACCTGGCCAGCGGCGATCACCACCGTGCCGGGCTCGCAGACCTCGGCGAGCGCGTTGATGTCGCTCAGCGGGTCGCCGCTCTCCGACAGGTCGACGAAGAGAATGCTCGGGCTGGCCGAGACCGACAGTGTCTGGACGGCGTTGCGCAGGCCACCCTTGTTGACCTTCTCGGGGGACCAGCCATGCTCGACCGCGACCGGCCGGAGCAGGTCGGCGGTGGCATCGTCGCAGACAAAGGCGACGAACGGATCGCGCAGGGCCGCGGCGCGGGCGTTGAAAGGCGCGTTCATGGCTTAGTTACTCCCTCCGGAGCCGGTGTTGGTGGCGGGCAGGGGCTGGGATCCGGTCGGCGGACGCGTGCGATAGGTGTTGATCGCGCGCGTCGCGGTGGCGCCGCTCAGGTCGACATTGCCCTCGCGTCCGACGACCAGGTCGTTCGGATCGGCGACCATGGCGGCGAGATTGGAGTTCACCGCGCAGCCAAAGTTGCTCGAGGTCGCGGTGGACTCGACGATGCCGGGATCGCTCCAGGTCGGGCAGCCGGGCACCGAGGCGTGGGCACGGCTGGCGATCACGCGCACCGTTCCCGCCGGGATCTGGCCCTGGGTCACGGGCGCGGCGCGATCGACCAGGAGCCCGTAGCGCGCGGCGACGCGCGCGACGTCCTGCGCGGCCGATTGCGGCGCTTCGCCCCCCGGCCCGTCGATCGACAGCCGGTCGCCGTAGCGCAGCTGGATCGAGGCGAACCAGGCGTCGAGCCGGTCCTGTTCGGCGGCGGACAGGCCGTTGTAGCCGGCCGACACGTCGAAGACGTACTCGGTCCGCTCGACCACCGGCTGGTGCAGTGAATAGAGGCCGGTGTTGTTCTGCGCAGTCAGCGCACCCTGCGGCGCGGTCGCGCAGCCCGAGGCGAGCAGTGCGGCGGCGGAAGCGGCGGCGAGGGTGAGGAAGCGTTGCATGTGCATGTCCTTTCCTTCCCGGCGCATCAGAAGCTGAAGCCCGGCTGCGCCGCGGCGCTGGTCTGGGTCGGCGCGATCGGCCCCGGCTGCGATGCGGGCGCGGCGAGCTGCGGCCCGCCGGCTCCCCTCGCGTCGCCGGTCGGGCCGATGCCCGGGCCGACGGTGCGGGCCGGCGCCGAGACCGGGCCGGGCCGCTGCTCGCCGGTGCGGCTGTCATGCTCGCGGCCGACCAGCACGCGACCGACCTCGTCGGTGTTGCGATAGCCGTCGGTCGGCAGCGCGATCTGGTTCGCCGAAACCGGGTGGACCAGATACGGCGTCACCACCACGACCAGCTCCGTCTCGGAGCGCTGGAAGCGGTTCGAGCGGAACAGCGCGCCGATGATCGGCAGGTTGCCGAGCCACGGTGCCCGGTTCACCGAATTGTTGGTCGTGTTGTTGAGCAGGCCGGCGATCATGAAGCTCTGGCCGGAGCCAAGCTCGACCGTGGTTTCGACCCGGCGGGTGGTCAGCGCGGGTACGTTGAAGCCGTTCAGCCGCACGCTGCCCTGGTCGGTGATCTGCGAAACCTCCGGACGGACGCGCAGCGAGATGCGACCGTCGGCAAGCACGGTCGGCGTGAAGGCGAGGCCGACGCCATACTGCTTGTATTCGATCGTCACCGCGCCAAGCGACTGCGAGATCGGGATCGGAAACTCGCCGCCCGCGAGGAAGCTGGCGGTTTCGCCCGAGAGCGCCGCGAGCGTCGGTTCGGCGAGCGTCGTCACCAGGCCGTTATTCTCGTTCAGGTTCAGCGTGCCGAGCAGGTCGAGCCCGAGCAGATGGCCGGCGGCGCCGAGCGTCGTGCCGTTCTCCGGAAAATTGAACTGGTACGAGGTCGCCCCCTGCGGCAGGCCGGTGTCCGAATTGGCGCTGGTGATCGTCGAGATCGAGCCCGCATTGCCCTGCCCAATGCCGAACAGGAAGCCGCCGCTCGTGTCGCGGCTGAGCAGGTTCGCGCCGATCTCGCGGACGAGCGAGCGGCTGACCTCGGCGATGCGCACCTGCAGCATGACCTGCTGCGGCGTTGCGGTGCGCAGCCGGCTGATCACCTGGGTGTCGGTGCCAACGAAGGCCTGGACGATCCGCTGCGCCTCCTCCGCGTCGGCGGGCTGGCGGACCGTGCCGGTCAGCAGGACGGTGCCGTTGAGCGGGGTCGCCTGGATGTCGGCGTCCGGCATCGCCGTGCGGACCAGTTGGTCCACGGAGGCCAGGTTCTGGCCGACGCGCACGTTCGCCGAATAGACGACGCGGCCGGCGCGGTCGGTGGCATAAACGGTGGTGTTCCCGGCCGCCTTGCCGAAGATGTAGAGCTGCGTCGGCGAGCGCACCTGGACGTCGGCAACGGCGTCGTTGGCGACGAACAGGTCCGTCATCGTGCCGTTGAGGCGCACCATCCGGCCTTCGCCGATCGACAGCGTGACATCATTGGCCGGCGCGGAGGCGCCCGACGGTTGCGCCGCCACGGGGCTGGGCGTCGCCGCGGCGGCGAGAGCCACCGCGAGAGCGCCGGCGAGGGCGGTGCCCAGACCCGCGCGCTTGATCGTTTCGATCTTCGTCATCTCAGCGTGCTCCCACCGGAACGTAGGTGACGTTGTTGCCGCGCGCGACGCGCACGACCGGGCCCGTCGGCTGACCCTGCGGGGTGCCGCCGGGCGCGGCGCCGTTCGCCGCGGACGCGTTCGCGTCGCGCGTCCGGCCCGGAACCGAGCTGCGCTGGAAGCGCGAGACGTCGGCGCCGGTCGTGAAGGTGGAGAGCGTGTCGATCGGCTGGCTCTGGATCGCGAGCAGCATCCGGCGCTCCGCATTCGGATCGTCGCTGTCAGGCACGGTCACTTCGCCGGAGGCGATCGCGCGCTCAAGCTCGGCATTGTTGTCGGCGAGGCTGCGCAGCGACAGCGAGAGCTGGCCGATGGTCTGCGCCACCGCGATCTTCTCCGCGATCTTCGGCGTCGCTTCGAGCGTCACCGTGGAGATGTGCTGCGGAACCTGGTTGCCGTTCTCGTCGCGCGCGCTGATCCGCTGATCGACGGCGAGCACGCGGATGTTGCGGACGATGGTCTCGGCGGCGTGCAGGGGCGGGCCGTCGCCGCCGCCCTGAACCTCCTGGCTCAGCACGATGTCGACGCGGTCGCCCGGGAAGACGAAGCCGGCGACGCCGCTGGTCGCCGAAACGGCGACGGTCACGGCGCGCATGCCCGGGCCGAGCGCCGCGGCGAGGAAGCCGCGTTCGCCGGGCCGCACGAGCGAGCCCTGCGTGATCGGCTGGCCGGCCGCGATCTCGGTGCGCACGACGGTGCCGATCAGGCTCTGCGGATCGGCGCCCTCTTCGCCGCGCACGAAGTACGCGTCTTGCACCAGACCCTGCGGCCAGGGCTGGTAGCGGAAGGCGTCGGCATCGATGATCGTGCCGACCGGAAGGGGCTTCGTGGCCACCAGCACTTCGGGACCTGCCGGCACCGCCTGTGCGGCGGCCGCCTGCGGCGCCGCGGCGCCGGTGAACATGTTCTTCGCCATGACGGCGGTAACCGCCGCGATGACGAGCGCGCCAACCAGCAGCGCGATCTTCCTGACGTCCATGGCGCTTGTCGCCTCCCCCGATGAGCCCGGTGGTAAATCCGGGCGCTACTCTTCATCCAAATTGGTAAAGAAACGGTTCGCTAATCGCCCACAAACCGCCGCAGGCGATGGCGAGGCCGTATGGAATCTCCGGGCGCTGCCCCTTGTTCGCGAGGCGCGCCGCGATCACGAAGCCGAGCGTCAGCACCCCGCCGGCGAGCGACATCACGACCAGCATCGCGAGCAGTTGCTGCCAGGGCAGCCACAGCGCCAGCGCGCCGAGCAGCTTCACGTCGCCGCCGCCCATCGCGCCGAGCGCGAAGGCGAGTGTGAACAGGCCAAAGACCAATGCGGCGACGCTGACCTGCACCGCGACGTCCGGCCAGGGCGCCATTCCGCTCGCCCACCAGAAGGGGATGGCGAGCAGCGCGATCGCGGCGTTGAGGCCGTTGGGAATGGTCCGCGTCCGCCAGTCCGCCCAGCAGCACACGAGCAGCAGCGCCGCGAGCAGCGCGAGCAGCATCAGCGCGGAAGGACCGATCGACATTCCACGCCCTCTAGACGGCAAAGCTTTCGAGACCGTAACCGGGGCATATGGCCGACAGCGACGACTCGCGCCGCGTCCTTCCGTCCGGCGCGGTCATTTCGACCTTCGCCGCGCCCGACGGCTGGCCGCTGAGGCGAATGGACTGGCGCCAGCCGGCGCCGGCGAACGCGCGCGGCAACCTGCTGTTCGCCGGTGGCCGCGGCGACTTCATCGAGAAGTATCTCGAAGCCTACCACCGGTGGCATGCGCGCGGCTGGAACGTGACTGCGTTCGACTGGCGGGGGCAGGGGCGTTCGCGAAAGCCGGGCGACCCCGGCTCGGCCGATTTCGACCTGCGCGCGCGCGATCTTGTCGCCCTGATCGACGCCTGGATGGGCGAGGCGGAAGCGCCGCACGTCGCGATCGGCCATTCGATGGGCGGGCACCTGCTGCTGCGTGCGCTGATCGAGGCAAGGCCCGCGCTCGACGCCGCGGTGCTGGTCGCGCCCATGTTGCTGATCAACAGCGCGCCGGTGCCGGCCTGGCTCGCGCCGAAGGTGGCGGCCGCGATGGTCCTCGCCGGGCGCGGCGACCGGACCGTCTGGCGTACGCCCGCGACCGTCCCGGTCGGCTCGCAGCGCCAGCGCTTCCTCACCCATTCACCCGAGCGCTATGCGGACGAGCTGTGGTGGTGGGAGCAGGCGCCCGAGTTCAACGTGGGCACGCCGAGCTGGCGCTGGATCGGAGAATCCTATCGCTCGGCGCGGGAGAGCTTTACCCCGGCACGGCTGGCGAGCGTCGAGGTGCCGATCCTCATCCTCGCCGCCGAGCACGACCGGCTGGTGAGCGGCAAGGCGACCCGCCGCGCGGCGCGGCTGCTGCCGAAGGCGACGCTCCATTTCTATCCCGACGCCGCCCACGAGATCCTGCGCGAGCGCGACGACGTGCGGCTCGACGCCCTCGCGCGGATCGAGGCCTTCTGCGACGAGCACGCCCGTTGACGCGCTACGACGTCGCCATCGTCGGCGCGGGAATCGCCGGCGCCAGCCTCGCCGCCGAACTGGCCGGGCGGGCCTCGGTGCTCTTGGTCGAGGCGGAGGCGCAGCCGGGCTATCACAGCACCGGGCGCTCCGCCGCCTTCTGGTCGGAAAGCTATGGCGGCCCCGCGATCCGTCCGCTCACCGCTGCCTCCGGCCCGTTCCTCGCGGCGCCGCCCGCGGACTTCGCATACGCGCCCTTCCTTCGCCCGCGCGGCGCGCTCCATGTCGCCGATGCGGACGGGCGCGAGGCGCTGGCCGGGCTGGCGGCGGATTTCGCCGGCATGGCGCTGTTCGAGCCGCGCGACCGCGCCGCGCTCGCCGCCGCCATTCCCGGCCTCAGGCCCGGGTGGGACGAGGGGCTGGCCGAGCGCTCGTGCCGCGACATCGACGTCGCCGCGCTGCACGGCGCTTATCTGAAGCGCGCTCGGCGGCTCGGCGTCTCGCTGGTCTGCGACGCGCGAGTGGAGGCGCTGCGTCGCGAGGGCGGCGGATGGCGGATCGAGACCCGGTCCGGCGTCTTCGCGGCGGAGACCGTCGTCAATGCCGCCGGCGCCTGGGCGGACGAGATCGCGCGCCTCGCCGGCGTCCGGCCGCTCGGCATCCAGCCCTATCGCCGCACGATCGCGCAGCTTCGCGTCGATCCGCCGGCGCCGGCCGATCTGCCGCTCATCGTCGATGCGCTCGGGCGCTTCTACTTCAAGCCGGAGGCAGGCGGGCGGCTGTGGCTAAGCCCGCATGACGAGACGCCCTCGGTCCCGCAGGACTGCGCGGCGGCGGAGGAGGACGTCGCGCTCGCCATCCACCGCTTCGAGCAGGTGGTGGACTGGCGCGTCGTCGCGGTCGAGCGGCGCTGGGCGGGGCTGCGGAGCTTCGCGCCCGACCGGCGGCCGGTCTATGGCTTCGATCCGGCGGCGGGCGGCTTCTTCTGGTGCGCAGGGCAGGGCGGCTTCGGCATCCAGACCGCGCCCGCCGCGGCGAAGCTCGCCGCTTCGCTGCTGCTTCGCGCGACGCCCGATCCGATGGTCGCGGCGGTCGACCCCGAACCTTATCTCGCGGCGCGGTTCGCCGGCTGAGCGTTGGCGGCGGCGCAGGCCAGCGCGTCGGCGCGCTCGTTCTCTGGATGGCCGGCATGGCCCTTGACCCAGTGCCACTCGATCTGGTGCGGCTTTTGCACCTCCAGTAGCCGCTGCCACAGATCGGCATTCTTCACCGGCTTGCGATCGGCGGTGCGCCAGCCGTTGCGGATCCAGGCCTGGACCCATTTCGAAATGCCGTCGCGGACATACATGCTGTCCGTATAGAGCCGGACGCGGCAGGGCCGTTTCAGCGCTGCCAGCCCCTCGATCGCGGCCATCAGCTCCATGCGGTTGTTGGTGGTGAGCGGCTCGCCGCCGGACAGTTCCTTCTCGCGCGCGCCCGCGCGGATGACGACGCCCCAGCCGCCGGGTCCGGGATTGCCCTTGCAGGCGCCGTCGGTGAAAATCTCGACTTCGGGCATGGACGGCGGGCCGGGGATCAGGCGGCCCTCAGCGCGGCGGGGAGCTTGAAGGTCATCCGTTCCTCGACGCCCTTCGTTTCCTCCTCGGTAACGTCGAAGCGCTGGGCGAGCGCATCCACCACCTCGCGCACCAGCACTTCCGGGGCCGAGGCGCCGGCGGTGATGCCGAGCGTTGCGACGCCATCGAGCCAGGCGAAGTCGATGTCGGCTGCGCGCGCGACCAGCATGGCGCGCGCGCCGGCGCGCTCGGCGACCTCGACAAGCCGAACGGAGTTCGAGCTGTTCGACGCGCCGATCACCAGCACCGCGTCGCTGCGCTTCGCGATCTCCTTCACCGCCGCCTGGCGGTTCGAGGTCGCATAGCAGATGTCCTCGCTGCGCGGCGCCTCGATGTGGGGGAATCGACGCTGGAGGATCGCGACGATCTGGGCGGTATCGTCCACCGACAGCGTCGTCTGGGTGAGGTAGGCGAGCCTAGTCGACTCGGGCGGGGCGACCGTTTCGGCGTCCTCGGCGTCCTCGACCAGGGTCATCCGGCCGGGCGGCACCTGGCCGAAGGTACCGATCACCTCCGGATGCCCCTCGTGGCCGACGAACAGGATATGGTGGCCCGAATCGATCAGTCGCTCGGCCTGCCGGTGGACCTTGGAGACCAGCGGGCAGGTCGCGTCGAGATAGTCGAGCCCGCGCTCGGCCGCCTTGGCCGGCACCGCCTTCGGCACGCCGTGCGCCGAAAAGACGACCGGCACGCCGTCCGGCACCTCGTCCAGCTCGCGCACGAACACCGCGCCCTTCGCCTTGAGCGTCTCGACGACGAACTTGTTGTGGACGATCTCGTGGCGCACGTAGACCGGCGCGCCGTAGCGCTCGATCGCCAGTTCGACGATGCGGATCGCGCGGTCGACGCCGGCGCAGAAGCCGCGCGGGGCCGCGATCAGCAGGTGAAGAGGGGGACGCGTCGCCATTTGCCGCGCTCTTAGGCCCAACCCGCAGCCGCGTCCACCGCAGGCCATTGCCGGATATGCCGACACGCCCTAAGGCTTGCACGGCACAAACCGACGTTCGAGGAAAACTTGCGCCACATTCCCGTCAAAGCGACTGCCGCCGTCCTCCTCGCGCTCGGCCTTGGCGCCTGCGCCCGCGAGGGCGACATTTTCGAGACCGGCATTCTCACCACCTACACCGCCTGCCCCGCGGTCGCGATTCCCGCGCCGGCGGGCGACATCACCCTCTTCGACCCGCCCGGAAGCACCGACGCGAACGCGATCGACGTGGTCGCGACGATCACGGACCTGCGCGGCAATTGCGACGAGAGCGGTGCGGAGAACATCGTCACCACCGTCTCCTTCACGGTCCAGGGCATCCGGCGCAACAACCAGGGCGCGCGCGACGTGGTGCTGCCCTATTTCGTCAGCGTCGTGCAGGGCACGGGCAACGTTATCGCCAAGAAGCTGAGCCGCGTGTCGCTCCACTTCGAGGACGGCTCCTATCGCGCGACGACCACGGCCGGCGGCACGGCCCAGGTCTCGAAGGCCGCGGCGACGCTGCCGGACGACATCCGCCGCCGCATCACTCGCGATCGTCGCCCCGGCGACCCGCAGGCCGCGCTCGACCCGCTCGCCGATCCGGCCGTCCGCGCCGCCGTCGATCGCGCCCATTTCGAGGTGATGGTCGGCTTCGAGCTGACGCCCGAGCAGCTGCGCTACAACGCGACGCGGTAGCGCCGCCGCTGGTCCGTCGCTTCGGCCACTTGCGACGCTCCGGGCGCGATGCCCGCGCCGGATGGCTTCGGCGCCGGGCTCGCGTGCCGCGCCAACATTTCGCCCCGTCGCGCGTCGTGCCTGATTGACTCGGGTGCGGGGCTTGGCCACAGCAGGGGCGTCCGGCGGCTTGCCGCCAGGGACGCGCGGGAGAGGGCGGTGCCGGCTTGCCGGGGCCGCCGCCGAAGGAGCAACCGCCCCGGAATCTCTCAGGCGAAAGGACCGCGCGAACGAGGACGCTCTGGAAAGCGGATGCCGGCGCTTCGCGCGGCGGTATCCCACCGAAGGGGTAACTTCGGGCCGGCGCCCGGAGGAAGCTCTCAGGTTCCGTGACAGAGGGGGCATTGGAAACCGGCGCCGCGTGGCGCCGTTCATGCCGATGCGAACCGGAGCGACCGATGAGCGAGCAACTCCTTCCACTCGATGGCTGGCACCGGCGGCTCGGCGCGCGCATGGTCGAATTCGCCGGCTACCAGATGCCGATTCAGTACGAAGGCATCATCGCCGAGCATAAATGGACGCGCGAATCGGCCGGCCTGTTCGACGTCAGCCACATGGGCCAGCTGATCGTCACCGGGCCGGCGACCGAGCAGGGCCTCGCCGCGCTGCTGCCGACCGATCTTGCGATCCTGAAGGAAGGCCGACCCAAATATTCACTGCTGCTGACGCCCGAGGCGGGGATCATCGACGACCTGATGATCACGCGCCGGGGCGACCATTTCTACCTGGTCGTCAACGGCGCGACCAAGCATGGCGATATCGCCCATCTCGAAACGCACCTGCCGGCCGGCGCCGTGCTCGATCACATGAAGGAGCAGGCGCTGCTCGCGTTGCAGGGGCCGAAAGCGGTCGATGCGCTCGCCCGGCTCGCGCCGGGCGCCGCCGAGCTCACCTTCATGACCGGCGCCGCCTTCGCGCTTGGCGGCGTCACCTGCTGGATCAGCCGCTCGGGCTATACCGGGGAGGACGGGTTCGAGATCTCGCTGCCCGCGAGTGAGGCGGAGCGGATCGCCGACCTGATCCTGGCGCAGCCGGAGGTGAAGCCGATCGGCCTCGGCGCGCGTGATTCGCTGCGGCTCGAGGCGGGCCTGCCGCTCTATGGCCATGACCTCGACCTTTCGACCACGCCCGTCGAGGCCGACCTCGTCTTCGCCATCTCCAGGCGCCGGCGCGAGGAGGGCGGCTTTCCGGGCTGGGCCCGCATCGCGGCCGAGCTCGCCGACGGGCCGATTCGCAGGCGCGTCGGGCTGATCGTCGAGGGCCGCCAGCCGGTGCGCGAGGGCGCGCTGGTGCTGGACGGCGAGGGGAACGAGGTCGGCAAGGTGACCTCGGGCGGCTTCTCGCCCAGCCTCGAGGCGCCGATCGCCATGGCCTATGTGCCGACCGCGATGGCGGCGCCCGGCACCGTCGTCGAGCTGGCCCAGCGTGGCCGCGTCCATCGGGGCACGGTCACCGCCATGCCCTTCGTTCCGCATCGCTATCACCGCAAGGGAGCGCCGCAATGACCGTCTATTACACCAAGGAGCACGAGTGGATCCGCGTCGAGGGGGACACGGCCACCGTAGGCATCACCGATTTCGCGCAGGGACAGCTCGGCGACGTCGTTTTCGTCGAGGTGCCGGAGGCCGGCAAGGCGCTGCACAAGGGCGGCGAGGCCGCCGTCGTCGAATCGGTGAAGGCGGCGAGCGACGTCTATGCGCCGGTCGGCGGCACCGTGATCGAGGGCAACCAGGCGGTGGTGGACGAGCCGTCGCTGGTCAACACCGACCCGGAGGGCGAGGGCTGGTTCTTCAAGCTCACTCTCGCCGACACGCACGAGCTCAACGACCTGATGAACGCCGAGCAGTACAAGGCTTATTGCGAGAGCCTGTGACGATCGGACCCGCCTTGAGGCCCCGGTCGATCGGACGGAGCAAGCCGCGATGGTGAACGAAAGCTCGCGCTGGTCGCCATCGGACTATGCGAAACATGCCGCATTCGTGCCCGCGCTGGGCGAGCCGGCGCTGCGCCTGCTCGACCCGCAGCCGGGCGAGCTGATCCTCGATCTCGGCTGCGGCGACGGCGTGCTGACGGAGAAGATCGCCGCCGTCGGCGCGCGGGTGATCGGCTTCGACAGCTCGCCGGAAATGGTCGAGGCGGCGCGCGCGCGCGGCATCGACGCCTTCGTGGTCGATGCGGAACGGATCGCCACTGGCGAGGAGGTGCGCCAGTTCGGGCAGTTCGACGCGGTCTTCTCCAACGCCGCGCTGCACTGGATGCTCGACGCCGAAGCGGTCGCGGCCGGCGTCTTTTCGCTGCTTCGGCCGGGCGGGCGCTTCGTCGGCGAGATGGGCGGCGAGGGCAATATCGCGCTGCTGCGCGGCGCGATCCGGGCCGAACTGACCGAGCGCGGCTACAAGCCGCCCGCGCGCGACCCCCAATGGTATCCCGCTGTCGAGGAGTTCGCGCGCGTCTATGGCGGCGCGGGCTTCGAGGACATTTCCGCTGAGCGGATCGAGCGGCCGACGCCGCTCCCCGCCGGCATCGCCGAATGGGTCAAGACCTTCCGCGCGGGCTGGCTCGACCAGGCCGGCGTGCCCGAGGAGGCACGTGACGAGATCGCCGCGGCGATCGAGCGCCGCCTCGCCGGCACGCTCCGCCTGCCCGACGGAAGCTGGTTCGCCGATTACGTCCGGCTGCGCTTCTCGATGCGCAAGCCCGACTGAACAGGGAAGAGACACGAATGCGTTACCTGCCTTTGTCCGAGGCCGACAGGCGCAAGATGTTCGCGGCGGTCGGCGCCGCCACGATCGACGACCTGTTCGTCGACGTGCCCGCCGAGGCGCGGCTGCCCGGCGCAATCCCCGGCCTGCCGAACCATGCCGGCGAGCTTGCCGTCGAGCGGCACATGGCGGCGCTCGCGCGCCAGAATAGCGTGGCGGGCGACGTGCCCTTCTTCCTCGGCGCCGGCGCCTATCGCCACCACATTCCGGCGAGCGTCGATCACCTCATCCAGCGCGGCGAGTTCCTGACCAGCTACACGCCCTACCAGCCCGAAATCGCGCAGGGCACGCTGCAGGCGTTGTTCGAGTTCCAGACGCAGGTGGCGATGCTCTACGGCTGCGAGATCGCCAACGCCTCGATGTACGACGGCTCGACCGCCTGCTGGGAGGCGATCGCGATGGCGCGGCGGATCACCCGACGGCCGAAGGCGATCCTCTCCGAAGGCCTCCACCCGCACTATGTCTCGACCGCGCGGACGATGGCGCGCTTCACCGGCGACCGGCTCGTAACCGCGCTTCCCTCGCTTTCGCCCGAAACCGATTTCGCGCGTCTGCTCGACGCCATCGACGAGGAGACGAGCGCCGTCGTCGTGCAATATCCCGACATTCTCGGCCGCATCGCCGATCTGTCCGAACTTGCCGAGCGCGCGCACGAGAAGAGGGCGCTGCTGATTGCGGTGGTGACCGAGCCGGTCGCGCTCGGCGCGATCCGCTCGCCGGGCGAGATGGGCGCGGACATCGTCGTCGGCGAGGGCCAGTCGCTCGGCGTCGGGCTCAATTTCGGCGGGCCCTATGTCGGCCTGTTCGCCTGCCGCGAGAAGTTCGTGCGGCAGATGCCGGGCCGCGTGTGCGGCGAAACGGTGGACGCGGCCGGCAAGCGCGGCTTCGTGCTGACCCTTTCCACCCGCGAGCAGCACATCCGCCGCGAGAAGGCGACGAGCAACATCTGCACCAATGCCGGCCTGTGCGCGCTCGCCTTCAGCGTCCACCTGACGCTGCTCGGCGAGAAAGGGCTGCGGCAACTCGCCGCGGTCAACCACGCTCGCGCGGCGGCGACGGCGGAGCGGCTGACCCGGATTCCCGGCGTCAGCCTGGTCAACGAGAGCTTCTTCAACGAATTCACCCTGCGCCTGCCGAAGGAGGCGCGGCCCGTCGTGCGCGAGATGGCGGAGGCCGGCGTGCTCGGCGGCGTCTCGCTCGGACGGCTCTATCCGGAGGCGGCGGCGCTGGCGAACGGCCTCGTCGTCGCCGCCACCGAGACCGTCAGCGACGAGGATATCGAAGCCTTCGCCAAGGCGCTGGAAGGAGTGCTGGCATGAACCTCAATCCGAGCGGATGGCGGCCGGAGGCGGGCGACGCGGCGGCGGCGGCCGAGGCGGACACCTATACCGGCAATCGCGCGCTGATGCTGGAGGAGCCGCTGATCTTCGAGATCGGCGACACCGAAACGACCGGCGTGGACTTCGACGCCGGCGAGGCGGCGTCGTCGAGCCGCCTCGGCGGACTCGAGCGGACGGCGCCGATCGGCCTTGCCGGCCTCACCGAGCCGGAGGCGGTGCGGCACTATACCCGGCTCAGCCGGCAGAATTACGCGATCGACCTCGGGCTGTTCCCGCTGGGGAGCTGCACGATGAAGCACAATCCGCGCCTCAACGAGAAGGTCGCGCGGATGCCGGGCTTCGCCGACATCCACCCGCTCCAGCCGGTCGATACGGTGCAGGGCGCGCTTGCCGTGATCCAGGAGCTGGCCGAATGGCTGATCGCGCTCACCGGCATGCACGCCGTCGCGATGACGCCCAAGGCCGGCGCGCACGGCGAGCTGTGCGGCATCCTGTGCATCAAGGCGGCGCTCGACGCGCGCGGCGACGACCGCAACGTCATCCTCGTCCCCGAAAGCGCGCACGGCACCAACCCGGCCACCGCCGCCTTCGCCGGCTTCCGGATCGAGAACATTCCCGCCAATGCCGACGGGCGCGTGGATCTCGACGCGCTGAAGGCGCGGCTGGGGCCGGACATCGCCGGGGTGATGATCACCAATCCGAACACCTGCGGTCTGTTCGAGCGCGACATGAAGGCGATCTCGGACGCGGTCCACGCCGCCGGCGGCTACGTTTATTGCGATGGCGCCAATTTCAACGCGATCGTCGGCAAGGTGCGGCCCGGCGATCTTGGCGTCGATGCGATGCACATCAACCTGCACAAGACCTTCTCCACCCCGCACGGCGGCGGCGGGCCGGGCGCGGGACCGGTGGTGCTCTCCGCGGCGCTGGCGCCGTTCGCGCCGCTCCCCTTCGTCGCGCGGCAGGAGGACGGCCGCCTCAAGCTGATCGAGGAGGAGAATGCGGGCGAGGAGCATCCGCAAACCTTCGGGCGGATGGCGGCGTTCAACGGCCAGATGGGCATGTTCACCCGCGCGCTGGCCTATATCCTGAGCCACGGCGCCGACGGGCTCCGGCAGGTCGCCGAGGACGCGGTGCTCAACGCCAATTACGTGCTGCGACGGCTGGAGGGCGTGCTCGACGCGCCGTTCGGCAAGAGCGGGCCGTGCATGCACGAGGCGTTGTTCAGCGACAAGGGCTTCGCCGAGGGCTTCTCGACGCTCGACGTCGCCAAGGCGCTGATCGACGAGGGCTTCCACCCGATGACGATGTACTTCCCGCTCGTCGTCCACGGCGCGATGCTGGTCGAGCCAACCGAGACCGAGAGCAAGGCGGCGCTCGACCAGTTCATCGGCGCGGTGGCGAGCATCGCGGCACGCGCCAAGGCGGGCGACGAGAGCCTGAAGGCGGCGCCGGTCCACGCCCCCCGCCGCCGGCTCGACGAGACCCAGGCGGCGCGGAAGCCAGTGTTGACCTGGAAGCCGCCGGCGGCGGCGTGAGCGATCCCGGCCCCTTCGGGATCGGCCGCGACGGCGGCCAGGATCATCGCCGTTCCGCGCCCCACGTCGCGCGCAACGCCGAGCCGATCGCCGAGGTGCTGGGCGAGATCCTGCCGCCGCGCGGGCTGGTGCTCGAAGTGGCGAGCGGGACGGGGGAACACGCCGTCCATTTCGCGCGGCGTTTCCCGAAGCTGCTCTGGCAGCCGAGCGACCCTGAGCCGGCGGCGTTGCGCTCGATCGAGGCCTGGCGGGCTGAGGCCGGCCTGTTCAACCTGCTCCCGGCCGTTTCGCTCGACACGCGCGCGGCGGAATGGCCGGTGGAGCGGGCGGACGCCATCCTCGCGATCAACCTGCTCCACATCAGCCCCTGGCGCGCGACCGAGGGGCTGATGCGCGGCGCCGGGCGGCTGCTCGAAGCCGGCGCGCCGCTCTACATCTACGGCGCCTTCCGCCGCGTGGGGACGGAGACGGCGCTGAGCAACGAGGCGTTTGACGCCGACCTCAAGGCGCGCAATCCCGAATGGGGGCTGCGCGATCTGGAGTCGGTCGCCGAGGCGGCCGCGGCGCATGGCCTCGCGCTTGAGCGGGTGGTGGAAATGCCCGCGAACAATATCTCGCTGATCTTCAGGAAGGGCTGAGCCGTCGCCGCGTCGTCGCGGCCCAGACGAGCGCCCAAGCGAGGCCGAAGGCCCAGCCGCCGACCACGTCGCTCGGCCAGTGGACGCCGAGCACCGGCCGGCTGAGCCCGATGGCGAGCGCCAGCAGCGCCGTTGCCGCGACGACGGGCGGGCGGCGCGCGCCGGGCAGGAACAGCAGGAGGCAGGCGAGAGTCGCGGCGCTGTTGGCCGCATGCGCGCTCGGGAACGAGGTCGAGGAGACCTCGACGAGATGGAGGTCGAGCGGCGGGCGAGGGCGCGCCACCAGCATCTTCTGCACCGAAACGAGCAGGCGACACGACAGCAGCGCGGCGACCAGCAGCATCGCCTCCCAGGCGCGCCGGCGCAGGACGAGGCCGAGCGCGGCCAGCGCCGCGACCGGGAGGAGTACGCCACCGCCGCCGAGCGGGGTGATCCAGCGCGCGGCCTCGGCCAGCGGCGAACCGGGCTGCGCGCGCATGTGCATGAGCAGCCGCTCGTCCGTCCCGCCACCGCCGAGCCAGAGCATCGCCGCCCATAGCATGGCGAGCGCAGCGATCGCGACGCCGGTCAGTCGATCCGGACCGCGAACCAGTTGTCCCCCTCCGTGGTCGAGACGAGCCGGCCCGCCTGGAGCTGGCCCTCGAAGCGTCGCGGCCCGCGGTCCGTGTCCGCGACGAACTCGACGCGTGTCCCGGTCACCCAACCCTGGCCGATCCGCCAGTCCTCGCCCAGCGTGCCCTCGAGCCGCTGGTATTGCTGGCGCAGGTCCAGTGGCACGGTGCGCCCGTCGAAGACCAGCCGCCACCGTCCGCCGAGCTGCGCGGGGATGATCCACATGAACAGGTCGGTCTCGCCGACGCGCTGGTGCGCCGTCGGCCGCCAGTCGCCCATGTCGAAATCCTCGCTGACGACGCGCGCGCCCGGCCGCATCTCGGCGAGCAGGCGCGGGCGCAGGCGCAGGTTCACCTCGGGCGTGAGGTAGAGCGTGACGACATCGGCGTCGTTCAGCGGCGTCTCGAACAGGTCCTGCCGGCGGAAGGTGACGCGGCCCGCGACGCCGGCGGCGCGGGCATTCTCGGTCGCCTGCCGCACGGCATTGGGATCGATGTCGACGCCGAAGCCGCGCGCGCCGTAGCTGCGCGCCGCCGCAATCAGGACGCGGCCGTCGCCGGAGCCCAGATCGTAGACGAGATCGTCCGGCCGCACGCGCGCCATCGCCAGCATCGCATCGACGACGGCGGCGTCGCTCGCCACCTGCGGCGCATCGAGCGGCACCGCCGGCGCGACGAAACGGGCAGGATCGAAACCGGGCGGCGGCTGGCCGTTGTCCGCCCCGTCGCCGGAGCCGCAGGCGGCGAGCGCGAGGAGGGGCAGGAGCGTCAGGGGAAGGCCGGACCGGCGTGACGTTGATGCGGCAATCATCAAGCCTTTCCATCCTCGCACCGAGGGCGCTTGTCACCCCTCTTTCGCCGAAGCGTGGCGGAGGCGTTCCGAAATTGCCGCCGTTGCACGCTGATCGGCGCCGTCGGCGCATCGGGCAGTCCCCACCGCGCGCGATTTCGCCTAGAGTGAAGCCATGGCCGGTCGGGCGAGAGGAAGGGGCGAGCGGGGCTTCACTTTGGTGGAGCTGATGGCGGTGCTCGTCATCATCGGCCTGGTCGCGACCGCCGTGGTGATCGCCCTGCCGCCGCCGGGCGGCAGCGTTGCGCGCGAGGCGGAGCGGCTCGCGGCGCGCGCGCGCGCCGCGCGCGAGGCGGCGATCGTCGAGGCGCGGCCGGGCGCGCTTCGGATCGGCCCAGCCGGCTACGACCTGTCGCGACGCCGGGACGGCCAATGGGAACGGCTCGCGCATTTCGACTGGGCGCCGGAAACCCGCGTCGAGGTCGGCGACCGGTTCGAGGGGCTGAGCCGCTTCGATCCCGCCGGCATGGCCGATCCGCTGCGGATCGTGCTGCGGCGGGGCGGGCGCGCGGCGGCGGTCGAGATTTCGGGCGACGGGAGCGTGCGCGTTGCGCGCTAGGGCCAGAGGGCGGGGCGCCGGGCGCGGCGAGGCCGGCTTCACGCTGATCGAGATGCTGGTCGCGCTCGCCGTGTTCAGCCTCGCGGCGCTGGCGCTGCTGCGGCTTGCGGGCGCGAGCGCGACCAACAGCGCGCGGCTCGCCGACCAGGCAATGGCGGCGATCGTGGCGAGGAATCTCGCGGTGGAGACGCTGAGCGATCCCGGCCCGCCGCCCTTCGGCACGCAAAACGGCGTCGCGGTCAACGCTAACCGCCGCTGGCTGTGGACGCGCGAGGTGGCGCGCTCGCCCGAGCCCCGCATCCGGCAGGTAACGATCACGGTCGCGCCCGAGGCTGGCGGCCCCGGCCGCGCCCGACTCGTCCTGTTCCGGTCGGCGCAATGAGGGGGCGGGCGATGATGGTCGCGGCGTGGGTGCAAACCCCCTCTCCACGGCGGGGAGCGGGTTGGGGAGCGGGGGGTCACCGGCCGGCGCGCGCGCTCGCCTGTCCGACACCCTCACCCCGCCTTCTCCCTCGAGGGAGGGGGCGATTGGGGGCGCCAGGCCGAAATCAGCACGGCTTCACCCTGGTCGAGATGCTGATCGGGCTGGCGATCTTCGGGATGATCACCGCCGCCGGCGTGGCGCTGCTCTCGGTGACGGCGCGGACCGAGGAGGCGGCGGACCGGCAGCTCGCCCGCGTCGCCGAGCTGCGGCGCATGGGCGCGCTGCTTGCCGCCGATCTCGCCAATGCCGTGGCCCGGCCGCATCGCGACGGTGGGGGGCGCAGGCAGATCGCCTTCGCCGGCGGCGACGGCAGCGGGCCCGGCCTGCTCGCCTTCGTGCGCGCGGATACCGATCTGGACACGGGCCTGCCGGCGGTGCGGCGGGTCGGCTATCGCCTTGCGCAGGGGAGGCTGGAGCGGCTCGCCTTCGCCGCGCTCGACGGCGGCGACGAGGCGGTCGTGGTGCCGCTAATCGAGGGGGTCGGCAGTGTGCGGCTGCGCTATCGCGACCGCACCGGTGCCTGGCTTCCCGCCTGGCGCCCGAGCGACGGCACCCGGCTCCCGGTCGCGGTCGAGCTGACGGTCGAGACGGCGCGCGAGGGCGTGGTGCGGCAGCTCTTTCTCGTCGGGGTCGGGCGATGAGGCGAGTGCCGGCAGGCGAGCGCGGCGCGGCGCTGCTCGCGGTGCTGCTGCTCGTCGTCGTGGTCGGCGCGATCGCCGCGGCGGTGCTGGAGAAGGTCTCGCTGTCGCGCGCCGCCGCCGTCAACGCCGCCGCGCAGGATCTTGCGCGCGGCTATGCGGACGGGGTGGAGCGGCTCGCGCTCGTCACCATCGACGACATCCTGTCGCGCGAGCCGCGCCGTACCACGCTCGCCGGCGGCTGGAACGGCACGGTCCGCGAGATTCCGCTCCCCGACGGCGCGTTGGCGCGGTTGCGCGTGACCGACGGCGGCAACTGCTTCAACCTCAACAGCCTCGTCTCCGGCGATCCGCGCGTGCGGCTGACGCGCCGTCCCTCCGGCATCGCCGAATTCGTCGGGCTGATGCTCGCCCTCGATGTGCCCGAGGCTGACGCACGCCGCATCGCCGAGGCCGCCGCCGACTGGGCGGACAGCGACGAGATCGTCGCGCCGGGCGGGGCGGAGGACGGCGTCTATATGAGCGGCCCGAGGCCCTATCGCGCCGCCAACACCCTGTTTGCCGATGTCGGCGAGCTGGCGCTGGTTTCGGGGATGACGCCGGAGATCATGGCGCGGCTCCGGCCCTGGCTCTGCGCGCTGCCGACCACCGATCTCGCGCCGATCAACGTCAACACGCTGCTCCCCGATCAGGCGCCGCTGCTCGCGATGCTCGCGCCCGGCCAGCTCGATCTCGCCCGCGCCCGCGCGGCGCTGTCGATGCGCCCGGAAAATGGCTGGGAGAGCCAGGTCGATTTCTGGCAGAGCGGGCCGCTGCGCGGCCTTGCCGTGCCGCTCGACCTTCAGCTGCAGGCGCAGGTGCGCACCACCTGGTTCGCGCTCGACGTAGAGGTGCGCGCCGGCGACATCGCCGTACGCGAGGCGGCCCTCGTCGATGCCCGGCTGCGTCCCTCGCGCCTCGCGGCGCGGCGCTGGGTGGAGTGATGCGACCATGGCGCACCGGATCGACCAGCGTGTGACCGCTCGCGGACGCGCTATTCGGCAACCGCCTTGCCGCTATCGAGCCGCCGGCCCAGCCACACGAACAGGTAGATGAGCGGCGGGACGGCGATGGCGGAGAGGACGACCTTGGCGATCATCTGTCCGACCAGCAGCTCGCCGATCGGGAAGACGCCCCAGAAGGCGATCGAGACGAACAGGAAGGTGTCCACGATCTGCGACAGGACGCCGGCGCCGCCGCCGCGCAGCCAGAGAAGACGACTGCCCTCCCGGCCCTTGAGCCAGGAAAAGATGGTGACGTTGAGCGTCTGCGACACGCCATAGGCGATGATCCCGGCGATCCAGATGCGCGGCGTCGCGCCCATCATCAGGGTGAAGGCGTCACGGCGCGCCGGGTCCATCTCCGGCGAGGCCGGGATGGCGAGGATCAGGATCGACAGCAGGATCGAGGCGATCAGCGGTACGAAGCCGATCCGCACCAGCCGGTTCGCGATCTCGCGTCCGTGCAGCTCCGCCACCGCGCTGGAGGTGATGACGAGAAAGAGAAAGGCGAAGATCCCCGCTTCGACCGCAAGCCCGCCCGGCAACGCAACCTGCTTGTTGCCGAGCACGCCGGCGATGCAGACCATGCCTCCGTAGAAGATGGCGTAAAGGAACAGCGAGGGCGAAATGGCGGCGGCGGGCGGCTTCGTCATCTTCCGGGAGGTAACGACTTTTCGACCGTGCAAAAAGGGCTTTGCGATTCGCCGCGATCCGGCCATGAGCCCCCGGTGAGCGACACGCGGTTGGATGTGCTGGCGATCGGCGATGCGGTGGTGGACGTCATCGCCAGCGCCGAGGATTCCCTCCTGATCGAGGAACGGCTGGTCAAAGGGTCGATGCAGGTGCTCGACGCCGAGGGCGCGACGCGCCTCTACGCGAAGATGCACCAGGCGCGCGAGGTGAGCGGCGGATCGGCCGCGAACACGATGGCGGGCGTGGCCGCGCTCGGCGGGCGCGCGGGCTTCATCGGCCAGGTCGCGAACGACCAGCTTGGGGAGATCTTCACCCACGACATTCGCGCGCTCGGCGTCGAGTTCACGACGCCGCCGATCGATTCGGGGACGCCAACGGGGCGCTGCCTGATCCTCGTCACCCCGGACGCGCAGCGCACCATGAACACCTATCGCGGCGCGGCGCACGAGCTTTCGGCCGCGGCGCTCGATCCCGCGCAGATCGAGAGCGCCGCGATCCTCTACCTCGAAGCCTATTTGTGGCGCTCGGAAGGGCCGCGCGCGGCGATGGCCGAGGCGATGCGGATCGCGCGCGCCGCGGGCCGAAAGGTCGCCTTCACCCTCTCCGACATCGCCTGCATCAAGCCGCATCGCGCCGAGATCATGGCGATGCTGGAGGCCGGCGAAATCGACCTGCTCTTCGCCAACGAGGCCGAGATCCGTCAGCTTGCGGGGACCGAGGATCGCGCGGCGGCCGTCGCCGCGATCGAGCCGCTGGTGCCGCTGCTCGTCGTCACCTGCGGCGCGGACGGCGCGCTGGCGGCGCGCGGCGGCGAGCGGGTGTCCGTGCCGATCGCGCGCATCGGCAGGGGCATCGTCGATACGACCGGCGCGGGCGACCTCTTCGCCGCGGGCTTCCTGTTCGGCCAGGCGCGGGGGATGGAGCTGGAGCAGAGCCTGCGGATCGGCGCGATCGCGGCGGCCGAGGTGATCTCGCACTTCGGCGCGCGGCCCGAGGCGGACCTGAAAGCGCTGGTGGCGGAGATGTTGTGACCCCCGCGCAAGAACGGGATTTCGGATGGTGACGGTTCGATGAAGCGGCTGTGCGTCTATTGCGGGTCCTCGATGGGCCGCGATCCAGCCTTCGCGGAGACGGCGCGCGCGCTGGGCGAGGAGATGGCCCGGCGCGGCATCGCGCTCGTCTATGGGGGGGGGCATCGCGGGCTGATGGGCGTCGTCGCCGACGCGGTGCTCGCGGCGGGCGGCGAGGCCTATGGCGTGATTCCGCGCGCGCTGGTGGACCTGGAAGTCGCCCATACCGGCCTCACCGAGCTGCACGTCGTCGAGACGATGCAGGAGCGCAAGGCGAAGATGACCGAGCTGACCGACGCGTTCGTCGCCATTCCCGGCGGCATCGGCACGCTCGACGAGCTGTTCGAGGCGTGGAGCGAGAACGCGCTCGGCTATCATGCCAAGCCGTTCGGGCTGCTCAACTGCGGCGGCTTCTGGGATCCGATGGTTTCCTTTCTCGACCATGTGACCGACTGCGGCTTCATGTCGCCCGCGCGGCGCGCGCAGCTTCTCGTCGCCGACACCATTCCCGCCGCGCTCGACGCGCTCGCCGAGGCGACCGGGCGCGGCGAGGCGAAGATGGTATGGTGAGGCGCGGCGGCTGCCCGCCGGCGCCGAACCTTTCGCTGGAATGACGGCGCGAATCCGGACAGACTGCGCCTTCAACTCGGGGCGGGGAGCTTCATGAAATATCTGATCGGAATCGGCGGCATCGTCGTGATCCTGGCGATCGCGCTGCTCTTTTCCTCCAATCGCCGCTGGATCAGCCTGCGCGTCACCGGCGCGGCCTTCGCGCTGCAGGCGGGGCTCGCGGTGTTGGTGCTGGGCACCAGCGGCGGCCGCTATGTGATCGGCGGCATGTCGGCGGGCGTCTCCAACCTGCTGTCCTACGCCAAGGCGGGCGTCGACTTCATCTTCGGTCCGATCGCGGGGCCGACGATCGGGCAAAACAGCTTCGCGATCGCGGCGCTGCCGGTGATCATCTTCTTCGCGAGCCTGATCTCGATCCTCTACTATCTGGGCATCATGCAGCTCGTCATCAAATGGATCGGCGGGGGGATCCGGGTGGTGACGGGCATCACAAGGGTCGAGTCGCTGGGCGCGGCGGCGAACATTTTCGTCGGCCAGTCGGAAAGCCCGCTGGTCATCAAGCCCTATCTCGCCAACCTCACGCCCTCGCAGCTCTTCACGGTGATGAGCGTCGGCATGGCCGGAGTCGCCGGCACCATCCTCGGCGCCTATGCGAGCATGATCGGCGAGCATCTGCTGCCCTATCTCCTCGCGGCGAGCTTCATGTCGGCGCCGGGCGGCATCCTGATGGCCAAGATCATCATGCCCGACGACCCCGCCCAGCGCGGCGTCGAGCCGGAGCCGGTGGACGAGGGCAGCCAGGGCGAGGAGCGGCCGGCCAACATCATCATGGCCGCCGCGGTCGGCGCGCAGACCGGCGTGAAGCTCGCCGTGGCGGTCGGCGCGATGGTGCTCGCCTTCGTCGCTTTGGTCGCGCTCGCCAACGGCATCCTCGGCGGGATCGGGAGCTGGTTCGCCCATCCCGAGCTTTCCTTCCAGCTTCTCATCGGCAAGCTGTTCCAGCCGGTGATGTGGATGCTGAACGTCCCCTGGCACGAGGCCGGGCAGGCGGGCGGCCTGTTCGGGACCAAGGTGGTGCTGAACGAGTTCGTCGCTTTCGCCGAGCTGCAGCACATGCAGGCGGCCCTTTCGCCGCTGACGGTCGCGGTGGTGACCTTCGCGCTGTGCGGCTTCGCCAATTTCAGCTCGATCGCGATCCAGATGGCGGTGACCGGCGGCCTCGCGCCGAACCAGCGCCCGCTGATCGCGCGGCTCGGCCTGAAGGCGCTGCTCGCCGGATCGCTCTCCAACCTGATGAGCGCCGCGCTCGCCGGCCTGATCCTGTCGGCCACCATGCCGGTGTAGGCCAGCAGGAATCCGCCGCTGCGAAGGGGGAGGATTTTGCGCCGGCGCGCTCCGCCGGAGGATTGGCTTGCGCCTGGGGTGGGACTAGATTGGCGCGATGGACACCATTGCAACGCACAAGCATGTCGCGTCGGTCTCGCTCGCCGAGTCGCGGCGCGATCCGGAGGGCTTCGCCGCCGAGCTCGGCAAGTCGTTCGAGACCTACGGTTTCGCGATCGTTTCCGATCACGGCATTCCCGTCGACCTGATCGCCGAGGCGGAGGAGAAGGCGAAGGCCTTCTTCGCCCTGCCGGAGGAGGTGAAGCGGCGCTATCACATTCCGGGCGGCGGCGGCGCGCGCGGCTACACGCCGTTCGGGATCGAGACCGCCAAGGGCGCGACCGCTTACGACCTCAAGGAGTTCTGGCACGTCGGGCGCGAGCTGCCCGAAGGCCACCGGTTCAGCGACACGATGGCGCCGAACGTTTGGCCGAAGGAAGTGCCGGGCTTCCGCGAGACCTTCCTCGCGCTCTACGAGGCGTTCGACACGACCGGCCTACGCATCCTCGAGGCGATCGCCCGCCATCTCGGGCTCGCGCCCGATTATTTCGAGGACACGGTGGCCGACGGCAATTCGGTCCTGCGCCTGCTCCACTACCCGCCGATCCCCGGCGACGGCCCCAACGTCCGCGCCGGCGCGCACGAGGACATCAACACCATCACCCTGCTGCTAGGCGCCGAGGAAGCGGGGCTGCAGCTCCTCGACCGGGAGGGCGACTGGGTGCCGGTGACGCCGAAGCCCGGCGAACTCGCCGTCAATATCGGCGACATGCTGCAGCGGCTCACCAACAACGTCTTGCGCTCGACCACACACCGCGTGGTGAACCCGCCGCCCGAGCGGCGCGGAATCTCGCGCTACTCGATGCCCTTCTTCCTGCACTTTAGGCCGGATTTCCTGATCGAGACGCTGCCCGACTGCATCACGCCGGAGCGGCCCAATCTCTATCCCGTGCCGATCACCGCGCACGACTACCTCCTTGAGCGCCTGCGCGAGATCAAGCTGGCATGACCAGATCCTCCCTGTCCCTCCTTGCGGGGACGGGGAGCGTCAGGCGTCGACGTCCTTGAGGTTCGCCGGGCCGAATCCGTCGGGGATCAGCTCCGAGATGCGCCGCACCGTCGCCGCGGTGCCGTCGCCATTGGCCGAGACGACCTCGATGTCGCGCCCGGCGACGTGCGCGGCCTCAAGGATCGACTGACGGCAGCCCCCGCAGGGCGTGACCGGCTGCGCGCCGGCAAGCGTGCCATCCGCGCCAGCATGGCCGCCGGCGACCGCGATGCGCGCGATCCTCTCCAGCCCGAAGGTCTGCGCGGCCGCGGTCAGCGCGGCGATCTCGGCGCACACGCCAAGCCGGTAGCAGGCATTCTCCATGTTCGCGCCGAGCGCGATCTCGCCGTCCACGGACTCGATCGCGCAGCCGACGCTGAAGCGCGAATAGGGGGCGTAGGCGCGGCGCGCCGCCTCGCGCGCCTTCTCGACAAGCGGGTCGCGGGTCATGGCGCCACCATAAAGGGGCCGCGCGCAAAGAGAAGGGCCGCCGCGATCGCTCGCGACGGCCCCGATAAGGTCCGGCGGACTGGCCTTAGAACCCGACCACCAGCGTCCCGATGAACGCGCGCGGCGCGCCGATCTGGGCGAACGGAACGTTCGTGTTCGGCGTGTTGCCGTTGAACCCGCCGACATAGAGCTTGTCGAACAGGTTGGTGACGTTGAACTGGAAGTAGGTCCGGTCGTTGAACCCGAGGAAGTCCAGCGGCAGGCGAACGTCGAGATCGACGATCGTGTAGGCCGGGGTCTTCGCCGGGTACAGGATCGACGCGGCCTGTCCCACCGGGCAGAAGCTGGCGATCGCCTGACCCGCGTTGCAGGTCACGATCGGCAGGTTCACGTCGTTGACGTAGCGCGGACCGGTGCGCTTCGCCTGGGCGCCCAGCTCGATCGGGCCGAGCCGGCCCTGGACGCGGCCGCCGAACGTGTAGACCGGGGCGCCCGCCTCGCGGCGGCCCTCGGTCGGCGCGAAGTACGGATTGCCGCCGACGGTCGCGATCTGCACGTTGTCGCGGATGTTCGACCACAGGTACGAGCCGTAGACGTAGAACTGCAGCTCGGGGATCGCCTGCCACGAGACGTAGCCGTCGAGGCCGTACTTATCGACCGTGCCGAGGTTACGATAGACGGTCGTGTTCAGCTCCGGATCGTAGGACGAGGCCAGACGATCGTGGAAGATCGTGTACCAGCCCGAGAGCTGGGCCACGAGGTTGCGCGACCGCCAGCGCACGCCGACGTCGAAATTGTCCGTCGTCTCCGGCCGCGGACGCGCTTCGGGCGTGTCGGCGGGGAAGAAGAAGGAGTTGTAGAGATTGTCGGTACCTGGCACCTGGAGACCGCGCGAATAGTTCGCGAACACCGACGCGTGGCCGGTGAGGTCGAAGGTGACGCCGACGTTCGGCAGCACGCGGCTGTAGTGCAGGACACGCCGCTGCGGACCCTGGACGGTCGGATTCGCCGCCCCGTAGATCGCCTCAGCCGCGTCGTTGGTGCTGAAGCAATCGACGAAGCCGCCGGCGCTGGTCGTGAAGCAGAACTGGTTCAGGCGCCGGGTGAAGAACGGCGCGCGCAGGCCCGCGTTCAGCACCAGCCGGCCATCCGCGAACTCGCCGCGATACTCGCCCGAAACCTGGTGGAGGATCGCGTAGGACAGGCGGTCGCGCTTCTGGAGCACGTTGCCGTTGAGGTCGGTCAGCGGATCGCGACGCGGGAAGACCGTGAACGGCTCGCCGTCCACCGCGAGCAGGCCGGTCTCGCCGGTCTGGCGGTGCCGGGCATGATCGAAGCTGTAGGCGATGCGCACGGTGTTGTGGGCGTTGATGTCGTAGCGCAGGCCGGCGATCACGCCGAGACGATGGGTCTCGGTCTGGCTCGGCGCCAGCACGGTGACCTGGTCGAGGATGTCGCCGTCACCGTTGAGGTCGCGGCCGTAGTAGGGCCGGCCGCCGATATAGCCGGTGATCTGCTGGCCGTTGACCGTGCGGAAGCCCTCGACGGCCGACACGGTGCCGCCGCCGTTGGCGAACACATACTGGAAGCTCGGGTCGACCGTCAGGACCAGATTGTCCGCCAGCGTGAAGCGCGACTGGACGCGCACGTTGCCCGTGTTCGACGGGTTGTAGCGCTCGTCGAAGGTCGTGCCGCAGCTGTTCGGCGTATCGGCGACGCCGGCGCGCGCCGGCGCGAGGTTGCATCGCGCGATCGTGTAGAAGCGCTCGTCGCGCGTGATCGGGAAGCGCTGGCTGGAGGCCGGGCCGGCGGTACGGTCCGGATCGAGGCGCAGCGGCAGCGAGCCGAAGAAGTTGTTGCGGTTGCGGTTATAGTGGCCGGCGATCGAGATGTAGTCGCCGTTCGAGCCGAGCGGCTGGTAGATGCGGGCGTTGTACTGCCGCTTGAAGATATGGCCGCGGTGGTTGAAGACGTTGTTGTTGGTCGCCTGGCTCGCGGCGATGAAGGCGCGGGTGCCCCACGGCGTGAACTCGCCGGTGTCGATCACCGCGAACATGCGCATGAAATCGTAGCTGCCGATCGAGCCCTGGACGCGCGCATGGAAGTCCCGCTCCGGCAGGCGCGTGCGGTAGTTGACCGTGCTGCCCGAGGCCGCCGCGGTCGGGCTGTCGACGTCCGTCGAGCCGAGGTTGACGTTGACCTGCTCGATCAGCTCGGGATCGAGCTGCTGGTTCGAATAGAGCGCGTAGTTGCCCGAGTCGTTTAGCGGGATACCGTCGAACGTCTGCGAGATACGGGTGCTGTCGAAGCCGCGGATGTTCAGCGTGCCGCCGGCCGAGCCGAACGGGTCGTTGTTCTGGAAGCTGACGCCGGGGATCTGGTTGATCGTGTCGTTGATCGTCTGGCCCGGGGTCTGGTGCTGGATCAGGCTGGCGCCCAGGACGGCGCGGGCCTTCGACGTGTCGGGCGACTCGACGCCGCCGACCGAGGTCGTGCGGGTGCCGGTGACCACGATCGCATTGTTTTCAAAGTCGACCGTGCCCGACGACTGCGCCATCGCCGCCGCGGGAAATACGAGCGCGGTCGTCGCACAAAGAAGTTGAAGCGTTTTCATTGATTACCCCCGAAGGTGTTATCGCTGTTTGGCAGCACGAATGGGTGGCCCATGGTGCGTGATTGTGAAAAATTTGTGACAGTCCTGAACGGATGTTTTTTGACCGCTCGCAGGCTCCAGCTTTTGTGAAAACGCCCCACCAGACGCTCTCTCTCCCCGGTACCGGAACCCCGGGCACCGCCACTAGCCGAAGCATTCGCCTACCGGAAGGGGGGTTCGTCGAAACTTCTGAGCTTGCGCGAGTGCAGCTTGGCACCTTCCGTGCGCAAAATTCGCAGGGTTTCCATGCCGATTCTGAGGTGCTGGCTGATCGCCCGCTCATAGAAGGCATTGGCCTGGCCGGGCAGCTTTATTTCGCCATGTAGTGGCTTATCGGACACACATAAGAGCGTCCCGTACGGCACGCGGAAGCGGTAGCCCTGCGCGGCGACCGTGGCCGACTCCATGTCGATGGCGACGGCGCGCGACTGGTTGAAGCGAAGCGCCGAGAGCGTGTAGCGCAGCTCCCAGTTGCGGTCGTCGGTGGTGACGACCGTTCCGGTCCGCAGCCGCCGCTTCAGCTCCTGCGGCGATTCGCCGGTGACCTCGACCGCGGCGGCGTAGAGCGCCTGCTGGATTTCCGCGATCGCCGGGATGGGGATTTCGACCGGCAGCACGTCGTCCAGCACGTGATCGTCGCGCAGGTAGGCGTGGGCGAGGACATAATCGCCGATCGTCTGGCTGGGCCTCAGGCCGCCGCAATGGCCGATCATCAGCCAAACTTCCGGCCGCATGACGGCGAGATGGTCGCAGATCGTCTTCGCGTTGGACGGGCCGACGCCGATGTTGACCAGGGTAATGCCCTCCCCATTCGGCGCGATCAGATGATAAGCGGGCATCTGGTGGCGTCGCCAGCCGCCCTGTGCGACCGCCTCCTCGGCATTGGCGGTCTCTTCGGTCACGACGACCCCGCCGGCGGCCGAAAGGCATTCATATTCGCTGCCTGGCCGTCGCAGCTCTTCGACCGCCCAGCGCACGAACTCGTCCACGTAGCGGACATAATTGGTGAACAGCACGTAGCGCTGAAAATGGTGGGGCGGCGTGCCGGTATAGTGGCGCAGGCGCGCGAGGCTGAAATCGACGCGCGGCGCGTCGAACAGCGCCAGCGGCCGCTCCGGCCGGCTGAAATGGTCCCAGGTGCCGTCGGCGATCTCGTCGCCGATATGGACCAGCTCGGTGGTCGGAAAGGCTTGGGCGAGTTCCGCCGCGCGGCCGCTCTCGAGCTTCAGATCCTCCGCGCCGTCGAGCACGTAGGGGTAGGGGATCTCGCTGCTCGAGCGGCCGACCGAGATGCGCACCTCGTAGTCGCGCACCAGGTAGCCGAGTTGCTCGGCCAGGTATTTGCGGAACAGGCGCGGCCGCGCGATGCTCGTCGCGTAGACGCCCGGATGGTTGAGCCGGCCGAAGGCGCGGGCCGGCGGCCGGCCCGGAAGCAGGTCTGCATATTCGATGCGCAGCTCGGGATAGGCGAAGATGCCCTTCGCCCGCTCGGCCGGGTCAGGCACGGCGCGATCGGCGATGTAGCGGGCGAGCGCGTTGCGCAGGTTGGCGACCGATTCGTCGTAGATGGCGCCAAGCTGCTCGATGATGGCGGGGATGTCGTCGGCGGTTGCGGGTCGGTTATGTTTCTTGTGCATGGCGCTTCCTTCGCTTCCGGCGCGCGCATGTCAATTCGGGGCGGCGCGCGGCGCGCGCGAAGGCGGCTCAGCCGCGCGCGATTTCGGCGAAGACTGTGATGTTGCCGGCGCGGTCCTGGATGGAGCGCGCAAGGATGGCGAGGCCATAGGCCGAAGCGGCGGCGGCCGAGGCGGCGACGCCGAGCGTCGGATCGCGCGATTCGGCGAGCGCCCGCGCGGCGACTGCCGTGTTGATGGCGGGCTCCGGCGCGAGGCCGTTGCGCTCGAGCCAGCCGGCGCATTGCTTGAGCGCCACCGGATGGCTGGCGACGCGGCGCAGCGAGGAAAGCTCGACGCCGGGCGCGGCGAGCAGGTGGATCTCCACCGGCAGGCTGTGGCGCGCGCTCACGATGAGGTCGCGCGATTCGATCAGGTCGGCGACGCCCGGCACCGGCCCGGCAATCACGTTTTCGATCGGCAGCATGCCGCGCCCCGCCTCGCCGGCGGCGACGGCGGCGGCGACCGCGTCGAAAGTGGGGTAGGGAACGGGCCGCCAGTTCGGCAGGAAGCGGCGGCAGGCCGCCTGGCCGAACGCCCCCGGCGCCCCCTGATAGGCAACCGCCCTCATGCCGCCCGCCGCCGCATGTCTTCGTCCCCGATCAGCCGCGCCGTCTCGGCCGCGACGTCGAGCGCCTGGGCGCGGTTGAGCCGGGGATCGCAATGGGTGAGGTAGCGCTGCTCGAGGTCGCCCTCGCCGAGCGCGGCGGAGCCGCCGAGACATTCGGTGACGTGATTGCCGGTCATCTCCAGGTGAATGCCGCCGGGATGTACGCCCTCCGCGCGGGCGATGTCGAAGAAGGCGGAAATTTCGGCGACGATATCGTCCACCAGGCGCGTCTTGCGCCCCGCCACAGTGCGCGTGTTGCCGTGCATCGGGTCGATCGTCCACAGCGCGTTGAGCCCGGCCGCTTGCGTCGTCGCCATCAGCGCCGGCAGCCGCCGGCCGATCTCGCCCGCGCCGAAGCGGCCGATTAGCACCAGCCGGCCGGGACGGTTCTCGGGATCGAGCGTCTCGGCGAGCCGAACCAGCTCGTCGGGCGTCGCGCTCGCGCCGAGCTTGACGCCGACCGTGTTGGCGATGCCCCGCGCATATTCGACATGGGCGCCGTCGATCTGGCGGGTGCGCTCGCCGATCCACAGCATGTTGCCCGAAAGCGCCCACCATTCGCCCGTCTCGGCGTCGCGGCGGGTGAGCGCTTCCTCGTAGGGAAGGAGCAGCGCCTCGTGGCTGGTGTAGACGCGCGGCGGATGCCTCGGCGGCGCCGCGTCCGCGGCTGGATCGGGGTGGAGGCCGAGGCGCGCCCGCGCCTCGGCCCGCCGCTCCGCCTCGTCGGCATAGGCCGCGGCGGCATAGGCGCGCAGCAGGTCGACCGTGACCGACGACTGGCGATAGGCCTCGAGCATCCGCATCGGGTCCGGCACGCGACCGGCGGCGTCGAATGCGGCGCCGTTGACGATGTCGCCGCGATAGGCGGGGAGGGTGATGCCATCCACCGTTTCGGTGTCGGCCGAGCGCGGCTTGGCGAACTGGCCGGCGATGCGGCCCACCGTCACCACCTCGCGCGCGCCGGCGGCGGCGACGGTCGCCGCCATGTCGAGCAACAGATTGAACGTGGTGCGGACCTTGTCGGCGCCGAACTCGGCGAAGGTCTCCGCGCAGTCGCCGCCCTGGAGCAGGAAGGCGCGCCCCTCCGCCGCGGCGGCGATGCGGGCGCTGAGCGCGCGATTCTCGACGATCGTTGCGAGCGGCGCGGCGGCGGCCAGGCAGGACTCGGCGTCGGCGAGCGCCGACGGGTCCGGATAGGCCGGCATCTGGGCGGCGGGGCGGCTCCGCCAGCTCGTGGGCGTCCAGCTCATCGTCCGCCCTCCGGATCGAGCAGGCACAGGCGCAGCCGCCCGCACATGGCAATCGCGCGGATCGCCTCGCCGGCCGCCGCGCGCTGAGCGAGCGTTTCCTCGGCGAGGATCAGGTAACGCTCGCGCGGGAGCAGGCTTTCCGGCGCGATCCGTCCGACGGCGAGGGCGACGATCACGCCGTCCGCGTCGCGCAGCGCCTTGAAGATCGAAAGGCCGGGTATCTCGGTCAGCGCGATCCACCAGGCCGAAAGCGGGCTGAGTTCGATCACCGCCACCGCCTCGTGGGTCAGCGCGCGCTCCAGCGCCTCCTCCGGTGTGTCGGCGACGACGATCGGCGCGGCGCCGCCGAAGCGCTCGCGCGCGGCGCTGGCGACCAGCGTCGGGCGCGAGCCGGCGTGGACCACAACCTCCATCCGCCGCTGCGCCTGAAGGTTGAGGGCGATCAGCTCGCGCCAGATCGCGCGCACGGTCTCGACCGGCATCGCCTCGGCGCGATCGGTGAGGCGGTCGAGGACCGCCGCCTCGCGGTTCGGGCGCAGGTTCAGCCATTCGCTGGCATGGTCCCGCTTCAGCGCGGCGACGGCATGGGCGGTCGCCAGCCGCCGCTCCATCAGCGCGAGGAGCGCATTGTCGATCCGGTCGATTTCGCCGCGCAGTTCGTCGAGGTCGGCGGCGGCAGGCGCGCCGGGGCGCGCCAGGATATGGGAATTGGGCATCTTGTCCTCGCCGCCGCGGGCCGGACGTTCAGGGCAGAGGCCAAGCCTCGCGGCGTATCAACTCGTATTTTCGGAAAGAGAGCGACGGAAACCCGGCACGCCTCAGCGGGCGTACCGGCCGCTAAACGAGTTGATAAAATAAAGGCTGGCAGCCATCGGCGCGGCGGGGATCAAAATCTCCAGTCCCTTGCACATGGTCCAGCTCCTCGCGGGCAACGATGCAGCGCGAGCCCGAAAACTGACCGCGAACGCCCCCTCTGTCAAGCGGGCGCGAGTTTTTCGCACTGGCGATGCGGCGCGCGGGCAAGGGCGAATGGAGCGGGTGAGGGGAATCGAACCCCCGTCTTAAGCTTGGGAAGCTTCTGCTCTACCATTGAGCTACACCCGCAACGCCCTGTTTTTGCGCGATTTGTTGGTCTTTCAGTCGGCCCTTCCAACATTTCATGTTGGAAATTCCAGGCTGGGCGGCGCGCGGGCGTCAATTTAGCGGGCGACGTGGCGATCGGCAAGCGGTCCGGTGCGCGGGGAGGCGTCGGCGCGTGACGAATGCGGGCAGGTCTCCGGCGTAGGACGGATTCAGGCGGGGCGCGCGCCGCCGACCGGGCCGACTCCCCCAACCCTGGAGACCTGCTCGTTTCAGCATCGCGGCGCGGCCGCGGCAGCGCGGGCCTCGGCCCCGGTAGGGCGCCGTCAGACCCCCAGTTCGCCACGGGAGAGAGGGCGCTTCGTCGCCGCCTGCTCGGCATGGCGGAGATTGGCGTAGGGTGTCGCGGCGCGCGGCGGGGGCGGGGGGACCGGCTTGGTGCGCGGGGCGAGCTGGCGCAGGTCGAACGGCTCGTCGAACTGGAGGCCGACGCGCCGGCCCTCCGCCCAGCGCACCTCGGCCCCCAGCGGATCGAGCCCGGGCAGATCGAGCTGCACGCTGGCGCCGATGGGGAGCGAGCGGCCGCTTTCGACCATCGCGCCGCCGGTCGAAAGGTTGCGGACCCTTACCGGCATGGTGATGCCGTTCCACTGCAGGCTGGCGAGCTTGAGCAGGCCCTGGCGCGGTGCCCGGTTGAACTGGAAGCCGTCGGCGGTGAGGGCGCGGTTCTGGCGGGCCAGCTCCGTCGCCTCGTCGGCGGGCATCGGCCGCCCGAAAATATAGCCCTGGACGTGGCTGCACCCCAACTCTCGGATCAGCGTCAGCTCGTCGTGCGTCTCCGCACCCTCGACGGTCGTGTCCATGCTGAGGCTTTCGGCCAGCGTCACGATCGCGCGGATGATGGCGGCATTGCGGCTGTCCTTGCGCGCGGCGCCGTGAACGAAGCTCTGGTCGATCTTGATCTTGTCGAACGGAGTCTTCTTCAGATAGCCGAGGCTCGAATAACCGGTGCCGAAATCGTCGAGCGCGAGCCGGACGCCGATCGACTTCAGGCTCTGGAACATGTCGTCGGTCGACTCGCTCTCGATCAGGAAGACGCCCTCGGTGATCTCGAGCTCGAGCTGGCGCGGCGGGATCTGGGCCGCGGCCAAGGCCGAGACGATGGTGCCGGGCAGGCTCGGATCGGTGAACTGGACAGGCGAGAGGTTCACCGCGACGCGGATATGCTCGGGCCAGCGCGCCGCCTCGGCGCAGGCCTGGCGCAGCACCCATTCGCCGATCGGCACGATCAGCCCGCATTCCTCGGCGAGTGGCACGAAGATGGCGGGCGAGATCGGTCCGCGAGTGGGGTGGTTCCAGCGCACCAGCGCCTCGAAACCCGACAGCTCCTCGGACTGGGCGTTGACGACGGGCTGGAAGTAGAGTTCCAGCTCGCCCCGGCCGATCGCCTTGCGGAGATCGTTTTCCAGCATCTGCCGGTCCTTCGCCTCGCTATGCATTTCCGGGGCGAAGAAGGCGTAGGTGCCGCGGCTCGCCGCCTTGGCGGAATAGAGCGCGAGATCGGCGTTGCGGACGAGCGCGTCCGCGCTCTCGCCCGGCTGCGCGATGGCGATGCCAACCGACGCGCCGATCGCGATGTTATGGCCCTCGACGAGATAGGGCATCGACACCTGCTGGATCAGGCGCTCGGCGAGCAGCGCAAGGCTGGCCTGGTCCTGGCCGAGCAGCACGGCCTCGAACTCGTCGCCGCCCAGCCGGCCGATCTGGCCGCAGTCCCCGATCGCGTTCTGGAGGCGGTGCCCGACCTGCTTCAGCAGTGCGTCGCCGATCGGGTGGCCGAGCGTGTCGTTGACGTTCTTGAACCGGTCGAGGTCGATCAGGAACAGCGCGCAGTCCTGCGGCCGAACGGCGCTGCGCAGCGCGTCCTCGAGCGTGCGGCGCATCAGTGCGCGGTTGGGCAGGCCGGTGAGCGAATCGTACTTGGCGAGCCGATTGATCTCCTCGTCGGTCCGCATCCGCTCGGTGAGGTCGGTGCCGATGCCACGGAAGCCGAAGAAGCGGCCGTGCTCGTCGAAGATGGGCGTGCCGGAGAGGAGCCACGATGCCTCCAGCCCCGCCGCGCGCACCGTAATGTCGGTGAACGGCAGGCGCGCCGAGAGATGGAAGCCGAGCGTCCGCTCGGAGCCGTCCGTCGAGCCGGTGTCGATGAGATCGGTTAGGGTACGGCCGATCAGCGACTGGGCCGGCGCCTTGATGTCGGCGGCGAGCTTGTCGCTGACATAGGTGAGGGCGCCGCGCGCGTTGGTCTCCCAGAACCAGCCGTGGCCCGCCTGCTCGAACTCCTCGATGAAGCGGGAGGCGCGCTGCGCGTTCCACTCGCTTTCGAGGCGATGGCGGAGCAGTTCGAGGTTGTTCTCGGCGCGCTGGAAAGAAAGGCGCAGGAAGATCAGCGCGAGGCAGAAGGCGGCGGCGGCGGTCGCTGCGTCGCCCCAGATCAGATAGAAGGCGGCGACGCAGGACAGGCTGCCGAGCCCGGCGAGCGCGGGGAAGCTCATGAAGCCGACCGGCACCGCGAGCGTGCCGCAGACCAGCGCAAGATCGACCATCAGCGGCTTCGTCGCATGGGTGCCCACGGCGAAGTCGATCACCGCGCACCAGGCGCCGTTGGCGACGACGGCATAGAGCGCCGCGCAGCGAATCGCGACGTGCGGGCGCCAGGTCGAAAAGGGCCTGCGGCGCACCCACAGCCAGAGCGACAGGTCGGCGAGAATCAGGGCCGCGAGCGGCGCCATCAGCAGCGGCGTCGAGGCCGATCCAGGTCTCAGCGTCGCCAGCAGGGCGCAAGCGCAGACGATGTGGATGGCCAGGAAGAATCCCGGCACCGGATCGAGCGCGCGCACCCGTTCGTGCACGGCCTTTTCCTCGCGGGCGTCGTCGAGGCGGCGGAAATCGCGCCCGACCAAGGTCCAGAACGGCAGATTGGCGGGCGGCTCGGCGCCGAGCGCCCCAGGTTTCCTCCACTCCCTCATCGGCCCCGCCTTAGGGGCCGGGAATTAAGAATGGGTTGTGGCGGAGGCCACTTCAGCCGCCGAAATCGGGCCGTCGTTCGTCGCGCTCGCGCTCCCGGCGCGCGCGACGCTCGGCCCGCTCGCGGCGACGCTCCTCCTTGCGCAGCTCGCGGCCGCGATTGCGGTCGGCCTCGTCCTGGCTGGTGGTGAGCGCGTCGCCGACCGCGCCGGCGGCGCGCACCGGCAGGGTGGCGACGCCCACGGCGGCGCGGGCGAGGCAGCCCGAAAGCGCGGCGGCGAACAGCAGAAGGAGTGGCAGGCGCATGGTTTTCGGTTGTCCGCGAAGCGCTTGCGCGTGACAAGCCGGCAATGTCCGCAGGTCCGCGCGATTGCGCGGCGGTGCGCGCGGGGGCTAGGATGGGTGCGCCAAGGGGGCGGACATATGGACGACCGGGTTGCATTCCACGCGCGCTGGGCGCGGCTCAGGCCCCCGTTGCGCGCCGATAAGGAAGTGGTCGGGGCGGGGGCGCTGGTCGGCGAACGCGGGGATCGAGCGAGGCTCGCCCGCGCGTCCGGCTGGAGCCTCGACGAGATCGCCGAGATCGACGCCTGTGCCGGCTCGGCCCTCGTCCACAGCTTTCCGACGCGCGCCCAGATGTTGGACGGAGTGCCCGCCCGCATCGCCGGCGCGCATTTCGTGGCGGCCGGCCGCTATCGGCTCGCGCTGCGATGCCCGATCCTCGCCGCGAAGCGCGCCCGATGAGCGCGCCGCCCCCTCATCCCCTGCTCGCGCGGATGCGGGGCGACCTGCCGACCGCGCTCTGGCCGCCGGTGTTCAGCAACAAGCTGGCCGCGCTGGCCGCGCTGGTGTTCGAACTCGATCGGACCCAGTGGCTGGGCGGCGAGGAGATCGCGGCTGGGCAATCGCGCCAGCTCGCGCGGCTCGCCCGCCACTTCGCGGCGCATTCGCCCCATTTTCGCGAGCGGCTCGCGAAGGCGGGCGTCGGCGCCGACCAGCTCGACGTGGCGCGCCTCGCCGAGCTGGCGCCGCTCACCCGCCGCGAGGTGCAGGCGGCCGGCGAGGCGCTGAACTGTCCGCTGCCGCCCGCGCACAGGCCGATACGATTCGGCCAGACCTCGGGCTCGACGGGCGAGCCGGTGCGGATCGCCAAGGGCACGATGTGCGACCTGCTGTGGCTGGCGATGTCGGTGCGCTGGCACTTGTGGCAGGAGCCCGACCCGATGGCCCGCCGCGCAGTCGTGCGCGTCCTCGTCACGCGCGGCCGGCTCGAGCGGGCGGACTGGGGCGGCGGCATGGCCGCGCTGTTCGACACCGGGCCGCTGATCGTGCTGAGCGGCGAGCTCGACCTCGCCGAGCAGGCGAAGCATCTCGCCGAGTTCGCGCCGCAGAGCCTGCTGGTCTATCCGAGCACCCTCGCCGGGCTGATCGACACCATGTCGCCATGGTCCGGCCTCGAGCGCATCCGCACGATCGGCGAAACGCTCTCCCCGTCGCTGCGGACCGCGGCGGAGGCGCATTTCGGCGTTCCCGCTAAGGACTGCTACTCGTCGGAGGAGGCCGGCTACATCGCGGTCGAATGCCCGGAGAGCGGGCTCTACCATGTGATGTCGGAAGGGCTGGTCGTCGAGGTGGTGGACGAGCAGGCTCGCCCCTGCCGCCCCGGCGAGACGGGGCGGGTGCTCGTCACCGACCTGCACAATTATGCGATGCCGATGATCCGCTACGAGATCGGCGACCATGCCGAGGTGGGCGGGCCATGCCGCTGCGGCCGCGGGTTGCCGACGCTGGCGCGCATCCTGGGTCGCGAGCGCAATCTGGTGATGAAGCCGGACGGCACCACCGCCTGGCCGGTCACCGGCTATCGCCGATTTCGCGAGATCGCGCCGGTCGCCCAGTTCCAGTTCGTGCAGAAGAGCCTGGAGGAGATCGAGGTGCGCCTCGTCGTCGAGCCGCCGCTCGATGCGACGCAGGAGGCGGCGCTCACCGCGCTGATCCAGGAATCGCTGGGCTATCCGTTCCGGCTGACCTTCGCCTATTTCGAGCGCCGCCTGCCGCGCGGCGCCAACGGCAAGTTCGAGGAGTTCGTCCGCGCCTTCTAGGCGGGCGGGAAATGCGAAGGGCGGCCCCGGCCAGGCCGGAACCGCCCCTGCGAAATGCCGTGCGGGCCGCTTAGCGCTTCGAGAACTGGAAGCTGCGGCGGGCCTTGCGGCGGCCGTACTTCTTGCGCTCGACCACGCGGCTGTCGCGGGTGAGGAAGCCGGCCTTCTTGATGGTCGGACGCAGCGCCGGCTCGTAGCGGGTGAGCGCCTGCGAAATGCCGTGCTTGACCGCGCCGGCCTGCCCCGAAAGGCCGCCGCCGGTGACGGTCGCGATGACGTCGTACTGGCCCTCGCGGCCGGCGACGCCGAACGGCTGATTGATGATCAGGCGCAGCGTCGGGCGCGCGAAATAGACCGATTGGTCGCGACCGTTGATCGTGATCTTGCCCGTGCCCGGCTTCAGCCAGACGCGCGCGACGGCGTCCTTGCGGCGGCCGGTCGCATAGGCGCGGCCATAGGCGTCGAGCTGCTGCTCGCGCAGCGGCGTCGTCGGCGCCTCGGGCGCGGCCGGCGCGGCGGCGTCGGCGCCATTGGCCTCGGGGGTCGCGGCGGCGGCGACGGTCGCCGCCTGGGCGGTCTCGGCCTCGGCGGTCAGCTTGCCGAGATCGGAAAGGGACTGGCGATTGTCGGACATCAGGCGCCCACCTTGTTCTTGCGGTTCATGCCCGCGACGTCGAGAGGCTCGGGATTCTGGCCGGCATGGGGATGCTCCGGCCCGGCGTAGAGATGCAGCGCGCGCATCTGCGCGCGACCCAGCGGCCCGCGCGGGATCATCCGCTCGACCGCCTTTTCGAGCACGCGCTCGGGGAAGCGGCCGTCGAGCACCTTGCCCGCGGTAACGCCCTTGATGCCGCCCGGATAGCCGGTGTGCTTGTAATAGACCTTCTGGCCCAGCTTGTTGCCGGTGAAGCGCACCTTGTCGGCGTTGATGACGACGACATGGTCGCCGCAATCGACGTGCGGGGTGTAGCTCGGCTTGTGCTTGCCGCGCAGCAGGTTGGCGATGATCGAGGCAAGCCGCCCGACCACCAGCCCTTCGGCATCGATCAGATGCCATTTCTTTTCCACCTCGGCCGGCTTGACCGACCTGGTGGTCTTCATCAGCGCCTTCATGGAGCCTTGACCTTTTCGCGAATGACGAGCGCCGCCCGTCCACGAGCGGCGCGATGCGCGGCCAAATGGCGGAGCGCCCCAAGAAAGTCAAGGAAAAGCGCGGGTTTCGCGAGTGGTATCATATTACCCATGCGAAGCACTTCCGTTTTGGCAACCCCCGATACGCACCGTTTCAAATGGCGAAAAAGTGCTATGGTCCGCTCGCCGCGACTCCGGCCGCCTTTCGGAGCCCGAGCGGCGGATCATTCGATGGGGAGGCGCGAATGGGCAGGGACGATTCCGAACATGTCGATTTCCACGGCTTCATGGAAGGCGTGAAGCGGCGCAATCCGAACCAGCCGGAATTCGTCCAGGCGGTGCAGGAAGTCGCCGAGGACATTTTCGAGTTCATCGAGGGCAAGGAGGAATATCACCGCTGGCAGATCCTGCGGCGCATCGCCGAGCCGGACCGGGTGGTGAGCTTCCGCGTCTGCTGGGAGGACGACAATCACAATATCCGCGTCCAGCGCGGCTATCGCGTGCAGAACAACAACGCGATCGGCCCCTACAAGGGCGGTCTCCGTTTCCACCCGAGCGTCAACGAATCGATCCTGAAGTTCCTCGCCTTCGAGCAGACCTTCAAGAACGCTCTCACCGGCTTGCCGATGGGCGGCGGCAAGGGCGGCGCCAATTTCAACCCCAAGGGCAAGAGCGACGGCGAGATCATGCGCTTCTGCCAGTCGTTCATGACCGAACTCTATCGCCATATCGGGGCGGACGTCGACGTGCCGGCCGGCGACATCGGCGTCGGCGCGCGCGAGATCGGCTACATGTTCGGCCAGTATAAGCGCATCACCGGCCAGTTCACCGGCGTGCTCACCGGCAAGGGCCTCGAATATGGCGGCTCGCTGATCCGGCCCGAGGCGACCGGCTACGGCGCCGTCTATTTCTTGGAGAACATGCTCAGGACCAAGGGCCGCGATCTCACCGGCCTGGTCGCGGTGATCTCCGGCTCCGGCAACGTCGCGACGCACGCGGCCGAGAAGATCAACCAGCTCGGCGGCAAGGTGGTGACGCTCTCCGACTCCGAGGGGTTCATCCACGATCCCGACGGCATCACCCAGGAGAAGATCGACTGGGTGAAGACGCACAAGACGCGTCGGCGCGGGCGGATCGCCGAATATGCGGATGAGTTCAAGAGCGCGACCTTCTACCCCGGCAAGAAGCCCTGGGGCATTCCGTGCGACGTCGCGCTCCCCTGCGCCACGCAGAACGAGCTGCTCGGCGAGGACGCGCGCACGCTGGTCAAGAACGGCTGCATCGCGGTCTCCGAGGGCGCCAACATGCCGACCGACCTCGAGGGCGTGCACGTCTTCAAGGACGCGAAGCTCCTCTACGCGCCGGGCAAGGCTTCGAACGCCGGCGGCGTCGCCGTCTCCGGACTCGAGATGAGCCAGAACAGCGAGCGGCGTCCCTGGAAGGAGAGCGAGCTGCAGCAGATGCTGCGCGACATCATGGACGGCATTCACGATCGCTGCCTGGAATATGGAGACCGCGGCAACGGCTATGTCGATTACGTCAAGGGCGCGAACATCGCCGGCTTCAAGAAGGTCGCCGACGCGATGCTGGCCTTCGGCGTCGTCTGAGGAAGGTCGGGGCACAGCGCGCGCCGGCCCTGCGTCTTGACAGCGGCCGCGGTTGCGGCAGCGTAACGGCGTGTCCGAAAGGCCCATGAACAAGTCGCAGCAGGCGCGCCGCCGTCGCGCGCCGACGATCCACGACGTCGCCGTCCACGCCGGGGTGTCCCGGATGACGGTCTCGCGCGTGATCAACGGCGAAAGCTCGGTGAAACCGGAGACGCGGCGGCTCGTCGACGCCGCGATCCGCGCGCTCAACTACGAGCCGAATCCGGCGGCGCGAACGCTCGCCGGCGCGGGCGTGCTGCGCATCGGCATGCTCTCGCGCATTCCCTCGGCCGCCTATCTCGGCGAGTTCCTGATCGGCGCGCTGGAGCGCTGCGGCCAGATCAACAGCCAGCTCATCGTGCGCCGTCACGGGCCGGGCGCCGACGAGATCGAGGCGGCCGACACGCTGATCGCGGCGCGGCTCGACGGCGTGATCCTGCCGCCGCCGCTCGCCGATTCGCTGGCGCTGATCGAGCGGCTGCTCGACGCGGGGCTCGTCCTGGTCGCGACCGGGTCGGTGCGCTCGGTCGAGCACATGGCCTCGATCGGCATTGACGATCGCGGCGCCGCGCGCGAGATGACGCGGCATCTCATCCGGCTCGGCCACCGCCGCATCGCCTTCATCACCGGCCTGCCCAATCACGCGGCCAGCGGCCTCAGGCTCGCCGGCTATCGCGACGCGCTGGAGGAGGCGGGGATCGAGGTGGATGAGGACCGCATCGCGCACGGCACCTACAGCTACCAGTCGGGCCTCGCCGCGGCCGAGCGGCTGCTTTCGCTCGAGCCGCGGCCGACCGCGATCTTCGCCTCCAACGACGACATGGCGGCGGCGACCATCGCCACCGCGCACCGCCACCGGCTCGACGTGCCGGCCGATCTTTCCGTCTGCGGCTTCGACGACACGCCGGTCGCGGTCACGATCTGGCCGGAGCTGACGACGATCCGCCAGCCGGTGGCCGCGATGGTGCAGGGCGCGGTCTCCATGCTCGCCGACCTCATCGCCGCCAAGCGCGCCGGCAAGGAGCCGGAGACGCCGCACCGCCTGCTCGACTTCGAGCTGATCCGCCGCCAGTCCGACGGCCCGCCGCGATTCATGGGCCGCTAGCGCCTCATCCTCCCGGCGGGGGTTCGCCGCGCGGGGAGGAGTGGCGGCTCAACCCCGCCGCCGCAGCGTCACCGCCTCGCCGCGATAGTTGACGCGCGCGTCCGCCGGGGCGTCGAGATCGAGCGCGCGGCCCGGGGCCATCCAGAGCACGCGGATCTCGCGGGCCTCGGGCATGCCGCTCCAGCGTCCCTCGCGCGCGCCGATGGTGAGCGTGCCGCTCGCCTCGTCCCAGCGGACCGGGATGCGGGAATGGGCGCCGTCGCGATAGGCGCGGCTGGTGCCGTCGTCCTCGTAGAGCGAGAAGGCGCCGTCCGCGCCGGGATAGACGAGCAGGGTGATCGGGCCGTTGGCGCCCTCGCCGCTGTGCTGGACGGCGGGGCCGGTCGGCACGATCGAGCCGGCGCGCACGAACAGCGGCATCCGCTCGTAGGCGGCGTTGGCGCGGATCGTCTGGCCGCCCTCGTGGACCTCGCCCGTGTAGAAATCGAACCAGCGCGCGCCGGCGGGAAGATAGACCTCGCGCGCGCGGGCCCGGTATTCGGTCACTGGCGCGACCAGGAAGGCGCGGCCGAACAGATATTCGTCGTCCACGCCCCAGGCGCGGCGGTCCTGCGGAAAATCCGTGACGAGGCCGCGCATGATCGTGTCGTCGCGCCAGTAGGTGTCGGCGGCGAGCGCGTAGATATAGGGCAGCAGCCGGTAACGCAGCCGGTCGTACCAGGCCATCGCCTCGTAGGCCGGCGTACCCTCCGGCGCGATCTCCCAGATTTCGCGGCGCGGGAACTGGCCGTGGCTGCGGAACAGCGGCGAGAAGGCGCCGAACTGGAACCAGCGCGTGTTGAGCTCGCGCCATTCGTCGAGCGCGGCGGGGTCCTGGCCGGCAAAGCGCGCCTCGACCGCGAAGCCGCCGATGTCATGCGTCCAGTTGGGCGCGCCGGACATCGAATAGTTGACGCCCGCCGAGATCTGCTCGCGCAGCGCCTCCCAGCGCGAGGGCACGTCGCCGGACCACGCCGCCGCCGAGGCGCGCTGGATGCCGCCGAAGGCCGAGCGGGTGAGAATGAAGGGCCTAACGTCGGGCCGCCAGCGCACGAGATTGTCGGCAAGGCCGCCGACATGGACGATCGGGTAGGAATTGAAGAAGGCGGCGCCGGGCCCGAGCGCGTTCGGCCCGATCCGCCGCGCCAGCTCCTCGACCGAGAGGTTGGAGTGGATGTCCGGCTCGTCCGCGTCGAGCCACCAGGCGTCGACGCCGAGCCGCGCGAGATTGTCGCGGATCTGCGCCCAATAAAGCTCACGCCCGCGCGGATTGTAGGGATCGTAGAAGGCGTTGCGATAGCCGGGGCCGACCCAGTCCAGCGTGCCGGCCTCGACGTTGCGGCGATAGATCGCGCCGATCGCGTCGAGCGCGCGGTAATGGTCGGTGTCGGGATAGAATTTCGGCCAGACCGAGATCATGAAATGCGCGCCCAGCGCATGGACCCGGTCAATCATGCCCTTGGGGTCCGGGAAGCGCGCGGGATCGAAGCGGTGGCTGCCCCACTGGTCCTCGGGCCAGTAGAACCAGTCCTGCACGATATTGTCGAGCGGCAGGCCACGCCGGCGATATTCCTCGACAACGCCGACAAGCTGGTCCTGCGTCTCGTAGCGCTCGCGGCTCTGCCAGAAGCCATAGGCCCAGCGCGGCAGCAGCTCCGCCTTGCCGGTGAGTGCGCGATAGCCGGCGATGACGCCGTCCATGTCGCCGCCGGCGACGAAATAATAGTCCGCCGCGGTGCCGACCTCGGAGGCGAGGGAGAGGCTGTGGCGGTCGGCCTCGTCCTGCGGCTCGTTGTGAAGCAGGCCGATATAGCCGCCGTCGGGCCGCCATTCGATGCGGATGTCGGCATGGCCGCCGGCGGCGATCCGCGCGTCGACATTATGGTACCAGGGGTTCCAGTTCTGCCGCCAGCGGTCGATCACGGCGCGCCCGTCGATCGACATCCTGAAATAGCTGGAGGCGTAGAGCCGGAAGCGGTGCAGCCCGCCCGTTCGCGCGGTGACGCGGCCGGTCCAGACGACGCGCAGGTCCGGCACGGTGCCGGCGCCGTCCGGCGTTCGCGTGCCCGCCGGCCACTCGTTGCCGCGGTCGAGATAGCGATAGTCGATCGTCGGCTCCTGCCGCGTCGCGACCAGCCGGTCGCCGACATAATAGCGCGCGGTCCAGCCGCGCGCGCCATTTTCGCCGCTGACGGCAAGGCTATCGTCCGGCGCGCCGACGAGGGCGTAGGGGCGGGGATTGCCGAAGCGGGTGACCGAATTGTTGTCCCACAGCACGCCATAGCCACGCGTCGAGACGACGAACGGGATGGCGATATCCATGTTGTGCTGGGCGAGCTCGACGTCCTCGCCATTGTAATTCATCCGCCCGTTCTGATGCTGGCCGAGGCCGAAGAAGCCCTCGTCGGTACCGCGATTGAACTGCTGGCGGATCGAGACATAGGCGCGTCCCTCCACCGTCACCGGCGCGAAGGCGGGCGGCGCGGTTTCCGCGAGCACGGCCTCGCCGGCAGCGTTGCGGAAGGCGACCCGCCCGTCGTCGAGGCTCACCTCCGCGCTGACCGCGCCGGTCGAAAGGACGATACGGCCCTCCTCCTCGCGCACGGTGAAATCGCCCCGCGGCGCGGCCGTTACCATGAGGCTTTGCATCGGCCGGGCGTCGGGCGCGGGCAGGCCGACGACGCGCACGATGTTCGGCCCATAGACCTCCAGGCGTCGCGCGGGTCCGTTCGCGGGCGTCACCGCAATGCCGTGCGCGGTGCGCTCATAATGCCCGCCTTGCGGCGTCGTCCGGCCGGCCGTCTGGGCCGAAGCCCCGGCCGCGAGGATGAGCGCCGTCCCCAGCGCCAGCGTCAGTCGTCGCATATCCCCTCCTGCGCGGCGTCTGCCGGCCGCGCCGTCCCTCTTTTCTGTCTTGGTTTCTTGTTGCCTCGCGGCGCGCGGCTGGCAAGCCTAGCCGGAGTTGCGCAGCGCCGTCGCGATCGCGTTGATCGAAAGCTGGATGCCCTCGGCAATGCGCGGGTCCTTCTCCCCCGCGCGGTGGCGCTTCATCAGCTCGATCTGGAGCAGGTTGAGCGGCTCGACATAGGGCAGGCGCAGCCGGATCGAGGCATCCAGCTTGGGCTGGGATTCGAGCAGCCGCGTCTCGCCGGTGATGGAAAGCAGGCAGTCGCGTGTGCGATGCCAGTCGTCGCGGATGCGGTTGAACAGGCTCTCACGCAGGCCCTTGTCCTCGACCAGCTCGGCATAGCGGGCGGCAATGCCCATGTCGGACTTGGCGAGCACCATTTCGAGATTGTCGAGCGTGGTGCGGAAGAAGGGCCAGGCCTCGCGCATCTCGCGCAGCTCCTCGACGTCGCCGAAGGCGGCGAGCCCGTGGCCGACGCCGTACCAGCCGGGCAGCATCACCCGCGCCTGCGTCCAGGAAAAGACCCAGGGGATGGCGCGCAGGTCCTCGACCCGGTCGGACCTGGTGCGGCTGGCCGGGCGCGACCCGATCTTGAGCCCGGAAATCTCGGTGATCGGCGTCATCTGGCGGAAGAAGGTGCGGAAGCCCTCCGTGCCGTAGACGAGGTCGCGATAGGCGGCGAAGGCGGCCTCGGAGATGCGCGCCATCGCCGCATAGAAGCGCTCGCGCCGGCGCGCGGAGCGCGGCTCGAGGCTGGCGATCAGCGTCGCCGAGGCGATCGCGTCGAGATTGGCGGCGGCAATCTCCGGCGTGCCGTACTTGGCGGCGATCACCTCGCCCTGCTCGGTGATGCGGATACGGCCCTGCACGGTGCCGGAGGGCTGGGCGCGGATCGCGGCGAAGCTGGAGCCGCCCCCGCGTCCCACCGCGCCGCCGCGGCCGTGGAAGAGCTGGAGGCGTGTGCCCGCCTCGGCGAACACCTCGGCCAGCGCGCGGCTCGCCTTCTGCAGGCTCCAGACCGAGGTCAGGTAGCCGCCGTCCTTGTTGGAGTCCGAATAGCCCAGCATCACCTCCTGGTGCCCGCGGGCGCGCGCGATCGCGGCCATTTCGGGGAGCGCGAAGAAGGCGCGTATGATCGCCGGCGCCGCCTCCAGGTCTTCGATCGTCTCGAACAGCGGCACCGCCATGATTGCCGCTTCGGGCGGGTCGCCCGGCCGCCACAGTCCGGCCTCCTTCAGCATCACATAGACTTCGAGCAGGTCCGAGACGCTCGTCGCCTTGGAGATGATGTAGGCGGTGATCGATTGCGGCCCGTAGGCGGCGTGCGCCTCCGCGGCGGCGCGCACGATCTCCAGCTCCTTGGCGGTTTCCTCCGAGTAGGCGGCGAAGGGGCTGGCGAGTGGGCGCGGGCTGGCAAGCTCGCGCCGCAGCAGCGCGATCCGCGCCGCCTCGTTGAGCGCGAGATAGTCCGCCTCGACCCCGGCGACGCGCAGCAGCTCGCCGACGACGCGCTCGTGCACGTCCGAATTCTGCCTCAGGTCGAGCGTCGCGAGGTGGAAGCCGAAGATGTCGGCGGCGCGGATCAGTCGCCCGAGCGGACCGGTGCGGCCGATCTCGCCGAGCCCGTCGGCGAGGATGGCGAGATCGGCGCGAAAAGCCGCCGCGTCCGGATAGGGTTCGCCCCCCACCGCCGCCGGGCGGCGCGGCTTGCGCCCGACCACCCGCTCGAACGTCGCCGCCAGCCGGCCGTAGATCGCGCTCAGCGCGCGGCGATAGGGCTCGTCGCGGCGGGCGGGGCCGAGATCGCCCGACTGGTCGGCGAGCGCCAGCACCGCCGCGGGCACCTCGGCATGTTCGGAGGAGATCGAAAGGTCCGCGCCGAGCGCGTGGACCTCCTCGAGATAATGGGAGAGCGCTGTCTCGGCGGCGAGCGCCAGCGCGAGACGGAGCGAGCCGGCGTCGACGAACGGGTTGCCGTCGCGATCGCCGCCGATCCAGCTCCCGATCCTGAGGAAGTTCGCCGGCCGGCTGCCCAGCGCCCGCTCCCAGCGCGCGTAGAGGACGGGAAGGATCGGCAGGAAGACGTCGCGCAGGTAGGAAAGGGCGTTCCCCACCTCATCGGCGACGAACAGCTTCTCGCGCCGCAGCGGCCGGGTGCGCCAGAGCAGAGCGATCTGTCGCTTGAGCGCGACCTCGACCGGGTCGCCGTCCGCCGTCTCCTCGACGCCGGCGTCGCGCAGCTTCATCAGCTCGGCGATGCGGTTGCGATGGTCGATGATGCTCTTGCGGCGCACCTCGGTGGGATGGGCGGTGAGCACGGGGACGATCAGCGCCGAATCGAGCAGCGCGATGGCCTGCTCGCGCGTCACGCCTTTCGCCTCCAGCAGCGCCAGCGCCTCGGCCATGGTCGCGCCCTGGTCGAACGCGATCCCCTGCCGGTCTTCGGCGAGATTGGCGAGGAGCGAGAAGAGCATGAAGCCCTGCACGAAGGCGAGCGTGTCGTCGAGGCTCAGCGCCTCCAGCCCCGGGTCGATCGCCTCGCCGCCGGCGACGCCGCGGTGGCGATCGACCGAGGCGGCGCGGATATATTCGATGCGCCGGAACAGCGGCTCGCCCTCCGCCTCGCGGATGACGTCGCCGAGCAGGCGGCCGAGATAGCGGATGTCGGGATTCTGCTCGATCGCGCCCGGGGGGCGCTGAGCGGCGGCACCTTGGGCTTCGGCCATCGTTTCTCCCGTCTCGCTGCGCGCTTGCGCTCGGCGCAGCGAGATAGCAAATGCGGCCGGCGCGCGCGCCCCTTTTTTGTGCGGCGCAGCGTCGAGAGCGCGCGCTTGACTCGCCCACGGTCAAACCCTACATGCCGGCCATCCCGCAAACCGGTCTTCCGGCGGCGCACCGTTGCGCGCGCCGGTTTTGCCTGTTCGGGCCCACGACGCTTTGAGATGGGCGGATCGCCAGTCCGCCTGTGGAGCAGGAGAACATCAACACATGGCACGTATCGCTGGGGTCAACATCCCGACCAACAAGCGCGTCGAAATCGCGCTGACCTACATTCACGGCATCGGCCGTACCACCGCGAGGCAGATCATCAACAAGCTCGGCATTCCGCCCGAGCGGCGTGTCCAGGACCTCACCGACCAGGAGGTGCTGCACCTTCGCGAGACGATCGACGCCGACTACACGGTCGAGGGCGACCTCCGGCGCGAGACTGCGATGAACATCAAGCGGCTGATGGACCTGGCCTGCTATCGTGGCCTCAGGCACCGCAAGGGTCTGCCGGTCCGCGGGCAGCGCACGCACACCAACGCGCGCACCCGCAAGGGCAAGGCCAAGCCGATCGCCGGGAAGAAGAAGTAGCGCAAGCGCGGGCGCCCAGGCGCCGCTTCTTCTCTCCGCCGGCGGCGCGATCGGGCACCGCCGGCTCATGCAACGATTTCAGACTAGGTCAGACAAGACATGGCACGTGAACCGCAGCGTCTCCGCCGTCGTGAGCGCAAGAACATCACCGCCGGCGTCGCCCATGTGAACGCCAGTTTCAACAATACGATGATCACCATCACCGACGCCCAGGGCAATGCGATCGCCTGGTCCTCGGCCGGGATGATGGGCTTCAAGGGCAGCCGCAAGTCCACCCCATATGCCGCCCAGGTCGCCGCCGAGGACGCGGGCCGGAAGGCCGCCGAGCACGGCGTGCGCACGCTCGAGGTCGAGGTGAAGGGCCCCGGGTCGGGGCGCGAGTCGGCGCTGCGCGCGCTGCAGGCGGTCGGCTTCACGATCACCTCGATCCGCGACGTCACGCCGATCCCGCATAATGGCGTGCGCCCGTCGAAGCGGCGTCGCGTTTAACGACGTTCGAAGACCGGCCGCGGCCGAAAGGTCGCGGTCGCCGATGCATAAGAAAAGCCTCGGGAAGCCGCCCCCGCTTCCCCAACCGCCAGAGGAAAAAGCATGGCCGTCAACGCAAAGAACTGGCAGGAACTCAAGAAGCCCAACGCGCTCGAGAAGAAGCCCGCCGGCGACGCCCGCCGCAAGGCGACCTTCGTCGCCGAGCCGCTTGAGCGCGGGTTCGGCCTCACGCTCGGCAACTCGCTGCGCCGGGTGCTGATCTCGTCGCTCCAGGGCGCCGCGATCACCTCGATCAAGATCGAGGGCGTGCTGCACGAATTCTCCAGCCTCGCCGGCGTTCGCGAGGACGTGACCGACATCGTGCTCAACGTGAAGCAGATCGCGCTCAAGATGGAGGGCGAGGGTCCGCGCCGCCTGACGCTGTCGGCGACCGGTCCGGGCGAGGTGACCGCCGGCCAGATCTCGGTCACCGGCGACATCGAGGTGATGAACCCCGATCTCGTCATCTGCCATCTCGACGAGGGCGCGACGCTCAACATGGAGCTCACCGCCGACACCGGCAAGGGCTATGTCGCCGCCGCCTCCAACCGGCCGGCCGACGCGCCGATCGGCCTGATCCCGATCGACGCGCTCTATTCGCCGGTGCGCCAGGTCAGCTACAAGGTCGAGAACACCCGCGTCGGGCAGGAGCTGGACTACGACAAGCTGACGCTGACCATCGAGACCGACGGCACCGTGACGCCGGAGGACGCGCTCGCCTATGCCGCGCGGATCCTGCAGGACCAGCTGCAGCTCTTCGTCCACTTCGACGAGGGCCTGACGATGATGTCGACGCCGGCGGGCATGGCGGGCGGCATGCCGAGCGCGGGCGAGAGCGAGGCCGACGCCAACCAGCTCAACCGCTACCTGCTCAAGAAGGTGGACGAGCTGGAGCTCTCGGTGCGCAGCGCCAACTGCCTCAAGAACGACAACATCATCTATATCGGCGATCTCGTGCAGAAGACCGAGGCGGAAATGCTCCGCACCCCGAACTTCGGCCGCAAGTCGCTGAACGAGATCAAGGAAGTCCTCGCCAGCATGGGCCTTCGCCTCGGCATGGACATTCCCGGCTGGCCGCCCGAGAATATCGAGGAAATGGCCAAGAAGCTGGAGCAGGAACTGCTCGGCTGAGCCGCGCAAGGCCGAACCGGACAATCAAGGGCCGTCCCGCAAGGGGCGGCCCTTTCTTTTGAGTGGCGCCCGCCGCTGTGGTTGGACGCGGGCGGCGGCTTTGCTAGACCCGAACTCTTCCAACCGTTTGTCGGGGGATGTTCATGCGCGCTTCGCTTCTGGTTTTCGCCGTTCCGGCCCTGCTCGCCGCGCCGCTGCTCGCGGCGCAGTCGTCTTCGATCCAATATCCCGAGACCAGGCGGGGCGATGTCGTGGAGGAACATTTCGGCGTGCCGGTTGCCGATCCCTATCGCTGGCTCGAGAACGACGTGCGCTCCGATCCGGAGGTGCGCGACTGGGTGACGCGGCAGAACGAGGTCACCGACGCTTTCCTCCGCACGCTGGGCGGGCGCGACGCGATCCGCGCGCGGATGACGGAGATCTACAATTACGAGCGCTTCGGCCTGCCGCGCCGCGCCGGCAACCGCTATTTCTACACCCGCAACGACGGGCTCCAGAACCAGTCGGTGCTCTACGTCCGCGAAGGGCTGGACGGCGAGGCGCGCGTGCTGATCGATCCGAACGGGTGGTCCGCCGACGGCGCGACCGCGCTCGCCGAATGGCGGCCGTCGGAGGACGGGCGCTACCTCGTCTATTCGATCCAGGACGGCGGCACCGACTGGCGCACCGTGCGCGTGCTCGACGTTGCGACCGGCCAGCCCACGAGCGACGAGGTCCGCTGGGTCAAGTTCTCGAACCTCGACTGGGCGAAGGACGGCTCCGGCTTCTTCTACTCGCGCTTCCCAGAGCCGGGGCAGCTCGCCTACCAGCAGCTCAACGAGAACCAGGCGGTCTATTTCCACCGGCTCGGCACGCCGCAGAGCGAGGACCGGCTGGTCTTCGCGACGCCCGATCATCCGCGCTGGAACAATGTCGCCGAGGTTTCGGACGACGGCCGCTGGCTGATCGTCACCTCCTCGGAAGGAACGGACGCCCGCTACAATATCTCGCTCGTCGATCTCACCCGTCCCGACGCCGCGCCGCGCACGCTGATCGCCGGCATGGAGAACGACTGGTCCTATCTCGGCAATCGCGGCAGCGTCTTCTACTGGCGCACCAACAAGGACGCGCCGCGCCAGCGCGTCGTCGCGACCGACATTTCGCAGCCGGAGCTCCAGGTGCGCGAGATCGTCGGGGAGGACGAGGCGACGCTTGAGGCGGCCTCGATCGTCGGCGAACGGCTGGTGCTGCAATATCTGCGCGATGCGAAGAGCGAGGTGCGCGTCGTCGCGCTCGACGGCACCCCGGCGGGGACGATCGCGCTGCCCGGCATCGGCAGCGCCGGCGGTTTCATGGGCCATGCCGGCTCGAGCGAGACCTTCTACGCCTTTTCGAGCTTCAACCGGCCGTCGACCATCTACCGCTACGACAGCGCAACCGGCGAGAGCCGAGTTTTCGCCCAGCCGACGCTCTCCTTCGATCCGGACGCCTACGAGGTCTCGCAGGTCTTCTACAGCTCGAAGGACGGAACGCGCGTGCCGATGTTCGTCGTGCGCCGGCGCGACCTCGCCAATGCGGGGCCGCGGCCGACCGTGCTCTACGGCTATGGCGGGTTCAACATTTCCTCGACACCGGCCTTCCAGCCGCGCTGGCTGACCTGGGTGGACATGGGCGGCGTGCTGGCGGTCGCCAACATCCGCGGCGGCGGCGAATATGGCGATGCCTGGCACGATGCCGGACGGCGCGCGAACAAGCAGAACGTGTTCGACGATTTCATCGCCGCCGGCGAATATCTCATCGCGCAGAACATTACGTCGCGCCGGGGCCTCGCGATCGAGGGGCGCTCGAACGGCGGGCTGCTCGTCGGCGCGGTCGTCAATCAGCGGCCGGACCTGTTCGCCGCGGCGCTGCCCGGTGTCGGCGTGATGGACATGCTGCGCTTCGACCGCTTCACGGCCGGCCGTTACTGGGTCGACGATTACGGCTATCCCGATCGCGAGGCGGATTTCCGCGTGCTCCGGGCCTATTCGCCCTACCACAATATCCGCGCGGGCGTGCATTATCCGCCGGTCCTCGTGACCACCGCCGATACCGACGATCGCGTCGTGCCCGGGCACAGTTTCAAGTATATCGCGGCCATGCAGCACGCCGATCCGGGCGGCGCGCCCCACCTGATCCGTATCGAAACCCGCGCCGGCCACGGCTCGGGCAAGCCGACGGACAAGCAGATCGCTGAGTTCACCGACATGTACGCCTTCATCGCCCATTTCACCGGGCTCGAGGTGCCGAATCGCGGCGGCGCGGGCGCTGAACGGCGCTGACGAGCGTTGGACGCACTGGGTCGGCCGATCGAGGCAATGCCGGGATGAATGCCCTTCTGCCCATAAGGTTCGCCGCCGACAGCGATCCGCGGGCGCGGCGTCGTTCGCGGCTGAGGCTGATCGCGCTGTTCTCGCTGTGCGCGTTTGTCGTGCTTTCGGTGCGCGGCGCGCTGGTCGACGCCCAGTCCTTCTACCTGCTCGCGCCCCGACGGGTGCTGATCTCGGCCTTCGGCGGCGCGCTGTGCCTCGGCATGGCGCACCTGCTGGACCGGCTGCGGCACCACTCCTTCCAGCAACGCGTCGCCGTCGCGATGGGCGGCGCACTGGCGATGTCGGTGGTGCTTCCGCTCGTCACCTTCGCAATGAACCGCATCGTCTTCCCGATCGATGCGACTCTCCCGCCGCTCGGCGAACTGGTTCAGTGGATCATGGTGTGGATGGGCTATTTCCTCGCCTGGACCGGCACCAATCTTGCGCTCAGCTACCACTGGGAGGCGCAGGACGAGCAGGCGCGCAACGCTGCGATGCGCGAGCTTGCGCAGGAGGCGCGCATTGCGGCGCTGCGCTACCAGATCAATCCGCACTTCCTGTTCAACGCGCTCAACGCCATTTCCGGCCTCGTGCTCGAACAGCGCAACTACGAGGCGGAGACGATGCTGCTCAACCTCGCCGAGTTCCTCCGCTCGGCGATGGCGCGGGGGCGCGACGGGACGATCGGCCTCAAGGAGGAGATCGAGCTGCAGCGCCTCTATCTCGGGCTCGAGGAAGCGCGCTTCGCCGACCGAATGAAGGTGGAGATCGACGTGCCCGACGCCCTTGCCGGCGCGCGCGTGCCGACGCTGATCCTGCAGCCGCTGGTCGAGAACGCCGTCCGCCACGGCGTCGACCGGTCCGAAGGGCCGACGACGATCCGCATCCTTGCCGAGCGACGCGGCGAGTCGTTGGGACTTGTCGTCGAGGACGACGGCAAGGGCGACGGCCGCCCCCCGAAGCGCGGCACCGGGCTCGGCCTGGTCAATGTGCGCGAGCGGCTCAACGCCCATTTCGGCGAGGCCGGGCGGCTGGAAACCGCGCGGCGCGGGGAAGGCGGCTTTCGCGCCGAGATCGAGATGCCGCTGGTGGTGGACGCATGAACGCGCCTGTTCCCGCCACGGCCCTTTCCGCGCTGCTCGTCGACGACGAACCGCTGGCGCTCCGCCGCCTTGACCGGGCGATCGCGGCGATCGACGGGGTCGAGGTGGTCGGCACGACAACCAGCGCGCGCCAGGCCGTGGAGCTGATCGACTCGCTCGCGCCCGACGTCGTCTTCCTCGACATCGCCATGCCGGGCCTGGACGGCTTCGAGGTCGCGGAGCGCGCCGGCGGCGGGGCAGGGCCGGCGATCGTCTTCGTCACCGCCTTCGACCAGCACGCGGTACGGGCCTTCGACGTCGATGCGGTGGATTACCTTCTGAAGCCGGTGGCGCCGGATCGGCTGCGCGCGGCGATCGCGCGCGTGCGCGGCTGGATCGCTGGCCGCGCTTCCGCCCGGGCGGAGCCGCCGAGCGAGGAAGCGGAGGGCCGGCTTGGCGCGGACGGCAGCCTCTGGGTGCATCGTCACCAGGAGTTCGTGCGCGTGCGCGTGGAGGACATCGTCTGGATCGAGGCGGAGGGTGACTATGTCCGGCTCCACTCCGAGGGCGGCGGCGGCCTGATGCGCGCAACGCTCTCCAGCCTCGAGGCGCGGCTCGATCCGGCGCTGTTCGTGCGCGTTCATCGCTCGGCGATCTGCCGGATCAACGCCATTTCGGGCCTCCAGCGCAAGGCGACGGGGGCGCTGGCGGTGCGCCTTTCGAACGGCGACGAAGCGCCCGTCGGACGCAGTTACAATAGCGGGCTGCGCGCGCTCTTGAAGCGGATGCAGCGCTCCGCCGGCTAGCGCAACCTGCGGCTTTTTCGGGGATTTTTGGCGCTTGCGTGACGTTCGTCGCGCGCGGGCGACGAATGACCGCACTCGGTTGGAGTGTCGGCGAGGGGCCTTTTAGTCCTCCCCGCGACCGGCCGGGGTGCCCCCCACTTCGTCCCGGCCGGCACCCCGACCAGAGGAGATCAACTTATGCGTGTCACTCCGATCCTCGCCGCTGCGTTGCTCACCGCCGGCGCGGCCGGCGTCTATGCACAGATGACGCCGCCGCAGGACGATCAGCAGAACAGCGCCCAGTTGAGCGACCAGCAGGCGACTCCGAGTCAGGACGAGGCTGACAAGAACAGCCCGAACCAGTCCTCGCAAAGCGCGACCGAAAGCCAGGACGCGTCCCCGGACAACCAGACGGACGCCAACAACCAGAGCACCGAGGCGCCGCCGGCGCGCTGAACTTCCCCACGCTGACGGACCTCCAGGGCAGGCCGCGCACCGCCGCGCGGCCTGCCATGTTTTTGCCGCGGTTCATCGCCCGGTCATGCGCGATCCACGAAAGTGGCAGGGCCGGGCCGCGTTAATGGTCCGATCACGACCCAAGGAGCCTGTACATGCTCAGCAAGATCGCTCTCGGCGCTGCCGTCGCCGCCACCGCTCTCGCCGTCACGCCTACCGCCGCCAGCGCGCAGCGGCACGGCTATTATGGCCACCACCACCGCCCGCACTATCGTTATGCGCCGCGCTATTATCACGGACCGCGCTACTATCCGCGCACGACCGTGGTGATCGCGCCCGGCTATTACCCGCCGCCCAATTATTACGGCGGTTATTATGGCCCCGCCTATTACGGCGCGCGCTACTATGACGCCCCGCGCTACTATGACGGCGACTATTGCGGCGACGGCACGACCGGCGCGATCGTCGGCGGCACCGCCGGCGCGCTGATCGGCCGCGCCATCGGCCGCGACGGCAACCGCTATCGCAGCTACCGCCACCGCCACAGCGGCACCACCGGCGCGATCGCCGGTGCCGCGATCGGCGCGCTGGTCGGCAGCGCGGTCGAGCGTAGCGACTGCTACGACTGATCCGCCAGGCGGCGATTATTGCGGACAGGTGCTGCCCGGCCCCGCGTCGAGGTCGAGGCAGCGCCCGTCCACCGATCCCGGCGCGAGCGGCAGGCCGATGAGGCCGGCGAGGGTGGGCATGATGTCCACCGTCTCGACGCTCATCGGCTGCTCGAACGGGGTGAGGCCACGCCGCCAGAACAGGATCGGCACGCGCCGGTCATAATCCCACACGGTGCCGTGGGTCCCGATGGCGCCGCTGGTGCTCGTCGCGACCGGCAGGTAGGTGACGCGCGGCTTCAGTACGACGTAGAGGTCGCCGGAGCGCTCGGGATCGTATGACGCCTTGAGCCGCTGCATCAGGCTCCAGGTATCGGGCGGGCCCGAAGGATCCGGCGCCGCCTCGATCTCCGCGCGCGAGACGGCAAGCAGGACCTGCGGCTTCGCGCGATAGGCCGCGAGCGCGGCGGCGACCACGCGTGGCCGGTCCGCCGGCGCGATGGCGCGATCGACCCAGATGTCGCCGAAGGTGCTGCCGTGCAGGACCGGGCCGGGCAGTCCCAGCCGCGCGCCGATCTCCCGGCCCACCGCGGAGGCGCGCAGCGACGCGTCGGCGCGCGCTGCCTCGGGCACGGCCTGCTCGCGCGCGCGCTCGGGAATGTCGAGCCCGCCATGGTCGGCGGTGAGCGCGACCGCATAGTCGATGCCGGCCGCGTCGAGCCGGTCGAGAAAGGCGCCGATCGTGCGGTCGAGCGCCATCAGTTGCAGGCACATCTCGCTGCCCTGCGTGCCGAAATAGTGGCCGACATAGTCGGTCGCCGAGGCGCCGATGGCGAGGATGTCGGTCGCCGGTCCCTCGCCGAGCCGCATTTCCTCGCGCACCGCGGCCGCGAGCGCGAAGATCGCGTCGTCATATTCGGGCGAATTGCGAAAGGCGGCGCGGTCGCCCGGGGCGCGGCCGAAGGCGCCGGCGCCAACCTCGCGTCCTTGCGCCTGAATTGCGCGCTGGCGGGTGGCGCAGACGCCGTCCACCGGCATCGCCGCGTGGCCGGCGGCGATCCGCGCCTCGGTCTCGCGGTTGATGCGCGCGACGGCCGGCGTCTCGGGCGTGCCGGCACGGGCGATGAAGCCGCGCCCGCCCCACCACCAGCGCGCGGTCGGATTGTGGCCGCCCATCATCATCGCCGCGCGGTCCTTGCCCGCGACGGCAACGGAGCGCGCTTGCGGGTTCGCGGCGCGCATCAGATCCCCCAGCGTCGGCACCCGCAGGTGGACGTCGGAGGCGGTGTAGTGGTCCGAGTCGCTCCCCGGCACCGTCTCGTCCTCCGCGCAATAGACGGTCTTGTCCTCGCGCGGCGCGTCGCCGTCATACCAGTCATTGGCGATGATCCCCGTCCGCGCCGGCCGCGCGCCGGTGAGGATCGTGGAATGGCCCGGGCAGGTCTCGGTGGAGGCATGGCTCTGATAGCTCATCGGGAACACGATGCCGCGCGAAAGCCGGCCGAGCCCGCCGGTGAAGTACTGGCGATACTCGTTGAACAGATCGGCCGAGAACTGGTCGACGGAAATGACGACGAGCAGCTTCGGCGGATGCGTCCTGCCCGGGGCCTGTGGCGACGGGACCGGCGGTGCCGATGCCGGCGGCTGCGCCGACGCGGCGGCGGCGAGAGCGAGCAGAACGGCGGTCGCGAACATGCCAGGCTTCATCCGAGTCCCCTTCCTTGACGCCGCATGCTCATCGCCGGCTCGGTCGCGCCTTGCAAGGATGAAGGCGGTCGCGCTTCGCCGGGCGCCGCCGCCGCCGCCTTTACAGGCCCCGCTCGCCTGCCTATCGCCCCGCCATGGCGGCGCATCCCGATTCCATCCTCATCGTCGATTTCGGCAGCCAGGTGACCCAGCTCATCGCGCGCCGCGTGCGCGAGGCGGGGGTCTATAGCGAGATTGCCCCCTTCAACCGCGCCGCCGAGGCGTTCGACCGGCTGAAGCCCAGGGGCATCATCCTCTCCGGCGGCCCGGCCTCCGTGACCTGGCAGGACAGCCCGCGCGCGCCGCAGCATTTTTTCGATGCGGGCGTACCGATCCTCGCCATCTGCTACGGCCAGCAGGCGATGGCGCTCCAGCTCGGCGGCAAGGTCGCCAGTTCCGACAGCCGCGAGTTCGGCCGCGCGTTCATCGAGGTGGTCGGCGAAAGCATGCTCTTCGACGGGCTGTGGAAGCCGGGCGAGCGCCATCAGGTGTGGATGAGCCACGGCGACCGCGTCGAGGAGCTGCCGGAGGGCTTCACCGTCGTCGCCCGCTCGGAAGGCGCGCCCTTTGCGATCGCCACCGACGAGAAGCGCCGCTTCTTCAGCCTGATGTTCCACCCGGAGGTGGTCCATACACCGGATGGCGGCAAGCTGCTCGCCAATTTCGTCCGCCACGTCTGCGGTCTGCCGGGCGACTGGACGATGGCCGAATATCGCTCGACCAAGATCGGCGAGATCAGGGAGCAGGTCGGCAAGGGGCGGGTGATCTGCGGGCTTTCGGGCGGCGTCGACAGCGCCGTCGCCGCGGTGCTGATCCACGAGGCGATCGGCGACCAGCTCACCTGCGTGTTCGTCGATCACGGGCTGATGCGCGCGAACGAGGCGGAGCAGGTGGTGAGCCTGTTCCGCAACCACTACAACATCCCGCTCGTCCATGTGGACGCGAGCGAGACGTTCCTCGCCGGCCTCGCCGGAGTCACCGAGCCGGAGGCCAAGCGCAAGTTCATCGGCAAGACCTTCATCGACGTGTTCGAGGAGGAGGCGCGCAAGATCGGCGGCGCCGACTTCCTGGCGCAGGGCACGCTCTATCCCGATGTGATCGAAAGCGTCAGCTTCACGGGTGGGCCGTCGGTGACGATCAAGAGCCACCACAATGTCGGCGGGCTGCCCGAGCGGATGAACATGAAGCTGGTCGAGCCGCTGCGCGAGCTGTTCAAGGACGAGGTGCGCGCGCTCGGCCGCGAGCTGGGGCTGCCCGAGGCCTTCGTCGGCCGCCATCCGTTCCCGGGGCCGGGCCTCGCCATCCGTATCCCCGGCGAGGTGACGAAGGAGAAGTGCGACATCCTGCGCAAGGCGGACGCGATCTACCTCGAGGAGATCCGCAACGCCGGCCTCTACGATGCGATCTGGCAGGCGTTCGCGGTGCTGCTGCCGGTGCGCACCGTCGGCGTGATGGGGGACCATCGCACCTACGAGTATGTCTGCGCGCTGCGCGCTGTCACCTCGCTGGACGGCATGACCGCGGACATCTACCCCTTCGACAGTTCCTTCCTCGCCCACGTCGCCACGCGCATCGTCAACGAGGTGAAGGGCATCAACCGCGTCGTCTACGACTATACGAGCAAGCCCCCCGGCACGATCGAGTGGGAATGATTCCACTTCAGGCAGCGGCCGGCAAGATCAGGAATCAGATACACCTAAGCTCGCGTCACTGCGTGCTTTTTGTGCTGTCGGCCCGGCACGGACTGGCAGCTTGGGGTATAGCCAAGCACGAATTTTTCATGGCATAGTCGATGGCACGAAACCCGCCCTATGCCGTGCCTCGCCGTCGATGCCACGCGCCCTGTTTCCGGGTAGTCATGGTATCGAAATCATGTAATTTATTGGTAGGAAACGAGTTTTTATCGTTCCAGACGGGGTCTTCCGAGCATGGTATTGGTTGCCGGGTGAAGCGTGTGCGTCACGCTTGCTGTGCCATAGGTGTGTCTCTGTAAGCTGTTGACTTATAAAGAGTTTCCTTCGGCCCAAGCAGGGCGCATGACGCATGGTGCTGCAAGGAAGCATGTGAGCCATGTTGACCGATACCAAGCTGCGGAACCTCAAGCCGACGGGCAAGCTGTACAAGGTGGCAGACAGGGACGGCCTGTATGTGGCCGTCACCCCCCCGGATGGTCATCTGCTAGTACTTGCGCACAGGTAAGACTCTTTCGAGCGCCAACGATGTGGGTCACCACTTGCCGTTGTGCACCACTATGGTGTAGTGTGGTGTATATTGATGCAAAAGGACCCCGCCATGCAGGATTTCACCAATACTAGCGACGGCAAGACCGCACACCGCCTGTCCGTCAGTCTCACGGCGGAGCAGCATCGCCAACTGAACGAGATTGCCCGCAAGAACCGGGTATCGGTGGCATGGGTCATTCGTGAAGCGATTGACCGCCTGCTGAAAGATGACATGCCGCTACTTCATGTTCGTGTGGGGAAAGAATGACAACCGGTCACACTAAATCGCGCAATAGTACGCGCAAGGGCGTTTCTCTTGATATCACTCCGCATGGTCGATTTGCTGATTTGGATGAGGATAAGCTGCGGGGCGGTTACTACACCTCAGCGGCTGTTGCCGATTGGCTATGCGCCTGGGCAATCCAGTCTGCTGGCGACGCCGTGTTGGAGCCAAGCTGCGGTAATGGCGTTTTCCTTGAAGCTGCAGTGCGCCGCCTCCGCTCCCTGGACGCTACGCCTGCCAAGATCGCACGCCAGCTACGTGGCGTCGAAATTATCGCCCATGAAGCAAAAGCAGCCGCTGAACGTCTCCGCTCCGAACTCGGAAAGTCGGCCGAGAAAGTTGTCCATAATTCCGATTTTTTCGCGTGGTGGCAGGAGACTGATCAACCAGCTTTCGATGCCATTATCGGAAACCCGCCGTTCATTCGCTACCAGTCGTTTCCGGAACCACATCGCACCCTCGCCATGGTGATCATGGGGGAGCAAGGGCTAACGCCAAATCGTCTGACCAATATTTGGGTGCCATTTGTCGTGGCTGCGACCGCCAGCTTGAAGCCCGGTGGGCGCCTCGCGCTTGTTCTGCCGGCGGAAATCCTACAAGTAACCTACGCGGCGCAGCTTCGGTCTTATCTGACAGACCATTTTGAACGCATCGATGTGATCGCCTGCAATGAACTGTTTTTCGAGAATGCTGAACAGGAAGTTGTGTTGCTTCTAGCGGATGGAGCGCTGGCATCCGCATCTAAAGATAACACCTGCCAAGTCGCATTGACGGCGGTTCAGACGGTCGCTGAGATTACAGAGGTCGAGCCTAGCCTGGTGCTGAAACAGGCGGAGCCCAAGGTTATCCGTCATGACAGCGAGAAGTGGCTGAAGTACTTCCTCGACAACCGGCAGATTGCGTTCATGCGCGAGCTGCGCGACGCAGCAATCACGACACCTATGTCCTCGTATGCCAGTATCGACGTTGGTGTCGTCACGGGGAAGAACGAGTTTTTCGTGCTTTCATCCGAACAGGTAGAGGAGTTGGAGCTTGAAGGCTATACGACACCCTTGGTGTCTCGCTCTGCCCAGCTCAAGGGTAGCACAATCAGCAAGGCCGACTGGCAATCCCTCGCGGCCAAGGGTGATCGCGTTTACCTACTCAACATCTCAAAGGCGCAAGCCGGCAAGCTCAGTGCAAAACTTCGCCGGTACATCGAGGAAGGCGAGCGAAAGAACTTTCATAGGGGATACAAGTGCTCGATCCGTGATCCTTGGTATCTGGTGCCCTCTGTATGGGTACCGGACGGTTTTGCTTTTCGGCAGATTTACGATTTTCCGCGCATGGTACTGAATGCTTCGGGAGCCACGTCCACCGACACGATCCACCGGATACGAAGCCATGGCGCAGACCCGGAGCGGGTCATTGCCAACACGTACACCTGGCTCACGGCGGCGTCAGCCGAGATCGAAGGCCGGAGTTATGGCGGCGGTGTGCTGGAGCTTGAGCCAACAGAAGCCGAGCGGCTGCTGATGCCGGCGCAGCTCAACGGGGCGATGCCGCTTAAGGAAGTGGACCGGCTTGTCCGCGCCGGTCGGCTGGACGATGTTCTTGAAGAAAACGCAAAGATTATCCTGCGCGGGCATATGGGCCTGTCGGTCGCGGAGTGCAACCTCTTGAAGAGCGTCTGGACACAGATGCGGGACCGGCGGAACTCTCGTCGTCGCAGCGGGCGGAAAGGTACAGCATGACGGTCGTTAGCCCCAAGGATGCTGCCCGCCTCAAGGTGGCTGATCTGGTCCGGAAATTTCGCCGCAACGAAGCCGATTACCTCCGACCAGCCTATAACGAGACGCAGGCCCGCACCGACTTCATCACACCGCTGCTCGCGGCCTTTGGGTGGGACGTTCACAATGCAGCCGGCCAACCGCTCGGGCTTCGGGAAGTGATTGAAGAGGCGACGGTTGAAGTCGGAGAGGAAAGGCTTTCCAAGAAACCGGATTACGAGCTTCGCCTTGCCCGGCAGCGTAAGCTGTTTGTCGAAGCAAAGAAGCCGAGTGTGCGTATCGACCGCAACCGCGAAGCGGCGTTTCAAACGCGACGCTACGGGTACTCGGCCAGCCTACCCATCGCGATCCTGACCAATTTTCATCAGCTGGCGGTCTATGATTGCCGGCCGTCTCCAAACCTCACAGACGAAGCGCATGTCGCGCGCATCCTGCTGGTCAGATACGACGAGTTTGAAGCGCGTTTTGACGAGTTGTGGCCGCTTCTGTCGCGCGAGGCGGTATATTCTGGCGACTTTGATCGGCGATTCTCCGTCGATGTGACCCGGCAGGGCGCTAATCAGTTTGACGACTATTTCCTCCGCCAGGTGCGATCGTGGCGCGAGCGGCTGGCGCGAGATATTCACCGGCAAGTCCCCGGCCTTTCCCCGATAGAGCTGACCTATGCGGTACAGCTGTTCCTGTCGCGGATCGTGTTCCTGCGCATCTGCGAAGATCGCGATATCGAGCGATACGAGACGCTGCGCGGCTTGGCCGCCGGCAACAGTTTCGATGCTCTTATGGCGGAGCTGCGCCGTGCCGACGCTTTCTATGACTCCGGCCTGTTTCGGCTGCTCGATGATGCGCGGCTCGGCATTCGCATCAGCGATGACGTGCTGAGCGGCATCATCAACGAGCTGTATTACCCGCAGAGTCCCTACACCTTCGCGGTCGTGGAAACCGAAGTTCTAGGGGAAATCTACGAACAGTTCCTAGGCGAGACCATAACGATCGATGGTCATGGGAACGTCGAGATCGTCAGCAAACCGGAAGTGCGGGACAGCGGCGGCGTCGTGCCGACTCCACGTTACATCGTTGATGCCATCGTGCAGCGTACGCTTAGCCCTAAGCTGGCCGGAAAGTCTCCCGCCGATCTGGAGTCTTTCACGGTCGCTGACATCTGCTGCGGTTCGGGAATTTTCCTTCTATCGGCTTTCGAGTTTCTAACCGATCACTACCTCTCCTGGTACCTCGCCAACGATCGTACCAGCTATGTTGGCCGGACGATCTATGAGGCAGCTGCAGGGCAGTGGCGCCTGACCTTCAAGGAAAAGCGCCGCATCCTGCTGGCGCATATTCGCGGCGTCGATATCGACGCGAACGCGGTTGAAGTCGCCCGGTTCAGCCTCCTCCTGAAGTTGATCGAAGATGAGAGTGAAGCCGACCTGCGCGACTATGTAAATCGGACGGGCACGCCAGCGCTGCCGGACCTGAGTGGAACGCTGCGGGCGGGCAACAGTCTCGTCAGTCAGGCGGAGTGGACCGCCGCTAGGGGCAGTATGCCCGCGCGGATTCTGGAGCAGGTCAATCCGTTCTCTTGGGCCGACGAGTTTCCGACAGAACATGCGCGCGGCGGCTTCGATGTGATCGTTGGCAACCCGCCCTATATCCGCATCCAGAACATGCAGGCCTATTCGCCGGAGGAAGCCGCTTTCTATCGATCTGCCCGCTCCCCCTATACCACGTCGAAACAAGATAACTTTGACAAGTATGCGCTGTTCATTGAGCGCTCGCTGTCGCTCGTGCGGCCGGACGGCCGGTTGGGCTTCATCGTTCCGCACAAGTTCATGACGATCCAGGCGGGCAGGGCGCTTCGGCGGCTGGTGACGACGGGCCAACTGCTCGAAGAGATCGTGCACTTTGGCGTGCAGCAGGTATTCGGGCGCATGGCCACCAACTACACCTGCATCCTGATCCTTGACCGGCAAGGCAGAGACCATGTGGCTGTAGAGCGGGTGGAAACCTTGGATTCCTGGCGATATGGCACGCCAGGGCCGAGAAGCATCATGCCGGCCACCGAGCTCACAGATGACCCGTGGCAGTTTGCCGATGCCGATACGCGCGCGCTGTTTGACCGCGTCCGTGCGGTCTGTGGCCGTGAGCTCGGTGACGCAGCGGAGATCTTCGTTGGTGTCCAGACAAGCGCCGACGATATCTATATCTTCCGGGCCGCGGGTGAGACGCCGCAGACAGTGACGCTACGGTGGAATGGCCGCGATTGGCCGATCGAGCGCGGCATACTGCGCCCCTGCCTACTCGACGTCACCCTGTATCCCTACTCACGGGCTGAAGCGAACGCGTGGATGATTTTTCCATATGAGATCGTCAACGGAGCTAGGACGACGGCGCGGCTTATTCAGCCTGCGGAGATGGCGCAGCGCTTTCCTCTCTGTCTGGCCTATCTGACGGCGCGCCGAGCCGAACTGGAACGACGCAATATTGTCGGCGGCTCGGCGGCCACGCGCCAGTTCTATCAGTTTGGACGATCACAGAGCCTGACAAAATTTAACAGCCCGAAAATCATCCTTCCGATCCTGTCGCGCGAAGCGCGCTATGCCTACGACGACAACAACATCATGATGACAGGGGGCGGAAACGGCCCCTATTATCTGATCCGGCCGCGCGAGGGTGCGCCGGAGACGAATTTCTTCCTGATGGCCGTCCTGCATCACCCTTTAAGTGAAGCGATAGTGCGCACGCATACCAGCTCCTTCCGGGGTGGATATTATTCGCACGGCAAGCAGTTCATTGAGCATTTGCCAATTCCATCCGCGACGCCGGTAGAGCGGGCGGATATCGAAGCGCTCGTCGCGCAGCTGATTGCCGCAAATGATGCTGCTCAAGCCGCTCGGGTGCCGCATCAAAGGATTCTGCATGAGCGTCACGCGGCTGCGCTGCGCGACCAGGTTGAAGGGCGCGTAAGCCGGCTGTTTGGGCTTTCGGCGGCGGATATCGCGTTGGCGAAAGCTGTACCGATCCCAGCATGACCGAAGGGCGAGACCGCCCTGACGAACGGCAAACAAAAGCAATAGCGACTGGAAGGAGCCACTGTTCCGTGCATCTCTACTTTGGGGATAAAGTCGGCCTTGAGGTCGCGCAGTCTGTCCTCGTGGATGCTGCCTTCGTTGTTCCAGCGGATTTCGGCATCGATGCTGCGAACGGCCAGGTTCATCCTGCACAGGCGCCCTTGTGTGTGCCAGTCCACCTCCTTGCTTGCATCGACATCGCTGGGCCGAGTATCACGGAGATCGAGGATGCGCGCCAGCAGGAAATCCTTAAAGGAGTGGTCGGCGTAGCACCACGCTCTGGGAGGGTTCTGGCGGGGAGGGACCATCGCCGCGAGGGAGGGGAGGCCGCGCAGTCAGTTGTTCATGGTATTTTTCATGGTACGTCGCGCTTTATTCATTGATAACTAATTGATCTATATGAGATTTAAGTGTCTATTGATGTTCGATTGGGAATGATGGAAGCCAGCGGCGGCGATGGTGCCGATTGGCGGCAATTTTCGCCGTCACGCGAGGGCCGCAGGTAAAGTCCGTGGAAGCCGACCTGTCGGCGCACGTCCTAAGGTTCGGCCTCAACTATCGTTCTTGAGGGTGCTGCCGGCTGAAACCGGGGCCAAGCCCTCGCCGTCGGCGGCGACCGCGCCGCGGAGCATCGCGGCGAGGCTCGCGATGAAGGCGTGGATGCGCGGGGTTTTCGACAGATCCTGGTGGGTCAGCAGCCAGACCTCTGATTGGAGTTCCGGGATGGGTCCTTCGAGGCGGCGCAGGCCGAGCGGTCGCGCCACATAGTCCGGAAGGAGCGCCTTCCCGCCGCCCGCGGCGCATGCATGGCCAGCCGCCCACATGCTGTTCACGACGATAGCCGGCTCCGCGACGCCCAGCCGCTCCCTCAGCCATCGGGACGCAGGGATCGCGCCGAGCGACCGATCGAGCGCGATCCATTCTTGCTGCCCGGCGTCGCGCGCATAAATGCCGTAGCCGAAGCTGGCGGCGCGACGGCCGATCAGCGATTCCGGCGGCGAGCGGGTCGGGCGGATCGCGACCTCGGCCTCGTGCCGGGCGAGATCGGCCTCCTCGTTCGACAGGATGACATGGACGCGTACCAGCGGGTTGGCCGCGCGGAATTTCGCGACCGCCGGAAAAACGAGTGGTGCGAGCGAGTCGGTGGTCGTCGCGGTAATGGTTCCGGCGATCGCCGCCGCGGCGCCGGACAGCTTGCGGTTCAGCTCGGCGAGGCGCGCCTGCCCCTCCAGCGCGACCTGCACGATCATTTCGCCCTGCTCGGTCGGCCGCAGCCGCCCGTCCACGCGATGGAAGAGCCGCCCCGCCAGCCGCCTCTCGATCGCAGAGAGCCGGCGGTACAGCGTCGCCGGATGGGCGCCCAGCGCGGTGCCGGCCGCGCGGACGCTGCCCGCCCGCGCAATAGTGGCAATCAGATCCAGGTCGGCGTGGGCCAGCATGTCGCATTGATGCGAATGTTGTTCGCGATGAGCAATATATTTTTGCGTGGCCGCGACGATTATATGGCGGCTCCCAAAGGAGCCTTCCATGAAACGCCTATTGTACATCCAGGCCTCGCCGCGCGGCGCCCGGTCGCGTTCGGGGCACATCGCCGCGCGGTTGGTCGCCAACCTTCAGGCGCGGATTCCCGGCATCGAGGTCGATCTCCTCAACCTCTGGCGCGAGGAGCTGCCTGCGCTCGACGGCGATCTCATCGCCGCCAAATACTCCAGGCTGGCCGGCGCGGTCCTCGCGGGCCATGAGGCGCGCGCCTGGGCCGCGGTAGAAGCGATGGTGCGGCGGCTCGACGCCGCCGACCGGATCGTGATCAGCACCCCTCTCTGGAATTTCTCCATCCCCTATCGACTGAAGCACTACATCGATTTGGTGACTCAGCCGGGGCTTACCTTCAGCTTCGATCCGAAGACCGGCTACGAGCCTTTGCTGCGCAGCCGGCCGGTCGAGGTCGTGCTGGCGAGCGCGGGCGATTACCGCCTTGGTCTAAGCCGGGGGCGGCCCGATCTCGCCACGCCCTATCTCCGCGAGGCGCTCGCCTTCATCGGCCTTCGCGATGTCCGGTTCATTCCGGTCGGGCCGACGGTCGGCGGCGAGGCCGAAGTCGCCAACGCCATCGCGCGCGCGACCGGCGAGGCCGATCGCCTGCCGGAGGAGGCGTGAGCATGTCGAGCACGCTCGCCTGGTTCCTGCTCGCGCTCTCGGGGCTTATCGACGTCGCCTGGGCGATTGCGATCAAGAACGCGGACGGTTTTCGCAACCCGCTATGGGCGGGGATATCGATCGTCCTGCTGATCGCCTTCGTGGCGCTTCTGACGCGTGCGCTGGCGGTCCTTCCGCTAGGCGCGGCCTATGGCGTCTGGGTTGGAATCGGCGCGCTCGGATCAGTGATCGCCGGAACGATCTTCTTCGGCGAGCCGCTCTCGGCGGCGCGGTTCGGCTTCGCCGCTCTGATCGTCGCCGGGGTCGTCGGGCTCAGGACGACGGCGGCGTGACCGGATCACGGGCGGCTATGGCGTCAATCCCGCGACGTAGCTCGGCTCCCCTGACATGCAGTTCGAACCCGGTCGTGCCGGGCTCCTCCAGCCCGGGGCGCAGTTGCATCGTCGGGATCAGATAGTCGCCATCGTTCTGCCTGCGAAAGGGAATGGGGCGCGTCGTCGCAAGGGTGCGCATTCGCACGCGCAGCGCATCGGCGGTCCGCCCGAACGCTGCCGCATCAAGGCGGTCCGCCCGGTAGACGAGGAATGGGGGTAGGACCTCGTAGCCCGGATAGAAGAGAATGCCGTGGTGGATCGGGAAGAGCAGGTCCTCGATCGGCCCGTTGATCCCGCGCTTGTCATAATGCTCGGCCCAGCCGCCGACCGTGACGATCAGCATCGCGCGCTTCCCGGCCAGCGTGCCCTCGCCATAGCGGTCGCCCCAGCGCCGGTCGTTATGCTCGCCGACGCCATAGGCAAAGCCGAACGAAAAGACCCGGTCGACCCAGCCCTTCAGGATGGCGGGCATGCTGAACCACCAGAGCGGAAACTGGAGGATCAGGAGGTCTGCCCACCGCAGCTTCTCCTGCTCGGCGCGCACATCTTCGGTCAGCGCGCCGGCGGCGAAGGCTGCGCCCGAGGCGGCCGGGACCGTCAGCCGCTGGTTCCGCCGAAGCATGGGAAAGTCGCGGTGATCGACCTCCGACTTCCAGCCCCGGGCATAGAGGTCCGAGACCTGAACCTGATGCCCCAGCGCCCGCAGCTCGTTCACGGCGACGTCGCGAAGCGCGGCGCTGAGGGAACGAGGTTCCGGATGGGCAAAGACGAGCAGGATCTTCATCGGGCGGCCTTTCAAGCTGTACCGCTTGCCAGATGGCTCGCTCGCGATTGATGCGGTAGATATTCGGAATGAATATGTTCATGCCGGAAAATGGCTAGATCGGAAGTCACGCTGGAAAGGATGCGGACGTTCGTGCGGGTGGCCGAGCGCGGCAGCCTGTCGGCGGTTGCCCGCGAGCTGGGGATTGGCCAGTCGAGCGTATCGCGGCACCTGCGCGAGCTCGAGGAGGCGGTGGGCGCGCCGCTGCTCAGCCGCACCACCCGGCGCGTGAGGATGACCGGGGAGGGGAGCGCTTATTACGCGCACTGCGTGCAAATCCTCCGCCTCGTCGATCTGGCGGAGGACGAGGCGCGCAGCGCGCGCGGCGCGCCGGCGGGGACCATCCGGGTTTCCTGCACGGCCGCGCTCGGCGTACTGCATATCAGCCGCCTGCTCTTCGCCTTTCAGGACCTTTATCCGGACATCGGCATCGACCTCAGTCTCACCGACGAGCGCGTCGATCTCGTGCGCGAGGGCGTCGATCTCGCCATTCGCCTCGGGCCGCTGACCGACAGTTCGATGAAGGTCCGCGCGCTCGGCCATTCCCGCCGGCTGATGGTCGCCTCGCCCGCCTATCTCGCGCGAGCCGGGAGGCCGTCCCGCCCCGGGGACCTGTGCCACCACGAAGGCATCCGGATGACAAACATCGCGGGAAGCGACCGGCTGGTGCTGCTCTCCGCCGCCGGTAAACGGTACGACGTGCCCTTCGGTGGCAGGCTCCGGGTCGATCACGGTCTCGCCGCGCGCGAGGCGCTGGCCGCCGGCCGGGGCCTCGGGCCTGCACATCTCTGGCTGGTCGCGGACCTTCTGGCCGAAGGGCGCCTTGAGCAGATCCTGCTGAACTATGCCCCGACGCCGGTGCCGCTCAGCCTGCTGATCCAGCCGGAGCGCGCCGCCATTGCCCGTGTCCGCCTGCTCATCGACTTTCTCGACGAGCAGGTGCGGACCCTGCCGGGGATCGAGCGGTCGCCCTGATCCGGCGTGTCCCTCTAGCAGCAGTCTCCCGCCAGCTCGCGGGCGACCGCCTGCTCGAAGCGGCGCTGGTCGGCATCCTCGGCGCGGCGGGCGGCTTCGGCCGCGATGCGCGGCGAGGCAGGGACGCGCGCGGGGCGATAGCGGATGGTGAGCGTGCTTCCCCGCGTCACCGCCGCACCTCGAGGTTCAGCGCCGCGGCGATGTCGGTCCAGGACACGATCTTGAAGTTCTGCGTCTCCGCCGGGAGCACGTTGCGCCCGTCCTGCGCGATCATCGCGCCATGCTCGAAACCGGGGCCGAGATTGCGGCTGGTGACGTCCAGCCCGTCCGTCTCCGAAATTCCGTCGATGCCGCGCGCGCCGTCCGCGACGACGCGGAACGAGCCGAGATAGGCATTGTCGCCCTCGCGCCGGTAGACGGCATAGCTGTCATTGCCCTGGCTCGAGACGACGATATAGCCGCGCCCGCCGCCGAGATCGTAGATGCCCATCCCCTCGATATCGTCGCGGATCGCCGGGTTGCCGTCGACGCGATCGACAAGCCGCCGCTGCTCCGGCCCGCGCGGCTCGGCATTCAGCCGCCACAGGCCGACATCCTCCTCGCCGACCCAGAGCGTGCCGTTCTCGTCGTCGGCGACGCAGCCCTCGGTCTGGCTGGAAAAGCGGATGTCGCGGACCTGGCGGGCGCGCACGCGGCCCTCGCGGGTCGCGACCAGCTCCCACTGGCGGATGAGGCCGTCCGGATCGCTGATGAAGACGTAGGTGCGCCCGCCGCGGGCGCGGTACATGCACAGGCCATAGGGGTCGGAAAGGCCGGTCGGCTGCGGCCCGTCGGCGACGTCGATTAGCCGTTGCGCCTCGGGATCCAGCACATAGATGGCGATGCCGCCGTTCGTCCGGTTGCTTGCGGTGACCAGCACGACATCGCGCCCGCCGAGCCGGAAGCCGTCGCGCAGGTCGACATTGTTCATCTTGCCGTCGGCGGCGAAATGCAGCTCGCGCCCCGCCATGTCGTAGAGGTGCAGGCCGGCGCGCTTGTTGGTGCCGATCCAAAGGCTCGCCGCCGGGTCGGCCGGGTTCGGCCAGATCGCCGGATCGTCGGCGGCGTCGCCCGCCGACGGCACCGGCACCGATTCCACCCGCGCGCGCACGACGGGGAACTGCGGCTCGGCCGGCGCCCCCATGCCTTGCGGCGCGCCGACATTGAGGCCGAGCGCGGCGGCGACGGCGCGGAAATCGATGATCTCGTAGCGCCGCGCATTCTCGTTCGCGGCGACGAGCGCGCCGTTGGGCAGCGCCGGCCCCAGCGCCGCGCTGGTTGCGAACAGCCCCGAAGGCTCTTCCACCGCCGCGCCGTCCGCGCCGGTCAGCGTGAGCGCGCCCACGAAGCGGTGGTCGTTCTCGCGGTCGTAGACGAGCAGGCGGTTCGCCGAGGCGTCGGAGGCGACGAGGAAGCGCGCGCCGGGGCCGCCGTCGTAGAGGGCGAGGCCGGCGACCTCGTCGTCGATATGGCCGATCCGGCCGACGTCCACGACGCGCGGCGAGGCGTCCGCCTCGGGATTGGCGTCGAAGCGCCAGATGCCGGTCGCCTCATGCGCGACGTAGAGATCGCCGGTGCGGTCATCGACGACGCAATAGGTGACGGGCGAGGGGAAGCTCAGCCGCCGCGCCTGCCGCGCGTCCATGCGACCGTCCGCGGTCGGATAGAGCAGCAGCTGGTCGATTTCGCCCCCGTCGCTGACGACGAAGGCATAGAGCGCGCCATCACCCCCATTGCGGAAGAGGCAGACATTCTCCGCCGCGAAGCCGAGCTGGATCGCGCGCGCGCTGATCTCGCGCGACGCATCGCCGTCGCGCTCGAACAGGCGCAGGCGATTGTCCGTGTTGTCGGTGACCGCGAGGATCGTCGCGCGCCGCCCGTTCAGGTCCACGCCCGCGCGCACATCCACCCCGGAGGCGTCGCCGGCGGGGAAGGCGCCGAGGCGCGCGCCGGAAAGGTCATAGACCTCAAGCCCGCCCAGCTCGGCGGTGCCGATCAGCTGCGCGCCGGCGGAATCGACGTCGATTATCGCCTGGTTGGATTCGTCCCGCGCCGTCGGCTGGGTCGCGACGGCGGCCGTCACCGCGGCCGGCGCGGGCTCCTGTGCCCCGCCTGCAACAGGTGGCATCAAAAAGAGCGCGAAAGCGGCGCTGGCGAGCCAGGGCCTGCCGGTGCGAGTCATCGGATCCTCCCCGCTTATGTCACGATCCCATCACCCATGCCGGATAATCGGCGCGGGTGCCGGTTGCAAGGCATATTCCAAAATGGTTGCAATATAGAATTTCTGTTCATATGATCCGCTGAAACAAGGCCACCGGCGGAAAGCCGAGTCGTTCTATGGGGGAGGAAACATGAGCATCAGGCGCGGATCGATCGTTCAGCTTTTTCTGACGTCCACCTTTCTCGTGATGCCGGCGGCGCTCTCCGCCCAGGCGGGCGCGGCGGCCCAGGATGATCAGGAGATCGTCGTGAGCGGTCGGCGCGCCGCGGACCGCGCCGCGATCGAGACGCAGCGCGAGGCGGACAACCAGGTGAACCAGGTCCGGGCCGACGACATCGGCCGCCTGCCCGACCAGAACGTTGCCGAGACGCTCCGCCGCCTCCCGGGTCTCAGCGTCCAGAACGACCAAGGCGAGGGCCGCTACCTCACCGTGCGCGGCGTGTCGCCGGACCTGCTCAACGTCACGCTGAACGGCCAGACCGCGGCGGCGCCGGAGCCCGACGCGCGCCAGGTGAAGCTCGACGACATCCCCTCGGCGCTGGTCGGGGCGGTGACCGTTTCGAAGACGCTCACCCCCGACCTCGACGCCAACGCCATCGCCGGTTCGGCCAATATCGAGACCGTCACGGCCTTTGACCGCCCGCGCGCCTTCGGCAGCGCGCGCGCGGCCTATGGCTTCAACCAGATCGCCGATCGCGATCCGTACGAGTTCGACGGCTCGTTCGGCACGCGCTTCGGCCCGGGGCGGCAGTTGGGCATCGTCATTGCCGGCAACTACTCGCGCCGGTTCATCGCCCCGCAGAACATCCAGTCCGGCGGCAATTGGGAGGAGGTGAACGGCTTCGACCTGCCGCTCCGCCAGGTTCTGCGGCAATATGAGACGCGGCGCGAGCGCTACGGCGCTGTGCTCAACCTCGACTGGCGGCCGACCGACCAGGTGCGGACCTTCGCGCGCTTCCTCTACTCGCAGTTCAATGATTCCGAGGCGCGGCCCGGCTTCACGATCAAGCTGGACGACGACGAGATCACGAACCAGACCGCGACCGGCGGCGACTACACCGCCGCCAAGGGCGAGCGCGCCCTGCGCAACCGGGAGGAGGATTCGAACACCTTCACGGCCTCGGTCGGCGGCGAGTTCGACTTCGGGCCGAGCTGGCTCCGGATCGAGGGCAGCTACACGCGCGCCCGCAAGCGCGATCCCAATCGCAACCAGGTCGTGTTCGCGACCAAGAATCTGACCGGCAGCTACGACCTGACGGATTCGATCCCACAATATTTCCCCGACGCGAACTCGTTCGATCCGAGCCGGTACAAGTTCGACGAGGCGAACTACGACAACCGCCGGTCGCAGGAGACGCTGTGGCAGGGGCGGGTCGATTTCCGCACGCCGATCGGCCTCGGCGACGATTCGAACGTCCAGTTGGGCCTCAAGTTCACCAGCCGGCGCAAGTTCAACGACGAGAACTCGATCACCTATGGCGGCTTCGACGGCACGCTGAACATGGACCAGGTGCTCAGCAGCCCGGTTGACGCCATCTTCAAGGGTCGGTTCCCGTTCGGCCCGACGATCGATCGTGGGCTCTTCGATCGCTTCCTGCGCAGCAACATCAACGATTTCGAGATCGACGAGGAAGCGACGGTCGGCGACAGTCTCGCCGCCGACTACCGGATCAACGAGCGCATCCTCGCCGCCTATGCGATGGCGACGCTGCGCTTCGGCGATCTCACCATCATTCCGGGCGTGCGCGTCGAGCACACCCGGAGCAGATATGCGGCGATTGCGGTGCTCGACACATACACGCTCGATGATCTCGATCGCGGCTACGACACGTTCGGGCGCCAGAGCTACACGGACTGGTTCCCCGGCATCAATCTGCGCTACAACGTGACGCGCAACCTGGTGCTGCGCGGCGCGATCACCCGCGCGATCGGCCGGCCCAATTACGAGCAGCTCGCGCCGACGACCGTGGTGAACACCTCGGACAACGAAGTCGAGCTCGGCAATCCGGATCTCGCGCCGCTGCGCTCGACCAATTTCGACGCCGCGCTCGAATATTATATCGGCCGCAGCGGCATTCTCAGCGTCGCCGCCTTCTACAAGGACATCTCCAACCCGATCTACAACGCGACGACGGTGGAGAGCGGCACCTATGCCGGCCAGGCGCTGGTCAACGCGCAGGTGACGCGGCCGGTCAACGCCGACAGCGCGACGGTGCGCGGCATCGAGTTCAACGCGCAGTACGAGCTGAACTTCCTGCCCTCGCCGCTCGACGGCTTCAGCATCGGCGGCAGCCTCACCTTCGTTCGCAGCCGGGCGAGCGGCATCCCGAACCGTCCGGGCGAGAGGCTCCCGCTCGCCAGCCAGTCGAACCGCGTCGCCTCGGCCTTCCTCTCCTACGAGAAGTACGGGCTGTCGGCGCGCGTCGCCTACACCTACCGCTCGGCCTACCTGCTCGAGCCGGGGGAGAGCCGCGAGAACGACATCTATGTCGCCAACTTCCACCAGTGGGATGCCCGGATCGGCTACGACATCACGCCGAACATCAACATCTTCCTGGAGGGCTCGAACCTGAACGACGCGCCGAACCGCTTCTACCAGGGCTTCCGCCGCAGGCTCGATGAGATCGAGCGCTACGGCTACACGATCCGCGGCGGCATCCAGTTGCGGCTGTAGATCGGACGGGTCAGGATCGACGGCCAACGACATCGGGACGAGCGGGGTGCGCGCATGATGGGTTCCTTCGGCCGCTTCTTCGCGACCAGCCCGGACGCGCCCCGGATCGCCGATCCCGACCGCATCGATACCCTTTTCCGACGCCATCGGCTGAGGGTGATGATCGCCATCACCCTCGGCTATGGTCTCATCTACACCTGCCGCCTCGCGCTCGGCGTGGTGAAGAAGCCGTTGATCGACGAGGGCATCTTCACCGCGAGCGAGCTCGGCCTGATCGGCTCGGCGCTGTTCTACACCTACGCGATCGGCAAGCTCACCAATGGCTTCCTCGCCGATCACGCCAATATCCGCCGCGCGTTGACCGCGACCTTCCTGCTTTCCGCTCTATGCAACATCGCCATGGGCTTCAGCGAGGCGGTGCTGCTCGCGGCGCTGATCTGGGGCCTGAACGGCTGGTTTCAGAGCTTTGGCGCGCCCGGCGGCGTGGTCGCGATGACCGCCTGGTTCTCGAACCGCGAGCGGGGCCGCATGTACGGCATTTGGAGCACCGCCCATTCGATCGGCGAGGGGCTCACCTTCCTCGTCGTGGGCACGCTGGTGGCGTTCGCCGGCTGGCGCTGGGGCTTCTGGGGGCCGGGCCTGATCGGCGTCCTCACCGCCATCGCCTGCTATGCGCTGTTGCGCGACCGGCCACAGTCGATGGGCCTGCCCAACGTCAACGAGTGGAAGAACGACTTCTACGGCGGCGAGCCGCCGAAGGAGAGCGCCGGCAGCGTGCTGCGCCTGCAGCTCTCCATCCTCAAGATCCCGGCGATCTGGGTGCTCGCCCTGTCGAGCGCGCTCACCTACGTCACGCGCTACGCGATCAACAGCTGGGGCGTCCTCTACCTTCAGGAGGCGCGCGGCTTCTCGCTCCCGGCCGCCGGCTCGGTGCTGATGCTGAACACGCTCGCCGGCATGGCCGGGGCGGTCGCCTTCGGCTTCATCTCCGACAAGGTGTTCGATGCGCGCCGGCCGCCGGCGAACCTGCTGTTCGGCATTCTCGAAGTGGTCGGCCTGCTGGTGATCTTCTTCGGCCCCACCAACATCTACGTGCTGTGCGCCGGCATGATCCTGTTCGGCATGGGCCTCACCGGCCTCGTCACCTCGCTCGGTGGCTTGTTCGCCGTGGACATCGCGCCCAAGCGCGTCGCCGGCGCGGCGATGGGGGTGATCGGCGTGTTCAGCTATATCGGCGCGGCGATCCAGGAGCAGATCTCCGGCGCGCTGATCCAGCGCGGCACGCACATGGTCGATGGCGCGAGGACCTACGATTTCGGCCCGGCCATCTGGTTCTGGATCGGCTGCTCGGTGCTCGCGACCCTGCTCGCGGCGACGCTGTGGCGCACCAGGCTGCGCGACTGAGGCGGCGACCGTCACCGCCCGCCCCCGAAGGCGCGGCGCACCGTGAGTACGAAGATCGGCGTGGACGAGATCGAGAGATGTTCGATGCTCTCGACGGCCCCGAGCGCGCGCGATCCGGCATAGTTCCAACGCGTCTCGCGGACGCGGCGGGTGGTGAGGTCCCGCGCCTCGAAGCGAATGCGCCAGGCGGAGGAGGGACGGAACTCGACGTGGACGTCCAGCATCGCCGCCTTGCGCTCGAGCCGGACCTCGTCGAAGCGGAACTGCCATTCGTGATGCGGGACGCCGAGATCGGCGCCCCAGCTCCAGCGGCCGCCCGGGATGTCGTGGACGAGGCCAATGTCCGCCTCGAACGGTCGGTCCTCAGAGATGATGCGGCGATGGCCCGTCACCGGATCGGTGACGCGGCTGCGGATCAGAGTCGCCGAGGCGCGCAGCTGCATTCCGGGGGTGCCGAGCCGGCCGAAGGGCAGGGTGAGTTCGGCGTGGCCGACATGCCGTCTGCCGCCGCCGATATTGCCGACGGCGTCGAAGATCTTGCCGTCCGCCTCCACCGCGACGCGATCGATCACGTCGGCGATCCATTCGTGGCGATAGGAGAGGATCAGTGCGCCGTCGCCCCAGAAGCGCCGCTCCCAGGTCGCGCCCGCGCTCCATGTCGCGGGCGGGCGCAGCGACTGCGCGCCCGCGCTGACGTCGCCGCGGTCGAGCGAGGCGGAGGAGACGAAATCGTCGAAGTCGAGCTGGCCGACGCTGCGCTCGGCCACGAGCCGCGCCTGGCCGCCGGCGACGGGCGTCGCCACCGAAACGCGCGGCTTCCAGTAGAAGAGGGAGAGCGACCGGCCGGAATCGCCCGCCGCGCGGATCGACGAGACCTCGGCGCGCAGCGATGGCTCGATCAGGAGCGACGGCGTCGCCTGCCAGGTGGCGCCCAGCGCCGCCTCGCCGCGACGCTCCGTGACGCGCGCGTCGGAGCCGGGAAGTGGCACCTCGACGCCGCCGCGCTCCAGCGCCGTCTCGCTGTCGAGCGCGTTGATCGCGCCCTCGATGCTCGCGTTCAGCGCAAGGCGCGGGTCGTCGCGGCGATACTCGGCGCGCAGCACGCTCTCGCCGAGGTCGGTCGCCTCGGCGAAGCGCTCGTCCTCCTCGCGTTCGAGGGCGCGCAGCCGGTTGAAGCGATGCAGGCCGATGATTTCGATCCGGTCTCGGGGCCCGAGCGCGCGGCGGAAGCTGCCGCTCGCCTCTCCGCGCCAGACGCGCTCGCGCGTGGCCGTGCGATCGTCGCCCCGCCGCTTGTCCTCGTCGTTCGCCTCGCGCGCGAGGCTCGCATGGGCGGCCAGCGCGCCGCCGAGCAGCGGCGTCGCGTAATCGAGGCTGCCGGAGACGGTGCGGTCCACCTCCCACTGCCGCCGCCGCTCGTCGGAGAGCGGATTGCCGGCGGTGTCGATCTCGACCAGCCGGCCGCGCCCGGATTCGTCGTCCACCTCGGTCGCAAGGGCGAGCGCGGCCTCGATCCGTCGCTCGCCGTTCTCATGCGACAGCTCGATCCTGCCCTGCTCTCGGAGCAGGCCGTCCTCGGCGATCCACGCGCCGAACTCGGCCGCGCCGCGCGTGCTCGCGACGCGACGGCGCACGACATTGGCGATCACGTCATAGCCCGCCATGTCGATGCCCCGCGCGCCGCCGCGAACCAGCTCGATCCGCTCGACGCTCCCCGCCGGGATGCGGCGCAGCAGCTCGGCGAGGCCCTGCTCCTTGCTCGCCGGCGCCCGGCCGTCGATCAGTACGTTGCCGCGCGCACCGCCGAAGCCACGCACGTCCTCGTCGCCCTCGATCAGGGTGAAGCCGGGCAGGCGGCGGATCATGTCATAGGCGTCGGCGGGCCGCGCGGCGGCGAAGAAGTCCGGCGCGAACACCAGCACGCCGTCCGCCGCCGGCGTCTGGGCGAGCGCAGGCGTTGCGGCGAGCGAAAGAACGGCGCCCAGCAGGGCAAGTCGGCGTCGTTGCGGCATCGTGGTCCCCTTTGCCCATGGGCTAGCCCGCGATCGCTGACGCCGCGCCGTCGCCGCATGTCAGCGGCGTGTCAGCGAGGCGGGATTAGGGCTGCGGCCCCATGAGCAAGCGAACCCTCCTCGTCGCCGCCACAGCGGCGCTCGTCGCGGTCCCGGCCACGCTGGCGACCGTTTCCCCAACCCCGGCCGCGGCGAGCAAGCCCGGCGACCACGATTATGCGCGCGAGGCGGTGCGCCGCGGCGAGATCCTGCCGATCACCCGCATTCTGCCGATCGTGCAGCAGCGCGTGCCCGGCGACGTCATCGAGATCGAGCTCGATTCGCACGACCATGGCCGGCGGATCGAGTATGAGATCAAGGTGCTGACCGCGTCCGGCCGGGTGATCGAGGTCAAGGTCGATGCGCGCACCGGCCGGATAAGGGAGATCGAGGAGGACTGATGCGGGCGATGGTGGTCGAGGACGAGCCGGACGTCGCCGAAGACCTCCGCCGCGCGCTCGAGGCCGCCGGCTTCGTCGTCGACGTTTCCGGGGACGGCCGCGACGCCTGGTTCCAGGGCGATGTCGAGGATTACGACGTCGCCGTCCTTGATCTCGGCCTGCCGCAGCTCGATGGCCTTTCGGTGCTGAAGCGCTGGCGCGCCGCGGGGCGGCAGCTTCCCGTCATCATCCTCTCCGCGCGCGGCGACTGGACTGAGCGGGTCGAGGGGATCGAGGCCGGCGCCGACGACTACCTCCCCAAGCCTTTCAAGATGGCCGAGCTGATCGCGCGGGTGCGCGGGCTCGTCCGCCGCGCCAGCGGCCGGCCGAGCAACGTCATTACCGTGGGGCAGCTGCGCGTCGACAGCGCGCGAATGACGGTGGAACTGGCGGGCGTCCCGCTGCGCCTCTCGCCGCTGGAGTTTCGCCTGATCGATTATCTTGCGCACCAGAACGGCCGCGCGGTTTCAACCGGCGAGCTGGCCGACCATCTCTACGGCGCCGAATCCGCCAGCGACGCCAACGCGATCGAGGCGCTGGTGGCGCGGCTGCGGCGCAAGCATGGCGCGGGGCTGATCGCGACGCGGCGCGGCTTCGGCTACGTGCTGGAAGGCGCGGCGTGATCGTCCGCTCGCTGCGCTGGCGCCTGCTGATCGCCGGCGGCATCGCGATTTTCCTCGCGCTCGTCGTCGCCTGGGCGCTGATGATGCTGCTGTTCGAGCGCCATCTGGAGCGGCGCGTCGCCGCCGAGCTGGAGCAGGACGCGATCCGCGTCGTCGCCGGCATCGCGATCGCGCCGGACGGGCGCTTTTCGATCGACGAGCCGCCCGCCGACGCGCGTTTCCAGACGCCGCTTGGCGGGCTCTACTGGCAGGCGACATGGCGCGGGCAGGCGCGGCGTTCGCCCTCGCTCTGGGACCAGGCGTTGCCGCCGCCGCCCAGCGCGCCGGCGGCGAGCGAGTGGCGCACGCGGATCGCGCCGGGGCCGTTCGAGCAGCGCCTCATCTATCTCGAACGCATGGTCGTGCCGGAGCGCGGCGGCGCGCCGGTGCTGGTGCAGGTGGCGCAGGACGCCGCCGTCATCGACGCCGCCGGGCGCGAGTTCGGGCGCGAGCTGGCGCTGTTCCTCGCGCTGCTCTGGCTGTTCCTCGCCGCGGCGGCCTGGCTGCAGGTGCATCTGGGGCTGAGGCCGCTGCGCCAGATTCCGGGCCTGCTCGCCCAGCTCGAGCAGAGCCCGAGCGCGCGCCTGCCCGACGACGGCGCGAGCGAGGTGCGGCCGCTGGTCGGCGCGATCAACCGCCTCGCCGAGGCGCGCGAGCAGGACCTCGAGCGCGCCCGCCGCCGCGCCACCGACCTTGCCCATGGCCTCAAGACGCCGATCGCCGCCGCGGCGGCGCAGCTCCGGCGCGCCGGAGACGATGCCGACCATGTCGCCGGCGTCGAGAAGGCGCTGGCGGCGATGAAGCGCGTCGTTGATGCGGAGCTGGCGCGCTCGCGCGTCGCCGCGGCGGGACGCGCTGCCGGCCGCGCCGACTGCCTCGCGACGGTGGAGCGGCTGGTCGCGGTGCTGGAGCGGACCGAGGCGGGCGAGCGGCTGGTGCTCGACGTCGAGATTTCCCCCGGCCTCATCGCGCCGCTCGCCGAGGAGGATCTGACCGAGGCGCTGGGCGGCATCGCCGAGAATGCGGTGCGCTATGCGCGGCGGCGCGTAGTCTTTGGCGGCGCGCGCGAGGACAGTTCGGTGCGGCTTTGGGTGGAGGATGACGGCCCCGGCATCGACCGGGCGCAGATGGCGCGCGCGCTGGAGCGGGGCCTGAGGCTCGACGAGAGCGGGGGGCAGGGGCTGGGCCTGGCCATCGCCCGCGACCTTGCCGAGGCGACCGGCGGAAGCCTTTCCCTGTCGCGCGCCGCGCTCGGCGGGCTGCGCGTCGAACTTGGCTGGTCGGCCTAGCCGGCGAGCGCCCGTTCCACGATCGCGTCGAAACGTTCGAGCGGGCAGGGGGCGGGATCGCCGCCGCCCGCGTCGCAGCCAGGGATCGAAAGATAGATGCGATAGCCGGGCGCGGCTGGATCGAGCCGCTCCTGATTGCGGAGCTGGTCCATCGTCTGCGCGCGGAAGAAGGCGCGCACGTAGCGATGGCCGTTCGCGCCGGACAGCAGCTCGAAGCCGAGCGCGCCGCCGGGCGGGATGTCGTCGCGCGGGTAGGAGGGCACCTGCCACGTGAGGCCGAGGAGGCTTCCGATGTCGGCGACATTGGTGTCGTGGCCGAACAGCAGCATGAAGCGCGGCCCCTCCGGCGCGCCGAGCGCGGCCTGCATCTCGCGCACCAGCGGTCCCGCCGCGCGCCGCGCGACCAGCCGGGAGCCGTTCTCGTAGCGGAACTTGACCGGGTGGAAGATCAGCAGCCGTTCGATCTCCTCGCGCGTCACGCGGTCCCAGCCGACCTCGCTCATCGGCTTGCCCTCGAGATATTCGAGCAGGAAGGTCTGGCTCACCGTCGAGCCGATGCCGAGCGGGCCTTCGAGGTCGGGGCGATCGTGCGGGTTGCCGGCGAGGCGGCTCGGCACGTTCACCAGCGTGCAGGGATCGAGGCTCCCCGGCGTCGGCTGGCCCTCGTTCGCGCCGCAGCCGAGCACGCGGGCGAGCAGCTCGATCTCGCCCCGGCGCGCCGCCGCCTCGGCCTCGATGCCGCCCGGCGGGGCGAGCGCCTCGGCCTGCCGCAGCGCCTCGGCGCCGTCGAAATCGGCCGGGCCGGAATCGAGCGGGTGGAAGACCCAGTCCTCTGGCCCCTCGCGCTCGGGATGGACAACGGCGACGCCGCAACCCGGCAGCAGCGTTTCGACATAGGCTTCGCCGGTGCGGATCGCGCGCTGCTTGGCGCTGGCCTTGGCGACGATGGCGCCCTCGGGCAGGCATCCCTGGGCGGGGAGCAGGCCGCGGCGGACATAGTCGATTCGGTCGGCCTCGCCGAGCAGGCGGATGCCCGCCTCGCCGCGCGGGGTGAGCAGGCCCCAGTCCACCGGCCAGCTCGGCCAGGGATCGCGCGCGTAATTGTCGCCCCGCGCCGGGTCCTTCGTCGGCGGGCGGATGCCGTGGCGCATGACGAAGACGACGCGCTCCAGCCTCAGCGCGCCGGACGGCGCGGCGCTGGCGGAAACCGGCGCGGCGTCGTTCGTCGTGGCGCAGGCGGCGAGGCTGGCGATCGCGAACGCGCACAGGCCCGCGCGAAGCAGGGGAGCGATCTTCATAGGTCCTCCACGGGTCGGAGCGCTTCCACCAGCGCTTCGTGCAGTTGAGGGGTGGCCGCGAGCACGGTGCCGCCCATCAGGTCGAGCGGCCGGCCGAGCGTGTCGGTGACCTTGCCGCCCGCCTCGCTCACCAGGATCGCGCCCGCCGCCATGTCCCAGGCGCTGACGCTCTGCTCCCAGTAGCAATCGAAGCGGCCGCAGGCGACCCAGGCCATGTCCACCGCGCCGGCGCCGAGCCGGCGGATGCCGGAGATGCGCGGTGTGAGCCGCTCCATCTCCGCGTAGAACTGCTCGTGGCGCGGCTTGCCCGCGAAGGGGATGCCGACCGCGAGCAGCGCCTCGATCATGCCCTGGCGTTGCGAGACGCGGATCGGCTGGCCGTTGAGCCATGCGCCGCGCCCTTCCTCCGCCCAGAAAGTCTCACCCATCATCGGCACATGGGTGACGCCGGCGATCACCTGCCCGTCACGTGCGAGCGCGACGTTCACCGCGAACAGCGGCACGCCGCACAGGAAGTTCGCGGTGCCGTCGAGCGGATCGACGATCCAGACGTGCGACTTGTCCTTGCCTTCGACCAGCCCGCCCTCCTCGCCGAGGAAGCCGTAGTCCGGCCGGAAGGCGGCAAGGTGGGAGCGCACGGTCGCCTCCGCGCGCAGGTCCGCCTCGGTGAAGGGGTCGGCGAGCCCGGCCTTGTGGCGGATTTCGAGCGAGGCGAGGGCGGCGAAGTCCTGCTTCAGCCGGTCGCCCGCGGCGCGCGCGGCGGAGAGCATGGCGACGACGGTTTCGGAGGGCTGCGTCATCGCGACTGCTTCACGATCCACTCGTGCGCGGGATCGTTGCGGAAGATCCACTGCCGGTGCGGCCCCGCCATGACGTTGAGATAATAGAGGTCGTATCCGTGCGGCGCGCCGGCGGGATGGTAGCCGCGCGGCACCATCACGACGTCGCCATCCTCCACCGTCATCGTCTCGTCGAGGCTGCGGTCGTCGGTATAGACGCGCTGCACGGCGAAGCCCTGCGGGGGCGAGATGCGGTGATAATAGGTTTCCTCCAGCGCCGTCTCCGCGCCGGGCGCGGCGCTGTCGTGCTTGTGCGGCGGATAGCTGGACCAGTGGCCGCCCGGCGTGATCACCTCGACGACGAGCAGGCTGTCCGCCGGCTCGGTTTCGGGGAGGATGTTGCGCACGAAGCGCTGGTTGGTGCCCTGGCCCCGGATTTCGCGCGACATGCAGGCGGGATCGATCAGGCGGGCCGACCGGCCCGGCTTGCCAGGCGCGGTGCCGATCGCGAGTTCCACATCGCTGCGCGCGGTGACGGCGTAGCTCGCGCCGGCGGGCACATAGACGGCGGCGGGCGCCTTGTCCTCGAACACGCTCGCCCGGCCGCCGATGCCGTCGTAGCTTTCGGCGCCGACGCGCACGTCGGCGGTGCCGGTGAGGACGACGAGGCAGGCCTCGCGGCCCGCCTCGCCGCCCTCGTGGCTCTGGCCGGGCCGAAGTTTCGCGACCTTGAAGCCGACATAGTGCCAGCCTGCCGATTCCGGCGTGACCTCGAGGACGCAGCCGGCCGCGTCCGGCGCGTGGGGGCGGACCTTCAGCGTCATGCCGCCTCCTTGAGGCCGGCGGCTGCGGCCTTCTCCTTCAGCGTGCGGATGCCGATCTCGCCATAGGATTTCGGGTCGGCGATCGCCGGGTCCTGCTCGGCCTCGACGATGATCCAGCCGGCATAGTCGATGTCCGCCAGCGCGCGCATCACCGCGCCGAAATCCAGCCCGCCGTCGCCCGGCACGGTGAACATGCCGGCGAGCACCCCTTCGAGGAAGCTGCCACCCTGCGCCTGCACCACCGAGAAGATGTCTTGGCGCACGTCCTTGCAGTGAACGTGCGCGACGCGCCCGGGCGCGCGTCGGATCAGCCCGACCGCGTCGATCCCGCCGAGCGCGGCGTGGCCGGTGTCGACGGTGAGACCGACGCTCGCGCCGGTGTGGCGCAGGAAGCGTTCCATGTCCTCGGGCCGCTCGACGACGGTGCCGACATGGTGGTGGTAGGCGAAGCGCAGCCCCTCGCCGGCGATATAGTCGGCCACCTGGGTCAGACGATGACCGAAGACCGGCCAGTCCTCTTCGGCGAGGCGCGGCGTGCGCGAAAGCGGGACCGACCTGTCGCCATGAATGGCGTTGCTGGTCTCGGCCTGGATGAAGACGGTGCAGCCCAGCGACTTGAGCAGGCCGAGATGGCCTTGCAGCGCCTCGATCTCCGCCTCGGCCGAGCGGGTGAGCAGGCTCGCGCTGTACCAGCCGCCGACCAGATCCAGCGAGAAGCGCGAGAGCAAGGCGCGCAGCTCGGCGGGCGCGCGGGGGAACTTGCCACCCAGCTCGATGCCGACGAAGCCGAGGTCACGCGCGTCGGCGAGCACCGTCTCCAGCGGCGTGTCGCCGCCAAGCTCCGGCATGTCGTCGTTGATCCACGCGATCGGGCTCACCCCGAAGCGAATGTTCATCGCAGGACCTTCCTGATCTGGTCTTCATAGGCCGCGCGCGCGGCGCGCACCTGGTCGCGCTCGGAGACTTCGGGCACGGCGACATCCCACCACGCGCCGCCCGCTTCGGTCGAGGCGGCGGGATCGGTTTCGATCACGATCACATAGCTGCGATCGGCCGCGGCCGCCCGCTCCAGCGCGACCTCGAACTGGGTGAGGTTGGCGACCTTTTCCGAAATCGCGCCGAGGCTCGCGGCGTGGGCGGCGAAATCGATGTCGCTTTCCACCACGTGGCGGGCGTCGTCGAGCAGGTTGTTGAACGGCCGCCCGCCCGTCGCCTGCTGCAGCCGATTGATGCAGCCGAAGCCGCGATTGTCGAGCACCAGCACGACCAGCTTGAGGCCGAGCATCACCGAGGTGGCGAGCTCCGAGTTCATCATCAGATAGGAGCCGTCGCCGACCATCACATAGACGTCGCGCTCCGGCGCGGCGAGCTTCACGCCGAGGCCGCCGGCGATCTCGTAGCCCATGCAGGAATAGCCATATTCGAGATGGTAGCCGCCGGGCTTGTGGACCCGCCAGAGCTTGTGCAGCTCGCCGGGAAGGCCGCCGGCGGCGCCGACGACGATTGCGTCCTCATTGGCGTGACGCCACACCGCGCCGATCACCTGCGCGTCGGAGGGCAGGGGGGTGTCGGTCGCCGCGGTGGCGTTGCCCCAGGCCTGGTTCCACTGCGCGAGCCTGACCCTGGTCTCGGCCGTCCAGCCCGATGGCGCCCGCCAGCCGGCGAGACGGCGGCTGAGCTCCTCGATCACGACGCGCGCGTCGCCGACGACGGGGATCGCGCCATGCTTGTGCGCGTCGAAGGCGGCGACGTTGACCTGCACCAGCCGACGCCCGGGCCGCGCGAAGAGCGCGCGCGAGCCGGTGGTGAAATCCTGCAAGCGAGTGCCGATGCCGACGATCAGGTCGGCGCGCTCGGCGGCCGCGTTCGCGGCGGCGGTGCCGGTGACGCCGATGCTGCCGAGCGCGGCGGGATGGTCCCAGGCGAGCGCGCCCTTGCCGGCCTGAGTCTCGCCGACCGGGATGCCGGTCGCGGCGGCGAATTCGTCAAGCGCGCCTTCCGCGTCCGCGTAGAGCACGCCGCCGCCGGCGACGATCAGCGGCGCCTCGGCGCGGCGGAGAAGCGCCTCCAGCTCCTCCAGCTCGGCGCAGTCGGGCTGTGGCGCGCGCATCGCCCACAGGCGCTTCTCGAAGAAGGAGAGGGGATAGTCGAACGCCTCGGCCTGCACGTCCTGGCAGAAGGCGAGCGTCACCGGTCCGCAGCTCGCCGGATCGAGCATCGTCGCCATCGCGCGCGGCAGCGCGTCGAGCAGCTGTTCGGGCCGCGTGATCCGGTCGAAATAGCGCGAGACGGGGCGGAAGCAGTCGTTGGCCGAGACGGTGCCGTCGCCGAAATCCTCGATCTGCTGGAGCACCGGGTCCGGGCGGCGACTGGCATAGACGTCGCCGGGCAGCAGCAGGACCGGGAGGCGGTTGACGTGGGCGAGTGCGGCGGCGGTCACCATGTTGGTGGCGCCCGGCCCGATCGAGGTGGTGCAGACCATCGCCCGGCGACGGCGCGACTGCTTGGCGAAGGCGATCGCGGCGTGCGCCATCGCCTGCTCGTTATGGGCGCGGAAGGTGGGAAGCACGTCCTCGGCGGCGGCGAGCGCCTCGCCCAGCCCGGCGACATTGCCGTGGCCGAAGATCGCCCACACCCCGGCGAAATAGGGAATCTCGCCGCCGGACCCGTCCGGCACGAACTGGTGGGCAAGGTAACGGATGGCGGCCTGCGCCGCCGTCAGTCGAATCGTCGTCACGCCGCACGCTCCACTTGCCCGCGCGCCGCGCGCCACGCCTCGACCAGCGAGGCAAGCCGCGCCGCCATCGCCGCCACCGCGCCTTCGTCGTCGAGCGCGCCGGCGAGCCAGTCGCGGGCGACATCGTAGAAGATCGACCGACCGACCGCGAAGCCCTTGATCACGGGCACGCGCGCCGCCGTGTCGAACGAGGCGATGAGGTCCGGGATCGGCGCGGAAAGGCCGAGGAGGACGACGCCGCGGCAGAGCGGGTCGTTCGCCGCGATCGCCGCCTCGACATGGCCCCAGGCCTCGGCCGGCAGCTCCGCCTCCAGCTTCCACCAGTCCGGATAGATGCCGATCGAGTAGAGCCGCTCGATCGCGCGCGCGATGGTGCGGCTGTCGGACGGCGGGTCTTCCGGCGCGATGATTTCGAGCAGCAGCTCGTGGCGGGTGCGCCGGCACGCCTCGTAGAGGGCGATCAGCTGCCGCTCCTGCCGCGCGCGCAGATCTTCGGGCTCGTCGGGATGGTAATAGGCGAGGCACTTGACGACCTGGCCGAGCGGCCAGGTCGCGATCTCGCTGCCCGCATCGGTGGTCCCGTCGAACTCCAGCGGGCGGGACCGCGGCAGCTCGATCGGCCGCGCCGTCCAGTAGGGGCGGCCGGCGGCCTCGGCCAGCACGTCGGCGCCGTAGCGGCCGTCCACGATGACGCCGAAGCGCTCCTCGCCCTTCGCCGTCCGGTCGAGCGCGCGGAAGGCGAGCTGCTTGAAGGCGGTGATCCGCGCCGCGTCCGGCTTGCCGTCGGTCTGGATCAGCTCCTCGAACTGGATGCGATGGTCGATCGCGAAGACGGTCAGCTCGTCATAGCTCCCCCGGCGCGTCGTCGCCCAGTGGAGATGCTCGAGCGCGCGGTCGTCGCGCAGCCGGTAGGGACGGTCCTTCTTTTCGAGAAAATATTGCAGCTCCGGCCAGGTCGGCATGGCCGGCGCGCAGCCGTGGCGCGAGACGACGATCGCGCCGCAGGCATTGCCATAGGCGCAGGCGCGCTCGATCGGCTCGCCGCGCAGCCAGCCGCGCAGGAAGCCCGCCATGAAGGCGTCACCCGCGCCGAGCACGTTGAACACCTCGACCGGAAAGCCGGGGGCCCGGATGCCGCCATCGAGCGTGTCCGGAATCTCGCCCGGAAAGGCGACGCAGCCGAGCGGGCCGCGCTTGCATACGATCAGCGCCTCGCTCTTCGCGCGGATCGCCCGCAGCGCCGCCAGCGTGTCGGTCGAGCCGCCGAGGATGTGCACCTCCTCCTCGGTGCCGACGACGAGATCGCACAGCGGCAACACGCGCTGCAGCCGCTCGGTCACATGGGCGGCGGGAACGAAGCGGTTCTCGCCCATGTCCTTTTCGGTGAGGCCCCAGAGGACCGGGCGGTAGTCGATGTCGAAGATGACCTTGCCGCCATTCGCGCGGGCCATGCGCGCGGCCGCCGTGCTGACCTCGAACACATTGGGCTGGGAGAGATGGGTACCGTTGATCAGCACCGCGCCGGGCGTCTCGCGCACCCGCGCGAGATCGCCCATGTCGAGCGCCATGTCGGCGCAGTTCTCGCGGTAGAAGATGAGCGGGAAGGTATCGCGGTCGCGGATGCCGAGGACGACGAGGGCGGTCAGCCGCTCGGGATCGGTGGCGACGGCGGCGACATCCACCCCTTCGCGCTCCAGCTCCTCGCGGATGAAGCGGCCCATATGATCGTCGCCCACGCGGGTGAGCAGCCCGGCCTGAAGGCCGAGGCGGGCGGCGCCGACCGCGGTGTTGGTGGGGCTGCCGCCGACATATTTGGCGAAGGAGCCCATGTCCTCCAGGCGTCCGCCGACCTGCTCGCCGTAGAGATCGACGCTGGCGCGGCCGATGGTCAGCAATTCGAGTCTACGCGGGCCGCTCATGGTCCTCCCTGTTCCAGCGACTGGGCTGTTTGAAACGAGTATTCCAAAAAATGGAACACTGCAACAGGGATTTCAGGATCGCGTTCCGGCCGCCTCTTCCTCCCTGCGTTCGGCGTCGAAGGCGAAGCCGATGACCAGCGCCTGGGCGAGGCACATCGAGGCGGCGAGCGAGCGAAAGCCGCGCGTTTCCGAATCGCGCACCTGCAGCACGACGCTCGCCGCCTTGGCGATCGGACTCACCTGGCTGTCGCTGATCGAAAGGATTTTCGCGCCGCGCATCTCGGCGATGCCGACGATCTCGATCGTCTCCGGCGCATAGGGGTGGTAGCTGACCGCGATCAGCAGGTCCTCCGGCCGCATCGAGTTCGCCTGCGGCCGGGTGAGGCCGCCGACCCCGTCGATGAAAAGGACGCGCTTGCCGAGCTGCTGGAGCGAGTAGGCGAGATAGGCGGCGACCGGAAAGGCCCGGCGAACCGCGGCGACGTAGACCGCCTCGGCCGCCTCAAGCAGCTCGACCGCCGCCCGGATCTGGTCCTCCGCGACGGTCTGACGAAGATTGCGTAGCGCGAGCAGGCTGCCTTCGACGAATTCGGAGAGCAGCCCCTCGCCGGCGGGCCGCCCGGCCAGCGCCTCGTTGAAGCGCCGCACCCGCTCGCCATAGCCAAGCCCGGCGTCGTTGGAGAGCAGGCCGTCGCGGAATAGCCGCTGCATCTGCGTGGCGCCGGTGAAGCCGAAGGACTGGGCGAAGCGCACGATCGCCGACGGCTGCACGCCGCAGCGCTTGGCGATCACCGCGAGCGTTTCGAGCGCGACCTCGTTCGGTTCGTCGAGTACGTAGCGGGCGATCTGCTGCAACCGTTTGCTGAGGCCGTCGTAACGTTGCAGCAGCTGCTGACGGAATTCCTCGACATTGGTCGGGGGCACTGGTTCGGGCTCCACGCGCGTTCCTTCCTCGCCGCAATGGGCATTCCCCGTCGGGAAAATCCGTTCCATGGCATATTTTTCGGCCCGATTCCATTCATTCCATTCTTGATCAAAATGAAAAATCCATTCTATATGCGCCCAGCCTAAGGAGGGGAGATGATCAGGATTGCCTTGCTCGGCGCGGGCCGGATGGGCGCGCTTCACGGGCGCAACGCCGCCGCGAACCCGCGATTCGACCTCGCCTGGATCGTCGATCCCGCCGAGGCGCTGGCCGAACGGCTCGCCGCCGAAACCGGCGCGAAGGTGACGAGCCTCGACGACGTCCTCGCCGATCCCGAGGTGAAGGGTGTCATCGTCGCCAGCTCCACCGACGCGCATCTCGAAAACACGCGTCAGTGCCTCGCCGCCGGCAAGGCGGTGTTCTGCGAAAAGCCGCTGTCGCTCTTCGCCGACGAGCTGGAGGCGGTCGAGGCGGAGCTGACCGACCCGGTCCAGCCGCCGCTGCTCGTCGCCTTCAACCGCCGCTTCGATCCGCATATCGGCGCGCTCGCGAAGAGCCTCGCGGGGGGCGAGATCGGCCGCCTGGAATCGCTCCACATCGTCAATCACGATCCGGCGACACCTTCGCTGGACTTCATTCCGCGCAGCGGCGGCCTGTTCCGCGACTTCACCATCCACGATTTTGACCTCGCCGCCTGGCTGATGGACCAGCCGATCGTCGAGGTGTTCGCGCTCGCCGCCTGCCTGATCGATCCGAAGATCGCCGAACTGGGCGACGTCGATACCGCCAAGACGATCCTCACCGCGGCCGACGGATCGTTCTGCGTGATCAGCAACAGCCGCCGCACGGGCTATGGCTACGATCAGCGGCTGGAGGCGTTCGGCGAGAAGGGGGCGCTCAGGGTCGAAAATCTGCGCGTCGACGCGCTGACGCGCTGGACGGAGGCGGGGCCGCGCGAGTCCGAAATCCCCTTCGCCTTCCCCGATCGCTACGGCGACGCCTATCGCGCGGAGCTCGATCATTTCGCCGACGCGATCGAGGGCAAGGCGCGGCCGCGCGCCGGCTTCGCGGAAAGCCTTGCGGCGATCCGCCTCGCCAACGCGGCGCAGCTTTCGGTCGAACGCGGCGCGCCGGTGCGCCTCGATGAAAAGGGACGGTTCGATGTTTAACGTGGCAGTGATCGGCGCCGGCCGGATCGGGCGCATCCACGCGCACAACGCGATCCGGGAGCCGCGGCTCAACCTGCGCCATGTCGTCGATCCGGTCGCGGAGGCGGCGGAAAAGCTTGCCTCGGAGACCGGCGCGGCGGTCGCCACGCTGGACGAGGCGCTCGGCGATCCCGACGTGGCGGGCATCGTCGTCGCCAGCTCCACCGACACCCATCTCGACATCAGCCGCCGCGCGCTCGCCGTCGGCAAGGCGGTGTTCTGCGAAAAGCCGATCGACCTCGATCTCGCGCTCGCCCGCGCCGCCGCCGATGCGCTGGACGCGCCGGGCGCGCGGCTGTTCATGGGCTTCAACCGCCGCTTCGATCCCAATTTCGCGAACCTGCACGCCCGCCTTCGCGCCGGCGAGCTGGGGGCGCTCGAGACGCTCCACATCGTCAGCCACGATCCCGCGCCGCCGCCTATCGCCTATGTCCGCGTCTCGGGCGGGCTGTTCCGCGACATGACGATCCACGATTTCGACATGGCGCGCTGGCTGCTCGGCGAGGAGCCGGTGCAGGTCTATGCGACCGGCGCGGCGCTGATCGACCCGAAGGTGGCGGAGGCGGGCGACATTGACACGGCCAAGGTGCTGCTGCGTACCGCCTCGGGAAAGATCTGCATGATCAGCAACAGCCGCCGCTCCGGCTACGGCTACGACCAGCGGATCGAGGCCTTCTGCGCGCGCGGGCTGTTGCGCGCGGGCAATGTGCAGGAAACGACCGTCGAGGCGTGGAGCGAGGGCGGCACGGCGGGCGCGCCGCTGCAGAACTTCTTCCTCGATCGCTACGCCGCCGCCTATAGTCGCGAGATGGCCCATTTCGCCGACCTGATCACCGGCGAGGCGAGCGCGCCGGGCGTCGGCTATCGCGACGCGGTCGCCGCGCTCACGTTGGCGGAGGCGGCGCTCGCCTCGCTCAACGAAAGGCGGATCGTCGAGGTCGCCTGAGCCGACGCGGCTCAGGCCGCGACGCGGCGCCGCTCCTCCGCTTCCTGGCGAGGGAGCCAGGTGGCGAAGCTGTCCCTATGGTGCGTTAGCTCTTTCGGCGAGAAAGTCGGCGATCAAGCGAGCGTGGTTCCGCGCGCTGTCGTGCGTGTCGTAGAGCAAGGTGACGGGGTGCTCCTTCGACAGCGCCTCGAGGCGCGCAATCGCCGTCTCGTTCTCACGCAGCTCGGCGAGGTACAGGGTGCGAAACCTGTCCCAATCGACCTCGCCGCCGTGGAACCGGCGGCGCAGCTCGGTGCTCGGCGCGATGTCCTTGAGCCAGATCGCGACGGCGGCTTTCTCCTTCGTCATGCCGCGCGGCCAGAGCCGGTCGACGAGGACGCGACAGCCGTCATCCGCCGCCGGCGGCTCGCGCACGCGCTTGACGCGGACCTCCATTGGCTAGCGCACCTTCTTTTCCGCCGGCTCGCGGGCGATCCAGGAGGGGGGATCGCTGGCGGGGAAGGAATGGATCGAGCTGAGTTCGACGGGGTCGCCATGCGCCGCCGCCCCTTCAAGCAGCGCCGGATCGATCGTGGATTCAGGCTCGCGGGTCATGGACTTCCCCAGCTATGCCCATCAGATAGGAAGCCGGCACGACGCATTGAAGCGCCAGGTCGCGGCTTGAAAGGGAAAACATGGCGGAATCGGACTCTGACTTGATCGACCGGAAAATCGCGTCCCTCGGCGACTGGCGCGGGGAGATGCTGGCGCGACTGCGCGCCGTCATCCGCGCCGCCGATCCCGGCATCGTCGAGACGGTGAAGTGGCGAAAGCCCTCCAATCCCGCCGGCGTGCCAGTCTGGGAGCAGGGGGGGATCATCTGCACCGGCGAGATCTACAAGGACAAGGTGAAGCTCACCTTCGCCCGCGGCGCCGCGCTGGCCGACCCCGCCGGGCTGTTCAATTCCAGCCTTTCCGGCAACACCCGCCGGGCGATCGATTTCTTCGAGGGCGACGAGGTGCACGAAGCCGCGCTCGCCGCGCTGGTGCGCAAGGCCGTCGCCGCCAACGTCGCGCGCCCGGCTTGACGAACCGCCGCCGCGCGGCCGAGGGCGGCGGGCGGGAGGACGCATGATCACGATCTACGGCATCAGAAACTGCGACACGATGAAGAAGGCGCGCGCCTGGCTCGAGGCCAAGGGCGTCGCCTACGATTTCCACGATTACAAGACGGCGGGGATCGACGAGGGCCGTCTGCGCGCATGGGCGCGCGAACTGGGCTGGGAGAAATTGCTCAACCGCGCCGGCACCACCTTCCGCAACCTGCTCGAGGCCGACAAGGCCGCGCTGGACGAGGAGAAGGCGATCGCGCTGATGCTCGCCAACCCGTCCATGATCAAGCGGCCGGTGCTCGATCTCGGCGATCGGCGGATCGTCGGCTTCAGGGCGGAGGAATATGCGGCGGCGCTGGGCGGCTGACCGCTCGCCCGCGCGACACTGGGAGAGCGGGAACCGAAGGAGGCCTGAAATGCGCTGGCTGTTGTTGCTGCTGCTCGCCTGCCTCGCCGCGCCGGCCGCGGCGGAGGACTGGGCGGCGCGCCTCACCGAGGGCGACGTCGTGCTGCGCGATTTCCGCTTCCATGACGGCGCGACTCTGCCGGAGCTGCGTATCCACTACGCGACGCTCGGCACGCCGCATCGCGGCGCCGACGGCGCGATCGACAATGCGGTGATGATCCTGCACGGGACCGGCGGCAGCGGGCGTCAGTTCCTCGCGCCGCAGTTCGCCGACGAGCTCTACGGCCCCGGCCAGCCGCTCGATGTCACGCGCTACTATATCATTCTGCCCGACAATATCGGGCACGGCCGCTCCTCAAAGCCGAGCGACGGCCTCGGGATGCGCTTTCCGGCCTACGACTATGACGACATGGTCGAGGCGCAGCGGCTGATGCTGGAGCGGCTCGGCGTGCGCCAGTTGCGGCTCGCCATGGGCACGTCGATGGGCTGCATGCACCTCTTCGTCTGGGCCGAGGCGCATCCCGATTTCGCCCGCGCCGCGATGCCCCTTGCCTGCCTTCCCGTCCAGATCGCGGGCCACAACCGCATGTGGCGCGAGGCGGCGATTCAGGCCATCCGCCACGATCCGGCGTGGCGCGATGGAAACTACGAGACCGAACCGGTCGCCGGCCTGCGCACGGCGGCCACGGTGCTGCAGATCGCGGGCATGGCGCCGCTCTGGCTGCAGCGCGAATATCCCACGCGCGACGCCGCCAGCGCCTATATCGACGAGCGCATCGAGCGGATGGTGGCCGGCCTCGACGCCAACGACCTCATCTACCAGCTCGACGCCTCGCGCAATTACGATCCCTGGCCGCGGCTTGAGGCGATCCGTGTGCCGATGACCTGGGTGAACAGCGCCGACGACTTCATCAACCCGCCCGGCTACGGCATTGCCGAACGCGCCGCCGCGCGCATGCCCACCGCGCGCTACGTCCTCGTTCCCGCCAGCGCCGAGACGCGCGGGCACGGAACGCACACTTGGGCGCGGTTCTGGAAGGACGAGCTGGTCGACCTGCTCCGCCGGACGGAGGCGCGCTGAACGATCCGCCCGGGCAAGGGGAGGGGGACGGGCGGCCGAAGGCCGGCGGTGGAGTGGCGTCGCCGGCCGACAAGCGAGGCCCGCGCCCCTCCGTCGCGCTTCGCGCGCCGCCTCCCCTCGAAGGCGAGGATCGGTCGGATCAGCGCGTGAGCTTCTCGCCCGCTTCGGCCTTCCTGACCAGAAGCTCGGACAGCTTGAAGTTCGGCCCGAGCCGCGGCTGCTGGCGCTTCAGGCCCTCGACGATCTTCGCCAGACCCTCGGTATCGGCCCAGAACATCGGGCCGCCGCGATAGACCGGCCAGCCGTAGCCATAGACCCAAACCACGTCGATGTCCGACGCGCGCTGGGCGAAGCCGCCCTCGAGGATCAGCGCGCCTTCGTTCACCATCGTGTAGAGCGTGCGCTCCACGATCTCCTCGGTCGTAATCTCCCGCTGCTCCGTGCCGGTCTTCGCGCGGAACTCCTCGATCACCTCGGCGACGACGGGCGAGGGGCTGGGCTGGCGCTTCTCGTCATAGTCGTAGAAGCCGGCGCCCTTCTTCTGCCCCCAGCGGCCGAGCGCGCAGAGCTTGTCGCGGATATTCTCGATCCGGTTCGGGTCGCGATGCCAGCCGATATCGACGCCGGCGAGGTCGGCCATCTGGAACGGGCCCATCGGCATGCCGAAATCGACATGGACGCGGTCGATCTGCTCCGGCGTTGCGCCGTCGAGCAGGAGCTGCAGCGCCTGCGTCTGGCGCGGGATCAGCATGCGGTTGCCGATGAAGCCGTAGGTGACGCCGGCGATCACCGCGACCTTCCTGATGCGCTTGGCAAGCTGCATCGCGGTCTCCAGCACGTCGGGCGCGGTCTTCGCGCCGCGCACGATCTCCAGCAGCTTCATCACGTTCGCCGGCGAGAAGAAGTGGAGGCCGAGCACGTCCTGCGGCCGCTTCGTCGTCGCCGCGATCTCGTCGATGTTGAGATAGGAGGTGTTGGAGGCGAGGATCGCGCCGGGCTTGGCGATCGCGTCCAGCTTCGTGAAGACGTCCTTCTTCACGTCCATATTCTCGAACACGGCCTCGATGATGAGGTCGCAGTCGGCGAGCGCGTGCATGTCGAGCGTGGGCGTGAGCAGGCCCATCGCCTGCTCCACCTGCTCGGTGGTGATCCGGCCCTTGGCGGCGCTCGCCTCGTAATTCTTGCGCATGATGCCGGTGCCGCGGTCGAGCGCGTCCTGGCTCATCTCGACGATCGTCACCGGGATGCCGGCGGAGAGGAAGTTCATGCTGATGCCGCCGCCCATCGTGCCGGCGCCGATCACGCCGACCTTGCGGATATCGCGCGGCTTCGTGCCTTCCGGCAGGCCCTCGATCTTCGCCGCCTTGCGTTCGGCGAAGAAGAAATATTGCTGGGCCTTCGCCTGGGTGCCGCTCATCAGCTCCATGAACAGCTGGCGCTCGACCAGCACGCCCTCCGCATAGGGCTTGGCGACGGCGGCCTCGACCGCCTGGATGTTCTTCTCCGGTGCCTCGAAACCGCGGAACTTCCTGGCGTTGGCCTTGCGGAACGCGTCGAAGACGGCGGGGTTGGCGCGCGCCTCGGCGAGCTTCTCGTCGCGCTCGCTTGACTTGGGCAGCGGGCGGATGTCGCGCACCTCCTCGGCGAAGGCGACCGCGTGCTGCACCAGATCGCCCTCGATCAGCCGGTCGACGAGGCCGACGTCATGCGCCTCCTTCGCGCCGATCGGGTTGCCCGTCGCCGTCATCTCCAGCGCCTTCGCGACGCCGGCGACGCGCGGCAGGCGCTGGGTGCCGCCCGCGCCGGGAAGCAGGCCGAGCTTCACCTCCGGCGTGCCGAGCTTCGCGTCCGGCACGGCGACGCGATAGTGGCAGGCGAGCGCGACCTCCAGCCCGCCGCCGAGCGCGGTGCCGTGGATCGCGGCGACCACCGGCTTGCTGCAATTCTCGATCCGGTCCACCACCTGCGGCAGCATCGGCTGCTCGAACGCCTTGGGCGTGCCGAACTCGCTGATGTCCGCGCCGGCGAAGAAGGTCTGGCCCTCGCCAATGATGACGACCGCCTTGACCGCGTCGTTGGCATCCGCCTCCTCGATCGCCTTCACCAGCCCCGCGCGCACCGCGTGGCTCAGCGCGTTGACGGGCGGGTTGTTCGAGGTGACGATCAGCACGTCGCCGTGCAGCCGGGTGGAAATCGGGCTCATCTCATACTCCTCAAACCGCGAATTCGAGCGCGTCGTCGATAGGCGGTACCTTACGTTTACGTCAACTGCGAACCTAGCAGGCCGTGCGGCCATATTCCTGGCGGGAGAAGGGGTGGGAGCAGGACAGGCCGCCGTCCACGACGAGCGCATGGCCGTTGACGTAGCTCGACTCGTCGGAGGCGAGGAAGAGCGCGGTCTTCGCGATCTCCTCGGGCGTGCCGCCACGCTTCAGCGGGTTGAGGCAGCCGAGCTGTTCCTCCTTTCCCTTCGCGCGTGCCCGCTCGTAAATCTCCTTCGTCATGCCGGTCTCGATCAGGCCGGGGCAGATGGCGTTGACACGGATGTCGGCGCCGGCGAGCTGGGTGGCGGCGATCTCGACCAGGCTGATCACGCCCGCCTTGGAGGCCGAATAGGCCGGCCCGCCCGCGCCGGCGCGCAGGCCCGCGACGCTTGCCGTGCAGATGATCGAACCGCCGCCGCGCGCTCTCATCGCCGGCGCGCCGTGCTTGATCGCGAGGAACGGGCCGATCAGGTTGACGCGCAGGATCTCCTGCCAGTCGTCCGGCGTCTGCTCGAAGATCGAGGCGAGGCCGCCGGAAATGCCGGCATTGGCGAAGAAGATGTCGAGCCCGCCGTACCGGGTGGTCGCGCTGTTGACGAGGCGCAGCACGTCCTCCTCGCGCGCGGCGTCGGCGATCACGACGCCCTCGCCGGGGCTGATGTCGGCGGCGATCACCGTCGCCCCCTCGGCGCGGAACAGGTCGGCCGTCGCCCTGCCGATCCCCGACGCCGCGCCGGTGACGATGGCGATCTTTCCCTTGAGTCTCATCGGATGCGCTCCTTCAGCGTTCGGCGGGGAGGGCGGCTTCGTCCCGCCTCAAAGCCCGACGCCGATGGTCGAGCCGCCATCGACGACGATCGCCTGCCCGGTCACGAAGGACGAGGCGGGGGCGGCGAGGAAGACGGCGGCGCCGGCGATCTCGTGCGGCTCGCCGATCCGCCGGAGCGGCGTATTCGCGGTGACGGCGCGGAGCGTTTCCGGATTCTCCCAGAGCGCGCGGGCGAAATCGGTGCGCACCAGCCCCGGTGCGATGCAGTTCACGCGCACGCCCTTTGGCCCGAATTCGGCGGCGAGGTTGCGGGCAAGCTGGAAGTCGGCGGCCTTGGAGATATTGTAGGCGCCGATCACGGTCGAACTGGTCATGCCCCCGATCGAGCTGACGATGATGATCGAGCCTTCCTGCCGCTCCAGCATTTCCGGCGCGACCATGTGGATCAGCCAGTTGTTCGAGAGCACGTTGTTGTCGAGGATCTTGCGGAACTGGTCGTCCGTGATCCCGCCCATCGGCCCGTAATAGGGGTTGGAGGCGGCGTTGCAGACGAGGATGTCGACGCGGCCCCACTTCCTCCGCGTCTCATCGACCAGGTTCTGCAGCGCCTCCCTGGACGAGATGCTCGCGGCGACGGCGATGGCGCTGTCCGGATACCTGGCGTTGATCGCGTCCGCCACCTCGCGGCAGGCGTCGAGCTTGCGGCTCGAAATCACGACCTTCGCGCCATGATCGGCCAGCGCCTCGGCGATCGCCCGCCCGATGCCGCGCGAGGAGCCGGTGACGATGGCGACCTTGCCGGTGAGATCGAAGAGATTCGTCATGACAAACTCCAATCCCGCTCATCCCGAGCGCAGTCGAGGGGTGTATGTGGTATGTCCGCGCCTGCGCCCCTCGACTGCGCTCGGGACGCACGGACCCTGTGATCATGTTCCCGGCACATATTTCGCATATTCCGCGCGCGCGATGGCGCGGGCGTGAACCTCGTCCGGGCCGTCGGCGAGGCGCAGCGTACGGATCATCGCATAGGCATAAGCGAGGCCGAAATCCTGGCTGACGCCGGCGCCGCCATGCGCCTGGATGGCGTCGTCGATGATCCTCAGCGCCATCGCCGGCGCATGCACCTTGATCATCGCGATCTCGTTGCGCGCCGCCTTGTTGCCGGCCTTGTCCATCATGTCCGCCGCCTTGAGGCAGAGCAGGCGCGAGCATTCGATGTCGATCCGCGCGCGGGCGATCCGCTGCTCCCAGACGCTGTGCTCGGACAGGCGCTTGCCGAAGGCGACGCGGCTCTGCAGCCGGCGCGCCATCGCCTCCAGCGCCTCCTCGGCCGCGCCGATCGTGCGCATGCAGTGATGGATGCGCCCCGGGCCGAGCCGCCCCTGCGCGATCTCGAAGCCGCGCCCCTCGCCGAGCAGCAGGTTGCCCGCCGGCACGCGGACATTTTCGAGCACCACCTCCATATGGCCGTGCGGCGCGTCGTCATAGCCGAAGACGGTGAGCGCGCGCTCGATGCGCACGCCGGGCGCGTCGAGGGGGACGAGGATCATCGACTGCTGCTGGTGGCGCGGCCCGTCGGGATCGGTCTTGCCCATCACGATCGCGACCTTGCACCGCGGATCGCCGGCGCCGGAGGACCACCATTTGCGGCCGTTGATCACATATTCGTCGCCGTCGCGCTCGATCCGGCATTCGATATTGGTGGCGTCCGACGAGGCGACCGCCGGCTCGGTCATCAGGAAGGCGGAGCGGATCTCGCCGTTCATCAGCGGGCGGAGCCACTGCTCCTTCTGCGCGCGCGTGCCGTAGCGGTGGAGCACCTCCATGTTGCCGGTGTCCGGCGCGGAGCAGTTGAACACCTCGCTTGCCCAGAAGATGCGGCCCATCTCCTCGGCGCAGAGCGCATATTCGAGGTTGGAAAGCTGCGTGCCCTCGAACTCGAACGTGTCGTCGACGTGGGCGAGGCGCTCGCCCGGCGGCATGAAGAGGTTCCACAGGCCCGCCGCCTTGGCCTGGGGCTTCAGCTCCTCGATCACCGCGATCGGCTGCCAGCGATCGCCGCTGTCGCGCTGCGCGTAATATTCACGGGCGCGCGGGCGAATCCGAGTCTCGATGAATTCGCGCACGCGATCGCGGTAGAAAGTCTCGCGTTCCGTAAGGGAAAAATCCATGCCGCCGATTTCCGTCTTTTTCCGAAGCGGTTCATGGCTGCCAGAAACGGCGGATTTTCGCCAGTTCGCTATTCCGGAACCGTCTCGCCGGAGCCGCCGAATTCGGCCGGGAAATCCTTGAGCTTGGGCAGGCCGTCCTTCATCGGCAGCACGGTTTCGGCATAGTTGATGTGAACGCCGGGCCTGAATTCGAGGCCCGGCAGCGTCGCCGCGAAGACGTCGACCAGGCCGAGCGTCGGATGTTCGGCCATCGCATGGCCACCGCATTTCGCGCAATATTGCCGGCGGGTGAGCGGCGAGCCCTGGTAGCTGGCGAGCGACTCCGCGCCCGCCGTCACGCGCACATTTTCCGGCTTCCACAGGGTGAAGGCGTTGACCGGCCCGCCCGACCAGGAGCGGCAGTGGCAATAGCCCATGCCTTCGGGTTCGCCGGTCGCCTCGATCTTCACCGTGCCGCAGAAACATTCGCCGCGATACGCAGTCATGGCTCCCTCCTTTGGCTTCAGGCGATCCGCTCTGGCACCTCCGCGGCCGCCGCGACCAAGGTCTCGCGCGGGGCGACGGCTTCCCAGGGAAAGACGAACCAGCTCTTGTCGGTCGCGCGGTCGATCTCTGAGCCGCGATATTCCACGCTGGCGCGCGAGCGGACGCTGTGGATCAGCACCGCGATGCGCAGCCCGTCGGTCTTCCTCGTCCGCGCCGCGATCGCGCCGCGCAGATGGGCGATGGTGCCGCCGGAATCGTTGATGTCGTCCACGATCAGGATGCGCTGCCCGGCGTCGATCCGCGCCGCGAGCTTGGCCAGCAGTTCGTCGGCGAAATCGGGCTCGCCGGAGCTGTGATCGACGGAGAGCATCGGAAAGCCGGTGCGGTGCGAAAGATGGGCGGCCGGAACCAGCCCGCCGCGGCCGATGCCGACGAGGAAGTCGGGCCGCCAGGTGTCGGCGAGCAGCGCGCGCGCCACCGCCTCCACCTCGTCCAGGAACCGCTCGTAGGAGATGGGCGTGAAGGTGGGTTCGTCCGGCATCCTCGCTCCCGCGCTGGAGTCGCTCTTCCTTAGCCGGATTCGCCCGCACGTCGAAGCGGGATGCGGCGGCATGTTGACTCGGCGCCGCGCGCGGGGCCAATTGACGTTTACGTTAAAGGAAGGGTGCCCGATGGCCGATCTCGAAAGCTTCCGGCGCGAAACGCGCGCCTGGCTGGAAGCGAACTGCCCGCCGGACATGCGCGAGCCGATCCGCGACGAGAGCGACTATTGCTGGGGCGGGCGCAATCCGGTGTTCAAGAACGCGGCGCAGAAGGCCTGGCTGGAGGCCATGGCGGCGCGCGGCTGGACGGTGCCGGACTGGCCGAAGGACTATGGCGGCGGCGGCCTTTCGCCCGAGGAGACGAAGGTCCTCCGCCAGGAGATGGCGCGGATCAACGCGCGCGTCCCGCTCCACAGCTTCGGCATCTCGATGCTGGGGCCCGCGCTGCTCAAATACGGCACCGAGGCGCAGAAGCGGCATTACCTGCCGCCGATCGCGCGCGGCGAGATCCGCTGGTGCCAGGGCTATAGCGAGCCCAATGCCGGCTCCGATCTTGCCAGCCTCCAGACCCGCGCCGAGGACATGGGCGACCACTGGCTGGTCAACGGCCAGAAGATCTGGACCTCCTATGCCGACAAGGCGGACTGGATCTTCTGCCTGGTGCGCACCGATCCGTCCGCGCCGAAGCACCAGGGGATCAGCTTCCTCCTCTTCGACATGAAGAGCCCTGGCGTCTCGACCAAGCCGATTCTGCTGATCTCCGGCTATTCGCCTTTCTGCGAGACCTTCTTCGACAATGTGAAGGTGCCTAGGGACCAGGTGGTCGGCGAGGTCAACAAGGGCTGGGAGGTCGCCAAGTACCTGCTTGCCCACGAACGCGAGATGATCTCCGCCTTCGGCCTCGGCGGTGGCCTCGGCGGCATTGGCGCGTCGGCCAGCCTCGGCGCGCGGCTCGCCCCCGCGCTGGCGAACGATCCGCTGCTGCGCGCGGAGGTGGCGCGCTTCGATGTCGACGCGCTCGCCTTTCGCGCGATGAGCGAGCGCTTCATGGACGAGATGAAGGCGGGCCGCGCCCATCCCGCGCAGTCCTCGATGATGAAATATGCCGGCACCGAGCTGAACAAGGCCCGCCACGAACTGATCATGGCCGCGGGCGGCGCCGACGCAATCGAATGGGAGAGCGAGCGCAGCCGCGGCGGCCGCGCCGCGCGCGAATGGCTGCGCACCAAGGCCAATTCGATCGAGGGCGGCACCAGCGAGATCCAGCTCGCCATCGTGGCGAAGCGCCTCCTCGGGCTGCCGGGGGCGTGAGACACCTTCCCTCTCCCCTGAGGGGAGGGGGAGAAAGGACGAACACATGCCGCTCTATCTCAACGACGACCAGGCGATGCTGCGCGATACGGCGCGGGCGTTCATGGCCGAGGAAGGCGCGATCGCGAAGCAGCTTCGGCACTGGCGCGACATCGGCTGCAAGGACGGCTTCGGCCACGGCCTGTGGAAGCAATTCGCCGAAATGGGCTTCAACGGCATCATGATCGACGAGGCCGACGGCGGGCTCGGCCTTGGCCATGTCGAGGCGGGTATCGTGCTGGAGGAGATCGGGCGCAACCTCACGCCCTCGCCCTTCCTGATCACCGCGGTCGCCTTCGTCTCGGCCGTGAAGGGCACGCCGCACGCGGCGCGCTGGTTTCCGGGCATCCTCGCCGGCGAGACGGTGGCGGTGCTCGCCATCGACGAGGGACCGAAGCACCGGCCCGAGGCGATCGCGATGCGCGCCGAGCGCGCCGGCAACGGCTTTCGCCTGAACGGCGCCAAGCAGTTCGTGGTGCAGGGCGCCTCGGCCGATGTCATCCTCGTCGCCGCGCGCGCCGAGAAGGGGCTGACCCTGTTCGCGGTCGAGAAGGACGCCAAGGGGCTGGAGATCGAGGGCGTGCGCCTCGCCGATTCCAGCATCGGCGCGCGGATGACCTTCGACAATGTCGAGGTCGATGCCGACGCGGTGGTCGGCGAGGTGGGGCAGGGCGAGGCGCTGCTCGCCCGCGCGCTTGCCGGCGGGCGCGCCGGCGCGGCGGCCGAGCTGGTCGGCGTCGGCAGCGCGGCGATGGAGATGACGGTGGGCTATTTGAAGCAGCGCATGCAGTTCGGCCGGCTGATCGGCGAGTTCCAGGCGCTGCAATTCCGCGCCGCCCATCTCTATTCGGAGCTGGAGATCGCGCGCGCCGCGGTGCTGAAGGCGCAACAGCTGCTCGACGAGGGCTCGGCGGAGGCGCCGGCGATGATCGCCGCCGCCAAGGCCAAGGCCGGCCGCGCCTCCACTCTCGCGACGCAGGAGGGCATCCAGATGCACGGCGGCATCGGCATGACCGACGAATATGACATCGGCCTCTACATCAAGCGCGACCGCGTGCTGAACGAGCTGTTCGGCGATCCCAATTACCACGCCGACCAGCTTGCGCGGATGAACGGCTATTGAGGCCGGGGCGCATTCCGTTCCCTCCCCCGCGACCTGATAAGGCCCGCTACTTGCGCCTGATCAGCAGGTTCATCTGGGCCGAGGCGATGGGCTTGGCGCGGTCCTTCTGCCAGGCATGGGCCTCGACATTGGCGACGCGGGCGCCGAGGCGGGTGATGGCGGCGCTGGCGTGGGTGTCGTGGGGGACGCCGCCGCGCATGAAGGTCGTCGTGACATTGATCGGCTTGATCGTCGCGCCGCTGTCCGCGCCGAGTGCGTCGCGGAGCGTTCCGAACGCGGCGATTTCGAGCAGGCCGGCGATCGCGCCGCCGTGGACATAGCCGGGCCGGCCCACCACCGCGTCGCCGAACGGCATGGTGAAGACGAGCCGGCCATCCTCGTCGCGGGCGACGGAGATGCCGAGAAATTGGGCATAGGGGGGAAGCGCGACCATCGGGAGTCCCCCTAGAATGAAGCCGGCGCGGCGTCTATCTTGCCTGCGCGCGAACGCTGCGTCGCCGGCCGCGGCCGGACGGGCGGAGCGCGAGAGGACCCCGCCATGCCGGACATCAGCAGGGGCACATTCCTGGGCGGCGCGGGCCTGGCGACCGTCGGCGTCGCGATCGGTGTCGCGGGCGGGGGCGAGGCCCCGGCCCAGCCTTTCGAGATCAGCCTCACGCCGGCGCAGTGGCGCGCCCGGCTCGGCCCGGCGGCCTATCACATCCTGCGCGAACAGGGGACGGAGCCGCCCTTCTCAAGCCCGCTGCTGCACGAGCATCGGCGCGGGCTGTTCGCCTGCGCGGGCTGCGGCCTGCCGGTCTTCCGCTCGTCCGACAAGTTCGACAGCGGCACCGGCTGGCCGAGCTTCACGCGCGCGATCGAACGGAATGTGGGCACCCGCCGCGACACTTCGCTGATGATGGTGCGCACCGAGGTCCACTGCCGCCGTTGCGGGGGCCATCTCGGCCACGTCTTTGACGACGGCCCGCCGCCGACCCACAAGCGCTGGTGCATCGACGGGCTCGCGCTGCGCTTCGTACCGGCCAGGCCGGCTTGAGCGATGGCAGGGCGCCTCCTCCTCGCCCCGCTCGCCGCGCTGGCGCTGATCGGCGCGGCGCCGCGCACCGCGGTCGCCTATTTCGCGGGCGGCTGCTTCTGGTCGAACTAGACCGACATGGACCGCGTGCCGGGCGTGATATCAACGACGTCCGGCTATGCGGGAGGCCATGTCCGCAACCCGAGCTACGCGCAGGTCTCGACCGGGCGGACCGGACACCTGGAGACGGTGCGCGTGGTCTACGATCCGGCGCGGATCAGCTACGACGCGCTGGTGGACCGCTTCTTCCACACGATCGACCCGACCGACGACGGCGGGCAGTTCTGCGATCGCGGCAGCGAATATCGCACTGCGGTGTTCGTCCGTACGCCGCAGGAACGGCGCGTCGCGCTGGCGGAGCGCGCCCGCGTCGCCGCCGCGCTCCGCGCGCGGGTCGCGACCGAGGTGCGGCCGCTCGCCGCCTTCTATCCGGCCGAGGATTATCATCAGGATTTCGCGCAGTGGAATCCGGACCGCTATCATCGCTATCGCGTCGGCTGCGGCCGCGACGCGCGCGTCGCCCAGCTTTGGGGTCGCCGCGGCTGAACGGTCGCGCTAGCCTGTCGCCATGACGACGCGGCGGCTGGCGAAATGGGCGGCGCGAATGGCGCTGGGGATCGTCGCGATCCCGCTCGCTTGGCTGGCTGCCGCGCTGCTGTTCGGCGTGATCCCCGCCAATGTCGCCTGGCACCCGCCGGAGCAGGGGATCAACATCTACATCCGCACCAACGGCGTCCACACCTGGATCATGGTGCCCCAGGTCAACCGCTATATGGACTGGCGGCCCTATGCGCCGGCGGCGGATCTCGCCGATCCGCGCTGGGGCAACGCCAATTACGTCGCCTTCGGCTACGGCAACCGCGAATTCTATCTCAATACGCCGACCTGGGCGGACTTCTCGCCGCGCACCGCCGCGCTGGCGCTGTTCGGGCGCGGCGGAACCCTGCTGCACGTCGAGCATGTCCACAATCCGGAGACCGACGAGTGGCAGCGGCCGCTGAAGCTGCGCCCCGCCGAGTATCGCCGTCTCGTCGCCTATATTCGCGCGCGATTCCGGCTCGATTCGCGCGGCAAGACGATGCCGCTGATCGGTCGGGGCTACGGACCCAATGACATGTTCTACGAGGCGAACGGCGGCTATTCCTTCGTGCTCACCTGCAACGAATGGACCGGGCGCGCGCTGCGTTACGCCGGGGTGCGCACCGGGCTGTGGACGCCGCTCTCGCAGAGCGTCATGTGGCGGCTCGATTGACGCAGCGCCTGATCGCGGGAAAGGATTCCGCGACAAATCGTTACAAACCGGCGCAAGAGCGAACATACTTGCGCGACAAGCCCAAGACATGAGGGGCAGGATGAAGAAATTTGCTGCCCCTGTCGGCGTACTTTTCCTGGTAGCCTGCACTGTCGGCCCGGACTATCAAGGGCCGGTGCCGGCCTCTCTTTCGGTGCCTGATGCCTATGTCGGCCCCGGTGCGCGGCCGGCGGCGCCGGCCGATCTCTCGCGCTGGTGGGAGCGCTTCGACGATCCGCTGCTCGCGCGGCTGATCGAGGAGGCGAGCGCCGGCAATCTCGACCTGCGCGTCGCGACCGCACGGCTCGCGCAGGCCCGCGAGGCGCTGGTGCAGGCGCGCGCCGGCCTGCTTCCCGATGTCGGCGCCTCGGCCAGCGTCGGGCGCGATCTCGGCGCGGGCCGCGACCGCACGACTTTCTCCGTGGGCGGCGACGCCGCGTGGCAGATCGACCTGTTCGGCGGCATCCGCCGGTCGATCGAGGCGGTGGGCGCGGAGGCCGAGGGCGCCTATTACGACCGCGAGGCGGTGCGCGTTGCGCTCGCGGCGGAGGTCGCGAGCAACTATATCGCCGCGCGACTCGCCCAGACGCGGCTCGCCATCGCGCGCGACACGCTCGCCATCGCCGACGACAATCTGCAGATCGCCCAGTGGCGCGTGCAGGCCGGGCTCGCCTCCTCCATCGACGCCGAGCAGGCGCGGGCGGCGCGGGCGCAGACGGCCGCCTCGATCCCGACGCTGGAAACGAACTTCTCGAGCGCGGCCTATCGGCTCGCGGTGCTGACCGGACGGCCGCCGGGCGCGCTGCTCGACACGCTCGCCGCGACCGCGCCGATCCCGAAGGGGCCGGCCGACGTCGCCGCCGGCATTCCCGCCGACACGCTGCGCCAGCGCCCGGACGTGCGCGCCGCCGAGCGCAGCCTCGCCGCCGCGACCGCGCGGATCGGCGTCGCCGAGGCGCAGCTCTATCCGCAGCTTCGTCTCTCCGGGAATATCGGCACCTCGGCCTTATCGCTCGGCGGGCTGTTCGATGCGATCACCGGCGGACTGCTCGGCTCGGTCGGCCAGTCGCTGTTCAGCGGCGGCGCGCTGCGCTCGCAGGTCCGTTCGCAGCGCGCCGCCGCCGAGGCGGCGCTCGCCACCTATCAGCGCTCGGTGCTGACCGCGCTCGAGGACGTCGAGAACGCGCTCGCCGCGCTCGACGCCGCAAAGCGCCGCGAGGCGGAGTTCGCGATCGCGTTCGACGCCGCCAACAACAGCGCGATCTTCTCGCGCATCCAGTATCGCTCGGGCCTGATCGACTTTCAGTCGCTGAACCAGGCCGAGAGCCAGCTTCTTTCCGCGCGCGAGGGCCTCGCCACCAGCCAGGCGGCGGAGGCGAGCGCGCTTGTCCAGCTCTACCAGGCGCTCGGCGGCGGCTGGACGCCGATCGACTCCCCGCCCACCGCGCGCAGCGCCGCACCTGACAACGGAACCAGCCAATGACCGACACGACCGCGAATGGCGCGCCACCGCCCGACCAGGCCGATCTCGACGAATTTCTCGGCGCGCCGCCGCGCAAGCCCTGGTGGCGCCGGCCGACGACGATCGTCGGCGCGGTCGTGCTCGTCCTCCTGCTGCTGCTCCTTTCTCGCTGCTTCGCGGGCGAGGGCGAGGGCGGCTATGCGGCCGAGCCGGTGCGGCGCGGCAACCTGACGGTGACGGTCTCGGCGACCGGCAATCTCGCCCCGACCAACCAGGTCGAGGTCGGCTCGGAACAGTCGGGCATCATCACCGAGGTGTTCGTCGACAATAACGACCATGTGACGCGCGGGCAGCCGCTCGCCCGGCTCGATACCTCGCGGCTCCAGGACGCGGTGACGCAGGCGCGGGCCGCGCTCGCGGCCGCGCAGGCGCAGGTCGCCACCGCCGAGGCGTCGGCCGCGCAGGCGCGCGCCAATCTCGCGCGGCAGGAGGAGGTGTGGCGCATCTCCAACCATCGCGTGCCCTCCGAGACCGAGCTCGACGCCGCGCGCGCCGAGGCGCGGCGGCAGGCGGCGGCGGTGCGCGCGGCGAACGCGCAGGTGGAAACCGCGCGCGCCCAGCTCGCCTCGGCGCTCACCAACCTCTCCAAGGCGACGATCTATTCGCCCGTGACCGGCGTCGTGCTCTCGCGCCAGATCGACCCGGGCCAGACCGTCGCCGCCTCCTTCCAGGCGCCGGTGCTGTTCACCATCGCCGAGGACCTGTCGCACATGAAGCTGGAGGTGAAGGTGGACGAAGCCGATGTCGGCCAGGTCCGCGCCGGCCAGCGCGCAACCTTCACGGTCGATGCATATCCGGGCCGCACCTTCGAGGCGACGGTGACGCGGATCGACGTTGGCGCGAATGCTTCCGGCTCGACCACCAGCACCGGCACGACCAGCGCGTCGAGCGCCGCCGGCAGCGTCGTCGCCTATACGGCGGTGCTCTCGGTCGAAAATCCGGAGCTGATCCTGCGCCCCGGCATGACCGCGACCGCCGAGATCGTGACCTCCGAGCAGCGCAACGTGCTGCTCGTGCCGAACGCGGCGCTGCGCTTCGCGCCGGACCGGCAGGGCGCCGCCTCCGGCCAGCGCAGCGGCGTTACCGGCGTGCTCATCCCCCGCGGGCCGCGGCGGGGCGGCAGCCGGCCGGACCGCGAGGCGACGATCGGCCGCGGCAGCCGTCAGACCGTCTACGTGCTTGGCGAGGACGGCCAGCCGCGCCCCGTGCAAGTGACGGTCGGCGCGACCAACGGCAGCGAGACCGAGGTGACCGGCGGCGAGCTGCGCGAGGAGATGCAGGTGATCACCGCGCGGCTTTCCGCCGGCCAGGCCTCGCGGCGCGGCGATGGCGCCGGGCGGCGGCAGGGCGGCGGCCAGCGCAGGGGCGGGGCCCCGAATGGCGGCTGATCCGATCATCTCGCTGCGCGGCGTCACCAAGACCTACGGCAGCGGCGCGACCGCCTTCCAGGCGCTGAAGGGCATCGACCTCGATGTCGCGAAGGGCGATTTCGTCGCGGTGATGGGCGCCTCCGGCTCGGGCAAGTCGACGACGATGAACATCCTCGGCTGCCTCGACGTGCCGACCTCGGGCAGCTTCCGTTTCATGGGCGTGCCGGTGGAATCGCTCGACCGCGACCAGCGCGCGCTGCTCCGGCGGCGCTATCTCGGCTTCGTGTTCCAGGGCTTCAACCTGCTCGCCCGCACCAGCGCGCTGGAGAACGTCGAGCTGCCGCTCCTCTATCGCGGCGAGGACAAGGCGAAGCGGCGCGAGGCGGGCATGGCCGCGCTCGCGAAGGTCGGGCTGGACAAATGGTGGGACCACACGCCCGCCGAGCTGTCCGGCGGCCAGCAGCAGCGCGTTGCGATCGCCCGCGCGATCGTCACCAACCCCGTCGTGCTGCTCGCCGACGAGCCGACCGGCAATCTCGACAGCAAGACCTCGGTGGAGATCATGGACCTGCTGACCGCCCTGAACCGCGATCTCGGCATCACCGTGCTGATGGTGACGCACGAACCGGACATGGCCGAATATGCGCGCACCATCGTCCATTTCCACGACGGGCTGGTCGAGCGGATCGAGACCAACCCGCACCGGGCGGACCCGCCGGCATGACGGCGCGCGCGCAGATGCGAGCCGCCCCTCG